>BFBZ01000001.1_pt5:645000-1252500 | contig 1252500 bp, 956 predicted proteins | sample 1888401 | NCBI WGS metagenome assembly BFBZ01 (sample SAMD00112614, study PRJDB3348) | symbiont metagenome | host: Chara braunii
TGAACTACCCATGGGCAGGTTGAAGCGGCCCTAACCGGCCGTGGAGGACCGAACCCACCAGTGTTGAAAAACTGGGGGAGGACCCGTGGGGAGGAGTGAAAGTCTTATCAAACCTGGAGATAGCTCGTTCTCTCCGAAATGGCTTTAGGGCCAGCCTCGGGACATACCCTACGGGGGTAGAGCGACGGAATTCGGTCGGGGGGCTTCCCGCCTACCCGCCGAAACCCAACTCCGAATACCGTAGGGCGGACCCCGGGAGTCAGAACGTGGGGGATAAGCTTCACGTTCAAAAGGGAAACAACCCAGACCGCCGACCAAGGCCCCCAAGTTGACGCTCAGTGGCAAAGGAAGTGGGATCGCGGTGACAGCCGGGATGTTGGCTTAGAAGCAGCCACCATTTCAAAAGTGCGTAACAGCTTACCGGTCGAGCCATCCCGCGCCGAAAATGACGGGGACTAAGCGTCACGCCGCAGTCGCGGATCAGAAATGATGGTAGGAGAGCGTTGCCCGCCGCCGCGAAGCTGGATGGAAACGACCAGTGGAGCGCGGGCAAGTGCGAATGCCGGAACGAGTAACGATAAGATGGGTGGGAAGCCCATCCGCCGAAAGCACAAGGTTTCCTGGGGAAGGTCAATCCGCCCAGGGTCAGTCGGGACCTAAGGCGAGGCCCAAGGGCGTAGCCGATGGACAGACGGTTAATATTCCGTCACCCGCTGTGAAGGTTGAACTATGGAGGACGCCGGGATCAGACAGGTCGGGGCGCTAGATACCCCCGTGCCGCAAGGCCGACAGCATTCGATCTGGAAGCCTGTTGCCATCCTGGCCACGAAAAGCCCCATAGGGACGACACAGCCGGCCCGTACCGCAATCCGACACAGGTGTGCTAGGCGAGCATCCGAAGGCGTTCGGGAGAACCCTCGTGAAGGAACTCGGCAAAATGACCCCGTACCTTCGGTACAAGGGGTGCTCCCCGCAAGGGGAGCCGCAGAGAATCGGCTCTAGCGACTGTTTATCAAAAACACAGGACTCTGCCAACTCGCAAGAGGACGTATAGAGTCTGACGCCTGCTCGGTGTCGGTAGGTTGAGGAAGGCGGTTAGCGCAAGCGACGCTGCCGACCGAAGCCCCGATAAACGGCGGCCGTAACTATGACGGTCCTAAGGTAGCGAAGTTCCTTGTCGGGTAAGTTCCGACCTGCATGAATGGCGTAACGACTGGAGCACTGTCTCCACGAGGGACCCGGTGAAACTGTAGCCGTGGTGAAGATGCCACGTACCCGCGGTCAGACGGAAAGACCCCGTGAACCTTTACTGCAGGTTGACATTGGGTCAGTGTTCTTTCTGTGTAGCATAGGTGGGAGGCTGTGACCTGGTGGCGCTAGCCATCAGCGAGCCATCGGTGAAATACCACCCTGAAATAACCCTGATCCTCACCGGTCCGTAGCCCGGACCGGGACCATGTTCATCGGGCAGTTTGACTGGGGCGGTCTCCTCCCAAAGAGTAACGGAGGAGTGCAATGGTACCCTCGGCCCGGTCGGCAATCGGGCAACACGAGCGCAAACGTATAAGGGTGCCTGACTGCGAGACTCATCAGTCGAGCAGGGACGAAAGTCGGCGTTAGTGATCCGGCGGTGCTGGATGGAAAGGCCGTCGCTCAACAGATAAAAGGTACTCCGGGGATAACAGGCTGATCTCCCCCGAGCGTCCCTAGCGGCGGGGAGGTTTGGCACCTCGATGTCGGCTCATCGCATCCTGGGGCTGGAGAAGGTCCCAAGGGTTTGGCTGTTCGCCAATGAAAGCGGTACGCGAGCTGGGTTCAGACCGTCGTGAGACAGGTCGGTCCCTATCTGCCGTGGGCGTAGGAAACTTGCGGAGCGTCTCCCCTAGTACGAGAGGATTGGGGAGGACCGACCTCTGGTGTGCCGGCTGTCCCGCTCGGGGCATCGCCGGGTAGCCAGGTCGGGAACGGATAAGCGCTGAAGGCATCTAAGCGCGAAGCCCCCTCCAAGACGAGGTTTCCAGCACTTAGTGCGAAGGCTCCTGGAAGACGACCAGGTCGATAGGCCGGGAGTGCACGGCGAGTGATCGCCGCAGCCGACCGGTCCTAACAGCCAACCGCTTGACCACCCCGATCCGTTCGCTGCCCCTTGGGTCATCCCAAGGTGCTCTGAACTCATCGCGGTGATCATCACCAACCGAACCGTGTGTCAACGATCTCACACAGGATCTCGTAAGCGAAGATCCACTCACGTTGAGACGATTCGGCAGTCCACAAACGCATGCTCCGGAATCTGCTCCCCCCCCACGTGACCAAAACACCGAAAACGCACCCGGCCCGGTCTCATCGCCGGCCGGGTGAATTTCCGGCGAACATACTGACGGGGTCCCACCCGTTCCCATTCCGAACACGGCCGTTAAGCCCGTCAGGCCTATGATAGTGCCTTTGGCGCGAAAGTCGGTGATCGCCGGAATCTTTCACGACCGCCCCGGTCCTCCCTCGCGGAGGACCGGGGCGGTTCGCATTTGCGCACTCCTCATTTCACAAACACATGAGAGATCCTTGATTTCTCTGTTTGTGACATCCCACGCCTCAGACCAATTTCACCCACGGATCTTTTCAAGCCGATAGGTTCTTGCCATCAGAGCCGGTATCGGCGAAGTTGGCGGATCTTCCGAAAGGAATTGATCGCCACTCGCAAAGGGACTCTTCTCGCGATGAATGTCGAAGCGAAAGTGCGTTGGGGAATTCTCGGGTGTGCCCGGATTACGCGCCGAGGGTTAATTCCAGGGATTCGTGCTTCCAAACACGGAGCTCTCGAAGCACTCGCGAGCCGGAACGCCGCGACGGTGAAGGAGTGGGCGGCCGAGTTTGGAATCCCGAAAGCTTACGCGAGTTACGAGGAAATCCTCGCGGATCCCGCAGTGGACGCGGTCTACATTCCGCTGCCGAACGAGCTTCATCGCCCGTGGGTGTTTGCAGCGGCCGACGCCGGCAAGCATATCCTTTGCGAAAAGCCGCTCGCACTGAACGCGTCGGAAGCGCGTGAAATCGTCGACCATTGCCGGTCGAAGGGAGTCGTCTTGATGGAGGCGTTCATGTGGCGCCATCAAGTTCGGACCCGATCGCTTCGCCGTCTCGTTTCGGAAGGGGCTATTGGCGACCTTCGGATCATTCGTTCCTCCTTCTCCTTCGCCATGGAAGGGGACGACTGGAGGCTCGACCCCGCGCGCGGTGGCGGGGCGCTTTGGGATGTCGGCTGCTATGGTCTGAGCACTGCGCGGCTGTTCGCCGGCGCCGAGCCGATCGCCCACCAGGCGGTCGCCCGGTTCGGTTCTACGGGAGTCGACCTCTCGATGACGGCCGTGCTCAAATTTCCAAACGGCGTTCTCGCCGAGTTCGATTGCAGCTTCGAGCAACCGTACCGCTGCAGCTATATTTTGATCGGCAGCAAAGGCGCCATCGAAGTTCCCGATGCCTACCTTCCCCCTGCGCGGCCCACAGCGCGCCTTCGCACAGGGGAGTCGGCCCAGGACCTCGTTTTCGACGGCCACAACCAGTACGCTGAGATGGTGGATGCCTTCGCTCGAAGCATCGACAACAAGGGAGTCCTGGTTGACTCCGCAGAAGACGGCTTGGCTCAGATGGTGGCGCTCGATGCCATCCTCGCCGCGGCTCGTTTATCATAAGTTGCTTGAAGGCTTTAATACCTCATTAAATTGCGCGCGCAAAAAAAGCCGGGATCGCGGTGGAACAAGTTCCGCCACGATCCCGGTTCACGGTTAGTCCTCGACGTTAGGAAGCCTCAACCCTCTCCATTTGTTGTCAATCGTCCCTGAAGCGGCCTCTCTCACGCCCATTACTAACACGACTTTTAGCAATGTTACCGCGGCGGATTCGCCGGGTTGGCTCGCGGCGCAACGTTGTTGAGATTGGGCACCGGGGCGACCTGTTCAGGCTTGGCCCCGGACTGAAGCAAGTTCTTGGCCGAATTGGCGGGCTCGGGCACCTTCAACATCTGCACCTGGCTCGCAATCACACGCTGAGCGGCCTGCGCCTCTTGCGAGGAGATCTGACCGTCGTTGTTCGCGTCCAACACCTTGAATAAAGCGTTGGCCGGCATCACGATCGCCTTTTCGTATTCCGCCTGACTGAGCTGCCCGTTGTGATCGGTATCCGCGCCATCGAAAATGGCCTGGCCGACTGCACGCGCCGCCCCCACGACCGCCGCATTTACCTCGCTGGGGCTCATCTGCCCATCCCGATTCGTGTCCGCGGCCGCGAAGAAACTTTGCACGCCCGTTTGCACGAACTGTCGTAACTCCGAGCTCTGGACCTGGCCGTCTCCATTGGCGTCGACAATGGTGACAATGCCCTGCACGATGTCCGGGTTATTTCCCGAACTACCCTCGTTGCCGCCCTGTTTTTTGGCGCGATCAACGACAAGCCGGAGCAAGGGGCGCTGCGTCAGGAAAGCATCCTGCGCTTGGCGGAACTCATCTTTGGAAAGAGTGCCATCCCCATTCGCATCGGCGCTGAAGAAAAAGCCGCCAACGAGAAGGTTCCCGGCGTCGGTCGCCTCTCGTTGCGAGAGTTGGCCGTCATTGTTTGCATCAGCAAGCTTAAAGAGTAACTTTCCCGAATCCTGAAGATCCTGGAGATTGTCGATGGGTCCTGGAAGGTTGCCCGGCGCATCCGCTCCAAAAGCTGTAGCACCCACCACTCCCCAAACCAAAGCACCGATTCCGAACATGGTGAAACGTTTGCGCATCGAAGCTTCTCCAAAGAAGGGCCGCCCACCGAGCAGCCGCGACACCTCTGATTCCCGCTCTAAACCTGTTTAGTAACGGGCTGTTTTTTTCGTGTCGACGGATTTCGGTCTTTGCAAGGGAGATGCCAAGAATTCCATCTCTTCATCAAGAGATTCTTTGATTCCACCTGCAAGTCTCGCCTCTTCCCCGCTTTCCCCCCAATCTCTCACATCTCGGCCATGAGACCCCATCCTTCGGCCCCGCGACCGGCATTGCAAAGGGGATCTTTGCGCAGTTTCTTGCCGCGAAACTGGAGTCATCCATCATGCGCCGCGCTTTGTTCTCCTTTCCGTCGATCTTGCGGAGGGAAAAAACTCGCCAGAGCAATGCCACCCGCCATCCTCTTGGAAATCGCCTTTCTCAGAGATCTGCTCACGCGATGAAAAGTCTATTCTTCCGCCGGAATTCTTCAGATAGATCGTTGGCCCTAATCACCAGGATGAGATAGCTCTGTTCACACCCATGAATCTGGATCTTTAACGCAAATGGCTCCCAGCGGCACCTCGCGTGCGATTACGCGATGGCGGATCGTTCACAGCGGAAAAGGATAGCGAACACACCTCGAACAGAATCACCCCGAGATCACGGCGCAGGACGTGGCGGCCTGGTGAAGATACGGCCCGCGCAATGACGATGCGAAGCGCCTTTCCCGCGGCGGGAAAGAAGCGGACAAGGAGTAGGGTAGGGGGCTAGCTTCGGACCAGGGAGAGTTGTTGGACGGCGGGCGAAGGGTGGTAGTTTTCTCAGCTATCGAAACATCTGCCCGCGCCCCACGGCTCCGAAGGCATGCCGAATATGCTCGACAGTAGGGATCCGCTGCCCCTCCGGCCAGACGATGGCCACGACATCGAAGCGGCAGCGCTGTTCAAGCAGCTTGTACTCTTTCAAGAAACGGAGCGCGGCCAAGGTTAGCCGGCGTTGCTTTTCGAGCGTCACGGCCTCGGCAGGCTGCCCCTGACGACGAGTCTTGACCTCGATGAAGACGAGCGTATCCCCTTCGCGAGCGATCAGGTCGACCTCTCCCAGAGGGGTACGATAACTACGGACCAAGATCCGCAAGCCCTGCTTTCGGAGGTAGCGGGCAGCTTCTCGCTCCCCTTCGCCTCCGAAAAGCCGGCTCAGGACGGCCCGTATCACGCGATTCATGGGACCTCAGTTGCGATCAGTGAATCCCGAGATTCCTCTCGATATCGCGCCCTTCCGAACTCATCGCGCCGGGGAGTCGCGTTGCCCCGAAGAATCCCTTGGTCGGCTGCGATTCAACGGGGGCAGCCTTGGAGGAGGTGGATTCCTCTTCTTCCGGCTCGGCATCGGAGGTCTTTGAGCGAATCTGGTTGTGGAAGAGATCGCAGCCTTGAAAGGTGGTGCAGCCAAGGAGTAAAGCCACGCGCAGAGCCAGATTTCGTCGTGTCATCATGACATCACCTTGAATGGACCACCACGGTCCAGGTCGAAACTGTGCCGAAAAAGCAGGCGGAGAGGCGAGCGCCTCCGCGACGTGTGAGGTCGGATCTTGCCAAAATCAAGACACGTCGTCTAGGCCGCTTTCGTCTCGTCCGAATTCGCCTTCCAACCCATCAAGAGCACGGCGGTTCCCAAGAAAGGGAGCACTCCCACGAGGACGAACAAGGGGGCGAACGAACCGGTGACGTCCTTCACTTTCCCCACGAACGGAAGAAATCCCGCCGCAAAGAGATTGCCCAGTCCGCCCAAGATTCCGACCACAAGGCCCGTGTGCCGGGGGGCGACCTCCTGCGTGAACGTGAAGTAATTGGCCATGTAGGCCGCTGTTCCCAGGGCCATGAAGCCAATCAAGACGATCATCAACGAGTCGTTCGGAATGACTCCCACCAGGGCCCCACTGCTGATCAAGAGTGTGCAGACGGCCATGACAACCATTCTCGCCCGAGCCGGAGACCAGCCCCGAGACGACAGGAATCGCGAGCAAAGGCCGCCTCCCAGGTTCCCAACATCAGCCGCGAGGAAAGGAACGGCGCTCAAGAGGCCGCTGGCGAGGTATTTCGCATCACCTCGCAGGGGAAACGTCTGCTGCAACCGTTGCAAGAGCGCGACAAGCCCCGTCAGATTGCGGTCCTCGAACAGGTAAGAAGGAAGCCAATTGATCAGAAAATGCCAGCACACGTTGATACAGATCGAGACGGCGACGAGGGTCCAGAATCGCCGCAAACGAACGACCTCTCCCAAACTCAAAGCCCAATCCGAGCCTTTGAGCGCATGAATGGGCAGTAGCAGGGCCGCGAGAAGCGGCCCGATCATCAGAAAGGCGATACCCCACCACAGCGCGGGAAGCCCCAAGCTGAAGGCCGAGAGTCCAATCAGAATCGAAGCCGCCACAACTCCACCAAAGGCCGAGCGGGCCAGAGGCGAGAGCCCGGCGGCCGGCGTGAACGCATCATCAGGAACAGGGGGCCTCGTCGATCGACCCGCCAACAGTTGTCCGCGTTCGCCACGCATGAGAGTCAGCCAGACGGCCACCCACACAAACCCGAAGAGTCCCACTCCAAGAAAAGCCGTTCGCCAGCCGTAGTGGGCCGTCATCCACGTCACGACAAGCGGAGTGAGAACGGCTCCCACGGCTGCGCCGGAATTGAAGATCCCATTTCCCAAACTCCGATCCGACGGCGGCAGAATGGTAGCCGTGGTTCGCAGTGCGCAGGGCCAATTAAACGACTCACCAACGCCCAGCAAGGCCCGAAAGATCATCAGCCCCGCCAGGCTCGGCGCGAAAGCGGACGCGATGCCCGCGAGGGACCACCAGGCGACGGCGAGAGCATAGGCGATGCGCACGTTGACCCGATCCACCAGGTATCCCGCAGGAACCTGGCACACCGCGTAGGTGAGAGCAAAGGCCGCCAGGACCCAGCCATAGTCGACGTTGCGGAGATGGAACTCCTGCTTGACGTCCTTGCCGACCAGGGCCATCGCCTGGCGATCCATGTAGTTGAGAACGGTCGACGCGAACATCAACCAGCAGATGCCCCAGGCCCACTTTGAGGCTCGTTGCGGGCTGGGCGTTGCGTCCGTCACTGCTTCAATCGCGGCCAAACCGGTCTCTCCTGGTTCTCGAAACCCGCGGAGGGAAAAGGAGGGTCTATGGGGAAGGCGTCTCAAGGGTGCCAAAACCCGAGCGTCGACGCAACAGGATGGTCCGTGGCCTCTTACGAGTGCTCGAATGTGCGAAAGCTTGCGTTATGCGACGCAGTCGATCCGTCCCTATCAAGCATTACGGACATCGGCTAGCATGGAGTTGTGGAGGAACGGTCAAGGATCCGTTTCCGGACCATCGGGTCCTGAAAGGCGCGGCAAAAGGATGAAGGCCGACGAACCAACGACCCCGCGTCCCTCGCAACCTCGACGGCGACGGTGGAAGCTCCTCGCGGCATTCAGCGCGATCGTCTTCCTGATCGTCGCCGCCATCCCCCAGATTGCGAACACGTCGGTCGTCAGAGAATGGCTCATTCGGCGAGCGAACCGGGCCATCGCACCCGGAGGCGGCCTTGCAATCCGCGAGATGAAACTCTCCTGGCTGCGTCCCACTCAGCTCAAGGGATTCGCCATCCGGAATGATCGCGGCGAAGCGGTGGTTGCCGCGACGACCGCGACCTGGGACCGCAACCTCTGGCAAATCCTCTTCGATCGCCCCCGATACGGCACGCTGATCCTCGATCAGCCTCGATTCGACGTGGTCAGACGTGAGGATGGGACCGTCGACCTGTACGAGGCCCTGAAGCCAATCCTCAGCAAGAACCCCAAGGTTGATTTGCATATCAAAGGCCGAGGGGGTCAGCTTCGATTTCGCGATGCCCACCAGGCGGCACCCGTATCGGCGGAACGAGTCGACCTTACTCTCGATATTCCCGCGTCCCCCAGACCCCTTACCTGGCAACTTCGGCTCGAGAACCCAACTCCCAATGGTCCCGCCAGCGTGCAGGTGGATGGGGAATACGACCGCTGGACGAGGCAACCGGGAGGAACCTACAACCTCGCGGTCCGTGTCAAAGGAAACGCCTGGGGCTGGTCCTTAGGAGACGCCAACCTGGCCCTTTCCGGCCTCTTCTCGGGAGAGATGAGCGCTCGCACGAGTGACGGTCTCTGGGAAGTCACGGGACGAACCACGCTGGACGCACTCACGGCTTCGGGCAATCGCCTGGCTGGGGATCATCCCCATTTCGGACAAGTGACGGCCCTCTGGAAGGCAGGCGAAACCGGAACAGGCTGGGCTATCGATCGCCTGGATCTTCATTCGTCCCTCGTCAACATACAGGGAAGAGCGAATCCCTCCGCGGACAGCCGGCTTGAAGGGAGCCTGGATCTCGCCGCGCTCGCGCGGGAAATGCCGCACGTCGTTCGACTGCGCGAGGGGATCACCCTCGAACGTGGTCTGGCAAGGTTCACGCTTGGGTCCAAAGCCAATGGCAGCGCGCAGAGCTGGGATCTCGAAGCCGTCATTGCTGACCTTCAGGCCCGCAATCACGATCGCGCCTTTACCCTCAACGAGCCGGCCACGATCTCGGCTAGCTTGAAGTCACAAGGCCAGCAGGTGGCGATCGAGCGGTTCCGAGCACATACCAAGTCTTTCGATATGCAGGGAAGCGGAGACCTCGACCAAGGGGTGCAAGTCTCGGGAACCGCCGATCTGCAAGGGCTCCAGGATCAATTCCGGGAGTTGCTCACCCTCGACCTTCCTACTCTGACAGGGAAGGGTTCCTTCTCCGGCAAATACCGCCGGACGGGTTCAAGCTTTCAAGCGAATCTTGTCGCCGATCTCCTTGGATTCGGGATCAGCGCGGACTCTGGTTTTGACCTCAGAGGAGAGCAGGCCCAGCTCAAGCTCGCCCTCGAGGGGACATCGAGTCCGATGGGTCTACCTACGGCTTGGTCAAAGGCAGAGGTCGGCCTGAGCAGCGGCGAGATCACGGGAGAGATTGTCGGCGATCATCAAGGGGGAGCCATCAACCTCAACGGAACACTTCAATACCCTTTGCCGTCGACCAAGCCCTCACGACAGAGCCTGGCTAAGCTTGATGCTCGCTGGGACAAGGACAAGCTACTCATCCAACGCCTCGAGGTGGGCTTGAGTCCGCTCGATCAGCCTCAGGGAGAGCGCCGACTCGCACTGCTTGCTCAAGGAAGTGTCGATATTGCGGCGGGGGAGCTCGTCCTTACTCCCCTGGAGCCGTCCGTCGCGGCACAAGGAATCGCTCTGGCTCCGGATGGCATTCGCGTGACAGGACTTGGGCGTCCCGGAGCGCTGCGTGGCACGCTGTCACTTGCCGGCGACGTTTCCGGGATCCGTGCGCTCTTTCCTGATTCCCGCGACGGGCTGCTTGCGAATATCGCCGGAGATTGGTCGGCCAAGGCCTCGGTCGACTCGTCCCCAAACGACACGCGATTCGCTGGTAGAATCGAGCTGAACAACCTCACGAACAAGGGAGCAGAGACGGCGACACCTCGCGTCGAATCCCCCATCACGGTTTCCCTCAACGCGGTGCATACCCGTGATTCGGATCAGCTCGAGATCCCCGAGTTCGGTATCGCGAGCCGCTATGCGGCCCTGCAGGGTTCGGGACGCCTTACGGAGCTACGTGGCAAGCGAGTCGTGACCTTGCAGGGCTCGCTCCTGCCCGACTGGAACGCGTTGACGGCGATGGCTTCTCAGAGAATTGAGCCGCGTGCCCGCGTCGTGGGAAAGGAGAGTACCTGGAAGCTCCAGGCCGCACTCAACGATCCCACTCAGGGAGACCTGCTTCAATCGCTCGAAGGAGAAGCCGGCATCAACCTCGAGGAACTCGACGTTTACGGCCTTCACGCGAGATCGACCCACCTGGTCCTTCGAGCCGCTCACGGGACGATGACGATCGACCCCATCGAAACGGCCCTCAATGGAGGGCGACTGCACCTGGAGCCGTCGCTCGAATTCGACTCCATCAATGGCCCGATCATGAGGCTAGGCCCAGAGTCGAGCTTGACCGACGCCGAGATCAACGACGAGGTCTCTCGGCGCTTCCTCTCATATGTCGCCCCCGTGCTCGACCGGGCCACGCGGGCGCATGGCAAGGTCTCCGTGAAACTTGACGAGGCCATCATCCCGCTCAGTCCTCGCGGAAAGCAGGGAACTTCGGTTGATGGGTCAGTGGTTTTCCAGGAGGTTGAGTTCACTCCCGGCCCATTCGTCGACGCGTTTCTGGACCTTATCGGGCGGGCTGACCACCCCACGGTGAAGCTCAACGACCCCGTAGCGCTGACGATCGCGGACGACCGCGTTTACCAGCGAGGTTTTGCCTTTCCGCTCGGGAAATTGACCCAAATCGAACTCGAAGGGTGGGTCGATTTCGACAGAAACCTTGAGATGAAAGCGAGCGTTCCCCTCACTTCCGCCATGGTGTTCAACCGCCCCCTTCTGGGCAACATCGTCGAAGGAACACGAATCCAGGTCCCAATCCGGGGCACGCTTCAGAAGCCGATTATCGACCGCGATGCCATGAACATGGCGCTCAGGGATCTAGGAAAGACCCTCCTGGAGCGAAGTGCGGTGCAGGGAGCCGCCGCGCTCCTCATGAAGCTGACGGAAAAACGAGATCCGAACGCCCCGCGCCCACCGACCGCCGCAGAACGCCGAGCGCTCCGTAAAAAACGCCAGGAAGAGCGCCGCCGAGCGCGCGAAGTTCAACCTTGAGCGTCGTATGATGTCCTGAAACTGGAAAGCGGAGCCCGAGGCGGCTTCGGTCTCCACCAAAGCGCCGCTTCGGAATTTCTCGTCCGTAGGACACGTCAAAGCCTGGACTTCCAGGCTATGATCAAGAGAGCTGTTGCCTCCGTAGCCCCTCCCTCATCCGCACCTGGACGACAGGCCTCGTTTGTCATACCAGCTTCGGTGACGAAGCTCACGCCGCGGCGATCGCGGTCACATCGAAACGACTCGCTCCGTTAGGAACAGGCATGTACGCACGTATGCGATGGCGACTCTCTGGAATGATGGCCCTTCTCTACGCGGTGCAAGGGGCTTTCTGGCCCTTGCTGGCGGTCCATCTTCAGGACCTGGGGATCGATGGCCGCGGCCGCGGCCGAATCTTCGCGACGCTCGCGATTGGTGCGTTCCTCATGCCGCTCGGCGCGGGGCAATTGGTCGACCGGTTGATGGCGACGCAGCGCTTTCTTTCGTTGGTTTACGCCGCGGGTACCGGCCTGTTGGTCGCTCTCGCCTGTGGGGTGAGCACGCGGGGGGACTCGCTCTTCGGGTGGTTCCTTCTCTACTGGCTCATCACAGCACCGGCGACCGGCCTCAGCACCGCCCTCGCTATGAGAAACCTGCGGAACCCTCGCGAGGAGTTCGGCGCGGTCCGACTCTGGGGAACAATCGGCTGGATGGCAGTCGGCTGGCTGGTATCTGCCACGATGGTCATGACAGGAGCCACGCGATCAGGGCAGGGGACCTATGAAGCCTTCTGGATTGCGGCCGCACTTTCTTTCACCCTCTGTCTCTACAGCCTCACTTTGCCGAATACCCCGCCGCTGGCCGCCAAGGAACCGGCGGGCGCGCTCTTGCGCGAGGGTTTTGAACTGGTCCGGCGCAGGGACGTCTCCGTCCTGTTGATCACGGCACTCGGCGTTGGGATGACTACACCGTTCGTTTACCAGGTCTTACCCACCTATCTCGAGGCGCGCGGCCTTCCTCGTGGGTGGCTCTCAACAGTCATGACCCTGGGGCAAGTCCCCGAAGTGGGCACCTTGGCGGTGCTGCCTGTATTCTTTCGCCGCCTGAGGATCAAGGGAACTCTAGCTCTTGGGATCTTTGCCTACGCCTTGCGGTACGGCAGCCTTCTCGTCGACCCTCCTCTTTGGGTCGCCGTGGCGGCCATCCCTCTCCACGGCGTAGGAGTGGCTTGCTTTCTGGTGGGAAGCCAGGTCTTCATCGACAGCCGAGCACAAAGCCATCGGCGGGCCGGTGCTCAGGCAATTCTCTTGGTTCTTACCGCGGGAATCGGCCCGCTCCTGGGAAGCCTGATCGCGGGAGAGTCCGCCACGCGAATCGGAAGTGGATCTTCACTCGTATTCGTCGTTCCTTGTATCATCAATGTGGTACTGCTAATCTACTTTTGTGCGAGCTTTCGACCAGACAGTACTAACGCGGTCCAGGACAACGAAGCCTCTTCGGTCCGCTCCGCACGAAGTGACCCAGCGCGCGGTATCGTCACACACACGGGCAATCTCGTGACGGAGTCGGCGGATGGGTGATTACCTTCGCCTGTTGACCGTCAGCGATCGGGACATCCCTTTGGCCAGCTTGCAAAGGGCGGCGAATGTCGGCGCCGTCTGGCCAGTCGACCATCCGGGTATGCTCGGCAATTATTTGGCGATCGGCCCCAAGCTCAACGACCTCGAGCACGTATGGGCGACCGTCGAACGCAATCTCATTGCGCCAAACACGTTGGGTGCTGAGGAGGTGGCCGAGTTCATCGACGGCCTGGAGGCCGGCGGGCCCCCTTCGGCCGTACGTTGGCTGAGTGACTATCTTGAGAGCGTCCGGGCCATTTACGCCGTGCGAATTTACCCCGAGGCCATGAAGGATAAACCCGACGCCATTGAGGCGGTTTACGCCGTTCGTGCGCAACTCCGCAATATCGTCGGTGGCATCGGCCAGTGGGACGGCCAGGGTTTCACCAACGAAGACGATCGCCTGATCTGGTGCGACCCAGCCTCATACCCAAAAGGTCAGGCCCAGGCCGCCCTCCTTGATGAGTCGACCGGGGCCTGGATTGCTTTTGACCTCAATTTGGATGATCCCGAGGAGGTCTCCACCTTCCTCCAGGGGGATCTGCCACATCCGCCCTCACACCGGTAAGCCTGAATCCACACGACCTTCGCCAGGCCCGCCGGCGGGGAAGTCACCTCAAACGTCTTCCGTGGACGTCTCATTCGAGGTAGTTCGCGGCAGCTTCTTCGCCCGAGGCTTGCGCTTGGCTGGCGCCTTCACGGGAGGGGGCGGCGGAGCCGTCATAGCTTCGTCCAAAAGATCTGCCGAGTGCTCGAGCTGACCGAGCAAAAGGCTAAGAAAGTGAACCCTGGTGCCTTGGATCTCAAGAAATTCGTGGAAGAGGAACCCGCTCTCGGTGAACTCATCCCCTTGAGAGAGGATTTCGTCGGCAAGATCTGCGACCAACCCATCTCGGCCACGCTGAAGAATCTCAATCGCCGCACGATACTTATTGAACAACGGGTCAGCCATGGGACCTTTGCCTCCCTCTATTCGGACACCAGTGCCATTCGAACCTGAGCGCCACGAAACATCCTTGCCCCATGCCGCAAATGTTTATGATCTCGGCAGTTGTAAAGCCTAAACCATCAACCTCTCTGACCAAGAGTAAATGTCTGCTGCACCTCAATACGACGATTGGCAACGATCATCGCTAAGCGTTTCAAAACCAAGGAGGGTCAAATTCTCCAGTGCGCTTTGAGCCACGCCGTTAATCTCGCTTCAAGCCAGCGGCGATCACCTTCCCAACTTGTACGGCTGAAATACCCAAGGTGACCTCCCGATGGCACTAATTCCAAAGACAATTGCGATGGAAATACAAACCGATGGAAAACCTCCACGGGAATAAACGGATCGTCGGCAGCATGCACGACAAGGCCCGACATCCGGATTTGGGAGAGTAGGGGGGCTGCACTCGACTTTAGGTAGTAGTCTGTCGCGTTGGCAAAGCCGTTTCGAGGCGCCGTGTAGACGTCGTCGAATTCATAGAGAGAACGCACTCGCGAGAGATCCACCCGCCCGAGCTCGGGGAAAGTGGAGTGCAATCGGCGTACCTCGGCCCGGAGAAGCTTGACGAAATTCCAGTCGTAGAGCCGGTTGCTGGGCTTTTGGAGATGAAGACAACAGGCCGCCAGATCCATGGGGGGATTCGCGGCCACAACACAGTCGACCGCTGGAAGGGGCTCGGTCGCAGCCTCCGCCGCAAGCTTCAGGACGAGATTCGCGCCCAACGAAAACCCGACAAGCCCGATCGGAGACTCCAGCGCCCGCCTCTGCATCCAGGCGACGACCTGGCGAAGGTCTCCGGAACGCCCCGCGTGGTAAAAGCCGCGCGCCAAGCCGAAACCCGACCCCGCGCCTCGCAGGTTCATTCGGACGACGCGGATACCCGATTTCACGAACCGCTGAGCCGTTCTCAAGATATACGGCGAGCGGGCACATCCCCCCAGGCCGTGAACCAGGAGTGCGGAGGGGTCTCCTACTTTCCAGCGGGTGGGGATCGACTCCAGCACGTTGACGTGCTCATCGTTACCGATCGCGACGTGATGCGCGGTGGAGACGAGTCGAACCGGCTTTCCTGGCAGGTATCGCGCAACGATGGTCTGAGCGTTTCCGCCGCGAATCCAAGGATGCGGCTCAAAACGGGGAACTTCCGACCCCACTTCAAAAGTCGTGCGCGCGGTACTCATGAGAACGGCCGATCCGGAACTGTTGAGACAACTCCACGAGAGCAATCCCCATTGTAGGCGCGAGCAATCCGGGTGGCCAGCAAATGCCGACCGGACCTGGGGGTGGAGGCGGAAACCTAAATCATTCTGAAGGACGAAGTTCGGTAGGGATGAGAGGGGGGTGAGGCGGGGACCTAGATGACCCAGTCTTGTGGGGAAGTTCGTCCCACCAACTGAGCGATCGAGGTTTCTTGAAGGACTGCGCGCTCGGCCGCGCGAATGTGTTCCCACACGGAGGCCAAGGCTCGCGCGGCCGGCGCACCCGCCTCGCGGAAAGGCTCACCTGGCCCATCGATCGCCGTTAGCACTTCGCCAAGGGAGATCTGCTCAGCCGGCCTCGCCAGCCGATATCCCCCCGACGCTCCCCGCGTGCTGAAAACCAGGCCAGCTCCCTTGAGCTGGATCAAAATCTGAACGAGGTAGCGCTCGGGAATGCCGTGGCTCTCAGCAATTTGCCGCACGCGAAGGGGCGGATCGTCGGGACGACGGTGGGCGAGCGCGATGGTCGCCAAACAAGCATACTCGGCCTTGGCGGAGATCTTCATGAGGTCAGTCCGGGCCGGCTGGGAGGTTGAAAATCCCGCTTTGGCTGGCTCGCCGGCGGCCCGAGCGAGCGAAGGAAGGCCGCCTGGCCACACCGCGGAGATCGATCCGAATGGTGCCGCTCTTAGTTCATGCAGGTGAAAAGGTTCCGCTCATGCCACGGAGGAAGCACGCAGGCCTTGGCCTGCTCATAGGCCAGCCGGTAAACCTCTTCCATCCATCCGCCACTCTGCGGACGAAGCGGCAGCGGGCACATGATGAAGCCTTCCGTAGAGAACTGCGGCGCTGCCGTGCGACGCGGGTACGTGGCGATTTCACCTTCACCGAAGAGCCGGGGAGCAGACATGGTTCATCACTCCGAAGGGAGCGGTGCGACAACCGCTCGTTGATTACTCTATAAACATTATCGACTTACTGACCATTAAGCAAGTCGCGTTCGAAAGATTTCCGAAATCCCCGCAGGATTTGTCCTTACAATCGCCCCAAACAGACGTGAGCTGAGGAGTAAGAGTCGAATCTCGACTATTTCGGGTAAGATCGGCACAATACATATCCAAGCTTTTGCAAAATACCTCGACGTTGATCCTTGCAAATACGGGAGAGGGGGACATAATGGGCGCGATTCTTCAGTCCAGACAACGGAGACGGGCTGAGGAAAGGGAGGACGCGGCATCCGCACCCTAGGAGGAAGGACCGACATGACCAGCGCGATGATGATGGAACGCCCCGCCACAGGCATGAGTGCATCGGGCATGGGAACGGGCATGGTCGGCAGTTCGGCAACCATGCCGAGCGGCGCAAACATGATGATGGTGCCCCGCTGCACGATGAAGTGGGAGAAGTGCACTGGCGGCATGAAGCTAACCTGCACGTCCGAGGACACGATGTCCGCCAGCATGATGCAAAACCTTTGCGCGATGATGGCGGGGGGAATGTGCTCTTGCTGCGTGATGATGAACGGAATGATGGTCGCCTGTTGCAATCTGATGATGGGCATGTGTAAATGCACGACGACCGAAAACGGCGTGTGCATTACCTGCACCAGCGGTGACAAAGAGTGCGCGGCGATGATTCAAGCCGGCTGCGAATGCATGGCTTCGATGATGAAGGCCGGCTGCACGTGCTGCGTGATGATGAACCACACCCCCGTTTGCTGCGCCTGCTAATCGCAACCGATCGGCCCAAGAAAGGAACGCCCCATGCCCTCTCGCCAGCGCATGGGGCGTTGTCGTTTGAAGAGAGCGAAGCGACGTACCCGAAATCCTTGCAATGTGCCCCCTCCAACCTCGGCCGCCACGATCATGCATGACATCCAGATTCATCCGCGCATGAACTCAAGGCGATCTGAACCGCGAGCCAGGCGGAAATGACAAGGCAGGATCGACACCTTGCGTCGGCTCGAGAATCACCGCCGATACCTGCCCGGCCTTCGCTCATCAATCTCAACCCATCCAATCATGTGGACGCAAAATGCCCACACCAAACCGGGCTGGAGAGGCTTCCGTGCCGCACGCAGGGCCGCGCGAAAATCGCGGCGGGTTGAAGGAGTGACAGTTCGCGCCCTCATTCCTTAAAAATGAGGAGACTACTTATGGACCTTCTTGATCGCGCGAGTCGTAGGAAGTCTGTCGGATGGGGACGCGGCCTTGGGGGTCTTCCTGACATCCGGCGATGAGCTTTGGGCAGGGGCGAGAGGCCCGCATCCATCATCGGTAGCGAAGCGAGCCTCTCCAAGGAGAGCTCCGATGAGGCTTCAACTCGGGGGCGCGCGACGAGTAGCGGCGGTCATGCTCATGGCTACGGCGGCCATACTGATTCCAGGCACCGCGGCGCTGGCACATGGACATGGAGGAGGCGGAGGTCACGGAGGAGGAGGCCACCATGGAGGCGGGCATCACGGAGGTTTTTACGGTGGCGGACATCACGGAGGCTACTACGGCGGCCACCATTACGGAGGCGGCTATCACGTCGCCCGCCACTATGGGGGTTACCAAGGAGGCTGGGGAGGCGGATGGTACCGCTATCCGGGCTATCGCTATGGCTACGGCGGTTACGTCCCCAACTACAACACCGGTTACAGGTACTACTATTACCCCTACTACTACGGCACCACCTACGGCCAGCAGGTCTTCGTGCCGAGACACGGCCAGTGTGTTTGCGGCCATCCTCAATGTCGTTGCAGGCTTCTCCGGCGTTGGTAATCCGGCAGCAACCTATTATCATTGTCCGTTTTTTTGACGCGATGATGCGTCCCTGAGGAGAGTTCGCAGGGAACTCACCTGGCAGTTCGCCTCCCTCCCGAACGTGCCGTGCTCTTCTTGGGGCGATCGACGTGTCGACGTCCCCCCGCTCTGTGTCTCGAGCCTAAAGGCCGAGGTTCGGAGACGATCCCCATAAAAGACGTGTCCCGGTCCCTGCTCCTTGAAAGGAGCAGGGTACCGGGTGTTTTCGGTGCGGGTCGGGCACCGGTGGGGCTAGAGATATGCTAGTGAGGGGGGATGCAGTCCTAGTGGAGCCGGTGAGAATCTTTTGTGAAGTCTGTTCTCAGCTTCCGAAGCGAAGTTGAAAACAGGAATCACTGGTTTTTGAGTCCGTTGCGTGCCCAAGTTCATCCAACAAACGGAGAATTACCAGACGGAGTGCGTTGGCTTCAGCGATCGTAACGTTCGAGTCAGCCAAGCGACTCATCATGCTGTTCAATTTTTCCACACTTGATAAACGTTCTTCATTGGTTCCCATGACAACCTCTCAACATCGATCCCAATTCCAGCGTGCAACGTTTTCTTCTCCTCGGGGTGAGGCTTCAACGATCACGCCTTTTCACAGAAGCAAATGACTGGCCAAAGGTTCGCATCCGTGACAAAATCTCTCGACACGCGCGAACACACCTTTCCCAAATCCTTTACCAAAGGCGACTTGCGGATTTTCCATAAAAGATCGATGCCGCGACGAAAAACTCGCTGCCTCAAGCCTTGAGTAAAAAGTTCGCTGAAACTTGAAGCAATCTCGCCACGAGGTCAGGCGATGGATTCGCTTCCCCTGATGAATTCCCAGGCCGTCTATCAATCTAAGCATGCCAACGTCTCGATTTTATATCAAAAGAGATCTCCGCCGCTCCCCGCCGGCCGGTTCCTCTTATCTCAATTTCGTTGCCTCTGCCCCATGACGGTCGACGCTTTAAGAGCGGTTCAGCCCCCGGACCATTCACACACGCGTGATCCACCCTCATGGTTCGCCAATCCCGCGCAGGTGTAGCGAACCTTGCAAGCGTTAAGGTAAGCGCATCAACTTGTGAGTGGGTAATGCCTTCCACACCATATCCTGCAAGGGACCCAAGAACAGACCCGTTCCTATAACATGACCACCCACGGGGCTCACGGCCCGCGCAACCTCATCTCTTTACAAACGTCGCTTGTTCAACACCCCCGTGAGATCAAAGCTCGCCACTCGACGAATATCATGCTGATCATTTCGGACCCCGGGTGTCCGCTCATTCCGCCTGCTCACACCCACCATGCTCGGCCGCCGTGGTGTGCGCGGGGAGACTTCGCAAGGAGCTAGGAGACGCTCGCCGTTCGTTTCCTCTCTCCAACGGCACTCGATCGGCGCGAATCACCTCACGTCTCGAGCCAGGATCTACTTCCAAGGCTGTAGACCAAAACCCCTGCAACCAAAGATTTATGAGGATTTCTTGCAGATTTCGCGAAGTTTGAACGTACTTTTAGATGCCAGTCTTAAATATTTTTTATCATGTTGACGCATGGTCTTGGCGCTTCCTAGGATCCTCGCGTCCCCCCCTCGTTAGTCTAAATTTCGATCTACCAGTTGGAGTTTGCCATGCCAGCGGTTCTGCGTCGAAGTCGACGAGGTTTCACGTTAATCGAACTTCTCGTAGTCATTGCCATCATTGCGGTTTTGATTGCCTTGCTGCTGCCTGCGGTTCAGTCAGCGCGTGAAGCGGCGCGTCGGATCCAGTGCACGAATAATCTGAAGCAGATGGGCCTGGGCTTCATGAATTATGAGAGCAGCAACAGCGCCTTCCCGCCAACAACGATTCTGGCCCCGTCCCCCGGGGGAGGGTGGGGAAACTACCGGTACGTGTCGGCGTGGAGCCCTGTTGCCCGGTCAACACCGTTCCTCGAGCAGACCGCTGTCTACAACGCCATCAACTTCTACTGGACTTATGATGATCCGCCGAACTTGACGATCACGCAGACTCCGCTCAATTTCCTCTTCTGCCCAAGCGACCCGGGCCCTCACATCGACGACGCGGCTCACGGCGGTACAGGAGATGCCACCACAAGTTACGGCACCTGCAACGGTGACTGGTATGTCTTCTCGATCAACTGGACGAGCACGCCGCCGACCCTTGGACCGATGAATCGAACGATGTTCGGTCCCAACTACTCGCGGACGATCGCGATGATCACCGACGGCCTGAGCAATACTCTGGCGGCTTCGGAGGGGACCATCGGACACCTCCAGAACCGGCATTGCGGCGACGGCTCCAGCGGCGGTTCTCCCAGCGACGCATCGGTGGGGTCGTGGTCGCCGACCAATGTTCCGCTGCCTGGACCGAATTCGCTCGCGGCTCTGGCATCGCTATCGTCTTCTTGCCCCTGGAAAGGGGGAGTGCCCCAACCCGTCGGCCATACGCGATGGTCCAATGGCGGCGTGTACTACTCGGGATTCACAACGGCCAACACCCCCAATCAACGGGTGGATTGGGACTGGACCGACGAAAACGACGGCGGGCCGACTTACATGTCACTTTCGGCCAGCAGCTTCCACCCCGGTGGCGTCAACAGCCTGTTCGGTGACGGCAGCGTTCGCTTCATCAAAAATAGTGTCAATCCTTTTATCTGGCGATCGCTCGGGTCGATCGCCAGCGGCGAAGTGATCAGCTCTGACCAATATTGATCCCCGCTCGAACTTCACAACGCGGACTGGGACCGCGTGCGCACGCCCATGGCAAATCGCACGCGGTCCCTCGCGTTTTGCCCTACTTCCACACCACCTCGATGATGGGAACACGCCTCATGCGGATCAGCGCATCGCGGCTCACTGCCCAGGCCGCCCTGATTCTTACGATGACCGTAGGATGTGGTCCCCAAGCGGCTCCCCGCCCCACAACCGTGGCGGTCAAGGGGAGAGTTACCTACAAAGGTAAGCCACTCGCCAAGGGAACCGTCCGATTCAGACCCGTTGATGCGGGGCGAACCGCAACCGGCGCACTTCAGCCCGACGGTTCGTTCGTTCTCAGCACTTATAAAGAAGGGGATGGCGCCACGATTGGCGTGCACCAGGTTTCCATCCGCGATACGGGGGCAAAAACCTCCACGGAAGTCATTCCCAGGAAATACGGCCAACCTCTGACCTCGAAACTCGAGGCGGAAGTGACTCCCGAAAAGACGGACTTCACTTTCAACCTCGACTGATGTGACCCGAGCCTGCCAGATCCCCTTTGGACGTCTCGTCCGATCATTCTTCCCGCACACGTGTTCGAGTCTCTTGGACCAGGATCGTGGGCACTCACGAGGCCGGCGAGATGTCGTCTCGCGACGGAGAGGCCTCTCTGCCTTGACGCCGGCCTACACCAAGTTTGACGACAAATTCCTTCGCCTCACCCACCACTGATCGATGCATCCCGATCCTTTGATTGCTTCACTGACAGAGGCAATGCCCGAATGCTAGGGAGTCGAAGACGGTCGGCGCAGGGATGTGGGATCGGGGGACGAGATTCAGGTGTCCCAAGCACCCGTTTGAGGACACCCCGTCCTTCGACGTCGAATTTCGAGTCGCTAGCCTCACCGCTCCGAGCCTTCCTGTGAAGCATGGGCTGTGAAGGATGGAGACCGTATGGCGGTTCCGTCGTTCAAAAAATCTCTGCGCGCATGGTGTAGGTTCGACTGGACCCTGCTAAACTGTTGTCGAGTAGTCCGGGGTCGGTAATGTTTCCTTAATAAATACGTCCGTCTTGGAAAATCCTGAAAGAAAGGGCGATAAGGACACCCCATGCTTTCTAAACTCTCGTCCTACACGCTCGTCGGGATTGAGGCGGTTCCTGTTGAGGTCGAGGTCGACGTCTCCTACGCCGCCATGCCCAAGACCGTACTCGTTGGACTCGCTGAGGCGGCGGTGCGTGAGAGTACGCATCGCGTGGAGCGGGCTCTGGTCAACTCCGGCTACCAGCGGCCGATTGACCGGATCGTAATCAACCTGGCCCCCGCCGACCTTAAAAAAGACGCCGGGGGTTTCGACCTTCCCATTGCCCTTGGCCTGCTCAGCGCCAGCGGGCAGGTCGCGCTGGATCGTGCGGCGGAGTTCTCCGTCGTGGGGGAGCTGGCCCTCACGGGAGAGACCCGGCCGATCAAGGGGGTTCTCGCCATGGCCCTGGCGGCCGTGAACGAAGGGCGCAAGGGCCTGCTCGTCCCTGAGGCCAACGCCGCGGAAGCGGCGGTCGTGGAGGGGATTGCCGTCCACCCCATCGGGAGTCTTGCCCAGGCCGTGGGCTTCCTTTCCGGGCAGGTTGACATCGATCCCAGCGTGATCGATATCCCGGAGGTCTTTCGCCGGCTGACTCGAACCGAAGAAGACTTTGTCGACGTCAAAGGGCAGGAGTATGCCAAGCGGGCTCTGGTGATCGCGGCGGCCGGCGGACACAACGTTCTCATGATCGGACCGCCGGGGACGGGGAAGACGTTGCTCGCCAAACGGCTCGGCACGATCATGCCGGTACTCACACCCACTGAGAGCCTGGAGACCACGCGCATCTACAGCGCCATGGGTCTTCTCCGGCCGGGAGAGCCTCTCATGGCGGCCCGCCCGTTCCGTTCTCCTCACCACTCAGTCAGCGATGCCGGGCTCGTGGGAGGAGGCTCGATCCCGCAACCGGGCGAAATCAGCCTGGCTCATAAGGGCGTTCTCTTCCTCGACGAGCTTCCGGAGTTCAATCGCAAGACGCTCGAAGTCTTGCGACAACCTCTCGAAGAGGGGTTCGTGACGATCAGCCGGGCCTTGCGGAGCACGACCTTTCCGGCCGACTTCGTTCTCGTCGCCGCCATGAATCCGTGCCCCTGCGGCTATCGTGGCGACCCTCGCCGTGGTTGCTCGTGCACACCTCCGCAGGTTGAAAAATACCTCGGCAAAATCTCCGGACCGCTGCTCGACCGAATCGACCTCCATGTTGAGGTGCCCGCAGTCCCTTTTGCACAACTTGCCGAGGCCCCTCCCGGCCCCACATCGGCCGAATTACTGGACCAGGTCCTCAAAGCCCGCGCACGCCAGGCCGAACGCTTTGGACCGAAAGGACCAAGCGTCAACGGACGAATGACCCCACGCCAGGTCCGCAAGTATTGCCCTCTACGCTCCGAAGCGATGAGCCTTCTCAAAGGAGCCATGGAAGAACTCGGCCTCTCCGCCAGGGCCCACGACAAGGTTCTCAGGGTCGCGCGCACCATGTCCGACCTCGACGGCAGCGATGCCATCCTGCCCCAGCACATTGCGGAAGCCGTCGGCTATCGCTCACTCGATCGATCCGTCTGGGCGTAGCCATTTCAATTCTCGGCCGCGACCGATCGCTCAGAGAATCGCCAGCGCGATCTCCAACGGCGAAGGACCTAGCCTGATTCGGCCGGAGAGTCTCTCCTATTCACGCTTGCTACTTTGGCCTCTTCTTCGTCGGATCGCCGCGTGACCATCCTCCTTTTACTCATGAGCGATTTCCTGGGGGCCGGAACGGTTTTGTACGGTTTCGCCTGTGTCATTCGAAGCAGAATCAGGCTCGACCCGCGCAGAGAGTGGACAGGATTGAAGGCTGAAATCGCAGGAGCGGCTTGCGTCATTCTTGGGATGATCTTGATCGCTTACAATCATGCGATGATAAACGCGTTCCCATTAGGCCTTGGAAATCCCTAAGAAGTCGCGGATTTCTGCGGCCTGGAGGCGTTGCGATAGAGGTAAGCCCTTGCATCGAGGAATGCTCACTCAGTCGAGGGCGCATTCGCGAAGGACGTTCAAGAGAAGGGCTACCCGCGACTCTTCGAGACTGCCTCTGCGCGTCTCGGTCGCTCATCTTCCTACGGCATCGGAACATGAAATTCTGTCAAACCGTCTGAAGAATCCTCGGAAGGCGGTTCCAGCGTCGGAAGGTCATCGGCAATGGTGGAGAGAAGTCCGCGGCGGAGATAGCTCTTGAGATCGTCAAGAGCGACGAGGGCTGTTTGGTAGCGATCCTCCGGGCGGCGTGCCATCATGCGGCCCAGGATGACGGCCAGGGGGCGAGGGATGAGCGGGGCCACATCGTTGAGGCTTGGCGGGTCATGCTGGGTCACGCGAACGAGCAGGGCCGTCGCGCTTCGCTCCTCGAATGGAAGACGCCCGGCGAAGAGATGGAAAAAGCTAGCGCCCAGTGAATAGAGATCCGACCGTTCGTCGGCCTCTTCGGCCAGGGCTTGTTCCGGCGAGATATATTGAGGCGTCCCCATGATCGTGCCATGGGTCGTCGTATTCACGTCGATCTCGCGGCGCTGTTTCAACAATCCAAAATCACTGATCTTGATATCGAGATCGACCGTCAGCAGCAGATTATGGGGTTTGAGGTCGCGATGAACCACGGAATGTTGGTGGGCGTATTGCAAACCCTGTAGGCACTGGAGCAGCCAGCGCGTGCCCAAGGGAACCGATGGGGGCCCCTGTTGCCGGATCCAGTTTGCGAGATCTCCGTTGGGGAGATATTCCATCGCCAACCAGCGCAAAACGCTGCCGTTTGCCGCCTGGCCAATCCCTGAAGCGTACACCGGAACGATGCACGGCGAGCTGAATGACCCGAGGACTCGACCCTCTTTCGCAAACCGTGCCTCGAGGTCTTTGGCCGACGCCGCACCAAAAGAGACGATCTTGACGGCCGCCTTGCGCTGAAGGCTGATCTGCGTGGCGAGATAGACTTCGCTCATGCCACCGGTGGCGAGCTTCTTCTCGAGCTGAAAATCGCCGAGGGTGAGTCCCTCCTTCACCAACCAGGGAGAAACGAGGGCGAGCGGTTCTCGGGAGCGGCTTCGAGAGAGGGACCGGCTGTCCGATGCCGCCGTCTGGGCTCCGAGAAAATCCCCCTCGGCGAGATGTTTGAACGCGATATTGAGGCGATCGCGAAGAGCTTCCGCTAATTCGGTCCCCGTGCGCCCTCGGCGTGTCAGACTGACCCGTGCGATATCGACAAAGCAAGCAGGTACGCTCTCCGGTTCCGCGGAGCTCTCCGCAGGCAGGTAAGTGGAGAGTTGCAAGTCGAGGACGTCACACTCGTCGCTAGCGAGGGCCGTCGTGATCGCGGCCAGGACCCCGGTCCGATCGAAGCCCACGACGCAAACTTCGTAGTTGGTGCCCCCCAGCGGCCTTACGTCGACGTCGACTGGTTGATCCGGATTTAGCCGCGCCAGGAGCCGCAGATGCCGGCCAATCTCGGCGGGGGAATAGCGTTCCGAATAACTTTCCGGCATTCGGCGCAGATGGGCATCGAGGAGAGACGAAGGGACACCGGCCGAATGCTTGATCACGGACTTGGCGAGATCAGACATCGCGACCAATCTCCACGGCCGAAGCCCTAGGGAGCGATGGGTCGGAAAGCGTACTCGCAAACTCTTGTGGCGAAGTGGAAGACAGCCTCGCGCTTCTCAGGCGGAGCAATCAACACATCGCGAAGACACGCTGTCCATGCTATGTGGAACACCTATGAGCAGTCAACCCGCCGACCTAAGTGAGGGGCAGGGGACCGCGAGACGGTCAGGAACCCGCCAGTGGTTCTCGAGCCAAGGAGGGTTGACGAGACGTGCCTGCGAAAACGAGCAATCCCAAGGCGGAAAGCGTCGCGCCGACGACACACACGCCCAGCCAGCCGGCAACGCTCCAGGCATAGGCTCCCGCCAAAGAGCCGAGAGCGCCTCCGACAAAGTAGACCACCATGTAAATGGTATTCAGCCGGCTTCTGGCCTCAGGGCGTATGGCGTAGATTCGAGACTGGTTGGAAATGTGGCTGGCTTGCGCTCCAAGGTCGAGAAGCGTGATCCCAATAATCATACCCCAAAGAGTTGACTTGAATACATAAAGGCAGGTGAACGAGAGAAGGATCGCGAGAAAGCCCAGCCCGATCGTGGTTCGTGGGTTCCCTCGGTCAGCGAGACGCCCGGCCACGGGAGCCACCAAGGCCCCCACAATCCCCACGAGGCCAAAGAGACCGATGATGCTACTGGAATATTGGTAGGGCGGCTGAGAGAGAAAGAATGTCAGCGTTGTCCAGAAGGCGCTGAAGGACGCGAAGCTCAGGGCTCCGAAGATACAAGAGACTCGCAACGTCGGTTCGGTCCGAACAAGCTCCTCCATCGACCAAATGAGACCACCGTAGGTGATGCCCGAATGCTGCGATTCCATTCGGGGCAACAGGGCGCGAAGAGTAAACGCCAGGGCGATCATCAGTCCCGCCGCGATCCAATACACGGCTCGCCAACCAAAAAGGCTACCCATAACCCCGCTGACGGTTCTTGCCGAGAGGATGCCGATCAGCAGGCCGCTCATCACGATCCCGACGACGCGCCCCCGATCGGCCGGGGGAGCCAAGGCCGCCGCAAACGGGACCAGGAGCTGCGGCGCAATCGTGGTCACCCCCACAGCCAAGCTGGCCAAAGCCAGCCAGGTGAATGTTGGCGAGAAGGCAACCGCGACCAGCGCGACGGTCACCGCCCCCAGCATCGTCAGAATCTGCCGGCGTCGTTCCAGGAGGTCTCCCAGAGGCACGAAGAGCAGCAGCCCAGCCGCGTATCCCACCTGCGAGGCCGTGGTGATCAGCCCTATCTGGCGGTCGGAAACCCCGAAGTCTCGTCCCATTTCGGCGAGCAAGGGCTGGGCGTAGTAATTGTTGGCGACAGCAAGCCCACAGCCCGCGGACATTGCCCAGAGCGTGCGACGAGGAATCATGGGTTATTCAAAGTTCCTGACTCGGGCACACCAAGCGCGGGCCCTACCTCGCAAATGCGGACACTACCCTACCATGATAGGGACGCATCAAGGGGTACCGGCCAGCGGATGAACCGCGCCGAGCTCGTCGAGCTGGAGATTCGTTTGAATCTCAACCCAATGGCGGATCTGGGAAACGCTTCCTTCTTCAGGCGGTACGGGAACTCGCCAGCGTTGAGCGGTTCCTTCCTTGGTGCCGGTCGCCACGCTTTTGCCGTCGGGATGAAAGGCCGCGCAAAGGACTGCGTCGGTATGCCGACGAGGAGGACCGAGTTGACGCCCGGACTGGGCATCCCAGAAGCGAGCGGTGCCGTCGTGGCTCGCGGTCAACAGGGTCTTTCCATCAGGGCTTAACGTGACGCCAACGACCTCGCCGGCATTCCCTCGAACATCCTGCAAGAGTTTTCCATAGGGGGTACCCCAAACGCGAACGGCGCCATCCTGGCATCCGGTCGCCATTCTCGATCCTTGCGCGTCGAAGGCAACGGCCGTCACGGGATAACCGTGACGCATTGCCTGTTCCGGGTTGATCTCGCGGTCACTGATGGGATCCCAGAGCCTCGCGACCATATCGCGGCTCGCGAGAAGCAGGATCTTGCCGTCGGCGCTGAAGACAGCCTGCTGAAGAGGGCGTTCCAGAGAGCGTAGGATAGGACGCGGGTCGCGAAGCGTCGTCGCATTCCAGAGCAGGGCCGTCTTGGGTCCAGCTTCCCAGGTCAGAAGCCATTTGCCGTCGGGGCTGTACACGACACCGACGAGCGGCGTGGGCTGTTCGGTGGAAACCCGAAGCCGATTCCGCGAATCGGCCTCCCAGATCTCGACCCGGCCACGGACTCGTCCTTCATCCCCTGACCAACGCGCAAACGCCAGTTCATGACGATCGGGGCTAAGCGCCGCGGATTCGACCCAATCCACGACTTCATAGGTTCGACGCCCGTCCGTGCTAGCCACCGTGCCCACGGGTTCATATCGAGCACTGTGCATCAGAGGGCCAAGCCTTTGCCCATCATGCAGGTCCCACCATTGGGCTCCCTTCGACGCGCAGGTGAGCAGGCTGGAGCCGTTCTTGCTGAAGAAAACGCTATGAAGCGGCTGGTTCATCTTGATCGGATGGCCGAGAGCCAGCGACCGGGGAACTCCCCATATCTCAAGGGAACCGCTATCCAGCCCGATCGCAAGCGAGTGGCCATCAGGGTGAAAAGCCAACCCGGTCACGGGACTCGAAAACTTGTAGGTGGGTCCAACCTGACCAAGCATGGAGCAGTCCCAAAGCCTCACGATTCCGCCGGCCGTTCCGGTGGCAACCGTGCGTCCGTCCGGCGAGGCGGCCATGCTCGTGATGCTCGTCCCCTGAGGGGGAAGGTCGACAACGCGGGAGGAGCCGGCATCCCAGACATGCAGTTTGCCGTCACGCGTGCCGGTAACGATCCGCTCACCGTCGGAGCAAAAGGCCAAGGTGTGAACAGGTGCATTGTGGACGAGTTCGGTCCCGATCGACTTGCCCGTCTCGAGATCCCAAAGAACCGCGCGGCAGTCCTTTCCCCCGGTGACCAGCCTCCGCCCGTCGGGACTGAGAGCCAACGTATAAAAACCCACTTGCTCGCTATGTCGAATCGGCTCTCCCACCAGTTCGCGTGTCGCGAAATTCCAGCAACGCGTGATGCCGTCGTCGCAGCAGGTCACCAGCCTTTGGCCATCCGACGTGAAGGCCATGCCCCAGACCACGTGCCCCGCAGGGTGGATCAAGGGCTTTCCCACAAGGCTGCGAGCCTGGACATCCCAGACGAAGACCCGTCCTTCCTCATCCGCGGTGACCATGATGTGCGGAGTCTCGGGATGAAAGAGCACCCGAGAAACCCAACGATGCGACGTGAAATCGGGATTCACCAACGGAGAGCCCAACTCTTGAAAGGAGGGAACCCCCCAGGTCCGGATGTTGTGTCCCTTCCCGACGGAGACGAGCGTCTTACCGTCGAGGCTGAAAGCGAGCCCGAGGATCGGCGAACCGTGTCCCACTCTCCCCTGCGGCCGGCTCAGTTGTTGCCGCCACTCCGCCAGGTTGATGCGAATCGCGCGGTCGAGGCTTTCCGTCCCCGCTTCCGTCGCCAAGGCGAGACTTCGAACAAGCCAAAGCAGGCCATGCCCCACCTCGCCTTGATCGCAAAGCGACAACCCCTGGTTGAGCGCCAACTCCGACTGCTCCTCCACGGCAACTCGCCGCGCCCGCTCCGCCGTCTGCTTGGCTTCGGCTTCGTCCCTGGCCTTTCCCTCCGCGCGACGCCACTGCCAGAGGACCAAGGCAAACGCCAGGACGCTCACGAGCAGAACGGCGGTGGAGAGAGCCGCGACGGCCGGGCTGCGTTGCGCCCATTTCCACCCAAGCTCGAACAGGCCAACCGGCCGGGCCTGGATTGGCAAGCCCGTAAGAAAACGCTCGAGATCATCTGCGAGCGCGGAAGCGCTGGCATAACGCCGTCTCGCATCCTTATTCAAGCATTTCAGGCAGATGGTCTCGACGTCTCGCGGGATCGAAGGCTGAAGGCGCCGCGGGGAAACGGGCTCACGGTTTCTGACCTGTTCGAGAACATCGAGCAGTGAGGTCGACTGAAAAGGAGGCCGGCCTGTCAGAGCCGTGTAGAGGATGGCTCCCAACGCGTAGACGTCAGACGCGGGGCCCGCCAGTTGCCCTCGGCCGTCGGCCTGCTCGGGAGCCATATATTCCGGCGTTCCCACCAGGAGGCCGCCAAGCGTCTTCAGGTCGGTTCCCGACAACTGCTTGGCGACGCCGAAGTCGCACAGCTTGAGCTGACCATCGGCCGTCATGAGCACATTTGACGGCTTAAGATCGCGGTGCACGATCCCCTGGCCATGGGCGTAGTGCACGGCTCTCGCCAAAGTGAGCAGCCAACGCGCTGACTGATCGGCCGACCACGGCCGGCCCGCGAGCACCTGGCTCAGGCTGCCGCCATCCACGTATTCGAGCGTAAAATAGGGGACCGGCGGACTGATCTCTGTCGCCCGCCATTCGCCAATGTCGAAGATTTGGATAATATTAGGGTGCTGCAAACGGGCAACAGACTCCGCCTCGGCGCGAAACCGGGCGCGGTAGTCATCGTGGGCGAACTCGCCGCTGAGGAGCATCTTGAGCGCGACAACCCGGTGGAGTTGCGTATGCCAGGCCTTGAAGACGATCCCCATGGCCCCGTGTCCCAACTCCGAGAGGATCTCGTAGTCTCCCACGCAAGACGGCGGATTCAGAGTTCCGGACGACGACGTCGCGTCCGACGGTATCCCGGAGAGGGTTCGCAACGAAAGCACGACGGGGTCGGACACCCTGTCGAGTGCCTCAACGGCGACCTCGCAGGTCGTGCAGCTCTCAAGATGCGCGGCGATCTCCTCGAGGGTGTCTTCGGGGAGAACGCCCAGGTTGAAGGCGGAAAGCTCATCCTGGGAAGGGCAGACGAGGCGTGGCATCAGTATTGGGTCCTCCAGGATGTTACGACCGCCAACGCCTTAGTATGATTAATGCGCGCCTCGTGAAACGTATTTCCGTGCCGAAATATCATTGCGACGCAGTCCGAGCTCAGGAGCCTTGCATGGGCGATTCCCGCCCCGACCTTCGCGCGACTTCCCTCACATTACTTGAGCGAGTCCGCGCGAACGAGGCTGATGCCTGGGTCCGTTTGATCGATCTTTATACACCAATGGTCCGCTATTGGTGTACCCGTGCGGGCCTTCAAGATTCCGATGCGGACGACGTCGTCCAGGAAGTCTGTCGAGCCGCCATGTCGGGCCTTCCCGAATTTCAGCGAGACCGCCCCGGAGACACCTTTCGAGGCTGGCTCCGTGTGATCACTCGCAACGCGCTCGCGTTGCATTTTCGCCGCAAGGGACGATACCCCATCGCTCCCGGAGGCAGTGAAGCGTTCGTTCGGCTCGAGGAAGTTGCGGACACACGCATCGACCTCCCCGATGACGACTCCCCCACGGAAATGCAGGGGCTCTATCGCCGCGCGCTCGAGTTGGTGCGTGGTGAGTTCGAGGATCGGACCTGGCAAATGTTCTGGCTCACGGTCGTCGAAGATCGAGCCCCCAGCGATGTCGCGACCCAATTCGGCGTTTCCGCCGTGGCTGTGCGGAAAGCCAAGTCGCGGGTCCTGCTTCGCCTCCGACAAGAGGTGGGTGACCTCATCGCGTAAGAGTCCCTAACGTAATGACGTCAAGCGGCCGTTGATCGGGTTGCGCCTCCCTCAAGCGATGAGTAAGGGAGAGGACAAAAGTCAGGGCAAGCAGAAGGCCCCTCAGTTTCGCCGCTCACGAAACATACAGCCATATCATTGTCTTTCCATCTCCTCCGGAAATGGCGAGCCATTCCAACGGCCTGAAGCAAAGGAGAGCCGCTTGGGGTTCCCTCCACTCAAAGCCATGGCCTCCCCTGTGTCACTCGTCTCTCGCACATCGATCGTTTACTAGATCTTTAAAACTCCTGTCACGCGCCGCGCATTCCATGCAATAGGATGTGCAGATTGTTTGCGAACGTGGAGCCTCTTCGGTTGGTTCGTCCGCGAGAAGGCAGCAGGGCCTCTCGTCTGCACATCCTGAGTGAGTCGAGTCCGCTCAACGCTCTATTGTCTTTGACTCGAGAATATTTGTAACCGTTGGAGAGTGGGTCTGACGACTCTCCAACACACGCAGATTCCGAGAAAATCACGGCCACGGATCTTCCGCAAAGCCAAATCGCTTTCTCGAAGTGAAGAGTGCCGAGGGGTCCGGAGCGTGATTCCCCGTGGCCGGCGACAAGATTCGCGGTGTTGTGCATGAATGAGCCCGTGGCCGATAGCCACGATGATCGCGGTGCGCGCTGAATGGAAGTCCATACAGACCCGGTGGCCACGGACCCAAGCTGCCCGGAGAAGGAGGCCAGGAGAAATTTCGAGCCTCTATACCGGTGATCTCATGACTTGATGGCCGTCCAGGAACTTCGATTCGGTGTCGACCCTCCAATGTCGTGGGAATGGCCCTACTGAAAAAGGTGGGGATATCTGTTTCTTGCGACGGAATTCCTACCGTTATGACACAAAATATAAGCTTAATATTTTCGCTTATTTTTATACAAAACAGTTTCAAAAGCCAGCTATCTTCATGCCTCTCGCAGATTTTCAAGCGCCTCATTCACAGGTGCGGTCGCGTGTCGGCAGAAACTCCGGTTCACCTCGTCTCAATCTCTAGGAGTGGTCTCATGAGTCGTCGCCGCGGTTTCACACTGATCGAGCTCCTGGTCGTGATCGCTATCATCGCGGTCCTTATCGCGCTCTTGCTCCCCGCCGTTCAAGCCGCCCGTGAAGCGGCCCGACGCGCCCAGTGCGTCAATAACCTCAAGCAGCTCGGCCTGGCCGTGCACAACTACATCTCCGCGAATGACGCATTTCCCTCGCAATGCCAGTACTACAACGGCCTGGGAGCCAGCGGTTGGTCATTCGCCTGGCCGATTGCCGTCTTGCCTCAGATGGAACAGCAGTCGATCTTTAACTCGGTGAATTTCAACATCGACCCCTGGAACGGCGCCCAAACCACAGCCCAGTACAGCCAACTCACAACCTTCCTCTGCCCCTCGGAGAGTCAGACCCAGCGCATCACCGGGGCTATGGCCGTCGGTAACTACGTGGGCAATTTCGGCGGACCCGGAATCATCTCTCCCTACAGCGGAACCATCGATCCTCTGTATGATCGCATCAACGTGACGGGTAATTCCAATCTGCCCGTCGTGAAGCTCTCATCCATCACGGACGGCACGTCCAACACCGGCCTCTTCAGCGAACGTCTGATCGGCCTTCCCTTCAATCCCGACAATGGCAACGGCCCGCAAGTGCCGGTCGGATCGAACGACTCCAAGCGAGCCGTCTACCAGGGCGCCACGAGTGTCTCCTATGCCCAAGGCTCCCCCACGGCGGGGCAGTCGGTTCTTCAGTTCGTGCAGGGCTGCCAATCGGCCACGTTCCAGAACTCGAACCACGTGGGGGCCTACTGGCTCGTTGCCTATGAGGCTCACGTCGGTTTGACTAGCTACAACCACGTCACCGCGCCAAATTCGTATACCTGTATGAACCCCGCCGGCACACAGGGATGGCTGACGTACGGCGACCCCTTGGGTTCGTCGCCGGCGACCAGCAACCACTCAGGCGGAGTCAACGTCGGGATGGCAGACGGCTCGGTGAAGTTCATCAAGAATTCGATCAATCTCCAAACGTGGTGGGCGCTCGGCTCGCGGGCTTCCGGCGAAGTCATTAGCTCCGACGCCTACTAAGCCGGTGACATTCCCCTGGGAGATGTAGGGGACTGTCGCTCACCGATGGACCCTACATCTCCCCCCAAGCAACTTCGGCCTCGCGCGGACCAGGTTGCAGCACACGCCCCTTCGCGGGGCATTCGACCCAGATCGGCCGCTTCTCTTGCACTCAAAAGGGGAGAACACTCGATGAAAGCTTGGCTGCCGCGACTTGCCCCTCTGATGATGATCACACTGCTCGCCGGCTGCTCCGAGAGCGGGGTCCATGCCGGAGGCATGCCCAAGGACATTCCCGCGGAGGCCCCCAAACCTCCTGCGGACTCGAAGAAGATTCTCGAGTTATCTAAAGTCAAGAATCATTCTGGGGGCATGAGTGCCGCAATGAAACGGCGACTGCAACTGGGCCCCTCACGACGATAGGGCGCGGCCACAGACCATTGCTCGAGTGAATGACAAGAGCCCTCGCGCTCCACTCCCGTTCTCCTCAGGAGTGGGGCGCTTCCGTCAGCCAAGAACGCCTTTCGATTATCGCGAAATCGATCGGAATTCCGACCTTCTCAAAAGTAACGCCTCGTGCCGCAATCACATCTCGAATCACAAGAGTGAAAAACCGTTAGAGCGTCACGTTCCGCCCCATCACCCCGCAGGGTCTTCGGCGCCCCTTGATTTTCTGTCACACCCCGCGCATTAATGAATTGGTTCAAAGCACGATGGGTCGCGAGTGATACCGGCTGCTCCTCTCCTCTCAAGCACGCCTTTCACTCACTGCTCGCTGAACCAATGGGATCTGTGGGCACTCCGGTTGCCTCAACCGGTATCGCGTTTTTCAAGGTTGGAGTGAGTCCTTCCGTATCAATCTCACCTGACTTCCCTCACATAGAAATCCCCTTTGGCTATGGCAAACGGCTAGCGCGAGGGTGATTTCACATGCGTGTGGCCTTTCGGATTTGCTTCATCCGAAGTGCCACGGTTTTTGTCATCGATTCTCGACGAAGAGACGGTGCGCGCCATGATCCGCGACCAGGTAGGTCGCGTGAAGCGATCGGCATTGGCCATTGATTTTACGAGGTTATCTAGAAATTCTTCCGGGTCATTGGCAGAGCTGGCTCCAACGCAAGAATTGCCGCCTGCGTGACTGGAGATCGAGACGTTCTTGAGACCTGACCACAGGCACTTTTTATAAGCTCTCATAACCTAATGATGCGATTGGAGATAGAGCGTCACCAATCCAGGCGTTCGCGTTTGTTTTTGGGTTTTTCCATCCCGTGCAACAACCAAGCAGAGACGACTGAAACGAGTTCGTCGCTTGGATTCCTCATACCTGAGCCTCTCCCGACGCAGGTTTTTCGTTCTTGCTGTTTTCGATCACTCTTCTCAAGGGAGCGTTTTGAATGAGTCGCCGTCGCGGTTTCACATTGATTGAGCTGCTCGTCGTGATCGCTATCATCGCCGTACTCATCGCTCTACTACTACCCGCCGTTCAAGCCGCAAGAGAAGCCGCTCGACGCGCTCAGTGCGTCAACAACCTCAAGCAACTCGGACTCGCTGCTCACAACTACATCTCCGTCAACGAAGCCTTACCCGCTCAAACCATGCCGGATGGCGTCGATGGACTCGATAACTGGGGATACAACTGGTACTCATCACTGCTGCCTCAGCTCGAACAGCAGCCTCTCTTCAGCGCCATCAATTACAACCTCTCGCCGTGGAACGGCGCTAACAGCACCGTCTACAACACGCAGCTCGCTCTCTGGGTTTGCCCTTCCGAAAGCCAAACTCAGAGAATCACCTCCATGTACATCGCTAACTACGTCGGAAACTACGGCGGACCGGGAGCCATTCAAGCCTACTCGGGTGTCATCATCCCAACCGTTGACCTCGAAATTAACTACAAGTCACCACTCGGACCCATCAAGCTCGCCTCCATCACCGACGGTACCTCAAACACTGGTCTCTTCAGCGAACGACTCATGGGATTGCCTCTCGGAACTCTCGTCAAGCCGGGCGGCGCCGACGCCAAACGAGCCATCTTCACAGGCGCAACCTCCACACCCGTTGCACTCTCCTCAGGAATGGCTAACGCCACCGCATTCGTCAACGGATGCAAGTCCATCACCGCTTCCTCATACGACCCCAACGGACAGACTCTCGGAGCTGTCTCTTATACACATCTAGATGTGTATAAGAGACAGGCTCAGCGCTGCCTCTGCTACCAGCAACCACTCTGGAGGCGTCAACGTCGGAATGTGTGACGGCTCCGTAAGGTTCGTCAAGGACTCCGTCAACCTACAGGCCTGGTGGGCCATGGGTTCACGCGCACTCGGTGAAGTCATCAGCTCTGACGCCTTCTGACACTCCCATCCGTCAATAACCCAAGCCCGCGGCTGCAAAACTCGGCTGCGGGCGGCCCTTCTTTCAACGCGATTTTTCCCAAGAAAGGCTGGAGTGCCCCATGACACCCTCGACTCGTTGGATCTCACTCGGCCTGCTCAGTGCCGTCCTGGCTGGATGTGGTGGCAGCGTAAAAGAAGGGTTCCCTGAGACCGCCAAGGTCATGGAACCACCCGCAGATATGACCAAGAAAATGCTCGAAAACGCCAAGCAAAAGCCCAGAAGGGCCAGCGCTGGACTCACGCCTCCTCCGCTCGGACCCACAAGGGGACGACGATAATTCTCGCGGTGACATCGTGTCATACGCTGGCAATTGCCCCCCTTCTAAAAGCCGGCGCAGCAGCGAACTCGAGGGCGTCTTCGTTCCTCTCTTCACCCATTCCTGCCACAACACTCTCAGATGAAGCCCCCCTTCGGGGACTTCCGCGCGAACATCATCGCTCGTAAAAAAAGAGGAGGACGGCCCATTGGCAGCGAGCCAATGTACCGCCCTCCTTAAGGCAAAGCCGGAATTCTCCGTCTGTCGCTCATCCCCAAACAGAGATGGCTTATCGACGTCGACCGAGAGTCGCCAGCGCGGCGGCCACATCGTTGGCCAACGTCAGGTTGTCACTGGGCGTAATGTTCGGAGATGACAGGATCGGCGACGCATCCGCCCCGATCTGAGCGATCAAAGTTCTCGGAACGCCCGCCGAGGAGAGCGCCGCGTTGGCGTCTTTCTGGAACAACGCGATGTTGAGCGTTCCCGAAGAGCTCATCGAGCTGAGATCGCGTTGGAGGATCCGAAGCGATCGAACCGACGCCGGTCCCCGGGCCGCGCGGCCAGCCAAATTGACGTCGTTCTCGAACGCCGAGATCTGCGCCGAGGAGATATTGGCCCGAGTTCCGATCGCTCCGAGATCGGACCCGAGCTGTTGCTCGGCTGCGAGGAAGGCCGGAGAAAGCTTTACGGCACGAGCCAGAGCATGAATCTCAGCACCAGCCGCAAATGCTTGTGCCGCAAGAAGTTCGCGCCCTTCAAGAGACTCGCAGGCGAGGTTCGTTCTCTCTCGCGATCGCCGTCGGCCCGTCGAAGAAGACGACAGTTGGTGCAACCACAATTGAAGCGTTCCCAACATGAGAATGGCCCCTGGAACTTGCCCCCGCGACCAGAATTCCGCACGCCCAGCCGACAGGCAACCGGCGACATCTCAAGCCAGTTCCACCTGTCTCACGACCTCATCAACGCGGCTCTTGGCTCGAGAGACTGGATAGCTCAGCAAAGAAACGCACAATAAGGGTATTCGATAGAAAGGGAAAAGTCAGTAGGCCTGATAGAATTTATGGAGATTGCGGATTTTCCGTTCCATCCAGCGTCCAAAAGAATCGACCAAAAGAAAAGAGAGCGTCACCGCTCAAATCCACACGTTCATTCCTTCTCACCCGCTCGAATCCGAGCCAAACCAACCACCCCGATACGGCATTTTGACGTGCGCCCTTTTAGTAGCAGGCCGCGCCAGAACGCCCCTTGGAGGAACGAGCGACGCAGTCCCTCACAAAGAACGCGGCTATCCGCAATGTTATGACCAGAGACCTCGAAGACGAGAACTCGCGCGATCACTTGCGATAGGGGCTCGAAGGGCCGGGATGTGAGCTATCCCCAAAGCACCCAGCGATAGAACGCCACGCCCGCGATCAAGAGGGCCATCAGCCCTCCACAGATCAATCCGACGATCGAGAATCGAGCTGCGGAGGCGGCCAGTGAAACCTTCTCGGCCGGTTTCTTTCGTCTCCGGGCAATCCAAAGACCGATTCCTCCGGGCAGGGCCGTTGCCGAGGTCAAAAGTATAGGGCCAACCCAATACCGCGGATGAGTGATCCGATAAACCAACGTCTGAACGCTGACTCGCGACCCATGAAATTCATTGAAAAGTGCATAAGCAATAATAATCACGGCTCCGAGACCGACGGTCATCGAAGTGAAACCCAGGACCGCGGCCAACCCGTCCAGACTCTTCGCCCGTGTCTCCTCGCTCTGCCAGGGCCAAGCGATCATCAAGGCAACGGCCAGCGGCGGCAGGAGAAGGATTGGAAGGCGCCACTCCCACCCCCGCACTGGCCTCGGCATGAACAAGCCATAAGCAAAGAGAAGAAGCGCGCCAAGCCCCGCCGTCAGTACGACCAACCGCATCAGGGCACCAACCCACGCGGCGCGGCTCGATCCGGTTCTAGCGGTCATCACTCCTCCGAAGTTCAACGAAACATCACACCGACAAACGTCGTAGGTTCAATTCTGTCGTGAAATCACGAAGAAGCCAAGAGGGGAGCGCCCGAAAGGCAAACACGGAGGAAACACGATCAAGCCGTCGGCGGACCTGTAACGCCGCGCCGGACCTAGGCAAAACGCTCTCTGTTTCCAGAATCGACCACCGCACGACGCCCAGACAGCCCGAAGAGCGTGACGCTGAGTCTGGGCATGGTTCGCCTTCCTGCCGATCCCTCCTCCAACGATCAAGACCAGCGGCATGAGCGTTCTCAACGTCAGGCGAGTGAGTATGCGACTCCACCATCGTCGCGACTTGGAAGAGAGATTCTCTACGGGGAAACTCATATCTTCCGCTCACTATTTATTGTGAATCTGAAACCAACCCAAGGATCCAGTCGATCGATCTCATCTAATATTTATTAAATAGCAATTCTTTCTAATATCACTTGATTTTTCATTCCTTTATGAATTGGCCCTTTGCTCCTCTCAACCCACGCTCCGGCTATCATCGTGTTTGCCTCTCTCACATCAAACAAGTTAGTGGTGTCTCCCAAAGATCACGTCGTTACGACGGCTTACTCTCATCATTACATTCGAGAAATCGTTCTACCAAGCGAACGGATCATGGACTTCGTACACAATACGTCACATGAGGACAGACCTCCACTCGCTCGAATATCAACCAAATTCATAAAGAACAAAAAGTCTTTCCCCTTAAGACTTCCCCAAGGCTGTCGGACTCGATCCAGCTTCACTGAACGCTGCACCTTGCGATTCAAGAGGTTACATCGAGCGACGGTTATCGAGCGACTCCCCTAGGGTGTGCCTTAAAATCGCCGTGAGCATTGCTGGCCGGATTTCAATAGAAATTGGCACAATCTCCTAATGCCGTCGAAGAAAAAACGATCTATTCTCCCATCTGCAAAACGGCTTCGGCATCGCCCGTTATCGATTCCCATATATCGAATACCTGTCGACGATCATGGAATGACGTTCCCTAGCTGTCTGCGATGTTTCGGGCGGTGGCCTCAAACCACAAAGGAATCGGGATGAATACTCCAGTCGCGATCATCGGTGCCGGCCTCGGCGGGCTGGCACTTGCCCGAGTTCTCCACATTCATGACATCGCCGCGACGATCTACGAAGCGGAAGCCTCGGCGAACGCGCGAGCCCAGGGGGGCATGCTCGACATCCACGACTACAACGGGCAGCTCGCACTCAAGGCAGCGGGACTCTATGAGAAGTTCCTCGAGATCATCCACGCTGGTGGCCAGGCATCGCGGGTACTCGACAAGGACGGCAACGTCCTACTTGATGAGCCCGACGACGGCACAGGTGGTCGACCTGAGGTGCCTCGAGGAGAGCTCCGTCGGATTCTGCTCGACTCACTTCCCGCCGACACGGTCCGCTGGGGACGCAAGCTCACAGGGGTGTCTCCGCTCGGCGACGGCCGGCACGTGTTGACCTTTGCCGACGGCTCGAACGTGACGACCGACCTCCTTGTGGGTGCCGACGGTGCCTGGTCGAAGGTTCGCCCACTTCTTTCTGGGGCAAGGCCGGCCTATGTCGGAACCACGTACGTCGAAACGTACCTGCTGGACTGCGACACTCGTCACAAGGCCAGCGCGAAAGCGGTTGGTAGTGGCTCCATGTTTGCGCCAGCGCAGGGAAAGGGCATCTTCGCGCATCGCGAGCCCAAAGGCGTGCTGCACACGTACGTGATATTGAACAAGCCCAAGGACTGGATCACCGACATCGACTTCTCCGATCCCGTAACGGCCTTGGCCCGCGTCGCCAAAGAATTCGACGGCTGGGCTCCTGAGCTAACAGCACTCATCACCGAAAGTGATACGGCCCCTGTACCTCGCCCGATCCATTCTCTCCCGGTCGAGCACAGGTGGGATCGCTTACCCGGGGTGACGCTGCTCGGCGACGCCGCACACCTGATGACGCCGTCGGGTGAAGGGGCCAATCTCGCAATGTACGACGGCGCGGAACTCGCGAAAGCCATCGCCGCCAACCCCCGTGACGCTGAAGCCGCGCTCCTCGCCTATGAGAAGGACCTCTTTCCTCGCAGCGCGGCCGAGGCCGCGGAGGCCACGCGCGGCACGCAGATGCTCTTCGGTGACAACGCGCCTCAGAGCCTGATTGATTTCTTCACGAACACCCAACCCGTCAAGTGAATGCCCCGCACGCCCGCAAATCGTGCTCTGCGGCGAACGGCCTCACGATCGGCGAAAATGCAATCGAACCGGCATACGTCGACGATGCGCGCAATCCTCAGAACAGATATCTTCCCTTGGGCATGCCATGCGCACGGGACTTCCACTCTGACTGAGCAGGAATACCGATCAGGAAACAAGAATGTCTGCCGATCCGCTGGTCGTGGAAGAGACCACCCTCACAGCCAACCTTCCAGACCTCGGCCAGATGGTGCCGTCTATCACTTTCAAAAAAACACTTTAGGATTCATGGAAAACATGTTAAACACGGAGATCCTTCATGAATGATCGTCGCTTGCCAGTAGCCACCGAAAGCACATCACCTGTTGGGAAGCGCCCCGGCGTAGTTGAGTCCACATTGCAAAAACTGTTCACTCGCCCATCGCATGTGGATTCGATGGAAGAATTGAACCCCAAGTTCCGGCTCATCACACTGAACGGCGATGCGCTGAAGAAGGCAACCTGGACGCCCGGAGATAAGGTACAAATCCAGTTGGGCGGTTGGGTCCAGCGTACCTACACGCCCCTCGAATGGATCTCGGAGGAAGGGCATGCCCGGATTCTCGTTTACCTCCACGCGGATGGCCCCGGCACGCGTTGGGCACGCTCCCTTCGCATCGGCGATGCCTGCACCCTCTTCGGCCCGCGCAGATCGATCGACCTCACACAACTTCGCCGGCCCGCTGTCTTCTTCGGAGACGAGACGACGTTCGGACTGGCGCGGGCGCTCCGATCGACGACGAAGCAAACAGACGGCATTGAATTTCTTTTCGAAGTCTCCACACCACGCGAATCCCTCCAGGCCCTGGAGTACCTGGGCCTGGCTAATGCCCACCACTGCGTTCGCACCGATGACGAAGCGCATCTGCCCCAACTTGAGACGCGAATGCTGGCACTCCTGAATTCGCATCGTCCCGCGCAATTCGTACTCGCCGGGAGATCCACCGCGATTCAACGACTGCGTCAAGTGCTCAGACAGCAGGGCTGTTATGCGTCGCAGTTCCACACCCGGGCTTACTGGGCGCCAGGCAAGAACGGTTTGGATTGACGCCGCCCTCTCCTCGCCCCCCGACGGGCTTCCAACGGGCCTCACAGACGGCCGGGATCATCTGCACGAGCCTGCGGTGGGATGGGGTGGCATCGAATCGGCAGTGCCACCTCTGAGCCACGTCCGTCGGTGGGACCCGCGCCGGTCGAGGGGCGCATGAGGTTGAGGGATGGCGGCCGCTGTCTGCCGGCGCGGGATCACGGCGAAACCAGTGGATCGAGTTGAGACGGGAAACTCGCCGCGAAGGAGTCGAGGGAAGATTTTGATGAACCCACCAGAGCCTGCAAAACCAGGCATGTCAGCGACCGCTTGAACGTCGATTCCGAGAATGCACATCCAACCCTGACTGAACTTCCACAAATCATGTCACGCCCGGCGCATTCCATGAAGAAGAGAGGAAGTCTGCTTCTGAAGACTCCCGAATAACCCGAGCAGACTCCTCCTCAGATGGACACGCTCGTTGTTCAAGTTGAACCCGACGTTGGTTTCACGCGATTCGTTTCTGGCCGCGGCTTTTTCGTAGGAAGGAGGAGTCGAATCTGCCTCGATTTCGCCTTTCCTCTACACTCTGCTGCTTGTGGTGAAGCCGAGGACCAAGTCGCATTTCGAGATCGAGCAGAACGTTACACCTTCTGGTCCTTCCAGGAACACGCAAGAGCCTATTAGACGATTTCATCAAGAGACGCTCATTACAAAATTCTCAATGATTTGTCGCCTGAATCCCTTGAAATCCTCAGGAAATTTCGTAAGTCGGCTCGTTGGTTAGACTCTCGCCGTTTCCTTGACGCGTGAATTTTCTCCGTGATTAGACTTCTCAGCATAAAAACTCTTCTTTGTGGATCATTCTGATCTCGCCTCGTTTTTCTGCGAATTTTTAGTCTGGCCACTCTTCGAGGTGTCCATCTCAATGAGGTGCGACCTTGCGCCGAGAATTTTCTCTCGGTGATTCATAGGTCTTTCTCTATCGGTCGGATTGCGCAACGGATCCTGGTGGTCATGGGATCGCTTCGTCATTCTTTGCATCCTAACACTCGGAGGTATTCGGTAATGAGTCGCCGCCGCGGTTTCACATTGATTGAGCTGCTCGTCGTGATCGCTATCATCGCCGTACTCATCGCTCTACTACTACCCGCCGTTCAAGCCGCAAGAGAAGCCGCTCGACGCGCTCAGTGCGTCAACAACCTCAAGCAACTCGGACTCGCTGCTCACAACTACATCTCCGTCAACGAAGCCTTACCCGCTCAAACCATGCCGGATGGCGTCGATGGACTCGATAACTGGGGATACAACTGGTACTCATCACTGCTACCTCAGCTCGAACAGCAGCCTCTCTTCAGCGCCATCAACTACAACCTCTCGCCGTGGAACGGCGCTAACAGCACCGTCTACAACACGCAGCTCGCTCTCTGGGTTTGCCCTTCCGAAAGCCAAACTCAGAGAATCACCTCCATGTACATCGCTAACTACGTCGGAAACTACGGCGGACCGGGAGCCATTCAAGCCTACTCGGGTGTCATCATCCCAACCGTCGACCTCGAAATTAACTACAAGTCACCACTCGGACCCATCAAGCTCGCCTCCATCACCGACGGTACCTCAAACACTGGCCTCTTCAGCGAACGACTCATGGGATTGCCTCTCGGAACTCTCGTCAAGCCGGGCGGCGCCGACGCCAAACGAGCCATCTTCACAGGCGCAACCTCCACACCCGTTGCACTCTCCTCAGGAATGGCTAACGCCTGTCTCTTATACACATCTAGATGTGTATAAGAGACAGATCTTCACAGGCGCAACCTCCACACCCGTTGCACTCTCCTCAGGAATGGCTAACGCCACCGCATTCGTCAACCTGTCTCTTATACACATCTAGATGTGTATAAGAGACAGTCTCAGCGCTGCCTCTGCTACCAGCAACCACTCTGGAGGCGTCAACGTCGGAATGTGTGACGGCTCCGTAAGGTTCGTCAAGGACTCCGTCAACCTACAGGCCTGGTGGGCCATGGGTTCACGCGCACTCGGTGAAGTCATCAGCTCTGACGCCTTCTGACGACCGATCAAGACCAATACCTAGCGTCTCCCGTCCGGCTGCTAACCACGCGGCCGGACGCTTTCTTACGACGACGCTACATGCCCCAAGAAAGGCTAGAGCGCCCGATGACTCGCTACACTCGTTGGATTCCTCTCGGGCTTCTCACCACCATCCTCGCCGGATGTGGCGGAGGCGGCGTGCAAGAGGGTTTCCCCACCACCGCCAAGGTCATGGAGCCACCCGCGGACATGACCAAGAAAATGCTCGAAAACGCCAAGCAAAAGCCCAGAAGGGCCAGCGCTGGACTCACGCCTCCTCCGCTCGGACCCACAAAAGGACGACGATAACCCTCATGACAGGGTTGCCGAGGTTCCGGTATCGACGGCCCCCTTTGACGGACGATGGAGGCTGGGCGGCAAAGCGTGTGAGATGAAGAAAGATGAGCCGCCCCTCGTGCAATCTTTCGGGCGGCTTCCAAGAGTCTCAGCTTTGAGACACCTCGAGCATCATCGCTCATTTTGACCGCAAATCACATCACCATTTTCTCAGCCCTGCAATTCTCCCAATCTAAGATTTCTTGCGGTTAGGGGGAGTCAACCCCATCTGCTTCATGAGCATCTGCAAATCATCCCACGCGTCTTTCTTCGCGGCGGGATTGCGGAGCAAATACGACGGGTGATAGGTCACCACGGTGAGGATACCGCGATAGCGGTGCCACTTACCCCGCAGTCGTCCCATCGAAAGGGCGGTCTCGAGCAACGTCTGGGCGGCGATACGGCCGAGCAGGCAAAGAAATTCGGGGCGGATGATCTCGATCTGGCGCTCGAGGTAGGGGAGGCAGTGAGAGATTTCCGAAGGCTCGGGATCACGATTTTCCGGGGGACGTGACTTGAGGATATTGGCAATGTAAACGTCCGCCCGATCGAGCCCCATCCCCTTGGTAATCATATCGGTGAGAAGCATCCCCGCCCGGCCGACAAAGGGAAGTCCCGTTCGATCTTCGTCGGCACCGGGTGCTTCCCCCACGAACATCAGCTTGGCGTTCGGTGAGCCGGAGCCGAAGACCGTTTGCGTTCTGGAAGCGGCGAGGTGGGGGCATCGGCGGCAGACCGAGACCTCGCTCGCGAGAGCCGCCAAGAGACCAGGGCGTTCCTCAGGGGAAACGGCCGGCGCTTCCTGGTCGAACCCTCCGAAGAGCGAGGCCACCGGCAGGGCCGCGGCGGCGGGTCGTTCCACCGGGCGTTGAACCACCGGAGCCGGCTCGGGTGCGACAATACGCGGAGCGGCCGGCTCAACCACGGCTGGGGCGATGGGCCGAGGGGCCGCGGCGCCTGGTATGGGGACTGGGATCCGATCGACCCCAGCGAGTCTCAACGACTCCAGTTGCTGCCGAACCGATCGAACAAGCCGGCGAGGATCGTCGAAAGATGGATCGCTCACGTCGGGCTCCCGGACACGGTGGTTTCACGTTCCTTGATCATATGATCCTCGTGTCGCGGAGGTCCCGTAATCAGCCGGGCTCCTCGTTCGTAGGTCAGGTAAGACCAGGCCCACTCAAAGAGAACGACGAATCGGTTGCGAAACCCGATCAGGAAAAAGAGGTGGACGAAGAGCCAGGCCAACCAGGCGATCAGCCCGGAGAGCTTCATGCGTCCGAGATCGGCAACAGCCGCCGCGCGACCGATCGTGGCCAGTGAGCCTTTATCCCAGTAGCGGAACGGCAAAAGCGGTTGCCCTCGCAGGGAGCGCTGGAGATTCTTGGCGGCGTGCTTCGCCTGCTGCATTGCGGCGGGCGCGACGCCGGGAACCGGCTTCCCATCTTGCTCAAGGGTGGCAAGGTCACCAATCACATAGACATGATCATCACCAGGGATCGTCAGATCCGGATTGACCTTCACGCGACCGGCTCGATCGAGCGGCACCCCCAGAGTTTGCGCCAGCGGAGAAGCGGCAACACCGGCAGCCCAAAGAACGGTCTTGGCATCGATTCGATGGTCTCCCACGGTCACTCCGTCGGCATCGATGTTGGAGACCATCTGGCTCGTCCGCACGTCGACGCCATGCGCTTTGAGCTGAATTCTCGCCTTCTCCGAGAGGTCCTCAACGTAGGCGGGAAGCACCCGCGGAGAGCCTTCAAGGAGAATCACCTTGGCATGGGTCGGGTCGATGTGATGGAAGTCACGTGCGAGGGCATGGCGCGCAATCTCGGTGAGTGCGCCGGCAAGTTCGACCCCAGTCGGACCGGCTCCCACGATAACGAACGTGAGCCAGGCCTGCCGCTGTTCGGGATCGGGTTCGCGCTCCGCGATTTCAAACGCCGAGAGGACGCGGCGGCGAATTTCGAGAGCGTCGAGAATGCTTTTCAGCCCGGGCGCATGCTGAGCCCATTCGTCACGCCCAAAGTAAGAGTGCGTGACGCCGGTGGCCAGGATCAGGTAGTCAAAGGAGGCGATGCCGTCGGACAAGACCACGGTTCTGGCCGAGAGGTCGATGGCCGTGGCATCGGCCAGAACCACCTCAACATTCTTCTGCCCGCGTAAAATGCGGCGAATCGGCGAGGCGATGTCGCTGGGACTCAAGCCGGCCGTCGCCACTTGATAAAGCAAAGGTTGGAACAAATGATGATTTTGACGATCGATCAGGGTCAACCTGATTGGTGCATGACTTAGTTCTCTCGCCGCGGTAAGACCGCCAAAACCACCCCCTAAAATCACGACTCGAGGCCGTTGATCGTTCATGATCGCCTTATCCACGAGGTTTCCCGCGGGATGAGCGAGGCCCATCCACGGCGTTACCCCAAAAGGAGAACCGGTGGGACGCGCCCACGCAACGCCAAGCTTCCCGCCCGGCACATCATGTCGACCCGCTCAAATCTCCGTCGTATCAAGGCTGCCGAACCCGGCGAACGGGAGCGGGGTCAGGTTGGAACGATGTGCGAAGCCATTGTCTCCAGGTCGGGATGTCATAACCAAAGTCTTGTCCCGTGAGCTTGACGAGTGCCGCGAGCACTTCAACATTTTGATACGAATAGGACAAGATACGAGGGATCGGCCCTCGAGATCCCGAATTGTTGGTATTCAGCACAGCGGAAGTCGCCGAGTACATCCAGGGCACCTGTGTCGCGCCATAGGCCACGACACCGGGGCCCACCACGGGAGGGGTCAGGATGCCCAGGGAGCTTCCGTTCGTGTAAATAGGTGCCCCGTAGGGTCCACCGGGAGAGGGGGAGCCGTAATTGTTCCCCGTCCCCCCACCACTCGGCGCGAAAACGACCTGGTACTGAGTCGTAATCAGCGCGGAGATCAACCGTGGGACAGCCGAAACCGCGTCCAGGTTCGCGAGCGCCCAGGCCGCCCGATTGACCGTCTCGGGATTCGTTGACTGGAGAGCCTTTGCCAACAGGGGAACGACATTTTTTTCCGTCCGCCGCTCAAGCTCGGTCAACGTGACATGCCGCAGGTCGGAGTTGATTTCCGAGAGGATGCGATGGACCAGCGCCTCGGCCGCCTCAGGACCGGGGATCACCCCCAGGACATGATCCAGCAAGGTCCGCATCGTCTCGATATCTTCCCCCAGCACACGCACCAAGGGCTTGACCGCGATAGGCTCACGAATCTGCATAAGCTGATTTTCAGCCTCGCGGCTCCGGTCCGAGGCTCCCGTCACGATCGCCTGGCGCAGCAGGCGAATGCGTCGTACCCAAGCGGCCTGCTCGGTCGACGTCGCCGCGAGGCTCTCGCGATGGTCGCGCTCTTCCTGCGTCATCCACTTTCCCTTATAGCGCACGAGCCCTTGCGCTTCGCGGACTTCGTCGTTCGTGAGCCAGCGCTCTCCGTATTGGACGTGGCCAAGCTTCTGGTGGGCGGGACCGAACGCCGGATCTTTCTTCAAGGCCGCCTCAAAATGGATCGTGGCGAGGTCGGCCAGCTTATGCTCTTCGCACCAGACGCCCAGGTCGTATTGTTCGGTGGCGTTCTCTGTGGCTTTTTTCCTTTTCTCGAGATACTCATCGAGAGCGCTCGGCTCAGTCACCACGCTGAGGATTTGTTGTTTCTGAAAACTCAAAGGGACCTTGCCGGTCTCTCTCAAAATCGAGACTCGGTCAGGGTGTGCAGGATCGGGGAGGACTTTGCCCCGAATCTGCCCTCCGCCACGCAGGGAGATCTGGTCGGCGCGGCTTTCATCAAGGAATACAAGTCCCCCGACGAGAGTCAGCCCGAGCGCCAGGCGGAATCGAAGAGCCGAGATATGCGAGTCGGTCATAAGCGTCCCGACCTCCAACCTACGGAAGAAGGGCCCCAAAGCCTCGCTTCGATGGCACACTTGATTTTACCGTGCGAGCGAAACGGCCGCCAATCACGGGATCCAGGCCAAACCCCATTTGGTAAAATGGATGATTTACATCTATTGAGCCGTGGAGACTCCACATGAGCCAGGCCGTTCAAGAGCATCGCGCCGCATCCCCTCTTTCTTTGAGCCTCGCGGTGATGACGGTGTCCGACACACGAACTCTGGAGACCGACACGTCAGGCGCCTTGATCGTCGCCTTGAGCGAAGGAGCAGGGCACCGCGTGGTGGAACGAGCCATCGTGCCGGACGAGCCGGAGAGGATGCGACCGTTGTTCCTCGAATACGAGGCTCGACCAGAGATCGACGCCGTTCTCGTTACCGGAGGCACCGGGATCAGCCCTCGCGACCAGACATTCGAGACGGTCTCCGCCCTCCTGACCAAGCCGCTCCCGGGCTACGGCGAGCTTTTCCGCATGCTCAGCTACGCTGAGATCGGTCCCGCCTGCCTGTTGAGTCGCGCGGTCGGAGGGTTGATGCACCAGACTGTCTTGCTGGTCATGCCGGGATCTCGGGCCGCCGTCGAGTTGGCGATGACCAAGATCATTCTTCCCGAACTTCCTCACCTCGTGCGCGAAGCACGAAAGCATTGACGTCGCCGACCCGAAGATATTCGTAAGGAAGGGTCATCTGGACGACCTGAGGGAGAAAAAAAAACGGACCGGAACGGTAGCTCTCCCTAACCGCCCGGCCCGCGGAACAAACCTCTGTTAAACAGAGACAAGCCCGCGGGTAGTTTCCATTTTTCATGCCGAACTCTAAGATCCAGCAATAATCCATTTTTTTGCGGAAATTATGCGGTTCCTGATTTCGATCATCCTCCGGCCGGCCCTGGATGACGTGCGGCCCTGCCTTGCATTACACACGACCTGCCTTCAAATCAGGCAGGATTGGACTCAGAGGATGGGGCCGAGACAGCCCCTGGCGCCATGCATAGAGGGCGATGGCCGTGGCGGTGGTCGCGTTGAGGGAATCCATGCCCGGCGCAATGGCAATCCGGCGCCGTTCCCCCGCACGAAATTGCGGAGGAAGTCCCGGCCCTTCGAGGCCTGGAACCAACCCAAAGCTCTGCGGGAATGGGGATTCGGTCAACTCCGGCCCGTCCGTTGAGAGGGCGATGAGTGGCGTTTTTTCCGCCGCCAGCTCATGAATCGAGGGGCCGGTGAAGAGGAGAACCTGGAACAGGGCCGGCCCGGCGGCGCGAGCGCTCTTGGGGTGGAACGGATGGGCGGCCTCGCGAAGTAGCACGACACGGGCGACCCCAAACGCTGCGGCCGAACGGAGCACAGCGCCGACGTTTTCCGGATCCTGGAACGGAACGAAGAGCGTGCAGCCCGGAGGCCAGAGATCCTCGTCAGACCACGCAGGCATCTCTGGGACCCGTACCAGCAGCAGCGGAGCGTGAGTACCGGCCGTGTCGAGCTCGCGGAACAGGGGATCAGCAAGGCGGAACCAGGTCAACCCAGACCGAGGTGGGGGAGATCCCTTGGAGTCGGTAAGCCAGCCCTCGGCAACGTCAGGGAACTTCTCCAGGACCTCGGCAATCGGCCGGGCACCGGCCAGGAGGCCTTGCCCGTGCTTGCGGATCCCACGTCCCCCGAGGAGGTCTCGGCAAAGCTTGAACGTCGGGTTCGACGCAGCGGAAACCTCTCGGAGTGGGCCCGCGAAGGAGTTTGAAGGGGAAACGCTCTCTCCCGCGCCTCCTTCGAGGCGCTCGTAAATCACAAGACGACGCTCATGGGGCGTGCCGGGGATCTTATAGGCGTGGTCCGCTTCGAGCTGGAAGGTCTCGGCCTGTGAGGTCGCCGACTCGCGGATCTCCGCATCGCAATCCGGTCCCTTCATGAACAGCATGCGCCCCCCTGGTCGAATGCAATTCACGACCCGGTCGAGCGTCTCGGGGATCGTCGCAACGGCCCGGGTGATCACGCCGGCGGCCGAACGATGGACCTTGGAGCCGATCTTGCCGGCGTAGACCTCGACCCCCTTGAGACCGAGCCGCTGGCAAACCTCGTTGAGAAAGTCGGCCCGCGCACCTCGAGGTTCCGCGAGCACCATCTCCACGTCAGGTCTAGCGATCTTGAGCGGGATTCCCGGTAAGCCCGGGCCCGAGCCCATGTCGATCAGCGGCGATGGGAGCTCGCTGAACTTGAGCACGAGGAGGCTATCCACATAGTGCTTTAGCACCATGTTCTCGAAGTTGTGGATCCGCGTGAGGTTGAGTTCCGCGTTCGCGGAGCGGAGCAGGCGATGGTACGCCCAGAGCAGGTCGTATTGCCCTGACTCCAGTCGAATGCCACAGCTCTCAATGATCGCTTGGAGAGAATCTCGGCCCGGCTTCATCACGCGATTCCGTCAAAGGAAAAGGCAAACACGGGGGATACGAAGGTCGTAACACCTTCGTATCTCCCGCATCTTCAGAATCTGGTTTCGGTCGATTCGTGGCTACCAGAGCGACGGCGCCGCTTCAACTGCTCGCGCTGCGGTATGAGCGAAGTGCGTGCTGGAAGAAACGCCGGCTTACCAAGAATACCACGACGGTCGCGCCCAGCATGAACAAGACCATCCACGGGTCAAGCACGCGGACCAGCGAATTGGCCGGCACGTTGGCGACCAGGAGGATCGGCAGGAAGAACGTGAAGAACAGACCGATAGGCTGGGCCCAGGTCCCCAGGAAAATCTCCTTGGGGTAACGAGCGAGACTCGCGAAGAGCCACCACATCTCCATCAGGCTCTGGTTTCGAACCATCCAGACGGAGAGGGAGGTCAACAGCAGCATGAAACTGTAGGCGATGATAACGCCGCACACGAACGTCAAAAGAAAGGCGGCGACCCTCGCAAAATCGAAGTGCCAACCCATTTGATAGAGGGAGAGCCCCATCACCGCGGAACCCATCAAGACATTAGGACCCGTGCCCCAATCGATTTTGCGGCAGGTGATGAGAAACTGCTCGTCGATCGGCCGAAGCAGCAAGAAGTCGAGATCCCCGGTCCGCACGAGCTCGGCGAACTCGTTGCAGTTATCGAGGAAGAACATCTCGATGATGCCGTTCAGCGCGAAGAAGCAGCCGACGAAGAAGAGATACTCTTCCTCAGGCCAACCGGCGACCATCTTCGTACGGGCAAAGACCGTTCGATAGAAGGCCAGCAGGATCCCGAGCCAGAGAACCTCCACCGAGACCTTGACCAGGAAGTTACCCCGGAAGGCCAGTTCCCGGCTCAGCGTATAGCGGGCCAGGTTTCCCAGAAGGCGAGCATATTTTCCGGTCGCCGCTAACACGTCAATCAACCCCCATAAGCGCTGTAGCGTCGAAGTCCGCGTCGGAAGAGCCCACGCGCGAGCAGCATGAACCCGAACGCCCAGGCGGCTTCCGCCAGCAGGTTGTAAACGAGGGCCATCCCCTTGACCTTGCCAAGGAAGACGACGGCAGGAAAATACGCCATGTACTGGAACGGCAAGATCTTGAGCAGCCCCGACCAGGGCTGCGGCAAGAGATCAAGCGGCAGCATGTGGCCCGAGATGAAAAAGTTCAAGGTCATGACGATATAAAGTAGCGACGTGACCTCAAGAAACCAGAACCCGACCATCCCCACACTGACTTCGAAGAAGAACCCGACCATGAAGCTGAGCACCAGGGACAGCAGGAACGCGGCAAATGTGGTGGCGTCCGGGAATCCATCGAAGTAGTTGCGGCAAATGAAGAACAGCAGCGCGTACGGAAGGGCCGAGGTCACAATGTACGCGACCTTATGGGCCACCCGGTAAGAGAGCAGGTAGCCGATCATGTCCAGCGGCTGAACCAGGTAGCGCTTGAGGGTCCCCTCGCGGATGTCCTTGGCGATTCCGCCGGCAAGGCCGGGCATGCTCGAGAACATCCGGCTGATGTTGGTCAGAAGCAAGTAGGCAATCATCTCACGATACTTGAAGCCCGCCAGCTCTTTCTGCCCGGAACCGGCGTAGATCGCCCGCCAGAGCAAAATAGTCGTGACCATCGGCAGGAACCGCAGAATCGTGCCGAGGAGGAAGTCTCCTCGATAGGCCATGCGCTCGACCAGCGAGGCTCGAACGATCTTCGAGTATTTCCTCAGCGTGTACACCGGCCCTCGCGACGCAGGTCGGGGTTCCGCCACAGGGGCGACGAGGTCGTGTGAGGGGAGTGTCGTTGCCAGCGTTTCAGGCAGCGTCATGGCTTTTACGCCCCTCCTCGAAGACGCGAGCGATCACCTGCTCAAGGGGCGGGTCCTGCACGCTTACGTCGGCGACCGAGTGGCGGTCGAGGATCGCTCCGAGAACCTCGGCGATCTGGGCGCGATCGACCTTCAGGTCGGCGGACGGCCCCTCTTTGCGAACCACCTCGCCGTAACGCTCCAGGTCTTCGGGCACACTTCCGTCGGCGAATTCGAGACGGATCAACTTCGAGCGTCCGAATCGCTCAGAAAGGCGCGAGAGCGGGCCGTCGTATACCAAGGACCCGTGCGTGATCACCAGAACGCGCGAGCAGAGCGCTTCAACGTCGCGCATGTAATGGCTGGTGAGGAGCATGGTCACCCCGCGCTGGGCGTGATAGTCGCGGAGGCATTTCTGAATCGCCACCTGAGCCACGACGTCCAGGCCAATCGTCGGCTCGTCGAGCAGCAGCAGTTGCGGCTGATGCAGAAGTGCGGCGATCAACTCCATCTTCATCCGCTCTCCCAACGACAGCTCCCGAACGGCCTGGCGGGTTAGCTTTGTGACGCCAAGCAGTTCGGTGAGTTCATTGAGAGTCTTTTGAAATTCCGCGGGGGGAAGAGAGTAGATTTCGCGGTGAAGCTGAAAACTGTCGGCGGCCGGGAGGTCCCACCAGAGCTGATTCTTCTGCCCCATCACCAGAGCAAACCGCCGGCGGAAGGCGTCGAGCCGATGCCAGGGGGTGTATCCGAGCGCCGTGGCCGTCCCGCTTGTGGGATAAATCAGGCCGGCGAGCATCTTCAAGGTCGTCGTCTTGCCCGCTCCGTTGGGGCCAAGGAACGCGACCATCTCACCGGGCTCAATGGAGAAGCTAACGTTGTCTACGGCCTTAACTTCTTTGTATTCACGGTGATAAAGGCCGCGTAAAGACCCTAGCAAGCCTTCCTTCTTCTGGAAGACGCGGTAGGTCTTTGTCAGGCCTATCGCCTCAATCATCGGCATGGGCTTGCTCACACAGACCAGGGGGAGAGTTCCAAACCTCCCCATTGTAGGATGCGCGCTCCGGAAGCAAAGAGCGCGCGGAGGTCGGAGGAGGGATTCAACATCCTTGGCGCTTTCGCCGACCCCAGCGGACCGCAGCGGCTCCCCCCACGATTCCGAAGAGAGCCAGGGTGCTCGGTTCCGGAACAAAGACCGGACTCCCCAGCACGGGAATCAAATCCGGAGGCGTGAGCAGGAAGGCGTGGCTGTTCCCATGAGCGTCGATCGCTGTTCCGACGATCTGACCCAGGTCGTTGATTCCCGAAGCCCCAACGAGAGTCAGGCCGAGTTGCGAAGAGATCATCGTATTCAGGTCGAGCATCGTGCCGGAGGTGTATAGGAACGCGTGTTGCGCTGCCCCAATGCCTGCCGTCTGCGCGGAACCGACCACTTGTCCCAGGCTATTGATGCCAAACGCCCAGCTATTCCCTCCGCCAAGCGTACCCAGGTCATGCATCACCCCTCCGTTGTACAGGAAGGCGTGGGTGTAACCTCCCGTCAGCAGAGAGGAGGAGCCGACAACCTGCCCTGAATCATTCAGCGCGGTTGCCTGGCTATAGAGTCCCCCAAGGGTTCCGAGATCTCGGAAGTTCCCGTTGGTCGCGAGGTAGGCATGGCCAAGGCCGAAGTCGAATCCTAAGTTGTTCATCGTTCCGACCACTTGCCCAGACGAATTGATCGCCGTGGCGCTCGTGCTCCAGCTCCCCTGAGGCTGAAGCGTTTGAACCTGCCCCCCTCCAAGTGAGAAGGCTTGCGTAGTCCCAATAGGAGGGTTGCCGCCATCGAGGTTGCCCACGATCTGCCCGGCGTTGTTGATCCCCTGCGTATTCCCGATACTGCCATTCGACTGCGAGAACTGGGTGATCGTGCCGTTGTCGTCGGAGAACCCCTGCCGCCCCGAGCTCGAGGTGATGGTGCCGACGACTTGCCCCATATCGTTGACGGCGTTCGCGGTCCCGGTCAGGTTGCCGATCGCCGACATTTGGCCGTTACTATAGATGAAGGGGTGAGCGACGGACGACGGCCCCGTATTCGTCATCGACGCGCCCACGACGGTGCCATTGTTACTAATGGCTCTGGCCGAGGACGACGTGTCTCCGGGCAGCGTACCCAGGTCCGTCAAGTAGTAGAGCGGCCCAGCCGTCGCGGAACCCGAAATGAGCACAAGAACGGTCAGCGCGGAGAAAAGCTGCGGGAAGACCCGGCGTCGCACGAACATTCGCAACCCTCCCTGGAGCGGCATCTGGCATCGCGAGGGAATCATTCCTCTCGATTTGTGGGCGCATCATGAAAGAATCGGCGGACCCCGTCAAGGTCGTTGGCCTAATAAAAAAGCACTTGCTTCTGTGATTCGCCTCGCCTGAACTTGCTTTCGCCAGAAGGCTTGCAATCTTGCAGGCCCCTTGCGCCTTCCGGAATCACGTCGCCTCTCGGCCCGTATTGACCGCCGCCGGGCCGTCGATAGGATGAGGCCGCGATTCGTATAGGCCAGGTTTCCGTTTGTGCCGGAACTCTGGAACGCCAAGCCAAGGGAGTGGCTGGTAATGCCTCTCGACCAACCGCATCCCACAGCGAACCTAAACCAGCAAAGTCCCCTTGAGGCTCGCCGCGCGAAGGGATCCGCACTCCCAGCGGGACTCATCGGCATGGTGGTTCTGATCGTCGCCATTGAGTGTGGCATCTCGCGGCGCGGGTTGGAGCTCAGCCGCCCGGAGGCGTGGGAGTGGTGGCTCAGCGGTCAAGCCGCTCGCCGCCAAGCAGAAGCCGCTCCCATCCTCTGCTTTGGCTCCAGCATGGTCAAACAGGCCGTGATCCCCAGAGTGATCGGCAAGCAACTCCAGCGCCCCGTCTACAACCTCTCGCTCTGTGCCGGTCCGGCCCCCTCGAGCTATCTGCTCCTGAAACGCGCCCTGGACTCGGGCAGCCGCCCTAGCGCCATCCTTGTTGAATTCCATCCTGCCGGTTTGACGGAAAGCCCATCTCTCTACCTGGATTATTGGCCCCATCTTCTGGGGATCCCCGAACTGGCCGATCTCGCGATCTCGGCACGTGAACCCAGCTTCTTCGCACAAACCACTCTGGCTCACCTCATCCCTTCAATCCGCGATCGCAATCCCATTCGCGCAAGCCTCCAGGCCGCTCTGCGCGGCGCCAGCGAATCGAACCGCCAATACAACGAGCCCCTTCGCCGCAACGTGCTGGCCAATCGGGGGGCCAAGGTCATCCCCAAGAACCCTGAATTCCACGGGGAAATCGCCGACCATCTCCAGCGCACGCTACTCACCGATTCCTGGGCTTGCCACCCGGTGAACCTCGCCTACGCTCACCGGTTCTTTGCTCTCGCCAGGTCGAAGAGCATCCCGGTCTTCTGGCTCATGCCCCCGTTCAGCCCCAGCCTGCAGGCTCAGCGAGAACAAAGAGGTCTCGACGCAGCCTATCGCGAATTCGCGAGGCGCTGCCAGCAGCGCTACGACAACATCACCGTCGTTGACGCCCGCCACTCGAACTACCCGGACCCGGTCTTCATCGACGCCATGCACGTTGACTGGCAAGGAGCCTACGCCTTCAGTGCCGACCTTGCCGAAGTCCTCAGCCGAAGCGTCTCGCAAAGTTCGACCGATCCACGATGGATCACTCTTCCGAACTACCGTGAGCCCACTCCGAACGTGATGATCGAGGACTTCGCCCACTCAGTCGCGGTTGTGAACGAAGGCCGTTCTCGCAAATGAAGAGGGGCGCCGTTGCCAAGAGGTCGACGCAAAACCTCATTGCGCCTGGCTCAACATGGCAAACTCTTCACGCCAGGAGTCCGCGAGCAGCGGGCAGGCGGCCAAAGCTCGCGCTTCTTCGCGTCGCTTGCTTCGTGCATACATGATTTCGGCGACATACGCGATGGTTAGTTCGGGATAGGGGCGGTCGAGCCGCACGACATCCATACCGGCCTCGATATGGGCTTCTTCCAAAACGCGTAGGTACCAGCCGCTTCGCCCCGTCGCCACCACACGAGCCGGCAGGTCTTTGACCCGCCAACGCCTCGCCAGCTTCCAGCAAGGCTGCCTGGGCTGCGAAACCTGAAGCCGGGCATCGCCGATGGCGAAGGTGTCGCCAATGCAGACGTCGAATTCGGACTGGCCGAAGATCGTCAGATTTTCACCAAAGGCCCCAAACGGCATGTCCGGCCGATCGAGTTCAAGCCGCCAGCCCTGGTAATGAGCGGCCGCATAGGCCAGGACCGCTTTGTCTGGACCCCCGTGGTTGATGAGATCGGCCTGGCCGTCCCCTTGCAGGTTGGTTCTGCCCAGCCAGACCTTCCCCGAGATCGGGTCCTTGAAGAACCCGCTGGTCCAGAGACGATCCATGGGGTCGGCTGCCCCTTCAACTCCATGCTCGCGCGGAAGCCCTACCTGAATGGAGAGCAACCGGCTTTCTTCGCCTGTCATCGGACATCCTCACTCAAAACGCTGAACCCGCAGCATCGAGAGGGGAGGCTGGCGCATACAAAGCCTTCAAACGGTTCCCCTCTTCTTGACCATCAGCCCTGACAACAAACCATTCTAGGAGGGCCTCATCACCTTTAAAGCGGAGGTCCCAGCGTTTCTTGACGAGGAGAGCCGATGTCTTCTCGGCCGTGGTTAAGGCTTTTCGCACTTCTCAGTCGCGGCTAAATCGAAGGGCCAACAGCGTTTCCGGGGAATGCGCAATGGCCGCCCTCGAAGACGGCCCTCGCACCCCCCCAGGGACAGAAGTCCGCTTAAGCGGGGAACGGGCGGTCGATCTCCGAAACAGCGGCCATTCGGCTTGTGCGTGTCCAACTGAGGCCAGAGAGACACTCTCCCGAGGAGCGTTGCCAGCCGTCAGAAGGAGTTGACGATTCGGGCCCCACCGGACGACATCTGAGTCGCCATCGTGTAGGCATGATAATGATGTGCCATCTTGATGATGTACAGCAGCAGAGTACCCGGGTTCTGCCGCACTTTGAGGAATCGCCAGATGCGCCGGCGATACTCCTTGCGAAGCGAGGCTTCGGGAATTCCCTGCATGAGCCGAATGAAGAGGCCGATCGCCTGCATCAACCAGAGCCCTTCCCAACCGATCTGCTGCAAGCGGTGCCGCCGCCAGTAGCGGGCACGCCCCTTACCAATGACGATCTTTTGATCGAGGTAGAGCGATTCCATCCGTTCGAAGAATGCGTCGGGCTCATACAGGTCTCTCAGGACCTTGAGATACCCGTCGCGCAACTCTTCGCGGCCAATCTGGAGCGGGATGATGTTCGTACCGAACTCCGGTTCGTCTGAGGGGTCGAGTCTTCCCTCGCAGACCAAGCGATCGTGGAGCGGTGTTTTGGGAATCGCGTGGAGCATCCCCATCATCGTCAGGGCGATTCGGGCATCCTTGATGAACGTGCGCTGGGCGTCGAAGATCGTGTCGTCGTCGCTGTCGAAGCCCATGATCATCCCGCACCAGACCTCGATCCCCGTGTTCTGGATCCGGTGCACCTTCTCGAGCAGGGTTCCCCCCGCCCGCACGTTCTGAAACTTCTTCGTCTCACGCAGCGACTCTTCCTTGGGACTTTCGATGCCGATGAAGACCGCCAGGATATTGGCGTCGATCATCATCTCCATCAGCTCAGGATCGTCTGCCAGGTCGATCGACGCCTCCGTGAAGAACGAAAAGAAATAGCCGTTCTTCTCCTGCCACGCGATCACGTCGCGTAGCACCTCTTTGATCACCTTCTTGTTGCCGATGAGGTTATCATCAACAATGAAGACAATTTTCACATTTTGAGCGCGTAAAGCCTCGAGTTCGGCAATGATCTGGGGACTTGTTTTGATGCGCGGCCGCCGGCCGAAGGTGACGATGATGTCACAGAACTCGCACTGGAAGGGGCAGCCTCGCGAGAACTGCAAGCTGCCGAAGGCGTAGTGCTGAGTCTTGAGCAGGTCGAATCGAGGGGTCGGCACCTTGGCCATGTCCGACTTCTCGAGCTGCTCATAGCGGATCTGGTGCAGGCCCTGCTTCCACTCATTCAGGAACTTGGGCCAGGTCTCTTCGGCCTCGCCGATAAAGATCACGTCGGCCAGGTCGCCGAAGTACTCCTCAGACACCGTGATCCAGGGGCCCCCGACCACGACGAAGATCCCTCGCCGCTTGAGCTCGGTCAGGATCTCCCTCATGCGAAACCGCTGCACGCTCATCCCCGTGAGGCCGACAATATCGGCGCGGGCGAGCCGCTCGTAATTGATCGCCTCGACGTTTTCGTCCATGAGCGTGACGGTGTGCTCAGGCGGCGTGAGGGCCGCGAGGAGCGGAAGACAGGCGACCGGCAAATTCGCCCGCTTGCCCATAAATGGAAGGGCATGCTCCATGCCCCAGTACGAAACCTCGAACCGGGGATTGATGAACACGATGTCCGCCATGTACGAACCGCTCCTATTTTTCTAGCGTTGCCGGGAACGGCAGAGGCTTTATTGGTCGATAGCTGAATCCCGACCGGTTGTCAATGTGATGGCAAAGAACCGCTCGGAATTGCGCCGATCGATCCTTTGAGCGGGCAGCGAGTTTACGCATTACGCAAAGCCTACGCCTTGAGCCTCGTTCAATTGGCTCCTCACCACGAAGACTAAGACGGAGAAGACTGCGACTCTGGGACAGACTCGAAGCGCTCTGTATCCAAAGTGATCGGCAAGGCACACCGAGAACTCGCCCCCAATCATGCGGCATCATTCGATCACGGGTCCAGCAATGCCAGGCTCAGCGCCAGAGAGTTGAGTCGCGTCGATGTGCTGTCGGCCCTGGACATGAAGACCACGGGGGCTGAAGTTCCCCGCACGACACCCCCAAAGCGGCAGTCGGACGTATACATGATCGCCTTCACGGTCAGGTTGGCCGCCAGCAACGTGGAGAAGACCATAGCATCCGCCGCGCCAACCACAGCGCCATCGATCCTTTTTTTGGCTCCGGCATCCGCGGCGTAAGCAAGGTCAAAAGAAAGAGGCCCCTGAATCAAGCAGTCAGGAAATTCCCCCGCCTGGTTCCGACTTTGAAGCTCAGCGGCTTCCCCCGTTTCCGGCATCGCGGAACTCACCGACTCGGAGGCCGCCATCAAAGCCACGCGCGGCAGCTCCAAGCCAAGCCGATGCGCAACCTCGACCACACTTTTTAGAATGTCGATGCGATCCTCAACCTTCGGTTGAACCGAGATGCCCGTGTCGGCCATGAGGAATCGTCGAGCGTCCCGCAGCACCTCCATCAAGACCACCTGGCAAATGGTCCTTCCCGTGCGGAGTCCTCGGTCCGAGCTGAGCACGGCCCGCAAGAGTAGGGGGGTACTGATCCTCCCTTTCATGAGCAAGCGGGCTCGCCCTTCTTTCACCTCGGCCACTGCCGAAACCGCCACCTGCTCCGCTTCGGCCGAGACGATCCGGAAGCCTTCCAGGCCGATCCCGAGCTTGGCCGCTTCCTCTCGGATCGCTCCTTCAGCCCCAACGACGACAGGCGCCACCCAGCCCCGATCGCAGGCCTCGCGTAGCGCCTCAAGGACTGTGGGGTCATCTCCCCCCGCGGCGGCGACAGCAACGGGAGCCTTCCGGGAGTCGGCTCTTTGAAAGAGCTCGTCGAATCCGGCCAGTGACATCGTTCCTCTCACCCTCCTTGGTCCACTCCGCCCGGCAAATTCCTCGCGTCCGATGTGGACGGCTTCAGCGTCCCGTCCAGTTGGGTCGGCGCTTCTGAAGGAACGCCGAGATCCCTTCCTGGGCATCATGACGAAGAGCGTTATCCGTCATGATTTCCACGGCCCGTTCGTAGGCGGCCGGCTCATCAAGATCGCGAAGCTCGTAAAAAGCCTGTTTTCCAAGCCTGATGGCCATGGGGCTCATGGCGGTGATGGTCGCGGTGTACTCCCGAATCGCCTCATCGAGCCCGTCGGACGGAACAACCAGATTCACCAGCCCGAGCTCACGAGCGCGTTCCGCCGAAATCGGCGTGCCGGTGAAGAGCATCTCGAGGGCCGCCTTGTCCGGAACGGCTCGGACGAGTGGCACCATGGGAGTGGTGCAAAAGAGTCCGATCTTCACGCCAGGAGTCGCAAAGGTTGCCTCGGCCGCGGCAACGGCCATGTCGCAGGCTGCAACAAGCTGACAACCCGCCGCCGTCGCCACCCCTTGAACGCGGGCGATCACCGGCTGAGGCAACCGTCTCAAGCCCAGCATGACCCGGGAGCAGGCCGCGAAGAGATCGCGATAATCTTCCTCGGTCCTCCCGGTCATCTCGCCAAGGTCATGCCCGGAGCAAAAGACAGGGCCGCGTGCCGCGAGCACCACGACCCTTGCTTCCGGGTCGGACGAGATCGCCCCAATAGCCTCCTCAAGCTGACCGAGCAGGTTCCGCGAAAGGGCATTTCGCTTCTCGGGCCGGTTCAGCGTGACAGTCACGACCCCGTCCTTGGAAACGATCTCCAGGCCGGAGCGATCGAGCTGTGCCGAGGTTGCCATCATGGGCCTCCCTGAGTCAGGAACGCGTCAGCGACTTGTAGCGGATCCGGTGGGGTTGGTCCGCGTCGATCCCCAGCCGCTCCTTGCGCTGAGCTTCGTAGGTTTGGTAATTCCCTTCACACCAGACCACCTTGCTATCCCCCTCGAACGCGAGGATGTGGGTGGCGATTCGGTCCAGGAACCAACGATCGTGGCTGATGACCACCGCGCAGCCGCCGAAATCGAGCAACGCTTCTTCAAGCGCTCGCAGCATTTCGATATCGAGGTCGTTCGTCGGCTCGTCCAGGAGCAGAAGGTTTCCACCACTCTTGAGCAACTTGGCCAGGTGAACGCGGTTCCGCTCTCCGCCCGAGAGATGCGAGACCTTCTTCTCTTGGTCCGGTCCCTTGAAGTTGAATTGTGCGACATACGCTCGCGACGGCACCTTGCGCTTGCCGAGCGTCACCATATCCAGGCCGCCGCTGATCTCCTGGAAGATCGTATTCTCCGGGTTCAGCGAATCTCGGTTCTGATCCACATACGAGTAAACGACGGTGTCTCCGACGCGAAGGGTACCACCGTCCGGCTTCTCTTGCCCGACGATCATCCGGAAGAGCGTCGTCTTCCCCGCGCCGTTGGGTCCGATAACCCCCACGATTCCACCGGGGGGCAGACGGAAGCTCATCTCCTCGAAGAGGAGCCGATCGCTATACCCCTTCTTGACCTGGTCGGACTCGACGACGAGATCGCCAAGGTGAGGTCCAGGCGGAATCTGCAGAACCACGGCCTCTTCGCGCTTCTCGGTATCTTGCTGCGCCAACTGTTCATACCGCTGAAGCCGCGCCCGGTTCTTGGCGACACGGGCCCGAGGCGCCATGCGAACCCACTCGAGCTCGCGGGCGAGCGTCTTGCGGCGGGCGCTCTCTTGCTTCTCTTCCTTGGCGAGCCGCTCCTGCTTTTGCTCCAGCCAGGACGAGTAATTCCCCTGCCAGGGAATACCTTGCCCCCGGTCGAGTTCGAGGATCCAACCAGCGACGTTGTCCAGGAAGTACCGGTCGTGGGTCACCGCAACGACGGTTCCCGGATACTCGTGCAGGTGTCTTTCGAGCCAGGCAACGCTCTCGGCGTCGAGGTGGTTCGTCGGCTCGTCGAGCAGGAGAACGTCAGGGCGTTGGAGCAAGACCTTGCAGAGAGCCACGCGCCGACGTTCGCCACCGGACAACGTGCTAACGTCGCTATCACCGGGAGGCAAGCGCATGGCGTCCATGGCGATCTCGATACGTCGGTCGAGATCCCACCCTTCCGCCGCCTCAATGGCGTCTTGAACCTTCCCCTGTTCCTCCAGCAGCTTGTCCATCTCGTCGGGGTCGAGAGGCTCACCCAGCCGAGCGTTGATGGCATCGAAACGGTCGAGCAGGCTCCGAACAGCGACGACCGCCTGCTCGACATTCCCGCGCACGTCGAGGCTCGGGTCGAGCGTCGGCTCCTGGGGCACATACCCAATGGAGATGCCGGATGCCGGGCGAGCCGTCCCTAGAAAATCCTTATCAACCCCCGCCATGATCCGCAGCAAGGTGCTCTTACCAGACCCGTTCCCGCCGAGCACGCCGATCTTCGCCCCGGGATAGAAGGACAGCCAGATCCCCTTGAGGACGTCCTTCTTGCCGTAAGCCTTGGAGAGGTTTTCGATCGTGAAAATGTATTGCGGAGGCATTTGTGCAGCGGGTCCCGAGTCCTCGATACCCTGCCAGCCACCGTTGGCCGCCAGGTTTTCTTCGTATTCTTAGATCACCATTGCCTATCAAACCAGTAGACCCGAACCCAAGCCCCGAGGAAAGCCCGAATCCCCGACCGAGATCGTGCGGCCCACTTTCTCAAAGAGGCAGTCCATCGCCCCCGCATCCCTACAAGCACAGAAACCCGATCAAACCCGCAAACCACACCCGCGAACGTCGGAAGCCTAAACCCTGACTCACCTTAGCCTATCTCCCGCTCGCTTCCTCGCCTAGGAAATAGCGCCTCACGATATCCACGCCGTCAATTCACGATCTCCACCCGCCAGGCGCTTGAACTGGAACTCCCCCTATGTTATTTTTGACACTCCTGCGGCGGCGTAGCTCAGTTGGTTAGAGCAGCGGAATCATAATCCGCGTGTCGGGGGTTCGAGTCCCTCCGCCGCTACTTGCAACAGTTCCCGCCATTGCCTCGCTTGGCCCGTCAAACCCATTCATCTCCAAGGGGTTAGGGCAAACTCCCATTCGGGACGGAACGTCTAGAGTTGCGCCGATATCCGTCGGGCCCCGTCCTGTGCGGGGGCAAATAGTAGGCAAAGCCATCGTTGATGGGTTGTCGATCCGCGCCGGTTTCGATCACCAGCGAGGGAAGTTTCTCGACAGCTCCGGCCGCGTCGCGCAAGTCGGTATGGCCGTAGCCGATCCATAGTGAGGGTGATGGTCAAGTGACGCATGCGCGTCTGGGCAAGGTTGGGCGGGACGATCGCCAGCGCCATCTCCGTGCCGAAGCGATGGCGGAGCGAATGGAAGTCGTAGAAGCGTCCCTCGTCGTCCTGGTAGGGTAGACCAGCTCGCTCAAGATCCTTCTTCAGCATGGCCGCCGAGCGTTCAACCCAGATCCCCGACCAAACTGGTTCGGAGGGGTCACGATCAGTCAGGTAGTCACGCACGAGTGTCACAAGCTCGCGACGGAGCGGGAGCTCGGCCTCTTCCCCGTTCTTCGTGTAAGCCGCCCGAACCTTCACGAGAGGCGTGGTAGCGTCGAGGTTGAACGGATGTGGGAATGAGGCTGGCAAGGTCGCTTGTTCGAAGCCCGTTGTCAGGACGCGACCATATAGAAGACGGCACGATCATGTCCTGATAACTCTCTGAAGGTTAGGGCTCGGCGGCCTCTAAACCGCAGCGTGAGCCGCCATGGCTCGAGCAACAGGAGAAGGTAGAAGTAATATTTCGAACTCTCCCACCGAATGTCTTTGGGACACGTCGGTGAGCCGAGTGTCGTGCAAACGGCTGTCCGAGAAAGAGCGACGATCGTGGCCATCCCTTCAGTCAAGAATGGTCAGGAGTCTCGTCGCTTCAACCCCTTCGGGGCCGCCAAGCTCTTGTGCCCCACGACAGGCTGAGCTTTCTGAAGTGCGAGTGCCTGCGTACCGGCTTAGGCGGTACCAGGAGGCCAGGCGGTCCAAGTGTTGAAGCAGAATGTAATTCGCTCGCCAGGTAGCCGCGTTGTATGACCGGGCCTAAGGCCTGAGAGGGCGCTTCGCGTGGGTGTTCGACTGTGATTGGCCTCCTGAGAAGGATGTGAGTCAGGCGCTGGACTTCTCGGCCGCCCTGCGCTGCACCTCTTCCCCGCCATCTGCAACTGGAAATCGTGCCAATCCCCTCGGAGCTCTCTGTCGATGTCGAAGTTCCTCATTGGGATCGCGCTCTCTCTCACGTTTTGGATTGTGCCGCCTGGCTCGCGCGGGCAGCAAGTACCCTCGTCAAGTGCTGTCGTGGCGCCGCGGGACAGACTGCAGTATGCGCCAGATCGAGACTATGACCTGCAGCACATCGCGGCGGATTTGACGATTAATTATGTGGAACACTCCTTTCAAGGGACTGTGGTCAACACGCTGGCTCCGCTTCGCGAGGGAGTGACGACCATTCAGTTCGACTGCGGCGAGAATCTGACCGTCACTGGCTGCGAAATCGCCGGACAGAAAGCCGCCTTCAGCCGAGTGGGGGACAAACTCAGGATCCTTGCTCAGCAGCCGCTCCTGCCAGGTAAACCCGTCGCGTTGACCATTCGCTACTTCGATAGCGGTAAGAAGGAACTGCCCAATTTCCGTTGGCTCAAGCCGACAGGCGCAGACCCACAGCGCATCGGGTTTTGGACCAACGGCGAACCGTACTTCAACCGGCAGTGGCTCCCCACCTGGGACTACCCCAACGATTTCACGACAACGGACGTGCGCGTCACGGTACCGGCCGACTGGCACGTGATCAGCAACGGGATCCTTGAGTCCGACACCCTCCACGCGGATGCGAAGAAGCGTACCTTCCACTGGAAGATGGATCAGCCTTATGCCACCTATCTGATCTCGCTGGTTGGTGGACCGTTCGACGTCAAGACAGCAGATTGGCGGGGCATCAAATTGATGTATTTCGTTCCGAAAGGCAAAGGCGATCGGATCGACGATACCTTCAGCGATACGCCGAATATCCTCTCCTTCTTCTCCGACCGTCTCGGCGTCAAGTATCCTTGGCCGAAGTACGCACAGACCGCTGTCTACGATTTTCCCGGCGGCATGGAGAACGCGAGCGCGACAACCATCGGAATACAAGACCTGGCCGACGGCCGCAATGGCTATAAGACGAGCGTGCGCGGGGTCGCCCATGAGCTGGCGCATCAATGGTTTGGCGACCTGGTCACCTGCGGACATTGGGGCGAGCTGTGGTTAAACGAAGGCTTTGCAGACCTCTTGTGCTGTCTCTTATACACATCTAGATGTGTATAAGAGACAGCCTCTTGTGTGACGTTTACCTAGAGCATGCACAGGGGACGATTACCTACGACTATGCAGTGCATGACTGGATACAGGCGTATCTATCCGAGAGTCGGCGATATAAACGTCCTCTGGCCACAAACCATTATGCGGACTCATCCTCAATGCTTGACTCCCACTCCTACAAGAAGGGAGCCGCGATTCTTCATACGCTTCGCCGCGATCTGGGAGACCAGGCGTTCTTCGCGGGCCTTCACCATTACCTGACTCAATATCGCCATCAACCCGTGAACACTCACGCCCTTTGTCGCGCCATGACCGAAGCGACAGGTATCAACCTTGAAGCCTTCTTCGATCAGTGGGTCCATAAGCCGGGGCATCCCATCCTGGACTACACCTGGAAGTGGGACGAGGAGAACAAGCAGGTCATCCTGGTAGTCAAGCAGATCCAGGACACCAAAGACAGTACACCCATTTATTCCATCAATGCCATAGTCGGCCTGATCGACCAGGGCGTCATGACACGGGCCAAGGTCAGACTCAATCATTCGGCGCAGGAAATTCGGTTAGGCGCGGCAAGAAAGCCGGATGCGGTGCTTTTGGATCCCGACCACGATTTCCTGCGCGAGATACCTGCTCTTCATTGGGTGGCAGAGGAGTTGCCATCGATCGTTAACTATGCCTCGAACGCGGTAGACCGAGCGGAGGCCATGAACCGAATATTGGCAGAATCGCCTTCCGACGCGAGAATACAGGTGATCGTCAAAGCCGTACGCGAGGACAAGGGGCAGTTCGTCGTTTTCCGAGACATCAGTCGTCTGGGGGAACTGAAACGGGAAGATCTGCGAGCACTTTTTCTTGAGCAATTGTCTCATCCCAACATTGGTCGGCGAACTCAAGTCATTTTAGCCCTGGGGCAACTATCGAGATCTCAAGATGAGACGACGACAAGGACTCTTCGCGGTCTGGTCAATGACAAACAGCCATATACGGTGGTCAGAGCAGCGATCTCGACACTCGGCAATTGGGATCCATCCACTCATCGCGATATTTTTCAGAATGCGGCAAAACTCACATCACCATTGGACAGCATCCGGCTTGTAGCGCTCGACGGGCTGACAAAGGCGGATTTGGCGGATAGGAAAGCTGTATCCGACCCGCATCCGGAGACCACGCGGACCGCGAAGAAATTCCTCATGGATCGCGCGAACGGAGTAAAGGACTCCCCTGTCATGGCGGCGCGCCAGCGCGTCGTTTCCGCGACGGATCAAAAAGGCAATGCGATGATTGCAAGTGTATTGAAGAGCCTTCAGTCTTTTGTCCCACTCGCCTATGACGACGTAGAAACACATGGGATGGAAGAGAGTGGGGAGCGGATTAGCCGAGTCGCATTCTACAAAGTGGTTACTGCGCAGGGAGTATGGTATCTAAGGTTTTCTTTGACAGCAGACGGTAAAGTCGCATCACTCCGTCCCCAGGACTCCAGTTTTCGATAATTCAGGCGACTCCATCGTCATGGATGGCGTTGTAGAGTGGGGCTAACTGGCTGATATCGTTAACATTGGCCGCCGTCACCGAACTGGCCGGGGGAACGCCACTGGCGTCGTTGATCACATAGTGCTTGCTTCCCGGCTTGACCTGATCCACGGGGCTGGGGCCGGTCCCCCCTGCCTCCGTATGCCGCCCGCACGAAGCGACCGTCGATCAGAGTCCTGGACCAGTCGATCTTGCCAGCACCCCGCAACTTGTCGAGCAAGACCTTGCGGATCTTGGCCCAAGTGCCGTCAGCATGCCGGTCTCGCAACCGTTGCCAGCAGGTCATTCCGCAACCGCCGTTCATCTCGCACGGCAAATCCTCTCAGGGGATGCCGGTCTTGAGAACGAAGATGAGCCGGTCAAGACGTTACGGTCGCCTACCCGAGGCTGGCCGCCCCTGGGGCTGGGGGGCCACTTGGACGGCAACGGCTCGATGATCTCCCAGAGATCGTCAGGCAGCAGGGGCTTAGCCATGGTCGTGATCTCCTGGAATGCGATTCCAAAGGAGAAGAGGAGCGACCCTCATGCCAAGTCCCCACCAAATTGCCGTACCGTGAGACGCTCCTAGCCCGGACAACCAGTTGGGTGCCATCGAACGCAAGCCGAACACTCCGCCGATCCAAGTCCACAATGAGCCTTGCCGGAGTCATAGCCGGAACTCCTGGCTGCTCCCCGGGAGAACGGGAAGGATGCGAGGCATCCATGCCCCGACCCGGAACCCATCAGAGCAGTGCGCCTGGCAACGTTCTGCTCTGAGCTCACCCCCGGAGGGTTCCAGATGGGAATCACGCTCAACTGTCCTGAGACAACTCCCCTACACATCTGCCCTTTCCGCCAAGGCCTCTACAACTCGCTCGAACCAACTGACGAAATGTTGGATCGGCGGGCATTCACTTCTCCTTGGCTTGCCGTACATGTGCGGGTGTGATCTTGAGATTACTGGGCCGTGGCAACGCCGTCAAAAGAGTCGGGTTGCTCCAATCGACAGAATCAACCGATGAAGCCGCCGTGCAACCGTGGATCATCTTCGTGATCGAGCGTTGAGAGGATCGTGGAGCGGTCGGGCTCGATCGCCGGGGCTATCCAGGCACTTGTCTTTATACGGAATTCGCTTGAAATGACGACGCCACCGTAGGACTATGATCGCAATCCATGTCTGAGTTCCCCATGAGGCACCATAGGCGATCTCCATGAGCGGCGACGCTGGTTCGGGGCTCCGACCATACCCGGCGGAACACCCGCTCCCTGTCGGTGGGCTGAGATGCCCGTATGTTTTGACGATCAACGACGGCTCATCGCGCCTGAAACTTGCGGTTTATGCGACGGGCTCGGTTGAACGCGTCTTCGCCGATTCCGTCGAGCCAGTCAGGCAAGAGGAGGCCCGGGTGATTGTCGCCAGCGACGGCCGGGATGAAGAGCGCAAGGTCGAGGCTCCGGACCAGGCCGGGGCTGCCGAGTGGGTGATCCAGCAGGTCCCGAACCGACCCGGCGGAGGCGCGGGGCCGGGCAGGGCGCGAGCCTGGCGGCTGGGCGCGAAGGCCGGACGGACGAGGAAACGATCAGTGCGCAAGATGTGATCCGCCTCGGGGTCACGTCGTCGTGAGCCCCAGACTGAACGATGCCACCGCGCAGGAGCCGATCGATGGACGCAACATTGACGACGCAAGCCAAGGCGACAACCCCCTCGGGCGATTCCCACAACAAGCAGGCGCTCTCGGCCGACGAGATCGGCAAGCTCGACGCCTACTGGCGCGCTGCCAACTATCTGTCGGTCGGACAAATCTACCTGCTCGACAACCCCCTTTTGCGGGAGCCGCTGAAGCGCGAGCACGTCAAGCCGCGGCTGCTCGGCCACTGGGGCACGTCGCCGGGCCTGAACATGCTCTGCGTCCACCTCAACCGGGTCATCAAGCGAGATGATCTGGATATGATTTATGTCATCGGTCCAGGACACGGCGGCCCGTCGCTGGTCGCTCACGCCTACCTCGAAGGAACCTACAGCGAGGTTTATCCTGAGATCAGCGCGAACGCGGAAGGAATGCGTCGGCTGTTCAAGCAATTCAGCTTCCCGGGAGGCATTCCCAGCCACGTCGCGCCCGAAACGCCGGGAAGTATCCACGAGGGAGGCGAGCTGGGGTACGCTTTGAGCCACGCCTACGGAGCCGCGTTCGACAACCCCGAGTTGATCGTCGCCTGCGTCGTCGGCGACGGCGAAGCGGAGACCGGCCCGCTCGCCACCGGTTGGCACGGCAACAAGTTCCTCAACCCAGCCCGCGACGGCTGTGTTTTGCCGATTCTTCACCTCAACGGCTACAAGATCGCCAACCCCTGCTTCCTCGCGCGCATTCCGAAGGAGGAGTTGCAGAAGTTCTTCGAGGGGATGGGTTACAAGCCTCATTTCGTCGAAGGGCACGATCCGGCCGCAGTGCATCAGCAACTCGCCGGAGCGCTCGACGCGGTGGTGGCGGAGATCCGTCAGATCCAGGACGACGCCCGTCGCAAGGGAGTCGTGAAGCGGCCCGCCTGGCCGATGATCATCTTCCGGACGCCGAAGGGCTGGACCTGTCCGGCGGAGATCGATGGCAAGAAGTGCGAGGACTACTGGCGCAGTCATCAGGTACCGATGAGCGACATGGATAAGCCCGAGCACATCCGTGTCCTCGAAGACTGGATGAAGAGCTACCGTCCCGAGGAGTTATTCGACGCGCAAGGGCGGCTGATCCCCGAGCTGGCCGCGCTGGCCCCGACGGGGCATCGCCGGATGAGCGACAACCCGCACACCAACGGCGGGCTCTTACTCCGCGACCTGAAAATGCCCGACTTCCGCGACTACGCCGTCGACGTGCCCAAGCCTGGCGCGACCACGGCCGAGTCAGCCCGCGAGATGGGCAAGTTCCTGCGGGACGTCATGAAGCTGAACCTGGAGTCGAGCAACTTTCGCCTCTTCAGCCCCGACGAGAACAACTCGAACCGCTGGCAGGACGTCCTTGAGGTCACGAACCGCTGCTACATGGCGGAGCTCCTTCCCGAGGACGACCATCTCTCTCCTGACGGCCGCGTCATGGAAGTCCTGAGCGAGCACCAATGTCAGGGTTGGCTGGAGGGCTACTTGCTGACCGGCCGGCATGGCTTCTTCTCGTGCTACGAGGCGTTCATCCACATCATCGATTCGATGTTCAACCAGCACGCCAAATGGCTGAAGGTCTGCAATCACATCCCCTGGCGCAGACCCATCGCGTCGTTCAATTACTTCCTCAGCTCGCACGTCTGGCGACAGGATCACAACGGGTTCAGCCATCAGGACCCTGGGTTCCTCGACCACGTCGTCAACAAGAAGGCGGAGGTGATTCGCATCTATTTGCCGCCGGATGCTAACTGCTTGCTCTCCGTGACCGACCACTGCCTCCGTAGTCGCAACTACATCAACGTGGTCGTGGCCGGCAAACAGCCCGCGCCGCAGTGGCTGACGATGGACGAAGCCCTCAAGCACTGCACGATGGGCCTGGGCATCTGGGAATGGGCCAGCAACGACAAGGGGGGCGAGCCCGACGTGGTGATGGCTTGCTGTGGCGATGTGCCAACCCTGGAGACCCTGGCAGCGGTCGAACTGCTCCGCAAACACTTGCCGGAGCTGAAGGTCCGCGTGGTCAACGTCGTGAACCTGATGAAGCTCCAACCCGCCAGCGAGCACCCTCACGGGCTCTCCGACGCCGATTTCGACGCCCTGTTCACCAAGGACAAGCCGATCATCTTCGCGTTCCACGGCTACCCCTGGCTGATYCACCGACTGACCTACCGGCGCACGAATCACAAGAACCTGCACGTGCGTGGTTACAAGGAGGAAGGGACGACGACCACGCCGTTCGACATGGTCGTCCTCAACGACCTGGACCGATTTCACCTGGCCGGCGACGTGATCGACCGGCTGCCGCAACTGGGGGCTCGCGCTGCCTACTTCAAGCAGGCGATCCAGGAGAAGCTTATCGAACACAGACAGTACATCGAGCGCTTTGGTGACGACATGCCGGAGATCACCGCTTGGAGATGGGGACAATCCGGGGCCGAGCAGGGTGCCACGTCGACCGAAGGGGACAACGTTTAGGGCCGAGCGGCCCCCGGACGGGCGCGGATCCGCGCCCGCTGGGCCGGTAGCCACCGAAACGATCGAGGTCGTGATGTCCACCACCCAGAAGACCTCACCGGCCGCCTGCGCCAGCACCTCTGCTTACCCCCTCGGCCGCAGCTACCCCCTCGGAGCGACCGTCGTCCGGGGAGGTGTCAACTTTAGCCTGTTCTCGAGGACCGCCACCGGCGTCGAGCTTCTGCTCTTCGATCAAGGGGACGACGCAGCTCCGAGTCGCGTCGTCCGGCTTGACCCGGTGACGAATCGAACATATCACTACTGGCACGTGTTCGTTCCTGACACGGCTCCGGGACAGCTCTACGGTTACCGGGTCGAGGGTCCCTCGGACCCGTCGCGCGGGCCGCGGTTCGTTGAAATACGGTGTTTTCACGCGGCCGGTGCAATTCTGAGCGGGCGCTCGCGGGCGAGGCCCAGCGATGCGGCCAGAGCAAGTACGACCCGAATCCATACGCGGACAATGCACAAGGCCGTGTTAACAATAAGATGCAAAGACGAGGCAAGGTCGGCCTCCTTTGCAGGTCCTGCGGCGTGCCCACGCCGAACAGTTTGCGCAGGATCAGCCCAAGATTTCGCGCCACGATTTGCAGCAGGTAGCGTTTGGAGACGTTAGCGATCCTATGCAGCCAACAGTGTCTCGCGCTCCCTGTCTCGCAAACATGGGCGAAGCTCCGTTCCACTCGTTCGCTTCGTAGCCGTTGCAACCGTTTGCTCCGCGCGCCGCGTACGCGACGGCAGTTGCCAGAGACGGCTTGCCGAAACTCCGGCGGCTTGTCCGTCCAACGCGACTGATGTCGTTGCATTCTTTCGGGAATATACGTTCGGACGTTCAATGCTTGGCACAACTCCAACGTCGCTGCTTTGTGATAGCCTTTGTCGGCCACCGCTTCCCTGATCGCGATGGCGCCCTTCACCGCATCCAAGTTCAATTTGACCTGCATCACGCTGTCCACGAGTGTATCGCGATCGCCATGATTCGCATGGCAGACGACCGCCGCGAACAGGACCTCGCTGTCCGGGTCGACCACGTGCTCGGCCTTATAGGCCAGATGCGTCGTGCCGTCTTTCCTCTTGGCAATGCGAGCATCCGGGTCAGTTGGTGATTTCCAGTCCTCGTTGGAAACCGTCTTATCCGGGCGATTCTTGTCGAATCTTTGCAGTTCTTCGTCGCTGGGATTCTCCAGCCCGGCCGTTTCCGCCAAGCCTTTGAGATACGTCTTCCAGGAGTCGCCAGTATCCTTGCGAACGATGCTCTTCATCGCCGCGTCGGCTTCCAGCATGGTCGAATCGACACCGACCGTTTTGCCTGAGAGGAGCTTCTTCTGGGCCGCGATCGACAGCACGAACGTGAAGACTTACTCATGGACTTCCAGCGGCAGCCGGCAATGCACGTGGCTGAGAGACGAGTGATCGGGGGTCTCTTCGGCAATCGGCACGCCCAAGAACTTGGCCAGCGACCGGCTATCACTGCATCGCCAGGCGATGCCCGTTGCGAAGACACGCCCTCGAAGTAACCCACCAGAATCATCCGGAAGTAAACGCCAGGTGGGATCGATGGGCGACCCCGTTTTTCCGCGTAATAGGGCAGGCAGAGATTCTCGATCCAGTCGTCGAACTTTGCCTCGGCCAGAAGTTGATTCCGCTCGCGGTAAAAGGGGTGCCCTGGGGACTTCGGCAATTCCGTCGTCGCCACCCAGGCGGCTTGCTGTTCGCGTTTGCGCTTGCCCAAAGCCATGAGGACACGCCCTCTCTCTGGTCGCCTGTCCAAACCGCCCCGAATATAACATGCCCGTCAAGAGAACTATTTCAACGGGCTGCTAGGGCTTCTCCTCGCTGCGTACGGCACTTCCGCCGTACTTCTTCGCACGATAGACTTATGTTGCTCTTGTCCAAATAGAACAAGTCTGACCTACATTAGAGTACCGAGACCCTTCGAGCCGACGTGAATTATGACCTCAATGTCATAAGGTGAACTAAAGCGACGAGGACGAGAGGAGAGAATCTAATGAGTAGTCCTGTCCGCAAGAAAGGAACGCTCGAGCTAAAGGATCTGCTTCGTCGCGACCACACGTTAAATGGCGGAATATTGTTTGGTCTTGAAGGGTATGTAATAGAGATTCAAGCGAGAGCCATGGAGGTTTTCCCTAGACAGGTTCCTTGGCGTATGGCTGTCCACATCTCGGGAATGGCCCGAGATTGTGTCAGGGAGTCACTGGACCGTATTTCGGGAACATTTGCCAAGCTCAGAATCCCCGAGCCCCAGGTAGCGATTCAATTGAACTTGGTCCCTCCTTCGCTAGAGAAGGATGGCACGTGGCTCGACTTGCCTCTGGCTATCATCTTGCTCCAAGCGTCCGGCTACCTTCCCGATCTGCCCGAACACATCGAAGGCGATTACATCATCGTTGGTGAGGTAGGACTGCACGGCGAGGTGCGACGAGTGCCGGGCATCCTGTCAATAGCCCATAGGGCCAAGCCAGGCCAGAAGCTCATTGTCCCCGCCGGGAATGAAAAAGAGTGTGCTCTCATCCTGGCAAAGCCCGGACATGAGGGTTGTGGCATCTTTCCAGTCTCAACCGTAGAGGAATTGGTCGAGTTCTTTCAGGGTAAGCGGTCACTCGACAATGCTCTGCGAGAAGCGATCAAATTCGAGAGCCATATCCCCCGGGCCGTCGACTTCGGTGTGATCCGAGGCCAGAAGCGAGCCAAGGAGGCCGCCTGCATCGCTGCGGCCGGAGGCCATAATCTCCTCCTAATCGGACCGCCTGGAGAAGGCAAGTCGCTTATGGCGAGTGCCATCCCTGGGATTCTGCCTCGCTTAACTGACACCGAGAAGGTCGAGCTTACCCGCATCTACTCCGCATATGGAGCCTTGGAAAACGACGGGGTCGCCGTATCTCGACGCCCGATGCGATCAATCCACCACACCGCGTCTCGGCAATCGCTCGTAGGCGGAGGCAGCCGGATCCCGAAGCCCGGCGAGATCACACTTGCCCACCTCGGGGTCCTGTTCCTCGACGAGATTGCCGAGTTTTCGACATCAACACTTGAGGCGCTCCGCCAGCCGCTCGAGACGGGAGAGATCGTGATCTCTCGAGTTGGTGCTAGCCTGTCTTTCCCGTGTAGGTTCAGTCTGGTCGCAGCCATGAACCCATGTCCGTGCGGATACTACGGTACGGACATGTGTCGCTGCCGAGACATCGACATCAAGAAGTATCAACGCAAACTAAGCGGACCGATACTTGATCGCATTGATCTTCAGGTTGAGATGGATCGGCTCTCTACCGAAGAGCGATTTGCCGAGGCCGAGAAAGATCTCTCACCGCAGTTCAGGTCTCGCGTTGAACGTGCCCGAGACCTTCAAGTCGCCCGGTTTGCTGGTACCGACGTTCCTCACAACGCTGCGATTCCGCCCGGTAGGGTGTTCGATTACTGCGATATGACGCCGCAGGGCCGAGAATTCTTCAAGCAGCTCGTCGATCAGAACTCGCTTTCGACGCGATCGATGGATCGACTCGCTAAGGTCTCCCGGACGGTGGCCGACCTTGCGGGATCTCGGCAGGTCGAACCGCCAAGTCTCACAAAGGCCGCAGAATTCGTTGTGGGCGGGATTCTGAGAGAGGGATTCTAGAGCCGGACAGAGACAGTGATTTCGTAAACACATATCGATAGATTGTCAACGGTCCGGTCTCAAAGCTTCGACTCCTTCTCCGCGCCGTTTGCCATTCCATTCGCAGGGGGCGGAGGGAGGAGTTCGAGGGTCATCAGGTTGTGGGTACTGCCGCCTGAGAAGTCGAACTCTTTCCGGACGAAATCCTCGAACAGGTTAGGCAAGATCATGTCGCCGAGCACCCAGACGATTCGAGGAATTTGGCGCAGGGTGTGAATCACCGAAGCAAAGCTCTCCGCCACGTACCGGGCGACGACTTCCGGGCTGGCCAATACCCGAAGCCGGCTCTGAATCTCACCGACCGTCTCGTCGAGGATCGCCTTGGCCTTTTCCGGACCACCAAGCCATTCCAAGAGCTTCGGGTGGTGGGTAAGGATCTCGTGCTCGATCTCGTCGCGGAAGCCGTCGTCGCGGAATCGCTTCTCAAGGCTCCGCCGGACGGGAAGCAGCAGTTCCACGACGTCATCAATGATCAGCAGGTCGACCGAGGCCCACTTCCAGAGAATTCGGCCGTCGTCGAACTCGTTGTCGTTGGGAGCAGCGCTACGTCCTCGGCCGGAGGGGAGCGATCCAATCACTGGCTTCGGGATAACGGCTCGCTCCAACCCCTCTACCTTGGCGGCCTTTAGCTCGATCGCCGCGGCGGCTTGAGCGCCGACGATCTGGGCTAGAAATGACATGGTCACATACCGGCCGATGCCATTGTTGAAGGCGAACTCCGTTCCGATGCCCACGCCCAAGCTAGTCTTGCCGGAGCTCTGCGGCCCGCTGACGATCATGTGCAACCGAGGGTTCGGCTCTTCGATCTCCGTCTTCATGAGGTCTTTCGGCGGTGCGATCATCCGCTCGATGAATTCGACGATCGGCGTCGCGGCCGCCTTTTGCTGATCCTTAGGGGTATCCGCCGGCAATCCAACGTTGAAGACACCGTCGTAGTTGGGTAGGCGGTAGAGGTACGGCAGCCCCGCTTGCTGGAAGATGATCTTGCTCCGCAGCCACCAGATGGCAACCGGTAACTGAATCGCGAAAAGGACAGCGAATAACCCCAGCGAATACTCCGCACCGAACGCTGAGGACCCGGCAATCACGGCACCAAGGCCGAAGTAGAATAACGCGGTGACGATGTTCCAAATCAGGTTCAGGGTGTTGGCCCGGAAGTACCCGGTACTGCGGCGGATCTTGTCGAGTGAGTCATACAGGTCGTACAGCTCAAGCGCGGTCCAAGCGATCATGACCGTCAAGGCGGCGTGCAGCAATCCATACTTGCCAATGTACCAAGTGGTGATGCCGCACCATCGGTCCAACACGCTGAAGAACCAGCCGATCAGAAACGTCGGTACGAACCCGAGCATGAAGTGACCACTCTGATCGGCCGACCACACATACGAATATGTCGTTGATTGTTGTACATCCTTGCCGACGTAGTCGCGGAATGCCTGGCCGAGAAGGACCGCGAGGCTCGGCCGGCGAAGCTGCCTTCGCTTTAAGGATGCAAGCCCCTGCGCCGGCGGGGCCTTATACGGGTCGGCCGATTCCGGACGCCGATAAGGCGGCGGGGCCGGCTTCGTTGAATCCGCATTGCTCATCGCGGTCTTCTCCAAGATGAACGGCGCGCGTGGAAGGCGACGTTCATTTGATCCAGCGAAATGTCAACGAGCCGACGGACGCAATGATGAAAGCGACGCCGAAGGCCAGCGAGAGCATCGTGCGAGCGTTGGACCGGAATACGACGGCCGCCGTGACGAACGCGACGACAAACAGCACATGAGCGGCCCAACGGACGAACAAACCAACTCTCCCTCCGGCACCTGGGCCGAAGAGGGCGATAACCGCATCCAGGCCCCATAGCGCCAGCAGCGTACAATTCGCGGTCAGCACCACGAGCCCCTGGCGCCGGTGGACTTGCGAGAAGTCCCAGTTAAACCATACGCCCATGGCGAAGTAGAAGTGGAGTGCATATGCGATAAATCCGAACACCCATGTCAACTGCCAATATCGGAAGAATAGAGGGGGAGCGGTTGACAGGTCGCGGGAGAAGAACAACACGACGGCCGGAAGAGCGAAGGCCGCTGACACCAGAATGGTGTACTGAACTCGGCTGAATGTCAGATTCGCGGAGCCTTCCGCAATCAAGTTAGCAACGGTCAGCAAGATCGCAAATGGGACGAAGACATAAACAAAGGGCGCGTAGCGAGGGGCGGACGTCATGAGTGCTCCGCGATGTTGGGCGGTCGGAGAAACGGCGACAGACCGACTACAGCGACTTCAAATACTCGAGCAAGTTTCCCAGGGCTGCCTTTTGCTCAGCCGTCGGCTCTGGGTCACCGGGCTTCGGAAACGCCCAGTATGGATATTCGTGCCCGCGGTTTGAGTTACCTCGATACTCCGTGTCGAATACGAAGTAATAGTGATCATCCTTTGGCGCAGGATTTTGATGGCCGACATCGGAGGGAACAGGAAGCGAGTAGAAGCCAACCCGCTCGATGTCGTATGGATTACGCCCGCGATAGAACTTCGCCCGCCGTGGTTCCAAGCCAATCAGCTCGGCGAGTGTCAGGACGCTGGCGTTGTGCAGGTACGGAGCGCGGAGGAAAGCACCGGCGATCGGGCCGTTGTAGTATCCCGCCGCGTCCCCTGTGTTCGCGCGCAATTCAGCAAGCTTGAACGTGCCCAGCGGATGGTCCTTGCGGAAATCCGTGATGAACTCGTCGTAAACCCGTTGTGGGATCTCATGGGCATGTCGGAATTGCACGCGCTCCGGGTCGGTGCCGATCACCTTCCATGACGTCACCTCACCAAACCGCGTCGGTGCCGGGGATGCCTTGTCCGTCTCCCAACCGTAGTCTGAAGCCTTCGTCGGGTAGTTCTTCCATTCCCAGCCGTCTTGCCCGTCCGGTCCCCCGTGGCAGCGGTAGCAGTGGTCTCGATACACCCGCTCGCCGGCCGCGACCTTGGCGGGATCGGGCTTGATGCCAAACACCTTTTCCCAGGTTGGGGGTGCGGCCTTCCGCGTATACTCGGCGGCTGACTGGATGTTCGCGGCCAGATCGGGCAATGCGAGGTTGTTGACGTTTGCCCCGGCGGTCGAGGCCGCGAGAGTGCTGCGGGCGATCAGGTTACTGACGCTGCCGTCGAATTGCGCCCACTGGCCGTGGTACGCATGGTCCTGAAAGTAAATGACAGGAATCTTCGAAAAGCCCTGGTCTGGCTGGGCGGCATTGGAAGACATCCCTGGCCGGTCGAGGTGAACGCGGACGAGACTACGGAAGGGCTGCGTGCGGATTGGCCCTGCCGCAATCCATTTCGGGCTGAACAAGTGCTCGGGGGGCAGCGGATCGTCGATGACCCGCGAGTACGCAACCGTTTCGCTCCGGGCGCCCGAGATCCACGCCATGACGACCGCCTTCTCGGTGATCGACAGCGTTTTTTGCTTTGTGGCCAGCGCCTTTTCGACCGCCGCAAGGGTCAGGACATAGTCCGACCCGGGATCGTCAGGATTGGTGCGCTTCACCAAGACACCCCGAACAGCCTCCGAAAATGCCAGCAAATTCATGGTCGGATTGCCGACGCCATACAGAAGAACACCGGGCTTCGCAACGTCAGTGCGTATTTCTGCGGAGTGGCAGGCCGCACACGACAGCCCGACGAATGGCATCGGCGAAGGCGCTCCGGACCCCGGACGGTGATACGACAAGACGAATCCGACGGGTAACTCGGTGCCGTCGTTCATCTCCGGCGAAACGAGCGACTTGCGGATAAATCCATACTGATCGATCCAATCACCCGCTGTTCCGTTCGGCTGGTTACGGTAGCGGTCGATCGGGTGAAACTCGTCCGGGAAGAGGTCGGGAAGTACCTCGAACGCGGCGAGCGGAGCCAACTCGGTTCCGATGGATCCATTGACAAACGCCCGGATGGCACTGTCCTGAGGCCGATTCTTCCGATCCCACACGGTCTCAGCCCAGACGAGACCGATCGTGAAGGCCAGAGCGGCGACGCCGATAACGAGCGTCAGTGCACGACCAATTCGCGCCGTACGTGAAGGGGGCGAGAGGGTGCTCACGGTCGTTCCCTGGTTCGAAGGTAGCTGCCCGCGCCACCGCCGTGGCAACTCCCACGCCTCGCGGCGCGCACACGTCGACGGATCGCCAGATCGCCGAGCCCACGAATGGCTCGTCAATTTGTCGGCCAAATAAGGTTATGATGAATCTCATCCCAAGTAAAGCAGGCTTGTTATCAAATTTTATTATGAAGGCCACATAAATTCGGCTCCGGTCCTCGATGGTCTCCGCGTCGGGTACCGTGTCCGTCAATCTTGCCCAGGCCGGATACCGCGAAGGCCAACCAGGATAACAAGGGCCCCGTGCATCACATCAAGCCACACAGTATGTCCCCATGAATCATCAGGACTTGTGGTCCACGCAGTCTTTTCACTCTCGACCAGCCCGTGGTACTTTCCAACCAATTCCGCACAAACCAGGAGAATTTCCCGGCGCGGCTTCCATCACACATGTTCCGCGTAGGAGCCAGAGAGAACGCGGTAATCAAACGATCTGGATCTTTGTAAACTCAATCGTGACGGCATACCCCCGGCCCTTCTCGACCTATTGGGTCGCGCCGATGCAAGCGCATGCCGCCGTCCTGCGAATGCACGTGCGGGTCCGTTGCTTCAAGGGGTCGTTCCGGCCGGGCCCATTCGGTTCTTTCGCCCGGTTGTCGTCATGCGATCATGGAGAGTTTGCAGACTATCCTCATGAGGTTGAGCGATTGTTGATCGGTGCGCGTTCCGAGGCGATGAGAAGGGGGGAGGGCAACGCCCTTGTAAAGAGGTCGGTTGGACGGCCCTGATGGTCTCCACCAGCGTCGGAAACCTCGGCCCACCGGTGGGGACCACCAGGGCTACCCAAAGCACTTCTTTGCGATGCGTCCGGCTTAAGGAATGTCCAGCGGGCGTCATTGAGGCGGGATTTTTAAGAGCCACTCCTTTGCATACGGCACTTTCGCTTTACTCCTTTGCCTAACAAGCTTGTGTCGTTGCCCAGACAAAACAAGTCTTCTCCATATTTTTGAGCATGGCGACCGTTCAGGCCCAGGTGCGCCCTCAGATTCACACCGTGAGGTGGATGGGAGCGACGTCGCAGCCGAGAACAAAAAGGAGCGGCCACTCATTCCGGCAGGACCCGGATATGAGGCTTGCTGCATCTTCCCGGTTTCCTCGTAGAGGGACTCGTCGAGTTCTTTCAGAGTAAGCGTCCGCTCGTCAATGCTCCGAGGGAAGCGATCCATTTCGACCGCCTTATCTCAAGGACCGTGGACTTCGGTTTCATCCGGACCGCCGCCGGAGGTCATAACCTCGTACTTATCGAGCCACTGGCGCGTAAGTGAACGAGGGGAAGCCCTTGAGGTACTGCCTATTCCCAGGCCCGCGCCGGCGGTCGGCAAGCGTCCCGGCTTACCAGGAGCCGAAATTCCGGAGGGGAGTGCGGTGAGTAGCCGTTCGCGTCATCAAGGCGCTCACCAGCATCAAGGCACCCAGCACCACATGCGGCAACCAGACACGATAGGCAAAATTGAAGATCCATGGGGAACAGAGCAGCAGCAACCCGAATATCCCGTCGAGCACGAGATGCATCCGCACGGGAAGAACTCCTATCAACCCGACTCCGTATTGGGTGGCCAGGCTGTAAACGAGAGTCACAACACCTACAAGGATCAAGATCCCTGAATCGGGGCCGACCTGAAGCCTGAGCCAGAGCGGCGTTACGATCAGGACGATTGACATCAAGTAATCCAAGGTGCCATGGAGGCGCGTCGACAGAAAGCGCATGGGCCAGTCCCTTCTGGTGCGTCGTCGGTGCGTTCGTTCTCCCGGCCTGTTACCCAGGGCAACAGACCGTGCGTCTTTCGATTTACTAGCAAGACGGGTGCCCACGGACATTTAAAAGAGCCCCGATCGAAACAAGGTCTCTGAACCTGGGTATAGGCCAGGGCAACGTGAAGAGCGGCCTGCCCAGACGGATTTACACGATCACTGAAGTCGCTCATGAATCTCTCCTTTTGCGGGCGGAACGGAGTCTCCGAGAAATGGTCCTCACCAGAGCTTGCTGAAAGCATGGTGTCAGGAGCTCTTCCATGGGCGCAGAAATGCTCGATGAGACCTCGGGCCTTCGCCGGATGAGGGCCGCAGGACGTCTTGTGGATGGGTAGCGTGCGAGCTACCTTCGAACGCACGCGCGTGCCCGTAACCACGCGGCAACGATCTCGATGGGGCAAAGGCCACATCTGAAGTCCCCCCGGTGCGTTACGGCCGGCGTGGGCCTTCTCCGTTCGAGGAATTCGCCGTGATGGGTCGCTGGCTAAGGCCGAGTCATCTTGTGCTCTTGGGCCTCACCCTGGCAGGGTGTGGTGACTCCAGGGCTGGAACGGTTCTCACGCTCAAGGAATTTGGACAGATCTTTCTCGATCATGACGCCTTCCAGAACACCGTTGAAAAAAGGGCCCTGGGCTCAAAGGACGGTCTCAACAATTGGTTCTCCATTGGCAAAGGCAGTAAACTCCGCATCGTTTCGATCGAAACGGGGGGAGCCAAGGTTGTGGTGGAAAAGGCGTTTGAACCCGAACATGGAAAAGTGCAGGGAGAACTTTCCCCAGAGTTCACCGGCAAGACAGCATGGATTCTCAATGACGTGCTTGATTATTATCTGAAAGACAAATAACCATTCTTATTCACCTCAACAAACTCCTCCAAAGCGATTTGCCTCCTGGAAGGTTCGTCGGTTCGGGCGCATCGAGCATGCGCCACCGGCGGGGCACGTTGCGTCGCTGGATTCGGTCTTGCCCAAGGCTTGGAAGCATCTCGTCCAAGCCTTTTAGTTGACTGTCTGCTCGCTCATTGTTATCCTTCGAGCATGGCCAGGCCGAAGGACGAAGACAAACGGAACGCGATCATGGCGGCGGCGACCCGCGTGATCGTCACTCGAGGGCTAAGTGCGCCCACGGCGACGATCGCTCAGGAAGCCGGCGTCGCCAATGGGTCGTTGTTCACCTACTTTGAGACGAAAGCCGACCTGTTCAACCAGCTCTATCTCGAACTGAAGTCCGGGATGGCGTCCGCCGCCCTGGAAGGGCTTCCGGCGAAGGCCGAGCTTCGGGAACAGCTATCTCACGTCTGGTCGAACTGGATGGTCTGGGCTGTGTCCAACCCCGAGAAGCGACGCGCGCTGGCGCAGCTCGCAGTCTCCGATGAGATCACACCGGCCAGCCGCGCCGCGGGGCACAAGGTCATGGCAGGCATCGGTGAGCTACTGGAGCGGATCCGCGCCAACAGCCCCATGCGTCACGCTCCGATGGGGTTCGTCGCCGCGATCATGAACTCGCTGGCGGACGCGACGATGGAATTCATGGCTCAGGACCCAGCCAACGCAGACGAGCATAGCCAGGTCGGGTTCGACGCCCTCTGGCGCGTGTTGTCCTGATTTTTTTTGAGCGAATAATGACTGACTAGACAGACAAAAAAGGAGACCGAGATGACCAAGATGAGGTCCGCGAACGATTCGGCAGGCCGCAAGGCGTACATCGTCACCGGGGCAACTTCCGGCATAGGTCGCAGCACAGCGCTCGAGTTGGCCAAGCACGGCACGGTCGTCCTGGTCGGCCGCGACCGCGAAAAGCTCGCTGGAGTGCAGAAGGCCATCGAGCGAAAAGGGCAGCACGCGGTTTCTGTCGTGTGCGACCTCTCAGATCTCACGAGCGTACGACGTGCGGCCACGGAGATCATCGCGCTCCATCTCCCGATTGTCGGCTTGCTCAACAATGCCGGTATCGGACAGATGCGCGCGACGAAGAACGCGCTGGGCTGGGACATGACGTTCGCGACGAACCACCTCGGCCCGTTCGCGCTGACCGAGGCGCTGGTGCCGCACCTTCCCGATGGTACGAACGTCGTTTTCATCGTCTCGGGCGTGGAAGATCCCGAGCGAAAACCCGCCAAGGCCGCCGGTTTCCGCGGCGGTCGCTATATCTCCGTCGAGGCGAGTGCGCGGGGGGAGTGGAAGCCTGGCGGCTCCACGAGGCCGGGCTTCGACGCCTACGCCACGTCGAAGCAATGCAACCTCGCCACGGTGATCGCGTTTGCCCGCGAGACTCCACGGCTACGCTTCAACGCGCTCGAACCGGGCTTTATTCCAAACACCAGCCTGGGGCGCGAGGCCAATGTTTTCCTGCGGTTCTTGGCGAACTTCATCCTTCCGATGCTCGCGCCTTTCATGAGGTACTGGAGTACGCCGAAGCGGGCCGCGCGCGTCGCGACCGAAGTCCTGATGAACGCATCTGGTCAGACCGGCATCTACTACGACGACGGCGGCCATCCAATGCTCGGCTCCGTGATCGTGCGCGACCCGGCGTTCGCGGATCGCGTCGTCGCCGAGACGCGCGCCCTGCTGGCGAAGACTCCGATCTGAACAAGCGCCGATGACCTCAAGGCTCTGCGCAAACCGGCGGCTAATGATCGGGAAGCGGTCCGAGCCTTTCACAAAGCAGGTAAGAGCTCATCCTTAGTAAGGCCGCGGCCGCCTTCGAACCTGCATGACAGGCCCTAGCCGACCAACTCGAGGTATCGCTTGGCGAGGCGCGGGCCTTTGCCTTCGTCCTCATGTTTGAAAAACACAAAGGCATCTTGCCAGCTTTGTCCTTTGACCCGATCCACCCATTCCTGTAGACCCGCGTCATCGTAGTCGGGGCGGCGGAGGCGAAGGTAGCCCCAATCGGCGGTGGATACGAAGGGGACTTCGAGATCATCGTCGGCATCGGCGATGCACAGCGATGCGCGATACTCGCGAAGGACCCCGAAGACTTCGTCATCGAACCACGAGGGGTGGCGGAACTCCAACGCTGCGCGATGTTGTGCCGGCAGCAAGGCCAGAAAGGCTTGTAGACGCGAAACATCTTTCTTTGCGTTGGGAGGGAGTTGGAACAGGAGCGGGCCGAGGCGTTCCGCCAGCACACCGGAGGCTTCGAGCATTTGCGACACCAGGTCGGCCGTGTCCTTAAGCCGCTTCACGTGCGTGATCTGCTTAGGAGACTTGATCACGAATTTGAAGTCGTCGGGAACAGCCTCCATCCATGCCTCAAAGACCGAGGCCTTGGGCATCGCGTAGAACGTGCTGTTGATCTCAACCGAGCGAAAATGCTCCCCGTAGAACCGGAGCATCTGCGAGTCCGGCAAATTCTTGGGGTAGAACGAACCCTTCCAGGGCTTGTACGAGTACCCACTCGTGCCGACGTAGAGATTCATCTGTCGTGGCCGCCTCAGAAATCATCCCGCGCCGATCAAGGAATCGCACCCACTGTTCAGGAGTATAACACGGCCGCACCGAGAACGCTGCGCGAGGAAGTGCGAACCTTGACGGCGGCTTGCCAGCAGGTGGCAGCGTCACGAACAAGACCTCTCATTCCCGTCCGATCCTTGAGTGTCCCCCCAAGAGCAATGGTGGGGCAAATTCTGTGGAAGAGCCATTTGTTTTGAGAGGTAGCAATCAAAGGATCTGAACGGGCGCGGGAAAAATGCTCTCCCAGGTCGAATCCAGGCTCGCGCAAGCATCCTTCCACTCTTCCTGGAGAACGCCTTGAACAAACCGATGCCGCTCGGCCTCCTTCTGCATGAGAAGCCACTTCGCTTGCGGAAGAGCGTAGCAGATGAAGGCAAACCACTGAGAACAATTGATGAGGAGAGGATTCTGTCCAATCGCCACCTTTCCCGCATTCGCGGCACTGGCGATGAAATGCGCCGTAAACAACATCGTCGTGAGTTTTGGCTTCCGTTCCTTGCCTGGCACGTCAAAAGGGACTGCGTCGAGAAACGAGTGCCCCTCATACAGTCGCTTGGCGAAATAGCTCTGGCGGACGAGAGTCTCGACCAGGAGAGGTACGACCGACATGGCGAGGAAGTGCCGGAAATCATATCCGTTGCGGTACATGATTCGGGAAAGTTTGGCCAAGGTGTGACCTTTCTCGCCAAAGCTGCCCACCTGAAACATCTGCAGTAGCGGCATCAGAGGCACAGGAAGTCCGGCAGGCGTTGCAATGTCGGACTTGAGATGGCCGAAGACCCTTCCGATCGCCTTAAAAAGCCCCATGCCCTGTGCAGAGGATTCCCAGCCCTCGCGGGCCTGAACGACCCAATGACCGTTCTTATCGAGAGCTGTGAAGGCGCCCTTCAGAATGTCGGAAACTCCGAAAATCCAACAGAGCAGGGGGTCATGCCCAAGAGACTGAAATCGATGCGTGCTCGGACAAAGACCGTCAACAGCCTTGGCCAGTCCCTTGGAAGTCGACGCGTCGTAAGACACGCGGAACTCTTTCTCAAGCTCGCGAATCTGCTCGGGGGTCAGGCAGGCATTGATACGGTCGCGGATCCAGTTAGAGAGTGGGCCCCCGACGGACGAGTCGCTCCCGAGAAAGCTCGGGTGTCTGGGCATGCCCACGAGGAAGATGTCTACCAGGGCCGCCAGCGTGCCGGCGACTCCACAAATGCTCCAGTCCACGGCGTCGAGACGGTGCCGCTCGTCGAAGTCCCCACGAAGCCCACGCACTTTCTCCAACGAAGCGTCAATTTCCTCTAGTGAAAAGAGATCTTCGATCAAAGTAGGCTGATCGATCGAGGCCTCAGCTTCAGCGACGACCTCCGCCCACGAGCGAAGGACCGGGCGCGGGCCCACAAATCCCACACGATGGTTCTCAGCAAAGAGGGGGCGGGATTTATCGTACTTTTCCAGAAGCGTATGGGTATCTCCGATCACATCGTCGAGTCGTTGGGACGCTCCGCCAAGCCGCTCATCAATGCGGTGGAGCGACTGCGACTGATGGGCCAGGACGTTGAGCTGCTCCTGCTCTTCCTTGGTGATGTTCCAGTCACGCGGCGCATTCATATTTGCACATCCTTCTCCAGGTTGCCGATGATTTCACGGAGAAGGATATTCAGACTCATTAAATAACTGGCCCGCTCCTCAGTGAGCTGAAGCTTGTTGTCGAGTTCCTTGATGATGGCATCATGCTTAAGAATCGCCTCTTTCAGGAGGTTGTCTTTGGCTTCGCGCAAGATCCGCTTATTCCAAAGGCCCAGCAAGGCATAGCCGCCGACGCCGAAAAGGGCCATCGGAGCGCCCGCCACAAAGATGCCGGCCATCATTCCGCCACCGGCGATGGTCCCTAGCGTCGCTAATCCGGACGTGAGCCCGACGGCGCTCATTCCGCTAACACCGGCCGTTGACACCGCCACGACTCCGACGGCAACACCGGCAACACTGCCGACAACGGCCCCCAGCACTTCGGGGATCTCGCTTGTGTAGATCGTACGGCTCTTGTCCTGAATGGCGTTGCCCGCCTCGAGAAGAACCTTTTTCACTGGTTCCAGGGCATTCAGGCTCTGATAAATCAGGTCGCTCATGGTTGCAGCCTCGCACCAAGAGGATTCGTCTGATTTTTGAATCTAACCGATAGTCGTAACTCCCATAAATAGGATACCTTCCGGCAAAGTCAATTTTCCTTACAAGGAGACAACCTGCGATTCCCTAAATGAGCACATCGAAATCTTTATTAAATCCATAATTCTTTGATAAACCAGAGAACTCGCACCGACACCTTGATCGATCGAGAGGGGAGTCCTCTTGTCGATGCAACGATCCGAATCACTACTGCACAACTCCCGCAGGCTCGACACGCACTTCACCGGAAGTACCAAATGTCACGTCGTAAATCGGGAGTCCGTTGGCAAGATGTCGCAGCGAGTTCTGCCGGTGGATCGCCGTGAGGGCACGAATTTTCTTGGAAAGCGGCGCGCGGCGTTTGATCTCGAATTCGGGAATCAGGTCCACCTGGAGCATGAGAAAATCAAGGAGCAAACCAAGGATGTAGTCACTCGCCTGGGGGTGATAGACAAACATTTGCGAATCGAAATAAGAGGGGGAGATCAACGGGATAGGAGTGAAAGGGGAGAGTTCCCCCTCGACCCGCGTGATGAGGACCGCGCGTTCGTCGTGCAAGCCGTGAAGTGACTCATACTCCGCACGGAAGTACCCTTCCCAGCGCGCGTGAAAGAACGCGGCGAGGTAGTCGAGAATCAGACCAGGACGAATCCGATAATCATCACTATGCTGAAGCATCAGTCGGATATGGCCGCAACCGATGGTCGCGGGACTGCAAAGATGCTCGAGCACGGCCTCGCGGAGCATCAATGGCGGGCGGCGGAGAAACTGCCGCCACTCAAAGATATTCGATCCATACTCGGCGACCGCAGAGCTCAAGTGAGGATCCTCGCGCATGGTTTCCGTCGCGGCGGTCATGGCCAGAGCATCGGTGTGCATGTAGAACCCGCCCAGCGCATCGATGCGGCGTTCCAAAAGCGCAGCGATCGTCTCACGGTCCAGCGGACGTTTCAAAACCGATTCGATCGCGGCCAGGACGAGAAGAAACTGCCCCGCATCCCCACCGGGCGTGCCTACAATTCCTCGATCATCACGGCCGTCGATGCAGGACAGAGGAGCATGCAGCACCAACGCCGCCAATTTGATCCAGCGCACCGACAAGGGGTCGCCAAGGTGCTTCTTGACTTGTTCAATCGATAACCCCTTCTTCTCCTCGGGCACGACGGGCAGATCAATCCGCCGGAGGACGTCGCAACGGTCCAGGATCGTCGGATCGCGAGTCACGCTAAAGCCGAGGCTCAACCACTGGCTCATCCCTCCGGCGAGAGCCGCAGCGTAGAGCATACCGCTTTTCTCGAGAAGACGAGCGCACTCGCTGGCGCGCTCGCCGCTCCCCGAGATCACAATGACCGGCGCGTCTCGCCCAAGACGCTCCGGCAACGTCGGAATACTCTCCATGGGAATCCAGTCGGCGCCGGGAATGTAGCCCAGGGGACCCACGAAATCTTGGGGGTCGCGCACATCGATCAGCCTGACGTTCGCCCCCTGGCCGGCCACGAATTCGGCGGGTTGAAGTGGCGTCCCCCCCTCCGATCGATAAAGACGCGTAAGCCAGTTCGAGACCCAGCCAGCGGGATGAAGCACCTCAGAGACCTTGGGAAGGGAAGAGACGCTCTCGTTCGTCGGGCGATCCATGATTTGACAATCAACTCCCGTTCTCTAAAAAATCCCGCGGAGACCGCGCGCAGGTAAAACGCCTTCCACTTATTACCAAGGGGAGAAATTCCCATCTAATTTTTCACATAACATGCCATCTCAACCAATGGCCGGAATAACACTATTTCTTCAGCAAAAATTTCTTCAGCAAAAATTAGACCAACTTCAAAAAGAAACGGGCGAGACCTCCCAGGGAGACGTGAAATCTATAGGCCCTTTGCTTAGTCCTCAGCGGGTCTCCACTTCAAGTGACGCAAGAAATACAGTCCATCGCCGTGTTCATCGCAAGTGATTCGCTCTTCCCTCAGTTGCCAATCAAGGGCTCTCTTGATGTCATCCTCATTCAGGCCGACCCAATCCCAGACCATCTTGTCATAATTCAACCAGCCGGCCGTTCTCCAGGCGAAACGTCGCATTTCGTTGATTTGATCGAAGCTAAAACCACGCCGAATCAATTCGGCTAAGATATCATCATGCCATTCCGCTGGATACTCGGTATCGACGATCTCTTCGCAGATCAACGACCAAGACGAAAATCGGTCCCACATGGCCTGATTGCGGGGGTTGGCTTGCCCTTGCTGGAGCCTCTGCCAGGCCTGGGTGAGATCCCCCTTACCAATGATTCGGTCGATGAATTCGGGCGTGATCACGGCATTCACTGTTGGGCTCACCCCGCTCAAGGATCACGCCTTTCCCCGCAAATGGAGAGGATCCCGACCGAGTCGATTCATTGACCAGGTTCCTTGACGTTGACTTACACCAACCTCCATTCATATTTTCCGTCTTCTGTATATCCGTGAGCCAAAGAACATCAACCCAGTCTTCCTGGTCGAAATCATGACACGAAATCGCCGCCGAACGAAGGGGGTTCCAGAGCCGAGCCCGAAGAACTCTCCAGAATCGGCTGGCAAATCCTGTGAGCAGGCGTCCCCTGACGACTCTATGTGACGACCCCAAGGGGATTTACCGGGTCGACTACCGGCTTGACCTGCCCCTGGCGAACCCGTCCAATGATGCCCCGGGGACCGAGCCGAGAGGCCGTTTACCCAGAATCCGTCGCGTCTTCTCCCTTGCTCTCAACTGGGAAACATCCATGAAGAAGTTCGCTGTGATCGCCTTAGTCGCATGCAGCGGAACGTTTTGCGTCGGCGCCGAGCCCACATCATCGCTGCCGCGCAGTACCCCGGAGGCCCAAGGGGTCGACTCCTCCGGCATTGTTTCGTTCGTCGAAACGGCGAACAAGACGCTCGACTCGCTGCACAGTCTGATGATCGTGCGCCACGGACAGGTCGTTGCCGAGGGTTGGTGGGCACCTTACTCCGCTGACGCTCGCCACTCGTTGTTTTCATTGAGCAAGAGTTTTACGTCCACGGCGGTCGGCCTGGCCGTGGCCGAGGGAAAGCTCAGCGTCGATGACGAGGTGCTCAAGTTCTTCCCGGAAGATGCTCCCGCGGAGCCGAGCAAGAACCTCAAGGCCATGCGCGTCAGCGATCTCCTGCGGATGTCGACGGGGCACCAGTCTGAGCCCACGCGTCCCGACGACAAGTCGTGGACCAAGCACTTCCTGGCACAGACCGTGGAGCACAAACCGGGGACGCACTTTCTGTACAACACCTCAGCGACCTACATGCTCTCGGCAATCGTTCAGAAGGTGACGGGCAAAACGGTGCTCGACTACCTTCGCCCTCGTCTCTTTGAGCCGCTCGGCATTGAGAACCCCTCCTGGGGAACGAGCCCTCAGGGCATTTCGCTCGGGGGCTACGGCCTGAGCATTCGCACGGAGGATATCGCCCGCTTCGGCCAACTCTACCTGCGTAAAGGCTGTCTCTTATACACATCTAGATGTGTATAAGAGACAGGCATTGAGAACCCCTCCTGGGGAACGAGCCCTCAGGGCATTTCGCTCGGGGGCTACGGCCTGAGCATTCGCACGGAGGATATCGCCCGCTTCGGCCAACTCTACCTGCGTAAAGGGGAATGGAACGGGAAGCAGCTCGTCCCCTCGGAGTGGGTCGAGAAGGCCACGTCACTGCAAACCTCGAACGGAAGCAGCCCCGCCAGCGACTGGGACCAGGGCTACGGCTACCAGTTCTGGCGATCTCGCCACGGTGCCTACCGCGGAGACGGTGCGTTCGGCCAGTTTTGCGTTGTGCTGCCGGCGCAAGACACGGTGATCGCGATCACGAGCGGCCTGAAAGACATGCAGGCGGTCCTGAACCTGGTGTGGGACAAGCTCCTTCCCGCCTTGAAGCCTTCCGCGCTGCCAGCGAATGAGGAGGCCCAGAAGAATCTCAAGAAGATCCTGGCAAGCCTGTCGATCCCCCCGCAAGAAGGTTCCGTCTCACCGGCAACGGCCTCCAAAATCTCAGGCAAACGCTATCGCTTCCCAAGCAATCCTCTGAAGATTGAAGCGATCACGCTAGAGAGCGACGCCAAGGGAGAAGGCGCCACGGTGGTCATCCGAACCAACGGCGTTGAGACCCGGCTTCCGTGCAGCCACGGCTCCTGGAGCAAGCGGCTTCTCGCTTACGGCCCTCTCCCCGAACAGCCCGCCGCCGTGAGTGGAGCGTGGACAGGGGACGACACGTTCAAAATCAAGATTTGCTTCTACGAAACCCCCTTTATTGCCACGTCGACCTTGAAGTTCGCCGACGACAAGGTCACTTTGGACTCCGAGAGCAACGTCGGCTTCGGACCAACCAAGCCCCCAACGCTCACCGGGCAGGCTGAGTAAGCGACGGCGGCCAAGATGACCTGCCGCGATCCTTACCGGCAGGTCGTCCTCCGCACAGCTCACGGGCTACGCGGCAAGCCTGTTCCATGGCCGTCACTCGACGATCGCCTGGTCGCAAGGATGGCATAGACATGACTGTTCCTTCTTCCCGCTCGGTCGCCGATGCCCCTCAGTCCCACCGTGTTTCCAGCGCCAGGTCGGCGACCGTAGCATTCTCCTCCACGACACTCGCGTGCCAGACTCCTCGCGTTGAAAACCATCCGTCCTGCCTCCCACCGCCTGGATCCCAGGAGAAAGGATACCTATGCAACAGACAGCATGGCGCGGCGGCTTGGGGCTTGTGATTCTCCTGTCGTGCGCGCTTCTCCAGCTCAACCCCGCGGCAGCCGAGATCCTCTTCAAGGCCGACTTCGAAACGGGGGATTTCCGCCAATTCAGCGGTAAGAGCAAAAATATCAAACCGGGGCATATCGAGGTCGACACCGACGTCGTCCACTCAGGCAAGTACGCGGGTCGATTCACGATTCACGAAGACAACGTCTTCAACGCCCGACAACTGCGCGTCCAGGCCAACGGCCCCAAGGTCACCGTGAAGGAAGGGTCCGACACCTTTGTGTCATTTTACATGTACATGAATGAGGCTCCCAAGGATCGCGACAATTTCTTCTATTGGGAAGGGAGCCCGCCGCCTCGCTACAACAACGTCATGACATGGTGGGTCGAGCCGAAGAAGGATGGCTCCGGAACCCTCATCAAGTACGGCACGGGCAACCTGGGTCGCAAAGGGGTTCACTGGGAAGCGGACTTTAGCGTCGGCCAGTGGCATCAACTAGGCATGCACATTCATTGGTCGGAAGACCCTACCCAGGGGAACGTGAAGTTGTGGTGGGACGGGGCGCTCGTCCTCGACAAGAAGGTTCAAACGAAGGGGCCGCAAACCGTCTACTTCTCGCAACCGGGAATTCATCGCGACCCGCATTCGGCATCGGTCGATACCATCTATTTCGATGACATTCTCTGTGCAACGACCCTCGAGGAGATCGAGATTCAAAAAACGGATTCCGCAAAGCCGAAATGAGTTGACCACGAGGCGCGGCGACCGAGACGACAGAGGGCCGACGGTGTCTTCAGCGGGGAGCGAGAGAATGTCCGTCGACGTGGAAAATCTTCGTGTTCAGATTATCGAAGCGATTCGGCAGGCCTTTGCCGAAGTGACACGAGAGGAGGGGGTCACGTTGCACGAAGCCGTAGTGATCGATGACTACGGCTCAAAAGAAGAGCGAGCCGAGGCTCGTAAGCTCGACGTCGACCACCATTGGTATGACGTGCCCGACGCCCTTCTCGAGAGTCACTGCGATACCCTCTGCTTCGTCGATACGCCCGGATTTCGTTACTACTTGCCCGCGTACATGACGTGGACCTTGCGATACGCAATGACTTCGGATTCCTTTTCAGTGGACCACGCCGTCTACTCGCTTAATCCTGGAACAGACTCGAAATTGCGGGACTGGCATCTCGAACGGTTCGAGGCGTTCGACGAGGCGCAATCGAAAGCCATCAATCAATTTCTCTGGTTTGTCGCAGAGTACCTAGATGAATTCGCGGACGGCACCGCGGCGGTCAACGCCCTAAATCGATACTGGCATCGATTCGATGAGCCGCGATCCTAGCCGGACAACGTTCAAATCCATTAAAATATTTATTATAAGCACTCATTAAAAGAGATCATGAAACTCCCTGGTAGCCTTTACCCAGCTTTTCTTCGACCAGGTCGGCCACATAGGCCTGGGCCTTGGACTCATCAGCAAGGGTCTTCACTTTGACCTGGCCGTTGGTACCGATCCGGCCATAGCGAACGGTGACTTCGCAGTGGTCTCGAGACACCTCCCAGAACTTGCTGGAAGCCCCTTCGACGAGTTCAAAGCGCTGGGGCGTGGATGTCGCGGGAGAGGAGGAAGGTACGGACTTGGTTACGGCCGTGGGAGTGTCTTTCGCGATCGAGGGACCTTTGGACTTTTTCGCTCCGGTGGAGTTCCACGCAACATCATCACGCACACCGATGAACGAGGGGAAACGAGGCACACCGGCGTCGGAGAGTTCTTGATAACGAAACGTGATGATGGTGCCCACGGGTGGAGGAGATTCTCGGCCGGCGTCGGAGAAGCCTGTTCCCACGGAAAATTTGGTGCCGTCGGCGAGCTCGACCAGAAGCGCTCCCAGTCGGCCTTTATGCCTGCCAGCTCCTTTGACATGCTCCAGGACCCGTGCTTCTGCATCCTTGAAACTCTTGACCTTGAGCAACGTCGTCGATCGGCCGACTTCGTATTTCGACCCGGGCTCCCGGAGCATCAAACCTTCGCCGCCGAGCGCCTCAATTCTGGCGAGCTCGCCTCGCAAATGCGAGATGTCGACACACCTTGCGTGGTCGTGGGCACCTACGTAGGGGCTCTGGTTTCGCTGAACATGCTCTTGGATGAAAGCAACGCGCTCTTCAAAAGGGGCATCGATGGCTGGCGCGTCGAAGACGACGTATTTGACCTCTTTCCAGAGATCGGTTTTGTCCTGGCGGCGGACGATTCCCACTGTGCGCTGAAAGGCCTTGCGACCGATCCAGAGCTCGCCATCGAGAGGTAGCTCCGGCAGCCCTTCGATGAACCAATCGGGAGCGTGAAACCGGTTGCCGAGTCGCGATATCAGGGTTTTCCCGTCCCAGAAAGCCCGAACACCATCAAGTTTTTCGCTCATCCACCATCCCGCCAGGTCGCTGGCATTGTCCCAACGCTCGGCCAGCAAGAGTGGCGGGCCGGATTGAGCCTCTTCTCCTTCGCCTTCGGGCTCGGGGCGAGAGGGAAGGTCCTGGCCAACACGGAGCTCCTCCGCGGCATCACCGCGGAGCTTCCGCAAATGTTTACAGCTACGGCGCTCGATCGCCACCGACTGGTTGCGCCAAGCCGGACAAGTGCAGGAGTACACTCCTCCCACATTCTTCAAAACGTAGGGTTTCGATCCCGACCCCTTCATCTCCACGGATTCGCCATCGCCCAAGTCGGCCATCGACGCCCCTCCGTTTCAATACGTCTCGAATTCATGACCACGATCGCACAACGTGGACATTTTAACAGTATCTTCGACGCAAAACCAGAGGAAGACACTTCTCGAAGAGAGAGAGACGACCATCAACTCTCATCGCGAACCAAGTCCTCCCTGGGCTTGCTCCATCCTGTTCATTTCCACGAAGGATGGACAAGGGGCTTGCCTTGCGCTCGCCATTTTTCGACCGCGAGATCAGGTTTTTAGCGCGATGAGAGGGATTGACGTTGGGGTGAGATGCTATAGGCGGCGAGAATGTGGGAGGCGGAGTGAGGCTTGAATGGCTGTCTTGAGAGATCAACCGAGCAGGCCAATGCCGTCGGCTTGCTGGAACTCCTGAGAGCATGGAAAGAAGCCAGATCGCCGACGATACCACTGCGGACCTTCAAGAGGCCTTGCCTCGATGAAAATCCAGCGTACGCGTTCCTACCACGCGGTTCCTTCTCGTCGCGTCCACGCAAGAGCCTTCATGAACGAACGCTCCGGCAGACAGGGAAGGGGCCTTGGTATCATTCGTTAGCCCGAGCCCAGGCCAAGGCTAACGTGGGATGATCGGTGATCGAAGACGCATGGCAGCCCTGCACAGCGAGCCCTTCAAGACGCTCGGCTGGCGGCACGACGGTCGCGGCGCAGAGATGAGCTCCCGGCGTCCAAAAACTCGGTGTGACCACGGAGCCAGCGAAGCACGGAACGCGCTTCGAAACCGGTAAGCCGCAGCTCGCCGGGAGTCTTCCCTGGCGCCTCGGCAAACCCGAGTCGGAGGTTGAGTCCCTCGGAATCGGTCTCCACAACGGCATAGTTCAGTAACGCGGGATTGATGAGCACGTCGCCCGCGGACAAGAAGGTGTTCATTTTATCAAAACCTCGCGGAAAGATGGTTGAGAAACGAGTCTCATGGACACGTCATTCCCGGCCTCAACAGCCGCTCGCTCCGAAGCGGGACCTCGCGGCACGAAGATGAACGTGGGCCCCACCGCCTGTGGGTAAGGCAAAGCAAGCCGGTACGCTTCAACAACACATCCCCCAATGATTCCCGCGCATTCCTAAACCCTCCGTTCTCCCAAACACCCTGTCGCTCGCGAATTCTTGATGCAACGTGATCCTCATGTGCACCAGTATTCGATCGCGAGCAGGCTGGGTCAAGGGCAATATTTACTATGTCAACCAAATTTATCAAGAATAGGCGATGGCGGGCACCCTGAGCGAACATCCCCGTTCTTGAATCACCTCGGTGGTTTTACTTCGGGGGCAAGGACTCGGTGGCGGGCGCGAGGGGAAATACCGCGTCCCGCACCTGGATTCTTCGGCGGATCAAACCGAGCGCTGCGAAGGTGTCCGCGATTTGCTGCTGCTCCGCTACCGTCGACTCATCCATCGGCAAGATCCCGTAGTTCTTGCGGGCGACGGCAACCCGTAGTGTGGCGAACTCCAGCCTGAGCTCGTGCGAGAAGAGAGTTGCGATCTCGTCCAGGTTCTCTCGGGCCCATACCCCTTCGCGGTGGATCGCATCAAGAATGACATGCACCAGATCGGGATGAGCTTGGGCGAAGCCGGGGGATGCCAGCATGAACTCGGGACTCGATACGATACCCGCGCCGTCGGTGAGGACCCTGGCATCGCCATTGCGCTCGGCCTCGGCGAAGTAAGGGTCCCAGACCGCCCAGGCATCAACGCTCCCCCCCGAGAAGGCAACGCGCGCGTCTGACGGCGGCAGAAAGACCGTCTTGATCTCGTCATAGCGCAATCCGGCTCGCTCCAGGGCTCGAACCAGCATGTAATGAACATTCGACCCTTTATTGAGCGCAACGCGACGGCCTCGTAAATCAGCGACGGTGCGAATCGGGGATTCGCGAGGAACGAGGATCCCTTCCGCGTGGGGACGTCCCGGTTCGTGCCCCACGTAAACGAACGGGACACCCGCGGCCTGAGCAAGGATCGGAGGCGTGTCCCCCGCGTGCCCGAAGTCGATGCTGCCGGTGTTCATCGCTTCAAGCAGTTGCGGCCCGGCCGGAAAACCGATCCATTCGATCTGCACACCCCGCCGCGCGAGCTCGGACTTGAGCGTTCCCCGTAGCCGCACCAGATTCAACGTACCGGTCTTTTGATAGCCAAGACGCACCACGGATCTCGTCGCGCTCGCCTCCAGGGAAGGGCGACTGCAACCAGCCACGGCGACAACGACGAAGACCACGCCGCAAAGAACCAGCCTGTGAAAACTCATCGCAATAGCACCAACTCAATAGATTTAGTCGAAAATCCATTAACAGGGTTGTCGAGCTCCCTTCCAGAATCAAGAGACCGGTAGCCACCGTCCGGTCACGGAGTGGTGGATTTGCGAGATTCTTCCTGGTTTGTGGAGAGAAGTAATGGACCCAAAAAAGAAAATCCCAACGCCTCAGCCGCTTCGCTGAGACGTTGGGATTTCTTGAGCCCGAGCGGTCCACAGGGGGCGGATCACGCCCAGGGTCGCAGTATCGATCTTCGACTTACTGATGGGCACCCACGCCGAGGAGCTCGGCACCGAGGGCGGTCTCGCCGTGCTGGCTGAGGTCGAGACCGATCTTTTCCTGCTCTTCGGTGACTCGGAGAGGAATGATCAAGTCGGTGACCTTGTAGAGGATCAAGGAGCCAAAGAACGAGAAGGCCGCGACGATGACGAGCGCCAACAGGTGATAGATGAAGGTCGTCGTCTGGCCGGAGGTCAGCCCCACGTCCTTGGCGAAGATACCCGTGGCGACCATGCCGACCATCCCTCCCACGCCGTGGCAGGGGAAGACGTCGAGCGTGTCGTCCAGGGTCGACTTGGTGCGGAGGTGGACGGCGAGATTGCTGATAACGCTGGCGACCAGGCCAATCACGACGCTCTCGCGAACGCTCACGAAGCCCGAGGCCGGGGTGATGGCCACCAGGCCGACCACCGCGCCGATGCAGGCGCCGAGGGCCGAGGGCTTGTTGCCACGCAACCAGTCAAAGAAGATCCAGGCCAACATCGCCGAGGCCGACGCCGTATTGGTCGTCGCGAAGGCCATGGCGGCGGTGCCGTTGGCGGCCAAGGCCGAGCCGGCGTTGAAACCGAACCAGCCGAACCAGAGCATGCCGGTTCCGAGCAGGACGAAAGGGATGTTGGCGGGGACGTGAGCTTCTTTGTTGATATGGCTCTTACGACGTCCAAGAACCATCGCTCCCGCCAAGGCCGCGAAACCTGCCGACATGTGAACAACCGTGCCCCCCGCGAAGTCCTTCACACCCCACTTGTTCAAGAAGCCGCTGGGGTGCCAGGTCCAGTGGGCCAGAGGGGAGTAGATGAAGATGCTGAAGAGAATCATAAAGAGCAGGTAGGAGGAGAAACGTACCCGCTCCGCGAACGAGCCCGTGAAGAGCGCTGGGGTGATGATGGCGAACTTGAGTTGGAAGAGCGCGAACACGATGAGGGGAATGGTTGCCGAGAGCTTCGGGTGAGTCGCTTCACCGACGCCGTCGAACATGAAGAAGGTCATCGGGTTACCGACGAAGCCCCCGATGCTGTCTCCGAAGGCCAGGCTGAAGCCGACCAGAACCCAAACGATGCTAATGACGCCAAGGGCGATCACACTTTGAAGCATCGTGGACACGACGTTCTTGAACCCAACCATTCCGCCGTAAAAGAACGACAAACCGGGGGTCATGAGCAGAACCAAGGCCGCGGCCGTGAGCATCCAGGCCACGTCACCGGTGTTGATCGGATCACCGGTGGGTATGGTGGCCTTGGGAAGCTTCACAAACAAAGCGACGACCGCGACGATCACTAACAGCACGAAAGGGATGGGCGTTGCACGCTTCATGGGCATCCTCGACTGAGACGATTCCTTAAAATGAGGGGAAATCGAGAGACCCCGCCCGACCCGAATCGGCAGCCCGCCTATCGCACAGCACAACCTTTAGGTGGCCAGGAACTTATGAGTTCCTTCAGCCAATTTTTCAACGGAGGGCTAGGTGGGGCCTCGACCAGGATTTTCTCTCCCTTGCAGCCGGCATGCCATGCGCGATCTTAGAGCGGACTGCCCGCAAAAAATGCGGTGTATCCCATGATTTACCCGTCAACTTTTTCCGCTACCCCCAAAATCCAAGCACCAGACAGCCCAATTCGCGAGCATTTACGCCCAAATTCTGCGCAAACGCGGATTTCCTCCTTAAGTCCGACCAGGGCTGATGAGCAACCGTGGCGCAGGGAGCCGCATGACATTCATTGAGAGGTCAGGAAGGAAGCACGGCTGAGAGGGAGACCGTGCAGCATCCACCGTCAGACAGCGGTAACCTCGAGGCGGGCGTCTCGAGTTGGCTGGAACTCAGCCCACCAGCGCTGGGCCTGTTCGGGCCTCCAGGTGCCGGCGCACTCACATGAAAGAAGAGCCGTCTCAATGTCCTCAGCGTCCTGGAAGCGGTCGCGAGGGTGCTTGGCGAGGCACTTCAGAACAATCGCCTCAAGATCGTCAGGAATACCCAACTGCCTTTGGGAGGGGGGAAGGACCGGCTCGCTGGTGAGCGCCAGGAGAACACTGAGGGTGTCGCCACCGTTGAACGGGGGCCGTCCTGTGAGCAGAAAATAGGCGACGGCTCCCAGGGCGTAGATATCGCTACGCTCATCGATCTCAGCCGAGCTCTGCGCCTGTTCCGGAGACATGAAGGCCGGTGTCCCCACGATTCCCCCGTCGCGTGTCAGCTTCGGATCGTCATTGCCCACCACCGATCGCACCAGCCCGAAGTCGAGGAGCTTGGCGACATCGTGATGGATGCCGACTCGGGTGACCAAGATGTTGGCCGGTTTGATGTCGCGGTGAATCAGGCCCGCCGCGTGGGCCTGGCGAAGCGCCTGGCAAATCTGGCAGAGCAGGTGAACGGCACGTCCCGGCGAGAGGGGACCATGCCGCGCTACGAGGTCGGCAAGCGTCAAGCTTGGCAGATATTCCATGACGTAGAAGTAGCTGCCATCCTCGGTTCGACCATAGTCGAAAACCTCGATGATGTTGCGGCAAGACAGGGTTGCCGTAATGCGCACTTCACGTTCGAACCGCTCCACCGCGCGAGGATCGGTGAGAAACTCCGGGCGGATCAGCTTGAGAGCACAAGGGCGTTTGAGCAGCTGATGCTCGGCGAGATAGACCTCTCCCATCCCCCCTGAACCGATCTTGCGGCCGAGCCGGTATTGGCCGACCTGCTTCGCGGCCGCGACCTGCTCGCGAAGCCGCGAATTCACATCAACACCATAGCAAGAACCGGCCGCAAGAATCAGGAGCAGCATCGCATCCAGGCCGAAGAACAGGATGGGAGCAGACCCAGACGTCGACCAGGGCTCAAAGAGCCACGCCATGGTACCGGTCCGTTGCGCATGGAGAACGAAGAGCGTCGCAAACGGCATGAGAGCCAGTGGAAAGAGGACCAGCGCGACCTCCTTCCAACCGGCTCTGGGCGCGAAGATCCCGTAAGTCAGAAGCAGGATGGACGTGATCTGCACCGTGTTCTTCATCACCAGCGTCGCCGCGACAACATCGTGATTCGCCGCGTCGTCGCGCATCATCCGGTATTGTGTGAAGGCCAGGAATGAAGCGAATACCACGATCATCGCCAACTCCAGAGACTTGAGTTGGCGAATCGTGAAGTGCTTGCGGCCAACCAGCAGGAAGAAAACACCCGAGAGCAAGAGCATCACCGCGACGTTCAGAGCGTCGATCGCCACGTCTTGATGCTTGAGAACATAATGCCGCAAGAAGACGATGATGCCTGCGATGAACAGGTCGATCGCCGCCAGCGCGGTGAGCCGCCCGCGTTCAACGGAGCGAGCCTCGGTGGAGAGAAGTTGACCGCTTCTGGCAATGGCGGCCTTTGGAGTAAAGCCTCGCTCGTCCGCCATGGAAGGAGCCGGCGCGCTCCAGTCGACGGTTTCGGCTCCGCCGGATCTCCACGGATCCCGGCTGTCGTGCGATATGCGAGAGTCTTCAGCACCCCAGGCAGGAAGAGGGCTTAGAAAGTCGTCACGTCCCACACGCTCGTGGTGATCGAGAAGCCGAGCAACCTCTCGATAGAGGGCCTCATCACCGGCGCATTCCAGATGCAGCCAGGCCTCTCGTTCCGACGAGCCACGGCGCAGGGCTTCATCGAAGAGGTCATTGATTCGACGCCAACGCTCCGGCGTCATGCTTCACCTTCTCTCTCGAACTGGGCGCTGAGCCAGGCCCGGGCGATCCGCCAATCGTTCTCGACGGTCGATACCGAAACTCCCAGCATGGACGCAATCTCGGGGACGGTCAGCCCACCGAAAAAACGCATGGTGACGACCTGGCTCTGGCGTTCATGAAAAGACGCCAGCCGATTCAGTGCTTCGTGGACCTCCACAACATCGAGCCCCTGGGCTTCCAGTCCCTCAAGGACCTGGTCGAACGGCACTCGGTGGAGTTTGCCCCCCCGTTTTCCCGCTGCCCGACGCCGAGCGTGGTCGACCAGGATCTCGCGCATCGCACGCGAGGCCATGGCGAAGAGATAGCTTCGGTCGGGGGCTTTCTCGAATCCGTGTCCTCCCAAAAGGCGGACCACGGCTTCACTGACGAGCTCGGTCGGAGCCAAGGTATGATCCTTCCGCTCCTTCTTCATCAAGATCGAGGCAACACGGCGCAGCTCGTCATAAACAAGGGAGATCAAGTCTCCCCGAGCGACTTCGTCACCGGCTCGAAGTCGATCGAGCAGCAAGGTGACATCTCGTGGCGGCACATCCGTCATCAAACCACCATCGCCCTTGATTTTGCGAGCAATGCCCAAACCTCTGCGTGCATTATAGAAGCGGATTCCTTCGTCCGAAATCGACCTCCTCACCACTCAACGCGGCCACTTCAAGGAGGAGACGAACCTGGCTTCGGCCTGACTTTGGAAATTTTCGAAGGAGAGACCAAGGGTTTCGGCCCGGCTTCTCGCAAGGGATCAGTGAAGGGCGTGAGACTTCTACGACGAACGGCGGCATCGACGTCAAAACGCATGCGATGCCTCTGAATCGATAGGGAAGACGTTTCAACTCTGTTCTTGAAGCCAACATTCCGCGAGGAGAATCGACCATGTCTCAGCGAATCGCAGGAGTGACGATCCCCAACAGCCGGCTAGCCAACGAAGCCACGGAGTTGGTCCGCGACACCGAATCCACACTCCTCTTCGATCACTCGCTCCGAGTCTATCTGTTTGGAGCCCTTCAGGGTCAGCGGCTCGGCCTCAAGTATGACCCAGAGCTGCTCTACATCGGAGCAATTTTCCACGACCTCGGGCTCACCAAGAAGTACAGCAGCCCCACCGAGCGCTTCGAGGTCGATGGGGCCAATGCGGCTCGCGAGTTCCTCAAACAACACAACGTTCCCGAAGAGGCCATCGACATTGTTTGGGATGCCATCGCCTTGCACACAACTCCCGGCATTCCTCAATGGAAAAAGCCCGAAGTCGCTCTCGTGACGGCTGGCGTGGAACTCGACGTACTGGGCCTTGGATACAACGACATCTCCTCGGAAGCCCGCGAGCAAGTTCTGGCGGCTTACCCACGCATTAACTTCAAGGAGAAAATCGTTCAGGCTTTCGCGGACGGAATCGCTCACAAACCGGAGACGGCCTTCGGAAACGTGAAGGCCGACGTCCTCGCCAAGCTGCTTCCTGGTTACGTACGACCGAACTTCTGCCAGATCATCGCCGCCTCACCATTCCGGGATTGACGGCCAGACAAACGCACAGCAAGGCCGTGACGAGCGTTTGCCTCGTCACGGCCTCGTTGTTTTGCGAGATCGCACTCCGGCCCGTCGACGTCAGAGCGGTTTCCTCGACTGCTGGAGGCGAATCTCACGCAGGTTGCGAGCAATGTCGACGGTGATGCGCATCAAGGCGACCGTGAGTAGAATCCCCACGAAAGTGGGAACCATAAGAACCATCAGGCCAATGGGGATGAGAAAGGCCCAAGGCATGGCAAGAGGAGATTGCGGCCCAAAGCCCACCACCAATCCCAGGACCACCGCCACGACCCCGCAGAAGACCAGCACCGTGAGCCAAAGCCAAACGCTCGCATAAATATCAATAAAACGATAGAACCACGGCTCCCTAGACGAAGCCCCCCCGCTTCGTCCCACGGGATCGATTCCGATTCTCAGGTCGATGGTTTCCGGCATGAGGAAGGAACAGGAGCAGTGAGGGCACGAAACCTCCTGGCCGGAGAGCTCGGCGTTCGAGGCAATTCCCCCATGGCAATGCGGACAGAAAGTAAGTCCGTCTCGCCTTCGCGCCGTGGGAATTGGGGCGGGGCCGTCCAGCTCGGCGTCGGAAAGGGGGGAGGCGGCAAAGAGAGGGGGTTTATCACTCATAACGTTGGAGTGGGACTCACCATGGCGTGAAGACATCGCAATGCCTCCGAAAACAACCCGAGATGCGAAGGAATAGCCACCGCCGCGATCTTTCCGCAAATTCCTGCCGCCGCACCACCTCGCCAAAAACGCCGAAGGGCCTGTTCCGAACTTCAAAGAGCTCACGTGAGGGTGTGGCTTGTTCGTTGCGAGGAATTCGCTCGACCGGTGATAATATTAGCGCGGAGACGCCCCACGCTAGCTTCTCTCAAGGTGGTGTTCGCCGTTTCTTACGACCAGGTACGTCGGTTTCATGTTTTCGGGCATGCGATGAATGTTGATGACATTGAGGAACTCTTCGAACGCCTCGACCGCTCGAAGTTCCGACAACGGTTCCGCTTGGGGAAGAGGGAACGAGACTATCTCACCGCCAAGGGACTCGAAGTCATCATGTCCCATGGCGCGGATTTCGTGGTGCAAAGGCTCGCGCCGGCTTTCCCCGAGAATGACGGCAAGCAAACGCCGATGCGCAACCACCCCGTGTTCGTCGCGCAACACGCGACGGCGACCTGCTGCCGAGGTTGTCTCGAGAAATGGCATGGGATTCCCAAAGGGCGCGCGCTTTCTCCGAAGGAGCAAGAGCATGTCCTCCGCGTCATCGAACGCTGGATCCGTGGGCAAACCGAGCGGTAAATAGGCGCGAGTTCGCGACCCGGGAGGAGTTTGTCGAGCAACGTTTTCTCGACCCGCAAGACTTTCCCCTTTAGAATGCTTCAAGTCTCAGACCCTGCCGAGAGCCCTGGTAGAAATGAGAGTGATGGGCAATGCCATATAGGGATCATCACCGACGTGGCTACCTGCAAACGATGATGCTCTTGGGGATCGTTGCCGGCGCCCCCTCGCTCAGCGCCGCGGACGATGACGACCTCGAACCACCCCCTCCCGCGCCCTTGGTTAGATCGTACACCGACAAGAACTTCGACCAGTGGGTCTTCGGCGGGAACATGAACGCCGTACAGTTTCACGAGCGTCTCGAAGCATTGCTGACGCGACGGGTTAACGAAGTTGATGGCGACTGCAAGTTGACGGAACCGCAAAAGAAAAAGATACTCCTGGCCGGCCGGGGAGACCAAAAACGCGTCCTCGATTTTATCGATTTGAAGCGGCAAGAATTTCATACGGTCATGCACGATCGGCAAAAGGTCAGCCGGTTCGTCAACGACCTCCAACCTCTCCTCCAGGTTAGCCGCAAGGAATTCTTCGGGACCGGTTCACTCTTTACGAAGACTCTGAAGACGACGCTGACTCCCAAGCAAACCATCGAGTACGAAAAGGCGGAGAAAGAGCGATGGTTGGTCCGGCATCGTCTCGCCATCCGAAGCGCCGTCGACGCAGAGAGCCGCCGCCTCCGGTTGACCTCCGAACAGCGCAACCAATTCCAGAGCCTCCTGGAAGAGAGCATCCAGCCGGTCTACAACGCAATCGCCTATGAACGGTCGATCCAATATCACATTCTGATTTCGATGGGCCAACTGCCGGAGGAGAGGGTCCGGTCAATCCTTACGGAAGACCAATGGCGTGTGTATTCCACTCGGATGTCCAACCTCAAATCGTCGCTACGGGTTCTGGAACAGCAACGAGGCATTCCGCAGGGCGTCCCCAGAGTGATGAACGGCCGGTGACTCTCGTACGCACCATCGTGATCGCCGCGTCCCCTCGAAGTGAAACTCTTCAAGCTTTCGCGTCGGCCCTATTCCGAGTCATCGCGGAAATATGTGGACGAGCCCATGAGCAAGACCCACTCTCGCATCAAGGCCTCGCTTGTTGGATTCCTCATTTCCAGCGCATTGCTCGGAGCGTCAAGCGCCTGCGCACTGGAACCAGATGACGACAACCCTCCTCCCCCAACGCAGGGGCTCTTCAGCGACCACGATTTTGAGCAATGCGTTGCGGGGCCAGCCAAGACCTTGAATCAATGGTATGACCTGTTCGAGCAACGACTCTCTCAAAAGATTGAACAACTCGACCAAGACTGCCATCTCAATCCACAGCAAAAGTCGAAATTGCGCCTGGCCGGAGAGGGCGACCTCAAACGGCTCAGGGACCGTGTGGAGATGGGCAGAAGCTATTTGAGGGCCGCTCAAAACGACCGATTCCGGTTCACGGCCTTGCGAGAACGACTCATCATGCACCAGTACGGCATGCACGAAGACCTGTTCGGCTCGAACTCCCTCTTCTCAAAAACGCTGCCCGTGACACTTACATTGGATCAAGGTATTGAGCACGTTCGATCCGCGACAAAGCGTTGGTTTGAGGAAAATGGCGCTCGAGTTCAGCTCTATATCGACACGGAAATCAATGCCCTCGACCTCACTCATTTACAAAAGCAACAGTTCCTCTCATTGATTGAGAAACAAGGTGTCGCCGCTGGAAGTTCTCTCAGCCCGGCAATCCTCGTGATGAATCTGCTCGCCAACCTGCCCGAGAACGAGCTGCGCCGATTTCTCAACGACGAACAATGGAAAACGTATGCTCAACACCGCGAAAGCTACCGGCGAAAAGTGAAGTTCTCGCTCAAGGACCAGACTGCTTTTTTCAGTTTGGATTGGTTCAAGATTCCCTGACCTCAGCGTCTCGTAGAGCCGGGCTCTTGGGATAGCCCCGCATCCATCAACGAACGAGATCCTCCGGAGCCAACGGGAGCCTCCTCCATCAATGATCAAGGCCGACCTTCCCATCTCCAGAAGGGGACTCCTCGCGGGTGTCTTGGGGATCCTGAGTGTACGATCCGAGGTTTGGGCAGACGACGATGATGACGCCGAGTGGACCCGCCCCCCTTTTTTCACCGACGAGCATTTCGACCAGTGGGTGGCAGGAGATGCCGGAAGTTTAGACCGGTGGTATCACCAGTTTGAGGTCCGATTGATTCAAGAAATCGACGCAATTGCAAATGATTGCGGCTTAAGCGGCCCACAAAAGCAGAAATTAACCCTGGCCGGACAGGGGGATCTCAAACGACTGCACGACCGTGTCGAAGCAGGCAGGAGGGGATTTCACAAGATCCCGAGACAACGAGAGAACCGCAAACAGGTTCTCGACTTTGCCAAGGAATTAATCAGCTCGCGCCCCTTCATCCTCGCCGAGTTGTTCGACGGCGGCTCGATTCTCGCAAAGTCATTGGCCAAAACGCTCACGCCAAAGCAGCTCGAGGCTTATGCGAAAGGAAAGCGAGAGCGCTGGTTTCTCGAGAATCGCCGAGAATTCGAAGCGTTTCTGGAGAATGAAATGAATATCTTGAGGCTAACCCCTGACCAAAGAAAGAGTCTGGTCGGCAGCTTCGCGAACGCTTCCATTCCTCTCGAAAGAGGGACCGAGCCTCGGGTCATGTTTATGCAGATATTCTCCATGGTTCCAGACGAAGAGGTCCGCCCCATCCTCGACAATCGCCAATGGACTTTGTATTCCAACCGCCGTAGCTCTTATCAACGAAGAGTTCGCGTGGCCTTCGCGAATCGCCCGAGCTCGTTTCTGAGCCGCGAAGACGACGGAAGCTGAACCAAGAAAACGTCAGGGCTTCTTTGCCGGCGAGGATGTGGAAGGGAGCGACTGCACTTCACGCAGAAGGTTCTCGTAGGCGAGACTCAGGTGCTCAGCCATGGCGGCACGGGCCTTCTTGGGGTCTCCGGCGACGAGAGCAGAGTAGATCTCCGCGTGTGAGTTGTCGGTACGTTGACGACGCTCACGCGACCATGAAAGCTGAGCCAGGTGGGGCTGGAGCAAACCCAGCAGGGCTTGCTGGATCGTCAGAAGAACGGAATTCCCCGCCAGTCTCGCAATTTCGGTGTGGAATCGAATATCGGCCTCGACGAAGTCTCCCCGAAGCTCCGTATCGGGGATGCGCACCATGGCTTCGAGAGCTTGGCGGACCGGCAAGAGCTCCTCCAGGGAACGGCGCTCCGCTGCGCGGCCCACCAGTTCAATCTCCAAGAACCTGCGGGCGTCGAGGATGTGGAAGAGGTTGTGGTCGGCCTGGATCAAGGCCGGCTCGATCGTGACTGCGAGCGACTCAACCAGGGGGCCGTAGGTTAGCGACTGAACGTAGGCACCCGATCGCGGCAAGATGCGCACGAGGCCCATGGTCTGGGCCTGCAACAGGGCATCGCGCACAGCCGTCGGCTTGATACCTAGCGTCGTCGCCAGCACTCGAATATTGGGCAACTGGTCGCCAACTTTAAGCCCCTGCTCATGAATCAAATCCAGAAGCCGGCGCACGACACTCGTGTCATCGCCTCGATTCGCCACAACGGTATGGCTGGGTTTCTTACCTGGCACTTGACACTCCCGTTCCGTTTCACCAGAATCATAATAATCACTGATTATCAGGCTGTCGAGCGAGGCTTTCGAAAGCTCAGGGAAAGGCGAGGGGCCGGCGGCCTGAGTTCCGCTGATCCTGGTACAGAGTCCGAAGCGAGTCCCCGCAACCTTGCCGGGGTAAGGGTTGTCGTTCCCTCGGAATCTTGGCGAGGAGGGTCGATTGAAAGTTGCTGCGATTCGCAGGCTGCGCCAGCGATTGAGCCGAGACCTGCCGGTTTTCGGGCTCTGGGTGACTTTGGAGTCGCCAAGCATCACCGAGATGGCCGTAGCTCTCGGGCTCGATTGGGTTGTCATTGACGCCGAGCATGGGCATCTCGACTGGAAAGAGATCGTCGAGCACATCCGGGCGACGGTTCGTAGCGACACAGTCGTGCTGGTTCGCGTGGCCGAGCGAAATGCGGGACTCGTCAAGCGGGCTCTGGATCTCGGTGCCGATGGGGTGGTGATCCCCTGGGTGGAAAGCTCCGAGGAATTGCAGCAAGCTCTTGGCTACGCCTGGTATCCTCCCCAGGGAATTCGAGGGATCGGAGCCGAGCGAGCCACCGGCTGGGGACAATGCTTCATCGAGCATGCCGCGGAAGCGAATGAGCATGTCTTGGTCATACCCATCATCGAAACCATACGAACATTTGCGCAAGTTTCGTCCATGTGCCAACTGGATGGCACCGAAGCCTTTTTCTTTGGGCCTGCCGACTACTCGGCTACGGCCGGGTTCCGGGGCCAATGGGAAGGGCCTGGCGTGGCCGACCAGATCTTGACCATGAAGGACACGATCCGGCAGGCGGGAAAGCACTGCGGGATCGTGGCGACCAGCGAAGAGGATCTTACCCGCCGAGTCGCTCAGGGCTTTCGCATGATTGCTCTTGGGCTGGATTCCGGCCTATTGTTACGTTCGCTCCACGCCGCCCTCCGCGTCGTCCAAAGAGATCAAGAAATGACCACCGATCTAACTCCCAAGCCGGCTTCAAAACCAACCAGTCCGGCGCCGCTCGAGCGTCCCCCGGAGTCGATGCGCCCCGACCGGAGCGAGATCATAAACCTCGCCGGGACCGGGCAAAAGTCCTCGATCGAGCCCGACGTGGAGTTGGATTGTCTTGTGGGGGAGCACAACCAGGCGCGCAACCTGACCACCGGAATCGTAACTTTCGCGCCCGGAGCCACGTTGAGCGCCCATACGCATCCGTTTACCGAGTCGATCACCCTCCTTGAAGGGCGAGGGGTCGTCGAAGTCGAGGGGCGTGTTTACGAGCTGGAGCTGCTGGACAACGTCGTGGTTCCCAAGGAGCTCGTGCACTCCGTGCGCAATGCCGACGCGGCGCAAAAGGCGGTCTTTCACGTCGCTTTGGCGTCTTCGTCCCCCACGCGAACCCTCATTGATCGCGCGTTCCCGAAAACGCCGATGCCCTCCGACTCGACGGGCAAAGAGGGGGCGGAGCGAGTGAACCGGTTCCGCTCCGCGCCTCGGTTCGCGGCGGGGCCGAACACGGAATTCATTGACTTCTTCAACAAAGACCTGATGCCCGGAATCGAGATGAGCGGCGGCTACGGTCTCTTTTATCCCGGTGGCCGGCTTCCGGCACACATCCACGATTTCGACGAGTCGATCTGCATCAACCAGGGAACCGCAACCTGTGTTGTTGAGGGGCGGAAGTATTCCATGTCCGATTACGCGACGGCCCTTCAGCCCAGGGGACGGGTCCATTATTTCATCAATGATTCCAACGCGCCGATGGCCATGCTTTGGGTCTACGCCGGACCTGTGCCTGAGCGTATCATCGTCGAGGAGAGGAACGCGACACTCGAGGGTTCTCCCTGGATTTGAGTCTGGGTGAGTGCGGGGTTAACAACGGCTTCTTTTGTGAGACGGAAACGCTCTTCTCCCGCACTCGCGTTGCAAGAGCAGGGGACAAGTGCCTGCGAGCAGGGACATCCTCGAACAGTCATCGACCTATTGCGTCCAAAGCTGATGATCCGTCGGGATGATGGAGGGACCGGATTATGAGCCGCCGGCTGGAGGGGCAGACCGCGTGGATTAGTGGAGGAGCCTCGGGAATCGCCGAAGCGACGGCGAGGCTCTTCGCCGCGGAGGGGGCTCGGGTTGCAATCGTCGACGTGCGAGCAGAAGCCGGACGCCTAACCGAATCCGCTATCCGGAAGAAAGGCGGAGAGGCGTTCTTCATCGAATGTGACGTGTCCAAGGAAGAGCAGATCCAGAGTAGCATCGAGCAAACCGCAAGTCGTTTCGGCGGCCTGCACATTCTCGTCAACGGAGTTGGGATCGTTCACGTCAAAAGGTTGCATGAGTATTCCCTCGCCGAGTGGGATCAACTCATGGCGGTGAACGTGCGAAGCATTTTCTTATCCGTGAAGCATGCTTTGCCGTACCTCCGGCGCAACGAGCGAAGCTACGTCGTGAACATCGGGTCAATCAGCAGCTTCGTGGGACAGGCGCGGACGCCGGCTTATACAGCGTCAAAGGCCGCGGTGTTGCTGCTCAGCCAGTCAATCGCCCTGGACTATGCGGAGGACGGCCTGCGTTGCAATTGCGTTTGCCCGGGGATTACGGACACGCCGCTGCTTCGCCATCACCTGAACGCGTCAGCCGACCCCAAAGGCACGCTCGCGAAGCGTCTACATCGGGTCCCGCTGGGGCGAGCGTTGACCCCGGATGATGTGGCCCGGTCGATTCTTTACTTCTCGTGCGAAGACTCGGCGGGGGTCACGGGGACGTCGCTGGTCGTCGACGGCGGCTATCTCGCGGCGGCCGAGTGGGACACCCCCCAGGTCACCTTGCCGGATGATCTTTCATGAAACATCGACTCGCCTGCGCGGACTTCGCCTTCCCCCTCCTGACTCACGAGCAATCGCTTCGGCTGATCGCGATGCTGGGTTTCCAGGGGGTAGACATCGGCCTCTTCGAGGGGCGCTCGCACCTTTGGCCTTCGCGAGAATACGCCAACATTGAGCGAGCTGCGGGAGCGCTCAGGAAGACGACGGACGACCTGGGCCTTCAGGTTGCCGACGTCTTTCTTCAGACGAACGAAGACTTTCGCCCCTTCGCCATCAACCACCCCGAAGCGGCGAGGCGTCAAAAAGCCCGGGACTGGTTTCTTCAAACCTTGGAATACGCTTTGGCGTGTTCAAGCGAGCATGTGACGATTCTCCCCGGCGTCCATTTCGAGGAAGAGCAACCCGAAGACTCCTTGAAGCGAGCCCATGACGAGTTAGCCTGGCGCGTCGACGAGGCGAGCCGCGCCAAGATCACCCTGGGTACGGAGGCCCACGTGGGTTCACTGGCCCCCGAACCGAAGGCCGCGGCGGCGTTGATCGCCGCCGTCCCCGGGTTGACGCTCACGCTCGATTACACGCACTTCACTCGCGCGGGACTTCCCGACAGCCAGATTGAAGGGCTCATTCCTCTGGCCTCGCACTTTCATGTCCGAGGCGCGCGGACGGGGCGGCTCCAGGCTCCCTTCAAGGACAACACGATCGACTACAGCCGCGTGCTCGATCGCATGGCGGCAGCGGGCTACGAGGGCTGGCTCGGTGTCGAGTACGTCTGGATCGACTGGGAGCACTGCAACGAGTGCGACAACCTCTCAGAGACGATCCTCTTCCGCGATTTTCTGCTCTCGCAACCGACGTGAACGGGGCAGCCGCCCCGATACCTGCCGACAATGGACTTTAAAGGTGTGATGCCCATGGGAACGCGACGGCTACTGGGCTTGGTCGCAGGAATCTCGGTCTGGAGTTGGCTCGCCTTCGGCGGGCTGCTCGCTCAAAGCGCCGAGGTGCCGACGACTGAGGCCAACCGCACGATCGAGCTATCGTTCACCGCTCAGAAAGAGCACAGCGATCCCTTCAACACGCTGGAGCTCGACGTCACTTTCACCCCCCCCAGCGGAAAGACGATTCGCATCCCAGCGTTCTGGGCGGGGGGTTCGGCGTGGCGCGCCCGATATTCTTCTTCGGAAGCCGGCGAGCACCATTATGTCACCTCTTGTACCGATGCCGGCGACAAGGGGCTTCACGAGAAATCGGGGAGCGTGAGCGTTCGCCCCTACACCGGCAAGAACCCCCTCTTTCAACACGGACCACTCCGCGTAGCGGCCGATCATCGCCACCTCGAACACCAGGACGGCACCCCCTTTTTCTGGCTCGGCGACACGTGGTGGATGGGGCTCTGCGAACGCCTCAAGTGGCCCGCTGAGTTCGCCACGCTCGCAGCGGATCGCACCAAGAAAGGCTTCAACGTCGTCCAGATCGTGGCGGGCCTCTATCCCGACATGCCGGCCTTCGACCCTCGAGGTCAGAACGAGGCCGGATTTCCCTGGGAGAAAGAATACACCCGGATCCGTCCCGAATATTTCGACAAAGCCGACGACCGCCTCAACTACCTCGTCGACCAGGGAATCGTGCCGTGCATCGTGATGGCCTGGGGCTATCATCAGCCGTGGCTGGGCACGGAGAAAATGAAGAAGCACGTTCGCTACGTGATGGCACGCTACGGTTCTTTGCCGGTGGTCTGGTGCATGGCGGGGGAGGTGAACCTGCCGTACTACCTGGAAAAAGGGTTCCCTCTGGGGGGCGAGAAGCAAGCCGCGGCGTGGAAAGACGTGATCAAGTACGGCCGCGCCATCAACGGCCAGGGACGATTGATCACGGTTCACCCGACCGGCCTCGAGCCTCTCAGTGGTCGGCTGCTGTATCAAGAGCAAGACCTGCTCGACTTCGACTTCCTTCAAACAGGCCATGGCCGTCGTGAAGTCTTGCCGCCAACGATCCGTGCGTTTCGCGCTTCGTTGGCGGCGGTTCCTCCCATGCCGGTCCTCAATAGCGAAGTTTGCTACGAAGCCTTACTGGGGACAATTCCCGCCGATATCCCGCGCCTGATGTTCTGGACCAACATGCTCACGGGAGCGGCCGGACATACCTACGGCGCCAACGGCATCTGGCAGCTTAACCGTCAAGACAAGGCCTATGGAGCTTCGCCGCACGGGGGCAACTACGGCACGATCCCCTGGAACGAGTCGATGAACTTGCCTGGTTCGGAACAACTCGGAATGGGGAAGAAATTCCTCGAGTCGACCCCATGGAACCGACTTCAGCCTCATAACGACTGGGCCTCGTGGGGGGCCGAGAAAAACGGAACCGGAGGTTGGGGAGACTGGATCTGGTATCCGGAAGGAGACCCGACCAAGAACGCTCCCGAAGAGGCTCGCTACTTCCGCAAGACGTTCGATATCTCGCCCCAGGCCAAGGTCGCCCGTGCCACGCTCCGGGCCTCTGCTGACGACTCGTTCACCCTTTATCTCAATGGGAAGAGCCTCGGCTCACACGGCAATTGGTCGACGGGACGGGATTTCCCCGCGATTGAGGATCTGCTTCGTTCGGGCAAGAACGTCATCGCCGTGCGTGCGGAAAATTCTCCTGGTCCCAAGGGAGCCAACCCCGCCGGCCTTAGCTGCCGCCTGGTGCTGGAGTTCGAGGATGGCAAGACGACGGTGGTGTCGAGCGACGACTCCTGGCGCACCCAGCAGCGGGAACGCCCGGACTGGCAAAACGTCGACTTCAGCGACGAGTCCTGGAGCCAGGCCAAGGTGGTCGCCCGCTTTGGCGAAGGCCCCTGGGGAAGCCGAGTCGGTGTGGACGACGAGTATTTCGTGCCTTATTCCGCGGGCATTCCGGGTGAACTCCGCGTCGTCTATGTTCCCGCCGCCCGGCCGATTTTGCTTCACCATCTCAAAGTCGGCGCCCACTACAAAGCCTCTTACTTCGATCCCGTGACTGGGAAAAGCCAGGAACTCGGAGATCTTCCGCCTGATTCTCAGGGAAACGCCTCCGTCTCTCCCCCGCGCGGTTGCCGAGAAGATTGGGTTCTTCTCGTCAAAGACGACCGTTGATCAATGCGTTCACACAAGCACCGCTTGAAAGTGAATTCTTAATGAAGGCCGGCTCCGAATCGCTATTTCGGGGCCGGCTTTTTTGATTTCCTTATTCAGAAACAACCTCGAGATCGAGGGGCGAATTGTCGGCGAAAATAATGAGCGCGTCTCAAATCCCTAACAAATTCATCGATCACGATCTCCGCCGTCCCGGGGAAGAGGATCGCCCGCATTTTGATCACTCTTAGAGAAAGATCGATTTTTCTTGTTCTTGGGTGTCACGAAATGATATACTCCCAAAATCCCCCCACCTTTGGTATCAACTTCGTGATCAGTTTACTTTCGCGACATTGCGGACACGACGTGCCTCCGCAAGCGAAAGGCTATTGGGACGAAGTTGTCCCGTCGTGCGAGCGTCGATGGCGATGTTCTGGCCAAGGCGGCCGAGGAAGTGACAATGACGGACTTTGATAAGGGCTTTCGCCACGCGAAGGATCTTATGTGGAAGGAGCCCGATCGCTTGGAATATTGGCTCGACCGTGCCAAGCGAGGTAAGCGACGGCTGTTCACGCGTTTGTTTAATCACAGGAAGTATCGATTTCTCGCGGGACTCTTGGCAGGACTTGAGGCGCACAAGAAGTCGCAGCAGTCCGCCAATAAGTCGTCGGGAATGAAGGTCTAGGGCCTGCCTCTGGACACCGTCACGCCTCGTTCGCCTGATCCTCCCCAGTGCGACCCCTAGAATCCGCATCATCGGCAAAATTGCACCAACCACCGTCATCTCACCTGAACGCCTGATCGCCTCAGGACTCGGGCACGGGGATTGTGCGCCGTTCGCTCTCCACCGGGTTCCTGTGGTAAAATACTGTCCACCGTGTGCCGCTCAGGGCTTCTCGCGCTAGCAATGCGGGATCATCGCGAGCCGCTTGGCTTGTTCCGATGAAAAATCCGGCTGACCACAAGAGAACGGCCGGGTTCACGGACTGCTCCCGACTGCGCGGCGGTGCGATTGACGATGATTGAGGTCTGGTACGCAAACCATGTCGAGCGTTTATCCGAACGGCTGATCGAGAACATCGCGACCACGGACGAAGACCCCCGGGTTCGCCTGTTCGCCATGCCGACGATCGTTGTTCCCACCCCGGCACTCGAAACGTACCTCAGGTACCAGATTGCCCGTGAGGCGGGAGTCGCAACCGGGCTAGTCGTCCATACCATTGACTCCTTTGTTGAGTCGTTGCGCCCGCGACGGTCCTCCTCGACGCGCCTGCTCGATCGCGAGCAGCTTCGGATCTTCTTTCTCGATCTCTTGTTGCATCAAGGCGGGACCATTTCGCTACCGGGGCCCGTGCAACGATATCTCGACGCCGCCGGGGACAATCTCGACGCCCGAGATCTACGCGGGTTTCAACTGGCGACCCGGCTAGCGGACCTGTCTCGCCAATACAGCGACCTTCGCCCCGATCTCCTCCAGGCCTGGGGCGACCAACCCGTCTCGATTGAGCTCGAGCGGATGGAAGAGCCGTCGGCGTGGCAACGCGAGCTCTGGGCACGGCTGGTTGGCCCAAAAGGCCTTCTCGACCGCGCATGGACTGAGCACGGCATGCGCTGGGTCTTACCTTATGAGTTGTTCGGTATTTTTCGGGTGGAGGGAGGGGCAGCCCCTCCTGCGGAAGTTCATTTCTTTGGGTTCTCGTATGCGTGGCCGGGCATTCAAGAACTGCTCGGCTTTCTTGATGCGCACTCGCGGGTTCAGATCTATGCGTTGACGCCAACGGCTCCTTTTCGCCGCGACCTGGTACCAACTCGTTCCGGAAAAAAAGGGAACGGCAAGAGCGGTCGCGAGCTCATCACGGAGGACGACCCCAACCTCCCTCAGATCGTGAAGCAATGGGGGCGGCCGGAGCGAGATTTCTTCGGGATCTTAGGGCAAATGGGCCCCTCGAAGATGCGTTCGGGCCTGGTTCTCGAGCGCAGTTCGACGGCTCTGGCGCAGCTCCAGAACGAGCTCCTCACGCAGCAAGTGCAGGCGGAAGAGTTGGCGGTTCCGGACGACTCACTGATGTTCTTGGCCTGTCCCGGGATTCGCCGGGAGATGGAAATCGTCGCCAACGAAATCTGGCGGTTGATTTCCGAGGATGACCGTCAAGGAGTCCCCTCGAACCAGAGGCTCCGATTCCGCGACATCGCCGTGGGCTTTGCCGACGTGGAGAACCTGGCGATCTATCAAGCCCACCTGCGTGCCGCATTCGAGGAGCTCCACGGTATCCCGTATGCGATGACCGATCTGCCGCTCTCGGGTGAGTGCCGCATCATCGAAGCGGTGCTCTCCCTCTTTGGCTTGCCGTTCGGCCGTTTCTCTCGTCCCGAGATGCTCAAGATCCTGACTCACCCTGCGCTCCAGGCTCGATTCCCCGAGGCCGACACCACCCGCTGGAGTGATTGGTGCGAGGCCCTGGCCATTGTGCATGGCGGAGACCAGGACGACCACGCCGATACCTACATCGATCGCGATCTCTTTCATTGGGAGCAGGGCCTTCGGCGCCTGGTTCTTGGTGCGTTCATGAACGGCCCAGGGGGAGGGGACCCACGGGTCTTCTCCGACGGCGCCTCAGAGTATCTCCCCCACGACGAACCTGCCGAGGCCCTGGCGGATTCGGCCCGATTACTTGTCCTGGTGCGTTCCCTGATCGCCGACGCACGCTTCCTGCGCCACGCTCAGCTATCGTACCTCGACTGGTCGACGGTGCTCAGCCGCATGGTCACCAGCTACTTCACGGCCGACTCCATCCCAGAGCAGCGAGCCTTGTCGCTCTGCCTGGGGGCGATCCATCACCTCAGGACCTTTCACGATCCCTCGCGTGCGGTTCGCTATCGCGTCGTTTACGAGAACCTGCGCGAGGCGCTCGGGGGCCTGACGGGATCTCGTGGCCTTTATCTGGCGGAAGGAGTCGCCGTCTCCCCGCTGGCGGCATTACGAGGGATTCCGTTCCGCGTCATCTTCGTCTGCGGGCTGGGAGAAGGTCGATTTCCGTCATCGCAGGGTCCCGACCCTCTCGAGGTCGGCGGCGAACGTCGATTGGGAGAGCTTAGTCCCCGGGAACGCGACAAGTTTCTCTTTTTCGAGACCCTGGCCTCCACCCGTGACCGTCTCTACCTCTCCTACGTGGCTCGCGACTCCCAAACGGGGGAACGGCTCGAACCTTCACCGCTGGTCCACGAATTGATCGGGCACCTCGACCAGGGGCGCACGATTGACCCCGCGCGGATTTGGATGAATGAGCACCCGTTGCGACGCTACGCGGACAACTACTTCTCAGGGGGGCGGGCCAGGCCCACATTCCTGAACGTCGCTCGCGCCGCGCGAAGTGAACTGCGGGCCCGCAGGCTGCGGGAATCCTTGCTGAGCCATTCGGGCAAGAACACCCGAATTCCGATCGAGCGGCTCCGGCATCTCGATACAAAACTCGTGCACTGGCTTGGTCTCTGCCCCGTGGAGTCCTCAACAAATCGAGCTGATTCTCCGGAACGCCTGGCGCTCTCGCTCCGAGACATCCGCCGCTTCCTGGAATGTCCGCTTCAAGGCTGGGCTCGTTTGATGCTGCGGCTTCGTGAGGATGAGGATGAAGACCTTGCCGCCCGTGAGGATGAGCACTTCTTCACACAACCTCTTTCGGCCACGGTTTTACTTCGAGAAGTGTTTTTCGACCTCCTCAACCACCGCATTGATCGGGCTGACGCCAACCTCCTGGAAACGCTATATACGTCGCGCGCCCAGATTTTGGAACGACAAGGGCTTTCTCCGGTAGGAATTTTTCGTGATGTTGAGCGCCGGCGTCATCTCGATTGCCTGGCCGGATGGCAAGCCTCAGCCTTGAAGCGAGGTCTTGCGGATCGCGGCCCGTTCGAGGTCTATCGACTCGGTCGAGCCGGAGAGAATGAGCATGTGGCGAAGCTCGAAAGCCCCATCATCCTCGACGTCCCAAGTCCAGGGGATCCGACCGGCTCCAAGACCTTGCGCGTGGAGATCCACGGCCGCACCGAGATCGTCTCGCGGCGCTGGCCAGGCTCGCTCTCGCTGATCACGCGTGATTCGGTCGCGGAGAAGGATTTTCTCGGCGGCTTTCTCGACGCCGTTGTCATGGCCCTTCTGCCGAGCAATCCCAAGCCTGAGCCCTATCACGCGCACGTGATCCCTACACCAGATCCGGTCAACCCCTTCAACACCCAACGCACCTTCCGCCCGATCACCGAAGCGATGGCCCGCCGCTTCCTGACGGACGTGGTCACAGATCTGATCGGCGGCTCTCATGCCTATCTCCTTCCGTGTGAGGCCGTTTTCGCCTCCTTCCGGGGAGAGCCGATCGCCGTCAGCATCGAGCGAATGAAAGAGAGCGACAGCGAGGCCTGTAGCAGCCGGTGGGGGCCGGTGCCCAATTTCAGCCTGTATGATCCCCCCGACGAGGAGGAAGCTCACCGCTTCATCGAGCGCCGATTTGGTCTCTTCCGCGATAGCGGGGAGGCCCATTCATGACTGCGCGTTACGCCAAGCCGTCGATTTTGAAGAGCATCCACCGCGATCGCCCCGTCGTGATCGAGGCATCAGCGGGTACAGGAAAGACATTCACGATCGAACATTTAGTGATCGACCTGCTACTGACGGAAAAGGTCGATATCGGCGAGATCCTCGTCCTTACATTTACGGAACGCGCGGCCACGGAGCTCCGTCAGAGAATTCGCAAGAAGATCGCGCACATCCTTGCGGCAACTTCGGATCTTCAGGAGGGAGAAATCTCCCCAACGGCCGAGTACTGGTCTCTCGATGCCACGAACCGCGCGAACCTCGAGCGGGCCCTCTACGGCTTTGACGGCGCTTCGATCGGAACCATCCATGGGTTCTTCAGCCGGATCATGTCCGAGCACGCGTTCGATGACGGTCGGTTGTTCGAAGAGACGCTTGAGGATGGGTTGTCGTTGTTCGAGCGTGCCTTCATGGATACCTTGCGCCGCGATCTTGCGCGTCGCCCAGGAGTGGCCGCCGACCTGCTTGAAGTCTGGCTCGAGGAGCACGCGAATCTCGCAACTCTCGTCAAGCTACTCTACAAGTGCCACGCTTCTCGCAGGTTGATCCGCCCACCGTTTTCGCTCGAGACATTGCAGGCCGAGCTCGACATCAATCCCCTTTTCTCGCGTGATCTGATGGGGGAAATCGAGGCCTTCGCTCGTCTGCTCAAAGAATCCAAGGTCCACCACAGCACCATCAAGTCGATCCGCGAACGGCTCATGCCCAACCTGGCGTCAGCCATCGAAAGGGGGGGGAGAAGCCTTACATCTGTTTTGAGTCCTCATGCCTATGAGGCCCTTCGCAAGATTGGCAGCACCCTCACCGAAAAGAACGTGCCCCTGGGAGCCCCTGACTCGGTTGCGGCTTCGATCGTTCGCCTGCATGAAGTCCTTGTTCCCTTCAAAGCCGCGATGGTTCAAACCTGCCTCCCGCTGGTGCGCGAACGGCTCGAACGCCAGAAGCGGACCCTGGGCGTCTATGAGTTCGACGACATCCTCGCGGGGGCCGTGCGAACGGTGGAAGGCCCTCGCGGGGACACCGTGGTACAGTCACTGCGACGACGTTATAAATTCGCGTTGCTCGACGAGTTCCAGGACACCGACGAGCTTCAGTGGGCCTTCTTTCGTCGCGTTTTCGTCGAGAGCGAGGGCAAGAATCCCGTCTTCCTGATCGGCGATCCCAAGCAGGCGATCTACGGTTTCCGCGGCGCGGACATCGCCACCTATCTCGCCGCCGTCAATCAAATTCGAAGCGACAAGAACGACGTCGTACCGCTCGCCGAGAACTTTCGCTCCACGCCTTCATTAATCGATGCCTATAATTTGATTCTCGATCAGACCTCGCCGGCTCCCTTCTTCGACGGCCCCATACGCTACGACCAACCGGTCAGCCGGGGACGGGACGTTGAAATCCAGGAAGGAGACGGCTCGGCCTACGCGCCGATTCATCTGCTGGAGATCGAACCGCGAACGCAGAAGCTCGAACTGGCCGAATTGAGGCGTGGTCTTGCTCGCAAGATCGCTCGCGAAGCGCGCGAAATTCTCTCACCGGACCGCGGCCTACGCATGAGGATGAATGGAGCGCTCCAACCGCTCAGCGCCGGAGACATCTACGTACTGGCCGCTACCAACCAGGACGGTCTTCGCGTGGCTCGGGCCCTGCGAAAAGTCGGAGTGCCGTTCGCTTTCTACAAACAAGAGGGGCTATTCCAATCTCCGGAGGCGCTCGCCGTCCGCGATTTATTGTCTGCCCTGGCCGAGCCGAGTGATCCCTCGCGCCGGGGCCGCGCCTGGATTTCCCCCTTCTTCGACGTTCCCCTCCAGAAACTTCCCGATTGCCTCGAACTCTCCGAATCACACCCCTTGGTGGCGAGGCTCATTGCCTGGAAGGAACTCGCGGAGGCGAAACGGTTTGAGCGGCTCTTTTCGCGCATTCTCGACGAGAGCGGATTAATTCGCCGCTTGCTTTTTCTCCGCGACGAGGAGCGGGCTCTCACGAACTTTCTGCATCTCTTCGAAATCCTGCTTGAAGAAGCTCGTTCGACGGGATGCGGCCTGGTCGACCTCATCACCACGCTCAATGCGTACATCAACGGGACGAGAATTCCCCCAGGCGAAGATGGGAACGTTCAGCGTCTGGAGAGCGATCGCGACGCCGTGCAAATCATGAGCATCCACAAGAGCAAAGGGCTCGAGGCCTCCGTCGTCTTTCTCTACGGCGGGTTCACCTCGAACTCTTCCGACGGCCTGCACGGCTTTCACGACGAGGGGGGGCGAATCCTGTTCATTGGGGACGACGCCGACGCCAAAGGTAAAGCCAATCTCGAACGAGACCAGGAACTGCAACGCCTCTACTACGTCGCGTTGACACGCGCCAAGGCTCGGCTCTATCTGCCGATGGTTCCCACCGGATTCTGGAATGGCCGCTGGGATGGAGGCTATCGGCGGGTTAACGACCGGCTTACCACTATCGTTCAGGGGTTCGATCCCTCGGCAGACACCCGGCTCTTTCGGCGCGTTCCGTTCCGGGACGAGCCCGTTCCCGCGACTCCCGAGGCCTATGAGACCTCCGGGCTCGACCCCTTATCCTGGAAGCCTCCCGCGGAGTTGCTTGAAGAGCGCAATGACTGGAGCAAATACGCCGCACTCAAGTCGCGGCATGCGGGATACGCAGTTTCGTCCTACTCTCAAATGAAAACGTCATGGGAATCCGAAGGCGACACGCTCGCGATCGAGGAATCTCTTAACGAAGCGGGAAATGACACACCCACACTCCTGGTGAACGAAGGAGAACTTCCCGGGGGTCCGACTTCGGGGACGTTTCTCCATGAGATTCTTGAAACGGTGCCGCTGGAGTCTTTGAAGTCCGGGGAGTCTCTCGAGCGGTGGAGTGAGCTTCCGGAGGTCGTGGATGCGGTGGAGGAGGCTCTCACTCGCAACGTCATCGACCCCAAGTATCGTTCCGCGTCGGAAGCGATCATCTTCCACGCACTGAGCGGGGACGTAAGCCTTCCACACGGACAGACGATTCCGGGCCTGGGCCGATGTCAGGAGGCCATCCGTGAAATGGAGTTCCTCTTTCCTTACCCGGAAGAGACCCACCCACCCCTTGACGCTGCACGTCCCGCTAAGCTGATGATCGAACGCGGATTCATCAAAGGCTATGTCGATCTTGTTGTGAAGCACGAGGGGCTGGTCTACTTCGCCGACTGGAAGAGTGACATCCTACCCTCGTATGAGCCCGCTCGTATCGCGGCCCACGTCAAGGCGCACTACGAGCTGCAAGCAAAGCTCTACTCTCTCGCCCTTGTGAAGGCATTGGGCATCCGAAACGAGACCGACTACGGAATCCGCTTTGGCGGTCTCGTTTACGTCTTCTTGCGGGGCTTCCGGCCGGGCGTCGAACTCGGTGCAGGGCTGTACTTCGACCGGCCAAGCTGGCCTAATCTTCTTCATTACGAGCAAGAGGTGATCCATTTCGGCCAACAAACCGGTGAGAAGTGATACATGAGTGGCTGGAATGATCTATCACCGCTCGGGGTCGCGCGAGCCGCACTCGCGGAGGACGGGGCATTCCCGAGCGAGGAAGGTGCCTTGCTTCGCTGGCTGGTGCCAATTCGGGAACGGGTTCGTACTCTCTACAACCTTGAAGATGAGGTGGCGTTCCTCGCCTGGGAACTCGCCCGCTGGCAGTCCGGGCTGCCGCTCGAAGAACGCAAGGGGCTGACTCTGCTTGTTCTTTCGGCACTGATTCACATGCGACAGGGGAGTACGCGACTCCCCCTGCGCGGCGATGCGGGGAGAGCGGTTCGCCTTGAATTGGCTCAGCAACTGCTAGGTGGCACAATCGAAGCCCCCTCACCCGAAGCCACGACGCTGGTCACGCAGGCCGAGGCTCTGATCGACTCGGGCCGGATCGACCGAATTGTGGGGCATGGCGACGAGTTCAAGCCGCTGCTCGTTGACGAGCCTTATTTGTATTTGCAAAAGATGAGGCATCTCGAAGACTCGTTTGTTGAAGCGTTCGGACGCCGGCTCGACTCCTCCGCCCAAACTGGGATCAGCGGCAAGTTGATGCAGAAGGCCCTGAAAGAGGTCTTTGATCATCCCGCGGAGCGGCAGGGGCGCCCCATTGCACTCTCTCCCGACCAACGATCTGCCGTGCAGGCCGCTGCGAAATTCCCAGTCGCTGTGATTTCTGGCGGTCCCGGAACCGGGAAGACCACGATTGTCGTCTCCATCCTACGAGTCTTTCGGCGGCTTGGCATTCTTCCCGAAGAGATCGCTCTGGCCGCCCCCACGGGTAAGGCAGCCAATCGCCTGGCGCAGGCCATTCGAGGCGGCCTTGAAGGGGTGGCGGATCGTTCGCCATACGACCAAGAGTTGCTCAATCTACCCGAGCCCCGCACGCTCCACCGCCTCCTCGGATACTCCGCGCGAACCGGCCGGTTCCAGCACCACGAAAATCATCGGCTGGCGGAGCGCGTGGTGGTCGTGGATGAAAGCTCAATGATCGACCTGGCCCTCATGGAGCGACTGGTCCGATCGATTCGCGACGATGGGCGCTTCCTGCTCCTGGGAGATTCGCGGCAGCTTCCGTCCGTTGAAGCCGGGGCTGTGCTGCGTGACTTGCTCGGTGATGGCGAGGGGGGAAGCTCATCGCCGCTCGGAGAGAGAGGGGTACGTCTCACACAAAGCCACCGCATGCGCCGCGACGATGAGAACGGCCGCAATGTACTGACTGTCGCGCAGGCCATCGACCAGGGGATGCCTCCTGAATTCGCCGCGAGCCGCGCCACGGACGCCACGATTGTCGTTCGCCCCTCGGTTGCCGAGATCCGCTTCGAAGGCGTCGAGTTTCTCGAGGCCGCTTCTCCCTCCGACGGAATCGACGCGTTCCTGAACCGCTGGGATCGGGATGTGGTCCAGGCGCTCGATGATTTCACCCAACTCGCCGATCATGCCTATCGGCTGGAGGAGGGGAACCTCGATCTCGACGATGAATCGAGGCTGAGACGCCTGCACGAACACTTCGAGCGCTCACGCATCCTCTGCCTGACGCGCGTCCTTCCAACGGGCGCAGACCGCCTCAACACACTGTTGCACTCAAAAGCCCTCGCGCGGCACGACCGCTCTTCTGAGGCCGACTTCGTTGCTGGTGAGCCGGTCATGATGCTGGTCAACGATTACCACCGGCGCATCTTCAACGGAGACCAGGGACTGATCGTGCACGTTCGCGAGCAAGGCCAGGTGCGTCCCATGGCCGTCTTCCCCCGGCCTGACGGTCTGGGGATCTTCCATCTCGACACGCTTCGCCCTGTCCTCAGTCACGCGTACGCCATGACGGTGCACAAGTCTCAGGGATCAGAGTTTGACCGCCTGGCATTGGTTCTCCCCGAACGTGACCTACCGATCAACACCCGCGAAGTTCTCTATACCGCGCTGACCCGCAGTCGAGGTTCCGTGGTCGTCCTCGGCGATCGAACCGTCCTTTCTCTCGGGATCGGCAAGATCATTCGCCGCGATTCCGGTGTCGCGGAAAAACTTGCCGCACGCACGCAACGTGCGCCGCAACCTGACCGGCAAAATTGAACGCGCCCCCCTCCGAATCGATCACGCATCGCCTTGACGTCCGTCCAGATAGGCCAGAAAATCTCTTGGGTGCCTGGTCAAATCTCCATGGGAGCGGACTCCCTGACGCGCACCATGGATGCAGGCTTGACGAAGGGACCATCAACTTGGCGATACCGTTTTGAGCGGGCATCGGTTGTCTTTAGGTCTTGGGGTTGCCTGCGTCCCTCGAAAGCCTCTTGCCGATGACGTCGCCCCACTCCCTCAACTCACGCAAGAACTTGGACTCCCCGCGGGATTGGACTGCTATCAAAGACCGGAGCGGCTCAAGACTTGTTCAAATTCATTCATTGTGCTGACATTCACCTGGATAGCCCGCTTCGCGGTCTCGATCGCTATGAGGGTGCGCCGGTTTCGGAAATTCGTCGCTCCACGCGCGACGCATTGACGAACCTGGTGGAACTGGCCTCGCGAGAAAAGGTGGCCTTCGTGGCGATCGCCGGCGATCTCTACGACGGCGACTGGCATGACCACGGGACGGGACTCTTCTTCAACCAGCAGATGGCTCGGCTGCGTGATGAGGGAATTGCCGTCTTCATGATCCGTGGCAATCATGACGCGGCCAGCCAGATCAGCAAACGACTCACGCTTCCCGACAACGTCAAAATGTTGGCAACGGATTCGCCTCAAACGATCCTGGACGAACACCTGGGTGTGGCCGTTCACGGCCAGGGCTTTGCGACCCGGGCCGAGATGCGCAATCTGGCCGAGTTGTATCCGAACTCTCTCCGGGGCTTTTTCAACCTGGGTCTGCTCCACACCTGCGCCACGGGGCGAGAGGGGCACGACGCCTATGCTCCGTGCTCGCTCGATGACATGCTCCGCCGCGGCTATCAATACTGGGCGTTGGGGCATATCCATAAGCGCGAGGAATTGCACAGCGACCCTCCGATCTTGTTCTCGGGAAATATCCAGGGCAGGCACGCGCGCGAGCTCGGCTCCAAGGGATGCACGCTGGTGACGGTGGATGGCGGACGAGCCACACACTGGGAGCACCGGTCACTGGACGTGCTGCGGTGGGAGGTGGCTCGAGTCGATGCCACGGGAGCCACCGACCTCGATGAGTTGGTCCAGCGCGTCGCCCTGCGGCTGGCCAAACTTCGCCAGGAGGCCGAGGACCGCGTGTTGGCGGTTCGCATCGAAATTATCGGCCCGTGCCCTGCGCATCAGGAAATCGCCGGAGAGCACGGCAGGATCGAGGCGGAGATCCGCGACCGTGCCCGAGATACCGGCGGGGGTTCGATCTGGATCGAAAAGCTGAAGCTTCGGACATCCCACCCCGGCCGACTCGATATGGGAGACGGACCGATCGGAGTGTTGCTGCAACTCATCGAGGAACTCAAGAGCGACGATGACCGCCTCCAGGCCTTCGCCGCGGCCGAGCTCAACGACCTCAAGCGGAAATTGCCCGACGAGTTGAGGCGAGGCGACGAACCCCTCGACCTTGATTCTCCCGCTGTCCTGCGCGATACGCTCGATCACGTCGAGCCGCTGATCATTCGCGGGCTCTTGAATTGAAGGTATTTTTCCGTTGAAGATCCTGAAACTTGATCTCCGAGCGTTCGGCCCCTTCCGCGACATGGTCCTCGACCTGAGCGCAGGGCAGGAAGGGCTGCATCTGATCTACGGCCCGAACGAGGCCGGCAAGAGCTCGTCGTTACGCGCCTTGCGGCAAATGCTCTACGGCATTCCTCACAAGTCGAACGACCATTTCCTCGTGGGAGATTACAACCGGCTTCGCGTGGGAGGAACTCTGCGCAACGGCGACGGCTCTGAACTTTCGTTCCTGCGCCGGAAGGGCAAGAACGACCTGTTGCGAACCCCCGACGATGCCAGCACGCTCGATGACGCCTCTCTCGAGAAATTCCTCGCAGGCGTCGATCAGGCGCGGTTCGAGACCCTATTCAGCCTCGATCACGACGGACTGGTGAAGGGGGGGCAAGCGATCTCGAGCGGCGGCGGGCTCGTGGGCCAACTCCTCTTTGGCGGAGGCTCGGACCTGGTCCGCCTGAACAAGCTCCGCAAATCGCTGGAAGACCAGCACGCGGAACTCTTCAATGCGCGGGCAACAGCCAAGAACCCTGCCCTCAACAAGGCCCTCCGCGACCTCTCCGAGGAACGGAAGGCGATCGAGCAAGCGTCGATTCGAAGCGACGACTGGCACGGCAAGCGAAGTGACCTGGAACACGCCCAAACCGCCCGCGACGAACTCAGCCGAACGCTCGATGATCTCCGGCGCCGCAAGTCAAAGCGAGAAAGGATCGCGCAAGCTCTCGCCGACGTTGCAAGACGCCGGGAATTGATTGAGAGTCTGGCCACACTGGGCGAGGCCCCCAGGCTCCGAGCCGGCTTCAGCGACGAACGCCGACGTGCGGAGAACGACCTTGTCGCGGCCCGACGCACGCGGGACTCTCTTCAGAGCGAGCTCGCGGAGATCGCCCGAGATCTCCAGGAGCTTCCGGTACCAGGCCCAATCTTGGTTGAAGCCACAACGATCGAGAACCTTCAGCGTAAGCTGGGGGCCTACCTCAAGGACGAAGCAGAAGTCGCCCGCCTCCGGATCGAACGAACCGCACTCGAGCAGGCGGCCCGCGCCAATCTGCGAGACCTTGGCCGTGACGAAAGCCTGGACGACCTGGCAAAACTGCGACTGACGCTCCCACAGCGCCAGCGGATCCGCGAGCTGGCGAACGACCGCCGTGCGTTGATCGAGGCCTGCGAGCGCACGGAGCAGGAGATCCAACGTCTCACCCACCGCCAAACCAAGGTTGCGGCGAGTCTGGCCGAGATCGAAACCCCCGCCGATATCGAGACACTGAGCGCAACGATCCTGCGAGCACGCCGCGAGGGAGACCTCGCCGGTCGCCTTGAGGAAGCCCAGCGCGAGCGTAAGCAACGGGCTCGAGCCGCCGATCTCGCCTGGAACAACTTGCATCCCAAGACTGGCTCGCGCGACGACCTGATCGATCAAGCCGTTCCCGCTGAGGCCGCCATCATGACCATCCATGAGGCCCTCGACCTCGCCAGTCGTGAAGTGGGGAACCTCGAACGTCGCGTCAAGGAGGCAGAGACGTCGCTCAGAGACGTGGATCGCAAGCTGGCCCGACTCCAACTTGAGCGTGAAGTGCCGACCGAGGCCGACCTTGATGCCAGCCGACGCCAGCGGGATCAAGATTGGCGAACGGTCCGGGCCCGCTGGCTCAGCGGGACAAGCGATGGGACCGAAGCCTCGGACGCCGACCTCGCCAATGCCTATGAACGCGAGGTGGTTGACGCCGACCGTGTCTCCGACCGCCTCCGCCGCGAGGCCGATCGGGTCGCGGAGAAGGCGGCTCTCACCGCGGAGCGTGGCATCGCCGAGCCCCAACTCAACGAGCTTCACTCAGCCCTGATCAAAGCCAAGGAACAGCATCAGGCCGACGCCGAGCGTTGGCTCACTCTCTGGCAGCCTCTTGGCATCGACCCCGCCTCCCCCCGAGAGATGGTTGCCTGGCGGCATGATCATACGAAGCTCGTGGAAAAAGTCGAAGCCGTACGAGAGGCCGATGGGCGAATTGAAGCTCTTACCGCGAAAATCGAGGCGATCCGAGCCGAGCTGTTGAGAAAATTACAAGGGCTCGAAGAAGCCGGAGCCGGTGATTCCGAACCCGTGGACGCTCTCATCGATCGAGCAGAGCAAGTCGTTAAACAGTCCAAGGCTCTCGCGACCCGACGCGAGAGACTGGACAGCGAACGCCGGGAAACCGACGAACGTCTTGCCGAGGCGAAGATTCAGGATGTCGAGTCCCGGCAACGACTTGAGGATTGGCGGCAAGCCTGGAGTCAATCGCTGGCGCCATTGGACATGGACGGCGACTCAAGCACGGAAGTCGTCGGCGCCATGCTCGATCGGCTTACCTCGCTGTTTGACGGCGCTGACAAGGCAGAGGCCCATCGCCGCAGGATCGACGGCTTCGAGACCGACACCGCCCAACTTGCGGCCGCTGTCGAAGCGTTGCTTCCCCGCGTCGCGCCCGATCTGGCCGGCTCGAGCTGGATCCAGGCCGTCGAGCATTTGAACGAGCGGCTTACCGTCGCACGTCAGGCTAAGGCTCGACGCGACGACCTCGAGAAGCGCCGCGAACGTCACAAAGGGGAAGCGAAAAAGGCGGAGACCTCCTTGACGGAGTCCGAAGACAGCCTCGTGGGGCTCGCTCGTGAAGCTGGGTGCTCCGCCGTCTCCGAGATCCAGGACGCGGAACGTCAATCCGACCTTCGGCAAGCGGCCGAGGATGAGCTCGAGTCGATTCACCAACGGCTCCGTAAAGGGGCCGCCGGCGCGGTCCTCGAGGAGTTCCTCGCCGAGGCTCAAGCGGCCGACGCCGACGCCCTGGACGCGGAACTCACCCATCTCGAAGAAGAGATTCAGCGCAAGTTTCAGGAGTGGGAGCAGGCCAACCATCGGATCGGAGGGGCCAACGCCGAGCTCCAGGCCATGGAAGAAACCGCCCGCGACGCCCGCGCCCATGAAGCGGCCAATCGGGCTCAGAGCCTGCTCGCCATGATCGAGTCGAAGGCCGGAGAATACGTCCGGATCCGGCTCGCTTCCGCCGTCCTTCGCGAAGCCATTGAGCGATACCGCGAGCGCAACCAGGGCCCCGTGCTCCGGCGCGCGGGAGAATATTTCGTGGAGTTGACCCTCGGTTCATTCTCTGGGTTGCGAACTCTACTCAACGAAAAAGATGAGCCCATGCTGGTGGGATTGCGCCCAAACGGCACGACTGTCGGTGTTGAAGGCATGAGCGAAGGCACATGCGACCAACTGTACCTCGCGCTCAAGCTGGCCAGCCTCGAACATCATCTGGATCATAATCCATCGCTGCCGTTCATCGCGGATGACATCTTCGTCAACTTCGACGATGAACGCTCTCTGGCCGGGCTGCGAACCTTGGCGAAACTGGCCCAGAGAACACAGGTGCTCTTCTTCACCCACCACCGCCACCTTGTCGAAATCGCCGAAGCAAGCTTGCGCCCGGACACGCTCTTCGTGCATGAGCTACGCAACCAGGCGAGCCTCAAGTGAGTCGAGGTTCCAAAGCTTAGCTTTTTGAATCGGCGTTGCGGGAAATGTGCATGCCGACCAGTCGCGCAATCAGGATCGTGACGTAGAACTGGCCGAGCACGGCTTCAACGTAGCACAACGTCTTGGCGGGAGCACTATGCGGGATCAAATCCGCATAGCCCAGGGTGGTGAGAGTCGCAAAGCTGAAGTACATGAGCTCGGGCAAACTGCTGCGTATGGTCAATTCCGCCGTCACGTGCTCGCCGGCTTTCGTCTGAGATAGGAAAGAGTCGGGAAAAACAATGGCAACCAGCGCGAACGCAAAAACAAAAGCCAAGCCGATCAATAGATAAACGCAGACAGCCGCCTTGAGTGTCTCCAGCGTGACTCTTGTGTCTTCGATGATCGCCGAAAGAATGGTTGTCAAAGCATAAATCAAGGCAGAGAGCGTCAGGGCGTGGTGGCAGAGGAGAAACGTGCGGCTGACCAGGAGATATGCCGCGCAATGTGATGCCAGGGTGATCGCCGTCAGAAAGATCCCGAAAACGAGGGCGTGGCGCCCGGGATCGGCAGCCCTCAGGCCGGCGAACATGATGGTGAACACGAGCAAATCAAGCGGGTTCACGAGAACGGCGTTCTTCGCGACCATCGCTGGCGAGATTGCCACCAAGGCAATCAATGACGTGAGCAAAAATCCGTAGCGCCCACCAAAGGCCCGCCGAAGTGGAGGCGCCGACCGCGACGTTTCCCGTTCGATCGTTACCAACGCCGGCCCCTCAAGCTCGAGATCATTAACATCGCGCAGCCCAACGCGACGACGTCGACGGATTGTTCCCCCACGGGCACGCGCCCCGCGAAGTCTATCAGATTCCCCTCAACACGGAATCCGAGCCATCCCATGTATACATCGACACACTGAGAAAACCGGAGCGAGTCTCCGATTCCATCACGGCGCATAAGAGAGGAAGGCCTTCTTATTTCTAGGGTTTTCTGAGGGATTTGCCCGATCTTAAGACCATTTTCCCGTGAGGGCAAAAGGGAGCGGTTCACCCTCGCTGAACCCCTCGCGCGTTCGTTATACTAAGGTTTAACCTGCCGGAAGTCCGTAGATCCAGCGCGCCGCGGGATACCACCGAGGACCAACCTTCCTCTGTCATGGCGGATGCCAGGTGATGAACTTTTCGCCAGTCAAGCTATTGCGGATTGCTCACTCGAGGCGAGTGCCCAGCATCGTCTCCATCGTGGGAATGGCCTTCGTCATGATGCTGGTGCCTTCCGTTCATGCAGCGGACGCCCCAGCACGGCCGATCGACTTCAATCGAGAGATCAGGCCGATCCTGTCCAACGCCTGTTATCAATGCCACGGCCCCGACGCCAACAAACGCAAGGGGACGAGCAAACCGCTCCGTCTCGATACGGAAGAAGGGGCATTCGCCGACCTCGGCGGCTATAGCGCCATCACGAAGGGAAAACCGGACGAGAGCGAGCTCATCGCACGGGTCATCAGTGATGATGCCAGCGAGGTCATGCCTCCGGCCAAGAATGGCAAAAAGCTGACCCCCAAAGAGGTGGAGCTGCTCAAGCAGTGGATCAGCCAAGGGGCGCCTTACGCCAAGCACTGGGCCTACGTCAAACCGGTCCGCGCGTCGCTCCCCACCATCAAACTCCAGAACTGGACGAAAAACGCGATCGACCACTTCGTTCTTGCCCGGCTTGAAGACGAGAAGCTCGAACCCTCGCCCGAGGCCGACCGCGCAACGCTCATCCGTCGCCTTTCGCTCGACCTGACCGGCCTTCCTCCCCGGCTTGAAGACGTCGATGCGTTTATCAACGACGCAAGCCCGGAAGCCTACGAGAAGCTGGTCGATCGACTCCTGGATTCGCCAACCTACGGTGAACATTGGGCCCGGATGTGGCTCGATCTTGCTCGCTACGCCGACTCAGCCGGTTACGCCGACGACCCGGCCCGGGTGATCTGGGCCTATCGTGACTATGTGATTCGCGCACTTAACCAGAACAAGCCCTTCAACGAGTTCACGATCGAGCAAATTGCCGGCGACCTCCTTCCTAATCCCACGGAAGACCAACTCATCGCCACCGCCTTCCACCGGAACACCCTCACGAATAACGAGGGGGGAACCAATGACGAAGAGTTCCGCAACGTCGCCGTCGTGGATCGGGTGAACACCACAATGTCGGTGTGGATGGGCACGACCATGGCCTGTGCCCAGTGCCACGACCATAAATATGATCCTCTCTCGCAGGAAGAGTACTTCAAGCTCTTCGCCTTCTTCAACAACAGCGAAGACGCCGACCGAGGGGATGAAAGCCCGCTGCTTCCGCTCTTTACTGCCGAGCAAAAGCAACAGCGCAGCATGTGGACGGGAGAAATCACTCGCCTCGAAAAAGCTCTTGAAACCTCGACCCCTGAACGTGTCGCGGGCCAGCAACGTTGGGAGGAACAGTTCTCGAGCGAACTGGCGTGGAGCCTCATAAAACCCTCATCCCTGCGTTCCAAGAGCGAGGCCAAGCTCAAACTTCTCGACGATGGTTCCGTGCTCGCCGCGCCTGGAGCCAAGACGGATGTGACCACCTTGGAACAAGTGGTCGAGTCAGGCCGGTTCACGGCTCTTCGTCTCGAGGCCTTGCCCGATGACTCCCTGCCGGGGCACGGTCCCGGAAACGCGAACGGGAATTTCGTGGTCTCGCGGGTCCTCGCCACGATCATCCCTCCCGCCAGTCGACGCCCCAGCGGCCGTTATCTTCGCGTGGAGATCCCCGGGAAACAAAAGATCCTTTCGCTGGCCGAAGTTCAGGTCTTCCAGGGGGCTGACAACATCGCCACCCAAGGCCAGGCCCGGCAGAGCAGTGTGGCCTTCAATGGGCCTGCCGCGCTCGCCATTGACGGGAAGACCGACGGGCAGTACTTCACAGCCAAGTCAACCACACACACAGAGATCTCCGACGATCCCTGGTGGGAGGTCGACTTGAAGACCCCGCAAGCGGTGGATCGCGTTGTCCTCTGGAACCGGACGGATGGGGCCGTGGGAGAACGGCTTCGCGACTTCCGGATCACGCTTCTCGACGAAAAGCGCAACCAGGTCTGGACGCGTGACGTCGCCAAACCTCCTCTGCCCAGTGAGACTTATTCGGTGGACGGCTCTCGCACCGTCCACTTCACGACGGCGTGGGCTGACTATTCTCAGCCAGGCTTCGAAGCCTCGAGTGTTATTGATAACAAGGATATCGCCAAGCGAGGATGGGCTGTCGCCGGACAGACCGGCAAATCGCACGTGCTCACGCTGGTCACTGCCACCCCCTTCGAGATCGAAGAGGGATCGACACTCTCGGTTTCGATCGAGCAGTCGTCCCAACACGAGCAACACACGTTGGGTAGGTTCCGGGTCTCCTTGACGGGGGACGACCGGGTTCTGGCCTATGCGGGAATGCCCGATGCTCTCGTCGCGATCTTGAAGACCCCCGCCTCAACTCGGACCGACGCCCAACGCGCGGAGTTGTCTCAGTACTACCTTCGGTCCGTGGCTCCCGACCTGAAGGGGGTTCGAGATCAGCTCAACGGCCTGAAGAAACAGCTCGCCGAGATGAAGCCGGCGACCAGTGTCCCAATCGTGCGCGAGCTAGGCGGAAAAATGCAGCGCACGACACGAATCCAGCATCGCGGCAACTTCCTGGACCAGGGACCGGAGGTCAAACCAGGCACCCCGGCAACATTCCCTCAGCTACCGCAGGGAACCTCCGTCGACCGGCTTGCACTGGCTCGCTGGCTCGTGGATGAGAACAACCCGCTCACGCCTCGCGTGATCGCCAATCGCTACTGGGAACAAATCTTTGGCGCGGGGCTTGTTCCCACCTCCGAGGAGTTTGGCTCTCAGGGCGAACTACCGACTCACCCAGAACTGCTCGATTGGCTGGCGACGGAACTGGTTCGAGAACGCTGGAATCTCAAGCAGTTCGTCAAACTCCTCGTGACCTCGGCGACCTATCGTCAGAGTTCGCGGGTCACCCCCGATAAACTCCAGCGCGACCCGGATAACACCTTCCTCGCGCGAGGCCCTCGATTCCGGCTTCCGGCCGAGACGATTCGTGATCAAGCGCTCTTCGTGGCCGGATTACTCAGCCCCAAGGCGTTCGGCCCGCCGGTCAAGCCTCCACAACCTTCGTCGGGCTTGAGCGCGGCGTTCGGCGGGGGGATCGACTGGCAGACGAGCGTCGGGGAAGATCGATTCCGCCGTGGCTTGTACACCACGTGGCGACGGTCGAATCCCTACCCGTCGATGACCACGTTCGATGCGCCGAACCGCGAAGTCTGCACGGTCAAACGCTCGCGCACGAACACCCCCCTTCAGGCGCTGGTGACGCTCAATGACCCCGTCTACGTGGAAGCCGCTCAGGCCCTGGCACGCCGGATGGTGAAGGAAGCGTCCACGACCCCGGATCGGGTTCGCCATGGCTTCCGGCTCTGCCTGGCCCGGCAGCCAACTGATGAGGAGGTCGGACGGCTCGTCCAGCTCTATGAGACCTCATTGCAAGCCCTGGGGGCTGACCCCGCCAAGGCTCTGGAGATGGCGACGAACCCCATCGGCCCAGTTCCCGCGGGTTCCAACGCTTTGGAATTGGGGTCCTGGTCTGTGGTGAGTAACGTACTTTTAAACCTGGATGAAACGCTGATGAAACGCTAAGCTCGGCGTCTCTTCGGCGAGGGGAGCGGGCCAAACCTCCTGACGAAAGGCCCGCTCCACGGTCAACGGAAGCACGACCGCTGAAATTCCTTGTTATTCCGAGGCTCGGTCTCTTGCGTCGTGAAGGTGTGGAGAGAATCGCCGATGAATCCTCAGTACGAACGGCTCCGGCACTTAACCCGCCGCCACTTCTTCCGCGAGAGCCAGTTGGGCCTGGGGGCCATCGCACTCTCGTCGCTGCTCGCGACTGATGCTCCGGCGGAGCCGAGCATTAGCCAGGTCGTGAACCCGCTGGCCATCAAGCCGCCGCACTTCGCCCCCAAGGCCAAGCGCGTCATCTACCTGCACCTGACGGGGTCTCCTCCCCACCTCGACCTGTTCGACTACAAGCCGGAGCTTGTCAAATACAACGGTAAAGACTGCCCTGATGAGTTCCTCAAGGGCAAGCGATTCGCCTTCACGTCCGGTGTTCCCAAGCTGCTCGGCACTCCGCGAAAGTTCACGCGCGAGGGGCGAGAAGGGATCTGGATGTCGGATGCGATCCCTCATCTTCACTCGGTGGCCGATGAGCTCTGTGTGATCAAGTCGATGAACACGGACCAGTTCAATCACGCGCCGGCGGAGCTCATGCTCTACACGGGTTCACCCCGTTCGGGACGTCCCGCGATGGGGGCCTGGGTGACGTATGGGCTCGGCACCGAGAATGAAAACTTGCCCGGCTACGTCGTCCTGATCTCGAGCGGCGTCCAGCCCAATGGCGGGAAGAACTCGTTCGGTAGCGGCTTCCTCCCCTCGGTCTTCCAGGGGGTGCAATGCCGCTCGAAAGGGGACCCCGTCCTGTACGCGTCCGACCCCGCGGGAATGAATCGATCCTTGCGGCGTGCCAGCCTCGACGCGCTCAAAGATCTCAACGAGATGCAAGCGCGCGACCTCGGGCATCCGGAGACGGCCACTCGTATCGCTCAATATGAGCTGGCCTTCCGGATGCAGACCTCGGTTCCCGAGGTCATGGACATCTCGCGTGAGCCCAAGCACATTCTCGAAGACTATGGTGCGCAGCCGGGAGCCTCGAGCTTCGCGAACAACTGCCTGCTCGCCCGGCGGTTGGTGGAGCAGGGGGTTCGGTTCGTCCAGCTCTTCGATTGGGGTTGGGACTTTCACGGAACGGGTCCGGGCGAAGGGCTCCTTGAAGGTCTGACGAATAAGTGCGGCACGATGGACCGGCCGATGTCCGCCTTGATTCGGGATCTGAAGTCACGTGGACTTCTGGAAGAGACCTTGATCGTTTGGGGAGGAGAGTTTGGCCGAACCCCATTCCGTGAGGGACGCACGGCGGGCAGCCAGGTCCTCGGCCGCGACCACTTCCCCGACTGTTACACGATGGTCCTCGCTGGAGGAGGCGTGAAGCCCGGATATTCTCATGGCGAGTCCGACGAACTGGGCTTCAGCGTGGCGAAAGACAAGGTCCACATCCACGACCTTCAAGCCACGATCCTGCATCAACTGGGACTCGATCATGAGAAGCTCACATATCGCTTCCAGGGACGCGACTTCCGGCTGACGGATGTCCATGGGCATGTAGTGAAGGATATTCTCGCGTAATTCTGAGTGTTTGCTCGACCAGAAGTCGGCATCGCGACGAACGTTGTCTCGTTCTTTTCTTGAACCGTTGGAGAGTTCAACGTGTCTTGTCCTCTTCCCAGGCGTCGATACTCGTCGCTGCTGTTCAACGCCCTGCTGACGGTCGGCGTCGGCACGGCCGCGCTGGCCGCTGATAACGATGAGAGCCGGTGGTTTGAGCAAAAGCCGGAGGTCGCAGCCTCCGCGACGCGTGGCGAAGTCATCCCGCCAAGCGAGCCCAACCCCGCCTTTGAGGCGCTCAAGCAAGGCCCCGCCCCGGTTTGGATCTGGGGGGCACAGACCGATCGACGATATTTCTTGCGTACGAATTTCGAAGGCGGGTCCAAGGCGGCCGTGCTGCGAGCCACCAGCGACGACCGCATGACCCTCTTCCTCAATGGCCGCAAGATCGGCTCAGGAACCACCTGGAGCAAGCCGGTCGACCTCGACATCTCTCGCGACGTCCTTCGTGGCAAGAACGAGCTTGTCGCCGAGGTCGAAAACATGGCCGGTTCCCCGGCGGGCTTCGCGCTCAAGCTCGCGCTGATCCCCCAGAACGGGCCGACACGCTACGTCGTCTCCGATGAGACCTGGCGTGCCGCCGAGAATCGCCGATCTCGCGAGTGGGGCGCGGTGCGGACCCTCGGAACGATGGGGACCGATCCCTGGAAGGATGTCTTCTCCCAGCCGGTCGAGGCCCCCAAGTCGGCTCGCAACATCTTCCAGCTCCTTCCCGGCTACAAGGTTGAGCTGCTCTACACGGTCCCTCGCGAAACCCTCGGCTCGTGGGTCTCGATCACGTTCGACGATAAGGGCCGGCTCATTGCGAGCGACCAGGAGAGCAAGGGACTCTGCCGGATCACCCCTTCGCCGATCGGCAGCGACCAGCCGACCAAGGTCGAGCACCTCGACGCCAAGATCACTTCGGCTCAAGGGATGCTTCATGCCTTCGGCAGCCTTTACCTTTCCGTCAACGGCGGCCCCGGAAGCGGCGTCTACCGCGCTCGCGACACGAACGGAGACGACCAGTACGACCAGGTTGAGAAACTCGCCGCGATTCCCGGTGGCGGTGAGCACGGCCCGCACGCCCTTCGCCTGGCTCCGGACGGCAAGTCGATCCTGATCGTCTGCGGCAACCACACCCTTCCTCCCGAACACATCAGCTCCAGCCTGATCCCGACCAACTGGGGAGAAGACTTGCTGCTGCCCCGCCAGTGGGACGCCAACGGCCACGCCGTGGGAATCCTTGCGCCGGGCGGCTACGTCGCCAAGATCGACCCAGACGGAAAGAACTGGGAGATGATCAGCATCGGCTACCGCAACTCCTACGACATGGACTTCAACGCCGATGGCGAGCTGTTCGTCTACGACTCCGACATGGAGTGGGACTTCGGCATGCCGTGGTATCGTCCCACTCGCGTGAACCATGCGACAAGCGGCAGCGAGTTCGGCTGGCGAAGCGGCACCGGCGTGTGGCCGGCCTACAACGTCGACAGCCTTCCGCAAGTGACCGACATCGGACCGGGCTCACCGGTCGGGGTCTCCTTCGGTTACGGAGCCAAGTTCCCGGCGAAGTACCAGAAGGCTCTGCTGATTTGCGATTGGACCTTCGGCACCATGTACGCTCTCCACCTCGAACCTGAGGGAGCGAGCTACAAGGCAGTGAAGGAAGAGTTCCTCTCGCGGACCCCGTTGCCCCTGACCGACGTGGCCGTGGGACCTGACGGAGCCGTCTACTTCACCATCGGCGGCCGAGGAACCCAGTCCGAACTGTACCGTGTCACGTACACCGGCAAGGAGTCGACTCAGCCCGCCGATGCCCATGACGCTCGGTTCGGTGAGCTTCGCGCCCTGCGGCGCAAGATCGAGCAGTATCACCGCCGCGCGGAAGACCAGACCAAAGCCGTGGCCTTCGTTTTGCCTTACCTCAAGCACGAAGATCGCTTCATCCGCTACGCCGCGCGGATCGCTCTCGAGCACCAGGAACCGAAATACTGGCAAGACCAGGTTCTGGCCGAGAAGGATCCCGAGGCCCTGATCACCGGCGTCGTCGCCGTCGCCCGTCAAGCCGCCACAGCGCTTCAGCCCCGCGTACTCGAGGCGTTGGACAAGCTTGACTTCACGTCGCTCGACGAGGCCCGTCAACTCGACCTCTTGCGTGCTTGGGACCTGACCTTCATCCGCATGGGGGTTCCCGACGCCGAAACGGCAGCTCGTCTCGCGAAGAAGCTCGATCCTTACTTCCCGGCCAAGAGTGAGCTGGTCAATCGCGAGCTCGTGAACCTGCTCGTGTACCTGAAGTCTCCGACCGTTCTCGCCAAGACCATCGCCCTGATGAAGGAGCCGCGGAAGCAGTCCACGGCCGACCTCTCGGCCCTGATCGCGAGAAACGACAGCTACGGCGATCCCCTCGCCAAGATGGCTGCCAACCAGCCCGATGCCCAGAAGATGCACTATGCCCTTGCGCTCCGCAACGTGCGCGACGGCTGGACGCTCGATCAGCGCAAGTTCTACTTCCAGTGGCTGACCGACGCCCACAAGTGGAGCGGTGGCGCAAGCTACCAGGGGTTCGTCAACAACATCGACAAAGAGGCCTTCGAGAACGCCTCTGAAGCCGAGCGTCTGGCCATCGAATCCTCGGGAGCCCGTGCGGCCTACAAGCCCAAGGAGCTTCCCAAGCCTCATGGCCCCGGCCACGAGTGGACCCTTGATGAGTTGGTCGCTCTCGCGAAGCCTCCCGTCACGGGACGCAACTTCGCGAACGGTCAGCGCGCCTTCGCGGCAGCTCGCTGTGTCGTCTGCCATCGCTTCGGCGGTGAAGGGGGAGCCACCGGCCCCGACCTTACGCAGGCGGCCGGCCGGTTCGGCTTCAAGGATTTGAGCGAGGCGCTGATTGACCCCAGCAAGGTCGTCTCCGACCAGTACCGGGCAACCGCCATCGCCACGACCGGAGGCCAGGTCCACACGGGACGCATCGTCGGAGAGAACAAGGATTCGATCACGATCCTGGTCGACCCTGAAGACTCGACGAAGATCGTCGTCATTCCTCGCTCCGAGATCGACGAGATGACCCCGTCCAAGACCTCGCTGATGCCCGAGAAGCTCCTCAACGGCCTCAACAAGGATGAAGTCCTCGACCTCGAGGCCTACATCCTCTCCCGAGGCAACAGGAACGACCCGATGTTCCACGGTAAGTAACGTCGACGATCAGAACGGGGACGTTGCGAAAACGACGTCCCTCCGAGACCAGAAAGCCAAAAGCCCCGGAGTATCACTCCGGGGCTTTTGCTTTTTCAGCAGAACAGCCAAATCGCTGGGTCGGCGGCCTTTCGCGGGCGGCTCGTTACCCTTCCAAAACCAGTCTCTCAATTCTTCGTGGCCGTTGCTTGTTCGCGGAGCTCGATCGCTCGCCAGACGCGGGCGGGGTGGTCGGTCTGAATGACGTCGATCCCCCAATCGATGGCCTGGAGGTAATCCCTCACGTTTTCATGCAACCCCAGGGCGTCGGAGAAGACGCGGATGCCATGAGCGTGGCAGCGATCAATGACGTCCTTGGAGAGGATACCCCAGGCGGCATCGACACCATAGGGCTGGAGCCGAGCGGCGAGTTCGTCGATCTGCTTCGGATCCTTGAGCGGAGGGAGCAGACGAACCTTGGGGCAAAGCTTCTTGAGCCTCTCGAGGTAGTCAGGATGTTGGTAGACCACCGACTCCTCGGCGATCTGGTACGACTCGATCTTCGCGGCGAGCGCCTCGGGGGTGATCTCTTTGGCATCAAGGTACACATGAGCGTGCCCCTTGAGAGCCTGGAGACCGGCGTCGAACAACGGAATCGGCGTTCCGACGAACGGGCGCCCGAACCAGATGCCGGCATCGAGCTTGGTGAGTTCGGCGGCCGTTAGATCCTTCAACGGGCCATGCCCGTTCGTGGTCCGTCCGAGCTGGCCGTCATGGAGCAGGAAGAACTGGCCGTCCTTGCTCGTGCGGATATCGACCTCGACATAGTCCGCACCGAGGCCGATGGCCTTCTGGATCGCCGGGAGCGTGTTTTCCGGGGCATGCCACGAAGCTCCGCGGTGGAACGCAATCTGGACGGGCTTCTTGATCTTTCGTCCTTGGATCGACTGGACGAGCACCTCCTGCGGGAGGTCCGTCTGGATCCAGTCAGCGCCGGCGGCAATCACCCGACTCCACACTTCGGGACGATCCCACTCGCTCCCCAGGGTCTTGGCTTCAACCTTGATTCCTCGCTTGTGGAACTCGCGAGCAACCTCGGCCGTGAGCTCGTTCGCATCGACCTCGACGGCTGAAGGACGAATCCGCGAGAGCCACTCATCGTAGCCAAACGGAGGATGCCACTTCACCATCACCGGCACGCGCCCGTTCGAGGACTCGCGTACCTTTGCCGTAAGCTCCGGCGTGCCGTAGACCACCACCTGTTCCTGCATGCCCGCCTTGAGAATTTCGCCGGCGAGCGCTTCCGGATCGGCGTCTTTGATGTCCAGGTAGAGATTGATCCGTTCTTTCGCCAGACCGAGCGCCTCCTTGAGCGTGAGGATCCGCGTGTTCGCAAAGCGGCGAGCGAACCAACTTCCCGCGTCGAGCTTGCGGAGCGCCTCGGCGTCCAAATCCTTCACCAGGCCGTGGCCGTCGGACTTTTCGTCCACTTGAGCATCATGCACAAGGACGTGCACTCCATCCTTGCTCCGACGCACGTCCACTTCGGCCCAGTCCAAACCATCGGAGATCGCCAATTCAATGGCCACCGACGTGTTCTCTGGGGCCTGCCGCATCAAGCCGCGATGCGCCATGACCTGAACCTCGCGAGGAGGCTGGATCGGCTGAAAGAAGGGCGTGACCGGAGTCTTGACCTGAGTTGCGGGTTCAGCGCCGACCGCCGGGAGCGTGCCCAAGGCGGCGATGCTCAACAACGTGGTCGCAAAAGCGCGCAAAGCCCCGGTGATACGATCCTTCATTGGATGTCTTTTCATGAATCCCTCAGAACCTCCGAAGTGACCTGGCCCCTCGAATCTCGAGGAGATCAGCCTCTTCTTGTAACGACTTGCATGGCAAGCCAACAGCCCCAGCACGGCGCAGGTGAGGGGGATGCCCGAGATTGGTCTGCGCCGAATGCGCCATTATGGAACGAGCGACGCTCTTCGTGTATGAGATTTGTTTGAAGATCTCGTAAGTGCGCCAAGCAGGACCAACGCGGGAGAGAGGCTGATGGGACAAGAATCAGGCGGGCGAGAATGGCGGCGTCGCGACATCATGAAAGGCGCGGTGGGAGGGGGAGTCATTGCCGGCCTGGGCCTCGACGCGATCGCCATCGCAGCCCCGGCTCGACCAAGCGAGAAGATCCAGGCGGAGAATAAGAAACCAGGCACGACGGACTGGCAGCTCACCTACACCCGCGTCGACCAGGGGGGCTATCGCTGCCCCTGGGTCGAAGGCTACGTGACACGTCAAAGCCTCAAGGCGGGTGACGTGCTCGAGGTCTGCGTGAGCACCGATCCTCCCGCCCCCTTCACCCTCGAAATCTACCGTCTGGGTTACTACGACGGAGCAGGGGGACGACTCGTCGCCAAGCATGGCCCTATCGATGCCCAGTCCCAAGCGCTTCCCCCGGTCGGCGACGAACGGATCCGTGAATGTCATTGGAGTCCCAGCCTTCGCATCCCCATTCCTGACGACTGGCTGAGCGGCGTTTATCTCGGCAAGCTCTCCGCCCCCGCCAATCGTTGTGAAAGCTATGTGATTTTCGTGATTCGCGACGACCGCGCTTGCGACATCCTGGTGCAAGTTTCCGACAATACGTGGTGCGCCTACAACCGCTGGCCCGACAACTACTCTCTCTATGTCAACGGCCGCACGGACGGCCGATCACTCATGCCCGGAGTGAAGACAAGTTTTGATCGCCCTTATGGAAAATATGTCCAAATCTATGATAATCCTCTCTCGCAAGGGTCGGGCGAGTTCCTGCTCTGGGAATTTCCCTTGACGTACTGGCTCGAGCAACAGGGTTATGACGTCTCCTACGTCGCGAACATCGACACGCATTCCGACCCGGGCGGGCTACTGCGTGCGCGTGGATTCCTGTCGGTTGGCCACGACGAATATTGGTCCTTGGAGATGTTTCAGAACGTTCAAAAAGCAATCGCCCAGGGGGTGAACGTTGGGTTCCTGTCCGGAAACACATGCTGCTTCGTCACTCCGATGACGCCGAACGGCGCCGGGGTGCCCGCGCGGTCGATCACCCGGGCGGGGCGCTACGGAGGGGTCATGGAAGTGGAGAAGCCGTATATGGGACCCTTCCCCGTCGAGGGGCCGAACGAAGCGACTCTCATTGGAGCCCGCACGATCAGTCCCTTCAATGGCTCGGGGGACTGGGTGGTTACGAAACCCGAGCACTGGCTCTTCCACGGAACAGGAATGAAAGCCGGAGATAAGATCCCAGGCCTCGTCGGCTGGGAGTTCCACGGTGACCCGGCTCCGATCCCTGGTCTTGAGGTCGTCGCCAAGGGGCCAACGAAGAATTCCGCCGGTGTTCCCGCCGAATTCACGGCGACGGTCTACTCCGGCCCGAAGAATAACGTGGTCTTCAACGCCTCGACCATCTTCTGGGCCCAGGGGCTCTCGTCTCCGCCGGGACACATGCCCCCTTACTCCCATTTTGGCCGCCCCCACGGCCCAGATCCTCGCGTTCAGAAAATTACGAGCAACTTGCTCGGGAAGTTCCTCTCCTGACTTCTTATCTTTTCACCCTTGGATTCAACCTCACGGTTTTCGCGCCGTTCCAACGTTCCGGTGCCCCCCTCTCAATCCCATTCGGCCGCTCCCATATCGAGAGCGGCCGAATGGGATTTTCTTAATAAATTGTGCCGACGAGCGAATCCCCCCCAACCAAAACCCCTCTCTTACCAATTTTCAAAAAACTCGATTTGAGCCCGCTTGACGCCTTCTACGTCTTGTAGTAGGGTTAGACAGCCATCTACTACAGCGTGTAGTTAACCAGATCCGACCGGCCGAGGAGGTGTCTTGCGTGAATATGGAGAGCAAACCAGACCTCAGCGCGGCGGAGCGAGACGTTCTCAAAGCACTCTGGGACCTTGAGTCGGGGACGGTTCGCCAGGTCAACAGCTTGCTGAACACCTGGGGACGGCGATGGGCCTACACCACGGTCCTGACACTGCTCCAGAGGCTCCAGACGAAGGGCTATGTGACGAGCAATGCTTCGGGCGTCGCACATATCTTTCGAGCCAGCATCACCCGCGAAGAGATGCTCGAACGCCGCCTGAAGGATGCGGCTGACGAGCTCTGCGGCGGCAGTGCGGCCCCCTTGGTGCTCGCGCTCGTCAACGGGAACCGGTTCACGCCGGAGGAGATCGCGCGATTCCGCCGTCTTCTCGATCAAGCGGGTGGCGACAAGCCCGCCTCAAATCACTAAGAAACGAAGCGAATACATTTCGATCGGTCACCGAACAGTTCCTGGGTGACAGGCAACGGGGAGGCAACGATGCTCTGGTGGTTCGCGGAGACGACGCTGATCGCAGGGTTGCTTTCGCTGGTGGCGATGATCGCTCCCCGGTATTTCCGACTCGGGCCCGCCGCGCGACACGCCTTATGGCTTCTGGTGGTCATGAAGTTAATGACCCCGCCGCTGGTCAAATGCGCATGGCCATTCCCCAGTTTGAAGGGACTCACGAGAGTCGTCGCGGCTGCTCGCACCGAGCCGGTAACCGAGGTAACACCGACCGCTGAGGCGGAAACAGAATCGAACATCGTTCAGGTTGTTGAAATCAATGAGTCCGTGACCGTGGTGGATGTGGAAACTCCCCCCCTTGAAAACGAGGCGGAGGAGATCGCAGCCGCTCCGCTCCCTCAAGCGAACCCCGAGACCCCATCCCCCCGGTTGAAGCTCCGTTCCCTCAACGCAGAGCGGCTGGTTCTCTCCACCTGGCTCACGGTCTCGGTGATCCTGGGCCTGGATCAGTTGGTTCGAATCCTTCGATTCCGGCGCCGGCTCCGCCACGCCAAACCGGCTCCGGAGTGGCTTCTTGATGAGGCCGCGACCGTGGGAGCCGAGCTCAGGCTCGGATTACCGGAAACTCTCGTGGTTCCGGGTCTGGAGGTTCCGTCTCTTTGGTGCCTGGGACGCCCCAAGCTGATGCTCCCCAAGCGGCTTGTGGAGACTGAAGGCACTGAGCGCTGGCGCGGCATCTTGGTCCACGAGCTCGCTCATCTCAAACGAGGAGATCACTGGGTCTCACGGCTGGAGCTGCTTGCCAGCCTGATCTGGTGGTGGAACCCCTTGTTCTGGTTCGCCAGGCACCGCCTCGACGCCGAAGCCGAGCTCGCGTGCGACGCCTGGGTGGTTTCCGTCTTGCCCGAAGATCGTTTCCGTTACGCAGAAACACTCCTTGAAGTCTGTGCCTCGTTGTCCCGGTCCAAAGTTCCCTTGCCCACGTTGGGTATCGGGGGTGCCGGCCGGCTCTTCGAGAGGAGATTGTCCATGATCCTTCATGAAAAGGTATCCACGCGTCTTTCCCTCCCTTATGTCGCCGGCGTCGGGCTCCTTGCCCTCTTCGCCGCACCCACGTGGGTGGTCGCCGAACCCACCGAGGTCAAGGTCGAGACCAAGGTTGAAGCCCAGGTGAGCGAGCCCGAAGAAAAGGGAGAGCCGGAAGAAGCGACCGCCCCTGACGAAGACGAAGATGACGACAAGGATCGGGACGAGGCCAAGCAAAAGAAGAAGGAAAAGGATGAAGACGACGACAAGGACGGCGAAAAGCCGAAGATCGACATCGACATCGACCTCTCCGGCCTCAACGAGCTATTTGGTCCCAAGTCTGAATTCCTGGAGAGCCTGAAGAAGCTCACCAGCGAGATTCAGGAACAGCTTGGCGCCGGCTCTGACTTCGAGAAGCAGGTCCGGGAAATGGGAGAGAAGGTCGGGAAGGAAATGGAGCTGAAGTTCGGCCCCGGCTCTGACTTCGAGAAGCAGGTCCGCGACAAATTCGGCCCCGGCTCTGACTTCGAGAAGGAGCTGAAAACGAAACTCGGCCCCCACCTCGAGTTCAACGTCCGGCTCCACAAGCACTCCGACAAGACGGTTGAGGGGAAAGCTCTCCTGAAGGATAAGGAACGCGCCGCGAAGCTGAAGGCCAGAGAAGCCGCGGTCAAGTCTCGGCGAGAGCGAATGGAAGCCGCGGTGGCCGAGAAGCGTGAAGCCGAAGCCAAGGCTCACGAGGCTGAAGCGGATGCCAAGAAGCTCGAGGCCGAGGCCGAAGCCAAGGCTCACGAGGCTGAGGCTGACGCCAAGAAGCTCGAGGCCGAGGCCGAAGCCAAGGCTCATAAGGCTGAAGCGGATGCCAAGAAGCTCGAAGCCGAGGCTCGGGAAAGCAGCGAGCGAGAAGCCCACGAGAAAGAGGGTAAGGCGAAGGCTAAGGGACGTGAAATGCGGATCCGCGAGATCGAGGAAAAGCTCAACCTCCTCCTCAAGGAACTGAAGTCGCTCAAGTCCGAAGACGAATGAGTGGCAGACGCTCGAAGAAGACTCGTCACAAGAACCATGGGGACGTTGCATTGCGCAACGTCCCTTTTTTCGTTTCGGGCAAAGGGCTCGCCGCGAAAAAGGTGTCAAGCTTTGCGCTCTTCGTGTAAGGTAGCGGGGCGGGGGTGTACCCAAGAAACGGCATTCTTTGGGTCGGCCCTTCGACCGAGTCCGCTCTGCAATCGGCCTGCCGATTCCGGGGCTACCGGTCGCTGCCATGTTGCTGAGGGTAGGGATGAAAACAGCAATCGCCCCCAAGCCGTTCTTGAAGTGGGCGGGGGGAAAGCAGGGATTGGCCAGACAGCTCGTGGACTGTTTCCCTCAGGGGTTCCAACGGTACTACGAACCCTTCCTCGGAGGAGGTAGCGTCCTCTTCGCTCTCCAGCCTGACACGGCGATTGCCGGCGACTTCAACCCGTGGCTCCTCGACACCTATCGGGCCATTCAGTTCCACCACGAAGAAGTCGCGACTCTGCTCGATACGCTCGCCAACACCCGGAATGAATTCGAGCGGATCCGCGCGGTCCGTCCCGAAGATCTACATCTCACCCAACGTGCTGCGCACTTCATCTATCTGAACAAGACTTGCTTTCGAGGTCTCTTTCGCGTCAATCGCAAGGGGCACTTCAACGTCCCTTACGGAGCCTACGCTCGGCGATACTACGACCTGGAGAATCTCGAAGCCGCCGCGGCATGCCTTCAGGGGGTCGAGCTCCGCCCCGGGGATTTTGAAGCCTGCGTGGCGGACATCCGGCAAGACGACTTCGTCTATTTCGACCCTCCCTATTACAAGCAAGGGGGGTATGCCGACTTCGACCGCTACACCCGGCTCAAATTTCGTGAAGACGACCACATCCGCCTTGCCGCCCTCTGTCGATCGCTCACCGAACGGCAAATTCGCTGGGCTCTCAGTAACAGCGACACCCCCTTCGTTCGCAACCTTTTTCAAGACTGCCGCCTGATGCCGATCGCAAATCGGCGCGAGATCAACCTCAACTCCCGCAACCGTACGATCTCCGAGTTGCTCATCACCAATTTTCCGTAATCTCGCGGAATCCGAGAAGCTTCGCGGATCCCCCAATCGGGCCTTGTTTCAAGGCGCCTGATCGGCTAAAAGTAAAGATGGGTTAAGAGGTCCTGAGTGGTTAGCATGTCCTAATTCACTCGCTGGGCTTTCTTCCCGGACACGCCTTCCGGCAAGGGTAGGGCGACGCTGAAGAGGTCCCTTTTTCGGCCGATCGCCTGCTCCTCTCGAAGCCGCCGCCCCGCCTCTCTTCGCGGAGCGGTCCTGCCTGGTGCTTCGGAGGCAGCCATGGACCCCGATGTGGGAGTCTGTCTCGAACTCGAGGGGTCCGCGTGATGCCGACCAGCCCTGTTCGATTGCACGGTGTCTCCAGGCCATCCGGCTGGATGATGATGCTCGGATTCACCCTGGGACTGACCACGAGCTTGGCCGTGGCCGAGGAACCCACGGGGGAAGCCATTTATCAAAAGCGATGCGTGTCTTGCCACGGGGCAAACGGAGAGGGCTCCGAGGACTACCCTCGAGCCCTGGCCGGTGACCGCTCGGTGGCACAGCTCTCGAAGCTGATCGCCAAGACCATGCCTGAAGACGACCCGGGAACCTGCGTTGGGCCCGAGGCGGACAAGGTCGCCGCGTACATCCACGATGCCTTCTACTCGCGCGCCGCTCAAGCAAAGCGCCAGACCGCGCGCATCGAGCTCTCAAGGCTGACGGTACGACAGTATCGTAACGCGGCCGCCGACCTGATCGGCACCTTTCGCGCGCCGGGCACGTGGGGAGATCAACGAGGACTCCACGGCGAATATTTCAAATCTCGGCACTTTAATGGCAACGACCGGGTGATCGACCGGATCGATCCGGTAGTCCGATTCGACTTCGGTGAGGTCGGCCCCGATCCTCAAAAGTTCGACCCCGACCAATTCTCGATTCGGTGGGAAGGGTCCGTCCTGGCTCCCGAAACCGGCGAATACGAGTTCATCGTAAAGACCGAGCATTCGATGCGGTTCTGGATCAATGACCTCCAGAGACCACTCATCGACGCTCTCGTGAAATCCGGGGATGATACGGTTTATCGGAGTTCGATCTCCTTGCTGGGTGGGCGAGCCTATCCCTTGCGGCTCGAATTTTCCAAAGCCAAGCAAGGGGTCGATGACTCGAAGAAGGGCAAGAAGAAACCTGCGGTCAAGGCGTCGATCGCTCTCGAATGGAAGCTGCCGCACCGCACCGCCGAAACGATTCCCGACCGCAACCTCAGTCCCGGTCCCTCACCAGAAACGTTCGTGGTCGAGACATCCTTTCCCCCGGACGATCGTAGCGTGGGCTACGAGCGAGGCACGTCGGTCTCGAAAGCCTGGGATCTCGCGACGACCGACGCGGCCATCGAGATCGTGCGCTACGTTTCCCAACATCTCCGGGAGCTTGCCAACGTTCACGAAGGGATGCAGGATCGGCCTGAGAAACTTCGCGAATTCTGTCTGCGGTTCGCCGAACGCGCCTTTCGACGCCCTTTGACGGACGATCAGAAACGCGACTTCGTCGAACACCAGTTCGTCGACACGCGCGATCCCGACTTGGCCTGGAAGCGAGCGTTGCTCCTCATCCTCAAGTCTCCTCGGTTTCTTTACCGGGAGATCGGCAACAGACAAGACGGTTACGACGTTGCGTCTCGGGTGGCCTTCGGGCTCTGGGATTCGCTCCCGGATAAGCCCCTGCTGGAAGCCGCGGCAGCCGGCCAGCTCGGCAACCGAGAGCAGGTGGTGAAGCAGGCCGAGCGAATGCTGCCGGACCTCCGGACACGCGCCAAGCTTCGCGACTTCTTCCTGCAATGGCTCAGAGTGGAGCAGGTTCCCGACCTCGCCAAGGATCCTGCGTTGTTCGCCGGGTTCGACACGGCGGTAGCCTCTGACCTCAGGACCTCGCTCGACCTCTTCCTCAACGAAGTTGTCTGGAGCGAACCTTCGGACTTTCGCCAGCTCTTCCTCGCCGATTCCCTTTTCTTGAATGGACGCTTGTCCAAATTCTACGGAGGGGAACTTCCGGCGGATGCCCCTTTCCAGAAGGTCTCACTGAATTCTCGAGAGCGAGCGGGGCTTCTGACGCATCCCTACCTGATGGCGAATTTCGCCTATACGGGAACCAGCTCACCGATCCACCGCGGTGTGTTCATCGCCCGAAGTGTCTTGGGGAAGGTACTTCGACCCCCGCCCGAGGCCGTCGCCCCGCTCGCCCCCGACCTGCACGCCGGGCTCAGTACGCGCGAACGGGTGGCCCTTCAGACCAGCCCCACGTCATGCCGCACCTGTCATGGCATGATCAACTCACTGGGGTTTGGGCTGGAGCAGTTCGACGCCGTGGGCCGATACCGAAGTGAGGAGAAAGGAAAGCCGATCGACGCCACCGGGACGTTCGAGACGCGCGCTGGAGAATTCCTTCCTTACTCTGGAGCCCGCGAACTCGCCACGCTGCTGGCAGAGAGTGAAGAGACTCATACCGCCTTCGTTCAGCAGTTATTCCATCACATGGTGAAACAGCCCATCCCCGCTTACGGAATCTCGGAGGCTGCAAACCTCCGCCGCTCGTTCCAAGAGCATAAGTTCAACATACGTCGGCTGATGGTTGACATCATTGCCGACTCTAGCTTGAAATCAAGCGCAGTGGCGACATCCGCGAAGGAACCTCGGCCCAAGTGAAACGGATAACGCGTCCCGCGTTCCCGCGTCTCCCGCAGACGGTTCAACCTTGCCGCTTCTCGCCTTGCGAGCCAGACTGGACTGACGACTGATCGATCCGCCTCGTCTTTCTTTCCGGAGATCCGACATGCCCCACGCCAGCAGTCGCCGTGAGTTCATCCGCGATCTCGGAATCGGGGGGGCCGCCTTACCGTTTCTGTTGAACCTGCCCAGCTTGGGTTTCGCGAACCAGGCGCGCCGAAAGCAGCGGCTGATCGTCATCTTCAGCCCCAATGGCGTGATTCCACCTGCCTTCTGGCCCGACGAAGAAGGGGGGACATTCACCCTCAAGGAAAGCTTGAAGCCGCTGGAGCCGTTCAAGGACCGCACCTTGATCTTGAACGGCGTTTGCGACAAGGTTCGCGGCGACGGTGACAACCACATGCGTGGCATGGGTTGCTTGCTCACGGGAATCGAGCTTTATCCTGGCAATATCCAGGGGGGGTCGGACACTCCGGCTGGTTGGGCCAAGGGACTCTCCATCGATCAGGAAATCAAGAATCACTTGCAAGCGGATGCCGCCACCCGCACGAGATTCGGCTCGCTTGAGTTCGGCGTGATGGTACCCGAGCGGGCCGACACCTGGACCCGCATGGTCTATGCCGGCGCCAATAAGCCGTTGCCGCCGATCGATGATCCCTACCAGATGTTCTCCAAGCTCTACGGCCGGGTGAAGGACCAGGAAAGCTTGCGAAGCATCCTCGACGATCTGCAAGACGACCTGCGCAAGGTCAGTTCCATCGTCTCCGCCGAAGACCGCCAGTTGCTCGACGAGCACGCCACCTTCGTTCGGGAGATGGAGCAGGAGCTCCAGGCGGGGAGTCAGCAGGATGTGGGGCACGCCGTCCCTGAACTCGAGCGAGGGTTGAAGCAAGAAAACGACAACATCCCCAAGATCAGCAAGACGCAGATCGACTTGATGGTCAACAGCTTCTCGGCGGATTTCGCCCGCGTGGCCACCTTGCAATACACCAACTCGGTGGGACAGGCTCGGATGCGCTGGCTTGGTGTGGACGAAGGGCACCACGAGCTGTCTCACAACCCGGACAGCGATCAGAAGTCTCAGGAGAAGCTGATCAAGATCAACAAGTGGTACTGCGAGCAAATGGCTTATCTTGCCAAGCGTCTCGCGGAAACGCCCGAGCCCGGAGGGCAGGGGACCTTGCTCGACAACACGCTGATCGTCTGGACCAATGAGTTAGGCAAGGGAAACTCCCACACACTCGATGACATCCCGTTTGTCCTCGTCGGCAATGGCCTCGACTTTCGCATGGGGCGGTCGCTCAAGTATCCGAAGCTGCCTCACAACCGGCTGCTGCTCGCACTAGCGAACGGCATGGGGCACTCGATCACTCGCTTCGGGAACCCCAACTTCTGTGGCGACGGTGTCTTGCCCAATCTCACCTGAGACGGATCGTCTGCCCGATTGACGGCGGAGGTGCTCCAAGTCACACTCGTCGAGGGCTGTGGGGCCAGAGACCTCTTCTCGGTGCCGCCGAGAGTGTCTGGCCTCGCAATTCGCGCTCTCCCGCGGCTGGAGCACCTTAAGACACCCATGGACTACGAAATCTTCGAGTTGGGCAACGTCCCCCTGCAACGCGGTGCTACGCTACGGAACGCGAAACTTGCCTACAAAACTTATGGAACTCTGAACGCCGCTAAAGACAATGTCATTGTCTTTCCCACCTGGTATTCTGCACAGCATTACGAGAACGAGTGGCTCATCGGCCGGGGAATGGCGCTCGATCCCGATAAGTATTTCATTGTTGTCCCGAACGCTCTGGGAAACGGACTCTCCTCGTCCCCCAGCAATACCCCTTCGCCTTACAATCAGGCTCGGTTTCCCAACGTGACGTTGTATGACAACGTCACGCTGCAGCACCGCCTGATCACCGAGAAGTTCGGAATCACCAAGGTGAAGGTCGTCCTGGGTTGGTCGATGGGAGCGCAGCAAACCTTCCAGTGGGGTGCCCTTTATCCCGACATGGTGGAACGCATCGTTCCATTCGCGGGTTCAGCGAAGACTTCTCCGCACAACTTCGTCTTCCTCGAAGGAATGAAGGCCGCTCTCACCGCGGACGCCGCCTTTCGCGGGGGATGGTATGAGAGTCCTCCGACGCTTGGCTTGCGGGCCATGGGCCGAGTGTATGCCGGTTGGGGTCCATCACAACCGTTCTACCGGGAAGAAGCCTGGCGACAGGTCGGCTTCTCGTCGCTGGAAGATTTCTTGATCGATTTCTGGGAAGGCTTCACTCTCAAGAAGGACGCCAACAACCTGCTTGCCATGCTCTGGACCTGGCAACACGCCGACATCAGCGCCAATCCACTTTTCGAAGGGGACTTCAAGAAAGCCCTGGGTGCCATCAAAGCGCGAGCCATCGTACTCTCACCACAAATCGACCTCTACTTCCCTCCCGAAGACAACGAATGGGAGGTACAGCACATGCCCAACGCCGTATGCCGGCGCATGCCCGGGATCTGGGGGCACCTCGCGGGCGTGGGACTAAACCCGGTCGACACCAAGCTCATTGACGATACGATCAAGGAGATTCTGGCCGACTGAACACCCCTCGCCAAAGGCGCCCCGCTGGCCGGAATCCTTCAATTCATCTCATAAATATACATGGATTCATCTAAACGGCAACGTGCCCTTGCAACGTGGAGCCACATTCCGCAACGCGAAGCTTGCCTATGCGCCCGGCGCCAGAGAGACGCACTGCCACTACCGAACGCCTTCGAGCAGTGGTTGACTGAGCAGAGCCACAAGACGCGGCCCAAGAGCCCGATCGGTCATGCGATCGCCTACGCGCAGTCCCACTGGGCGGCCCTACTCCAGTAAACCAAGGACGGGAATCTGGGTATCGACAACAACCCCGCGGAGCGGACGCGGCTCGCCCAGCGATCGGGCGGCGCGACCGGACCGTCCTTTGGAACGAACGCGGCAGGCGCAGGCCGGCAATCCTCTACTCCTTGACATGCACCTGCAAGCACCTAGCCATCGATCCCTTCGCCTGTCTCCCTGATGTCCTCCGTCGCCTGCCGTCCCATTCTGGCGATGAGCTCGACGAGTTGCTGCCAGATGTCTGGTTCGCATCGCATCACTCGGCACGGCACCAGACAGCGAGCGGAATCGACTGCTTAGCACGCGAGATCGATGACATTCTATTCGGGCTCGGAGAGCACGTACTCCCTGAGAAGTAGTCATCGGACCACCCGTGAGCACTAACGCGCCTTCTGACTTCGAGCGTGATCAGAGGCCGGGAGGTTGCCCAAGTCGCCCACGACGATCGCATCGGTGGACATCGAATTGCCCTCCAGGCCGACGCTCCGGCTTCACCGCGGCTTCGATGCGGTGACCTTCTGCGCGGTCGCCGCCTCCCGCTTCAGCAGGCTTTCCTCTCCGTCCCGGATCAATTTAGAACTCATTGCGAAAATTAAAGTTGTACCAACGGAATGCTCGGCGTGCTCCAGGCACTCGCCAACTGGATTTGAGGGCATGAAACGGAGCGCTTTCTCCGCATCCGGCGAGTACAGTTCGTTCTAGTCTCACGCCAAACGCCATTTAGATTATCCGAGGTGTAAATACGATGCACCAGTCAATTAGTCCGGCAATCCTCTATTTGGGCACGCCGGTCGTCCTCGTCAGCACGGTCAACGAAAACGGCTCATACAATCTGGCTCCCATGTCTTCCGCCTTCTGGCTCGGTTGGCGCTGCATGCTGGGCTTTGAGGCGGTCTCAAAGTCGCCTCAGAATCTCATCAGAACCGGCGAGTGCGTGCTCAATCTCCCTTCCGACACTCAGGTCGACGCCGTCAACCGACTCACTTATCTCACGGGCTCCAACCCCGTGCCAACCGGGAAATCCAAGCGGAACTACCGATTCGAGGAAGATAAATTCGGAGCCTCGGGGATGACCCCGATCGCTTCGGAGACTGTCGCGGCGGCGCGGGCGTTAGAGTGTCCCATTCAACTCGAAGCCAAGCTCGTCCGGGTCAATCCCGTCATGGCGGACGAGTACGACTACTCCGTCCACGAGCGGAGCGCCGAGTGCACGTTGGAGGGCATTGTCTGTATCGAAGTCCGAATCACCCGCGTCCACGCACATCCGTCGGTTTTGATGGAGGGGAAGCCAAACCGGATCGACCCGGATCGGTGGAAACCGCTCATCATGAGCTTCCAGCGATTTTACGGGCTGGGGTCAGAACTCTCCAAGTCGCGGCTCGCGGGGATTTCCGAAGCCATGTACCGGACTCCTGACATCGACCGGGCAAATCTCTCTGCGTCTGGAAGATAACGAGTTTGAAGCCGGGAAACGGAGATCCTTGAGGAGGTCCGTGGCTATCGTCCAGGGCGAGAGGCCCAGTGGCTTCTTTTATCAACGTTCTCACACAAGAGTGCACCATGTCCAGAGAAGAAGAAAACAAGGCTATCGTCGGTCGCTGGTTCGCGGATTTCTGGGGCAAGGCTTGCAATCTGGGCATCATAGACGAGCTCGCTGCTCCGGACATGCTCTTGCAGTATTCGCTGCATGCGCCCCGTCGGGGCCACGAGGACATCTAAGCGTTCATGGCAGACTTCCGCCGTGCATTCCCAGACCTCAACTTCTGGGGAACCGCCGACCTCATCGCCGTGGGAGACTATGTGGTCGGCCGTTGGGAGGGCGGCGGCCCCCATCCCGGGTGGGCATTTAGCGACTTCGTCGTTGGTTCATTGCCGGCCGCTACCGGGCGGAAGATGCACTTCACCGGGACGACCGTACTTCGAGTCAAGGACGGCAAGATCATGGAGGAGATCGGCCTGGACGACGGCGTAACCGCACTCCAACAGTTGGGACTCGTTCAGACGGTCTAAAGCGTCATTCTGAAGCAAAGGAGGTCGGGATCGCTGGGCCCTCTTTGCTTCGCAATTCTCCAACCTAGAGAGCTTACTGCAATGTCAGAACCACTTAGCCGCAGAAACGTGCTGGGAACCGGGCTGCTCGCCGTTGGAAGTTTGGCCGGACTTTCCCAATTCGGCAGGGCTTCAAGCCCGCGTGACACGTCCAAGGAAAAAGACAACAAGGCCATCGTGAGTCGCTGGTTCACGCATTTCTGGGGCAAGACATGTAACCTCGACGTCGTCGATGAACTCGCTGCTCCAGACATGCTTTTGCAGTATTCGCTGCATGCGCCCCGTCGGGGTCGCGAAGACATCAAGGCGTTCATGACCGGTTTCCGCAAGTCATTCCCGAATCTCCATTTTTGGGGGTCCGCTGACCTCATTGCGGAGGGAGATTATGTCGTCGGCCGCTGGGAGGGCGGCGGCACCCACACCGGCCCGGCATTTAGCGACTTCGTCGTTGGTTCATTGCCGGCCGCTACCGGTCGCTTTATGCACTTTACCGGGACTACGGTGCTCAGGCTCAAGGACGGTAAGATCGTAGAAGAGGTCGGCCTTGACAACGGTGTGATCGCACTTGAACAGCTTGGCCTCATTCGCGCAGTGTGATCGCTATTTATGATTCATGTTCATTGCAATTCACGAAAGCGCAACAGTGTCAACCTGGGCCGCGAAGCGGGAAATGCCTCGCGGCCCAACACATTCATAATCGTTGCCGCATTTCAAATGGAAACGAAATCTTCTGGACGACGGAGCGACACTCGATGAGTCAATCGGCCAACGATTCTTTTATTGCCGAACAATGTTCTTTTGAACGCCAGGTCACCGCAGACCAACTGAACTGGCTCAACCCAGGCATCCTCGGGACAGCAGCTTTGATTCCGTTTTCCACCGGCGTATTGGCGAACGCCTTTCGGAATGGCGACTTGCAGGATCAGAAAGCAGCGGTAGCGCTATACGCGATCATCGCGAGTCTCATGTCGGCCGCGTGGTTGCTGGTATTTCTTTACCTTCATCACCATCTCGAGCTTGTGAAGGAAAAGATCTCATTGGGATCCTTCACCGCTCGAATGATGCGTCCAACACTCGGCGTGTTTCTCTACGCGGCAGCCGGGCTACTTGGATGGCTAGCGCATCCAGTCATGGCGATTGTGATTTTCATTTTTATGGTCACCTACTATGCGCCAACGAGCAGGGGTATACGCTTCGGAAATAGAGTACGGCTATGAAATCTAAAACCGCCGCCACGATCGTCCTTGATGCAGACGGGACAGCAGTTCGTGTCGCACTTCTCGATTGGCCGGCAACGTGCCGGTGAAACCACGCAAGAGGCGGTCAGACGAGCTGGATGTCTTCGGTTTGCAGGATCCGCTCCGCCTCATCCTCACAGGCGCGGACCGCCTCGGGCGAGCCTTGAAGAGCGTCAGACAGAAAGTCCGACGCTCGGGCGGCAAGCAGGTTCGTGACCTTCACCCCGAAGAGTCCGGGCAACTTGCTTGTCTCATGGTCGGGAGGAATGTCGTGCACTTGCACGAAGGGGAAGAACTCTCGCGAACCGGCCAGCGCGATCGCGATTCTCATCAGTCGCTCCACCTGGCGGAATTGAGTCGCGTCAAGCGAGCCAGGAGCTTCGAGGAGCCGCCCGGCAACGCGCCTGACGGCTCCATGAAGAGAACGCACCGCAAGTTCCGTGATCGCCGGTTCCAGTGAATCCGAATTCATCGGCCTTCCCCCACCGAGCTTGTCCGTGAAATTGTCGACACGCGCCGGCGCTTGCGGCTCGCGTCCGTGAGAATACACTTGGCCCACAAAGGCCCGGTCTCACGGACACGCCGCGAGCGTGCTCACCCACTTTGATCTTATCTCAAAAAGGATCCGGCGGAGGGAAACTCGAGGAGTGCCTCTTCCTGGCAGCGGGTCGGCTCTATCGGATCGTTACCTTCCCGTTGGGCAGCGCATGCGGCAGCCTCGACAGGAATGATGTAACTCACTCATGCGGGTCACGAGCAACGCTTTGCCGGACCACATCCGTATTGAAGACAAATCACAAACCAACGATTTGACCCTGAGAGAGCACTGTATGTTGCCGGCGGGTGACGTGCGATGGGGAGATGCAATCCGATGACGGTCGTCGAGGATCACGGAGAACGGTTTTTGGCGGCCGCTCAGTTCTTACGGATTGTTGAACTGCACCTGCGAAACGCGCCCGCGCAACAAGTCGAGTGTTGGGGAGCCAGGAAATGCGAACCGCGGTGAGATCGGCTGAGGGTCGTCCTTCCGAGACGCGAAGCCTTCTCTGGGAGAACTGCATACCCTGCAAAGCTTTGAGAAATCGAGGGGTTTGTGCATGACAGCATCGGGCCGGAGTGCGTCGAGCGCCGTCATTCGTTCCGGCTCATGGTAACCGGTCGTGATCACAACTTTGATGGCAAGCTTTTCTTCGCGAATCTTTCGAAGAATCGCTTCCCCGTCGCCATCGGGCAACGCCAAATCCAGGATGACGTAATCGGGATGCGACCAAAGCAGGTTCATAGCTTCCGACAGGGTCTTGGCAGACGTGACGCGCCAATTCCTCAGCCGGAAAAGGGTTTCGAGAGCGCGTCGGGACATGTCGTTGCCTTCGACGATCAAGAGCTTTGGCATTGGTCAGCGCCCCGATTTTGTAGTCGATTTACGCCGGGATAGAGGACGTGTTGAAGTCGCGGCAACAAACTTCGCCGCCAACGGCGTGTCGGAAGTGCGGTAGGTCAACATCGACCCACACGATCGACTCATTTCTCGTACGCCTCGTTCCCCAGGCTGTTACAGTGGGTATGGTGAAAACGACGAAAAAAATCCGAATTTCTTCGGGCAGCGCCGCAAATCCTCGCATTTCCTCGACTTCACGCATTTCCCAACCCAGACTACCGGAACTTGTCGCCTCATTGAGGCTAACATGTGTTCTTGCATGTTGTTTTTCAGAAACGAGCAGAAGCGGCGACTTTTTTTTCAGGGAGTCATGCCCCGTCAGTTCTCCTTGTACTGGCGCTCTGTCACGATTACGCTGTTGATTATGGGTGAATCAAAGCACTCACAGGAAAGTCTCTCGATCTCAAAACTCTTCCTCAGCGATCGAGGCCTCTTTCAAAGACACGGCCGTGGCTCCCAAGCCGTCTTTTTGAAGTTCGCAACGTGTGTTTACCTCACAGCCTACCGACTCGTCATACCGCGTTCCTTCGGCAGCCATTGGTTGCAGAATATTGCGGGGAACGCCTGCATTCACTGAGAGCTCGTACCCAAACACTCCCATTCTATTTGATGATTGATTGACTCATGTCACTTCTCAAATTCGCACAAATTTCGGCCCGCTTCAAAACGCACCGATATCCCCTCCTTCCGCCGATATATCATGCGGGTTCACGGTGGGGTACAGCCGTTCTCTTTCTCGCGCTCGGGGGAATGCCCGCAAGGGCGGCAGCTCAGGCCGAGGCTCCCAAGGGGGAACCATCGACCAGAGCCGTCTTGCAGGAATACCGCAGAGCGACACTGGCCGCCCCGGGAGACAGGAGCCGAGGTCAAAGACTGTTCGAAGATGTCTCGCGTACGCGCTGCGCCTCTTGCCACTCGATTGGAGGCCCAGGGCCCACGCCGGGCCCGGATCTGTCGGGGCTGGGAGGGGGCAGGGCAAGCCGTGAGGAGATTCTCGACGCAATTCTGGAACCCTCGTCGAGGATCCACCCAGACTATGCCTCAACGGTCGTCGCCCTCAAGTCCGGCCAGGTGGTGCAGGGAATTCTCCGTCCGCTCAGCGACCTTGAGGTTGAGGTCGTCACCTCGGCAACCGAAACGGTCAAATTGGCCCGTTCTGACATCGAGGAGCAATCGCCCAGCCGCGAATCCATCATGCCCACAGGTTTTCACGTCATCCTCTCTCCCACGGAGATGGCTGACTTGCTTGCCTACCTCGGCACGCTGGGACCGCCAACCAGCGGTTCCTTGCGCGAGGCCATGAATCCTCGTGACATCCCTCGAGCCACGGAGCCCGTGCGGTTCCTGCCGATCATCGATCGAAACGCCCCTTTCCAGCGCCCTGTTTGGTTCGGCTCTCTCCCAGGCCATCCCGAGAACGTGGTTGTGCTCGAAATGCAAAGGGGACGGATCTGGCGGATCGAAAGAAACGGAGGCCAGCGAACGCTCTTCGGTGACGTCCTCAGCGAAACAACCCCCGGCGAGTTGACGGGGCTGACGAGCCTGGCATTCCACCCTGACTTCGTTCGCAATCGCCGCTACTTCCTCAAGATGCACACCCCACGAGGACAAGGGCGGCTGGCGGTACAGATTGTTGAACGCAAAGCCACGGCGGACGGTCTGCGAGACGCCGGCGAACCCTCTAAGGTGCTTTTACGGATTCCCGTCGTTAGCGACATCCACAACGGCGGGCACCTCGCCTTCGGACCTGACGGATTCCTCTACGTCGGCATGGGGGACACCGGTCCCCAAGGGGACCCGAGAGGACACGGCCAGGACCTTTCGACGTTGCTTGGCAAAATCCATCGCATCGACGTCGACCACGCCGAAGGAGATCGCCCCTACGCCATCCCCGCCGACAACCCCTTCCGAGAGCAAGCCGGAGCCCGCCCCGAGATCTGGGCCTACGGCTTCCGCGAACCCTGGCGGTTCACCTTTGACTCATCGACCGGTGAACTGTGGGTCGGAGACGTGGGACAAGGGCTCTACGAGGAAGTGTCGATCGTCCGGCGCGGTGAGAATCACGGATGGAACGTGCTCGAGGGCTTTCGCCCGTTCTCCGATCGCTTCCTGAACAACAACGCCCCCAAGGTTCCTCCCGTTTTTGCGTATCACCATCGCGTGGGAGTGTCCGTGACGGGAGGCTTCGTCTACCGCGGCCGCAAGAACCCCTCTCTCGCGGGCAAGTACATCTTCGGCGACTTTGAGACGCGGCGGGTCTGGGCCCTGGAACAACGGAATCGCATGCTTACGTCAATGATCGAGATCGGTGTTGCCCCCGACCGTATCGCTTCTTTCGGACAGGACGCTGAGGGAGAGATTTACCTGGTGGGGCTCGACCGCGGTCTGATCTACGAAATCGACGCGACCAGCGCCGACCTGACTCCGGCTTTGCCGGCGCGCGAAGTGGTGATCACATCGAGAAATGAAGCCATTCCGTGGAAGGCCACCGAGACGGAGCCCGCTGTGGAGTGGTCTCGTGATGACTTCGACGATTCCTCCTGGCGCGAATTGCCTGGAGGTTTCGGTACGCGAGGCACCCCCGGCTCCGTCGTACGTTCCGAGTGGCGCACCGGCGACATCTGGCTCCGCCGCGAGTTTACCCTTCCGGCTGTCGATACCCGCAACCTCGCCTTGCTGGTTCACCATGACGAGAACGCGGAAATCTACCTCAACGGTGTGTTGGCAGCCCGCCTGCCACGTTTCACCGCCGACTACGAGGAGGTTGCCATTTCCGCCGAGGCCCGCGCCGCGCTTCGACCCGGTAAAAACCGCCTAGCGGTCCACTGCCATCAAACGGGAGGGGGGCAGTACATCGACGTCGGGATTGTCGAAAATCGAAGCCGCCCGGCCTCCGCTCCCAATCCTCGGTAACGTATTCAGCCGGGCGACTCTCGCATTGCGGATCATGGAACGATTGGCAGACAAATCGCTCCGGTATAGTTCCTTGCCCCCAAGCTCTGCGAGCCGGTTCCTTCCGCGGGGGCGCAGTCCGTCAGGGCTGCGTCCCCCGGGGATGCTCTTCGCCGCCGATCGATCTCTACCCCCTATCTCCCTCCTCAGTGAAGCTCCGGCGCCAAGCCGTGGCCGGTGTCCAGCGCTTCGGACTCGGCCTGTCCCTTTGCGTCTCGCACGACAAGGGAATAGAACGAGGGGACCACGAAAAGCGTGGTGACGAGTCCGGCGAGAATGCCACCAATCACGGACCGCCCCAGCGGCGCGTTGGCCTCACTGCCTCGCCCCTGCGCCAGAGCCATCGGAATCAATGCGAAGAACGCGGCCAGTGCCGTCATGACTACGGGGCGGACCCGGATCGAGGCCGCCTTGCGAATCGCCTGGTCGGGATTGAGCCCCTCTTGAATTCGCAGGTTCTGGGCGAAATCCACAAGCAGCACGGTGTTCGAGACCACGATCCCCACCATGAAGATCACACCCAACAGCGACTGAACGTTGATCGCGGTGCCGGTGAGATACAGCATGACGACGACTCCCACCAACCCCAGGGGGACCGCGAAAAGAACCACCAAGGGGGTGACGTACGACTTGAACAGAGCGGCCATCAGAAAATAAATCAGCATTGTTGCAAGGACGAGTCCCATCCCAAGGTTTCGGAACGTCTCCTGCATTCGCGAGTATTCACCACTGAGTTCGATCATTGCCCCCTTGAGCGTGCCCCGATTCGCCGAGCGGTCGACTGGATCGTAAGGAATCCACGAACCGTTGCCCTGGTCGACCCCGAATTCTCCGACAACCTGCGTGACGTCGTCAGCCACGTGCCCCAGGTCCCGTCCGTAAACCCCCATCGTCAGGTCGATCGTCGACTGAAGATTGTTGTGGGTAATTTCCGTGGGGACTGTGCCCCGGTGGAGCGACGCAATGTTGCGAAGGGGAATCGGCTCGCTCTGCTTCGGGCTCGTGATCGGCACGTCGAGCAGCGTTTCGACCGAGTCGATATCCTCCTCGAAGTACTGGACCCCGACGAAGTATTGGTTCTTGCTGACGGGATCAATCCAGAAGTTCTTCTTGTGATACTGGATGCTGGAATTGAGGGCCGCGACGACGTTCTTCATGACCTCAGCCTGATTGAGACCAAGGTCTGCCGCTTTCGCGCGATCTACCTCGATGATGAACTCCGGATAGTCGAGACGCTGGATGATGCGGGCATCGACCACCCCCTCGATTTTGTTGACGCGCCGCTGGATCCCCTCGGCGACAAGACGGGCCTGCGCCATGTTCTTACCGGAGATCCGGACGTTAATCGGTGAGGACTTTCCTTCGTTCATGGCCGATCGAATCATGCCACCGGCGTCAAACGCGAACTCGAGGTCCGAAAACGAAGGATCCTTGGAAAAACCCGTACGCAGCAGGTGCACATATTCCTGCGCGGAGTGCCGGCGATGCTCGGCGAGCTGAACCTTGATCACTGAGTCCATCGGACCGGCATTGGGTGTGTAAGCCGCCGAGAGGTCAGCAACAACGCCGAGTTCGGAGATGATCACCTGAACGTCGTCACCGACGTGCTTCCGGACAAATTTCTCAACCTGCTCGACACGTTTCTCTGTCTCCTCGATTCGAGTACCGCTGGCGGCTCGGGCGTAGATCTCGAATGCACCCGCGTCGACCTCGGGGAAGAATTCGCGGCGTAGCTGGCTCCCCAGCAAAACGAGCACCGCAACCAGTGTGAGCACAGCGCCAAGGACGGTGGCGAGCCGGTAATTCATCACCGAATGAAGTTGCCGCGTATACCATCGAATGCCGGCCTCAATGAGTCCCTCCCAGCGAGCAAATGCTCCGGAGAGCAATCGGCGCCATGCCGCGGGGCGAGCCTCTTGCCCATGAACGGGGGTTACCTCATCGTGCGAGTGGCCGTCTCCATGCGCGACGTGAGGGCGAAGCCAGCGGGCCGACCTTGAAGGGACAAGGGTTCTCGAGAGCAAGTAGGCCGAGCCCATCGCGAATGCCACAGCCGCGGCCATCGGTCGATAGAGAAACTCTCCCAAGCCAGGCATCAGGGCCAGCGGTGCCAGCACCAACAGCGTGCACAAGCTGGCCACGAGTTCCGGCATGGCCACCTCGCTGGCCCCTAGGTACGCCGCCTCGTCAGGAGAGGCTCCCAAGCCGAGGTGCCGGTGTGTGTTCTCCAAACAAATGATCGCGCTATCAACAAGAGGCCCAATCGCCAGTGAAAGCCCGGCCAATGTCATTACATTGATCGTGTTGCCTGACGCAAGCAGGCCAACGAGGGCGGCAAGCACCGCGATCGGGATTGTCAGGACGGCGATTACCGTCATCCGCCACTCACCCAGGAAGAGTAAGATCACCAGCGAGCAGAGAGCCGCCCCCAGGATGCCTTCTTCCATCAGACTTTCAATCGACTGACGCACATAGACCGATTGGTCCATCACGAGCTTCAGATCAATTCCACTTCGCGTCAATCGAGCCTTCATCGTGTCCAAAGCGCCTCGAAGCGTATCCACCACCTGAAGCGTGCTCGCACCAAGTTGGCGAAAGACCGGTACGTAGACTTGCCGCTTGCCATTGACCCGGACGACATTCGTCTGGATGAAGTTGGCGTCTTTGGGGGTCGCAACGTCGGCGAGGTAAGCCGCATTGCCCTGCTCATTGCGTAGCGGAATCTGTGCCATGTTGCCGACGACGTCGAACATCGAATTCGAGTCGATCGCGTAGTCGGTCTTGCCGAACTTGGCGCTGCCGGTGGGAAGGAAGACGTTGTATTCGTCGACGGCTCTCATCACATCTTGAGGCGAGAGGTGTCTGGCCTGCAGCTTGACACGGTCAAGATAGAGCATGACCGCACGGACCTTGCCGCCGTAAACCAACGGGGCGATTGCCCCCGGCTGTGACATGATCTGCGGGCGGATCTCGTATCGCCCAGTGTCGAAGAGTGCCGCCTCCCCCTGGGTTTCGCTATCGAGCGCAATCAAGCAGACCGGAGTCGTGCTCGTCGGGTCATAAGGCAAAACCACAGGGGGGAGCGTTCCCGGGGGCATGGTGGGATATTCCCAGCCGGCAAGGGAGTTGACCTCGGTCAGGGCTCCACTGCGGTCGATGTTGGACCGGAAGTAATCACGGACAATACTTACCCCCACGATCGACCGCGACTCCAGCTTTCTCCCACCGGTTGCCTGCACCACGCCTCGCTCCAGGCGCGCGGTGATGTTCTTCTCGATACTCGCGGCGGGCATGCCGCCGTAGAAAACGAGCGTTTGCACGGCGGGGCTACGAAATACGGGCAGAATGTCGATGGGGATCGAATAGGCGGCCAGCATCCCCAAGACGACAATCGCTAGCGACATGACCGTCACGGCGATCGGATTCTTGAGCGAAGCTCGGATCAAACCATTCATGTGCAGGCGACTCCGCCAAGAAATTCCATTGCGAGCAGGTGATCACGCAAGCCGACACCGATCCCTTTGGCCGGATTGACACGTCAAAATTCTCACCTGGATCACCCTCAGAATCTGAAATTCGCGAGGTGTCCCGAGATGCGCTGCCGGCGTGGCATTGGTGCGCCGTCACTCGTCAACCGGACGCATTGGCATTTACCGCCATGCCTTCTTCGAGAGGGATGCTGGAGCGAAGCACGACCTTTTCACCAGGGGCGAGCCCGGACGCGACTTCGACGAGAGTTCCGTTATCCGCCCCCAGCTCGACTTTGAGGCGATGGACCTTGCCGTCCCGGACGACCTGAACCATGCCTCGCCCCTTTCCGGAGCGGTCGAGCACGCAGGCCACAGGCACCGTCAGCCGCTTTGAGGTGGCTTCGAGCCCGATGCTCGCTTTGCCGTACATCCCCTCGCGGAGCAGCCCATCCGGATTGGGAAGATCGATCTCGACGCGCATCGTCCGGGTCGTCGGATCTTCGGAGTTCGCCACTCTCGAAACCGCCCCACGGAACGTCCGCCCCTCAAGGCCGTCGATCGTCAAGACGGCCGGATCACCTGGATCTGTCAAAACCACATCACGATCAGGGACGCGAACGACAACCCGCATCAAGTCGACCCGCGCCACGGTCAGGAGAGAGAACTGGCTACCGTCCGAGGCCGATCGGATGAACGCTCCCGGATGATAGTTTCGACGCGTGATGACCCCATCGAAGGGCGCGACAATTTTGGCATATCCGAGATCGACCCGAGCCTTCGCCAGCCGCGTCTCGGCGACGCTCACCGCCGCCTTGGCCTCGGCCACATCCACCTTCGCCTGCTCGATCTTTGCCGCCGCTCCCTTCAGTTGGGACTTCGCAGTCGAAACCGCAAGGTGTGCTGCTTGCTCGGACGCCGCGGCCGATTCGTAGTCGCGGAACTGCTCATCCACAAGCCTCCTGTCCACGGCATTTCGATCGAGAAGAGACTTCACGCGTTCGTACTGGGCCTTGGCGAGCCTGAGATTTGCAACCGCCCGGCCGATCTCCGCTTCCGTTTGAGAAACCGTGGCGGCCGCGGTCTCCTTTTCAGCCTCGACGATCTTGACCTTGGCCTCCGCCTGTTCGGCGCGAACCTTCGACTGAGCGAGCATGGCCGCAGCCTCGCTGACCGCATTCTCTTCGCGAGGAACGTCGATCACCGCTAAAATCTGCCCTTTTTTCACATGCGATCCAATGTCGACATCTTGCGTCTTGAGATATCCCGAGACCATGGCGTAAAGTTCCACCGACTCGAACGAATGAACCGAGCCGGGCTGCACCGTCATTCGCTCGATTCCTCCTTCGCGGGGCGTCACGATGTCCACGCGAGGCGCCGCCGATTCTTGGGACTCAGGCTTATTCGCCTCAACATGAGCCGCGGAATCGGGGGTTCCGTATCCCCGAACTCGATAGCCAACTCCCACCACACTCAATGCACACAGCACGAGTACTGCGAACCGTAAACGCCGCTTAGGGCGGCTGGCGGCCACACGAGGCTGCGTGACTGTTTCACTTGGTGTCGGCACGGTATTGGAACATCCCGGGGGGTATAATGACGGGAGTCGTGGGGTGTCATGACAACAGGCACCCGCATTGGAATGCACCTTAACTTTAAGACAGGCTGGTAAGCCCCCGGTAAAGCCACGGTAAATTCCCCTTTACCGACACATTCTCCCCTTCCTCACCGCCGACAATAGATGGTGCAATCAAGGCGGAAGAAGGGAGAGCACTCGAGTTTCAGCCTTGGGTTTGGCTGTGACCAAGAGGCGTTAGCCAGCGGCTTTCCACAACGGATCAGCGAGGCTGCGCCAGAAGGCGAAATGGTATGAGCATTCGGCTTCTTGTTGTCGAGGACGAGGCGAATATCGCCGACTACCTCGTTCGAGGGCTGCGGGAAGAAGGCTTCACGGTAGAGACGGCGTCTGACGGCGTGTCCGCCAGCCACGCGCTGCGGGCAGGAGGCTGGGACCTCGTTTTGCTCGACTGGTGGCTCCCGGGCATCGATGGCCTTTCCCTGCTGAAGACCTTTCGGACCCGCGATCGCGTTACGCCGGTGCTCTTTCTGACGGCACGAAACCATGTTCAAAACCGGGTGCAGGGTCTCGACAGCGGTGCCGACGATTACCTTTGCAAACCCTTTGATTTCGACGAACTGATGGCCCGCGTCCGCGCCCTGATCCGGCGCCGAGAAAACAACACGGGTACCCTGATTTCGCAGGGGGACGTACAGATTGACGTGGCTGCGCAGAGGGCGGAAAGAGCAGGCAAACCGCTCGATCTCACCGCCAAGGAGTTGTCGCTTCTCGCCTATTTTCTACGTCACCCCGATCAGGTTCTTTCGAGAACCCGCATTTACGAAAACGTCTGGGGAGGGCAGATGGACGGCCCCTCGAAAACGCTTGACGTCCATGTCATGGAGCTTCGCCGCAAGCTGGAAGCTCTCGGCCCGCGCGTCATCCATACGTTTCGAGGTCGTGGCTACCTCTTCGGCAATCTGCCAAACACGGGGTGGGAGGAAGGAAGTTGAGCCTGGCAACTCGACTCTCGGCATTCTTCCTGATCGCCCTGGCCCTGGTCCTGACAGGGTTCTCGGGGAGCTTGTATTTACTCGCTCGAGAATATCTTCACCTGCAACTGGACGAGCGGCTCCAACAGGCCCTCGACACGCTTGAGGCCTCTGTGGACATTGAGCCTGGGGGACTTGAATGGGAGCCAAGCGACCGCCGAATGATGCTCGGACTCGAGCCGGGTGAGGCTGCCGTGCGCTGGGGCGTCCGCGACTCCAAGGGCGCCCTAGTCGACAGCTCCCGCAATTCTCGCGATACCCGGTTTCCAACCACATGGTCACCGAAGGAATGGCCTCGGAATCCCTCGGATGGAACCGTTTTCGGTGCCCTGCCTGGATGGCGGCTGGCGGGCCGCCGGCTCCAACTGGAAGACCTGCTGAGGCAAGGTCGAGGCCACCCGAACGACGAGCCGGGCTACGAGGTGCAGTACAAGGAGCTTGTTCTGAGCGTCGGTCTGTCGCCGGCCCCGATGGAGGCGACGCTGAGCCGGCTGCTCATGACACTTCTCGCACTCTCCGTCGGCGTCTGGGGAACGGCGGCCGTGATGGGCAGACAGCTCTGCCTTCGCGTGCTCATGCCGTTGAACCGCATGGCCAAGGCGGCAACCGCCATGAACGCGGCGGATCTTGGGCGAAGGCTCCCCGCACCTGGCACTAACGACGAACTCGACGAGTTAGGACAGGCGTTCAATGACCTCTTGGAGCGACTACAGAAGGCATTCGACCTGATGAGTGAGGCCTACGAACAGCAACGGCGTTTCGCGGGGGACGCATCTCACCAGCTTCGCACCCCGCTCACGGCCCTCCTGGGACAAGTCCAGGTCGCGCTTCGCCGCGAACGATCTCCCGAGGAATACCGCAGAGTCCTGGAGATTGTCCGCACCGAGGGGACTCGCCTCAGGCAGATCGTCGAGTCCTTGCTCTTCATGGCCGAGCCCGACGGTGCACCTCCTGACCTCCAACAGGTCGACCTCACAACCTGGGTTCCTGAGCAGCTCGGCCGCTGGTCGACGCATCCCCGCGCGGCCGACCTGCAATCAGAAATCAAAGATCTCTCGCCTCTGGACGTGTGGGTACATGCTCCGTTGCTCTCTCAGCTTCTTGATAACCTTTTGGAAAACGCCGTCAAGTACAGCCCTCCATGCACACCCATTGTCGTCAGGGTTTGGCGCGGGGATGGAGTGGCGTATCTGGGAGTCCAAGACCGAGGCTGCGGGTTGACGACCGAAGATGCCCGGCATGTCTTCGAGCCCTTCTTCCGGACCGAGACCGCGCGACGCGGCGGCCAGACGGGAGTTGGCCTGGGACTCGCCATGGCCTCCCGAATCGCCGCGATGTTCGGAGGCTCGCTCGATGTTCGAAGCACCCCGGGAGAAGGAAGCCTCTTCACGCTCCGACTTCCCACAGCTCCTTACGTCCCAAGTCAATGCGAACCGCTGGAAGCCCAACTGCCCACGGAAGAGACCACAGCCCGAACATAACAAGCCTTTTAACACTTTCCTTTTTATTCATTAATTCCATTAATCCATAATCCAAGCAAATTCTCATAGCGTACCATCGTCCGTCGAAAATTGATCGCGATGGCTCGGCAATACTCCCGGCAAGATGCTCGGGGACAAGATGTGTCTGTTTCCAGGAAGGACCAAACGGATGGAACCGAGACCTCGGTTTGGAGAAAGCGTTGGCGTTCAGCTAACTTTGCTGCTGATACTCGGCGCAATGAACGCCGTGGCCGCAGCGCCAGGGGGGGCAACTTCGGCGTCCTTGCCAACCCAGAGTAGGACGCCCAGAATCCGCCACGACCTCCCGCCTCAATCCACACTTCCATCGCCGGTGCGTCCGACCGGGGGTGTGCAGCAGTCTCTTGCGGAAGCCGCCCCGGTGAGATCATCTCAAGACCCGATCCCCGATCGCGCTCAAGCGGGTTCGAGCCTGAAACCTCTTGAAGACGAGGAACGGAAGAACGTCTCGTCCAAGGAGAGGGGAACCGAGGCCAAACTTCCTGTAGGTACCGCCGTCACCATGCCCTCAGCTCCGACGGCCATGGTCATCGACACGACGTTGATACCGGGACGAAAGATCGAGCCGATCGACCTGATCAGCGTGCTTCGTTTGGCGGGAGAACGAGACCTCAACATCGCCATCGCGCGACAGAAGATCAATCAATCACTTGCCGAGTTGGAACGGACGCGGTCTCTCTGGCTCCCCAGTCTTTTCCTCGGTCCGACGTATTACCGCGCTGATGGCCAGGTTCAGACGGTGACCGGCCAGGTCATCAACGTGAATCGCAGCTCGTTGTTCCTGGGCGGGACCGCCGCGCTACCCAACGGCTTTCCGGCCCCTTCGGCGGGAACCGGCTACCCCCAGTTGAACAGCCTCAGTTCCGTTTTGCGAATCTCGGACATGATCTTCGAACCGCTTGCCGCACGACGTATCGTTGCGGCCAATCAAGCCGGTCTCATGAGCCGGACTAATGACGCACTTCTCGAGGTCGCGGAGGCCTACCTCGATCTTCAGATCGCCAGTGGGCGTCTCGCCATCGCGCGGGAGGCGGCGGCAAAGGCCGAGCACCTGGCGAAAATCACCGAAGCATACGCCAAGGAAGGGCAGGGCACCGAGGCTGACCATCGCCGGGCACTGGCCGAACAGAGGCATCAACGCAAGAACATTCAATCCGCCTCGGGCCAGTTGCTGGTCGCATCAACCAACTTAACGCGTTTGCTCGTCCTGGACACTCGCCTCGTGGTTGCTCCCATCGAACCCGCGGAAGCCACGCTTTGCCTGATCTCCGAGGACATTCCCCTCGACAACTTGATCATCGAAGCATTGCAGCATCGCCCTGAGCTGGCCCAATCCCGCGAGTTGGTTCAAGCCGCCATCATACGGCTGAAACAGGCGAAGCTCCGCCCATTCATCCCAAGCGTTTCCGCCACCTATGCCGGCGGCGGTATGGGAGGGGGCCAGGGGGGGTTCTTCGGCGACTTCGGCGCTCGGGGCGACTTCATGGCCAGCATATTCTGGGAACTGCAGCACCTCGGTTTCGCGGATCGGGCCATCATGCGTCGAAATGCCGCCGAGAAGCGAACGGCGGATCTGGAGTTGCTCCAGATCGAAACCCGCGTCGCGGCCGATGTTGCCTCAGCCTACGAACAGCGCATCGCGGCGTCGCGCCAGATTGCTGAGTCGCGAGAAACCGTGTCCGAAGCCATCGAGTCACTCAAGCTCAACCGACTCAACATGCAGGAAGGAGCCGGCTTGCCTCGCGCCACGCGTCCCATCGAAGTTCTTCAGCCGATTCAGGCGTTGGCCCAAGCGCGTCTTGATTATCTGGATTCCGTCATTGCCTACAATCGTGCCCAGTTCCGTCTCAAGCGCGCTATCGGTCAACAGCCGTGAGATCGTCCCCTCCAACAGGCATATTACGCTTACCCTCCTTCAGGATATTACTTCTAGACATGACTATTATTTGCGACTCGTCCGCGATACCAGGCGAAATTCCGCCCCGTGGTTCGCAACTTTTCGATCCTGTGCGTCGTTCAAAGAAAGGATGCGTTGGTACGAAACGAGAAATTCCCGCAGCCACTCCCAGGACGGAAAAACACTCCGGGAACGTACTCCGCCGTTTTTCTAAGAAAACGACGCGCGCGGAATTCCACTGACCATACCAATGAGTGATGAGACAGAGGTTTTTTGGGGGGGATAATGCTACTGGCGAGATTGCCAGTTTTTTGGCGGGACTTGAACGGAGAGGGGGGGATTCGAACCCCCGAGACCCCTTGCGGAGCCTAACGGTTTAGCAAACCGCCGCTTTCGACCACTCAGCCACCTCTCCTGCATCCGAGTCGATTGAGAATGGCGACAAGAAGTCACCTCGACTTCGGCACTTCCGGAAATTACCAAACCGGGGCCCCTTGAGTCAACCGGAGATTCAACGAGGGCTTCGGCGGGAGGTCCTAATCTGGGAGTTGTGCGGGAATTGAGCGTTGGAAGTTTTCCCACGCGAAAGCTCGCTCACAAGGCAATCCTTCCTACCGGACCGAGCAGGTAGTCGTTAGATTGGATTGAGGCGATTCGACAAAAGATCCGCCTCATGACGGGTCTGCCGAAAACAGCGATTGCGGAATGGGTTGGCCGGCAGGTAGCCTGTCGAGGGCTTGGTCGCAAGAGAGCCAGCCGAACGAAGGCGGAAACGCGAGCTCCTGGACGGGGGTGATGACATGTCCGTCGGCGATCCGCCACGGGACGGCGACACCGAGATCCCGGACTTTTTGGCCAGGATTCACGCCGGTGATGAAACGGCTGCGCGAGAGTTGCTGACCCGGTACGAGGCCGAGGTCAGGCTGGTCGTTCGGCGCCAGTTGCCCAGATTACTAAGATCACGGTTCGATTCGCTCGACTTCCTGCAAAGCGTGTGGGGGAGTTTCTTCCGGCGCGTGCGTACAGGTCCCGCGGAATTCGAAGATTCGCGCCATCTTGTCGCGTTTCTGGCCCGGGCTGCGAAGAATAAAGTGATTGATGAATATCGCCGCGCGGCAAGCCGGAAACAGGATATGCACCGCGAAGAGCCCCTTTGGGTCGACGGAGGGCGCCCTAAGGACCTACCCGCCGACACCGACTCCCCCAGTGAGGTCGCTCAAGCCCGCGAAGTCTTCGGCAGGCTTCGGGACCTGGTTCCTGAGGGACGAAGAACCATTGTGGAGCTTAAGGCCGAGGGTCTTTCCAGCAAGGACATCGGCGAGCGACTAGGCATCAGCGAGCGAACCGTTCAGCGCGTGCTCGAAGACCTGCGGCGCCGCGCTGAGACGGAGTTGGAGAGCTAGGGATGAGCGTCTCCACCTCGGGCCGAACCTGGGAAGACGCATCGTCTCCCGCCGCCGTCCAGCTAGTACGGCGGTTCGAGGGAGCGTGGCGCGACTCGAGCGGAAGCGGCCGACATCCCACTCCTGATGAGTTCCTCGGCGAAAGCGGCAGCGATTGCCCTGGTGCGCGGCTCGCTCTTCTGCGCGCGGACCTCGCCCTCCGCCGCGAGGCAGGAGAAGCCGTCGATGCGTCCTGGTATCGCGACCGGTATCCCGACCTCGAGAGCGAAACTCTCGTCGCCCTGATCTATGAGGAGTTCTGTCTTCGCGAGGAGGACGGCGAAGCTCCCGACCCCGCAGACTACCTGGCCCGATTTCCAGATGTCGCCCCCCAGTTGCGCCGGGTGCTGGACATCCACGGCCTGGTCGGCTCCGGTCAGACAACGATTTCTCACGCCGCGGCGGCGCCTCCCATTCCGTTCCCTGAGGCAGGACAGACGATCGCGGGCTTTCACCTGGTGGAAGAGCTCGGGCGAGGGGCGTTCGCCCGCGTCTTTCGCGCGGAGGAGCGACAACTCGCCGACCGACCCGTGGCCCTCAAGGTTGCGCGCGCGGGCTCGCGTGAGCCCCAAACGCTGGCACGGCTCCAGCACACTCATATTGTGCCGGTGCACTCTACCCGAACCGACCCGGCAACCGGGTTGCACCTTCTGTGCATGCCTTACTTCGGGCGGATTACCCTGGCCCGATTGCTGGCCGATCCCAAGGTCCAGGTCGCCCGTCACGGCTCAGACCTGATCGCGGCGCTCGATCGGCTCGAGCCTCAAGAAGGCCAACGGGTCGTCCACACCGCCGGCCGCTCTGCCCTGGCTCTACGAAGCTACGCCCAGGCCATCGCCTGGTGGGGAGCCCGGATGGCCGAGGCCCTTGAGCACGCTCACGACCGCGGCGTCTTGCACCGGGACATCAAGCCGTCCAACGTGCTCGTAACGGGCGACGGCATGCCGATGCTTCTTGACTTCAACCTCGCCCGCGAGTCATTGCTCGACAACCCCGAGCAGGGTCCCGACACTCTCGGCGGAACCCTCGACTACATGGCTCCCGAGCACCTTGAGGCGCTGGCCGACGGCCTGGCCGACCGCGTCGACTCTCAGTCGGATATCTACGGCCTTGGCGTGGTGCTCTATGAATCGTTGATGGGGGAACGCCCTTTCACAACTCCCAGAGGCGCCCGCTCGGCCGTCGAGTTGCTCCTCAAGGCCGCGGATGAACGTCGCGTCGAGGCTCCCTGGCTTCGCGACTCGCATCCCGAAGTGCCCCCTCCACTCGAGGCCGTTGTCCGGCGCTGCCTCGCTCCGGAACCCGAAGATCGTTATGCCTCCGCAGGCGAGCTGGCCCACGACCTCCAGGCGGTTGCCGATAACCGCCCTTTGAAATACACCAAGGAACCTCTCAACAGCCGTGTGATTCGTTGGGTCAGGCGCAACCATCGATCCCTCGTCGCAGCGACCCCCATTATTATTGCTTTGATGATCGCCGCCGTGGTGCGCGACAACGCCAACAAATTCCGTAGCCGAGAAGAAGCAACCGCGAAGGGATTGAACGATCAAGGTGAGAAGGCGCTCGCGGACGAGAATTTCAATGACGCGATTACCAACTTCAAATCCGCACGTCAAATCTCGAAAGACAAACCGTATTTGCTGCTGGCTTGGAAGCGCGCCAGCCAAGGGGAAAAGATAGCCGAGGAACTCAAACGCGCTCGAGACAACGCCGATCAGTTTTTCAAAGAGGCGGAACCGCTGCGATTCCATCTCACGGGATTCCTCGGCGATCCCACGGCGACCTTTCCCGATGCGGAAAAAGCGTTGCGGCTCTTCTACGTCCTCGAGAGGGACGATTGGATGAGCCTCCCCGAATTCAAAAAGCTCCTCGATCAACCTCGTCAGAATCGCCTGCTCAAAGAAGTGACCGAATTGCTCTTCCTCCTGGCGGTCGCCGAGGGAAACTCTCCCAGCCCGAAGTTTGTCCAAAACGCCTTACGCGTTTGCGACAAGGCCCTCGTTTTCGCCAACGAGCCCGGCCCCTGGCTGGCCCTGCGAGAGCGGTTTCAGGAGAAGTTGGGCCAGAAGAGTGTTCATTCAGTGAGCACGCAGAGCCCCGCGACGGAAACCTCAGCACTGGCATGCTTCGAGTGGGGTTACCTTCGCAAGTTCGAGAAACAATATGATCAAGCGCTCGTCTGGTTCCGACGGGCGGTGGAAATTGAGCCGAGCGACTACTGGCACCACTTCTACCTCGCCTTCGCGGCCCACAGCGTTCAGCGCTATGACGAGGCGCGAGAGCACTACAATACGGCCGTCGCGCTCAACAAGCATTCTCCCTGGATCTACCAGAACCGGGGGCAGCTCTACCGAGAGCAGCAAAATTGGGGGGCGGCTCTTCACGATCTCGATATTGCCTTTGAAGGCTTTGCGGGAAAGCCCGAGCGCAAGCTTGCCCAGTTCGAACGTGGTTTCGTGCGTCAGCAAATGGGGGACCTTGCTGGAGCACGCCGAGACTATGACACAGTCATCGCCGATCCTGTCGCCACCAAGGGGCACTTCGCCCGGTTGAATCGCGCCGAGCTCTACGCCAACTCCGGCGCGGTTGACAAGGCTTTCGCGGAATACGACGCGATGGTGGCCATGGATGCCAAAGATATCCATGCAAGAATGGGTCGCTCGCTGGTCAACCTACGTCAGGGACGCATGCAAGACGCGGATGCGGACCTTACGGAGATTCTGCTGCAGACCGAAGGACATGATGACGTCACTCGCGCCCAAGCCTTCTCGAGCCGGGCGATGACGCGGCTCATTCTTGGGCACCCCGTGGAGGCAGAAGCAGATGCCGCCGCCGCCTACCGGATCGAACCCATCCCCAGTCATGACCGGCTTTGGGCCCGGACGCTCCTGGCCCTGGGTCGCATTCGTGAAGTGAAGATTGATCGCCCTGAAACATTCGCCAATCTGCCGATTGGCGGTGCCCCGCTACGGGCCAACCTGCGAGCGGCTGTGGAGATTCTTGGTCCCGACACCACCGGCGGGACGGCCACCTCGCTCAGGGCCTTACAAACACGGGCATTGCTTCTGGCGGCCCTCAACGATCCGCAGGCTGAACGCGAGGCCAACCGCGCGGTGATGCTCGCCCCGCTGTCCGCGCAGGCCCATCTCATTCGTGCCCGGGTTCGGTACAGGCTGGGCAACCGCGCCGGAGCTCTCGAAGACACCAAGGCGGGATTGGAACTGCAGCCCGAGAATTCTCGCCTCTGGGAGCTTCGCGGGATCCTCGATCTTGAGATGGGTCGAGCCCTCGCGGCGTTGACAGACCTAAACCGCGCGATGGCTCTCGGCGGAGGCGAATTGGTCTTTCCAGCGCGGGCAAAAGCTCTCATGGCTCGTGGCGACGCGACGGCGGCCGTCCGCGAATGGACCTACGCTCTGCGCCGCGATCCGGAAGATCCCCATGCGTTCTTGGGACGTTCGCGGGCCTACCGGGCGGATGGCCGAATCGATCGAGCCCTTGCCGACCTAGAGCAGGCCGCCGCCTGGGCCGGCGACCGCCCCGCGCTCATTGTTCGGATCGCAGCCGAGGGCTTCCTCTGCCTACCGGGACACCCGGATCAACTACCCCGCGTCATGGCCCTTACCCGCCGCGCGTGGGGAGCCACGAAAACGTCCTGGACCCCTCGCCCACATTAAGAGGCGTTACTCGGATCGACGGTGGGGATCGCGGAGAGCGAAACGGCCCAGGAGCCCTCTCGACGCATGAACGTTCGCGAGGGGTGTACCAATCCGGCTTTCAGAACAGCCCCTCGCCTGGTCTCAGGCGTCGCTGCGAGGCCGGCGCGGTTCGTGCCGGAAGCTGGGGAGTCGCAGCCGAGGCCGCTTAGGCGCCTTGAATTGAAATGCGGCGACCAAGTCGGGCAGAATCAAGAACACACCGAATGTCACGGCCCAGGTTACACCGGAAAGCGCCACGAACTTCCGAGGCTTCCGAGAGCGTGTCTCCACCCCTGAAGCCTCAAGCGTTTCGGCTAACAGCTCATCCACTAACTCCGATGACTCTGAGCGGCCCGCGAGTTGGGTGTCTTGCGACGGGCGTTCGGCGGCAGGTGGCTTGCTTGTCGGAATCTCTGCCATCAGCGCCGTGGCCAGAAGCGGGAAGCCTCCGGGGCCTCGCACTCCGATCACCGGCCCCTCTCCCTCCCCATTCTGCAGAACGGGCAGAGGAGCGGCGATGGCCAGATCCTCCATCACCGGCAGCGGATCTTCCTGGGCAAGATCTCCCAGAGCCGCTGCGTGCGGATCAACGGGAGGAACAGGATCGGTGCTGGAGGCGAGAATCCCTCCAAGGGGAGCCGCCGAACGGACAGGCAACGGGCCATTCGCCAATGAAACCAAGGTCGCCGGCGGAAGGCTTGTTCCCCCCAAGCTGGCAAGCGGTAGCGAGACCGAGCCAAAGCCCGCGGAGGAAGAGTTTGAGCCTGATGTTTCATTCCCAGACGAACCCAGGGACGTGGGAGTTGTCGTCGACGGACTTGTCGACTGTCCTTGCCCTTGGCCGGGCGAAACCACCTGGGAGGACGGCGTTCTTATGACCGTGTAATCATACGTCGGAACATTCGCCGCGGGATCGTTGCTTGACCCTGCACCCGAAGTGTTCTGCTCAGGCCCTAGAAGATCGGGAGATTGAACGATGCGCAAGGTGTAGGGAAGCGGGCTCGACAGCGTATCAAGCGAGTTGTTGATAAGGCTTGAAGGAACATAAACCTTCAAGTAGAGGGACGTTGGAGTGACAGTTGACCCTCCGCTCGGAAAGTTCCAAACATAGGCCTTGGGACCGAGCGAGGAGTCTTGCAGCGATTGATCCGCGGGATAAACATGCCCGGACGGGTCCAACACCTGCATCAACTCAGGAACCGAGTCCGAGGAGTCTGCCGACGCGATTCCGATCTCGAGCCGGTGCATGCCCGGGCTCACGGGGATGACATACAGATTTGAGTTGTCACCATACCCAAACTCGTCATGGACGCGAATGCTGGCCGCATCCGGCAGCGGAAGGGGCGAAGCGGAATCGCCAGGCCAGAGCAAACGGAACGTCCACGGACTCACACTATTGTCGGCGGACGTGCTGTTCACCGGCTGAGGACCAACGACGGGCGTCGTGCTTCCCGTGGAGACCAGCCCAAAGATCGCCGTGCCTGTCGAGCCCGACTGCGCTATGTTCACCGCGGAATCGCCGGCCACCGAGCCGCTGACGGTCACGTTCCCCAGGGATGAGCCATCCGTCGTCGATTCCGCATGGATAGTGAATGGCTCGCCTTGCAACGGCGAGCCCGGCGTCGATCCACTGGAATACGTGGTCACGGGTTGCGGACCGACCGGCAGATCAAAACTGGTGGCGGAACTCGTCGCGGACGGAACGGGAAGGATCGACAGCATACCTTGCGGAGGCCCGGCAGTCGGCGGCGAACTCGGGTTCGAGTTCCAAACGAGTCCGGATAACAACCCTTCCGCCTGCGCCCGTTGGAAAAGCTTTTCCGCAATTTGGTGGCTGATCGGATCGCGAAACCCGGTGAAGCCGTTCTCAAAAGGAGTCCAAGGCGCGGACGGACGCGCGATCGAAGCCGGAGGAGAGAATGCGGGAAGCGTTCCATTGGGATCGCTCTCCGGCCCCCCTGCGCCAGACAGCAACCACCGAGGTTCGAGCGACTCGACCCGATAGGTTTTTCGGGAGCGCGATCTACGCACGCGAACACCCTTCCGGCTCTGGAGAGCGGACCAGAGTCGTTGAGGCCACGAGGTCAGTCCTTCGATCGCGTCGAGCATCCGTGGCACCGGGTGACGATCAGTCGTTTGCGATCATCGCAAGAAGATGGGGGACAATACACCCGGCCAAAGCGGATCTTGATCACCCCATCCTCGTAATCTAACGAAAACCGCCGCCACGCGGCGACAAAAAAAACGAAACTCGCTCCAACTTCTTGTTGCTTTGAGACTCAACGTTAAATCTTTCTTAGCGTTGCGCAAATTCCCGTTTCTGTGAGCCCGCTTGTGCCAAGAGGGGCATGCGCACAAGAAGGCCGCCTCCTGCGACTGGGGTAAAACACCCCTCTCTCGGGGAGAAAGCCGAAAGTCCGCAAGCCATCGCTCGCCGTCAAAAGTGGGTTCCGGCTTACCCCAAGATCAGGGGAAAAAAACCAGGCTACGCTCTGATGCTCCCAGAGGAGGGTGGCATGCTGCGGAACTCCTTGGCCGGGCCGAGTAAGGAACGAAAACGACATCCTTTGCGTCGAAATGTCGGTGCCTGACTAAGTTTCTCGGCCTCTGTGCGTCAACATAGGGTAGCAACAACGAGCGGAAGGTTGAGAGTTGCCGAGTTGCTTCGGCGCGGAGCACTTCTTGGGGATTTCCGTTGACGCCGAAGAACGGGACCATCATTCATAGCATCTAAGGATGGTCGTGCGGGCCCCTCTCGCGATTATCAGAACCAACAGACGATTCGACTTAAGTCGGAGATCGTACCGATGAAATTTCGAAGCGGCCGAGGTCTCGAAGGGCTCTGCGGACTCCTCGCGGGGCTGCTGAGCATGGTGGGCTTGCCCGACCGGTCCTGGGGTGCGAAACCCGAGGCCACGGTCATCGCCGCTCGCGACGCGGTGGCCCGGGCGACTCCGGTATTGCCTGCCGAGGTGGTTGCCGCTCTTCAGGAGCGGAGGTTTCACGATGCCGACGTCGCGCTGGGCAAGCTCATGGACGCGGCCAAAGAGGGCGATGGCGTTGCGCCTTATTACGCCCTCATTCGTGGAACCGCGCAACGACTCGATCGTCGAGCCGACGCAGCTCGCGAAACACTGACGGCGGCGCTCAAGGCTCAACCGAACGGAACCTGGGCCGCCAAGCTCCGGTTTGAGCTCGCGACCGTGGAACTCGCCGCGGGTCATTTCGCAGCCGCCGAGGAACTTGCTCGAACTGACGCCGAAAGTCTATTGGCGGGTAATCGCAAGGACCGGCTTGCCGAGGTCTATCACGATTTCGCACGAAAGCTGCTCAAACCTGATGATCCCATCACCCCTCCCGACCCGCAGGGGGCCTACGACTTGCTCAACCAAGGACGAGGCCTGGCTAAGGGGGAAACACTTCGCGCCAAGCTCCTCTTCGAGATGGGAACGGCGAGTGAAACCGCGGCAAATTTCCCTCAAGCGCTCCAAGCTTTCCAGGCATATCTCAAGGAGTATCCCCAGGGAGAAGATCGCTCCTCGGCACGATATCACGAAGGCAGCGTTGAGCTTCGTCTGGGTCAGCCTCTCAAAGCGCGCACGACCTGGACGGACCTGGCCCGAGACCTGGGTGCCCTGAAACGTCCGCTCACACCGGCGGAGAATGAAGATCGTGCGCGGGCGCTTCGCGACATCGCATCGACCTATAACATTCCCAATCCGCCGAACAACACATATCTCGCCCTGGGTACAGCCGCACTTCGACGCTTTCTCGAAGCCTATCCCGCACACGTTCAGGCTGTTCGGGCCAGCTACCAAATTGGCGAGTCCTTCTTGGCACGCGGCAAAAGTCAAGAAGCTCTAGAAGCTTTCAAATCCTTCTTGAAAGAGGATGACTTCCGCGCGGAGTCTGACGACGCTCGGCGCGAGTTTTCTCAACTGTCGATGTCAGCGACGTTCCAGATCGCCCAGATCCTTCAAGGGCAGCAGGTCTATGATGAGGCCATCGCCGCCTGGAAAGGCTATCTGACCAAATATCCCAATGGCCCGCAGTCGGCCGATGCCCAGCGTGCTATCCTCGACACGCAACTCTTGATCGCCTCGGACCACCTGGCACACAAGCGGTTCGCGGAAACCCGCGCGGCCTACCAGGTCTTCGTCTCGCAGAATCCTCTCGATCCCCGCGTACCGCAAATTCTCTTCCAGCTCGGCGAGAGCTTCATCGTCGAGAAACAGCCCGAGAAAGCCACTTCGGCCTGGGAGCCCCTTCTCAGCAAATTCCCGGGAAGCGAGCCCGCGGCCCATGCCCAATTCATGATCGCCTCCGTCGAAGAGAACGAAAAGGGCAACCCTTCGGAAGCGATCGAGCGCTACAAAAAGATCACCGTCGAGCCTTGGCATTCCCAGGCCGTCCAACGCATCGCGGTCATGGAGTCGAAAACGCTCACCGTCATCACTCCGAGAACCTTCCGTTCGGGGGAACGCGCCAAGCTCAAGATCGCTACGAGAAACCTGGAACGCCTTACGTTCACGGCGTACAAGCTCGACCCCGAAGCGTATTATCGTAAAAAACACATCTTGCATGGAGTTGAGTCGCTCGACATCTCCCTCGTTCAACCGGACGCGGAATGGACGGCTCAGGTTCCCAGCTATGCCAAGTATCGGCCAATCGAACGGGAATTCGAGCTCGAGTCCCTCAAGGTCCCCGGCGTCTACGTCGTCAAAGTCACCGATGAAAAGACGCTCCAGGCGACAACCTTGGTCCTTGGAAGCGACGTCGACGCGATCGTCAAGGCGTCACGTGAACAAATACTCGTTTTCGCTCAAGACATGAAGACAGGCAAGGGGCGGTCCGGCGCTCGCGTGCTCGTTTGCGAGGGGGACAAGGTCGTCCTTGAATCGAAGACCGGGGAAGATGGCGTCTTGCTCAAGGCCTGGGATAAGCCCCGAGACGGCAACGCCGCGCTCAGCTATCTCGTCCTGGATGGGTCCGATGTTGCCGGCTCTGGACTCGGCGTTCCCGACAAGGTCTCGCAAGGTCTCAGTGCCCGCGCTTACATCTACACAGACCGGCCCGCTTATCGGCCAGGCCACAAGGTGGCGCTTCGCGGCGTGGTTCGTGAAGTGGCTGATGGCCAATACTCCAACCCCGAAGGTGCCGTCTATCGCCTGGAGGTCTCAGACAGCCGCGGCCGGCAGATCGTCTCCCGCTCCGTCACGCTCTCGAAGTTCGGCTCTTTCCACGAAACACTCCCCCTCGACCAGGGAGCGCCCGTGGGAACCTACCAGGTCCGGGTCTACCAGCCTGGCAAGAGCAGCTTCAACGGTCAGTTCGAGGTCCAGTCGTATCAACTGCAAAAGATCGACCTGGCTTTTGATCTGAAGAAAACCGTCTACTTCCGCGGCGAAACTATCCAAACCAAGGTCATCGCTCGCTATCAATATGGCGCTCCGGTGGCCAACCGTCCCATTCTGATTCATTTCCCCGACGGTCACTCGGAACAGGGCACGACCAACGCGGAAGGGCAATATCCCGTGGAGTTCTCTACCGAGGGCTTCGCGGAAGAACAATTGCTGCGTCTCGTCGCCAGGCTCCCACAAGACAATGTCCAGGCTCTAGCCAACATCACCTTGGCCGTGCGCGCGTTTTCGATCAGCCTGGACACCACGCGAGACGTCTACCTCGACAGCGAGTCCTTCACGCTTCGAGCTGAGACGGCTACTGCTCAAGCGGAACCCACCGGAGAGGCGCTTGCCATCTCGGTGTTGAAGCAGATCGAGCAGGGAGGACGTATCACGGAGCGCGAGGTGCTTCGCAAGGACCTGAAGACCGACGCCAAGACCGGCAAAGGCTCGCTCGATCTCAAAGTGGAAGACGAGCAGGGGGGGCGATATCTCATCCGTGCCCTGGGAACCGACCGATTTGGGAACCCGGTGATCGCCGAAAGAACTCTCTCGATCTCTGGAACGAAGGATGAGACTCGCCTTCGGATCCTGACCGAGCGCCAGACGTACAAGGTGGGTGAAGAAGCGAGCGTCAACGTCCACGGCCGAGGAAAGGGAGGGCCAGCCCTTTTGACGTGGGAGGCCGACCGAATTCTCCGTTATCGCATCGTCCCCCTTCAAGAAGGGGACAACCCACTGGCGTGGTTGATCGAAGGAGAGCAGTTCCCCAACTTCACGCTGACAGCCTCTCGCATGGCGGGAACTCGCTTCGATGAAGCGAGGCTCGACCTTCGCGTGGAGCGCGACCTCCGCGTCACGATCAAGCCGGCCAAAACCACGGTCAACCCGTCCGAAGCGGTCGAGGTCGAAGTGACCACGGAGGATCAGCTCGGCCATCCCGTTTCCGCGGAGGTGTCATTGGCTCTCGTTGACCGCTCTCTGCTGCGTCTCTACAACGATAACCTTCCTTCGATTGGCTCCTTCTTCTACAGCCAGACCCGCACGGGAGCGTTTGCGACGGAGTCGACCAATACGTTCCATTACAACCCGGCGACAACGGGGGTATCGGAGGCCGTGGTCGAAGACGCGGAACAGGCCGCGGCCCTCTCGACAAATATGGCAGGACGTCAGCATCAACTCGCGCAGGCCCGTGATCAGGTCGCGCTATCAGCCCCCGCACCCGCGAGTGAGCCCATTCCGGCTGATGCCATGGACGCGTCCGCAAACAAGCCGGCAGCCGCGATGAACTACAGAAAGGACATTGCGCCAGGGTTGGCGCCGAGCCGCCGCATGTTCGCTGATGGGGCTCCCGAGAAATCCAAGTCCGAAGCGCTGGGCGAAGTGGACTTCGATGCAAAATCGGACAAGCTATTTGGAGGTGTTCCAGGCGGCGCGGGGGAACTTGAGACGAGACTTGGGAAAAGAGTGACTCAGCCGCGACAGCGGTTCGTCGAGACTGCCTACTGGAACCCTTCCATCGTCACTGACAAGCAGGGCAAGGCCACAGTCACCTTCCCGGCACCCATGGCCCTTTCTCGCTACCAGTTCTCGGCGAGGGGAACGTCGGGGGCGGATACGCTCGTGGGCCAAACCGCCTCCGAACTTGTCGTCCGCAAAGACTTCTTTATCGACCTCAAAACGCCCCCCTCGCTGACCCAGGGAGATCGACCTCGGTTCGTAGCCTCGATCCATCACGTAGGGATCATTGGCAAAGTCTCATTGAGGCTCGCCGCCTACGCCGGTGAGAAAGAGACCGCGTATCCCAAGGAGCTCGAGATCAAGTCCGACGGCGTCGACGAGGTCTTCTTCGATGCGTTCGAGGTGCCCGACGGCGACACCGTGCGGCTCGCCCTCACCGCCGTCGCCGGCGAAGCGAAAGACGAGCTGGTGGTCGAAGTCCCGATTCGCCCCTGGGGGGTGCAAGCCATCGCCTCAGCCTCCGGAACGTCCAGCGACGACGCCACCGTCTTCGTTGGCCTGCCGCCGGGGCGGACTTATGAATCGCCCGAAATGCTCATCGTGCTCTCTCCGACCTTGCAGAGGATGCTCATCGAGCTGGCGATGGGGCAGGACGTCTATCCCCTGGACGCCAGACTCAACGCCTGCATTTTCCCTCCGATTCCCAACACCACGGCGGACCGTGCAAGCGATCTCCTGGCGGCCACCCAGGCCCTTGGCTATCTCCGCGCGGCGGGAAACGCCGAGCCTTCCGAATCGCAACGATTGACCGCCCGAATTCAAGGGTTGGTTTCTGAGCTGACGGCCCTTCAAAACGAGGACGGCGGCTGGCCCTGGGTGGTCGGTCGCAAGCTCGCGCCGAACGGTACCCCGCATGTGGCAGGTAGCGAACGCGTGACTTCCGCCCATGTCGTTTGGGCACTGGCTTCCGCCGAGCCGGTCGGCCTGTTGACCGATCCCAAGGCACTCGACAAAGCATGTGCCTACCTCTCGGGTGAGTTCGCCAAGGTGGGCGGAAACGACCATGACACGCGAGCCATTTTGCTCCACGCTCTAAGCACCCGCCGCCATGCTACCTTTGAACAGGCCAACAGTCTGAATCGGGTCCGCCAGGGACTCAGTGACGCCGCTCTGGCTTATCTCACGCTGAGTTTGCTCAACCTCGACCGCGCCTCCTTGGCGGTGGAAGTGGCCGACATCCTCATCGGCCGAGCCAGGTCAGAGCAGGTGGACCCTGGAACGACCCCGCGAGCGTTCTGGGAGGGCAAGAGCGCCCTGCCTTTCAACCGAGGGCCCGTCGAGGCCACGGCGATGGCCTCTCTGGCCGTCTCGAGGGCTCGCCCCGAAGCGCCGGTTCTTCCTCGCGCGGTCGATTGGCTCATCGCCCATCGGCGAGGCGTGGGTTGGACTCCGCATAAGGCCAAGGGACCGGCCCTGACAGCGCTAACAACTTTCTACGGCAAATCGCGACAGGCCGAGGACCGCTATACCCTCGTCGTTAAGGTCAACGATACCGAGGTGACCAAGCTCGAGGTGGCCGGGACCAAGGAAGGAAAGGCCATTCTCGTTCCGAGAAACGCCTTGAAGAGCGGTGACAAGAACCGGATTCACCTCGATATCGAAGGGCGGGGCACTTTTGGATATGCGATCACGCTCTCAGGGTTCACACGTGACTTTGGCCCCGATCAGGATCGCCGGAACCGCTCGGCCCTGATCGATCGCAGGCTGTATCTCCCGGCCGAGCCGGAATTGAACGGCAAGCCCCTGCCGACCGGCTTCGGCGTGGCGGTCAATCCTCAAACCTTTGAAAACAAAGCCAGCCAGGTCGCGCTCGGCGGGCGTGCTCGCGTTCATCTCGAAGCGATCCGCAACGTTGCGGCGACACTCCCCAGTTGGGAGCGGGAGTCACTGGTTGTCGAAGAGCACCTTCCCGCCGGGACCACCCTGATCGAGGGATCCGTCAGCACATCGGCGGATTCTTATACCTTGGCTGACGGTGTTCTGACTTTCTTCTTCTCGCCAGAGCAGTGGCCGGGCGCCATTCAGTACGAGGTTTTTGGTTACTTGCCCGGCCAGTACCGAGCCTTGCCTCCGTCGATCCGGAGCGTCTACGAACCAGGACGAAGCCACCTCGGTGCGGCCGGAGAGCTTCGGGTTCTCAGCCCGGGTGAGCCGAATACCGACCCCTACAAGGCGACTCCCGACGAGCTCTACGCCCGCGGCAAAGCGCAGTTCGACGCCGGCAAGTTCGCCGAGGCTGCCGAAGCGCTGACGCCTCTCTTCTCGGGCTATACGCTCCGAGACGACATCGCGCAAGACGCCGCTCGAATGCTGCTCATGATTAACATCAAGCAGTACGATGCACGCCAGATCGTCCAATACTTTGAAGTGGTCAAGGAAAAGGCTCCGGAACTGGTGATTGCCTTTGACGACTTGAAGGTGGTGGGGCGAGCCTATCGTGACATCGGCGAGCACGAACGTGCCGCCCTGGTCTGGCGAGGGATTCTGGAAGCGAGCTACCTCGAGGATGGCCGAGTCGGCGAAACGCTTCGTCAGCGAGGCAAGGCCCTCGAGGCGATCGCCTATCTGATCGGCCTCTGGCGTGAATACCCGGGCACGGCGTCGATCGAGACCGACTTCTTCGGAATCTCGCAAATGCTCGGGCAACGTGCGAACGTGGCCCTCACGGACCCGGCGACACGCCATGAACTGGCCGCGGCGGGGCTCACGCGATCCGAGCTGCTTGGCCAGTCGATCTCCCTGATCCAGTCGTTCCTCGCTCGAAATCCCACGGGACCGCTCGCGGACGAAGCGAGCCTCGCTCTCGTGGGGTCGTTCCTTGAACTCGAGGACTACGAGTCAGTGGTTAAGCTCTCGGCTCGCTATGCGACGCTCTATCCCAAGAGCACCTTCTTCGACAGCTTCCACTACAGCGAAGCCCTCGGGCAATTCCATCTCGCTCACTACGACCGGGCCGTGGAGGTGGCGGAAGCGATTTCCAAGGCCACGTATAAAGATGCCAATGGCCTCGATCAACCCAGCCCCAACAAGTGGCAGGCGCTCTATATCCTGGGGCAGATCTACGACGCCAGGCGCCGTCCCGGCAAAGCTCTGGGCTACTACGAGGCCGTGGCCGACCGCTTCACGGACGCGGCCGGGGCGATCCGGTTCTATACCCGCAAAGACTTGAAGCTCCCTGAGGTGACGGTCATTCGCCCTGAATCGAAGGCTGCGGTGGCCGCAGGGAACACGACAGGCCTCCGCGCGATTCCCCCGCGCGATACCAAAGAGCAATCCACCCCCGGGGTCTCTCTAAGCTATCGCAACGTCTCCAAGGCAGACATCAAGGTCTATCCCGTGGACCTCATGCGCCTTTACCTCACTCAGCGCAACCTCGATCAGATCGCCGGCATCGATCTCGCCGGCATCACGCCGCTGCTCGAGAAACAGATCGTGCTAGGTAAGGGGGAAGATTATGAAGACAAGCTCAAGTCCATCGACCTTCCCCTGGAGAAGGAGGGGGCCTATCTCGTGATGATCCGAGGAGACGAGCTCTATGCCTCCGGGATCGTGCTCGCCTCGCCCCTCGAGCTCGAAGTGCTTGAGGAGCCCGAGGCCGGACGGGTTCGCGTAACCGTCCGTGACGCCCGTACCAAAGATCCGATGCCGAAGGTCCAAGTCAAAGTCATCGGCACCGACAACCCCACGTTTTTCTCGGGTCAGACCGACCTGCGAGGAGTCTTCGTCGCCGAGGGGGTTCAAGGGGAGGTCACGACCGTCGCCCGCAAAAACACCGCGCAATACGCGTTCTACCGCGGCAAGACTCACGTCGGAGCCCCCACGATGCCCCAACCCCCGCAGGAGCCGAACGCTCCCGCTCAAGAGTCCACTCGATCGCTCGAGGAGAACGTGAAGTCTCAGAACTCCGTGAACTTCCAGAGAGGGATCGAACGGCTCCAAAACCGCTATAACCAGGGAGGACAAGGCGGAGCGGCCGCCAAAGGCTTCCGATGATCATGGAACAGCCGGGCAGCCTCGGCCGGCTGTCCCATGATGCAAAGGGTGTGGATCGCGTGGAGACCTCGTCGATGGACGAGGTCTCCATGTTTTTGTGGAAAGATCAGCTTCCGTTTTCGGCTGCGCCCGCACGAGCGACTGAACGTCGCCCGGAAAGACTCGCCGGGATCGCCCAGTCGACAGCCTTCGCCTGCACCAAGGCTCGCCGCACCGGCTTGCCCTTGACCCGATGCGGATCCAGGGTAGACGATGACTTCAGCGCCTGAAGGATCGCGGTGCCATCAGGCGAGCCAAGCCCCGTGCAGGGATCCCACCCAGGCCCTGCTTGATAGTCACCGTTATTTCCACTCGTGATGTCGTGGAACGCCGCGGTCCCCTTCAAGGGGTAAAGAAGCGGGTTGAGAAATCCTACACGTTTCCCCAACGCCTCATTCAAGATGGCCGTAAGACCGGCCCAAAGAGGAGCAACCGCGCTGGTTCCTCCGATCACGGTGTTGATACCATCGACGCGCACGAGATACCCCGTCTTGGGACTGGCGTCCCCTGCAACATCCGGCACACCCCGGCCGATTCGCCCTCCAGGGTTGGCGGAGGGGGGAACGTTCGCCGAGGCCTGATACGATGGAGGATCGAACTGGTCGCTGATACCACCGCCGGTGGCACTTTCGGGCCCGTCGTTCCAGACGACCTCATTCTCGATGGCGCCCGAAGTCGTCTCGAGACGAGTTCCTCCGCAACCTAAGACAAATGGATCGGAGGCTGGGAAGTCGACGTGGTCCTGACCGTCGAGGTCCGGATCACCGGCGTGCTGGTCTGTCGAGCCGGCGTCTCCGGCCGCCACGCAAATGGTCACACCCAGGGCCGCGGCAGCCTGGAACGCTTCGTCCATCGCCTGCATTCCTTGCTGGGTCCAGCGCAACTCGGGACCTCCCCAGCTAATCGAAATCACCGACGGATTATTCACACGATCGTGGATCGCCGTCGTCAAGGCGTCGACAAAGCCCTGCTCTGAATTGGGAGCAAAGTAGACCGCAATCTTCGCTCCGGGAGCGACCGAGCCGGCAACCTCGATATCGAGCATGACCTCCCCATCAGATCCGCCGGGATTATGGTCGGGCTGGTTCGAAGCATTGTCCACCGAGATGGTGGTTACCGGGGGCGTGTGCAGGCCAAGCTGCCCGAAATACGTGTCCAGATCCGCCGAAACAAAGCCACCTCCAAATTCGAGGATGGCGATGCATTGACCGGTTCCGTCAAAGCCCTGGGGAAAGTTATACGCGCGGGCCACCTGCGGAGGAGTGAGAGGCACCGCATCACGAGTTGCGAACGTGCCCGGTCTCCCCTTGAGACGTCGTAATTTGGGACGCGCCACCGGCCGGTCATCCAGACCGAAGATCCCCACCACAACCGACTGAAGATCCGCGGGAACGTGAAGGGGCCCCGTACGAACTCGGTGTATGCCGACTGAAGACTGACGCCTTTCCAGCTTGGTGCCAAAGGCGGCCGTCAAAGCGGCGACGGTCCCGGAAAGGACGACCGTTCGCCGTGCGGCGCTCACGTCCGCGATTCCGAGGCCATGCTCGTGAGCGAATGACTCAACCTTGGCTAGATCGTCAGGGCTTGCGCCATGCGCGGCCTCATACTCTTCATGAGTAAGGTAGGTTCGCTCCGCCAACGACGTGGGTTGTTCCGCCAAGGCCAGAAGGCTATTCTCGCTCGGCCTGGGGCGAACGCGAATTGTCACCCGGATCTGCTCGTGAGGATCGACGGCGCCGACGAGATGAGAACCTAGCAAAGGACCGCGCTCGCTGCCTGGCAACGGCGTAAGGCTGTTGGACCCTTCCATTACGATGCTCCCCTCGATTGATGTCAATTCACTTAATCACATCTTATTTTTTCCTCCAGCGCCGACACCATCGACGTGCCGGCCCGAAGCCTGCGCTCCCTTTGCGCGGCCATTTTCCCAGCCTGACATCGAGCTCAGACTTCCATCAATCGTCATCTCGTCTCAGAATCCAACTCTTGAATTCGTAGTGTAGATTCCTTAGACTGAAGACGACGTCAGGAATCAGGAACACTTGTTGCGATTGCAATTGCTGAAGTTTTCGCATTCGCAACCATCGATTCAACTCACGCAATCCTCCAAGCAGGGTATAGCCGCGAAGGGGCTCACTTTCGAGACATTCGCCGCCTTGTTACTGGAAACTTCACCTAAGAACGCGTAAATTTTTTCGGAAGTGGCGCCGACGGCGTCCGATGGTTCCGGCTCCTTCCCCTCATGAAGGATGTCGTTCTCGCGCCCAAATCAGGCTTCCACGAGGACGTGGCGCATGCCGGAACAAAGCGAACTCTCCGTGTCTGATTGGATCGCCAATCTGCGAGCCGGCGACCCCGCTGCGGTTCAGCCGATCTGGGAACGCTATTTTGATCGACTCGTCCAGACCGCCCGGGCTCGCCTCAAACCGAGAGGATACGTCGATGGCGAAGACGTGGCTCTCAGTGCCTTTGACAGCTTTTGCGAAGCCGTGAAGGACGGACGCTTCCCAAGGCTCGAGGACCGCAACGACCTTTGGCGGCTCCTGATCTTCATCACTGCGCAAAAGATTTCCAAACTCATCACCTACGAAAGAGCTCAGATCCGAGGAGGAGGTCTCGAACCTGTCGGCGGATCGGCCATCGCTACGGTCATCGGCAACGAGCCGGCTCCGGAATTCGTCGTAGAGGTTGCCGAGGAGTTTCGGCTTTTGCTCCAGAGCCTCCGCGAAGACTCGCTGCGCAAAATTGCCCTCTGGAAAATGGAAGGCTACACCAACGAGGAAATCGCGGCCCGGCTCGACTGCTCGCTCAAGACCGTGTCGAATAAGCTCAAACTGATTCGCATGAGGCTCGAAAGGAGAAGCCGTGCTTCGTAGCGGCGAGCGATATCTGGATTCTCCATCGATCGCAGCCCAGGAAGCGGTGGTAAAGGTCTGCGACGAATTCGAAGTCGCATGGAAGGCAGGAGACGCGCCCGTCATCGAACAGTTCTTGGGCCGTCTGCCTGAGGAACAGCGCTCGACACTGCTGCGAGACTTGATCGAGCTTGAACTCGAACTCAGGCAAAAGATCGGCGATACTCCCGCTCAAGACACCTATCTGCGCAGGTTCCCGGGACATGCAGAGTTGATTGAAGCCTGCTTCACGGCTGCCCGCCATGCTTATCCCCCCTCGAACGTGAATGACAGTCTAGAGCTCCCTCCACGACCGCGCTACCATGACGAGGAAGACGTTGGACGTTGGTTCGGTGATTTCGAGCTCCTCGAACAGATCGCCGTCGGCGGAATGGGTATCGTCTATAAAGCCCACCAGGTCAGCCTCGACCGAATCGTGGCGCTCAAGATGATCCTGCGTGGGCACTTTGCCACCCGCAGCGAAGGAGAGCGATTTCATCGCGAAGCCCAGGCCGCCGCTCATCTCAGGCACTTCAACATCGTCTCGGTGCATGGCTATGGAATTCATGCGGGCCGATCCTACATCGTGATGGATTTTGTCGAAGGGGTGACTCTCGCAGAGAAAGTCACCGAGAGTCCCTTTCCCCCGGTTGAGGCGGCGAATATCGTCAAACGTGTTGCCGAAGCCATTCATTTTGCGCATCAACATGGAGTGATTCACCGCGATATCAAGCCAAGCAACGTCCTTCTCGACCGCCAGGGATGTCCGCTTGTTACCGACTTTGGTCTCGCGAAACGAATTCAGACCGATAGCAGCCTGACCAACACGGGTCAGGTTCTCGGAACGCCAAGCTACATGCCCCCTGAACAGGCGAGGGGGACCGAAAATGACGTGGGTCCCACCGCGGACGTCTATGCGTTAGGGGCCACGCTTTACTGTCTGCTGACCGGGCGCCCTCCTTTCCAGGCGGCCACCCCTCTGGAAACCCTCTGCCAGGTCATCGAACGTGAGCCCGTCTCTCCTCGCCAGTTGAACCCCGCTGTCAACCGGGACCTGGAAACGATCTGCCTCAAGTGCTTGCGGAAAGAGCCCGGGTTGCGGTACGCGACGGCCGAAGACCTGGCCCTTGACATCGACCGCTACCTCGGGGGACGCGCCATCGAGGCTCGCCCCATCTCTCCCGTTGTCAAGTTGATCCGCTGGACGTCGCGTAATCGGTTGCTTGCAGCCCTCGCCGCCACTGCGGCCATTCTGGCGTTGGCTCTCGCTGTGGGAACGACCCTTGCCAGCATTCGCATGCGTTCGGCGTACAAAACCATCAAAACTCAGCTTGTACGCCAATATGTTCTTAACGGCATGCGGATGATGGAGTCAGGTGATGGAATCAACGCGCTCCCCTGGTTGGTGCGTGCCCTTCAGCTCGAAGAGGGATCGCTTGAGGAAGAGAAGATCCATCGCCTCCGCATTGGTGACGTTTTATCGAGATGCCCGCGCCTGGTGGACTTCAAAAGTCTCGACAAATCTCCGGAACCAGACAGTCTCAGCCCCGACGGCCGGCGATCGATTTCCATTTCGGGGCATGAAGCCCATGTGGTTGACGCTCGAACCGGCCTTGCGCTAACCCCCAAATTCTCTCATGGTTCCCCCATCACGAGGGCCGGCTTCGACTCCGAGGGGCGAAGAGTTGTCACCATCGGAGGGCGGCAAGCGCGCATCTGGAACGCCGCGGACGGAACCTCACTCGGCCCTCCGCTCAACCATCGCGACCAGGTCAACTCGGCCGAGTTTAGCCCCGATGGAAAGCTCTTACTCACCGCAGTCGGTGGACGAGACCTGGGTCCGGTTGGTGAAGCGGTGCTCTGGAACCTCGAGACCTCGCAGCCCATCCTTCCGAACCTTAAGCATGATGACGACGTCTACAGCGCCAAATTCAGTGCGGATGGAAAATCGATCGTCACCAGTAGCTATGACCTGACCGCTCAGGTCTGGGATTCCACCACACACAAACGCATATTTCCCCCATTACTTCATGAACAGCCTGTATCCTATGCGTGCTTCAGTCCCGACGGAACGCTTGTAGCAACGCTCGTGAGCGATCAGGTTCGCATCTGGGATGCGAAAACGGGGACCTCAACCGCTCCTCCTCTCAAGCACTTTGGGGTCATCCGCCGCGTCGCCTTTACTCCCGACAGCCGGCAGGTGCTTACCGAGGGGTTCGATCAAAGAGTGCGTTTCTGGGACAGTGCTCGCGGCACGGCCCTACCGCTCACCATTTCGGGCCATGGCCTCTCGTTCAACACCGATGGTCGCCGCTTCTCCTTGAGGGGAGGAGACCGAACGTGGCGGTTCTGGGATCCCGCTTCCTCGGCACGAGCCCCCCTGCAATTCAAGCACGCTCACTACGTCAATGCAGCCCTGTTCTCATCATCCGATCAACGCATTATCACAGCAAGTTGGGATCACTCCTGGAGAGTGTGGGACGCGACCACGGAAATCCCCACCACACCGCCGATTGTCCACGGTGGTTCAGTCAACTCCATCGCCTTGAGCCCCGACGGACGCCTTGCGGTTACCGCGAGTCTCGATCACTCGGCACGGGTTTGGAACGTGATGACGGGTAAGCCCGTGTCGCCCCCGCTCACACATGCCGACTGCGTGCTGCACGCGACGTTCAGTCCAGACGGCCGCCACGTCCTGACCTCGAGCATCGACAGCACCGCAAGGCTTTGGGATTATCGAACGGGGAGGACGATTCTTGCGCCCCTCAGGCATTCCTCGGATGTCATCTTTGCCACCTTCGATCCGTCGGGGCAACGTATCGCCACAACATGCAGCGACGGGACCGCGCGGCTATGGAACGCCTCTAACGGAGAGCCAATTTCCGCACCGTTGCGGCACCACGGGTGGGTCGTTCACGCGGCGTTTAGCCCTGACGGCGGGCTTCTGGTCACCTCGAGCCGCGACCGTTCGGCACGCGTCTGGAATTGCGCGACGGGAGAAGAACAATTCCCGGAACTCAAGCACGAAGACTTCGTGAATTACGCGGAATTTAGTCCTGACGGAGAGCGCATCGTCACGGCCAGCTCGGATCGCTCCGCGAAAGTCTGGTCCGCGCGCGACGGAAAGCCAATCACACCTCCCTTGGTCCATCGCGAGCCGGTTAATCAGGCCATTTTCAGTCCCGACGGACTCTGCGTACTGACCGCCAGCGGCGGGCCCGCCACGAGCGAATGTGGAGAAGCGCAGATATGGGATGCGAATACAGGTAACGCCATCTCAATGCCATTCCCGCATAGAGACGACGTCAAGACTCTTAAGCTGAGTGCCGACGGGCGCCGCCTCTTGACCTCAAGCTCTGATATGAGCGCGCGGATCTGGGCGGTCCCCTACGAGGCACGCTCGGTCGCCGAGCTTGGAGCATTGTCTGACCTGATGAGCGGGTTTCGCGTCGACGACACCGGTAGCCTCGTTCCTCTGACCACGGCGGAGCTCGACTCGGCCTGGAAGGTTCTCAAAAAGTGGTCTCCTGGTGAACTCGGCTGCTCCGCTTCGGAGTTGAACATCTGGCATCGGCAAGAGGCAGAGGCCTGCGAGTCGCAGAGGCGTTGGAGCAGGGCGGTCTACCATCTCACTGGCTTGGTGAAAACGGAACCGACGCGCTTTGATTGGCTCTATCGCCGCGCTCTCGCCTATGCGGAACTCGGTGATCGCAAACGCGCCGCGGCTGATTTCGCCGCCGCGATCCACGCAGGAATCGAGGAGCCGAGAGCTTGGTATTACCTGGCGCTTCTTCAACTCTCGATGGATGACACGCCGGGCTACAAAATCACGCTCGAGAACTTCTATCAGCATTTCTTGGGAACCAGCGACACCTCGGCACTCAACCTGCTCTCCTGGGCCAACAGCCTGAGTCCCACGGGACAACCCGATCGTGCCGTGCCCTTCGCCTTTCGGTGTGTGGACTCTTCCCCGGAAAAACCGACGTTCCGAAACACCCTGGGGGCCGCCCTCTTTCGAGCGAACCGACTCACGGAGTGCGTGGAATGCCTCGAACGCGTGGTTCAAAGCCAGGGAGGCGATGGCCTGTTCTCCGAGTGGCTCTTCCTGGCGATGGCGAACCATCGCCTTGGGCGCCAGGAGCAGGCGAAAGACTGGCTCGACCGAGCCGATCGTTGGTGGGGAAGAATCCGGGGCGATCTCCCGCCGGTCGAGCGAACACCCCCTCTCATTCGCTGGCAAGACCGCCTCGTCTTCCAACTGCTTCACAAAGAATCGGAAGCTCTCTTTCATCCAACGCGCGTTGGAGAGTCCGCTGTGGTCCGTGACCGTTGTACAGGTCAGTAATTCCTCACTGACGGAGGCCCTGGTCCATGCGTGCCAGCATAGTCGTCGCTTCCCATAATGAAGGAGTGTTGCTCGACAACACGATTAAGTCTTGCCTGGAGACGACGTCCGGGCTCGACTGTGAGATTATCGTGACGGATGATGCCTCGAACGACGGTTCCATTGAACGTATTCGCAAACAGTTCGACCCCGTTCGGATTATCGCCAGCACCACGCGGCAAGGGGTTTCCCCCACTAAAGACCGAGGCGCAAGACACGCTCAGGGGAATGTGATCGTCTTCCTCGACGGCCATTGCAAGCCAGAACCCGGCGCGATCGCGAGGTTGGTCGAGGCCGTCGAGGAATGGAACGGTAAGGCAATCGTTACTCCGCGAGTCGCCACTCTCAACCCCCAGACCTGGCAGAACCGCCTCGATTCCTTCGGCCACGGTTACACCATCAACCTTGCGACCTTCGAGACCGGTTGGATTGGCCTTGACCAGATGAAACTGCTCGTCGGGCCAGGCGGAGGTACGTATTACAAGCAACCGACCATGATCGGCTGTTGCGCCGCGGTGGGACGTGACGTCTACGAAAAGCTCTGGGGTTTCGACGTCGGCATGAAGTACTATGGCTCTGAAGATGTCGATTTCGGAATCAAGTCCTGGTTGATGGGTTATCCCGTCCTCCACGACCCGATTCCCATCATCGGCCATCGCTTTCGCGAACGCTTCGATAGCTACACGGCCCCCAGCGAGCACGTCTTCGCCAACCAACTGCGCATGGCGCGCAAGAATTTCGGCGAGGATGCGTGGAAGGTCTGGGTCGGCCGCTATCAGAAGCAACCGGACTCACCGTTCTGGCAGTCCGCCTGGAAGGTCTATACCGAGGAGAGTGCCAGTGTAGAGCTTGAACACGAATACCTGATGGCCCATAGAACTCACGACGAATTCTGGCATGCCAATGAGTTCAATCTGGCATGGCCTCGCGTGGAAAACCTCGCGGCCGTGGGCCCCACGCCGCTGAATGAAGGGACCCCCTCTCCCATCGTCAGCCCGACCATTCCGATCCACTCGAATCCGAATCCAACATCGACGCCGACCCCCATGCCGCAACATTGACGATGCGGAACCGCCGTAATCTTTCGTGCCACGAAGGAAAGCCGAGCCCCCTCCCGGAGAGTGGAGCAGACCTCTTCATCGATCCGAAACGGGCGCTCGGTCCCCTTGAGCCATGCCCCCTCCCTGGCTATAACCAAGGGGCCACACACCGTTTCACCAGGGAGCGCTTTCATGATCCGCGTCTTGACCCTTGGCTTGCTACTCGGAGCCTCATCATTGACCGCCTTCGCCGCGGAGAAGTCCCAAACCAAGGAAGGATCCTCCGGTCATCCTCAACGTGTCTTCGAGTTGCGGACCTACATCACCAATGAAGGGAAACTCGAAGATCTGCACAAGCGATTCCGTGAACACACCAACCGTATTTTTCAGAAACACGGAATTGAGTTGGTGGGCTACTGGACGCCGCAAGACGAGAAGGACGGCAAGAAGAACAAGCTCATCTACCTGATCGCATTCCCCAGCCGGGAAGCGGCTGCCGCCTCCTGGAAGGCCTTCGGCGCCGATCCGGAATGGAAGAAAGTGCGCGACGAAAGCCACAAGAATGGCGTGATCGTCAACCACGTTGACTCGGTCTTCCTCGACCCCACGGACTACAGCCCGATCAAGTAACACCTGGGTAGCGATCCAAGAAAGATGCCGGACGTCTCCTCCGGCATCTTTGCTTATGCGTTTCGCCCCACGGTGTCGTCGATGACCACTTGCAGGCTCTCGCCCAGCCCCTTCTGCCGAATCCCCTCCAGGTCCTGCCTACAGGCGAAGAGGGCTTGGATCACGGTCGTATCCCACTGCACTCCCGCTCCTCCGCGGAGAATTTCGTCGATCCGCCCTGGGCTCATCCGGTCTCGGTACGGGCGCGTGCTCGTGAGCGCGTCGAAAGCATCGGCAACGGCCAGGATTCGCGCCTCAAGGGGAATGGCTTCTCCCGCCAGGCCGCTGGGATAGCCGTTTCCATCAATCCGCTCGTGATGATATTTCACGCCGGGAAGCAAATGGCGCAGCTTGTGAAGGTCTCTAAGAATATTGACACCAATCTCCACATGCTCTTTGATGACCCGATATTCCTCCGTGGTCAACGGGCCGTTCTTCTTCAGCACCTGGTCGTCGATGCCGATTTTGCCAATGTCGTGCAGCAATCCCATGAGATAGAGATCGTTCTGCTGCTTGGCTGACATCCCCATCTCTTCGGCGATTCGCACGGCGATCCGGGCCACACGCTCCGAGTGCCCCGACGTGTATTGATCCTTGGCGTCGATCGCGGCCGTCAGCGCACGAATCACTCCGAAGAGCAGATCCTTGAGCTCAACGTAGAGCCGGGCATTGGTCTGTTGTGTCGCCAACAGTGACGCGACGGGCTCGAGCAACTCGACATCCACCTGCGAAAACGATCGGCGGTCGGTTGCATTCAGAGCGATCAACCAGCCTTCAACGCCCGGTCCCGATGCTTCGACCGCGACAAGATTCCGAACCCCCATTCCCTGTCTGGGTTCATTCACAATCTGGACCGTCGCGCTCCGTGACATCTCCGTGGTGACCAACGCGCGGTAGTCCGCGGCTTTCCACCGCTCAATTCCGCCGCTAACAATCACCCTCTCGCTGGGATGCGCAGGAACCCAGACCACCGCGTCAACCATGAGCGCCGTTTGTAGCGCGAAGTTCGCCAGGTTTTGAAACCGCTCCGGTGGGTCGGAAACTTTAAGTCTTCGGATCAGCTTGGAAACGAGCTGAAGTTCGCTCTTCTGGGGATGACGAACGGCATCTGCCTTCTTTGACTCTTTCTTCCCCTCCGCCTCCAACCGGCTCACGACATCCTTAGCCCAGGCAAGCAATGCAGGATCAGGGCAGGTAGGGCCCCAACCAGGCTTTGGGTTCAAAGCTCCCGAGCGAGTAAAGCCCGCAAAGGCGAAAAGGCTCGCATTGGTTTCGCCTGGAAGCGAAAGCATCAACCAAACAATGCTTTCGTCCTGCGCCGGGTGCCAAATTTGTACTCGCTCCGGGCCACTCTGTAGTCCGGAAAGCAGTGCCGTGAAGCTCGTGTCAACAAGGGGCAGTCGGCTTGCATCAACACCGGCGCATCCGCACCAGGCCATTTGGCCTGCGTTAAGAATTCCGACGGGAGCCGCAAATTCGCGCGCAAGCCGCTCGGCCAAGACAACCTGCGCATTCGCCAAGAAGGACGCATCCCTCCCGACTTCGCCGGTTTCCCACTGAGTCGAACTTCGCACTAGCATGCACGCTTCCTTGGTAAGTCGAATTATCTTTCCACTTATCTCGCCTCAATTAAGCGTAGTATATCAAGAGGCAAGATGAGAGATCTGCTCAAAATCTGCCGACGAAGCCTGTTCTCACCACAATGCAAGCTTAGGACTTAAAAACTGCGCCTCACGCATTTTTTTGCCGAACCTGCTTCCGATCCTCTTTGTACACAAAACTCCTTTTACACACAGATTTTACGGCGACGACGCTCGAAAAAGAACACGCGTGACGTTCTATGTTCGCAAGGAACGCCTGCGGCACCGCCATCTTTTCTCATTCTCGAGAATCCAGTCGTCGAGCCTTTGGCATCCACTGCGCGAGACAGTTCCCGACATCGGCTTCTCTTTCAGGCGGAATGAATATGCCACCTGCTTGAACAGACCGCCTTGCCCATGTGGTTATCGTGGGGCGTTCCTCTCAGGCGACAACACATGCATGCCACAATCCTGCAATTCATTCGCGGGAGCCCTTTGGCCTCGGGAGCCACGGCGCAGGACACGGATTCTTCGCTTGTATGAAGCACCGAACGTTCGAACTTACGCTCAACCTTCCACTCTGGTTTTCAAGACGCCTGGAACGAGCGAACACCTTTGATGAACTCATTGATATTTTACGGCGCGCCTCATCTCAACAAAACAATATCGAATGAGCTCACAGAATTCGCCCAGGATGAGCGTGCCCTTATCATGCCGCCAATTTCGACCGCCTTCGGTCTCGCATCAAAGCCAGCTCGTTCTCGAACAAAGACGCTCCAAGATGAATGACCAGGGGCTAGCACAAAGAACGAGCCCCAAACAGCTCGCGACTCTTCAACCAGGCCGGAATCACGGCTTCAGACTCATTACGTCGGGACCTGGCGAAAGGTGCGGCTCTTGGACGCTCAGAGAGAGTTCGCCCCTGCTCAATTGGTTTGCAATGAGGCCCGGGGAAATGATACCGCGTTCGAGGATTCGCTCGCGCGGTGTCGCACAAGCTCACAAGGGCGCTTCTTAACCGCGTACTTTCAGCCGCGCGACGAACGAGCAGCTCGGTACAAGACGGCAATGAGCGCGGGCCAGGCCCGAGCTATTTCGTTCGCGAACGTATGAGTTTCGCCAAAAATTGGGCTGTCTCATCGCCGATGACGTGGTAACCGGCAAGGTTGGGATGGCGATCATCAAACCAGCCAGGGAGGGTCGCGAAATGAGCGTCGAGGCGATTGTCCATGACCACGACCTGGCTATCAAGAACGAAGGGCTTGACCCAACCTCGGTGCTTCTCCGGAATCCTTCCTAAAGGGTAGCGCCGGTAGTTCAGCATGTTTGGGCCGCGGGCAAGCTCAGAGCGATAGCGGGTATACACATCGAAGAGCAAAAGCCCTTCCGTCTCGGCAACCTTGCGTATGAGGGAATTGATCTTCTCGTCTTTCTCCGCCGTGAGGTAGGGAATGATCGTCGTGGGAATGAGAGTGGCTTTCGGAAAATCCTTGCGGAGTCGTTTGATCAACTCGGAGTAGTCTTTGGGAAAATCGACGTCGAAATTCTTCCGCCAGGTCATGTCGTTCAGACCATAACGAATGAAGATGTAATCAGGTTCCTGAATTTTCACAATTTCTCGGTCGTAGCGCTGCACGAGCAAGCGCTCGATGTACTCACCGTCGCGCCCCTGATTGATCACTTCGGCGGGAGGCAAATCCCCTTCGGCGGCCAACAGCAGGCGAACGACATCTTCCAGGTGAGAACCTTGTGGATCGGTTTGCCGGCAAATGCTACCGATGGTCGTGCTGTCTCCAAGCAGGAGAATTCTTACTTTGCCCGTCTCTTGCGCCTCAACCACGGGTGTCCCAAGTGCGAAGAAAAGCAGGCCGACGGACCATCGAAAGCACGTCATCGTAGGGTTCTCCATCGAACCATGGTAAGAGGAGGGGCAGGGTGAATGTCCATTAAGGTCGCCGCCCAATGAGGAGACTCAGAGGCATCTCCAAACCGTGCGCCTCGAGAAGGTTGGGGTCTCCCAGGACGTTGCGCGAGAAGCCATTGGCGATGACGCGGCCGCCGTTGAGCAGGACAGTGCGATTGCAAAGCTCGAGGACCATCTCCAGGTCGTGAGTCGCGATCAGCTTGGTGGCCGGAAGGCTGCGGATCAAGTTGATGAACCGGCGTCGGCCCCGAGGGTCCAGGTTGGCCGTCGGCTCATCGAGGACAAGGACCGAGGGATTGCACGCCAGGATCCCCGCCAGGCAAACCCGCTTGCGCTCGCCGAAACTCAGGTGATGCGGAGCCCGCCCGGCAGCGTCCTCGAGGTCCACTCGAGCCAGGCATTCGAGCGCGACGCGCCGAGCCTCTGCGCGATCCATGCCCAGGTTTAAGGGTCCGAACGCGACGTCTTCCAGAACCGAGGTACTGAAGAGCTGGTCATCCGGATCCTGAAACAGCAACCCCACCCGCCGCCGGACCTCAGGACCATTCCGGTCATTGACCTCAAGGCCATCAATCCAGACCGCGGGAATGCCATTGTGGCGCTTCTCTCCCACCCCGTGGACGTGCAGCCCTTGCGATCTCCCCTTGCCAGGCAAAAGACCATTGAGATGCAACAGCAGCGTGCTCTTGCCGGCCCCATTTGGGCCAACGAGTGCCACCGATTCACCGGGCATGATCGTCAGGTCGACGGTCCGCAGGGCTAGCCGGCCATCGGGGTAGCGATAGGCCAGGTCTCGGACTTGAACTGCGGGGGTGCTGTTCGCCGGCGTTGGAGGAGCTTCCACGAATCTCACCGCACTGGGCCGTCAGGCCCGTCGAGCGTTCGGATCGTACCATCCCAACCCCGTGACAGCATCGCCGCGTGGACCCGTTCGCCGCGCTCGAAAGCGCGCAAGAAGAGCAGGCCGATCAGGCCGGTGAGCAGCCCCCAATCCAGCTTGCCGGAACGCCGAAAGGTCCGAGATCGACGCGCTGTCACCATCCGATCCAGTTCCTGGGTCAGGATGTGTAAGTAACGGTACATAAATTGGAGCGTCGCCACGAGAAGGACCGGTACCCCCAGCCCTCGCATGGCGATCAAGAGTGTACGAAACGGCGTGACGTTAACCAGGGTCAGTGTCGCCAAAAATGCGAGGCTGTTTTTGGCCAGGATGGAAAAGGCCAGGGGGGTGATTCCCAACTCACTTCGTCGCGGGTGCGACTGCGCCACGACGAAGGCGAGAAAGCCGATCAAAATCAGAAAGCCAAGCCAACGGCGGAAGAGCATCATCGGAGGAACTCCTGAGAGTCCCACGATAAAGGCCAACAGCAACCCTTCGGCGGCCAGCAAACGCCACCAGCCCAACGGAGTGGCCACGACGGCGACGACGTAGATCAACGTCGCCACCAGCTTGAGCCGGGCATCCATCCGGTGGAGCGGGCTATCTCCCTCGCTGTATCGCTCGAGGAAATCAAGCCGCATCCGCCGCAATCCCGTCGGGCGTTCGCTTCGTGAAAACCCGCGCCAGGGCTAACCCTACCGCGAAGACGACCAAGGTTCCCACCAACCCCGCCACCGCCGTGGCTAGCTTGGCATGTCCGTCAAAAAATCCCACTTGGTAGTCCGGAATCGGCACCGGCAAGATCGCAGGCGCTTCCCCCTTCAAAAATCCAAGTTTTTCACCGACATACTCGAGTCCATCCGGGTGTTCCGACGCGAACGGAGCGAGGAACACACCCACCGCAACGGCGATGGCCAGTCCCGCCGTAATCACCTGTCCTCCACCGCGCAGAGTTCCTTGAGCGGCGGAAACCTCTTCACCCGGATAAACCAGGTCGGGGCGGGTCAGAAGAATGAATCGCAGCACAAGCCCCGTGATCAGGGCTTCCCCCAGTCCGATCCCCGCGTGGACCAGGACCACCCAGGTCAGAACGCGAAAGAACTCGTGCCAACCCATCGAGAAAGCCAATTCAATCGCAAACGCGCCGGAGGCCAAGATCACCGAGAACCAGGCCGCGACCATTGCACCAATCAACACACCGGCGCGATCGCCGATGGCTCGTCGGATCGGTGCGTAAATCGCATAGCCCCCCACGGCACCGATCAGCCCCATATTGACGAAGTTCGCCCCCAGCGCGGTAAGGCCACCGTCGCCAAAAAGCAAACACTGCACGATCAGGACCGCCGCGATCACGACGGCTCCCGCCCAGGGTCCGAGCATCACGGCGGAGAGAACACCTCCCAAGAGATGTCCCGAGATCGGGAGTGCCCCTACCGGGAAGTTGACCATCTGAGCGGCGAAGACGAAGGCGGCCATCGTCCCCATCAAGACGGTCGTGCGCTCTCCGAGTCGGGCCTCAAGCGACTTCAGCCCCCCCCAGAGTCCGACTCCACCAACGACCCCTGTCGCTGCAGCCACAGCAGGTGTGAGCACGGCGTCAGGTATATGCATGGAAAAACCCCGGCGATTCGGCCACCGTTCGACCCCAAGGACTCACCCGACTCAAGACCTTATCGTACCCCGGGTGTGTCAAGTCGTCAAAAACTTCATACCGCTTTGTGGGGAAGATTCGCCCCAATCACGCGACGGAAAATTCAGCGACTTTTGCCTACGGAAATCGTTCCGAGGAAAGGCGATCGGCAAATCTCGATCGACCTTTACGGAGACGTAGAATTTCCGGTGGCGGGCTGAGACGGCAGGTGAAAGACCGCGGGAACAATACCTCGAACGGCGGAAATGATCAGATCCTCAACACCTGGCTTGAGACGCGTGGGGCGGGCGTAGTAGACCATCGCGCCTCCCCCTTCGTAGCCCCCCTCACGAAGGATCCGTTCCGAAGGGATGTAGCAGGGGAGGTCATTCGCATAAGCCACAACCCAGAGCTTCGCCGGGTTGAGTTCGGTGCGCAGGCGCACCGAGTAATCGACGACAACCTCGCCGGCCAAAAAAACCATGACGAGATCATCGCCAAAACACCAACTCTGGATGACATAGTCGAGTTCGCGCTGCAGCGATTCTCCCCGATCGAGCCGTGCGAGTTGCGTCTGGGCGTTGTAGCCCGGAGGTCCCCCCTTGGCCACGAGATCCTGCAGTTCCTCGCGAGTGGGCAAGGTATCGAACGGGAGGGAGATCCGAGTTACCTTGCCACCAGGCACCTCCGAAAGTGGCGTCACGGTCCCCTTGAGCAGCCGTTCCACCTCATCGGCAATGGCGCGGCCATGACGCAACGCAATCTGGCTACCGGGGCGGTCCCTGGGATTGGAGTCTGCACCGCAGCCGATCACGACCATGGCAATTGCGCCAGGATGGTTGGCCTCGATCGCCTCCCGGGCGTCCCCGGCCCAATCGCCGCTGATGAGGTTGTCCTTGGGGTCCAAGGTCGTGCAATGGCAGGCATACCCGACCAAGACGGCCCTTAGGCGTCCGTCAAGATCCGTGGCTCGGAGCATGGGCAACGCGTGATCGACAGGTCCTCCCTGGCGCCGCCGATTCCGCGCGAAGTCCACCTGCCCCCGAGCCCATCCCAGTTTCGCCGGCCGGCGATCGCGAATGGCTTCGAGACAGACCTGCTCCAATTTGTCGACTAGCCCTCGTGTGTAGGCATCGATCCTCCCGCGCTGATCGTCTGGGATCGGTTTGCCAAAGATGTTGGGGGTTACGCCGGTCAAACAGGGTGCCGTATGAGTATGCGACGCACTCACAGCTAGCCGTTCACGCGGCAGCCCCGCGCGCGTCTTGAGCCGCCCGGCCAGTTCTTCCGTGATCGCCGCGGGAACGCCAAGGTTATCGACCGTCACCAGCAGGGCGGTCCCTTGCTGCTCCGAGCCAATCGCCAGGGCCTTCGCCCAGATCTTCCGTTGAACACCTTGCGACTCAGAATTCCTGGCGAGAAATCCGTTCAAGCGGATGGGGGACTGAGGCGTGATATCTACCTGCGCCACGCCGATCTCAATCGGTCGCGTCTCTTCCCCACGCAAGGCGGACGCCTGCCATAGCACACCCACCACCGCGAAAAAAGCGATCAGTCTCATTGTGCACGTCCCGCAGCAAGATTGTCGGCATCGCGATGGCCATTGGAATCGGAAAAGGGCCCACGCGTTTTCCAGATCAGGCGCCCGAAGGAAGAGACTCCCGGCCTCCTTTGATAGGCATAACCCTTCGGCATACGGAAAGAAAGAGCGTTGTTTTTCATCACTTCCAGCGACCATAGGCGATTTCGGCAAATCCTCACAGAAATTTGTTGTCGTTCTTGGTTTCCCAAAAATTTGGTCGTCTAATATAATCGAAACCAAGTAATCTAACCGGAATTCGAACACGACATCTGTAAACCGTCGGCTAACTCAAAGCGAAGGTCATCTGCAGGGGTGCCGTAATGGCCATGGGAAGCAATGACGGGAGCAGCCAAACGCTTGCAAATGGGAGATACCTCATCACCGCGAAGCTCGGTGAAGGAGGAATGGGAGCGGTCTACCGTGCCACAGACCGGAATATCGACGCAGACGTCGTAATCAAGGTCCCTCTACGGGCGATGTTGGCAGACCCCGAGTTTTCACGGCGGTTCAAGGAAGAGATTCGCTCTCTTGTAAAACTATCGCATCCAAACATCGTCAAACTATCAGACGTAGGCGACTGGGACGGATTGCCCTTTGCGGTCATGCAATTCCTGTCTGGGGGGAGTCTGGAGGACCGACGACCGACGGGGCCGGCAGGGAATTTCGGAGCAAGCGATCCCCGGGAAATCGCACTCTGGCTCCGTGGGATCGCAAGCGCACTTGATTATGTGCATTCACAAAATTATGTGCATCGCGATGTTAAGCCAGGCAATATTCTCTTCGACACTCAAGGCCATCCGTTCCTCGGAGACTTTGGGGTGGTCAAGGTCCTTGCCTCGGCGTCCGATGTAGGCACCAAAGCAACTCGGACTGCGATGACCGGAGCAGGCATGGTTGTGGGCACAGCCGAATACATGGCTCCTGAGTTAATCATGGGGGAAGCCTTCGACGGGCGCGTCGACCAGTATGCTCTAGCAGCGTCTGTATACGAAATCCTCTGCGGTCAACGACCGTTTGAAGACGAAGTCAAAACCAAAGTCCTAGTACACCAGACAACCAAGCCCCCGCCACTTTTGAATGTTATCGCTTCATGGATTCCTTCATCATTGTCGGACGCAGTCCTAAAGGGGTTGGCTAAGGATCCGAAAGACCGCTACGCCAATTGCAGCGAGTTTGCTGCGGCCGTCATTTCGGCAGTCGCAGAGGCCTTTGGCAATCAACCAGAACGGATTCGTTTTCAATGCACTACCTGTAGGAAAACGCTCGGCCTATCCCCAGCGGATTATAAGAGACTTAGTGAGAGCGGTCGAAGTGTCCCATGCCCGGGTTGCAAGGCACCGTTTCAGGTTCCTCAAGCCAAGAATTCAGGGGCCACTCCGCCGTCATCGGGTGCAGAATGGGCAGCAGGTGGTACCAGAGTCGAGCCTCGACTCAATGGCTCGGGTGAGGTTGCGTCCGCTTCTGCTCGTCGAGCCACGGTGGTAGAATCAGCGGGAGCGGCTTCTCAAAACATCGGAGGTGCAAACCTTGCACCGCGCACGGTTGTGGAACGGCTCGACCCACGCCCTCCTGTAGGGACTTTGGTCGAGCAACCTGGCCTAGTGCGATCCCCGGTCACCATGATCGAGCAATCGGGGCCGATCGCTTCGCAGACGCCGACATCCGGCCTCGATTTGGCCGGTGACGCGCCACTTTCGGCCGATGTCGGCATCGGGTCAACGGCGGCAAGGAGCAACGTTCTGCCGATCCCTTGGATCATCGCAGGGCTCTCGGCTGCAGCCGCATGCATCGCGCTTGTCTTCACGGTCGGACTGTTGACTTCAAAGAACGAGCGTATCAATACAAATGCCAGCTTAGCCAAAGCTCCGGCCCCACGCAATGACCACCCCCAAGCACCCTCCGACGTTACTCCACTCCAGCTCAATGCGCAAGCAAGGCCTGCAGATTCTCAGTCTCTCCCGTTGTCCGCGAAAACAACGTCTGTAGACCCAAGGACCTTCCCGCGCGAGAGCGCGCCCGACCTCCTCATTTCCGAAGACGACAATCCGAACAAATCTTCAACGACTAACCTCAACGCGTCTAGGTCTCCCCTCTCCAACCAAGGACTCACCAGTCTCAACACCTCTTCAGCCAGGGTTGAAGAAACGTCGGTTAACCCACCGTCGGTTCCACCCATGCCATCTGAATCGACGATCCCAACTTCAGACTCCGCGATCATCAGACCGACCCGCAATCTAAGCTTCGAGAGGAATCCAGTGCCTCTCGAAAAACTCCTCGCCAATCCTTTCCTCTACGCGAATAAAATGGTCGTTTTGAAGAGGGTCTACTGCATTGCCAATATCGTGACGCATCGCCCCGACGGCACACTCACCTTGCCGATCATAGAAAGTGATCTTGTCCTTCAACAGGATGCAGGGAGAGCTTCCATCTTTGCACGGCGAGGCAAGGATTTTGAGCTGGACGTAGATCCGAAACTGGCGATCAGTCTCATGAAGCGCAACGTCCTCCGAGAAAGTTATACTGCCTCACAAACCCCACCGAACTGGGGAGATAATGTTGCAATCTTCACGGTTGCCGTGACACCCACCACGAAATCAGACTCCAAAGATTGGGTGATTACCATCATCAAGGGGGAATTCCTGGTCAACATTGGTCCGGATGTCGTGGTAATTGCCAAGAAACGACGACTCAAGGTCGTTTACAAAACACTGACGATAACACCGGATGGAGAAACGCGGGCTGACGGCAAACCCGAGGATTGGGCACAACCGGAGCGGATTCTCCACATCGCCAACCAGTTCAAAGGGATGATCGAGAATCAAGCGCGGCAATTGAGTGACGCCAAGTGGGCTGAATTCAACAATCTTCTCAATAACGTGATTAATCGTAGCCTTATCGACACGGAGCGAAACGACAGAATCCAGACGGAGCGAAACAGAAAAATGATCATTCCTTAACAAGGGAGTGTTTTCCCTTAATCGATGACCGACGCTACGCGCGGGCCTCCGCGCCGGCACAGAGTACTACTAGAACTTCATCAATCTAGAACTTGTTCGCGCCTGAGAAAAACTAGCAAGTTGGAGGTACTCGCGGATGTCACGGACTGGCCTGAGAGTCGCATGTTGCCTGTTCGTACTTATGCTCCCCTCTAAGCGAAGCCTTGCTCAGCGCTTCTTCGGTGGCGCATCAACCGTCCAGGGAGATATCCTTTGGGGTGAAGGGATTTTCCTGCAAGGGGCAGGAAGTTTTCTTTATCAACAAGCCGTGGCAGACTCTATCAACGTCGACACTGCAATTCGACTCAATGAATATCTCTGGAACGTCGCCAAGAACGAGAACCGGGAAAACGCTCGGCATCGCGCCGAGGTGATCGCTCGTCATAACGAGAACTACGATCGAATCCTCAAGCGCATCCGAGAGAATCCCGATAATCGCGATCTTGAAAGCGGCGATACACTTAATGACATGATGACGCAATTGCTCGATCCTCAAATCTCTTCTTCCTCCTTCCGAAGCACACCGGTCAAGCTGCCTGGTGAAGTCATTCGGGGAATTCCGTTCTTCTACGGTCCGGAGGATGCGACTTTCTCGATGAGGCGACTCTCAGCGAAACAAAACTGGCCGGTGGGCCTGAGGGGAGAGAAGTTCTCTCGGGAACGCAAGGGGTATGAGCGGGCATTCGACAATGCCCTGGACCAACAGATTGACGGAAAGCTCTCCCACGAAGCGATTCTCAGGGTCGAAAAGAGTCTCGCTGCGCTCGGGGATCAACTCCCCCGAGTAATTCCGCCGAGCAATGATAAGGTCTATATTGAGTCCCGAGATTTCCTCAAGAGGCTCAATACCTACAAAGAACTACTGAAGCGGCAGAAGATTGAAGAGATGCTCGGCCAAATCGACAAATACTCGGGGACCTCGGTTCACGATCTCGTAAGCTTCATGCAAAAATACAACCTCCGCTTTGGCATGCCGGACCTGGGATTCGAGCGAGAGCTGTATCCAAGAATCCATGAGGCTCTGAGGCTTCAACTCGATATGGTAAAGGATCGTGGCACTGACGGTGGAGTTCACTGACTGAGCCCGATTCTGTAAATCGAGTCGTAAATCGCGACGAATATCGGGATCATCGACCTGTAGGAATGAACTTGTTATGGGGCGTTATCTCGTCGCTGCCATGATCGCGCTGATCTATGTCGCCGGTACAAGCTGGATCGTCCAGAGTGCTGGAGAAGCCTATCGAAATAAGCTCAGAGCAAGCCGACGATTGGCCATCCGCCCGGAAACAGCCCCACCGGCGAGACCACCGACGTCCCGCGTGACCAACACCGTGACCGCGGCAAGCTCGGTCACATCCGTCCCTGCTTCAAACGCCGCACAGAGCGGCTCTACTTCTCCAGCCGGTGCGGAAGTCCTCCCTAAGGCATCGGACGCGGGTGCGGTTCTTTCGCGTGATGCGGCAGGGACAAAAGCGAGGAGTGCAAACGAGCCCTCCGCGACAAAATCGCCGAAGCCAGATTCAGAGAACACTTTTGCTCCCTTGAATCCTGACTTCGCTTGGGCGGACTCCCTCGACCTCTCCAAGCTCAACAGCCAAGACGAACAGCGGCTTGGCAGAGCAATCCATCAGTTGATCCTGACTTATAATCGACCTGTGCAAAATGGAGCCTGGGATCAGCGGGTCGATCTCGTCGCTCGCCCGCTCCTCAAGTTACGCTCGCGCAAGGATATCGACTATACATTCACGATCCTCGACTCTGATGCGGTCAACGCTTTCTCGACAGTCGGGGGCCGCGTTTACCTCTCGGGGGGATTATTCAACCTTATCGGAGAGGACGAAGACTACGCTTTGCAGTTCGTACTCGGCCATGAAATAGCCCATGTAGATCTCAAACATGCTTTAAAATGTGTAGCGGGATCAAACACCGAAGAGAAGAAACATGGCCTCGGGACCTTGTCACAGTTTTATTTGCTCATCGCTTTCGGATACCCAGATAAGCAGGTTTTTGAAGCTGATGCTTGGGCATTCAAACGAATGATGGTCGACCTCGATCGAGGTCGACATGATTCCTTGGCGTTCTTGCGAAAATTCGAGGATTTCGCCGCAAAGAACAAGTTCCAAGCGGGACGACAACTTCCTCCGCAGCAGACGGCCAGTTCACCGCGAGACGCTCCCGCCTCGTTTCTCGAAAACCACTTTCGAGCGGAGACCGCGGCCTGGAAGCGACTCAATGAACTGAAGACGATTTCAACCCAGCTCTCGATTCCATCGAGATGAACGCGGCCAAGGTCATCAAACCGACGAACATTGCTCCGAGCGCCAACGTATCGGCTCGCTCTCCCATTCGATCAGTTTCGGCCGGAAAGTAGGGTTCGGCGAGATCATTAGTGGCGAGCAACTTTGACGGCTGAAGACCTTCAGATGTGGCCTCGTTTGTAGCAGGTGCATACCGCTCTGATTCCAAGAGCAGTAGGCCTTCGAACGCCCAACGAGACGGAAAGGCACAGGCCACAAGCTTCGCGAAACTCCCCATTTGTGGCAGGCGCCAAACTTGGCCGCCAAACAACCACAGAGCGACCCAAACCAGGGGCAGCGTGAGCCAGACTAATGAAGGGCGAGGCGCGAGTGCTACGACCAAGAGTCCGAGAGCAAAACCAATACCCGAAGCCAGTGCCAGCAGGCCCAGCATTCCGAATACGTTCCCCTTCAGTCCTAAGCCGACCCAAATGAGCAATAACGCCAGAGTCGCTTGGATCAGGCAGAGCGGCGCGAAAACGGGCAAGCGAGCCACCAGGGAAGACCAAAGCAGAGGGGACTTATCCGTCGCAGACTCCCTCACGACCTCTCGACCCCAGATTGCGTTCGAAACACCAAACCATAGAGCCGCGAGCGTTAGCCAAGAAAGCGCAGCCGAAATCGCCTGCGGCGACGATACCGCCCCCTGAGCACCGGCCTTCAAGATCAATAGGATGACTAAACCTATACACGGCGATTGACAGAGAAGAGCCAGCAGCCGCGCCAGGACGAGCCCCTTTTCCGAACGCCGTACGGTGTTTCTTACCTTCGCTAACATGGCACCTGATGGGTGAGAAACATGCGTAGACGCTTCGTTTGCAATGGATACCGGGATTGGTGGTGGGCCAACCGCCAGACCAGATTTCTGGGGCGGAATCGCTCGCTCGACAAAAGTTGCCGATGCTGCAACCACCCGGACTGTAAAGCTACCAAGTCCAATACGATCCTCGGGTTGAATTGGGGTCGCCTGGCTGATGCGGACACCATTGACAAAAGTCCCATTGGACGACCCAAGATCTTCGATCATCACCTGGCCGTCGCCGCGCAGAACCCGGGCATGGCGGGTCGAAATCATCGGGAGATCGAGCATGTGATCGCACTCCGCCCCTCGGCCGATCACCATGGAAGCGGTTCGAAGCCATATCGTGGGAATCGAGGACCCACCAGCAGACGATTGCAACGAGGCCCGGAGCATGGCTTCAGGAGGCCAAGGAAGCGGAGTTACTTGTCCGAGTGTGATCTTATCACTTGGCCTTACAACCATCCGAGTCCCTGGCGATAAACATACTCCATTCACATAAGTAAAATTAGTCGACTTTAAGTCCTCGAGAAAGATTTCATTGCCTTCAACGGTGAGACAGCAGTGTCTCCCTGACACGGTCGGTTGATTTACAACAAGGTCGCAATCTTCACGAGCGCCGATAACCCATGATCGATTCATGCTAACAATCCCTTCGACTTGGCCCTGACATGCCTACGGATAATCGTTGCCTCGCGCAGCAAGACACAAGTGCCATCAATTGCTTCAGGCGGTCTTAGAGATTAACCAAGAGCGCGTGGCATTGGGGAGTGGAAAAAAGAGAACGAGCCAACTCGGCAGACGAAATCATCGCATAAATACATATAATTAAATAAATTAAATCGGCTATTTCAACACACCCAGTCGGCATTGCCTGAGTCATGGGGCGGAATGAAGACAACGGCAGAACGTGAAGGTCCGTCCGCTTCGGGAGCCAGGGAATACCCGAAAGTAAGGACGGCCATGGCCAATAACAGGCCAGGGCGGATAAGCCTACGGGAAGGCGGACGGACCACGCGTCATCGGTAATGAACTGCTGTTATTTCGTCTCTAATGAGGGCATCCCTTCCCAGTTTCTCAACGGGTCACGGCGGCCCGCGCACTGCCGGGTCCCCAAAGAGGCTTGATCAATTCGGCATCCCACGCTTGCCAGAGCTTGCGAAGCTCTTCGACTTTCTCTGGGTGGCTGCTGGCGAGATCTTTGGTTTCGCCAAGATCTTCCGCCAAATGGTAAAGCCGGTCGGCGGTCACGGTAACGTTCTGAGCCCGCGAGATGGTTCCCGGCTTGTCGAGCGCCTGGTCATAGCGAACGAGTTTCCAATCCCCTCGTCGAATGGCCCGCTGTTCTCCCAATCTCCAGAAAAGCGCGTCGTGGGGAGCGCCGGTATCGGCTCCGTTGAGGAAGGGGAGCAAGTTGACACCGTCGAGGTGCCATTCGGGCCTCACCTCGACGCCGGCCGCGGCCAGTGCCGTAGGGAGGATATCGAGCTGAATCACCGGCTTGTCATACGTCTTCCCTTCAGGAAGCTTTCCCTTCCACTGAACGACGAAAGGCACGTGAACTCCTCCTTCGAGCGTGGTCCGTTTGGAACCTCGAAGCGGCGCGTTGTTGGAAGCGTTGATCGTGGTTCCCAGCATCGTCGGACCGCCGTTGTCGCTGTGGAAGAAGATCAGCGTGTTCTCTTCCTGCCCTGAAGCCTTGATCGCCTCCAGCACCTTACCGATGGCTTCATCCATCGCGCTCAGCATCGCCGCGTATTTTCGGCGTTCGGGATCCTGGATGGCCGAGAACTTGGCCAACCGGTCATCGGTGGCATCCATGGGCGTGTGAACGGCGTTGAAAGCCAGGTAGAGGAAGTAGGGGTCCGCCTTGTGGCGTTCCACGAAAGAAACCGCCTCACGAGCGAAGGCATCGGTCAAGTAGGCCTTCTCCTGGACAACCTCCGTCCCCCGGTAAATGGGTGCTCCCTGACCTGGAAAGTAAGCGTGCATTCCTCCGAGGAACCCGAAGAATTCGTCAAAGCCACGGCGTTGGGGCTGAAACTTCGCCGCCGCGCCGAGATGCCACTTTCCGACAAGTCCCGTGGTGTATCCAGCGGCCTTGAAGCGATTGGCCAGGGTTGTCTCCGCCGTGGGCAACCCGACGCCGTCGCCCCCCTGGTTCTCGCCCGGGTTGAACTCATGGCCGAAACGCTGCTGATACCGCCCCGTCATCAGGCCAGCGCGGGTCGGGCTGCAGTAGGGTCCGGTGACATAGCCGTTCGTGCAGCGAACGCCGTGCTTCGCGAGGGAGTCGATGTGAGGCGTTGGAATATCCCCAACACCTTGAAAACCCAGATCCGCGAAGCCGAGGTCATCCGCCAGTAAGATCACCACATTCGGCTTCGTAGCGGCCTGGCCCGCAGAAAGGCCCCCGAGCCAGAACGCCAGCCCCCAGGCCAAGACTCCACCCCACCCCTTCGATTCCGATAATCGCATGCGACCCCTCATTCCTGATTCCCTCTGAGTCTCGCGGATTCCAAAGAGCCCAATGTTAACTTCATCGGTCGATTTACTCAAATTAAATCGCCTACGTCGCCGAGACTCAGGGCTACCCGGGTGGAAGACCAAGGAAAAAGGCTTCAAAGTCGAGATTCTCGGCAAAACCGAAGAACTTAGGGAACAACCGAGTACGCGGCTGCGTCTACAGGGACAGTCTCGTCTCCAAAACCGATGGTTGCAGTTTAGTCCGACTCTTCACATCCAGACGTGAACGCCAACGATCCAGCGCAAGACCATGCCTTGGATCGAGCGGGCATGCGCGCAACGGATTTGTCTTGCAAGCAATTTTTGATGACAGAGCACCCAATAGAGGGAGTGGGGAGTCGTTTTTGTCTTCAGCCACACCTTCTTCGTCAATTAACTTTCTCTGAAAACCTCTTCGCGGGAGGGATCACCATGTCCTCCGAGGCGCCCTTCGGGTTCCGGCTCCGAGACCTTATGACCGCAACTCTGGTTGTGGCTCTGGCCCTTGCGATAGGCATTCCGGAATGTAACAACAGACACATAGGGGGCAGGAGAACACAATGCCAAAACAACATGCGCCAGATCGGGCTGGGGTTGCTGGGATATTCTAACGCCACAGGCGTATTTCCAAACTCGGGGACCTTCGCGGACGACCCGAAAATCCATGGCGGAGACCCCAGCCGCTCGAACATTCACAAAGCTGTTATCGATCCTGAAAGTCTCAAACTTCCTGGAACGGTCATGCTGTATAGCTGGGTCGTCGATATTCTGCCTTATATCGACAATCAAGAACTCTATAATGCTTGGAATTTTCAGCAAGACTACTTATCAGCAGCTCCATCGAACCCAGGAATGCCAAACAACCTGCAGATTTCCTCGACAGCGATTGGCATACTTCGTTGCCAAGACGACAACACAGCACAACCCAATCAAGGGAATCTCAGTTACGTCGTCAACACAGGCTTCACGCGTTGGCCGGCGATTCCTACATCCTGGGCGGGAAGCGCCACGGACGGTCAATCGAGGAATGGAGAACCTCTGCGATGGTCGCCGCCCGGCGATGATTGGAAGGCCGATCTGTCCGTCGGGCGAAAGCTCGGTGTGATGTTTCCCGCCAGCAGCCCCGGCGATCACCCCTGGAACATTTCCACAAGTCCAAGCGCGATCACCGACGGAGCAAGCCAGACCCTTCTCGTGGGAGAAAACACCCTGGTCGGCTTCTCTGAGGGAAGCATCTATTCGGGAGGACGGATGACCAACTGGGCCTGCCCATTGCCGAACTTCACCAGCTTCCTGGGCTCAGACAACATCTGTCATTCCGGCCAAGTTCCCACAGAATGCCTGGGTGGGCAACTGTCACCGGGAAAGAACGGCACCGATGGCCCGGGATGGTCCCAGGCCAATCATCCCGGTTCCTTCGAAGAGATCAATTTCGGTCAGCATTTGACCGTGGAAGGATCTTTCCCATTCGCGAACAGTGCGCATGCCGGCGGCAGCAACTTTGTTTTCTGCGATGGCGCGGTGAGGTTTCTTCCGAACACCATTAATGGAACGATCTACTCCAAAATCCTTACGCCTGCGGGTTTGTCATTGCCGAAGGCGATTCGTCCGTCTCCAATCGATGCCAAAGCCCATCCTCTCGACTGATGACAAGCACAGAACATACAAGCATTTCTTCGAGGTCACCGCTTTTCCTACCGCGACTTCTGCTGGAACGGTATGCTCGGACCTGGTCGAGTAACGAGGGAACACCTTGGCCTCAACTGGTCTTGGCCGAGCGTCCAATCCATTGCTCGAGCTTCTTGAAAGCGGCGACACCGCTGAAGGAGTGTCCGGCCTCGAAGAAGGCGTGATCGATATGATCTTCAGCGCCGGCAACGTGATAGACGCGCTGAGCGTCGCGGAGAGCAGCCTCAACACCGGCTTGAGGGAAAATTCGATCCTGAGTCCCCGCCTCGCAGAAGAGATAACGAGGAGCAATCAGACCGGTAATGTCAGCGGCCTCAAACCAGGGGAGAATGCCCGGGACGTAATTGTCGATGCAATGCCCGATGCTGAAAATCGAGTCCTTGAACGTGCAAAACGATCCTGAGAGAACCGCGGCCTTGACGCGATCGTCGAGCGCAGCCGTGTAGAAGGTGATAGTCCCCCCTCCAGAGATCCCCATCATCGCAATCCGCTTGGGGTCGACTTCCGGAAGTGTCTCCAGCAGGTCGAGAGCCCGGATCGCGTCCCAGGTTCGCCAGCCGGCCATCGTTTCACCCAACAGCAGTGCCGCGCCGGCGGCCGGCTGGCAACTGCTCGTGCCCGCGCCTTGCTTGCGAGCGGCAGGATCGCGGCGGTGGCCAAAGCCGAGCGGCTCGATCGCCAGTGTCACATAGCCGTTCTGAACGCACTGGACGGCGAAGTCATGCTGGTAGCCGTCCAGGTGATCCCGCTCTTTGCCGTCTTCGTCGATTCCGACAATGTCGTCGACCCCTCGCCCGTGGCCGGGGACGCAAAGAACCGCAGGCCCGGCACTCTTCAGGTCGTCCGGTACCAGCACATAACCGAACGCCGACATCCCCGGCCTGGTCGCGAACGTGACCGAGCGGCGGCGATAGCCCGGGCGCTTGACGATAGAGCCGAAGACCGGCTCAAGGGCCACCCTGTCCGTCGGAAAGGGGCCGACTAGTTCCAGGAGCTTCGCTCGCGCGCTCTTCTTCCATTCCGCAAGCTGTTCCGCAGTCTCCGCATGAAAGGCCAGTTGAGGTTTGACCTCGCGGTAACGAGCCAGGGAATAGCTCAGCGAGTCAAGGCGTTCGGACGGCGGGGTCGGGGCGGTCATCGCGATCATTCCTCGATGAAGAGACTCGGCAGCGTCGACGAAACCGGGGTCACCTTAACGCCCTGGCCTACCCGGAGCAAGCTCACGGCCGATTCCCTTCGGCGCTCGTGGATAGGCCGCTCGCAACGCGCAGTTATGAGGCTTGTCTTGCAGGAATGCCCCTTTTTTGCGACATAGGCCCCACTTTCCGAAAGGCCGTACCGATAACAAGGATCGAATCGGGGGTCTAAGCCGGGTGGAGGGCCAAACTGATGCGCCGAGTGATTGAGCTGGACGCCATTCGCGGGATTGCGTCGGTGGCCATTTTGATGTTCCACCTTCGGTTTATGCGCAAGTATCCCACGCTTGGAACGGCGGTCGACCTGTTTTTCGTGCTGTCCGGCTACCTCATCACCTCGATCCTGCTCAAAGGGGAGCGATCATTTGGTGAGCTCAAGACGTTTTACACCCGGCGAGCCTTTCGGATCTGGCCGATCTACTACTTGACTCTCGTAGTCTTTCTCGCCGTCAACGCTCTCTTCGGCCGAGGAATGCCCACGGCGGGCTGGCCCCTCTACGCGAGCTATACGCAGTTCATCCCCGACTACTGGGGAGGAGCCTCTCCTCCCTTTAGCAGGCTCTTCGACCACACCTGGACTCTGGCCATTGAGGAGCAATTCTACATCATCTGGCCCCTCCTGGTCTGCTTGATCGGCCGCAAGGGGGTGATGAGAGTTGCTATCCCCTTGTTCCTCGGCTCCGTGCTGCTGAGGCTCTCCGGAATTCCCAGGAATCTCCTTCTGGCACGAACCGATGGGCTGGTCCTCGGGGGCCTTCTCGCCGCATTGCTTGCGGATGGCGAATGGGTCGAACAGCATCGCAAGAAGCTTCGCACGGCGTTCGCCGGCCTTGGATTGACGGTGATCTTGCTTCCCTTCGCCGTTCAATACCTGTTTGGCGAAGTGCCCATCACGAAGACTCTGCACGTGATCTGGCCCCGTCTCGAGTGGATCACCACCTATTTCGCGCTCACCATCGCGAGGATGTCGCTGATCTACTTCTGCGTGGTCGGCTTCGTGATCTGCTCGGCGGGGGAGCCGTATTTGAGGCCGCTGCGCAATCGCCGGCTCGCTTACGTCGGCCAAATCAGCTACGGCTTATATCTTTACCATCCCTTCCTGTTCGTGCTGACCGTCAAACTTCGCGAGCAACTCGGCCTGCGAGGGTCGTCTTGGTACGACTGCTTCCGGGTCGCCTGCTGCTTCGCCCTGGCCGCGTTCTCGTGGCGATACGTGGAACGCCCTCTTCTGGCGCTCCGCGATCGCCTGACCAAAAGCTCCGTCGTCGGCACGGCGGCTGTGGAGCCGCTCTGGAGAGGCCCACACGGCGCGGCCGCGAAAGAGGCGAACGCGCAGGTCGCTGGAGGGGAGTCAACCTCCTCAGCGTGAGGCAGGTCTTACCCTTCCTGGAGCCGTCTCACCAGAATTTCCAATGACCCGTCGCGATCACGTAGAGCCCCAGGGCAAGATTCGCGACGACGTGGCTCACCAGGCAGCACGCAAGGCTCTTGGTCTTCCACACGAGCCAGGCCCAGGCCAGTCCGGTAATCAATGCCGGGAGCCATTCCGGATGAGCCAGGGCGAAGCAAACCGAGGTGATGGCCACGGCCGTCGGCGTCACGCGCCCAATGGGAATCGTCTTGAAGTCGGCATCGATCAGCCAGCGCAGCAGAAACGAACGCCAGAAGAGTTCCTCGATCAACGGAACCAGGATCACCAGGCCGAACATCCGCACGACGATAAAACACCAGCGCGAAGCCGGGGTCAGAATTCGAAGATCGTACGCCGTGCGCTTCCCCAGAAACGGCAGGTCGGGGTAGAGCCCATCGAGACCAATCCAGAGAGCTGTGATGATCAGCCCCAGCAGCACCGCCAGACCGAGATCGGCGGGCTTCGGACGCGGCACAAGGTCGCGCCAGGTCGAACGACAGGCCCAGGCCAGTCCCGAAACAATGGCAACCTTTGCCCCATAGACCCAGGGGTACCAAGCCACCCCCGAGGGTCCTTTGCTGCTCGGCAACGAACCCTCAAGCGAGGTTAGCGCGATAAAGCCGAGCATCGGAACGAGGTAGGGGACAATCTGGCGCTCGCTCGCAGTGGAGTCAGTCATGTTTCTGCCCAGGTTCCAGGATAGCCAGCAATCGAGGGTCGTCGAGCTGAGAAACGATCAGGTCCGCATCTCCCAGCCCTTCCGCCGGGCTGTGTTCGTGAGGTACGCCAACGCAAAAGGTGCCCGCCCCCTTGGCGGCTGCCAATCCCGCGGGGCTGTCTTCAAGCGTCAAAACCGAGTGGGAAGGCAAACCGAACCGCTCGACGGCCTTCACGTAAATTTCAGGGTCAGGCTTACCTTTGCTGACATCTTCTGATGTGAGCAGGAAGCTGAAATGGTCCATCAAGTGATGCCGCTTGAGCAGTCGTTCGGCGTAAGAGCGCCGTGATGAGGTCGCTAGAGCTCGGGGTAGTTTCCAGGCCTCGAGATGCGAGAGCAGAGCGAAGAGTCCCGGAGTCGGATGCACGGCCGTGTCGATCTCGGCGTAAAAGCGTGTACGAGCTTCGGCAAGCAAGTCCTCGATCGGTTCATCGAGGCCGGCCAATCGCTTGAACGCCGGTCCCGCTTCATCACTGCGGCGACCGATCATCGCTTGACCGATTTCGGGTCGGTACGGCTTGCCTCGAGCGGCCATCATCGCGACGAGCACGCGATGAAACAGCGCCTCCGTGTCAAACATCAAGCCATCGAGGTCGAAGACCACGGCGCGAATCATACAGGACCTCATTTCTTACGCAAACCATGAGACCTTGTTTGATTTTATCATTTTTTGTCGATCTCACGATCCTCGGCATACTCGACGTCCTTGCACGCTTTCGGGAAAGGGCCGCACCTGATCCAAATGATTTTGAGGAGTGAAGGGGAGAGGACCGAAATCGGTCTCGAACCGCAGGTTCGGGTTCCTTTCAACTTCAGCGGCCATCGGCGGAGTGACGTAGAAGTGCGTCAGCTCAAGCGTGTTCGGAATCACCACCATTCGCGCTTCACCATGATCGATCCGCCAGCAAGTATCGAGCGCAGCAGTCAGAACTTCATGGTCCGTGTCGAGAGAGAGCGGGACGCGCGCTCGCGTCAAGAAGTTGCTCGTCATACTGTTGACCCGCATCGGCACGGGGTCGAGCCCTTGAACGAGCCGACGCGTGGTGATGTCAGCTAGCCCGATGCCCAGGCCGTTGCCACGGGTTTCGACCGAGAGGTCGAGCACGACCAGGCGGGTGACCACGGGGCGCGGCAGGTCGGGCATGGTCTCCACCCGCTGCCGACCGATGACGTTAGGATCGAGGCCGGTCCCGCTGTAGTTCTTGCCTAACTCGCCAACGACCAGAACGTCGATCTGATCGAACGGCAGCCGGGCCATCAAAAGCCGAGCCTCATCCAGGAGCCTGGGCTCGACTTCAAGGAGTTCTTCTGGCTCGACGGAAACAACGCGAGCCGTGCGCTCCTCCGCATTTTCGAGCAGAGCGATTCCTAGGGCCACGGGGGTATTTGCGAGCAAGAAGGCTCCTACCTCGGGAAGCATTCGCTTGAGACCGGGCAAACCCAGCTTGTGAACGTGCGACGCCCCTTGTCGCTTGCCCAGACCAATCGTGAGCATCTTGAGCAGACCGCTCTCGTATCGGCCGGTGAAAGAGGTGTGTGGCTTGATTCGATTTAAGAGGACGATGCCATCCGCCTCGAATGCGTTCCTGTCGAAGTGGATCGGGAGCCCGAAGCCGTCGGTACCTAGTACCACCGTGTCCATCTCGGCGCGAATGGGGCAGCCAATCGAGGCCTCCGTCACACCGAACTCGGCCAGCAGAGCGCGTTGTCCTTCGGAAGTCCCGCCTCCGTGACTTCCCATGGCCGCAACGATGAAGGGAGCGAACCCCAGGTTCTTGAGGGTTTCGACGGCGGCCCTGGCGATCCGGTCAATTCCAGCGATTCCGCGGCTTCCCACCGTCAGAGCGACCGAACCCCCGGGCCGAACGCGGCTCGTGATTTGGCTAGAGCGAATCGCCTCCGCGATCGCCAGCGGTACATCATCGACTTCTGGCTGGCGAGCAGCCTGACGAACCCTCGCAACAGGTGGCAAACTCATCAGAGAAGGCTCGAACCCCAGAAACGAAAGGAACGCCGTCTTTCCGGATCGAGCCGGAAAAGCCGTCGCCAGATTCTAGCGGATACTCTGCGCATACCAAAGCCCCCCGCCAAGGCGAGGGGCTTTCGGTGAAAGGCCGAGACGTTTATCCGGCCAGGCCAGATGAGAGAGAAAACTCTCGGATTCAGGCAACGGCCAGGCGGTTCTTGCGAACCCGACGCACGAGGACGACCGCGCCCAGCATTCCGGTCCAGGCCAGGACGGTGGCCGGCTCGGGGACGGGGATCGGCTCGATCGAGCCGGGGGTCGTCGTGTAGGTGGTGGTCAACGCCGAACCCGGGTCGATCGGGGTCGAGCCGAGGATCGCCACGTTGCCCGTGGTGAAGGGCTGCGTGGAGAGCACCACGAAGGTGGCGCTGTGGGCACCAGCCTGCAGGGCCGAGATCTGGTTCGCGGGGTCGAAGTAGGTGGTGAGCAGCGAGCCGGTGTTGGTGTTCGGCGACCAGTAAACGTCGGTCGGCTTCAGGATCGACTGGCCGTTGCCGGCCGTCGGGGCACCGATGCCACCCACCGCGCCATTGGAGATGGCGTAGACGTAGTTCGTGGAACCCGAGTTCGTCAGGTCGGTGCCGACCGGTGTCGCGTTGAACGGAGTCGACGTCGCCTTGAGGTCAACGGGGACCGAGCCCGAGGCTGTGGTGTTGTTCAGGGTGTACTGGAAGGCGTAGGCATAGAGCCCAGCTTCCGCGCCCGTTCCCTGAAACACCTGCGAAAGGACCGTTCCGGACGGGCCGTTCGAGCCGGCGTAGGTGAACGGCGAGGAGATCGCGGGAGCATTCGCGATCGGCGTGAAGAGCGTGTTGAACGTCGAGGCCGACAGGTCGGCGATTTTGAGCGACTGAATCGAGTCGGCACGGGCGGACGGAGCGGCCAGGCCCAGGGTCAGACCGGCCGCAAGGGCGAGGGGACGAATAAGCTTGTTCATTCTTAACGATCTTCCAGGGTTGATCCGTTGGGTTCGTCGAGCAAACCCGACTCGTGCGAGTTCTTCCATAACTCGCCGACCGGAGAACGTCTCCGGGCGGGCCCCGCGTGACGGTTATCGCGCCACAATCGGGACACGTGGGGTGGTCATTCGCGACGGCACGACGACCATCCCTGTAAAGCCTTCTTCCCTCTGGCCTGTGACCTTCTGGCCCGCGGCCTTCGCCCGCTCGCGATCGTCTCTGCGATCACGAGAGAACCCGGCAGCAGATCAGCGGAAATTAGCCGCGCTGGCGGACGCGTAAGGGAACTCAGCTCGAATTGTGATTGCCTCGGCACGAGGACATCCTCGCGTCTCGAAGCGGCGTGAGGGTAGCAGTCCCCCCCACAATGGTCAACCCATCTTTGACGCCCAATCCGACATACCCGAACTCCTAATGAAGTCAAGAACGGGAAGCCTCACATCCTAATGCATCCTTCTAGTCCCAAACAACTTGAGGCGAAAACGCGAACCACGAATCGCCGTTCCGGCATCCGCGCATGCTCCTCAGACATTCGCGTATCCCTTTAAACTTTGTTAAGTCGAGGACCCTTTGGCTAGGAAGGCTAGGCAGAGACCCCGCGCCCCTTAAGGACACAGACGCGTCATCGTGGGTGAGATTCAAGCGAGTCGGTCGCTCGCGGCTCAATGGGCAGGATGCCTGATCCGTCGGGACTTGCCTCAGGCTGAGACAACAAAACCGCGTGTTCGCTTACGAGAGGAGTGGGTGCTTCGGAGGAGAGGAGGGGCGACGTGTTGGGAACATCCACCTGGTTTGGCGCTGGATAGGCCTCCGTTGAGGCTTCCTTCTCGGCAGTTTCCCGCGGGCCCGCTTCGGGAGGAGGGGCGTCGTCCGTGACCAGAACCGGCGGACCGACCGGGAGACCGGCTCGGCGGCGTCCCTGGTAGTAGCGGTAAAGCATCCAGGACGCCAACGCGGCGGCGACGATCGCAGCCAGCCAGTGCTTCAATTGGTCGAAACTGCTCTGAATCTGATGGGCGAAGACATAACCGAGGCCGAACATCAGCAGCGTGCTGATCGACGCAGCGAAGACATCGGTCAGGAACAGCTTCAACGGAGGAAGCTTCAGAATGCCCGCAGTGAGATAGGCCGCGGTACGGAAGCCCACCGCGAACCGACCCAGGATAAGAATCTTGAACCCGTGCCGGTGGAAATAACCTTTGATTTGAGCCTCGCGCTCGCGGGTCAGAAATTTCCTGGCCAGCGAAAAGCCCAGCACGCGCTCTCCGTAGTAGTACCCCAAGAAATAGACGATGAAATCGCCGATCAGCACCCCGGCGAAGCAAGACGCCAGGGCAATCGGCCAATACATCTTCTCGTTCTTCGAGAGTACGGCGGCCAAAATGATGGGGGCTTCTTCTGGGACCGGTAGTCCCAACCCGCCGAGCATCAGCACCAGCGCAATACCCAGATAGCCGAGTTTTCCGACCAGTGCTTCCGCCAACCCCGACTCCCTGCCTCACCCTACCCATTCTCGCCGACTTCGAGCCATAGGTATCATAACCACCGGCAATCGTCGAGGGGCACCACTTTGGCCCATCATTTCGCCGGGACCATGCCTCCCCATCTTCAAGCCCCGGTCAAGCGGCCCAACGGCTTTGCGCCCGCGTGAACTTGCGGATCGAGGAAAAATCTCACTCATTAGCTTTGTGGGAAGGCGTGGACCTCGCGCAGAAAAATGCTAACCAAGAGTCGGTATTGACGGTATTGCGGAATGGGAGTATTTTCCGCGCAGAATCCCAGGAAGGGTTAAGACGCGATCCACTCTCGCCGTCACGCCGGGTCCAAATGACTGCCCTTTTTGGATCGAGGCGCTCGATCAACTCGCGACCATCCTTAGACGCGAGCGGACTTCTCAAGGAGGAGAAGACTTCATGCCGTCCCAAGACCGCCGGGCTGCCGCCCGCCGCCGCGCCTGGGGGCGCGGACCGATCATTCTTCGTTTTGATTCGCTGGAAAATCGGCAGTTGCTCGCGGCCACGCCGTTACCAGACCTGGTCGGAGACTCCTTCGCCACCACAGCCACCAGCGCCTCCTGGGGCGATCCGATCGAAGTCGTCGGTAAGGTTCTCAATCAGGGACAGGCCACCGTAAGCCAGTCCTTCCAAGTGGCGATCGTTGCCTCAACCTCTCCGGTGATCGGGCCCGGCTCTGTCACGTTGGGGCAGGTGACCGTCCAGGGAGGGATCGCGCCGGGGCAGACCGGCTCCTACGACCAGACCTTCGAGCTTCCCGCCACTCCGTTGGCCAAGTTCGCCGGCAAGCCCATCTATATCGCCGCCTGGATCGACCCTAGTGGGACCGTGGCGGAAAGTAATAAAGGAAACAACTTCGCGGTTGGTAACGGCTATGATGAGTCGCTGCTCAACATCGTCACTCACCAGCCGTCCGACCTGATCGGCACATCCCTGGGTGTCACAAACGGCACCGTGGAGTGGGGTCAGCAGGTCACCGTCGCTGCCCAGGTGCGCAATAACGCATCGGGCGACGCTCCCGCCACGCGGGCGGCCGTCATTCTCACGCCGTCCGGCACGGCCCCGGGATCGGGATCGGACGTCACGATCGGGTACATCAACGTCCCCGCCGTTCCCGCCTGGCAGACAGTGAACGTGAGCCAGACCTTCACGCTCCCGACCACCGTTCCTAACGCCCTGGCCGGCAACACAGCGTTCACGCTATCGCTGATCCAGGACGCCGACTACACGATCGACCCGATGTATCCCCACGGGCCAACTCAAGGCACTGGCAAGGATTCGGTTCCGATCACGATCAATGCCAACCCGAATATCAACACGACGAATTCGGCCGAACCCGATCTCGCCGCGGGAACTCTGCAAGCGCCAACCACCGCGCTCCCGTGGGGTGGAGACTTCCAGGTCACCGGCTCCGTCCAGAACATTGGTGCGGCCAACTCGGGATCGTTCCAGGTCAGCTTCCTTCTTACGGGAGCCAACGGCGCGCTCTCCCCGGCGATCTACCTGGGTGGAACGACGATTGACGGCTTGGCGGCAGGGGGCAACCAGTCAATTACCCAAACGCTCCACCTCCCAGGCCGGCTGCCCAACGGCGTGAACATTAATGGGAACAGCACCGGTCGCATCGCGATGGTGGTTGATCCCCAAGACGTCATCAACGAAACGATCAAGACGAATAATGTCTCCGAGTCGAACCCGGTCACCCTCCGTCTCCTGGGGACCGACGGCTCAACGACCGTTCCTACCTATCCTCCCTCATCGAACGGCGTCACGCTCGGAACCGCCAAGCCCGCAGGGACGGTCAATACCACGCCAAGTGGCACGCCGATCATCACGACCAAGGCGCAGCAACACGCCGCGGCGGTTCAATCGCAGCTTCAGGCGGCCCGACAGGCAAAGATCCAGGCCCACCAAGAATCACTGCACAGCCGTCGCAGTCAGCGCAAGGTCTATCCCAAGGTGACCAAAGAAAACCTCACAACCAAGATCGAGCACAAACTCAAAGTTTTCCCAAACAAGGTCAGCAGCTTCTTCAACAACCTCTTCCACTAACCGTCAGCCGATCTAGCCTCACACTCACAAGCAAGCACGCACGCCTGCGAGCAGCTCATGAGGCCCCTCACGCGATCACGGATGGATGAACCCCGGCGTCTCAGCCGGGGTTTCCATTTCCTCGTCTGGCACACTCGAAATTCACATCACCCACCCACGCATCAAATTGCGGCCCCAATACGCCTTTGGCGTCAAACTCAACCTATTCGTTTAACTTTGACGCTCAAATTTCGCGACATCCAACCGTCAAGACCGTCAGGCTTTCGGGCAATTTACCCAAGTTTCGGCGCTCTCAACAAAAACTTGAGACAAAATCCAAATTAACTGGGCGATTTATTGAAGAGCGGCAATTTCCCCGCTATGCTTGCACAGATCAACCTGGTTCACTCCAACGGGTTGAGCCGGACCGCCACGGTGAGGGACGAACTGTCATCTTGCCCTGCTTGCCTCCGAGGAGCATCCCGAGATGTCCAGCGACCGGCTGAACGCCCCTTCTTTTAGTGCGACGAATAGTGCCGCGGGCGCGCTGGTAGAGGCTCGATTCATTCCGCAACGGTATGAGCCTAACTACGCCTATCCGCTCTTGGCGCTTTTGCACGCCCGAGGCGGGGATGAGCAGCAGATGGTGCGATCGATGCCAGCGTTGAGCTGGCGGAACTACGTGGGTCTGAGCCTGCGTGGTCCCGAGGTCGCATGCAAGCGAGGGCGCCCTGAGGGATTTGGCTGGGGAGCCCCCTATGCCCGTCCCGATTGGCGATTCCCTCAGCCTGGTTCCACCCTTTCCGAAGGGGAGATCGTTCGCCGCCGTCTCCTTGAAGGGTGTACCGACCCGATCGACACCCTGGAAGACGGCATCTTCTCCGCCATCCGCCAGACCAGGCGTGCGCTCCACGTGCATTCGGAGCGGATCTTCCTGGTCGGTTGCGGAGAGGGGGCCGCGGTTGCTTATCGCCTCGGTTTGAGCTACCCCGAGCGCTTCGCGGGCGTGGTTGCCATCAACGGGTGGCTTCCCGGCGGTTTCCGTCCGCTCGCGCGTTTGAAGGCATGCCGCGACCTCCGGATCCTCGTTGTTCATGGCGAGTGGAATGCTCGCGTTCCCGTTCGCTCTGCACGGCGAGACGTGAGTGTGCTGAGAGCCGGCGGTCTTCGCGTTGCTTTCCAATCGTATCCTTGTGCCCATCGCCTGACCTCGCCCATGCTCTCCGACGTCGACACCTGGCTCATCAATCACTGCACGACCCAGATCTAAACACCCCTCCAAAGTTCAACCCCTCCACAACCCTCTCGCTCCTGGCGGTCTGAGGATCAAGTCCTTCGTCCCCTTCAATGGGGGACGAGGGACGGCGGCCATGGGTCGCCATATTGAAGACCGTCCCTATTCTCCCTCATGTCCCGGGGCGCAATTCACTGTCCTCCCTCCGAACTCGCCGACGAGTCTGCACGGCGACGCCCCAAGTCTTCTGAGACCTCCTAGCACCACATGCATGAATGCAAACATTATCTCCAGCTTCGGTGTGGTTTAGGGATGTGGAAGCGGGATTTGTGATTTTTGCCGGAGATTTGGAAGGAATTCACGAATCTTTCCTCAGAGAATGTTACTTAGAACGTTCTCTAGAAGGCTGCATGGGTCCAATCCTCGATTGATTGGCGCTGATGACACTCAGACCCTCCTGAAATCCTGAGATCATCGTATCGCAGGCCACCAATCGAGATCTGGGGTTGAATGCAGGGTAGCCGCAGGCCTTCCCCCCGCCGGAATGAGCCTCAGCCTCGCAAAGTGACTCACGTCGCTTTGTGTTAAGAACAAGGCGAGTCGCACCAAACGAATCAGTCATCGATGGGAGAGCGAAGACGATGGACGGGACATTCGCCTGTCCGGAGTGTGGCACCGAGATCGTCCTGGAGGGCCTTTCCCCGGGACGCCAGGTGCGCTGCGGGTGGTGCTCAACCTCCATCGAGGTTCCGTTTCTGCCTCGAAAGGGAACGCCTCTGCTGCGCCGCCGCAGCGACAGCCGAACCCGCCGCAAGGTGATTCTGGCGTGGACCGGGCTGGGAATCGCGACGTTCTTGGTCGTCGTGATTGGCACGGGCCGATTCTTTCAGCGACGGGATCGGGAACAGCACGAGGGCGCTCTCTGCGGTCATATTTCGGCGGCGCAAGACTTCGAGAAGGCCGGGCAGTTCGATCGTTCGCTCGACGAGATCGACCAGGCGGTGGCGGCCAGTTCGGCCATGGGCCCACAGGATCGCGAACGCCTTGAATCGCTGCAGCGGGACCGGGCACGCCTTGTTCGCCGCGCCGCGGAGATTCGCCTCGCGGCGATCCCAGCCGATGCCCCTGACAAAGCCGTCGCCGCCTGCTTATCGCTTCGCGCCTGGGTACGCAAAGAAACGACGCTTTCGGATCTCGAAGACGCGGTCGACGACCGACTCGAGCGCTCACTGCGGCAATGGGCAGAGAACGACGCGAACGATGCCCGACTCGCAGCCAAAGCGAGGCGGGGCACGGCTGCGCTTGACCTCTGCGAGCGGCTGATGAAAACAACCGAGGAACTTGTTGATAAAGAAGCAAGGCGCCAACTTAGAAGCGATGCTGAGCTGGTGGTAAGAGACGTCATCATACGGCAGGGGGTCATCCTTGACCCGATCCGCGGTGAGTTCACACTCGGTTCTTCTCAGGCGTACGACACGGCTCTCCACACCCAGGTTGAGAGCCTGCTCTCGCAACGAGGATACGTGTTGCGCAGGCCCGCCTCGGACTGGAACAGGCTGTGGGACTCGCTCGCCCCTTATCACGTGGCGATCTCGATATCAGAACGTATGGGTGCGAACTATCTCCACTCCGAGAATCGACTCTCTGTGATCGAAGCGAAGATCATGCTCGGCCGTGCCGGCAAGTTGCTCTGGACGGGTGGTCCCGCAATTGCCCGGAGCCAGTCTCCGATTCCCAATCTGGCCGTCTACAAGGCCAGCCAAATCGCCGTGGGAGACCGCCGCAACGAGGCTGAGCGCATCATCTATCAAGACGCCTACTCGACCCTCATCGGCAAGTTCAACATCACCATCAACGGCCTTCCGAATTGCCCGGAAACCTCGGCGAACTCAAAGGGGGATTAGCAGGTCCCTTCGCTTGGCGACACTTTGACGGCCCTGTACGACAGACCGAGCACCCACCTCAACGCAAGCCAGCAGCCCCGTCACACTCAATGCTTGTGATCGGCGACCGCCCAAAGCATCAATCGACGTCTACCGAGATTCTTTTGCAAGAATCTGATTCTCCCCAATCTATCAACGGCCTTTGGCCGAATCGACGCGGCTTTGTCGAAATCCGATCAACGGCCGGGGAGTGGAATCCCCCTCGCGAAGGTGATAGCCGGAGTCGGCTTTCAGGTCCGCGTAACGATCGACGTGCCCCGAGGGCCAACGGACCTCGACTTCGGCGACCTGAGCGTCCGAGCCAAGCCCAAAGTGCAGCCTCGGGTCACGGGAAGACTGGAAGCTGCCTCCTCCCGTGCGCTGGGCGACCTGGCGGCGGGCACCACTCACGACAGTGACACGCGCGCCCACGGCGTCGCGGTTCGAGGTCTTGCCCTCGAGGAGGAAGGTGATGGAATGCCCTTCGGACGTCCGGTTATGAAAGTATCCGAGGGCACTTTTTTGAGGGAGAATGAGGAGGTCGACCCGGCCATCGTTGTCGAGATCGCCGGCCGCCAAGCCTCGGCCAACGCGGGGAACGCGCCAGGGGGCCCCAGCCTTTTCGGTGACATCGGTCAGTCGCCCTTGCTCTCCCCCGAGCATGAGAAGCGTCGGCATCTCGTAGGGGAACTTGGGGCGATCGTCGAGCACATGGCCATTGGCCGTGGCAAGGTCGAGGCGGCCGTCGTTGTTGGCGTCGAAGAGGGAGATTCCAAAACCGAGGAGAAAGCGGCTGGCGGCCGACAGACCGATGGACGCGGTTTCGTCTCCAAAGAGCCCCCCTCCCAGGTTATGGAAGAAGGTTGTGGACTCGCCGTAGAAGTTGGTGACCAGCAAATCCGGACGCCCGTCTCCGTCGAGGTCGCCGCATGCCGTTCCCATCCCGGCTTGAAACGCCCCATCCGCGTTGCAGGCGACGCCGTTCGAGAAGCCCATTTCCTCGAACTTCATTCCCCCTTTGTTATGCCAAAGGTAATTCGCCGTGGTGTCGTTGGCCACGAACAGATCGATCTTGCCGTCGTCATCAACATCCGCCGCCACCACCCCCAGGCCTCGACCGTCACGATCGACGATTCCCGCTTCCGCGGTCACATCCGCAAAATGGCCGCCGTCGTTCCGAAAGAGGTGGTCTTGCAGCGCAGGAAACGGGCGAGGCATGCAATAGCTGTAAATCCGATCCGGATTCACTTGTTTTTTGGTGTCCGTCACATGTTCGCGTTTGCAAAGCGTAGGATGTTCGGCATCCCAGACCAGGTAGTGACAGACGTAGAGATCGAGGTCGCCATCTCGGTCGAGGTCGGCGAATGCCGCGGAAGTGGGCCAGTCGCGATCGCCACCAAGGCCCACACTTGAGGTAACCTCCTCGAAGCGGCCATCCCCTTGATTGTGATACAAGGCGTATTTTCGCCAGCGTGTCACGAAGAGGTCGGGCCGGCCATCATTGTCGAAGTCGCCAACGGTGACGCCGTGAGAGTAATCCGTGGACATGTCCGGCAACCCCGCACGGCTGGTGACGTCTTCAAACGACCCATCACCTTTGTTGCGAAAAAGGCGATCCCCTTGATGAGGCTTCTCGCTGGACGGGGGAAATGCCCCTCCTTGAACCACATAAACATCCAACCAACCGTCACCGTCGTAATCGAGCAACCCCACACCCCCCGCCGTGGTTTCGGGGAGCTGGCACTGAGGAGACCGGCCGTTCTCGAAAACAAACGAAAGTCCAGCTTTCTCGGCATCATCCGAAAACTCAGGAATCGGTCCTGCTGAAGCACTGGCAAGCACAGTTTTGCTGGAAACGGCTGGATCTTGAGACTGGAGTTCGTTGAGGCGGTCGGCAAGTGTTCCTGACACTTTTTGAGGAGCGGCTTCCCGCTGCCCGCGAAGCCGTTCGATCGCCTCGGCAACCTTGGGATTCTCGGGCTCGATCCTTGAAGCCAGGAGCCACCAGCCCTTCGCTTCGAACCGGCGTCCGAGAGTGTCGGCGAGCTCGGCCAGCTCCGGTAGGCGTTCGGTTGGTACGTGATCAACCAAAAGCCTGCGATAGCGATCCTTGGCTTCATCCATTACGGCCTTGCGGTGACGCAACGTCTCGGCTTGCTCTCGCATCCCCGCCTGCGACGCTAAAACGGCGAGCCTTTCCAGGGCCCGCGTCTGCCCAGGCTCTTTCTCGATCAAAGCATCGAGAGCCTTCTGTTCCTCACCAGTTTGTCCCCGCTTGGCCGCCAGCCAGGCACGGAGCTCCAGGCACTCAGCATCGCTGAGCGAATCGGCGGGGAGATGCTGGAGGGTATTTTCGGCCACCACGAAATTGTCGGCGCCCCGGGCCCATTGCAGCCGTGCTCGCCAAACGGCGGGATCATTAGGGCGTTCTTTGAGACAGGAATCGAGCAAACGCTCGGCTTCCTGAAAGTGGCCGGCTTGCATCGCCAGGCCGGCTTGCGCCAGCCAAACGCGATCGTCGTCGGGAGCGAGCCGGGCCGCATCTTCGACCGCGTTGCTCACTTCGTCGAGTTGAACGGTGGCGTCGTTGATTTGCCAGAGGTCGCGCAGTTCTTCGGCAGGGCGCGAGGTCTCGCTCCAGCCATCAAGAATCAGGCGGCGCATCGCGTCTCGCCGCGATTCCCAGAAGTAAAGCTGCCCGAGCGTATCTCGAACCTCGCCACGGCCCTGGCCGCGCTGCCGGAGCGCCGTTTCAAGCACAACCTCGGCATCGGCGAAGCGCCCCAGGTCTCCCACCAAAGTTCGAGCCCTGGCCAAGGACGCCCGGATGAATCGAGGAGAGCCGGGGGGAATCTTTGACCAGGCGGCCAAAGCTCCCTCGTAGTTCCTGGCGGCATGCTCGCAGGCGCCGAGAAGGTCGGCAACCTCGGGGTTCGAAGCGCGCGAGGGAGGCAACGTGATCAGCCACTCCCTCGACTCGTCGAACCGACCCGACGCAGCGTCTCGCCAGGCCTGGGCCAATCGACTTTCGAACCGGCGGGCCTCAATAAACTGGATGGTTCCCCAAGCCAGGCCGGCCACAGCGCCCGTGATGAAGATGACGATCACCCAGCGACGCATGCTCAGCTTTCCCCAGGTGAGTCGCCCTCTCATCAGCGAGCGCATCCATCGTGCGAATTACTTCTTCTTGTTGGGATTCGTCGGCAGGGGGGGCATCTTTGCAACGGCCTGCTTGGCCGCTTCCTGCGAGGTGTCCGACGGGTTGACCGTACCTTCGGAGTCACAGCCGGCCAGAAGAGCGAAGAAGGCAAAGAGTGTCAGCAAGCTAACGGCACGAAATCCACGACGCATCGAAAACTCCTCTTGAATCGCCTCGGTGGAAATGGAGGCAACGCGCTGTTTTGCCTAAGGAGAAGAGACAAAAAAGGGGAGAGTGGCATCCCACTCTCCCCACGCTGACACCAAGATCTCAGTAAGAATCGGCGCTGACGACTTCGCCGAGAGCACGCGATCCCAAGGCCCACCAGGTCTGGTTGTTGATGCTGTCTTTGATGAACTTGACCGAGCCGTCGGCCATGCCCACGTTCACGCCACCGGAGTGATTGCTCGAGGCGGTGATGGCCGTGGTCACTCCACCCGGATCTTCACCCGTGCCGGCCGTGCAAGAGAGGCCGTTGGGGGTGTTGACGTGATCATACGAGTTGAAGCGAAGGGTGCCGGCATGGCTACCGCTCCAGCACGCCCCGTTCCAGTAGTTCGTGCCCACGGCGACCGATGTGCCGGGAACCGAGCGGCAGCCCTGGAAGAACTGGGTGGCCTGCGCGGGGCCTCCGGAGTCGGCCGCGATGCTGGAGATGCCGTTGGCCGAGAAGATCACGCGCTTGGCCAAAATGCTACCAGGGGTGATCACGCCGGTGGCCGGCGTTTGCAGACCAATCATCTTCTCGCTGAAGATCGCCGTGTTCGAGGTACCATCGACAAGGCCTTCGGTTCCAAAGCTGCCAATGTTCCCATTGATGTAGCAGCGGCAGTTGGTGTTCGTCGTACCAATCATGGGCACAATAACGCCCGACCAGGCCGAGATAGACGCCGGTCCGCCGAAATTCGCGGCGTAGTTGGTGAACGAGGTCACACCGGGCCACGGACCGTTGCGCTGGCTTTCCGAGGGGCAAATATAGGTCGCAACCTTGGAATAGGTCATCGTGGTGTTCGGACCGTCCTGGGCACCCCACGACCAGTTGGCCGAGTTGAAAAGGGCGGTTTGTTCCATGTTCGCCAGGATGGCGACACCCCAGCCCAAAGGCCATGGCCCTTCAGGATTTGACGCATTCGGCTGCGCCGTGCCCGTCATGTTCCAGTTGCCCATGATCGGGGGAAACGAATTTTGCTGCGAGAGATAATTGTGAACGGCGAGTCCCATTTGTTTCAGATTGTTGACGCACTGGGAACGCCGGGCGGCTTCCCGCGCGGCCTGTACCGCAGGCAAAAGCAAGGCGATGAGGACCGCAATGATCGCGATGACAACGAGCAGTTCAATGAGGGTAAACCCTCGACGCTTGGAGGACATGACGAACGTTCTCCTGGGATAAGACCTGGACTGACGACCCAAACAAACAACCAACCAAAGACGACGGAGAGGCCCGCTTCCGGAACCTCACGAGGAGATTCGGAACGACCGCGAACTCGATGAAGAAAAGGGGCAATGGCAAGCCATACCCGAAACCTTCACGAGACGGATGACATTTGAAATAGGATCTTGAGAAGAGGCGATATTGCGACTATATATAAAATACAACCGCTTCTCAAGGGGTCTCTTCTAAATTTCGGCGATCACAAACGGACGATGAGGTGGTTCACTCGGGGTAAATCCTCTGATATGGAGGAGCCACTCCGTGTAAATTGGAATGACCAATTCTTCGTTTGCGCTCGTCCATCGATCGGGACGGAAGTGTTTGCTATGAGCATTCCATCTCTAATCGTAAGCACGGTAAACGGTCCGATTTCACGAGGGAACTTGCGTCAGCAGGTGACTTCGCGGATCTTGGCAGCGGTCTTTCAAGGCGGCTTTCATTCCGGCCAGCGCCTTGTTGTTCAGCGCCTCTCCGAGCTTTATGAAGTAAGCCCCACTCCGGTACGCGAAGCGTTAGTGGAGTTGGCGGCGCTCGGAATCGTGGAGCTCCTGCCGAACCGAGGGGCCGTCGTGCTTCCCTTCGGTCCCCAGCAGGTTCGCGAGATCAGCCAGATTCGTCGCGTGCTGGAAGCCGAAGGCACCCGCTGCGCCTGCGGACGAATTCTTCCGGCGGACCTGGAAGCCCTCCAGCAAGACCTGATTCAACTTGGCTCACGCCCTCAGGATGAGCATCGCGATCGGGACGCGCGGACATTCGACACAAAGCTGCACGGGCTGATTTCAATCTCCTGCGGCAGCGCTCGGCTTACCGCTGAAATCGACCGTTATTTAACCTTGTTTCGCACTTTACGCGACGTGTCGCACCTTCGTGACGCCGCGACGAACTACTCTCGCTCGGATGACGTTTCCGAGCACCTGGAGGTCGTCGTCAAGTTGCAAGAACTCGACGCGGAGGGTGCGGCCCAAGCCATGGATCACCACATCCGGTCAGCATCAAAGACACTTGAGGAAGTCTTGTTCTCTGCCCAGGCCGCGCCGGGCCCGGACGCGGCTCCTCTTCTGAACAACCTCGATCTCGAGTCCGATCCGGGAGAGTCTGTGGAGGTAGACGGCGACCTATGATCCTGGCCTCTCGGCGGCCGCGCGGAGGCCGCCGAACCTTGCAACAGGGGGCGCTGTTTGCTACGCTCGGGTGGGTTGTGGAGGTTCTCTCTGAGGGAGGCAGGCGGCGTCGCCGCGCGACGCACCAAGGGGGGATGCCAGAAGTGATCTCTCCGCGATTTACCTGACGCTTCAGAAGGATGTGCCTGCCATGATCGACCCCCGCGTAGCCAGCGGGCTGCGGGATATCCCCCCCTCGGTGATGATCCCGCGCGAGCGCATGCTCGCCACGTTTCGCCGGACGTTCTCCTCATTCGGCTACGTCCCCATCGAAACACCTCACATCGAACGCATGGAGGTCCTCACCGGCAAGGGAGCCGGCTCCGACGAGGTCCTTCGGCAGATCTTCGAGGTGACAAATAAGGGGGGAACCCCCGGGGAACTCGCGCTCCGGTTCGACCTCACGGTGCCGCTCGCGCGGTTTGTCGCCAAGCACGTGAACGAGCTCGGCATCCCCTTCAAGCGGTATGCGATCGGCTCCGTCTTCCGGGGGGAGCGGCCGGCCAAGGGACGCTTCCGCGAGTTCGTTCAGTGCGACTTCGACACGGTGGGCACCGAGAGTGCATTGGCCGATGCCGAAACCGCGCAAGTGATCCACGACTCGCTCACGGCTGCGGCGGTCCCTCCGTTCACTATCACGCTCAATAATCGCAAGATCCTGGATGGGATGCTGCAAAGCCTCGGCGTCTCGGATCGCACCGGACCGGTCCTGCGTGCCTTGGACAAGCTCGCCAAGGTCGGCCGCGACAAGGTGCTCGAAGAGTTGCAACAAGGAGAGGCCGCAACCGGAGACGCTCCGGAACGCGGAGCCCGACTTTCAAAAGAGCAAGCTGACCAACTACTCACCTTCGTGGAAGAAGGGCGCGGGGGGATCGAAGTCCTCACCCGGGTGGAGGATGCCCTCACGGCTCATCCCCGCGCCGTCGAGGGGATCAAAAACCTTCGCGAGATCTTCAGCCTGCTCGAAGCAGCAGGAACCTCCAAGGATCGTTTAGCAATCGACCTGGGACTCGCGCGCGGTCTCGACTACTACACGGGGGTGGTGTTCGAGACCACGATCGTTGGCTGGGAACGATTCGGCAGTGTCGCGTCAGGTGGCCGATACGACAACCTGGCCAGCCTCTTCACCGAGCGACGATTGCCAGGTGTCGGCGCCTCGATCGGTCTCGACCGGCTGCTGGCACTCCTGGAAGAGGCGGGGAAAATCCAGGGAGCATCCACCACCGTGGGGGTCCTGCTCGCGAATTTCCCCGGTGTCGACCCGGTTACCCCGGTTCAACTGGCCGCTCGGCTCAGGAACGCCGGCATTGGCGCCGAGGTCTTTCCGGAACCGCTCCAAATCGGCAAGCAAATGGGTTACGGCTCGGCGCGCGGTCACAAGCTGGCTGTCATCGTCGGACCGGACGAACGAGCCAGTGAAGTCTTCAACCTTCGCAACCTCGCCACACGCCAGGAGCAGAAGGCCATCCCCTGGGCCAATCTGGAAGCCACCGTGCGCGACACGTTGAGCGCGATTGAAACGGCAAACGCGTGAGAGGCCGCTGATCGCGGCGTGTTCACGACAAACTCGAGGGTCCTCTGGAGGCGTCTTGGTCTCTCACCAAGTCGCCTCCAGTCAGCGCGCACTCGGAAGGCATCCGATTCCCAAGGTTATTTGGAAGCATCCCCCGCGAGCTTGGCGGTCTTGAATTCCTCGCTCGTCATGGTTCGCACACTCCGGTCAAGCATCAGCACCAGCCCTCCCTTTTCAGGGACATCTTTCACATAGGCGAGCACCTGGTCAGACCCAGTCGAAGTGGGTTCCTCGTTCGTGTCGGGGAGAGTGGCTCCGTAACGAACGACAACGGAGCCTGAGCGAACGGCCGCGAAGCCTCCAGGCGTGCCCATGCTCTCCTTGACAAAATCCTTTACCGACTTGGGGGGCGTCTTGTGAGTCAGTTGGTGCAAGCGATAGAGCTCACCGACATCACGCAACTTGGCCTCGACCGCCTGCTCGCGAGGGATTGGTCCCTGAGGAGAACCGCATCCCGCCAACGCCAAGGTCAAAGCCAAAAGAACCCTCACTCGCAACAACCCGCGCTGCATGCCGCATCTCCGAGGAAGCCCGTTGTCCTGAACGGGCCTCCGCAAAAAATAACGTGTCCTAACCCATTAGAGGCTGCCTGAGAAAGCGACTTCGACAAACTTCGGGGTGGCCGGAGATGAGTCGTCGAGTCCTCTCCGCGAGAACCCAGGCCGGCTCTTCGAGGACGTGCCGCTGACATTCACTCCAGCCACCCGATGACAGCAGGTCTTTCCCCACGTTTCCTTCTGAAACAGGCCCTCGGTCAGTACGAGTCCGAGCTGAGGACCTCACCACCAGCTCTCGTTCCCAGGGCGTACCAGGTCACCGGGTTGATCGAATTCTTGACGAAGTGAACGGAGCCATCGCAGAAAATCACGTTCACGCCGCCGGAGTGGTAGCTTCGCGCCGCCGTGTGGGAGCACGTCCCGCCATTGGCGTTCCAGCAATCGAAGAGCTGGGTGTTCGGGGTCAGCGTGTGACTGTAGAAAGCCATCGGGGGAAGGTTGCGATAGTATTCCTGGCCACGATACCGAAGGCGCGCTCCCGAGCTCTGGCAGTTCGCGATCGGGACCGTGGTCGTGAATCCACTGGACGATCCCGTGTATTCATAAACATTCAAGAGACTGGTTGACGGAACCTCGGCGGCCACGTTTTGTACGGAGGTCGAGCGAGTCGTCTCGGAGAAGAGCGAGGTGTTGCTGGTGCCGTCCGTAATACTTGCGATCGTGACCTTGCTGGTCACCTGCATGTAGTTCGGATTGGGAGCGCCGCCACTCAGAGTCGTGGCCTGTGTGTAATCCAGAGTCACGTTGAAAATGCCGAGAGCCGACTGATTCGGCTCCATCTGCCCCGCCGTGGTGCTTCCCGTCTCGAGGCAGGCCGTCCCCCCTGAGGAACCAAAATAGTTGTCATAGCCGATGAACCCGAGCAGCTTCGAGGTCGAGGGGTCCGAAGGGCAAATGTAGGCGGAGATGAGCTGAGCACCCGCCGTGTAGTTGGCGTCATTCCCCTGAGTCGTCGTGTCGAAGTTGTAGATCTCGTTGAAGTTCATCTGAAAATTGAACGCCGCATAGAGGTTGCTATTCTCCAGGAACTGGAGGATTTGCACCTGCGGCGTGGCCCGCGGATAGGTCGGAACATAGTACAGGGGCGTGGGGCCGTAACCGGGCGGCAGTTGTGAATACGTCGATTCGAAATTGAGCGATGCCAAGCCCATTTGCTTGAGATTGTTAACGCACTGTGCGCGACGAGCGGCTTCTCTCGCGGATTGAACGGCGGGCAAGAGCAAGGCAATGAGCACAGCAATGATGGCGATCACTACCAGAAGCTCGATGAGCGTAAAGCCACGGCGACGAGAACTCATGCGATGTCCTTTCCGGACAAACTCGGAAAAAAGTGAGAAAAAGACAATTGACTTCATGCCTGACTGAATTCATGCTCCAGGAATCCTCCTGAAGCGCACAGGGTCATGATTCGCTCGAGGGTCTGGGCTCTTTTCAAGGATTGCCGCGCGATCGAAATCTCTGTGTTAAAACGCGGAGATCGATCGCCATCCTTGCTTGCGAGCATGAGGCTCAACGCAACCCAGACGAATCGTGTGACCTCGGTAGGAGATAGTGCGGACCCAAGAAATCGTGGAGGCGGGAGAGTCCTTACCTTGGGACGTCCGCGTATTATCTTACCCCGATCAGGTGGTCGCCATTGAAACTTTTTCCCTTTTTCCTAAGGTTTTGTACCAAAATCCTTCTGAGCCGAACTTCATAGAAAATCCATGATTTCTAGGTCTTTTCGCCAAAAAACTTGCTTCGTAGAATACGAACACCCCTTGGTGCGATGAGATTTTCTCCCTCGCATTGAAGATGCACCCAGACGAGGGAATTTTGAGACGGCCCGGGAAATCGGCGGCGTAAGACGAAGATATCTTCACTCAAAAATGGGGAAAATCAGCTCAAGTGTTGCGAACGTTCAGATGTATTATCTCTGGCTGAGAAAATCATGGCGATGACGCGCAGAAGCGGGTCTCATCGACTTCGGAAAGAGCATATTCGCCTTCGAAGTGTTTGAACCTGCGAATTCCCGGAATCCTATTAAGTGGGAACACGGCCTCATCGCTAACTGGGTGGAACGGCGTTCAATGTTCGCGCGACCGCGAGTTGTCTTATTGATCGAGTCTTCGCGAGCTTACGGCCGCGGAGTCCTTCACGGCATCGCAGAATATGTACGCCTCCACGGCCCCTGGGAGGTTTATCTCCCGGAGCGCGGGCTCGGTGATGATCCTCCCCCTTGGCTCAGGGGATGGAAAGGGGACGGGCTGATCGCGCGGGTGGAAAACCAGAAAATCGCGCGCGTGATTCAGAATTTGCAATTGCCCACGGTCGACCTCCGGGGCATGGCGCGAATTGAGCTGGGACTGCCCCTCATCAACACCGACAATGAGATGGTGGCAAAGCTGGCCTTTGGTCATTTCCAGGAGCGAGGCTTTCGCCACTTCGCGTTCTGTGGCTTCCCGGGTGCGGACTATTCGGATAGGCGCTGCCAGTTCTTCGTGCGATACGTTGAGGAATCGGGCGCGGAGTGTCATGTCTTCCGGCCATCGCAGATGCCTCAGACCGAGTTGACCGCGCTCTTGGAGCAGAGCGACTCCACGCGGCAGATCGAGGTCGGGGAATGGCTCAAGTCGTTGCCAAAGCCCCTCGCACTCATGACCGCCAACGACGTTTGCGGTCAGCAAGCCCTCAGCGCTTGTCGAACCGTGGATCTCGCCGTCCCTGAACAGGTTGCGGTTCTTGGGGTCGACAATGACGAGGTCCTCTGTGATCTCTCCGATCCACCGCTCTCAAGTATCGTTCCCGACAAGCGGCGCATCGGTTACGAGGCCGCCGCGCTGCTCGAGCGGATGATGGGGGGAGAGCGGCCCTCGCAGATGAAGACCCACATCCCTCCCAAGGGATTGGTCATTCGTCAATCCACAGATACTCTTGCGATTGAAGATCAGGACCTCGCGTACGCCGTACGCTACATTCGCGAGCACGCGTGCGACGACATCACCCTGCCGGATCTTCTCGCCAAGATCCCGATCTCGCGCAATCAATTCTACCGGCGTTTCTCCGAGCTCCTGGGGCATAGCCCCAAGACGGAGATCCTTCGCGTACGGCTCGATCGCGTGAAGCGCTTACTCTCCGAGACCAATCTTCCGCTCAAACAAATTGCGACGCGAGCGGGCTTCAAGTATCCCGAATATCTCAACGCCGTTTTCAAAGAGCGGACCGGCTACACGCCCGGGGAATACCGCAAGCTCCACCCCAACCCCAACGAGAGTTTTGACGTCGCCGAGGAAGACTGAGAGCCGAAGACGCAAGCCGCCGACCGTGACGGCGGCTCCGCAACGAAATACGATCTTCTTACGCGAGGATCGCCTCGATCAGTTCACCGTGGACGTTCGTCAACCTGCGCGCAATGCCGTTGTGGTAATACGTCAAACGCTCGTGGTCGAGCCCGAGCAAGTGAAGAACCGTGGCGTGGAAGTCATGCCAGGGGACGGGGTTTTCCACGACCTTCCAGCCGAGCTCGTCGGTCGCGCCGTGGGCGTAGCCTGGCTTTAGGCCCGCGCCGGCCATCCAGCAGGTGAAGGCGTACTTGTTGTGATCGCGCCCGGCGCCCACCGTATCAGCCGCCGACTGGGTGAACGGCGTTCGGCCAAACTCGGTGGTGAACATGACCAGCGTATCCTCGAGCATTCCGCGCTGGCGGAGATCGCGGACGAGTGCGGCGACCGGCTGGTCGATGCGAAGGGCCTCAACGCCGTGATTCTCATGCACATCCTCGTGGGCGTCCCAGCTCGTACGGGGTGATCCCGCGATCGGGCCTCCCGAGTAGATCTGCACGAACCGAACCCCGCGCTCGAGGAGCCGGCGAGCCGTCAAGCACTGGCGGGCGCAATCGGCCGTCTCCGGACGATCCAGGCCGTAGAGGTTGCGGATCGCGTTCGGCTCATCGTCCAACCGGCTGGCCCGCGGGACGGCGAGTTGCATCTTCGCCGCGAGTTCGTAGGTCCGAAGCCGAGCCTCCAGCGAGGACTCGCTCCCTGAGCTTTCCAGGTGCTCGGTATTGAGCTGCTTCAAGAATGCACGCGACGCTTCTTCTTCACTGGCCGAAATCGGCCGACCCGGGAAGAGGTCGCGGACAGGTTCGGAACCGGCTCGCAGCACGACTCCTTGATGCTGCGAGGGGAGGAACCCGTTCGTCCAGTTCGACGCGGCACCGTTCGGAGCGCCTCGAGGGTCAGGCAGAACAACGAAAGCCGGCAGGTCATCGACTTCGTTCCCTAGCCCGTAGGAGAGCCAACTCCCGAGCGCGGGAAAGCCGTTGAACTGGAACCCGCTGTTGAGCACGAAGAGAGCCGGGGTGTGGTTGGCACTCTCACAGGTCATCGAACGAAGCACCGTCATCTCGTCGGCAACGCCCGCGAGGTGAGGAAACAGGTCCGAGACCCAGAGTCCGCTCGAACCTCGCTGGCGGAACGTCCAATCAGGTTGGCGCAGCCGGCCCATCTGACCAAAGAAGAGGTCGGGCTTCTGGTCGGTCTTGAGCGTCTGGCCGTGAGAACGGACAAGGGTCGGCTTGTAGTCGAACGAGTCGACATGGCTCATTCCACCCACGAGGCTAATCTGCACAGCGCGGCGGGCCTTGGCAACGCGGTGAGGACCGACCGGGCGATCTCCTCCGCGCGTGCTAGTCCCACCGTCGGCGGCACGGACCGAGCCGTCTCGACAAAGGAGATCGAGCAGGGCGGTAGCCCCAAGTCCCCGAAGCCCCCAAGAGAAGAGTCCTCGGCGGTCAATCATCCCTTTGATTTCCGGTTGTCCATCGGGCTGATTCATCGCAATCACTCCACCGTGAGGAACTCGTTGGAATTCAGGAGCGCCCGGCCGAGCGCCCGGAAACCAAATGCCGTGACCAATCGTCGCGCAGACTCCTGTTCCGTTGGCCGAGGATTTCTTTGCATCACCAACTCCCAGGCGCGGGCAATGCGACGGTCGAGCACTTCGGAATCGGTCGCTTGGCCCGGGACCTCGGCGGCGAGCCGCTCGGCGAAGGCATCCGCCGCGCGAAGGACAAATCCGTTGTTCCAAAGAGCCAGGGCCTGGATCGGCGTCGTGGTCATCGAACGCCGAGGCGTCGTGGCGGCGGGGTCAGGACAATCAAACGTATCCAGAAGTCCTTGGTTCGCACCTCGCGGTTGGAACCGATAGACACTTCGGCGATGGAACTGAGGACCGACCGGATCGAACGGATCGAAATAGGTCGTTCCATTGAGGAAATTTTCATGATAATCGGAGAATCCTCGTCCTCCGACCTCGCGATTGAGGAGCCCGGACACTTCGAGGATCCCATCACGGACCGCTTCCCCTTCGAGCCGTCGTGGACTCTTGCGCCAGAGAAGCCTGTTATCAGCATCCGTGGCCAGCCCTTGTGCGTTCGGGAGTGAGGCCTGACGATAGGTGGCCGAGTTCACGATCAGCCGATGCATCGCCTTGATCCGAAAGCCCGACTCCACGAATTCCGCCGAGAGCCAGTCCAACATCTCAGGATGGCTGGGACGACCGCCGTTGAAGCCGAAGTCGTTGGGGGTCTCGACGAGTCCCGTGCCGAAATGATAATGCCAGAGGCGGTTGACCATCACCCGTGCGAAAAGGGGGTTCGCGGAATGGGTCAACCATTCGGCAAGTCGACGGCGGCGGTCCGCGTCAGGGGCATCGGCAGGGAGCCCAAAGTCGGAGAGCTTGCCCAACAAGACCGAGCAGCCCCCCGGAGCGATTACGTCGGTCGGGTCGGTCACTTGCCCCCGGACAAGGAGCCGTGTGACGGGCGCTGGTCCTGACAGTGAGACATAAGCCTTGTAGATCGCCCGCGCCTGATGATCGGAGCGCTCCCCCGCCAAACGCTTCCGACGCTCTTCCAACGTCTCGCGGCGGCTTCGCGCCTCGGGGGAGAGGTGAGCAATCACCTCGGAGTCGGAGACAAACGCTCCCCCCGTTGCCGCGGACGTTGCGACCTCTTCCGGGCTCAAGGCTCGGTCGTACAGTCGCGCCTTGACGATGGTGCCGACCAGCATGCGGTTCCCGCCGGCCGGAAGATGCCTGCATCCGAAAAGGACGACCGTCTGCCCCGCAGCCTGGGTAATCGGTCCCGTGCTGCGATACGAATGGCCGTAGGGGCGGCCATTACGGTAAGCGGCAATCGTACCGTCAGGGTGGTACGTCATCGTGATCTGGACCGGCTGATCCACCGCGGCAGCTTGCGGGTCGCCTCCGAGGGAAACATAACGGCGGAAGAATTCGCTCCCGGCCATCCAGCGCCCCGGTTCTTGCTCGCCGAACACGATGGCGTCGAACGCTCCTCCGTCCTGGCCGAGCAGACTCATCACACCACCGCCGCGCTGAGCCAGGTCATCGAGCTTGACCCAGGCCTCAAGCGTCTTTTGCTTGAGTTCGCGCCCCAGCGGGGCACTCTGGGCAAACGACTCTTTGCCATCAAGGACGAGCCCCTCGGCGGAAATCTTCGCGTTCCCCGAGGTTTCCAGATGAAGGTCCCCGACCTGGTCTCTAAGCCCGGTGCGAAAATCCCAGGCGGCGATGGGAGAGGGGGGAACCGACTCCGGCGCCGACTCGCCGAAGCGCTCCGTCAAGATCTCACGACGGGTAGGGCGGTCGATGACGTCGATTTGCTCGGCGACGGTTGCGAGTTCGGCGGTGAGGCGGTTCACCTCGGCGTCCTCTCGCACGTTCCGAAAATCGCGCTCCCCATGCTCCACCCCACCGAGTGCCGAGGCGAGCCGGTAGAAATCCTTCTGCGCGATCGGGTCGAACTTATGATCATGACAGCGGGCGCAATTCACGGTGAGCCCGAGGAACGTCTGGCCGAAGGTCCCAACGATATCTTCGAGCTCGTCTTGCCGGGCGATCGCCCGCATCATGTCGTTACCAAGCGTCGTGTTGTGTACGCCCGCGACCAGAAAACCGGTTGCCTTGGCAGCATCGTCGCTTCCGGGATGGAGGATGTCGCCGGCCACCTGCATGCGGCAGAACTCGTCGTACGCAAGATCCTGGTTGAACGCACGAATCAGCCAGTCACGGTAATGCCAGGCGTTCGTTCGGGGCATGTTGCGTTCGAATCCATCGCTCTCGCCGAACCGCGCGACGTCCAGCCAGTGCCGGGCCCAACGCTCTCCGTAGTGGGGCGAGGCGAGCAATCGTTCAACGAGCCGCTCGTAGGCCAGGGGATCCGTGTCCCGTGCAAATGCCTCGACCTCTTCGGGCGTGGGAGGCAGCCCCGTGAGATCAAAGGAAAGGCGGCGAATAAGGACACGCCGATCGGGCTCGGTGGAAGGCTTGAGCCCTTTGGCATCGAGCTTCGCGAGCACGAACGCATCAATCGGAGTGCGAATCCAGGAGGGACGTGAGACCGCGGGAATCGCCGGCTTTTGCAAGGTGCGTAGCGACCACCAGTCATAGCCTGCGCGTCGCTTCGTCGTGATTCGAAAGGGGTCGATCGGATCCGTGCCCCAGCCCGCTCCGGCGGTCAACCATGCCTTGATCAGCCGCTTCTCCTCGACGGAAAGTGGCTTCTTAGGGGGCATCTCATCGTCATCGATTCTTTGCCAGAGTGGGCTTTCGTCGAGGTTCCCCGCGACCACGGCGGGGCCGCTCTCCCCTCCGGCAAAAGTCGCTCGACGTGAGGTCAGATCGAGCCCCCCTTTGGGCTTAGGACCGCCGTGGCAGTCCAGGCATCGCTCTGCGAGCAACGGAGCAATATCTCGATCGAAATCGGGCCGAGAACCACCGCCGGCGCCTTCTCCTTCGAAAAGCAAACCGACGACGAGGATGAGGACGCTGCCGTAGCTCATCAATGATCCTTCCTCGAAAAGTTGGATCGCCCGCGCAACAATTTCCGTGAAACTGTGTCGACCCGACAGAGCGCAGTCTGGAGGTGCTCCGATTATCAAAAATTTGTTAGAAGCCGTCCACCTACATCACTCTTCCCGAATCGACTAAGACTCGACTGGAATCGCCGCAGGTCGAAAGCGCCAGACACTTTCTGAATTTCGAAGACTTGTTAAAAAAATCGGGACTGATCGCGGCCGTTCCGAGCACTTTGAGAATGAGAAACGCGGGATTTTGAAGGGGAGTGATCCCGATGGCGAGCGAACGAGTGACCGTCACGCACAGGCAATTCCAAACGCTGTTCCAGGAAGGGACGGCCGGTGTGTTGACCGACCGTGAGTTGCTGGAGCGCTTCGAAGCAAGGGACAACTCCGACGCTGAGCTGGCGTTTGCCCTGCTCGTGGAGCGCCACGGCGGAATGGTCCTCCAGGTCTGCCGACGGCTCCTCGGCAACGAGCATGACGCTCAAGACGCCTCACAGGCAACTTTCCTGGTACTCGCCAAGAGAACCGGCTCGATTCACAACCGCGACTCGGTCGGCGCCTGGTTGCACCGTGTGGCGGTGCGCATGGCCTGCAAACTCAGAGCCTCAGCCGCTCGACGCCGAACCCAGGAGACGCGAGGTCGTGAAATGGCAATTCCGCGCAGCGCCTCGCCCCATCCCACCGAGGCGTGGACCGAGCTTCACGAAGAGCTCGAACGCCTGCCCGAACGTTTTCGGATCCCGTTGGTTCTTTGTTACCTCGAGGGTCTGACCCACCAGCAGGCTGCCCAGCGACTCAAATGGCCCCTGGGAACCGTTGAGAGCCGGCTCACGCGAGGTCGCCAGCGGCTCCGCGAACGACTGCTTCGCCGGGGAGTGGTTGCCTCAACAGGGCTAGCCGCATTAACCGCCTTGCCAGAGTCCACCTCGGCGGCGGTCCCCCCAGGTTGGCTCGAAGCCACCGCCCACGCGGCAACCCGCTTCGCGGCGGGTGAGCCGGCCGTCACCGTGAGTTCAACCCAGGTTGCTTCCTTGGTTCAGGGGACGCTCAAAACCATGACTCCGGTCTATCTCAAACTCAGTGTGATCTTTTGCCTCGCGGCCGGCCTCACCGCCACGGCGAGGTGCGCCATGCTCTGGTCGGCCCCCGACGATGCCGTTCCATTACAGCAAAACCCCACCGCCTCAAAGGCACCCGAAAATCGGGCTGAAGACACCCCGATCTTCAGCACACTCAACGTGCGCGGCCGAGTCCTACAACCCAACGGCAAACCGCTAGTCGACGCAAAGCTCTCACTGGCATTTCAGACCATTGATTGGACCTGGGCCACGAGAATACCGCGGTTGCGCACGGCCTCAACCGACGGAGGGCACTTTGGTTTCATACTCACGGACAACGACGATGAGGTCAAACTGGCACTCCGGACGACTTCAGGCTGGCCAGGCGGCTTCGGCGGTATCCAGGTCGTAGCCACGGCGGATGGCTTTGCCCCCACTTGGGGCAGTCTCGACAAAACCGGCGACCTCAAGCTGAAACCGGCCGACACGCCCATCGAAGGCCGCCTGATCAATCTCGAAGGGAGTCCACTCCCGGGTGTCGAGATTCGCGTCTTGCTATTGGAAGACCCAGCGATCCCCAATTCGCTTTATGTAGCGGCCTCCGGCATCTTTCCACAAGTCACCACCGACCGGGACGGCCGCTTCCGCCTTCCTTCGATCGGGGCAGGGCGACGCGCTGCGCTCGTGGCCAATGGGCACGATATTACACGCGAGTACATTTATGTGGTATCCGAGGGGTTTCCATCCAGTCCCCAAGACCCGCGCAGTCGGGGTGCTTTGTCCGTTTACGGACCCAAATTTGAACATCCCTGCAAACCTGGCCGATCAATTTCGGGCGTCGTCCGCGATAAGGCAACGGGCTCGCCATTAGCAGGAATCACGGTCCGCTCATTCATTGGCTCTGAGATGCGAACGGTGACCAACGCGGAGGGTCGTTATCGGTTGGAGGGACTCTCGAAGCAGCCTTCCTATCACCTAATCGCCTCGGCGCCTGAGTCGAATATTCCTTACATGACTTCGGAGCGAGCGGTTGACGACGTTACAGGACTGGCTTCCATTACGGCGGACCTTGAGATGGTGCGTGGGGTCTTCGCACATGGCCGGCTCATTGACCGAGCCACCAAGCGTCCTGTCCAGGCCTGGGTCGGTTATGCGGCGATGCACGACAACCCCAATTGGTCGAAATCCCCCGGATTCGATATGGCCATCAATAAGTATAGTCCGTCCCCCGGGCGCCACGTTCCCTCCATGGCGGACGGGAGCTTCCGGCTCGTCGTCCTGCCTGGCCAGGGCTTTCTCGTCGCCCACATCCAATATCAGGCTGACATCTTCCTCCGGGCAGGCGTCCCCCCCAAGGGAAGGCCAGGGGCGCAACCAGACGCGCTTGAGATGAGATACGACACCGTACCGTTTGAACTCTTTCCCCAGAACTTTCCCGCCGTTCGCCCCATTAACGTTCCCGCGGGAGCAGACTCCATCGAATGCAACCTCACCTTCGACTCGGGAGTCATTCGCCAGGGAACGGTGCTCGATTCCGATGGCCAGCCTCTCGCCGGCGCCTCGCTGATCGGTGAGACCCATGCCAACACGCACGGATTCCTCGCTCTGGCCGATTCGCATTTCACCGTTTACGGACTCAGCTCGGACCCACTACTGTCACGGCGTCTGATTCTCCGGCACGAGAAACGAGGTCTTGGGGCAGCCGTTCGCGTCGGCGCGGACGACGGCTCGCCATTGCAGATTCGCCTCGAGCCCCTGGCCACGTTGACAGGCCGCCTGGTCGACGAGAAAGGCAATCCCAGAACCCAGGCGCATCCTCAACTCCTGGCTGTTCTTGATGACCCACTCCGCGCCTCGCACCTAGAATTCTCCCCGCCCATCAAGCCAAACCTCGACGACGATGGACGATTCCGCTTCGAGGGGGTCGTACCAGGTGTCAAATACAACGTTCAGGTCGGCGATTCCTTCCCGCTATGGGATTGGAAGCCGAAAGCAGGGGAAACCAAGGACCTCGGGAACATTCCTCCGAAAACCGGCCGATGACGAGGGCGGGCGCCATCCTTAAAGTTGCGCGTCGAATTGCCACAGCTCGGATTGTGGCCATCGTGACCTCAATCCGAACGCTCACGATTTCACAAAGCTCCTACCATCCCGGCCCTCCCCCGAAGACCCGGTTCGTCCCCGCAAGGGGGAGCCCGGTAATCATTGAGGCTTCGAGCGTCAAGGCTTTGAGATCCTCGGGCTCGAGGTGATGGACATCACTCTTGCCGCAGGCTCGGGCAAGGATCTGGATCTCCGAAGAGAGGGCGTGGAAGAAGTTGGCCACGCGCTCGGCGCCGGCTTCCACCTCGAGCCTCGCGGCGAGGGTTGGGTCTTGAGTGGTGATTCCCACCGGGCATCGGCCGGTGTGGCAGTGGTGGCACGCGTAGGGGGCGGCTCCAATGGCGTGGTAGTCCTCTTCATAAATCGGCTTGTTACAGTTGAGCGCGATCAGAAGTGAGGTGCCAAGGTAGCAGGCGTCGGCCCCTAGCGCGATGGCCTTGGCACAGTCGGAGCCGTGTCGCAATCCACCGGCAATCACGAGTTGGACTTTGCCGTAGAGCCCCACGTCTTCAAGAGCCGCGCGCGCCTCGCAGACGGCGGCCAGAGTCGGAATCCCGGTGTGCTCCTGGAGCAACTCAGGGGAGGCTCCGGTTCCTCCTTCCATGCCGTCAACAACCACCACGTCCGCCCCCGCCTTGGCGGCCAGTCGAACGTCGTCGAAGACGCGGGAGGCCCCCATCTTCACGAAGATGGGAATCTGCCAGTCGGTCGCTTCGCGAAGCTCCTCGATCTTAATCACCATGTCATCAGGCCCGAGGAAGTCGGGGTGGCGGCAGGGGGACCGCTGATCGACCCCAGGAGGCAGGTCGCGGAGTTTGGCAATCTCCTCGGATACTTTGGATCCAAGCAACAGACCGCCGGTCCCCGGCTTCGCCCCTTGGCCGATGGTCAACTCGATGGCGTCGGCCTGCCGCAGATGCTGGATGTTGATACCGTATCGACTGGGCAAGACCTCGCAGACCAAGAGGCGAGACTCAGCACGCTCGACGTCCAGCATACCCCCGTCACCGGTGGTTGACGAAGTTCCCGCCATCCGCGCTCCGCGCGAAAGGGCGGTCTTGGCGTTCTTCGAGAGCGCCCCGTAGCTCATCCCGGTCACCATCAGCGGGATGTCGAGTTCCAGGGGCTTCGCCGCGAAGCGCGTACCCAGAACAGTCTTCGTCGAGCACTTCTCCCGATACCCTTCGAGCGGGATCCGCGTCAGCGTGCCAGGCACAAACGTCAAGTCGTCGAAGGTTGCCCAGGTCCTTGGCCGAAGGATCCCGAACCCTCGGATCCGGTAGCGAGCCAGCTCGGCCTTGATCTGGATGTCCTCGATCACCCCCGGAGTGAAGGTGCCCGAACGCTCCATGGGAGAGCGGTCGGCGGCGGACGTCTGCGAGTTCGATGCGGTGCTGCCGTCCGAGGTCGTCAAAGGGGTTGCTCCCATCCAGATAAAGAAGGCTTAGATGTCTATCAACAGCGAGCTTGCGTTGATCTTTCGCTACGAGTTCACGCTGTGGAATGGTGCTTGTGACAAGGATCACCGAGGAAAGGGCGGAGTGAGTTCCGACCTCCGGATCAACGCAGAGGCGCTACGACCTCATTAGCAACCTACGAAGGAACCGGGGCAAACCACTAAAGCGCCCCCTTCCAAAAGTGCAGGTCTTCCTGGCGAAAATTCCAGAGCTTCTGTCCCGAGATAAGCTTTCGGAATCCGGAAGGACGAGCAATCCCCGCGCGTTCGAGATGGCCGAAGACAAGCTCTTGATCTTGAGACGTGAACTCCGTTTCAACGACATCGGCGCCGAGCTCCGCCGTTCGCCCCGCGACGTAGACGGTCCCGGCGTACATGCTGTCGGCAACGCCGTCGCCAGCATCACCACAGACAATCATGACGCCCTTTTGCATCATGAATCCAGCCATGGGTCCGACATCGCCGCCAACGATCAGCGTTCCCCCTTTCATCGCAATGCCGGCCCGTGTTGATGCACTGCCACGCACAACGACCAACCCGGCGCGGATCGACGCCGCAACGGCATTGCCCGCGTCGCCGTCGATCACAACAACGCCGTCTCGCATGCTCTCCGCGGCGCCCCACCCTGCGGATCCCCGAATCTCAACCGTCGCACCGTCGTTGAGTCCGGCCACGTAGTATCCCGCGCTACCTTCGATCGTCAGGTGGACCCCCTCAGGGAGCGCCACGCCAAGATTGTGCCGGGCCGAGGGATTCGTCAGGGTCAGCCTGCCAACCCCAGAGACATGGGCCGCACGGATTTCTTGATTGATCGCGCGGACTGTCTTGTCATTACAGTCAATGGTCGTCATATCGGAAGATGTCACGGGCACCAGGAGATCCTCGGAGTAGGTGACGAAAGAGAGCCCGTGGGAAGTTCCGCGGCGTGAGATTCGGGCTCACCAGGTTGGACTCTTAATCGCAAGGCCTTCGGGAAACCATGGACCGGCAACCGCCAATCAGCACACGCGGCAACCGCAACGGTCTGGCCTTTCCCCATCAAACCAAGGCGAGCGCGTCGAGCGGATAGAACGAGGATCGTCCGATGGGGGGTTCGGAGACGCGATACTTACCCGGAAGGGCCCGGCGAAGAGCAACCTCCTCGGTCGCCACTGCAATAAACTCGTCGGTCTCAGCCATCACCAAGGGCTTGAAGCCAAAGCGGTCACGGACGATTCCCAGCCCCTCGGACGAAGCCACGAGGTAATTGAACGCGCCGTCGAGATCGCTGATCGAGTCGGCAAGAGCCTCCTCGAGGCTGCGCCCTTTGTCCAGTCGTTCGCGAAGGTAGACGCCGATAACTTCGGAGTCGTTGTCCGTGTAGAACGTCACCCCTTGTTGTTCGTACCGACGCCGAAGCTGGTGATAGTTGGTCACGTGACCGTTGTGCACGGAGGCGAGATCCAGCACGCCATGCGCCCAAAATGGTTGCGAATGGCTGAGGTCGATCCGGCTCTCGGTCGACATCCGCGTGTGCCCGATTGCAAGGGGACCCCGCCAGCGCGAGATTCCATACGTGCCTTCCAACCGCGAAGGGGATCCGACCTGCTTGACCAGGTCGAGCCGAGTCCCCATTCCGATCACTTCGCGGCCCCCCCGGCTCGCCCCCAGCGCTTTCTCGATAGCGTCCGCCGAAACACCGGAGTGCGGGCGGAAGACAAATCGTAGCGAGTCTCCCTGGGGCTCGATCTCCTCGACGGTCCCGAGCCCCTTCAAGAGATCGAGCGCCGCGGTGTCAGCCGGTGCGATGCGAACCGTCCAGCAGCCTGGCGAAGCCTGTGCGCGAAGCATGGCCACGCCCGCACTGTCGGGACCGCGGCAACCGAGCGCTTCGAGCATCGCGAGGACAACCCCTCCCGTCGCGAAGTCGGATCGGCCAAGCTTATCCACGAAACCGATGATTCCACACATAGGTGAATTTCGTCTAACCTTCGTCGGGAAGGGAGAAGTCTCGTTTCGTGCCGCGGTAGGGAATCTTGGACCTGCGGGGGAGCGCGAAGTCAGCTCAAGATTCCGGCTTGCTCGGCAGCGGCTCATGGGAGCCGCCTAGATTTTAGTAGCTTGTCGAGCGTTTGTCGCCAAGAATTGTTTGACAAACTGCGAATGCCGCCTCAGCCAGGGTGAATGCCTTCGCACCAGGAGCAGGAGCACCGATGTCTCAGAGCAACGCCCGACTCACGGCTCTCCTCGGGCAGTTTGAAACCGACGGAATCGCCTACCTACTCATACAATTTGTCGACATCCACGGTGCCGCCAAGGTCAAGCTCGTTCCCGCTCAGACTCTCGCCAATGTCGTCGAAAGCGGAGCGGGATTCGCCGGAGGAGCCGTCTGGGGAGCCGGGCAGGGGCCCCACTCGCATGACCTGAATGCGCGCGCCGACCTCGACTCCTACACCCCTTTGCCTTACGAGCCGGGCATCGCGCGATTCGCCGCCGACCTCTACGTCGATGGTAAGCCCCATCCGTTCTGCCCACGCGTCAATCTTCGCCGCATGATCGAGCGCGCCAAAAGCCTCGGCTACGTCTTCAACGTCGGAATCGAGCCCGAGTTTTTCCTGGTGACCAAAAACCCCAATGGGACGATCTCCGGTTGGGATCCGGCGGGTGTTGATGACCTCAGCAAGCCTTGCTACGACTTCAAAGGGATGTCCGCCGCGCTCGAGTTCTTGAAGGCCATGAACGACGGCTTGAACTCGTTAGGCTGGGGGGTCTACCAAACCGATCACGAGGACGCCAATTTCCAGTACGAGATCAATTTTAAATATGCCGATTCCCTCACGACAGCCGACCGCTTGACCTTCTTTCGGATGATGGCCGGGCAAATCGCGCAGCGTTTCGGGGCCACCGTGACCTTCATGGCCAAGCCCTTCGCCAAACGAACGGGTTCAGGCGCTCACATGCACTACCATCTCGCGGACGCCCGAACCGGCGAGAACCTCTTTCTGGACGAGTCTGATTCCAGAGGCCTGGGACTTTCAGCATTGGCCTACCACTTCCTCGGCGGCGTCCTGGCACATGCTCAGGCTCTTTGCGCGGTGACGTCCCCCACGGTCAATTGCTACAAGCGCCTTCAGGTCGGAGCCGCTCTCACAGGGTCGCGCTCGGGCTTCACCTGGGTGCCCGCGTTTGTCACGTACGGTGACAACAACCGCACGCAGATGCTCCGAATTCCCGAGGGGGGGCACGTCGAGGACCGAACCGTCTCCAGCGCGTGCAACCCCTATCTCGCGATCGCCGCCTACCTCGCCGCGGGCCTCGACGGGATCGCCCGAAAGCTCGACCCGGGAGAGCCGAATCTGGGCAACCTCTACGAGAGTAGCCTCGCCACGATGGCCGAACGGGGCATCAAGACACTCCCTCAGTCGCTTCCGGAGGCGCTCAATCATCTGGAAGCGGATGCCGTCGTTCGCGAAGGGCTCGGCCCCATCGCCGGGGAGTTTCTCGATCTCAAGTGGGAGGAATGGCGCGAATACCATTCTCAGGTCGAATCCTGGGAGATCCGCCGCTATCTCACGGCCCTTTAGAATCCTCCCTGCGTATCCCCAGCCGGGGCTTGCCTTCGAAATGCCGAAGCCCCATTGACCCACTCCAGACGTCGCGGAACGACTCATGAGCGAAGCGATTCAGGCCCGTAATGTCATCGTCGGCGGGGGAGCCATGGGCACCGCCACGGCCTATCATCTGGCGAAGCGCGGTGAGCCGGTCCTGCTCGTCGAGCAGTTCGCAATCGGCCATGCCCGGGGCAGTTCTCACGGCGCGGCGAGAATCACGCGTCACTCCTACGCGGATCCTTTTTACGCCCGACTAATGCCTACCGCCTTCCGGGCCTGGAAGGAGCTTGAGGCCGACGCCGGAGAGAATTTGTACCTCCGCACCGGAGGAATCAGCCTCTCCCCACCAGGTGTCGACTACGTGGCTCGCGTGACTGCGAGCCTCGCGGAAATAGGCGTACCCCATCGGCGGATGAATGGTCGCGAACTGCGTAAAATCACGCCGGCATTTCAGGTCCCCGACGATCATGACATCGTCTTCGAGCCAGACGCCGGCATGCTCTCCGCGGCGCGGTGCCTGGCCGTGCAACGAGATCTGGCGCTTCAGTTTGGTGGGAGCAAGACGCAGATCCTCGAACAGACACCCGTCAGGCAGATAGATCTGGATGGGAAGAACCCTGTTGTCGTGACCGACACCCATCGCATCACGGCCGATCGGTTGATCGTGACCGCAGGGGCCTGGACTCGGCGGCTCCTTCCCGAGATCGCCGTCGACCTCCAACCCACGTTTCAGCAAGTCCTCTATTTCCGCCCCAAAGATCCTTCGCCGTTTCAGCCGGGCCGCTTCCCTGTGTTCATCTCGAAGGGGGAGGGCTCTCTCAACGACTTCTACGGCATGCCGCAATTCCACGGTCTGGGGGTCAAGGTCGCGCGGCACGGAGGACCGGAGACAAATCCTGACAAACCCGATCAAATCATCAGCCATGAATATCAAGGGGTCGTCCGGGCGTTTCTGAGCGCTCACATTCCCGCGCTTGCCGAAGCCGAAATCGACTTTACGGAAACCTGCCTCTATACGGCTTCTCCCGATGACCATTTTCGGCTCGACGTCCTCAAGGACTGCCCGCAAGTGGTCGTAGCCAGCCCATGCAGCGGGCACGGCTTTAAGTTTTCGTGTTGGATCGGAGGCATTCTCGCCGATCTCGCAACGAAAGGCACCACGGAGATCTCCATCGGACCTTGGAGATTCTCTACGCCCTAAACTCCTTAGCAGAAAAGCATTTCGACAAGGTCAACAATCCGTCCAAGCTCTCTCGGACCCGCCAAATCGGGGCTAGCAATCACGCCTAGGCACGCGAATTGCTGGCCCTAAATTTTCTAGACGTTTCATACCCACCCGCATCCCACCCCTAGCCCTGCATACTATTAGCCTTGTCTCTAATCTTCCCCAGTTGTATCAAAGAGGCCGATGGGGTATACTTTGTTTAGGGTGATTGAAGATTGAGCGAAAGGCCGATGGATTTTGATGACGTGAGAAGGGATTCGAGATTCACGTCACGGCTTTGAGCGAGCGGTTTTTTCTAGGAATGATCACCCATTGCCCATTGTGCATCTTCGTCCATTCAAGAATGAGGTGGCAAGATGTCTCAAAGATCGCTACGCATGAACGTAACGGGACTGATGCCCCGCACGTCATCTTTGATCCTGGGTGCCGTCCTTGCTACCGCAGGACTGGGCGGCTTCTTCGTCTACGGCGGCAAGCCGGCCACACGGGCGGCAGTCGCGCAGAGGCCGGAAACGAAACCGGCGGCAGTTCAGGTTGTCCAGCATCCTTCGGGAGGCAAGCTGGTCATTTGCGGCGGGGGTAAACTACCTCAGCAGATCCGTGACCAGTTCTGTTCGCTCGCTGGTGGTTCCAAGGCCCGTATCGTCGTGATCCCGACGGCGACCGCGCGAGCCGATCACATCGAATATCTGAACCACGTGCTGGATGATTGGCGCGCTTGCGGAGTCGGTTCGATCCGCTTGCTGCACACCCGGTCGCGTGAGGAAGCCAACGACCCGGCCTTCGTCAAACCCCTGGCCGAAGCCACGGGGGTTTGGCTCACCGGAGGCGACCAGACGTTCTTGACCCAGGCTTACCTGGACACTCTCGTCGAGCAGCAGCTCAAAGCGCTCCTGTCTCGCGGCGGCGTGATCGGCGGAACATCCGCCGGTGCAGCCGTGATGTCCGGTGTCATGATCGCCGGCGGCCAGACCAAGGCCGACGTCAGCCAGGGCTTTGACTTCATTTCGGGCGCCGTGATCGACCAACACTTCCTCAAGCGTAATCGTGTGGAACGGTTGGTGGGAGTTCTGTCGTCGCACCCGAACCTTGTGGGCCTGGGCATTGACGAGCAAACGGCCCTGGTGGTCGACGTTCGGGAACACCACCTGAGCGTGATTGGCGACTCGTACGTGGTCGCCTGCGTTCCTGACTCGCAGAACCGCTCGGTCCGGCTCAAGTTCCTCAAATCGGGTGATCAGACCGATCTGGCCGACCTGAAGATTCCCGAAGCGGCTGCCACCCCCGTGCTGGGGCTGGGATCGCTGTAACTGACCGAGTCCAACGATCGGCCGTTTTCGCGCACTGGCCGGGAGGAGAAACCTCATCAGGGTTTCTTCTTCCGGCCCTTTTTTTTGTCCCCGTTTTTGAGGAGCCGGGAAACCCCGAAACCATCAGCACGGGACAAGGATGCGAGCGCACTCGCTTCCACGAATTTTGCGCCGGGTGGAGACGGGTGATTGATCATCGGGTGCCAGGCGACTATAGTGACAGTGTCGGTCGGGTGTTCGCACTGGACCGATTACGTGTCGTACGGACGTGGTACGACGGGCTAGAGCCCGCTTCCGTGCGAGGCTGGACTCCCATGGAACCGGGGTGGCTTAACGTAAAGGAGGTGATTGCGTGTGTAGTGATAACCAGAGGCGGCTCGCCTAACGGCAGCCGACGGGTTGCCCGTCGGGCAGCCGCATTCCGAAGGTTTGTTTGATCGATAGTATGGCCAGGTCCGGCTCTGTCGGACCTGGTCGTGATTCTCTATAGAAGCTCTTCGAGACTTGTTTGCATTTTGGGAGCGAGTTGAAGTTGCACTCCTTCTACGCGGACCTTGGCCTGTTTACTTACCGCAGCTGGCGGTGGTATCCCGTGTTTACGGGGTTCACCTACAGGTCGCCGGGCCGAGGGCGGTGTTGAAATCGCCTTCTTAACTTTCCCAAGTGTCATCACTACGGCCCCGGGACCTGTCAACAGGTCCCGGGGCTTTTTTTGTTGTTTTCGTGGTTGGTCCGGCTGAGTGCCTACGGTTTACGTTTCGGCGAACCTGAAAAAAGGCGCCGAGAAATCCAGATCTGATTCATAAGGGGAGGGCGGGGTACCGTGATTGTCGTCATGAAGTCCGACGCTACATCTGACCAGATCGACCACCTGGTCGCGCACATCTCTTCGCTTGGGTTGACACCTCAAGTCATCAAAGGGACGCATCAAACCGTGATCGCGGCGATCGGCGAAGAACGTCAGGGGCTCACAGAGGCACTCGAGCCGGCTGAGGGAGTTGAAAAGGTGCTACCCATCATGGCCCCCTACAAGCGGGCCTCGTCCGAGTTGAAGACGGAACGCACCGTGGTCCGCGCCCGAGACCTGGTGGTCGGCGGTAACAAGGTGGCCGTGATCGCCGGCCCTTGCTCCGTGGAAAGCGAAGAGCAGATCGTCGCGCTCGCCATCAAGCTCAAGGCGTTGGGCGCCACGGGTCTACGAGGAGGAGCCTACAAGCCCAGGACCAGCCCCTACAGCTTCCAGGGGCATAAGGAAGACGGCCTCAAAATGCTTGCCGCCGCCCGGAAAGAGACGGGCCTGGCGATCGTCACGGAGGTCATGGCTCCCGAGCACGTTCCCCTCCTGGCCGAATACGCTGACGTCCTTCAGATCGGCGCGAGGAACATGCAGAACTACCAGTTGCTGCAGGCCGTGGGAGACTCCGGCAAGCCAGCCCTCCTCAAGCGAGGCATGAGCGCGACGATCGACGAATTCCTCCTCGCGGCCGAATACATCCTCGATCGCGGCAACCCCAACGTCATGCTCTGCGAGCGAGGCATCCGCACCTACGAAGAGCACACGCGATTCACCCTCCCTCTCGCCACCGTCCCTTACCTGCACGAAAAGAGCCACCTGCCGGTCGTCGTTGACCCCTCGCACGGGACAGGCAAGGCCCGACTCGTCACCCCCATGTGCAAAGCGTCGGTCGCCGCGGGGGCGGACGGACTGATCATTGAAGTCCATGACGACCCTGAGCACGCCATGAGCGACGGCTCGCAGACCATCACCCCGGCCGCGTTCGGCCAGATGATGACCATGTGTCGCCGCATCGCCGAGGCCGTCGACCGCTCGATGTAACCAAGCCATTTCCCCTGGCGGAGATCCCGCCAGGGGATTCTCGTCTCCGACGAGCGTATCGACACCAACCTCATTTTCCGATGCAGAACCGACGGAAAATGCGGTCCAAAATATCGTCGGTCACCACAACGCCGACCACCTTGCCAAGTTCGTCGATCGCCTGGCGGAGATCGACCGCCACGAGTTCATCTCCCCCTTCCAGCAAGATCGTGTGCGATCCAGATTCCAGGGCGCGGCTCGCGAGTTCCAGGCTCTCGCGACAGCGAGCCCCGGTGCTGGAAAGTAGGTCGCCGTCGGATTCGGCGGCTCGCAAATTCGAGGCAATGGCTCGACGAAGGGCGTCGAGGCCAGCTCCTGTTTGCGCGCTGGTTCTTAGCGTCTGCCCGCCCTGCAGGCGGGAAGGTGAGAGGTCGGACTTCGTCTCCACCCTGAGCCGAGGGCGATCCGAGTTGATGGCCAAGATATGGCCGATATCACTCGCCTGGCAATCGAGCAGAAGGTCGGCCCGCGAAGCCTGATCATCACGCAAAGCTTGAGCCTGGATCTCGATCGGAGTGGCCCCGAGCTCGACGCCGGCGGTGTCGATTAACTCGACGACAAGACCTTCGCAATCGACAAGCGCGGAGAGATAATCACGCGTGGTTCCTGCCTGGGATGACACCAGGGCGCGTGTTTCCCCGACCAGTGCATTGAAGAGATGGCTCTTGCCCGCGTTGGGTGGGCCAACGAGCACCACGCGAGGATGCCCTTCGGGACGCTCTCTCGATTGGAGCCGCGCGGCCAGAGAAGCCAACACCCTGGAGGAGGAGACCAATTCTTCCGCCAACGCCGTGCGCGCCAGCACGTCAACATCGGGCTCTTCCGCGAAGTCGAGGTTGGCTTCGAGGTGAGCGAGAATATCGAGCAGGCGGTCGCGAGCCAACGTGATGGGATCGGCCAATCCCCCGGCGAGTTGCTGAAGAGCCGCGTCGAGCTGTCCCGGCGTTCTTGCGTCGATGACACCGAGTACAGCCTCGGCTCGCGTGAGGTCGATCCGACCCGAGAGGAAGGCGCGAAGGGTGAACTCTCCAGGCTCGGCGAGTCGTGCCCCTCGCGTTAATGCCGCGGCAAGCACGAGGTTCACCAAGGGCGGAGAACCCACCGTATGGATCTCTGCCAGCGGCTGCCCGGTGTAAGTTCGAGGCCCGGGCCAGAGCGCAATGGCTACGGGGAGTGACGGCCTTAGTCCGGGAACCGTCAATTGCCCCGTTCGGCGTTCGGCCCGCTTGGGTAGAGGGCGATCCTGATCCCCCGCAAATCCCTGGAGCGCAATCGCCCACGCCTGAGGCCCCGTAAGGCGAATGAGACCTCGGAAACCGGGCCCGGGAGGACTCGCCACCGCCGCGATCGTGTCGTTCAGGTCGATCGAGATCACCACGGTCTCGTGCTCAGTCGCGACTCAGTCGTGAGACACGTCGTTCTCACGCAGCCAACAGCCCAGGAAAACAAGTGTGGCCGGGGAGGAGCAAGGCGGCAACTCGGGGTAGGCCTTGGCCTGTTCCCGGCGCCCCGAAGGCTCGTCCCCGGCCACACCACACAGCAAACTCAACAAGAAGGCTCGAACCCTTGGGTCACCTCTTAACGACGGCGTCCCGGACGAGCGCGGGGCTTGCCGCGGTCGAGGTCCTTCTCCTTCTCTTTCGCCTTCTCACGCTCATTCAGGAGGTTACGGTAGGTCGGATCCTTGGCCGCCTCGTCCTTGACCCGCTCCCAGAACTGGGCGAGCTTGCCCGGCGGTTTCGCCGGAGGAGCACCAGGTCCCCCCGGGCCGCCACGACCATTACCTCCAGGACCTCCGTTGCCTCCACGCCCTCCTCCAGGAGGATTTTTGTCCTCGCTCGTACCACCCGGCGTCGTGTTGGCGTGTGTCACTTTGGGTAACAACAAACGCTCGCAAATCTGCCAGGTGCTGCTGGTGATGAAGTAGATGCCCAAGCCGGATGGGACCTTGTAGAACATGAAGCCCATGAAAACCATCATGTACTTCATCATCTTTTGCTGCATCTCCGCCTCGGGAGTCGTGGCCGGAGGAGCAAACAACTTCGTCTGAACCAGCATCAAGGAGACGACCAGGAACGGCAGCAGGTTGAAGTATTCCCCGATGTAGGGAAGCTGGGTCGGGAACTTGAACATCATGTCCGGCGCCGCGAGGTTCTCAATGTAGAGGAACGACGCGTGCCGCAGATGGACGCTGTTATTCAATGCTTGCCACAAACCCACAAAGATCGGTAGCTGAATCAACGCGGGGAGACAGCCGCCGACAGGGTTGACGCCGTGTCGCTTGTAGAGGGCGAAGGTTTCGCGGGTCTGGCGTTCCTTGTCGTCCTTGTACTTCTCCTGGATTTCCTTCAACAGCGGCTGCAGGCTCTGCATCCTCTGCGCGGAGAGGGCCTGCTTGCGGCCGATCGGAAACATGATCATTCGCACGAGCAAGGTCAGCAGGATGATGGCAACACCATAGTTGCCCGCCGTCCCACCGAAGCGCTGTGCCACCCAGGCGGTGAAATGGTAGATCTTCTCGAGCAGGGGAGCGATCACGTTCATCGACATCCAGGCCGCGCCTGGAATGCCAAACCATTGGTATTTGCGATAGGTCGCCAATCCCTCAGCGCCATAAGGCGCCAACACGGCGGCGATCTTGGGTCCCGCGAAGACTCTGTAGGTTTGTTCGACGGAGCGGTTGGGGCCGACCGGAAATGGCTTCGAGACGACTTCGACGGAGATATCGGCCTTGGGAACGGCATCGGCCTTAACGTCGATGACCGTCGCATACGTTTCACGATCCCAGCGGTCCGCGTCTGTTTTGGGAGCGGGATAGGGCTCAAGGAACGTTGCGAAATACTGGTTTTCAACCCCAGCAAAGCGAAGCGGAAGAGTCGTGTTGTCGAACCGCGCCGCTTTCACCTGAGCGATGTCGCTCGCGGGCCTGTTCACGATCTTTGTCGATCCCCCCTCGAGCTGACCGAAGAAGGCATCGCGGAAGGTCCCGGTGTACCACTCCCCTTCGATCGGAATGCCGTGAGGGCCGAAGAGCCGATAGGCGATCGTTCTTTCCTTCTCAGGGCTCTCGAACCCGAGTTTGAGTTCGAAGGAGTCCTCTCCCTTCCAGACGCGAAAGGTCTTGGTCAACGTGACGCCAAGTTCCTCCGCGGTCGTCCGGAACACGATTTCCTGCCCCTCGCGAGGCTTCTTCGTTACGGGATCGACTTCCGAGAGGGGGCGGACGATGCTCCCCTTTTCGTTTCGCACAACCTCCCAGAGCTCTTCGGCCAGAGGAATCTCGGAAGCCTCGGGAGAACCGATCAGATCCTTCGCGGCGTCATCCTGGACGGCTTTCGGCTGCCCGTTCGTCAGGCTCAATGCCAGGGAAGGAAGAGAGAACGGCTTCAGGCCAACAAGCTGGAGCGGCCGGCCCCGCTCGCGCTTTCCTTCGCGGTCCGCATCGTAAAGGGCGGACAGCACAGAGGCCACGCCGGCCCCTTTTTGTTCGAGGATAACCTGAAGGTGATATCCCGACTTGGCCCGCGCCGAGCCGATCATGAGCTCCGACTCCGTCAGCAGCTCGATCTTCTTGGCGGGCTTCTCCGCTTCCGGTTTTGCCTCGACCTTCTCTTTGGCGGCGGGGGCATCGGCCTTCTTGGCTTCATCTTGGGCCTTGCCGGCCTCGGGCTTGAGATCGGCCTTGGCCTGCTGCTTGGTCTTCGGGGGTGGCGGGTTCAGCCCCAATGCGTCCATCACGTACTGGATACCCAGGAACGAGAGGAACGTGAGGGCCATGAAGAGGACGAGCCGCTTCTCACTACTCATCGTGGCGGAAACCTTCGGGCTGTAAGGCGGGTATGCATTTTGGGGAGAGGGTTGACGCGGGGCAACGCCGATTGGCGAGCTCGTGAGATCCGGCTAGCGTCCCTGGCGGAGCCGGTCGCCCAGAAACGGTTCGAGTTCCGAGATCGAATAGATCTTGCGGATCGTGGTCTCGAAGTCGTAGGACAAACGACGGAAGGTGACCCGGATCGGGCCACTGGGAGGAGCGGTGGTATTGGCCGTTGACGCGGCCGCGCCGTTGGCCTGGCTGGGGCGCCCGTCGTCCAGAATGACGTAGCAAGCGCGAGGGTCGCCATCTCGAGGCTGCCCGACAGAGCCGACGTTGATCATCAGCTTGCCGTCGCCCAGCGTGTATTCGTTGTCGATCTCCTCAGGGGCGTAGAACTGGAACCCCTCAGTGAAGACACCGGGAACGTGGGTATGCCCCTGAAAACAGTAGCGATCCACAAGTTGGAAGAGCCGCTCCATCTTCCGGTGATTGTAGATATCTTCCGGAAAAATATATTCGCTCAGCGGGTTGCGCGGTGAGCCATGCACGAAGAGGAAGGGATCATCGCGATGGGTTCTGGGCAACTCCCCGAGGAATTCCCAACGCCGCTCGTTGTTGAGGCGATCCCCCTGGCTCTCAAGCTGTTCACGCGTCCAAAAGATCGCGCGCTCGGCGCCAATGTTGAAGCCGTCCGGGTCAAACATCGCCCCCTGGTCATGATTTCCCAGAAGGGTCACACGGCAGCTCTCCATCACCAGATCTATGCACTCGCGGGGATTGGGTCCGTACCCAATGATGTCTCCCAGGCAATAGATGTCGGAGATCCCCTGCGACTTGATGTCGGCGAGGACTACCTCCAGGGCTTCGAGGTTCCCGTGAATATCGCTGATCAGAGCACGACGCACCGGAAGCGACCTCCGAGGACGCCAGAGGCGGGAATCCAGACCCTGGAAATCTCAGCCATGGTGTCTCACAATCTCTCTAGGATAGAACGAGTTCAGGCCAGGGGTCAAGGTCAAGGGAAGGCTCGATGAGAGCTTTCCGTGTCCGAAGACACGGCCGATTGAGGAGACTGTTCGAGCGTGTATCTCTTGGCCATCGATACCTCGACCAATTATGCGGCGATCGCAATCGCAGCCCCAGGGCGGGCCTTTCGCGTAGCCACACCGGACGCCGAGCAGCGGCATGGACGCAAACTTGTCCCCACAATCGCTTTACTTCTGCAAGACGCGGGTCTGAGCTTGCAGGACCTTGAGGGGTTTGCGGTCGGGCTCGGTCCGGGCTCGTACACTGGACTTCGTATCGGCTTGACGGCCGCCAAAACCTTGGCCTACGTCACCGGGAAACCGCTTCTCGGGCTCGATAGCCTCGAAATCGTCGCGCGGAACGCGCCGACAGACGCTCTTCGAGTCTCGGTGATCGCCGACGCTCAGCGAGGCGACCTGTATACCGCCGAATTTCGCCGATCACAACCGCAAGCTCCCCTGGTTCGCACCTCCCTGACCTGTGTCGAGTCTCGCAGCGCATGGCAAATGCGCCTCACTCCCGACACCTGGGTCCTCGGCCCGGGGCTCGCGCGGCTTGCCGACCCCCTTCCGGAATCCACGCCAGTTGCGCCGCCCGAACAAAACCATCCCGACGGGCACCAACTCGCGGCTCTCGCCATGGACGCATGGAATACAGGACAACGAGACGACCCGTGGTCGCTTGAACCGCTGTATCTCCGTCGAAGCGCCGCCGAGGATCAGTGGGAACGAAACACGGCACGCTGACAATGTTTGGTTCGCAATGGCGGGGACGTCTCTGATTCTTTCACGGTTCTTCGGAGACGCCCCACATTTATTGTTTCGGGGCACGAGGGTCGGGTGGAAAAGCGTTTGGGAACCTCGCTGGCGCTGGTTCCCAAACACGGCCGAAACACCCCTTCCCGGGGGACGGCTTGATCGTCCCGTCCGATCCAGGCGGCGCCGAACCAGGGGCGGCCCATCAAACCTCGCCAACCCACTCTTGAGGAACGAGAGAGGACCGTTCAATATTTGAAGCAAGTGGGCTCCAAGATCGGCACGACAGTCGACCCCCCACCTCCTGCTAAGGAAGCGTGGCTCACGCCCCAATCCGATTGATGACCAGCATCGACCAGACGCGCACCAAATCCACGTACTCGCTCCAATGGAACCGATTTCGGATCTTGCGCCCGGAGGAGGACCGAGCGACGTTCCGGAATCGCACCGGACTGAGTGGAACGGACCTGGACGGGGCCCTGGTGCTCGACGCCGGGTGTGGCATGGGACGCTATCTGCGCGTCGTCGGCGAAACCGGCGCCGTCGCGATCGGAATCGACCTAAGCGAGGCGGTCATCGCGGCCAAGGAATTGACGGCCGACTTTCCCAAGGTCTCGATCACGCGTGGCGACCTGCTTCGGCCTCCCTTCGCGCCTGGGACGTTCGACTATATCTATTCCCTGGGGGTGCTCGATCACACCCCTGATCCTCGCCGCGCGTTCCTCAGCCTGGCCAAACTGCTCAAACCTGGCGGGCGAATCGCGATCTGGGTGTACCCCCAGGAACGCCCCGCGTTGGAGCGAATCGTCGCCATTCATCGCGCGATCTCGAAACGGCTTCCCCTCGGGGTCCTTCTTCCTTTGAGCCGGTTGATGGCGCCGGTTGGGGGCTTGAAACGAAAGCTCATGGCGAACCCCAATCGACTTGTGAATCGCTCGGGGGTCGCGCTTCACTTGCTGACGATTGGTGTCTCGATGCACCCCGACCCAGAGGTCAGGATTTGCGACACGCTCGACTGGTACGCCCCTCGTTACCTCTCTCGGCATACCCCCGAGGAGGTGCTGCGATGGTTCCAGGAAGCGGAACTCATCGAGATCGTTGACCTCTCGCGCGAACAGCAATTCTTCCACGCCGGCCAGGGCAACGGAATCAATTTCGCGGGGCGTCGCGCCGGCCCTACGAGTCCCTGCTGATCATGGCGGGCTCTACCCGGATACAAAAACATGGTACGCATTTTGATGCGACTTCCCGAACAGAGCGAGAGCAAGGGAAGCGGGGTTCCGTCGGATACGGCCCCTCCCATCGAACGGCCAAGGCCAAGCGCATTGCTTGACCACCGGCCCGGGGGAGCTTTAAGATCGAGGAATCTTACTCGTTCTTTTCGAGATGTGCTTTCGCAGTGGTCAGATCGACCCCATCGGAGTCATACCCTCAATGTTACGCTGGATTATTCTGTCGGTGCTGGTGGTCGCGCTGACCGCATGCGCGACGGTCGTTCTCCAGACGCTCCCGGCGAGCACCTCGAAGGCTACCGGCGTGGCTTTTCCCACCGCATCAAGCTCCGCCAAAAAAGGGCCGCTCCCCAAAGCCGTCGTTGAAGGGGATCCGGTCTACCGCTTCGAGACTAAAGCCCAGCGCACCAAGTTCGACAAAGAGTGGATCATCAAAAACGTCGGGCAGGCCCCCCTCACATTGTCGCTGGAAGCTCCTCCCTGCTCATGCACGGTCGCGAACTTCCAGGGCAAGGACGGCAAGTCGAAGGTTTCGGAAATCTCCGTGGCTCCCGGCGACCAGGTGCCCATCCACTTCACATGGGACACCCGAACCTACACGGGGCACTACGAGAAGCCGGCGATCCTGCTGACCAACGACCCTGAGCACCCCAAGTTCAAGTTCGTCGCCGAGGGGGAGGTTCAGCCCGCCGTGGTCGTCTACCCGGATCCCACGATCACCTTCCTCGAAGTCTCGACCGATGAAGAGACCCATCGCGGAACGGTCGCGATCTTCTCGCCCGACCGTCCCGACCTGAAGCTGACCTCAGTCACGAGTTCCAAGCCCGGTATCGTCGTGGCGGACTGGAAGCCGCTGACGACCGAAGAGTGTGCCACCCTGAAGGTCAAGGCCGGCTTCATGGTCACGGTGAATGTCAATCGAGGTCTCGCCCTCGGCGCGTTCCATGAAGAACTCACCGTCACGACCGACCACCCCAAGCAGGCCGAAGTGAAGCTGACGGTCGCTGGTAAGGTGGTTGGGCCGATCACGATTGTTCCCGAGCGGTTGCGGATGCTCGACGTCGTCAGCAGCACCGGCGCGAAGAAAGAAATCACCCTGCTTGTGCGCGGTAAGAATGAGGTCAAGTTCGAGGTGGCGAAGGCGCCCGAAAAGCTCAAGGTCGAAATCCTCGCAGGGGACGTTCTTCCCAAGGTCCGCAAGTACAAGCTGATCGTCACGCTTCCACCGGGCACCCCGGCCGGGACAATCGAGGACGAGATCGTTCTTAAGACCAATCATCCGTTGGCGGGTGAAGTCCGCGTCCCGGTAAACGTTCTGATCCGTGACGCCGGCTGATATCGCCGCCCGAGATTCTCGGATCGGCTTTCCTTCTGCCTCTCCAGGGGCAGAGGGAAGGCTCAGAGTCCCGACCGCCACGGCACCAGCCCCTCAACCTGGTACCGATCGGCTTCACATCGAGCTTCGGCGCGAAGCGAAGGCTTCGCGCCCGGAGCTTACTTTTCTGACCGTTTGAGCTCTGGGCGTCTGGCCTTATCGGGAATCTCTGGGAACGCTATAACGGCCTTCCAGAGGCTTCTGGCCGGAAACTTTCTCGTTGCTTTGCCTCGACACGATCGGGCAAGGACGCCTGGTGCTCCGCCGACTCTTAACTACGAGCGTGCTTCGGCAGTCGTGTAGGGTGGGTTTTCCCCACCGATCTCATGGGCGAGAATGCTTTCCGTGGGCAAAGCCGTCCCCGCGAAAGCCACTTCAAGCCGATGATATGGCCGTGCCCGAGCACGGGTGAGTCTTCCCAATCGCCCCGGGAAAGGATGACGATGACTCGAAGCCCCTACCGGCCCCTGATCGTGCTTGGTTTGGTCGCGGCCGTCCTGACCTACGTAGGATGTACGTCCAAAACTGAGCCCGAGAAGCCTTCGATCGTACCTTCGACGAAGGATCAAGCTCATAGTGAGTCCGAAGGAGGGGGGAGCAAGCTCGCGGATTGGCCCAAGCCAGCCGCGGCTTTCATAATCACCGGCGAACAGGATGGTTATCTTGAACCGTGTGGTTGCACCTCCGGCCAACTCGGCGGCCTGAGAAGACGATTCGACCTCGTGGAAACCCTCCGCGAAAAGCAGAAATGGCCCTTGGCGCTCGTGGATCTGGGCAGCCTCATCAAGGATCCCGCCTCGGCCCGTGGCGGCCCCGAGCAGACCAAGGCCAAATTCGTCGTCGCTCTCAAGGCCCTCGGACTTCTCAAATACGACGCGCTGGCGCTCAGTGCCGAGGATCTCAGGAACGGGGTCGATGAGGCCTTTGCGCAGTTTCTCGACCTCGGTGAACAGCCCAAGGTGGTCGCGGCCAACGTCACCGCGGCGTCCGGCTTTGAAAAGAACGTCGTCCGTAGCGTGAAAACCAAGGCCGGGTCGGTCAAACTGGGAATCACGGCGATCCTCGATCCCGAAGCTCTCAACAAGCTCGGCGACCCGGCCAAGGATGTTTTGCTGCCGGTCGTCATTGCTCCCGACAAGGCGCTCGGGGAGGTTCTACCAGACCTGGAAAAGGACACCGATGTTCAAATCCTCCTGGTCCAGGGTCCCCAAGAACTCGCGAAGAAGCTCGCGGAGCAGTTTCCTGCCTTCGATATCGTCGTGACGACGTCGCAGTTCGACCCCTCGGAAGAGGCCGAACGACTCAACGACGGAAAAACACTTCTGATCGGTGTCGGGCACAAGGGACAATATGTTGGGGTTATCGGCTTCTATCCCGATAAAGACTCCAAGGAGAAGTTCCGCTATCAGCGCGTGGCACTGAACACGGTCTACAACGGCCCGGCCGAACCCATGCGCAAGCTCATCGAAGATGACCTCCAGGAAATGCTCAAGCAACGAGGTATCGTCGAGAACTTCCCCCGCCGCGACTTCGTGGGAGGAGCGCCGGGCTCGACCTTCGTGGGGGCGGAAACCTGCAAGACGTGCCACCCCAAGACCTTCGCCAAGTGGGCGGCCACCAAACACGCCCATGCCTTCGAGAGCATCGTGGTCGATCCTAAAGGCCTGCGCAGCGACCATCAGTTCGACGCCGAATGTATCAGCTGCCACACCACGGGCTTTGAATACAACTCGGGCTGGCGATCGGCCGAGAAGACGGCCTACCTGAAGGGTAACCAGTGCGAGAACTGCCACGGCCCCGCGTCCAAGCACGTGGCGGAACCAACGAACGCCGACTTCCTCAAGGCCATCAAACGTACCGCGGCCGACGCCGATAAAAACGGCCTCTGCATGCGTTGCCACGATATGGACAATTCCCCCAAGTTCGACTTTGCGACATACTGGGGACAGATCAACCACACCGGCCTGGATAAGTACGACGACCCCAAGGTCCGCCAGGGGATCGCTCCAAAGGCGCCGGCGAGTGAGTCGAAGTAACTTCCCATACCAAGGCCGCGCGGCCCTGTCTCGGAAAGGAGTTCCTGGATGAGTTCGCCCTCGAAGCTCGATAACTTCGTGGCCAAATACCGCCAAGACCATACGCACCCCGTCAACCACTTCCTGCATCTGTGTGTGGGCTGGCCCATGGTGGCCTTGGCGGTCATTCTCGTCCCTTTCCACCCCTTGTGGTCGCTGGGCCTCGTCCTCGGGGGATATGCGTTCATGTTCTTCGGGCACTTCGCCTTTGAGGGGAACAAGCCGACGGTTCTCAAGCACCCCAGCACCCCGTTCGTGATCGCCTGGGCCGTGATCCGGGGCCTTGTTGGCGGTCTCGTCCGGCTGGCCACCCCTTCACGCGGCCGCTAAGCTGGAGTCGCTAACGCTTGGGTGATGCAACCGGCCCGCGAGAGTGAGAGAGACTGAGCCTGGCGTGGATAGACAGCGGGCCGGACGACTAACAAGGAGACGGCACCTGGATACGTCCGGGTGCAAAGCCGCTTGAGAACGGCCCTAAGTCCCAAAAATCGCTTCGAGTCACACAGCTCCGTTTACAGCGCGGTCTGAAATCGACAGACCAAGGTCGGAGTGCCCCCGAAGGGTCGGTGACGGGGCATTCCGACCCTCAACGTTTTTGCTAAAAACTCGCCATCGGGACGCGGCGTAATCTCGGTTTGCGGGAGCGAGCGAAACGTTCGATGGGACTGCAACCATGACCATCATCACCCGCCGCGCCTGACGGGTCGAAGACGGCCTCGCGTCCGCTCTCTCGGTGTCCATTGAGAGAGAAGTTCTCGCGGTGACCGAAAGTCGCCGTGAGCGATGGGTCTTCGCCAGTGCCAAATGCGGAAGGGGAAAGGGCGTCGGACGAGGTGAAGATTGCCTCGGGGCGGGCGATTCTGATTTCTGGATTTTCGAGGCGGCGGAGAAGGTGCCACGGCGAACGGGGGATATCGCGAATGAACATCAGGTAGCCATCAACACCCCGGACCGCGTCTCGCCTCGACGTCGTCTTGAGGCAGACCTCACGGCGTCCCGCGGGGTCGAACCGAGCGAGTGAACGCAAGTACAGAAAATTTCTTGACAAGGCTTAAGCATGGCGACTACCATGCCTTTCGGAAGGTGTGGCAGTCGGTATTTCCAGACGAGGATTCTGATGGCTGAGACGATCAATTACGAAGACTTTGCCAAGGTGGAACTGCGGGTCGCCAAGGTTCTGGAAGCACGGCCTCACCCGAATGCTGACAAACTGATGCTCCTGCAAATCGATGTCGGTGACGTTCAGAAACAGATCGTCGCGGGAATTCGCCAGCACTATACCCCCGAGCAACTTGTGGGCAAGCTGATCGTCGTCGTCAACAACCTCGCTCCGGCGATGTTGCGCGGCGAGACTTCCAACGGCATGTTGCTCGCGGCAACCTCGGGCGAACGCGTGATCGTGCTCACGGCCGACGATCCCGAATGCGTCGCCGGCGCCAAGATCAAGTAATCCTCTGGTGTTGATGATACCGTCTTGAGACGGATCATCATTCCGCAGCGTATGCGGCCGCCCGATTCTGAGGAGTGTCGACGTTGCGTCGGGACCTCGGCGATTTCCAGACCCCCCCCGAGCTGGTTGCCGCTGTGCTCGACGCGATCGGGCCGGTCGGAGTGCGATGGACTCGCGTACTCGAGCCAACCTGCGGCCGAGGCCACTTCCTGGCCGGCCTTCTCGCCGGTGATTCACCCCCCGGCGAGATCCGAGGTATCGAGGTTCAGCCTAACCACTGGGAAGAGGCAAGGACCGTCGCCGCCTCGTGCCAAACGGCCAACGTGAGCGTCCTCCAGTCCGACCTCTTCCAGGTCGACCTGGGCGCCGACCTGAATTGGCAGGGCAACGGGCCGCTCCTCGTCATCGGTAACCCCCCCTGGGTGACCAGTGCGGAGCTGGGCGTAATCGGAGGTGGACTTCCTCCCGCAAAAGCCAACATCAAGAAGCTTCGCGGGATCGACGCCAAGACAGGCTCGTCCAACTTCGACATGGCGGAAGCGATCTGGTTCAAGCTCATCAACGAGCTTGCACAAGAAACCGCAACCATCGCTTTGCTCTGCAAGACCTCGGTCGCGAGGAATGTGCTTGAGCATGCAAAGCGGGTGGGCTTGCCCATTGCAGACGCGGCGATCTTTCGTATCGACGCCCGACGTTGGTTCAAAGTGACCGTCGACGCGTGTCTGTTCCGTGTCACCCTGGGACATGCGGGCTTTCCGCAACGCATCCCGGTCTACGACAATCTTGCGGCTTCCTCACCTCAATCCGAGCTTGGTTTCGATCGCGGACGAATCATCGCGGATTTCGAAACGTACCAATCCGTTCGCTTCGTCGATGGGATCTGCCCGCTGACGTGGCGACAAGGCCTAAAACATGACGCCGCGGTCGTCATGGAGCTCGTGTACGACGAGGCCGCATCGTCTCTGCATAACAAGCTCGGCCAAACGGTGGAAGTGGAACCGGAATACATCTATCCGCTAGTCAAAGGGGCGGATCTCATACCCGGTGCCGTCACGCGCCCGCGTCGCGCGGTCGTCGTCACTCAATGCAGAATCGGGCAGGGGACTCAGGATCTCGAAGACTCTGCGCCAAGGCTCTGGTCCTATTTAAATTTACATGCGACAGCTTTCGCCAAGCGCAAGTCGTCAATCTATAAAAGACAGCCTCCCTTCGCGATCTTCGGCGTCGGGCCCTACAGCTTCGCTCCTTATAAGGTGGCGATTTCGGGGTTGCACAAGGATCCCCACTTTCAAGTGCTTGGCCCCCGGCAAGGGCGTCCCGTGATGCTCGATGATACATGCTACTTCGTTCCCTGCCGTACCGCCGAGCAGGCCGCGCTAACTGCGGCGCTCTTGAACGACCCGACCGCGCTCGAACTTTTGCGTGCCATTACTTTTCGCGACGCCAAGCGGCCTATCACCAAGGCTGTCCTCCAAAGAATTGATCTCAACGCCTTGGCTGGTTTGGTAAATCACGAGGCACTCATCGCCCGCGCTGAGAACGCCCTGAGCCAACTCGCCGAGCAGACCGCGCATACGGCACCAGCACAGCCGACTCTCGAAGACCTTGAGACGCGGATGCCGATCTGGCCTCCGACAGCGTATCTTGCTCGCTAAGATGACTTAAAGACAACCATCCATCGATCTAGGGGGAAGAAGATCCATGGCATTCGCCACGATCCAATATTTCAGCCGATCGTTGACCAAGGCTTCGTCGGTCAATGTGATCTTTCCCGACGAGCCTGAAATGCCTCGTCCATGGTCGGTCTTCTACCTCTTGCATGGCCTTTCCGACGATCATTCCATCTGGATGCGCCGTAGCAGCATTGAACGCTACGTCACGGGCTTGCCTCTGGTCGTCGTCATGCCCGACGGCGGCCGTGGTTGGTACACCAATGCCATCCAGGGCTATGCCTATGAGAATGATCTGCTCAAAGATGTCGTCGGTCTTATTGAGCGCACCTTTCCCGTCAAGGCGGAGCGAGCGGCCAGAGCCATCGGCGGACTCTCCATGGGAGGATATGGCGCGGTTAAACTCGGCCTGAAGCATCACGAGATGTTCGCGAGTGTTAACTCTCATTCCGGAGCCTTTGGGTTCCAGCGCGGAGAGTACGACAAGGTCAAGAAGTTCAGCCCTGAGTTCCCGCACATCTTTGGCGCCACTCCCAAGGGGGGACCGGAAGATCCCTTCGCCATCGTCGAGCGGATCGACCACGGTAGAATCCCCGCGCTCCGGATTGACTGCGGCGTTGCGGACGAACTCCTCCAGCAAAACCGCGACTTCCATAAGCACCTCGAAAGCCTGAACATTCCCCATGAATATCAGGAATATCCAGGCGCTCACGACTGGGCCTATTGGGACTTGCATGTCCAGGAGGCCGTCGCCTTTCATGCGAGAAATCTGAAGATCGAGCGCAAATCCTAGCTAGCGAGAGCGTTCTTGGCAGGGTGCGGATGGCTTTGGTCCTTCACCGGAAGGATGAACGGGTAACGTCCGCCTCCAGGATTCAACGAAAGATCTGTTCATTTCTTTGTGCGACGTATGAAAGATGCGCTGGCCGGATCGCAGGAGAATGGCCGGGCGCACCAGGGCCATGCCCTATCAGCTATTCAAACCAAGGATGATGTTTTCGCGAGTGGGGAGACTCGAGGGCCATGCTTCGCGAATTGTCGGTTCAGAACCTCGCGCTCATTGAGGACGTGCGGGTCGAGTTGACTCGCGGCTATTGCGCCTGGACCGGGGAAACAGGAGCCGGCAAGAGCCTGCTCTTGACGGCCCTTAGCCTTTTGCTTGGCGGTAAAGCATCCGCGGACCTGATTCGCGAAGGGAAAGACGAAGCGAGAGCCGCCGCGGTCTTCGAGCTCGACGACGCGACGCTGCGGGCGGAAGTCGAGGAAATCCTCGGGGGACCGCTTGAAGACAATCAACTCATCCTGACCCGACGGGTTTCCTCGACGGGTCGCGGCTCCGCTCACGCTAACGGCCTGCCGGTGACAATCGCACTCCTCCAAAAGCTAGGGCGGAGGCTGGTCGATATCCACGGCCAACACGAAGGACGTGCCTTGCTTGAACCCGAATGCCAACGGTCCCTACTCGACGCCCACGGGTCCCTTGGCACACTTGTCGCCGAATACCGCAAGTACCGATCGGCTCACGAGGCCCTGCGGCGGCAGCGGCTCAACCTCCTGCGCTCCATGCAGGATCGGGAACGGCAGCGCGCCCTGCTCGAATTCGAGCGCGATGAACTGGCGAATGCCGAGCCCCGCGTTGACGAATATGATGAGCTTGTCCTTGAAGCCCAGCGACTGGGAAACGCCGAACAGCTTCGTGTGGCCGCTTCCGAGGGTTACACATCACTCTACGAAGCGGACGGCTCGGCTCAGGAGATCCTGCAACGCATCGCCCAGCGTCTCGAGCCGCTCGTATCCACAGCCCCCGAACTTCGAGACCTGGCCGCGAACCTCGAGCACTTGGCCGACGAGACCCGTGACGCGGCGTACGCTCTCCGAGACATCAGCCGGGATTGGGACGACGACCCAGACCGGCTCGAGGATGTCGAGACGCGCCTCGCCCTTTATCGTCGGCTCGCGTCAAGATTCCACTGCACGCCGGACGACCTCCCAGCGCGTCGCGATGAAGTCGAAGCCCGGCTCGCTTCGATCGAGCAAGACGACGCGAGCCTGGTCGGGCTGGACGGCCCCCTGGCACAAGTCTGGACGGATCTCAAAGCGACTGCCGCTACACTTTCCAGCGCCCGACGCAAAACCTGCAAGGCGTTCGCCAAGTCTATTCAAATGCGATTCAAAGCGATCGGCCTGAGTGAAGCCAAGCTTTCGGTCGACGTCGAAAGCGAAGAACTCGGCGATGACCCCATGGCCGGCTCTCCTCCCGAGTGGGGCACCGATCACGTGGAATTCCTTTTCGCCGCCAATCCCGGCGAAGCGCCGCGCCCACTGCGCAAGGTCGCTTCGGGAGGTGAACTCTCGCGCGTGACTCTCGCCATCAAGGCCGTACTGGCTGGGGCGGATCGCACACCCACGCTCATCTTCGATGAAATCGACACCGGCGTCGGCGGCCGCCTTGGCGCCATGCTGGGCAAAACGATGGCCGAACTGGCCGACCATCATCAAATCATTTGCATCACTCACTTGCCGCAAATGGCCAGCTTCGCAAGTCGCCAATGGGTGATCCGCAAACAAGTGGACCGGGGCCGCACGACGACCACCATCACCCCGCTGAACGACGAGAATCGGGTGGATGAACTGGCTGCCATGCTCCGCGGTGATTCCGCCGCCGAAGGAACTCGCCAAGAGGCACTCTCGATGCTCCTCGAGGCTCAGGCTTCCCGCTGATGGGGCGAGCCTATATCCTTCTGTTGCATCGCGGATTCCTCACCTCGAGCCGAGTATGTCCTCATGCCTGCAACCGCCAAGACTGAAAAGGCCAGAGCGGTGCCTCCCGCGCCCTCGTTTTCGGATCCCGGTGCCCCCATTTTCGTGTGGTTAACCTGGGCCGTCATGCTGATTGCGGCGGTTGCCTTCATCATCCGATTTGGCATGAACATCCCGTTCTGGGACGACTTCGAGCTCATTCCACCTCTGGTCGATAGCAAACAGGTAACCCTTAGCTGGCTCTGGTCCTCTCACAACGGGCACCGAATTTTGCTTCCCAGGCTCATTCTTCTGGCGGCTTACCACCTCACGAACAATGACTTTCGCGTGGGGATGTTTTTCACCATTGCCGTCCTCGCCGGCGCTGCGGCGAGCCTCATCGTCGCCGCTCGGAGTTTTCGTGGAGGTACCAGTTACACGGATGCCTTCTTCCCCCTCATTCTCCTGAGTCCAGGACAACACGCGAACTTCCTGTGGAGTTACATGGTGTCGTTCGCTCTCGGGAGCGCACTGACGCTTGGGCTGATGCTGACGCAGCTTCGGACCGCCTCAGTCCCTCAAGCAGAGCACAGGCTGAAGAGCACAGTCCTGTTCGGCGTCCTCCTTTTATCGCTTGCGCTCTGCGGAGCCAACGGAATCGCGTTCGTGCCGGCTCTTAGCGCATGGTCGTTGTACATAGCCGCACAGGATTTTCGGTCGAGCAGACCTGGCTCTCGCCGTTTGGCCCTGGTTCGAGTTCTGCTTACGGCCCCGGCTCTCATCGCTCTGTTCCTGTATTTCGGCGGCGGACAGGGAGCCTCCGACGCGAGCAGGGGAGGTCCTGAGGAAATCGCTCGAACGAGCCTCCAGTTCTTGAGCCTCGGAGCTGGTTCTGCAGTCGCGCAGATCTGGCCTTATTCAGGCGTTTTCACACTCGGCCTGTTCATGATGACGCTCTTGCTCTTGGTCGTCTCCTGGATTCGGTCGCCGTCCCAACGTCCGCAAATCCTTGCGATTCTTGCAACCCTGGCGGGCATGGTGAGTTTGACACTGGGAATGGGGTGGGGACGATCCGGCGAAGGAGAGCGGGCAGGTCTTCAAGACCGCTACGTCACAATCGCCATTCCTACGCTGATCGCCATCTATTTCGCCTGGAATCTATTGGGTTCACCACGAAGCCAACGATTGGTCTCGGTCCTCCTTTTCACCTTCGCATGCCTTTTCCTCTGGCCCAACACGCAACTGGGACTCGAGCACGGCCAGCGAAATCTGGAGGCCTCCCTGGCGTTTGACAGAGATATCAGCAACAGTGTACCCATCTATCAACTCGCCAAGCGCTACAGTCCCTTTCTACATCCTTCCCAGGATTCTCTTGCCGAGGGTTTGTTAACCCTCAAGAAGGCAGGAATCGGCCGCTTCCAATACCTTCGCGCCGACCCGACGTTTCACGAGATCCCGCTTGACCCCAAACCAGCGATTCTGCGACAGGCGACCTGGTCCGACGGCACAGCGCACATACAAGGGGTCGACCCTTACCTCGTCTATGAACTCCCCAAAGCTCGTTATATTTCCGGAATCCGTTTGCGTTACGCGCACTCCAACCCTCGAAATTCGGACGCACATTTCCGCCTGTCCTGGCGGCACGACCAGCAACGGGAAACCCCACCCAGTCAGACCGCGAGCAATTGGGCACTCCCCACGGGCGAGGAAGGTGTCACGACGGTTTGGATCACCGATACTATCAAGCAAATCTTGATTCAACCTGACAACCAACCCTGCGATTTCCGGATCAAAGAGATTGTGCTCCTCGTCGAATAATCTATTTTCATGAAATGCACACTTTGCTCAGAGGGGCATCATCGCGTTATCATCCGCTACCGCTACCGCGGGTAAAGCCCCAAAGTAGAGGAGAGCTGCGATCAGCACCAGCGGCGTGCTCTTTACGGCGACGATGAATGTCGCGATGCCTCTACAACGACCTCGGTGCAGGAGCCGTGTATGAAAGACCGCTTCGCGATCCTTGTGACGATTGCGTTCAGCGTCGTGGGAGTGGTGGGAGACTACCTGCTCAAACGGGCGAGCGAACAGAAAACTCCGATGGCAAGCAAGTGGTTCTACATCGGCTTCGCAGTCTACGCGTCCACGGCGTTCGGCTGGGTTTTCGTGATGCGGCACTTGAAACTCGCGACAATCGGCGTCGTCTATTCGATCTCGATGATCCTGCTCCTAGCCACCATTGGGGTCGTCGTCTTCAAGGAGCCTCTCAATGCGTACGAAGTCGTCGGCCTGCTCATGGCCATCGGATCATTGGTTTTGCTGATGCGATTCGCATAGTTCCCTCGCACAGAGGTGAACCTCGAGGAAGAATTTCTATTGAACAATAATATTATGCGGAAAACGGCCCGGTATTGACGTACCAAAGGATAGCCTGGCACGGCATCGATCACTTGCCGGCACTTTCAGTTTGGAGCAAAACCAGGCAAGCAGCTCTTCAAGCCGTCTGCACTCATGTTGGGCCAGGAGGCATCCGATGCAGTCAGGCCTCTTGCCGACGGTGTAACGGGCCCGGAATCGATCGCTGAGCTTGGCCGCCGCTCGGGGCACACTGCCGCACGACGTGCGGAAGATCGATGTGACCTCGGCTGCCAGGCCCACGTTGCCGGGAACCAGCGGTAGACCGTTGTCAGTTGGTTTTTGCCGTCGCACCAGGAAATCTCTGGGCGACGACTCAACAACTCGTGCTGTGGATGCGCCCCATCCGGTACGCCAGGAAGACCCCGATCCTCCTGGGCGGCACGAACTCGAACCGCCACTCCTCCGGGCGGTCATACGCTGGATCTGGCCCGCCCGGGAGTAGCAACGACTTTGTTCAGACCACAAGTCGAAATCACTCATGATCTTAGCGCCATTTATGCTTGATTATCTAGTCCCGCCAGTGCTCCTTGGGGTTTCCGGGCGAGCCACCACAGGAGACCGCAGACGACGATGGCGTGGTCGATGCGACCATCCTGGATCATGGCGGGGATTGCGCTGGAAGGGATGAGTTCGACGGTGAGCTCTTCACCATGGTCGAGCTTGAGGTCGGCGACTTTGCGAGCGTTGGTGATCAGGATGATGATGGTGCGTGAGGAGAGGATCGAGGGGTTCGTCCATACCGAACCCAGAAGGAGCGGAGGATCCCCGGCGTAGCCGGTCTCTTCCAGAAGTTCGCGGGCACCGGCGGTGAGAGGGTCTTCGCCGGAGTCAACCAGGCCTCCCGGGGTTTCCAGGCTGTCGCGGGCGGAGCCGGCGCGGAATTGGCGCACAAAGAGAAGATCTTGGTCGGGCGTGATCGCGATGACGGTTACCGCGTCAGCCAAGTGCATCACATAAAACGCGTGGGATCGGTCCGATACCCGCGAGCGGAATCGCTCACGGCGAAGCTGGAAGAGCCAGTTTTCTTCGAGCGTCTGATCCCCTTCACCTTCCTCACGAAACCATGATGACTCGAGTTGAGAATCAGACACGATGCTTGAACCCCTCTCATCAGAAATTTAACAAGTGCTTGTATAATAAGATCTGCGAACCGAAATCAAGGGCCGCCGATACTTGAAGAATTCAGCGATAAGGCCAAGGTCGAGAACACCGCCCCGGTAGAGGACCGTCGAACCAAGGAATCCGCTTGGAAAGCGCTCTCATGCTGAGAGAATCATGTCCACGACCTTGGAGACGCCGTCGCTGTCATGGTCTCCCGTAACGTGGTCGGCGGCCGCGAGAACGGCGGCGGGAGCATGTCCCATCGCCACTCCCAATCCGGCACCCTGGATCATTGGCAGGTCATTCATATCGTCTCCCACGGCGCAGATCTCGTCGGGAGTCACTCCCCAGAGTTCCGCGAGATGGAGCAAAGCTTCCCACTTGCTCGCATCGTGACGCAGGACTTCACACATGGTGCCGGTGTAACGCGGGCTCTTTTGTACGAATGTCCGTACTCGATCCGAAAGGTTGGCGAGAAGAACCTCCTGAAAGTCGAGCATCGCCAGTCGAGAACCGATCGCGCACACGTGGTAATGACCAACGGCGTCGGTTCGCGTTGCCCAGACAGGATCAACAAGGGCATGAGGACGGTTGTTGTCCAGGTAGTCGTCGAACAGCGGACGTCCCGTCGACCCGCAAGCCACCAGAAAGTCAAAGTCGTCCGTGGGGCGGTCCAGAAAGGAGACCGCGGGTTCGTCATGGGCATTGAAGAGCGCGAGGATCTCCGCAAGCAGGCTCGGGTCGAAATCCGTTCGCCAGAGAGTGCTGTGGTTGGAAGGGTCTTTGACGAGCGCGCCCGAGTTACAGATCAGAGGGGCATCGAGTCCAAGCTGCTCGGCGACCGGGCGGGCCCGGCGATAGCGCCGCCCGGTGCAAAGAACAGGACGGATCCCAGCCCGATCGGCTCGAGCAATGGCTGCGGACGTACTCGGACGGAGGTGGCCGCTGCTATCGAGCAGGGTACCGTCAACGTCGAGCGCCAAGATTCGATAGCGACCGCCCATGGAGCCCCATCTCAGTGGCCGGCGTAGGCCGCGCCGGCCGCACGACGGCCGCGGACGCTGTCCGGGAAGAGAAACTCCTGGTCCAACCAACCGTCGGGAGAGAAGGGAATCGCGTCGTACTCCGTCTCCCGAGTCAAGTGTTCGTGAGCCTGGACCTCGTTTTCAAGGGCAGGGGAGACCCAAAGTGTGCCCAACTCAAGGGAGTTGGGGATCACCACCATTCGCGCCTCGGCCGGATCGATCCGCCAGCAGGTTTGAAGGGCGGCCTCAAAGACGTCGTGATCTGTCGGGAGCGAGATCGGGATTCGCGCGCGTTCGAGGCAGCAAGAGGTCAGCACGTTGATCTTGAACGGCTCAGGGTCGAGCTTGGCCACAAGCCGCTCGGTCGTCAAATCGGCGAAACCGATTCCGACGATGTTCCCATGCGTCTCTTCCGACGCGTCGAGGACCACCAGGCGAGTCACGACGGGGCGATCGAAATCGTTCTGCGTCTCGACCATCAAGCGGCCAATGACGTTCGGGTCAATGCCCGCGCCGGAGTAGTTCTTGCCGAGTTCCCCGATCACGAGCACGTCAATCTGGTCGAACGGTAGCCGGGCCATCAGACCTCGGGCTCGGTCGAGCAGCTTAGGCTCGACGTCGAAGATCGTCTCCGGCTCGACCGCCACGATATCCGCGGGGACATCTTCGGCGTTCTCGATGATCGCCAGCCCAAGAGCGAACTTGGTGTGCGATACAAGATGCCGGCCGACGGCGGGAAGGACTTCCTTCAGCCCTCGCAGGCCGAGCTTGTGGACCTGTTCGGCCCCTTGACGCTTGCCAAGGCCGATCACCAACATCTTCAACACCCCCGACTCATGGGTGGCGTGGAAATCGGTGTGAGGCTTGACCCGGTTCAGAAGAACGATGCCATCGGCCTCGTACGCGTTCTTGTCGAAGTAAATCGGCAGGCCGATCGGGCTCGTGCCGACCACCACGGTATCCATGTCGGTGCGAACCTCGACCCCCATCGTTTCAGGGGTGACGCGATAGCCGGCGAGGAGTTCACGCTGGCCTTCGGCGGTCGCACCTCCATGACTTCCCATCGCCGCAACGATGAACGGCTGGAATCCCATCTCCTTGAGAGCATCAACCGCCGCACGAGCGATCGTGGGGATCACCGTAATGCCTCGGCTTCCCACCCCCACCGCAATCCTGCCTCCCGGCTTGACCCGTTCCTTGAGGCGGCTTTCGAGGATCAAACGGCGAACGGTGGCCGGCACGTCGGCAAGGCGAGGCTGCGGGATCGATTGACGGACACGCGCCAGAGAGGGAAATGACATCCGACAAGATCCTTTGTTACGATGGACGCAACGGCCGTGGCGACCACAAGCGGTAGGGGGGAGACGGCCTCGAATTTCTCAACTGTAAAGAACGTTCAACAAAGACGTCAATCGGTCGAACAGGGCGCCGAGAGGATTACGAGATCGCGGGCTTGCGAGCTTCGGCACTCTTCAAGTTCCTGCCACGCCGCTCACTGCAAGGGCCGACATCGGCTGCGAGCCACGAAGGGGAGTCTCCCTCGCGATTCACCTTTCCTGCCTCGTGACCGCACGCCGTCGCGAGTCTAGGGAACTCCACGGCGAAAATCCATGAGCGGCAGATTCTTTCTATCGTCGAAAGTGGATGGGATCCTCAACAGGCACAAGGCGGAAAAAGGAATTCAGTTTCCCATGAAAATGGCCGTCGTGGTCCTCTCGCAGAACGGACTGCAACTGGCCCGAGCCATTCGCGAGGCCCGTGAAGATGAGGTTGTGATTCTCGCCCCCACCTGCGTGGTCTCCGCCTGCGGCGAAGGTCGAGACTCTGCCAACTCCTCACTTCCTCCAATAGAGGACCGGATCTTCGCAACAGACGAGCCCGGCGTGTTCGGCTGGGTCGGGCCTCTCCGAAGCGTATTTCCCAGAATCTGGGAAGAGCACCACGCCATCGTAGCGGTGATGGCTCTGGGGATCGTGGTACGCCTGGCGAGCCCGCTCTTGGGAGACAAACGCCGGGATCCGGCGGTGATGGTCGTTGACGAGGCGGGGAGATTCGTCGTAAGCGTCTTGGGGGGGCACGGAGCCGGCGCCAACGAGCTCACCCACGAGCTCGCCGGCGTGATAGGGGCCATGGCCGTGATCACGACGGCCAGCGATTCTCAAAGGCTTCCCGCGGTCGATCAGATCGGCCAGGAGCTCGGCTGGACCATCGAGCGGGCCGAGAATTTGACCCGAGTGGCGGCGGCCGTCATTCGAGGTGAGAGAATCGCGGTATGGCAGGATGCCGGAACCCCAGATTGGTGGCAACGGTTTGGGCCCTGGCCCACGCACTTCACCCGTCTTCAGTCCTGGAGTGAGCTTGCGTCGCTTGATCCTCGCGGGGTTCTCGTCATCTCCGACCAGATCGAGCCCAAAGACCTGCCAAACAAGTACACGCTGGTGTATCGTCCGCCGACCCTGGTGGCGGGAGTCGGATGCCGACGCGGGACACCGCGAGAAACCATCGCGGGGTGGGTCGACAAAATCTTTCAGGCCAAGGGGCTGGCCCCTCAAAGCTTGTCCGCGATCGCGACGGTCACCCTCAAGGCCGACGAACCGGGACTTCTGGAATTTGCCTCGGAACGAGGCGTTCCGCTCGTGGCCTTTCCCCCTGAACAACTCGCGGAACAGCCGGGCATTGAAACGCCGAGCGCCCGCGTGCTTTCCAAGATCGGCATTCCCGCAGTGGCCGAGCCCGCAGCCCTGCGAGCGGCCGGCGCCACACGCCTGGTCGTCACCAAACAAAAAGGGCCAGGTGTGACCCTGGCCGTGGCGCGTCGATCCGGATGTTGTTGAGAAGCGAGGGAAACCCTCCTCAGTCCGCTCTCTTGCCCTGCCTCACCAGGAGTAAAACGACGGCGGCGAAGGGGGTCCAAAGGCTGGTGCGTAGACGCCAAACGGCGGGGCCGTCGCCGGGGCACCGGGAATCGCAAACGTGTTGTAATACGAGGTGCCATAGGCATAGCCAGGCGCCGCGTCACCGGGCCTCCAGAGTCCCACGCCGAAGCGTCCGGGCAACAAGCCGTACGGAGCATATCCGTACGCATAGCCGAGACCATAAGGTGACGAGAACGACGTGTAGGTCCGGGGCATCCCATAGCTCGCGGAGCCGTACATCGTCCCGTAGTAACCGGGCGCCGCGAAATAGCCGTTGAGGCGGAAGGGTTCAGGACCGCTCACCACCTGCGCATCCGCTGACGCACTCGCCAAAATCGCTGCCAAAGCCACCGTAAACCCGAGCAGTTGTCGACTCATCGTTCGTTTCCCCACGGGCGAATTTGGATCCGGTCGAAATCGACTTTTCTTCGGGTTCGCGCTTCAGCCTTGGATCGCGGTTCCCCTTCTATTGTACGGCGCTGAGACCGGCGAGGCGGGAACTCTTGAGAAAAAACAAGGGGAACAGGAATGATCTCCCGCTCCCCCATCGATCAATCTGACAAAATGCGAGCCTAAGCCCCGAGGCTATCGATTTTACCAGCCCCAACGCCCACCGCGCCAGCCTCCCCAACCATAACCATAGCGGGGACCGAAACCGTAAGCCGGGCGGTATCCATACACGCCGTACCCGTAACCCCCGATGGGCCGGGCATAGGCACCATAGTAAGGATAGGCGCCCAAACCGTAGTAACCGGTGTTGAAGTACGTCGTGCCGGGGGCCACGTAGCCGGAATAGCCCGAGCTGTAGGTCGTAACGCCGGTCACAGGGGCTGCGTAATACGAGCTGTAGCCCGCGTAGGGGTTCGTATAGACACCATAACCGGTGCCGTAGCCATAACCCAAAGGTTGACCAATGGTGATCCCTTGGCCGGTGTAAGGATTGCCGATCGACACGGAGACCTGAGCATTCGCAACGGATGCGGCACTCATCAGAATTCCGGCCGCGACCAACCAACCGAACAGGCGATTTCTCATGGTGGTACTCCTCAGACGGCTCTTGGCGGCGGGGTGTCTTCCAGCGAAGGCTTCAACCCCTTTGCTCACGATCGCAGGGGATAATTTTACCGCACTTAATATACCGAAACATCAAGAACTCGCACGTATTGAAGAGAATTGGCATCAGTTCCCTGCCCATCAGGGACGCAAAATCACGCGGCCGAGTTTTTGGTCATCCTAAATAATTTATTGCCGGCTTCCGAAGATCAATTGCAGGAGTCCTAAATTGCGGTTATGTTCTTCTTGGCGAATCGCGCCATCGTGCGTGATGAAGCTGGGTGCGATCCGCGTGCCAGGAGCGACGGAAAGGTAAGTGGCCATGGCGTTGGTATCAGAAGCCAGTGGAGGGCGGCGCTCGCTTGAAGAGGTGCATGGGTCTGTGTCTGTTGGACAGCGGAATCCGCTCAAACGCCTCTTTGCATTTCTGGGACCAGCGTATCTCGTAAGTGTTGGCTACATGGATCCAGGGAACTGGGCCACCGACCTGGAAGGGGGAGCCCGGTTCGGCTATGCGCTGGTCTGGGTCCTTCTGATGTCGAACTTGATGGCCGTGCTTTTGCAGACCCTGGCCGCCCGCCTTGGTGTTGTAACCGGCCACGACCTGGCCCAGGCCTGCCGTGCCGAATATTCACGGGGGGTCAACGCGGTTCTCTGGCTGATGGCCGAAATCGCGATCGCGGCAACGGATCTGGCCGAAGTGCTGGGGACCATCATTGCTCTCAAGCTGCTTTTTGGCATGCCTCTTTTGTGGGGCTGCGTCATCACGGCATTCGACACCTTCGCACTCTTATGGCTGCAGCGATGGGGAATGCGGGCGATGGAGGCGATGATCCTCACGCTCGTCGCGACGATCGGGGGTTGCTTCCTTGTCGAAATCTTCTTCGCTCGTCCCGACTTCGGCGCGGTGCTTCAGGGCTTCAAGCCGTCGCTGCCTCCCGGGGCTCTCTACGTTGCGATCGGCATCCTGGGCGCGACGGTCATGCCGCACAACCTGTACCTGCACTCCGCCCTGGTGCAGTCGAGGCGCATCGGCGGCGACCTGGCCAGCAAGTCGACGGCATGCCGCTACAACCTGATCGATTCGGCGATCGCTCTCAACGCGGCCTTCTTCGTCAATGCGGCGATCCTGGTCTTGAGCGCGGCGGTCTTCCATCGCAACGGCGTAACTGTGGCGAGTATCGAGGAGGCGTACCGCCTCTTGCCGTCATTCCTGGGGGTGATGGCCCCCATCCTCTTCGGCATCGCTCTTCTCTGTGCCGGGCAAAGTTCGACCTTGACTGGCACGCTTGCCGGTCAAATCGTGATGGAAGGATACCTTCATCTTCGGATTGCGCCCTGGCTCCGCCGGCTCCTGACGCGGCTGGTCGCCTTGGTGCCCGCGGTGCTCGTGATCTACTCCATCGGCGAGGGCGCCACGCAACAGCTCTTGTTGCTGAGCCAGGTTGTTCTGAGCCTCCAGCTCTCATTCGCGGTGATTCCGCTGATTCACTTCACGTCAAACCGGCGGAACATGGGTCCGCTGGCCAACCCCTGGTGGGTTCAGATTTTGGCGTGGATCACCGCGGCCATCATCGTGGCCCTCAACGGCAAGCTCGTGCTCGACAACATTGGCGACTGGGTGAGCTGGGCCGCGGATTCCGGCAAAACGATCGGGCCGATCCCTCTCTCCTGGATCGTGGGAGCCTCGCTCTACGGGCCCGCTGTCGGGATCGCTGGATTACTCGTCTGGGTGACGCTCAAGCCCTGGATTCGTCCTTCGCCTGCCTGGACGCCCGCTCCAAGTGTCGAGCTGGACTGGTCAGACCTGCTTCGGCCCCGGGCGCTTCATGTCATCGGAGTTGCGCTCGAGCACAACCCGGCGGACACCGAGATCTTGAATCGTGCTCTGGGCCTTGCCCACGCGGGAGCGACCGAATTGGTCTTGCTCCATGTTGTGGATACCCCCATGACCCGCGTTTATGGAGCGGACACCGCGGATCGAGAAACGGGGGCGGATAGCCGCTACCTGGCTGAAATCGTCCAGGTGCTCGAGCAAATGGGTTTCTCGGCCCGCTCGGTCCTGCTCTACGGCCCCGACCGCGCCGGAGAGCTTGTGCGACAACTGAAACGTGAACCCGTCGACCTCTTGGTGGTGGGTTCACACGGCCACGGGCTGGTTCGCGACCTGCTGTTTGGACAAACGGTGGACAAGGTCCGGCACGGACTCGAGATTCCCATGCTGATTGCTCGTCCGGACCGAGCCATGCTCAATGCGACGGACTCGATCAAGCCAGCGACGCACGCAACCCCGTCGCACGACCTCGAGGCCGTCGAAGAGAAGGACACGACGGCCCACCTTTGAGGTTCTCTCGGCGCGAAGGCTTTCGAGCAAGAAGGCTCAGAATCGAACCATGGCGACCGCAAGGCAAAGCATGATGACAACCATGGCAACCACGACCGAAATCGTGATGATCGCCTGAACCTTGTCGCTCTGTGCTTTCGCCGTGTCGGCTTCACTCAGGGCAGCGGGTGCAGGCGCGGCCGCGGCCGCCTGGTAAACCCTGGCAGGTTCCTGGGGAAGAGAAGGCGTGGGGGGAACATACGCTTGCACGGGCCGCTCGACCGCAGGTGGTTCCACGACGGGAGCAGGGGTTGAGCGATGGCGACTTCTTTCCGAACTCGAAAAGCGGGAATCTCTCCCCGAACTCGAGCGATGCGATTCACCAACCGAACTCGAACGGTGTGATTCACCAACCGAACTTGAGCGATGCGATTCACCAACCGAACTCGAGCGATGCGATTCACTGACGGCCGGGGACGGTGACGTTTCGTCTCGCTCCTCCATTTCCGACGAGCGACTCGATCCCCTTCGTCGACCTTGTCGACCTCGCCGCAGCACCCAGTTCTCAAACGACTCGGTGCAATGGCGGCAGAGCTTCATGGGGGCCCGATCGACAGACGACGGCCCTGACTCAAATCGGAGCTGAGCCGCCGATTCGCCGAGCACCGACTGACAACGATCGCATAGCGTGACGGAGGTATCGCTCATCAAATCCTACTCAACGCAAATGAGGGAAAAACCCATTCAGGCAGGGATTTTGGCCCCTGCGTTCGGCTCGGCTTCGCGAAAGTCGAGGCAAACCCTCGCCTCGGAACGGCCAAGAAATTCGCCTCGCGACAACCGTCTCCCCTTGTCTAGAGTGAGCGACGCGTTGTCCATTATCGGCAAGGCAAAGGCAAATCGGGAAGAGAAAGCGGTTCTCTATGGCAATCGGCATTCAAACGAGGACATTCTGACTCAAAACAAATCAACAAACCACTCGCTCTTCAATCGCGTCCAATTCCCCTTTGCAGGAGGTTCCAGCCTGGGCATGGGCCTATTTGATGAAAGCTAGCGGTAAAGCAATTACGCACACGATGACAAAGTGTGACAATTCCCCTACGAGAGACCAAACTCGTCCCTCTTCCGCTCTCGGGGGAAAGGCTGCGGATTTACGTGGTTGAGGGACACGGGGAAGATTGACCTTCGGTGGTATCCTCTCTTAGAATGGCCTGAATCTTCCGAAGGAATTGAGTCGGAGTAGGGTCGGGTTCGAATACTGTCAAGACGCGATGGCGATCACGTATTACAAACGGTTCCGGATGGAGATCGACCTCGACGCTTCACTCCCCGCACCCTCGTTGCCACCCAATTTTTCCTGGGTGTCGTGGGAAGAAGCGCTGATCGACCAACACGCCGAAGTCAAATACCTCAGCTTTCGAGGTGAGATCGACGCGTGCGTCTTTCCATGCTTGGGTGATAGGAACGGCTGCCAGCGCCTGATGCGGGAAATTCGCCGCAAGCCCGGGTTCCTGGCAACGGCCACATGGTTGATTGTCGGCCCGTCCGGCTACGTCGGCACGGTCCAAGGGGTGATGGATCGCGGCCCCATCGGCGCAATCCAGAACCTGGGAGTAGTCCCATCCTATCGCGGAATGGGGCTCGGCCGCTGTCTCGTGCGGCAGGCTCTCTATGGCTTCTATCAAGCCGGCCTCCGTCGGGCATACCTTGAGGTGACCGCTGAGAATACCGGGGCCGTTCAACTTTACCGGAACGTCGGTTTCCGACGGGCCAAAACGCTTTATAAAGCGGTTGACGGCTGACGTCGTTTCTCGTGGATACCACGCGCAGGACTTGGCGCCGTAGGGTCGCTTGGGCCATAAACCAACTATCTCGCGACCGCTCGAAGCGACGCAGCGCTCCGGAGCTAGTTTCCCTTCGATCTCGGGAACAGAGACTCCCCAGCCTTTTGCGGAACGACGAGATCCACCGGCCCCGCCGGGGATCTTCCGTGCCTTTGCGTGGTTGAGCGGTCGCGTTGTAGCCTGGGTCGAATGAATCATCCCGCAATTCCAGGGTTTGTCCCGAGGTCCCCGTGCCCGATGCTTCCTTGATCTCTCAGCATCAATACCCCAACGGACTGGTCTTGATCGCCGAGTCCATGCCTGGGGTTCAATCCGCGGCTTTCACACTTCTTTTGCCGGCGGGGGCAGCTTACGAGCCGATCGAGCGGTCCGGTACGGCCTCCGTGCTTTCCGAGTGGATCACCCGAGGAGCTGGCGACCTCGATAGCCGCGAGCTCCTCTCGGCGCTCGATAACCTGGGCGTTAGCCACGGAGAAGGCGCACAAACTCTGCACACAAGTGTTGCGGCGGCGACCTTGGGCCGAAACCTCATTCCCGCCCTTGAGTTGTTTGCCGACGTGGTGCTGCGTCCGCATTTCGACGAAGAAGAGGTCGAGCCAATCCGGGCACTCGCGCTGCAGAACCTCCGAAGCCTGGAAGACGATCCGGGCACGAAGGTGATCTATGAACTCCGGAAACGCCATTTCCCCGATCCTTGGGGACGTCCCGCTCCCGGAACCCCGGAGGGCATCACGGCCCTTACGCCAGACGACCTTCGGCAGTTTCACCATGCGGCGTATCGACCCAATGGTGCGATCCTCGGCGTCGCGGGGGCTATCGACTGGCCGGTGCTTCGTGATGCTGTTGGCCGGCTCTTTGAATCCTGGGAGCCGAAGCCCGTTCTTCCCGTGACGGAACGTCCAACCGGGCCTTCTCGCGATCACATCCTGCGGGAAACCCAGCAAATCCAGATTGCGCTGGCGTATCCATCAGTGACGATCTCAAATCCCGATTACTATCGTGCCCGAGCCGCGGCGGCGATCCTGGGGGGCTACTCATCAGCGCGGCTCTTCACCGAAGTCCGTGAGAAGCGAGGGCTCTGCTACTCGGTCTACGCGAGCTATGAGAGCCAGGTCGACCGCGCGGCGATTCTCTGTTACGCGGGGACCTCGGCGGACAGGGCGCAGCAGACACTGGACGTGACCCTCGCGGAGATCGATCGCCTCGCCAAGCACGGGGTCGAACCTGAAGAACTCGAGACGATGAAGGCGGGTCTCAAGAGCTCTCTGATCATGGCCCAGGAATCCAGCATGAGCCGTTCGGCCTCCCTGGCCTCGGACTGGTTCCATCTGTCTCGTGTCCGTTCGCTTGATGAAATCTCGTCGGCTCTCGATGCCCTGACTCCGGCGTCCGTCAGTGAATTCGCCGCCACGCAGGGTAATCATGACCTCACCATCTTGACCCTTGGGCCCAACGCCCTGGCGATGCCGCCGGCCTGAGCAAAAGCCGCAGGGCCACAAGATCGCGACGCCGCAAAATTCCGAAATGGGAAGTCTTGGCTTCCCCTTCATTCCGAAATGCCTGACTCGTCATGCGATTGGGAGAAATGATGCGATTTCACCATACCGTCCTCGATAACGGCCTCCAGGTCATCGCCGAACTGAACGAGCAGGCTCATTCGGTCGCGTCGGGCTTCTTCGTCAAGGCGGGAAGCCGCGACGAGGCTCCGGAGGTTGCAGGGGTTTCGCACTTCCTCGAACATATGATTTTCAAGGGGACTTCACGGCGAGACGCTCTCACGGTCAATCGTGACTTTGACCGGGTCGGAGCCAAGCACAACGCCCAGACCTCGGAGGAAGACACTCTCTATCACGTCACCTGTCTTCCCGAATACTTGCCGAGCGCCTTCGACGTCCTCTCAGACATCCTTCGTCCCACGCTGGCCGAGGGGGATTTCGATACAGAAAAGCAGGTAATCATCGAAGAGATCCGTATGTATATGGACTCTCCGATGTCGGTAGCCTATGAAGCGGCGAAGGCCGCACACTTCGGCGCTCACCCATTGGGGCAGAGTATCCTCGGAACCGTTGATTCGATCACCGCCCTCAAGGTTGAACAGATGCGGGCGTATTTCGCCCAGCGCTATAGCCCGGCGAACATCGTCCTGGCCTTCGCGGGCAAGACCGACTGGGACCAGGTCGTGGAGCTTGCCAAGAAGCACTGCGGAGGCTGGGAAGGGGGGAAGACAACCCGCAACGCGGTACCGCCGAAGGGGACGGGCAGCTTCCAGGCACTCCTGCGAGCCGAGGATCAGCAGCAGACCGTTATCGGAGTCGCCGACGCTCCGCCGCTCGAAAGTGCCGACCGTTACGCGGCCCAGCTTCTGGCCACCGTACTTGGCGACCACACGGGCTCTCGGCTTTACTGGAGCCTGATTGACCCCGGTTACGCCGATGCCGTGGACGTCTCGTATCAAGATTACAACCAGGCGGGGGCTTTCTTTACGTTCTTGAGCTGCGAGCCGGGAGACACGCAGGAGAACCTTGAACGGATCGCGGCCGTCTTCCAGGAGACGATCGCCGGCGACCTGACCGATGAAGAGCTTACCCAGGCCAAAAACAAAGTCCTGGCCCGTTCGGTCCTCCGAAGCGAACGTCCGATGGGACGTCTCTCCTCGCTCGGTTTCCACTGGACTTACCGCAACGAGTACGTTTCCGTCGCCGACGAGCTCGAAGCGTTCTCCCGCGTCACGCTCGACGACCTCCGGCGAGTCTGCCAACAGTGGCCGCTCTTGCCGATGACGATTGTTTCGGTGGGTCCCACGACCGAGGTTCAGCCGCCGAAGTGAGAGAGCGTTCGCCGCGGCGTCTTTCTCGAGGCAAGGAGATAGGCAGTTCCATCCTCGGGTCCAGTCCTCATGAGAATTGTCAGCCTTTTGCCATCACTCACGGAGTTGGTTGTCGAGTTGGGGCATATCGACGCGCTTGTGGGCGTAACTCACGAGTGTGATTACCCGCTGGGAATCGAGAAACTGCCCCACTTGACCCGAAGCCGGATCCCCGATGTCGCCTCCAGCGAAACCATCGACTCGCTGGTCGCGGAGCAAGGGGGAAGCCTCTACGATCTCGACGACCGCATGTTGGCGGAAGTTCGTCCCGACCTGATCCTGACTCAGGAACAGTGCGACGTCTGCGCGGTGAATGAAGCCACGGTGCGCCGCGTAGCCGCAAAGCTACCTGGATCTCCGCATGTCGAAAGCGTGAACCCAACGGACCTCGCGGGAGTTCAGGCCGTATTTCGCCGCGTGGGAGAATTGCTAGGCGCAAGTGATCGAGCCGAGGCTTTGATCGCGACGTTCGAATCCACGGCGGCCGAGATCGCCCGCCGACGCCAGGGAAGACAACGACGAACCGTCCTCGTGCTCGAGTGGTTCGACCCACCCTTTTCCTCGGGTCACTGGAACCCGGAAATCATCGCGCTGGCGGATGGAGTCGAGGTGATTGGAAAGGCGGGCGAACGATCGGAGCGGATCACCTGGGAGAGGATTCGCGAGGCGGATCCCAGCTTGATCCTGCTCTCCCCCTGTGGTTTCACTCTCGAGCGAGCCGTGATCGAGCTCCCTCATCTCCGGGCAAAAACCGAGTGGTGCGCACTGACGGCCCCACGCGAAGGAAATGTCGTCCTCGTTGATGGATCCGCCTACTTCTCGAGGCCAGGGCCCCGTCTTGAAACAAGCTTGCGGATCGCCGCGGCTGCGATCGACCCAAGCTCCTGCGGCGACCTCGCCCCGGTCGACGGCTGGCGACCGCTTTCGTAGCGGTCACCGCCCGTACGACCAGGGGGCAAAGGTGGGGGAGCTACTCAGGGCTTCAGTGATGCCCCCTTGATTGACGGCCCCTTCACGGAGAACTCCTCGAACGACAGCGAGAAGGGCTCCGAGTTCGAGTTGATCGCCGAAATTCCCACTTTGACGCGAGGGGGCCAGTTCACATCGATCGGTTTGAGGGCTTGCCAATTCCTGCCCTCAAGGCTCACCCAGGCATTGACCCGGCCGCCGCGCCGCTGTAGCCGAAGGTAGACCGTTCCGGCCGGGATCTTGACGTTGTGAACAGCCCCTCGGTTGCCCTCCTCCCGCTCCTCGTAGTTGACGATCGTGGTCACCTTGCCGCCGCGAAGCATCGCCGCTCGTTCGAGACGGATATAGTTATTTGCATCACTCCACACAAAAAGACCGGCTCCGTTGTACGGAACGCTCTTCGGATTCGTCGATTTCCCTCCGGGTTGGAAGGCCCCCACAACCTTCACCTGCGCCACGAAGTCTCCGTCCACAGCGCGGAGAACTCGCGGCGCGTTCATCTTGCTGATGTCGGCATTCAGGTCGTGAAGGTTACCCGGCACTTCGATGCGGAGGATCGTTCCCGTGGGTGCGATTTTGCAATCGCCGTCCGGGTCGACCACAGTCCCCCATCCTTCGAGTGCGCGGCCGGCCGGTTCGGGGGCGTTGGCATCGGTCTTGGCCGATCGGTCTCGGTTCGTGCCGAATCGAAGGGAGCCAAGAAATCTTCCGGCATCGTCGGGAAGCTCACGATTGGGGATGGAAGCGACCATCAGGGCATAAACCGCCTTGCCCGAAAAGTACTCGCGAACGCGGATGGTCGCCAATCCTCCCCCTCGAACCGGCTCGGCGCGGATGGTGAAGTCGCGACCAGGGCGTCTCTCGAAACTCACACGTTTCTCGGTGATCACCTTGCCATTGAAGTCTCGCGCAAACTCGTCGCGCTCGACGTCGAGCTGCCGCTGCTCCGCACCCCTCACGACGGCCGTCGGAAGCTCGATCTTATAGACGAAATAGCCCCCAACCTCTGTCCGGCAGCCGATTTCCAGGACGTTGACCTTTCCGTCGGGACCAGACCGCGTTCGCGTTGACTCTCGGTTCGGCCTTTGGGGCATTTCGACCGAGAATTTTCCCTCCTGCGACACGACCACTTCCCACGGCCTTGCCCCAACGTCGGCGGCTTGATAAGTGAACGCCAGCCCGAGAAAGAGGATGGGGATCGACATGGCGGGATTCCCTCAAACGATAATGGGTGTAAGAGCGAAGCCGATGTCCGCGAAGGTAGAGAACGAGGAAATCCCCTTCGCGTGGATTGCCTGGAGTAACCTCAGAGAAAACGCGGAGAATAGCCCGTTCTTCCCAGGCTCAACAACAATTTCCAAGATTTCCTCAAAGGAAAGACCCCTCATGTCTCGCACAAAGCGATGAACACATGGCCTGCGAGCGCTTCAGGCATCGGCAGCGCACAGACCGGTGGGTTAAGCAACGAGGGAGGGGGAAGACTTGACGTGGCGGCAACGAATTCATAACGTCCGACGAGGCGCCGAATCGAAGGCGCCGCAACTCTTCGCCAAACGGTTTTCCGATGCCGAGCATTGAGCAGCTCTCCGAACCCACTGCCGAGGACCGCACCGCGATCCTGGCTCCCCTGGAAGCATTCAGTAAGGCCAAGGGCTTCGTCTGGCATCCGGAGGCCCTGGTGCTGGTGCTCCGGAACGACGCTGGGGCTATCGCGGGAGGCCTGATTTCCGAAACAAACTGGGGCTGGCTCCACATTTCGATCCTCGCGGTCGATGAGCGAATCCGTAGCCAAGGGTGGGGAGCTCGATTGATGCTCGAGGCGGAGCATATCGCCCAAACGCGGGGATGTCATCACGCTTGGGTCGACACCTTCAGCTTCCAAGCCAGGCCTTTCTATGAGAGGCTGGGGTACCAGGTGTTTGGCGAGTTGCCAAACTACCCGGCCGGAGAGACTCGCTACTTCCTTTCCAAAAGCCTGGGGCTTTCGGGTAAGGGGCAAGCATCAGGGGCTTCCCACACTCCTGGCTCGATAGGCTGAAAGTCCAACCGCCGAGAGCGCGCTCCTCATGGCACAGAAACAGGATGGCCGCTGGTTGGTGATCGAGGAATTACTGGAGCGCGGAGACCCGGCGTTCGTCGATGAGCTTCGCCGCATCGTCGATGCTGACGCTTTGGGCGCGTTCGCCGAGCGCTGGATCAAGGATCGACGAAGTTCGTCTCGCCGCTTGCTGTTCGCCTATCTCGATGGTCCGATGAATGCGTTTCGCCACAACGCTCTGGTCAAGCGGCTCTTCAAGCTCGCCGAAGCCGCTGGCGACGACGCGCTCATGGCGCGTTTTCTGATCTTCTTCGACCGCTCGGTACGCAGACAGCTTGCGAAGCGGTCTCGACGCGAAACGCGAACCGTGGCCACGCTTGCCGAAGCCGAGACGATCCAGACCGCCTGGCGTAGAGCGGGAAATGATAACGTCGGCATCTATATGACCTGGCGAGGGGAATACCAGGTTTGGAGACAGTGGATCGAGGAAGGGATCCGCACTCCTCCCGGCTCGGCGATGCCCCAAGGCAAGCAAAAAGAAGTGTACGACCGTCGAGGGATTAAGAGTTCGGTCTCAGATTGGAATCTCAAGCTCTACCTCTTCCGCCAACGGTATCGCGAACCCTCAGACATTCCCGAACACCTCCTGAACCGATTTTTGCCGTTGCGCCTTTACACGGTGCCAACGCGCAACTACTTGAAGCGACGCTCCTGGCGGTATTTCCGCAAGCTCGGCAAGCAGAATCCCGAGCGCTACGTACCGGCCGTGACGGAAGCTCTTCTCAGATACAAGAATGATGATACGCCTGATAGTCTGGCGCTCCTCGACAACTGGTCGCTGATCCACATTCTCTTTCACCATAGCCCGGTGCTCGTCTCCAAGCCAAACGGCTGGCGCGTAGCATCTGGGCAATCACTGAGCCGACTCAAAGCCGCGCCCATCTACGAACCACTTTGGGCAAACGCACCTCGGGCTCTCTTTCAGCTCATGGCGCAATCGCCCTGCCAGGCCGTTCGAAGCTGGGCCATCCAGATGATCGAGAGGCACCAAGCGACCGTTGCCGCGGCGATCTCGCTTGAAGAATGGCTCGATTTGCTGGGGAATGAAGACGGGGCCGTCGCGGCCTTGGCCGCATCCTGCCTCCGTGCAAACCCCAGGCTGAGCGAGGTCTCGGCCGAACGCTGGCTAGCGCTGACGGAGTCGGCAAATCCAAGCTCGCTCGAAATCCTCGTCGAGCTCATGCAAGCCCATTTGAATCCCGGAACTCTAACACTGGAACAAGCGGTGAGCCTCGCGGCAAGCCGGCCGTTGCCACTGGCGCGGCTCGGTTTCGACTTGCTGCGAACCAAGAAGCCGAGGACCGAAGCCGAAGGCCTCACGCTACTCCCGCTGGTCGAGGCCGAGGCGGAACCACTTCGCCCCGCGATCATACGGTGGGTCCGAGAGACCTTGACTGAAGCCCTGGGCTTTCGGCTCACCTGGCTCCTCGAGTACCTCGACAGCCGCCATAGAGACGTTCGCGCCGAGGGATGGAAATGGTTTCACGATGAGCCCAAAGCGCGTGACGACATCGAGCTTTGGCAACGGTTGCTCGAGTCCCCCTATGATGACGTCCAGCTCAACCTCATCACCGAGCTCGAGGCTCGGGTCCAGGGTCAAAGGCTCGAGAACCTCGAACCGCTCCCCCTCGATCCGGAAGCGATCCGGCTGCTCTGGGCATCGGTTCTCTTGAATGTCCATCGAGGCTCACGCGCCAAGCCGCTCGTGATGCGGCAGTTGCTTCGTCGGCTGAAGAAGCGTCCGGAGGAGCTCGCGAGCCTGCTCCCCTTGCTGGCCGTGAGTCTCCGTTCAACCCGAGGCCCCGAATGGCGTGAGGGGTTGGCCGGCGTTGTTCAAATTCTTGAGCGAAATGCCGAAGCCACTTCGTTAATTCGAGCGGCATTCCCGGAGTTGCAATGGGCGTGACGGTTTGAGAATATGGACCACCCGACTCTGGCGGCGGCCAGGCCGGTCCCGAGACCAAAATGCTGCGGCGTTCCGCCGCGGTGGAGTTTGCCTCGGACATTGCTTTCCCAAGGCCGTTGTTCTTTGGCCCGGTAGCGATACCGTGCCTCCTACTGAGCCAACGACGTTTCGGCGGCACGGTATCGCTACCGGGCCTCGTGAACGACCTTGGTCGTCGCCTCGAAGTCGGGGCGGCCTGGCCGCCCCCCGAGTCGGATCTGCTTGAAGGGCCAAACCCGAGGACAGGATATGGATCTGACCCTCGCGTATCACGGACGCAGCGCGGTGCGTTCCACTTCGGGAGGCCTGGCCCTCTCGCTTGCCCCCAACCTTCGTCGCGATCGCGTCAGCTTCGACGGTCTACTCCGTCACCCACTCCGCTTTCGTGAAGCGGTCGCAGCGCTTCACGACATTGTTATCAACGACCTCCGCCCCGTCGAGAGAGACAAGTCCGCCTACGAGGCCTTCGCGGCCGAACGCCGCCTCCGTGAAACGACACTTCACACGCTCGTCACGCGAGAAGCCAAAGCGGCTGTCGCAGCCGAAGTACGTCAATCTCTTGGCATTGATGTCGACGCGTTCGAGCCTCGGTTCCGCAAATTGAGAAGCGCGTACTGGGGCGCGCGTGATCAGTATACGTCGTACCTCATGAAGCACGATCCCGCCCTCTGGCGGATCCTCATGCCATGCGACCCGGTCATTACCGTCGCCCCGGATTGCCTCTTTTTCGAGTGCTTTAGCGCCGACGAAAGCAGTTACGGTTGCTTAACCGTGGATCGCAACGCATTCTCACGCGAACAAGACGTTGCGCTCGGAACGACCAACGTCGATTACTCGTGGGCACTCTACGAACACTTTCAAAAGCTCCGGAGTTATCGCGAGACGCGATTCGTCGTTGATCCGACCGGCTTCGAGGTTCGCACGGGAGAAGATCCGTCTCACCGGGAAGAGAAGATCGCCTTGCCCCCCAGTTGGCTCCGGGGCTTCATGCAATTGCAAGCCGCGATGAGCCTGCCGATGCGCCGGGTGTCCATCAGCCGTGAAGGGCTCTATGGATTGCTCGCCTTCCTGAAACGTCACCGGGCCGCGCGTAGTCCGCGGGCCATTCGGTTCGAGCTTGAACCGGGTCAGCCGGTGGCGATCGTGCTCGAGCCCTGGGAACGCCGCATCGTTCTCCACAGCACTCCCTATACCGGCCCTCGGTCTGAGCAGATTCGTATTTGGGGACGCGACCGCCTGCTGGTCCTCGCTCGCCTGTTGCCCATTCTGGAGGAGGCCGAGGTTTATTTGCTCGGGACGGGCCTGCCAAGCTTCTGGTCGATTCGCATGGGTGAAATGCGTTTACAATTGGGCCTCTCCGGCTGGACCGCGAACGACTGGACCGGAGGCTCGGCACTGGATCAGATCGCTCCCCCGGCATCGCCGAGTGACGAACTCCTGGGAGATGTCGCCAACGCCTTCCGCACGGAGCCCGCGCTCACCTTCGAGCAAATCCGCCAGCGCACCGGCGCGGCCCCCGCGTATGTTGGGGCGGCCCTGAACCGGCTCGCCCTTCTGGGGCAAGTCATCCACGACCTGCACGCGGGACTCTATCGCTGGCGGCAAGTCATGCCGGTGGCTCTCTCTCTCGACACGATCGGCCCGGAGGCGCCGGAAACGGCTGCCGCCCGAAGACTCGTCAGCGATGGCGCGGTGAAAGTCACATCCAATGTCTCCCGTACCGACGGCCTTCAAATCCTTGAAGGCAAGGTCGGCGAACGCCCCGCAACCCTTTTGCTCGACGCCGATGGCCGCATGCTTCGCGGCAAATGCACCTGCTCTCACCACTACACCGGAGGCCTTCGTAAAGGCCCCTGCCGCCACCTCCAGGCCCTTCGAACCGTATGCACGTCCAAGGCGGGCCCCTCAACGCTCGACGCGTGGTTTGAAAGAGCCCGGACCTGGTCCGGCATTTGAAATTTCGGCCATTCACTTCGAGAAAAATGCTCGCCCACAGCTCCCATGCCGTTGGTCGACAATCATTCCTTCATGACTAATGAGCCCGCGAGAATCCCCACGGGAACGAGTTCTCGTCCCTCGTCGTGAACACGTCGATGCTCACGAACATAGGTTCTTCTTTTCCTAACCCGAACGATTAAGTTGACAGCCATCCTTAACGTGGCTACCTTACCTACGGCAATCATTTTACGATTGTCCGAGCACAATTGTGGGAGAGCCGCGAGATCAGGAGGCCGAGGATGCGTCGGAGGATCATCACCAAGTTCTCTTGGCTCTCCCTTGCGGTCCTGATTTCATGGCCGAGTCCCGGCCTCGGACAGCCGGGGGAAGAGGACGAAGGCCGGCAAAAGCAGGTCATGGAGCGATTCCTGGGGTTGCTGGAAAAGACCCCAAGACGTGGGACTGCGCTCGACCGGGTTTATAGCTACCACGTCGACCATGGGACAATCGAAGCATTCGTAAACGGGTATCGCGAGCGGACCATCAAGGCTCCCTCGGATGGTAATGCCTGGCTCCTACTTGGCCTTTTCGAGGCCCAGCGTGGTCGGGATGCAGCCGCGGTGACCGCCTTGCGCGAAGCGGAGAAGCACCTGCCGGACAGCCCGCTCCCCTCATACTACCTGGGGCAATCCTTGGTGATGGTCGGCCAGCCCGACGCGGCCGCCGAGGCGTTTGAAAGGTCCATCGCCCGCAAGCCCATTCGCACCGACTTGCTCGAGATCTTTCAGGCACTCGGGAAAGTTCACCAGCGAGCCCGCCGCTTTGACCAGGCCCTTGCCGTCTGGAACCGGCTTGAGCGACTCCTTCCCGACGACCTTCGCGTTCAAGAGCAAATCGCCCAGGCCTTGGTCGATGAGGGGCAGTTCGCCGAAGCCCTCCCCAAGCTTGAATCGCTCGCCAAGAAGGTCAAAGATCCTCATCGCCAGATTCAGCTCAAGATGGAGGCTTCCGACCTCAAGGTACGGCTGGGGCGAACTACCGAGGCCCTTGCTGATTTCGAAGGGCTTCTTGGCCGGCTCAATCCCGACGCCTGGCTCTATCGTGAGGCGCGACGCAAGCTTGAAGACATCTTCCTGCGTAACGACGACCTCGCGGGTCTGGCGAATTATTACGAGCAATGGCTCAAGAAAACGCCGGACGACCTCGACGCGATTACCAGGCTAGGGCGGTTCCTTGCCCTCCAGGGGCGCTCTGCGGAAGCTCGTCAATGGCTCGACAAGGCCGTCAAACTCGCCCCTTCGCGGAAAGAGATCAGGCTTGCCCTGATCGAGCAACTGGTCAAGCAAGGCCTGATCGCCGATGCGGCCGCACAGTATGAAGCCATCGTCGAACGAGATCCCAATAACCCCGACACGCTACGGGAATGGGGTCGGTTATTGCTCAAAGACACGGCTCGCCCCGAGGCCGATCGCAAAGCCGCCGCCGCAAAGGTCTGGCAGCGGCTGGCCGACGCCAAGAAGGACGACGCAGTCTCGGTCGCTCAAGCTGCCGACCTCTTCCGCCAGGCAGAGATGGCCGACCAGGCGATCGCTTACTACAAGAAAGCCGTCGAGCTCGCCCCCGAATCTCCCCAGTATCGCGAGTACCTCGGCGAATATTATCAGAGCTTGAAACGAACCGATGACGCAATCGCCACATGGTTGGAGATCGCGAGCGGGTCACGGCGAAACGTCAAGAGCTTGGCCCGCCTCTCGGAAATCCTCGCGGGTTTTGGCCACCTCAAGCCGGCGATCAAAGCTGGCGAGGAGGCGATTGGGTTGGACAAGAAGGACCCCGCTCTGCGGCTGAAACAGGCGAGCTTTCTCCAGCGCGACGGCCGGCTCTCCGAGGCCGCCGAGCAACTCGATGTGGCGGCAAAGCAGGCCGAGACCGCCGATGAAAAGGAAGAGGTCCTGCGTCTTCAGCTCGAGAACTACCAGGCCGCCGGCACACTCACGGCGGAAATCGAGAAGATGAGCAAGACTCTCGAGGCCGGCAAGAAATCCACGGCCGACGACTGGTTGAGGCTTGCGCGACTGTGGGAAGTCGACCGAAAGCTGCCTGAAGCGTTGGACGCCGTCAAACAAGCCCTTGAGATCGACGTCAAGTCGGTGACCGCGTGGGCGACGGCCGCGCGGCTTCACGAGACGGCCGGCGATTTGCTCGCCGCAGCCAATGAATATCGCAAACTCGTTCTCCTCGATCGCCGGGAGCGAAGCGAATACCTCATCAACATCGCCAAGCTGGAAGCTCGCCTGGGACGACGCACGGAGGCTCTTCAGGCCGGTCGCGACTTGCTCGCCTCAGCGCCGGGGAACGCGGAAAACTACCAGGTTTTCGCCGACCTTTGTTTCCAGCTCGGAGCCAACGATGAGGGACTCGAGACCCTGCGTCGTTCGTTGCGTTTGAATCCGTCCGACTCCAAGGTCCTCATGAACCTGGCCGAGGCCCTGGGGCGGCAGTTCCGCATCGATGAAGCCATCGAGATCTATTGGCGGGCCCTCGCGCGCACGAATGAGATCGATGCCAAGATCAACGTCGTTTCCAAACTTGCCGAGCTCTACCTTCAGCGAAACCAGTTCGACCGCTTGATCGGCCGCCTGGGACGCGAGCTTGGCAATCCCGACCAGCAGCGAGAACTGGCCATCTGTCTTTCTCAGGCCTATTCGAGCGCGGGGGATTACGGTCTGGCTCGCCAGGAACTCGAGCGTCTCTTGGCTGCGAATGCCAGGGACACGCAGCTTCTCAAGCAACTTTCGATTCTCGCCGAAACCGAAGGGTCACTGGGTGACGCGTCAAAATTTCAGAGACAGCTTAATGATCTCGCTCCCAGCGAAGAGGGAACGTCGAGGCTCGCGCAACTCTACGTGAAATCAGGGGACATGAATGAGGCCGAGTCCCTCTGGGAAAAGATCTCGGCCGAAGATCAGGACACCCATCGCGTACTTCAGGCAATCGATAGCCTGCTCGGCAACGCCAAGCCCGAAGCCGCGCTCACGATCACGGGGCGCTTGCTTCGAGCCAAGCCCGACGATTGGGAGGCTCTCTACCGTGAAGGGGTCGCCCTGATCGACCTCAATCGTGCCGATGAGGCGTCACAGCGCTTTCGCACTCTTCTCAATCAAACAACACCTGATGACACGTTGAGTGCCATCGTCAAGGCCAGGCGCAAGAGTGTTCAACCGCAAACGGCCAATACTCCCTGGGCTCAAGCCTGGCGTGCGCGCAAGTTTCCCTTGCTCTATCGAACCTACTCGGTCTATCAGATCCGGCAGATGACCGGCCTTGAAGCGCGTAATTATTACGGAAGCACGGGATCGACCTGGGATCCGGCGGACTTCGGCGAGGCTCGCATGGCCGCCCTGACCTGGCTCTTCCGCCTGGCGGAAAAGAAGGGAATTGGCGACGCCTATGTCAAAGAGGTGCGCGAAGCCGCCGCGGCCGCTGGCCCCGATGCGCGACCCCGCTGGAACTGGTTCTATCTCCAGATGGCTCGCGAGCAGGCCAGGGGAGTCTATGAGGCGGCTCGAGACCTCGCTCGCAGCTCCCCTCAAGATGCCAATGCCCAATGGTGTTTATTGCACTGGCTCCGTGAACGAACCACTCGGCCCGGCGGCTACTCCTACCGGCCCACCGGGGTGGGGGTCGTCGAAACCACGCCGCCGCTTGCACCCAACGATCTCGAACTGGTCCTCTCCGCCTATCGCACGTTGAGACTTCAACACCCCGAGCTCGTCCATGCCGATATTCTTATGTCGGTGGATACGGAGCTCGTGCGAGCTCAACGAGAGAAGGATCGTGAGGAGTTCTATCACAATGCTCTCTCGGCAATCTCAGATCCCGGATCACTCGGAAGCGTTCTGGGACTCGCTGCCGAACGGGGCAATGTCAAGGATACACTGGAGCTCTTCGACAAGTTCGACCAGTCTAACGCCCCCCAATCCGCGATGGTGGCGGTCTTCATGTCGGGTGGAGGGGACGCCCTCGCCCGGTTGATGAATGCCAGGGCTCAGGTCAAAGCTCATGATGACATCCCTCGCATTCTCGACCACTACGTCCACGCCATGCAGCAGCGGACGCCGCAGACCCGACGGTCTCGAATGCTATCGCATGTGTACAACCGCCCGTATTACTACATTTGGATCGGAAAAGAGCAAAACTACACGACGATCGAATTCCCCGTGCCGAACGACCACATCGACCACGATGGAATTCTCGTGCTCCGCAACGCCTTTGAGTTGTTCCGCCGCGACGAAAAACTCCCCGTTCTCTTCGATCACTTGCGGCAGGTCTCTCGGCAAGGAAACGAGACCGAACGCATCGACGCCCATCTCTTGCTCGCGTATCTTCACTGGTGGCACAACGAGAAGGATCGCGCGATCCAGGAGATCACCGAGGCTGCTCAAATTCGTCCTGCCGACCCCGAACTGAAGCTAACCCAGGCGGAGATCCTCGAGAAAAACAACGACCCGGCGGGCGCTCTCAAGTGGGTAGACGCCGTCGAACCTCTTGATCAACGGATGATGCAACGCCGTGAACTCCTCGCGCTTCGCCTGGCCGTCTTGACAGGCAACATCGAGCGAGCTCGTCTTGCCTCCGAGCGTCTCTTCGGCCTGCGGCTCGACGTTTCGATCCAGTCCAAGCTCGCCGACCAAATGGACCAGTTGGGGATGCACGAGCTGGCCGAGGCCATCCTCGGTCGGGCCCGGCGGCGGGCCGGCAATGGAACCGCCGCAATCCTTAGCTTGATGCGGCAGTATCAGCGCCAGAACCGCACTGAGCTGGCGGTCCAAGTCGCCCTTCAGATTCTTCGCCGCGGAGGCGCCACAACTTTCAATCCCTATGCCAGTTTTTACGCCTCCGAAGACGAACAGGCCCGCAAGGAAGCGATCAGCACCCTCGCCCGGGCAGGGCGGCTCAAAGGGATGATCGAGCGGCTCGAAGCGCAGATCAAAACGGCGCCGACTTCCTTGCCTCTGTTGCAAGGCCTCGCGGAATACCTTCGTGTCGACGGCCAGCAAGCGAAAGCTCACGCGACCTATAAGCAAATCCTCGCTCTTCGCCCCAACGACCTCAAGCTTCGCTTTCAGATCGCCTGCGATCTCCTCGACGACGGCGAGACCCAGGCCGCGATCGATCACTTCCGGCTCGTGCTCAAAACGGAGCCCTCCCTCTTTCGATATCGTATCGAGGATATCCTGTCGGCCTTCCGGCAAGTGCAGAAGATCGACGACCTGATCGCCCTCTTTCAAGAGGTTGACTTTCGCGCGTTCGGCCATCCTTACTACGCGACGCAGGTGATTCAAAGCCTGCTCAAGGAAAAGGACCCGAAACGCCGCCAAGCCATCTTCGGCATGGTGCGCAAGGCTCTCGAGGCATTCCCTAACGAGTCAATGTACATATTGGGGCAAATCAAGGACGAAGAGATATGGCAGCTCCCCGAAATTCTCGAACACTCGAAGCGGGCTGTGATTCCTCCGTCGGATGAGCCGCTGGATACCGTCTGGCACGGCCTCGACGATGTCATTGAATACGCCAATGACGGCCGATGCGTCGGCTTGTGCACCCGCCTGATCGAGGTCGCCGCGCACCGTAATGGCTTACGCCCCTTGCTGGCTGATGTTGAAGCCGGATTGAAGCAATTTCCCGCCTGGCTGGGAGGGCAGGCCCTTCGCGCCGCGATCCTCGCGCACCTTGGCGAGCCGGAGCAAGCTTTGAGCCTACTTCAGCCCATCATCAACGATCCCAAGAACGCTCCGAGCACCCAAACGATGTGGTTCTTGGCCCAGGAGATCGAGGGTTTCAGCGCCACGGTTCCACTTGCGATCACGCTCATGGAGAGGGCCAGTAAGGAAACGGACCAGACTAACGCCGAACACTTGCGCTACCACCCCGCCCGAAGGTTGGCGGCGATCTATGAGCGCGTCGGCCGCGCATCCGAGGCCCGCGCCCTGTTGATGGCCTTGGGTCAGAGGAAGGTAACCCGTTATCCCAACGCGTTAACGAACCAGCAGATCGCCGTAATGAACGCACAGGCCATCGGCCGGGAACTCCTGGACCTCCACTTCCCGCCTGACTCCGCCAGTGTTTATCAGCGAATACTCGACGATCGTGAAGCGATTGTGGCCACCCAAACAGTTTACGCTTCGTACATTCCACTAGCCCCGCCTGACTATTTGATCAAACGTTTTGAATCGTCGCTGAAACGGACCCAGGAATACAGCAGCCCCCAAACGTCGCATCACTATATAAGAACGCTCCTGGGAAGCCCCGGGAACGAAGCGTGCTCGCGAGCGCTCGCGGGATTCGGCAAGAATGCGGGATTCGCCAAGGACCGCGTCGACTTGATGCTGGAGGTCGAACCCAGATCCGTTGACCGAGCTCAACTCCGTAGCTCGGTCGCCGAGTTATTCCGCCAGTCCTCGGCATCGACGCGAAAACCGATCCTTGACGATCTTGCTCGCCTTCGTCGCGAGGCACCGGACGATGTCTCGCTCCTGGTTCTCACAACGCTCCTGTCGCTCGAAGAGGGATCGGCGGACCTCGTCGATCCCGCACTCCAATCACTCTCTGAGTGGCTCGAGAAACATCCTCTATCGCCACTGGCAAGTGCCGACCGAGCGACAACCGCCCAGCGGACCGAGGCCGCCAGTCAAGTGGCTCTGCTGCTCATCTCGCGCCGAATGCAAACGCGAGCGGAGTGGCGGCCCCAGGCCGACAGGCTTCGTGCCCGGGCTCTCGAAGCCGCCGATCGCGTGACGGATCCCTTGTGGTCACTCGCGATCCTCCGCGAACAAGGAGAGATCGACCTGGCACGCGGAGACCGAGACTCCGCAAGGGGAGCCTGGAACAGCCTCCTGGAACGTCTCCTCAAACCGATCCGCCAAAACGAGGCCGGATCGAAGGTTCCAGTCGCAACTCCGGACCGCTTTCGCCAGGCCTCGGAGTTCGCGCAACTCACCGTGGCCAATGAAATGCCTGACCTCGCGCTGCAAGCCTTGCGAGAAGTCCTTCGCGGCGGTCCTCCCATCCAGCCTCTCATCGTTTCCAACGACACGCAGCGTAATTCAATGCTCACGCAAGCTCAAAGCGAGGACTCCCGTAACGCCGTGGCGCGCGATGTCGAACAGACCTTTGCAACGCTCGATCCGCTCTGGGAAAAGGCCAAGGCGAATCCCGTCGCGGTTTATGAGACCTTGCGCGAAGTGGTTCTCACCGAGGCTCGCCCAGACGAGGTCTTCCTCTACGAGAGGCCGCTCAGCTCGGGCGGCATCGAGCGCCCACGAAGTGTGGCCTCGCTCCTCGTCCGCTGGGGACATCGCTCCGGCCGAATGGAAGACCTGAAAGGGCGTGCCGTCGCGCACCGCAAAGAGCCTCGCGCGGAGGTGCCTTCCCTTGTGCTCCTGGGACAGGTCGGCCTCGAAACGGCGGACATCGCATTGACTCGTGAAGTCTTGAACGCGCTAACCAAGCTCCTGACGGGCTCCGCACCTCAGAGCACGGCAGAGCAAGCCTGTCTGATTGCCATTCCCGCTCTTCAGGCTCCGGAGGTACGTTCATCGGCCCTCGCCGTACTCGAGGCGACCTCAAAGACCTTCGCTAACGGCCTGGGAGAAGAGCCGACAGCGAGCCTCAGTCTCATCCTGGCTCGGGACCATCACGCCCAAGGACAAATTGAGGAGACTCGCAAAGCACTGCGAAACTACGCGACGGCGCTCGACCGCGCTCCCAGTAGCGTCAAGGGGGACGCCGCTCTCAGCCTGCGTAAGGCCAACTCGACGCGGCTCATTCGCGAGCAACTTCAACTTGGCCTGCTGTCCGACGCCCTGGACGGCCTTGGGCAATTCTGCGAGACCGCCCCTCCCAAATCCGGCGACCCTCCGCTGGGAGACATCCTCACGTCAGTCGCGCGACAGCTCGCGGCTCGCCCGCTGGCCGAGCGATTCCAACTCCTCAAGGCCTGGAGCCTACCCACCGCGGAGCGTAAAAGCGTCCGGCTGCTCGCGGGTTTCGCTCCGGCCCAAACACCTCCAGCCCTGTTCGGAATTCCCGCGCTAAGGGATACCACGATCGTTAGCACGGCCGACCTGTTGATCGCTGCCGCGAACGAGGCGGGGGCCCTGAACACGTTAAGTGATGAGGCAGAGAAGGCCGCGGCCGCGCAGCTTCCCAACGCCGAGGCCATTGCCACCCTCGTGCAACTCGCACGCGGCCGTTTCGTCGAGGCTCAACCAAGGCTCAAAACTCTTCTCGCCAAGCTCCCTGGAAAAATCCCCGCCGAACCCGAAACGACGCCGACGCCCCCCACATGGTCCGATGTGCTGATCGCTCGATCCTGCCTACGGAGCAACGACACCGCGACTCGTGGAGCAGGGGAGGCTCTCGCTCGAGTCTTGCTGGATCATGCGCATGGCATCGCGAACACCGTATTCCCCACGCTCTTGAACCGCAGCCTCGCCGAGGCTCGTGTCGCTGAGAACAGCGATAGACCCATCGGCTCAAATCTGGATTCCGGGTTTGCGCTATGGAATCCCACCTCAATCCCCTCCACCGAAACCGCCGAAGACCCAAGCCAAACAGCCCTCTGGGTCGAGAACGAGGGGATGATCGGCCATATCGGAGGATCAACTCATGATCTCTTGCTACTGTCTTATCCTCTGACCGGCTCGTTCACATTCTCAGCGCGGGTTTCGACCAAAGAGTATGAGCAGGGACACCTTTCTTACGGCGGATGGGTCTTCGAGCCGCTCAGTCCCCGAGAACTCAAGTCCCCTGTGGATGCTCAGATCAATCTCTACCTGGGCGTCCATTTGAAAGACGAGCGCAGCGGTCACGTTGGGCTGCTCGGGGACAGGGAGCCGATCAATCGCTCCTGCCGCTCGTTCCTCTCGGGTGACGATGCGGAGCTCACGCTCGAAGTCACTCCGGAAAAACTTCGCTGCCTGGTCAATGGGCACCTCTACTTTGAGAACGATCAACTGAGCGGTTCGAGTCCTTGGCTCGGTCTGTATGCGGGTTCGGGGCGATCGGCCAGGTTCCGCAACCTCTCGCTCCAGGGTTCACCGGTCATTCCTCGCGAGGTTCCTTTAAGCGTGGGTGAACGACTCGACGGTTGGATCACGGCGCTCGCCAGAGAGACCCTTCCTCGTCGGCTCGCATCCGGCATGGCCGAGCATCCTGGTCGCAAGGAGACACCGGTCGATTGGTCCTGCAAGAATGGTGAAATCCAGGGGCACCGGCTCAGCACGCCGGCATCGCTGGGTGTGGCGCCAAGTCTTCTGGCCTACCATCGCCCCGTTCAAGACGGTGAAACGATCCGATACGAGTTCTTCGCAAAACCAGGGGAAAGTGAAGCCCACCCCACGCTTGGGTCCTTGGCTTTTCTGCTGGAGCCGGAGGGGGTTCGGCTCCGCTGGGTCTCAGACCGCGCCGACTTCGATTGGACCGGGCTCCCCGCGGACAACGCACAAGCCGCCACCGAGTCACGGCGCGGGCCTGCACGGCTCCCGATTCGATCTGATGACTGGAATCAGGTGGCCGTCGCTGTCGCCGAAGGCCGCGTGACTCTCGATCTCAACGGCGTTCGCCTCTTCGAGCATCCGCTGGAGCCCGGCCAGTCTCGTCGCTTTGGGCTCTATCACGACAAGAACCGCACCACGGCAAAAGTGCGGAAGGTGGTGCTCACCGGCCGCTGGCCCGAGTCCGTGACGCCGGAACAACTCGCTCATCTCACGAGCCTGCGTGAGGGGGTTCCCCAACTCGACGCCAAACAGCGCAAGGCGATGATGGCCTCATCGCCCAAAACAGGAGACTCGCCCAAGGTCGAACTTCCGACGCTTGACCATTGGACCCCAGTTTCCGTGGGTGGCTCCCATGCTCTCGTCTTCGATCGCCCACTTCAGGGAGACTTCACCATCTCGGCCGAGCTCGCGCTCGATCGGCCCGAGCTGGAACTTGGCTATGGAGGGATCCACCTTGGCGTCAGCGCCGATCGCAAACACTATCGCTGGACCAACGGCGGCCGAAGTGGGGAAGTGAAGCTCGACCCGCCGCTCCCCGCCGACCAGACGTGGTGTAGCGCTCAGCTTCAAGTCAAAGGGCAAGACGCCGTGCTCTCCATCGCCGGCCGCTCCGTCCGGGTCGAGAGGCTTCCAGACCAACCTGAGCCCTGGCTCGTCATCAGCGGTCTTCCTCCGAACGGTGAGAGCATTCGGCAAGTGAAGATCAGCGGCCGTCCAACGGTTCCTGATAAGGTGAAATTCTCATCACTCTCCGGTATGGCCGGCTGGACGCCGGATCCCAGGATTCCGGATCCGGGAGAAAACGCACAGCCGCTATGGGCCTGGCAAGGTGAGGATCTCGTCGGCATCACCTTCGCCGACATCCACGGAAGCCATCAAGAAAGCCGCCTGGTCTATCAGCGACCCGCCCTTCAAGAAGGGGAGATCTCCTACGAGTTCTTCATGGAGCCGGACGCTCGCATGGTCCACCCCGCGATGGGCCGTCGCGTCTTTCTCCTGACTCCTCAAGGCATCGAGACCTATGATCTCGCGGGCCACGGTGCACTCAAAGAAGACTCAGCCTCTCACAAATCCGTCGCCAAGAAAGCGCTCCCCCTCAAACCCAATGACTGGAACCAGCTTCAGATCAAGATCGGGAACGGAACGCTTGGCCTCAAACTCAACGGCGAGACCGTGCTCGAGCAGCCCTGGAAGGCTGATGCTTCGTCGCAATTCGCCCTCTTCCATTTTCTGGATGAGACGGAAGCGAGGGTGCGCCGGATCACATACCAGGGAACTTGGCCGAAAACCCCTCCGGAACCTTGAGGATGGGGCGTGAGCTCTCCTCGAAATCAGGGACCAGCAACGTCGGGAATGCTCCGGCCGAGAGATGTGTCGGAGGAGGCCGTCAGCGTCCACCCCATTGCATTCGGCTCATCCCGGTTTACCATCGTTCGGAACGTTGGATGGCTTCGTGATTCGACCAAGAGGGGTGAGGTCGATGCGCATATTGCTCTCAAGGCGGCAAGGCATTCGTGCTGTCGCATTCCTGGTCGTTCTCTCTGCAGTCCTTGCGCGAGCTGAAGAGCCAGGGTGGATCGATCTCTCCAAGCTCGATTCCTGGAAAACCCCCGCGGGAAACTGGCAGATCGTTGGCGGCGTCGCGCCCGACGCGAAGAACCCGAATCTCCTCGCCTCGACTCCCGGCTCCGGCATCCTCGTGAACGGCCCAACCGGCAAGACGACCAATCTCCTCAGCAAAACCAAATTCGGCGACATCGAAGCCCACTTCGAGTTTCTGATCCCCAAGCGTTCAAACTCGGGGGTGAAATTCGAGGGGTTCTACGAAATCCAGATCTCCGACAGCCACGACGTGAAGACCCCCAAGGCCAGCGATAGTGGCGGGATCTACCCTCGAGCCGAGCTCTTGCCGATCTACCGCCATATCGACGACGGGTATCCCCCTCGCGTTAACGCCGCCCGTCCCTCTGGCGAGTGGCAAACGCTCGACGTCATCTTCCACGCCCCCAAGTTTGACAGCGAGGGAAAGAAGATCGCCAAGGCTCGTTTTGAGAAGGTTGTTCTCAACGGCCAGGTGGTGCACGAAAACGTGGAGGTGGATAGCCCGACCGGCCACGTCTGGCGCCAAAAAGAGGTCCCCCAGGGCCCGATCCTACTCCAGGCCGATCACGGCCCTGTCGCCTTCCGCAACATCCGGGTCCGCCCTTTGCCGGAAAGCTCTTCGCGGTAAGAATGGCTTCGGTCACGTTTTCCCTCGGCTCTCAGGGTCAAGGACGTCCAGCACATGGGTCTCTTGGGACGGCTCTTTCGGTTCCTCTTCGGTCCCGCCAAACCCCCGATTTCCCAGGCGCCCGAGAGACGTGTCGTCGATTCCCCCCGCGAACGCCTCGGTCCGCGGCCCTCTCCGCAAACACCGGTTCCCGCCCAGGATCAGGTCATCAGTCCCCCGGCGGAAGCCGAGCGGACGTTGCCTCCGAGCTCTCCGGTGACGCCCCCCGTCGAGCAGCCGGGACCGGTCGTCCCTCAAGCGGCCCAGGACCCGTATTTCTCGACGACCGCTGAAAAACCCAAACCCGCTCCCACCTCAAACATTGGCCTGGACGCGTCTGACTACCTGCCGATCTCCCGTTCCGAGATCAAGGCCGCCGCGCGCGGTAAGGACCTCCTCGCCAACGTCTGGTTCGGCCGCCGCGACCTGATCCCCCCCCCGGACGACGAACGCACCAGGCTGATCGATCGGGCTCTGGTCACTCAAGGGCTCCTGACGCCGGAGCAACTTGTTGAGATTCACCAAGCAGGCCTGGAGCACGACCGCGTCCAGTCGATGCTGAATGCGATCAACACGGCGGCTGAAAGGCGAGGGGATGCGGCGGTTATCGCCGACCGCGAGGCCCGCGATCTCATCAAGGCGCAAAAGAAAGCTGAGGCCGCGGAGCGCGATCAACAACGCGCCGAAGCCATCGCCCATCGCCGCGCCACCGACATCGTCTTTTTGGGACGTGGAGTCTCCGGCCGCCTCGGCGACCGCCAAAGCAACGTCGAGGCACTCACATCGGCGGGGCTCCCACTCCTGAGTACCCCCGCCGAGTTGGCGGAAGCTCTATCGCTTCAGATCCCTCGCCTGCGATGGCTCGCCTTTCACACCGAGGTGGCCACACGAATCCACTACGTCCAATTCACCGTGCCTAAACGGAGTGGCGGCACGCGTATGCTGAGCGCGCCTCATCGAAGCCTCGCGGCAGCCCAGCGCTGGATTCTCCACGAGATCCTCGCGAAGCTCCCCGTGGAGTCGTCAGCCCACGGGTTTATCGCCGGTCGCAGCATCCTCTCGAACGCAACGCCTCACGCCAAGCAAGCGATCGTCGTCAACACGGACCTGGAGAACTTCTTCCCTAGCGTGGGCTTTCCTCGAGTCCGACGCCTCTTCCAGACCGTCGGCTATTCTCCCGCCGTGGCGACGATTCTCGCCCTGCTGTGCACGGAATGCCCCCGAAAGCTGGTGCACTACGAAGGCAAACCCTACTACGTGGCCACCGGCCCCCGTGGCCTTCCACAAGGGGCCTGCACCAGCCCAGCGCTTTCCAATCAAGTCGCGAAGCGGCTAGACCGGCGGCTCCGAGGACTTTCCGACCGGCTCGGCCTGACCTACACACGCTACGCAGACGACCTGACCTTCTCTGGTGATCCGGCGCTTGAATCCAAAATTGGCTACCTGATGGCGCGAATTCGGCACATCAGCCAGGACGAAGGATTCCGCGTCAATGAATCAAAGACCCGGATACTCGGCCGCCACACCGCCCAGACCGTGACCGGCCTGGTGGTGAACGACCGGCCTGGCGTACCCCGAGCCGAGATCAGGCAAATTCGAGCGATTCTGCATCGCGCCCGCACCGAGGGACTCTCAAGCCAGAATCGCGACGGCCGCCCGAACTACCTGGCCTGGCTTCAGGGAAAAATCGCTTACATCACAATGTCTCGTCCCGAGGTAGGGCAGCGGTTCCGCGAACAGCTCGCGGCCTTGCTCCAGGACCGAGATACATCAAACTCGCCGTGACGTCCCGGAGGGACGACTTCGGCGACCTCATCGCGTCGAGCACCTGTGGGACGAAAGGCTCTTGGCGATGGAAAAGAGAGGAAGAGCGGGAAGGGATCGATGATCTCCTCTTCAGGAAATCATCCCAACGCCGGAGACAAGCTGGCAAGGCGTCGCCCGCGCACCGCCGTTCGGGTCCGGGGCTCGATCACCTCCGCGGCATACTCGCTGGCCAACTTCATGGGATCCAGGTCGGCGATGGAGTCGACGATCCGATCCGGTTGGTAAGCGTAGCGATCGAGGTCTTCGCGACGAGTTCCGCCGCTGAGGACTAGAATGGTTTGGAATCCCAGTTGGACTCCTCCCAGAATGTCGGTCTCCATCGTGTCGCCGATCACCACGGTCTGGTCGGTCGAGAGGCCAAGCTCCTTCCGAGCTCCGCGAAGCATGACCGGACTGGGCTTGCCAACGCTGAAGGCTTTCACGCCGCTGGCGGTCTCGAGCATGGCCACGGTCGCACCACAGCCGGGGCGAAAACCCGACTCGGTGGGGCAGTTGGGGTCGAGGTTCGTCGCGACCAGTTTCGCTCCAGCCAGGATCATCTTGAGAGCCGATTCGACCATCTCAAAACTGATCGTTCGGCCTTCACCCACCACGACGTAGTCTGGATCTTTGTCGACGATCGCGTAGCCATTTTCGTGGAGGGCATGAAGCAAGCCCCCCTCACCAATGACGAACGCCGTTCCTCCCGGCTTTTGCTGAGCCAGGAAACGCGCTGTGGCCATGGCACACGTGTAAACGTGTTCTTCTTCAACGTCAATTCCCAGACGTTGCAAGCGGGTGGCAACGTCTCGACGGGTGCGCTGACTGTTGTTGGTCAGGAAACGAAACGGCACGTTGGTTTGGCGCAGCCCATTGATAAAGCGATCGGCGCCGGGGATCAGATGCCCCCCGCGATAGATGACGCCGTCCATGTCGATCAAGTAGCCAAGCATCGGCTTTGTCCAATCTCCAGGTTCGTAAAGATCCAAAGAAGGCCCAGTCTTGGCCTCTTTCCCGTACACTCCTCGAAGGATTTCCTTCAGGACAACATCCGCTCCAACGCGGCAGTCCTAAGGCGTTGAGAGTGCGAAAAGCGTACCAGTTCCATTCGCGCCGGGGGGCGCCACGCGAACCGAGAGATCCCAAAGTCCTGCGATTTCAGGGAGTTAGACGAATCTATGATACAGCCTCGACTCAATCCGGTTGGCCCTGATTCTGCTCACCGCATGAGCATTCGAGCCGCCTTTTGTGCGAACGCGGCCGATTCCGAAAGGGCCCAGCCCCTACTAACCACCATCATCGAGGGACGTCAAACTCCAGTCCCGCATGCGACCGAGCTTGAATCTGAGCATTTTCCGCGGAAATTCGACATCAAATTTTAACAATGCAGCGTATTTTCATAACAAAATTATTCGCTAATCACAGACTATTAACTCAGAATAACTTTATGTCTAAATAATTTTTAAATTTGATCATTTTTTCGCTAATAATTTGCTGTGATGATATTATTTTTTATCTTACTGATTTTGAATGCCTTTTGAGTCTCGTGGACCAAAATCCTCCGGCCGCGTTCTCAGGTCCATCCTCCAGAGCGGGGAGTAGACGGGCGAGGGTGGATCCCGATCAGACACAGGCTACCCCCCCCAAGAGGGTTGAGCCATCCCGTCATGGTTCACGGCGCACTCCCGGAATCCCTCCGCCGCTTCGAGACCTTCACACACGGACTCTCCCCGAGACCTCGATCGGTTCGTGAGGCCGAAAGGGATCCGAAATCCTGCCGAAAGTTATCGCAACCCTTAACGTCCAAAAGTCCGCTATGAACGTGCGTTCAGAAGGCTCAAAATGGGACGGTATTGAACAAAAGCTCAAGCAATCCCTACAGGGCTGGGCCCATTTTTTGCGGTTTCCTCTTGAATCGACCGGTACGCTTTCTCATAATCGCTCGATGCGCGGTCCGCTGGGCCGCATTTTTGATTTATTGGGATTCCACCGGTGCCTCGAGGGGATCGGATTCCCCACAGGAAGCCCGGCCCCTTCGGATTCTTTTGAGGACCTCTTGGCGGGGTCAGGCAAAGGCGACTTATGGCGGACGCGGTCAAAATTGCGGTCGAAACGCGTGACCCTCAGAAGAATAAGGGAACAGGCTCCCGGTTCGCTCGCCGATTGCGAGCGAAGGGGCGGATCCCGGCCATCATCTACGGGCATAAGCAGACCCCCGTACCCATCTCGGTCCCTCGCGACTCGGTTTGGGAGATGATCAAGAAGTCCACGCACCTTGCAGAACTGAGCCTGGACGGCGGCGCTACCGAAACCGTCCTCGTTCGTGAAGTGCAGTGGGACTACCTAGGCAAAGAAATCATCCACCTCGACTTTGCTCGGGTCAGCGCTGAAGAGTCCATCGAGACCGAAGTCCGGCTCGACCTCCGCGGCACGGCCCCCGGCGTGGGCGAAGGCGGGATCGTTGAGCAGCCGGTCCACACCGTCTCCATCACCTGCCGCGCCAACGCGATCCCCGACTCGATCCGGGTCGACATCAGCAACCTGAAGCTCAATCAGTCGATCCACGTGCGCGAGCTCGTTCTCCCCGAAGGCGTGAAAGTCAACGCTGACGCCGACTTGGTCTTGGTGCACGTGGTCACGCGATCGGCCACGCCGGAACCGGCCGCAGGCGAAGGGGAAGGTCTCACGCAGCCTGAAGTTATCAAGCCCGAGCGCAAAGAGAAGGACGAATGATCCCGACGGCTGTGTTTGTGTCGGGGTCCTAGCGAATGTGGAAATTGGTCGTCGGGCTGGGTAACCCTGGTACCAAGTATCAAGGGACTCGCCACAACGTCGGTTTCGAGGCAATCGACCGACTCGCCGCAGGGGGGTCGGGAGCAACCTTCACCCGCAAATTTGATGGCCTCCTCGCCGAGGCCGAGATCAACTTCCACCGGGTCTTGCTCCTGAAGCCCGAAACGTTCATGAACCTCAGCGGCCGGTCGGTCGGCCAGGCGCTGAGGTTTTATAAGCTTGATTTGGCCGACATGTTGGTCATTTGCGACGACCTCAATCTCCCCCTGGGGAAGTTGAGGATCCGAGGCGGAGGTTCTGACGGCGGGCAAAAGGGGCTTCGCGATATCTCGGCCCAACTCGCCTCGGATAACTACGCCCGGCTTCGGATCGGGATCGGCGACCGCGGCCCGATCGATGCCGCCGACTTCGTTCTTAGCAGGTTTCGGAGCGCCGAACAGCCTGTGATGGACGATGCCCTGATCCTTACCTCGCAGGCCGTGGCCGTCTGGGTTGCCCAGGGGCTGGCCGCCGCCATGAATCGGTTCAACGGACCTTCTTCCAGTATGGGTTAGTGGTGCTTCTGGCCGCAGGACATCCTCGACTTACGAGAACCCGGGCCGCTGTCAACGATCGACCTCGATTCGCCACGATCCTTTTGCCATTTGCCTTTTGAGATTCCCGGAGGAGAGCGACTTGGCTACCAACACGTACGAAGGCATGTTCCTGCTGGATAGCGCGAAAGTCGCCGTCTCGTGGGACGATTCGGTCAAGCAGGTTCATGACATCCTGACCAAGCACCAGTCAGAGATCGTCGCCAGCCGTCAGTGGGATGAGCGCCGCCTGGCGTACCCGGTGGAAGGCCACAAGAAGGGCACCTACCTGCTCACCTACTTCAAGACCGATGGCGCCTCTCTCAAAGAGATCGTCGCCGACTGCCACCTGAGCGACCTCGTCCTTCGCGAGCTGATCCTGAAGGTTCACCCCAAGCTGGTCGATCACCTCGTCAACCAGGCGATGACCTCGAACCCCAACGTCGACGCGGAAGAGGGGGGTCGCGAAGAAGACATGGAAGAACGCCCCCGCCGTCGCCGACGCGACGACTAAGCTGTCCATCGAGGATCTCGGCGGCCCCAAGTCGTCCTGGACCTCACAACCGTCTCGGCTCTTTCCTTGTTACCCAATTCGAGTTGGGCTCGGAGTTTCGGCAGCGAAGCCACTTGTCGGCCCCATGAAGTTTTTGGTAACTTGCTCGTAGGGAACAACCGTTTATCTCCTCGCGAGCGGTTTGAGCCGGATCGGCTTGCCTTGTGGTCCTCGGGAGGGACTTGTCGATGGCCGACTTGAATAAAGTATTTTTGATGGGTCGTCTTACCTTCGACCCGGAATTGCGCTACACCCCTGGTGGCTCGGCCGTCACGGACCTCCGGATGGCCACGAGCCGCACCTGGCAGGGTAAGGATGGCGACCGCAAGGAAGAGACGCTGTTCATCGACGTCACCGTGTGGGACCGCCAGGCCGAGAACTGCTGCCAGTATCTCCGCAAAGGGAGCGGTGTCCACATCGAAGGCTCGTTGAAGATGGACACGTGGGACGACAAGACCACCGGCGAGAAGCGATCCAAGATTCGCGTCAACGCTGAGCGTGTTCAGTTCCTCGACCGCCGCGATGGGGGCGGAAGCGGTGACGGCGGCGAGTTCGCACCCCCTGCCGCCCGTGAAGCTCAGCCAAAACGAGGTGGGCCGGCAGCGCCAGAGTCGCGAGGCCGGGCCTATACACCCTCGAGCAACGCCAACACAACCAATCGCCGCCCGGCGGACGTTGATAACGACGACGAAGATATCCCGTTCTGACGAACGGCCACGGAATGCTCAACACGATGAGGGCATGGTTCAAACTTCCAGGAAACCGCTCCCTCTTCGTGACGCGACAGTCGATTTCGAGATGAAGCTTTGATTTTCAGGCTGGCTGAGCGGCGGATTTCGACCTTCGCTTCGCGACGCCTTATTTCAGGAGTGTGTGCGATATGGCCAAGATGACCGACAAGAAACCGGCCAAGGCCAAGCCGAAGGTCAAGGCCAAGACGACGAAGGCGAAGAAGACGACGAGCGATGCCCATGCCAAGGCCGCCAGCGCCGTGGCGCCGGTCGTTCGCCAGCCGGGCGTTGAACGCCGCAAGAATCATCCGACCCGCTCGAAGGACGGCCACATGCAGGTCTTGTTGACCCATGTGGTTCCTCACTTCGGCCAGCCTGGCGACCTCGTCAAGGTTCGTCCCGGCTTTGCCCGCAACTACTTGCTTCCCCAGGGATTGGCCACGTTTGCGACCCCGCACAATTTGCGGATCGTCGAGAAGCACCGCCAGCGGCTGCGTGAGCTCGAAGAGGCTCGTCGTGCCGACCTGGTGAACCTCGCCGCTCAGATCGCTCAGCGCTCGATCACGATCGAAGCCAACGCCAACGCCGAAGGCCACCTCTACGGCTCGGTCAACGCCGATCAGATTGCCGCCGCCCTGCGGGCCGACAATTTCCCGATCGACACCGACCACGTGAAGATCGAGGGGCCGTTGAAGGAGCTCGGCCTCTACACCATCAAGCTCCACCTCGGCCAGGACGTCACGACCGAGGTCAAGCTCTGGGTCGTCCCGACCCATACCGAAGAGACGGCCTCCTGAGATCAGGAACCCGTTCGTCATCTTCTCGAAAGTACACCCTCCGCCTCGCTTTCAGGTCCGCCTGGAAGCGAGGCGGTTGCGTTCTGCCACCTGCCTTTACAGCAGGCGGCCGACCCGGGAAATGAGGGCTTTTTTTGATGGGCAAACCGGGGTATGGCCGATACGATTGTTCAGACACAACGCCCGGGCTGGTGAGCCGATCGACATCTTGAGGCCGCCTCTCCCACAAAGGAGTCGCTTACCGCCGGGCCGATCGCACGTTCCAATTTGGTCGACCCCGGTTCGCAGGGAGCTCCGCCGGATCATGCCTCCCCTCTCCAACGGCAATGGCAACCCACAAGGCCGCTCTTCCAAGCCCGATAACGCTTCACTGCTCGACCGCCTTCCTCCCCAAAACCTCGAGGCCGAGCAGGGAGTCATCGCGGCGGTCCTCCTCGACAACGAGGTTCTTCACGACGTCGTCTCCAAGGTCAGGGTCGAGGATTTCTACCGCGAGAGCCACCAGACGATCTTCCGGGTGATTCGCGACCTTTACGACGAAGGCAAGGCGATCGACATGATCACCTTGCCTGATGAGTTGGAGCGGCGAGGAGAGCTCAAGGCGGTCGGCGGGATTGAAGCCTTCGCTGACATTCTCTCGAGTGTGGCGCACGCGGCCAACGCCAAATACCACGCCGACATCGTCCGCGAAAAGTCCGTTCAACGGCGCCTGATCGAGTCGGCCAACGAGATTCTCCGCGACGGCTATTCGAACAACTTCACCGCAGAAGACCTGCTCGAGAAGGCCGAGCGGCTCGTCTTCAGCATTGCCGACGACCAAACGCAGGGGGACACCGTCGAGCTACGGTCGGTCGTCATGGAAGCCATGGACCGGATCATTGCCCGATCCGAGTCACGGCACCCGATCACCGGCACCGGTACCGGCTTCCTCGACCTCGATGATATGACCGGTGGATTCCAGGGAGGTCAGCTCATCATCGTCGCGGCCCGTCCGAGTATGGGTAAGACGGCGATCGCGCTGAACATCTGCGAGCATGCCGCCGTCAACCTTAAGGTTCCCGTTCTCTTCGTTAGCCTGGAAATGGGTCAAATCGAACTCGCCGAGCGCCTTCTTTGCTCTCGCTCCAGGGTCGATGGCCACAAGCTCCGCACCGGGCAAAACCTGGCACACCGCGACTTGACCCATCTGAGCAACGGCTTCAACGAGCTACGGGACTCTCCCCTCTTCATCGACGATACCCCTTCGCGAAACATGCTGCAGATCACAGCCAACGCCCGCCGCCTGAAATCAAGGCAGGACCTCGGCTTGATCGTGCTCGACTACATCCAGCTCGTCGATAGCGAAGAGACTCGCGACAGCCGTCAGGAGCAGATCGCCAAGATTAGCCGTCGTCTCAAGACCCTGGCCCGCGAAATCAAGGTTCCGGTGGTCGCGCTCTCTCAGCTCAACCGTGCCGTCGAAAACCGCGAAGACCGCCGCCCCCGCATGGCCGACCTTCGTGAGAGCGGTGCCATCGAGCAAGACGCCGACATGGTCTTGCTACTCCACCGCCCGGAATACTACGACCCCAACGATCAGCCCGGCATCGCCGAGCTCATCGTCGCCAAGAATCGTAACGGAGCCACCGGGACGGTGAAGCTCTCCTTCTTGAAAAACATCATGCGGTTCGAGAACCTGGCCTCGATCGCTGAACCAATCGATCCCGGTTCATTCTAGCCATCGTTGATTTGTGGCTTTGGCGGTTCAAAGAACGGTGGCAAAGACCTCTCGAGAGCCTCGATCTACTCGAAGCTCTCGAGAATGCGCCGGCACTCCTGAGCCAACACTTCCAGCCGGGCGTCCCCACTGACCAGCCGTTCCAAGGCACTCCGGTAGTACCAGAGCACGTCGTCTCGCCCAGCGTGAAAGAGCGACCACACGGCGCGGCCTTCGCCGAGGTCGAGTTCGATGCTTCGGAGATTATGCAGCTTGTCGGCAAGCGCCACGGCTCGAGCCTCAACCGGGGCGTTCGCGAGCACCTCGAGATGGTCTCGCTTGCGATCCATCCACGGACGAGGTCTCCCTTCCTCGTCCTTTTTTCGCTCGGAGCAAAAAGCCACCGTCTGGGCGACTTCGGCCCCAAAGGCCCCCGCAATCTCTTCGAGAGAGACCTCGGTATCTTCGACGAGGTCGTGCAGCAGGCCAGCAATGATCACGTTTTCCGCAAAGCCGAGTTGCCCGAGGATCAAGGCAACCCCCATCACGTGTTGAACGTAGGGGGTTTCACTTCCTCGGCGCTTCTGTCCGGCATGCCCCACAGCCGCCCAGCGCAAAGCTCGCTCGAGTCTGAGAGACATCAGGTTCGTATGCGTTTCCATTTCGCTTAGCAGTGCGTATGCCGCACCTCGCGAAGGAATCCCCGAACCTGCTGCGCGATCTCCGTTCGGTGGGTCAGGAAGCCCACATGGCCAGCCCCTTCCAGCGCCCGAAACTTGGCGCCGGCAATCGACGAGGCAAGAGCCTTCTGACGAGAAGGGGGAACGATCACATCACGCGTCCCCGCCAGGACCAGGGTCGAAGCCGCAATCCGCCAGAGACGATCCGAAACGTCGAACGATCCCAGGAGTCCGATTCTCTGAGCCATAACGCTCTGGTCCGTCTCCCAGCAGCGTTCGATGACGAAATCGGACAGAGGTCCAGGCTCGGGCTTTCCGCCATGGAGCAGGTTGAAGAACTGATTGACGAACCCATTGTCGGTCGGTAACGGGAACCGCTCGAGAACGCGACGAGCAATGGTCGCCCCCAGGCTGGTTCGGAATCGAGCCTCCGCGCCGTGGATAACCAGGGCTCCAACACGGCTCGGCTGCGATGCCGCCAACTCCAAGGCGACCGCACCTCCGAATGAGACGCCGAAGATGGCGGGACGCTCGAGGCCAAGCTGGTCGATCAGGAGTCCCAGGTCATTGGCAAGATCGCTGATGTCGCGAGCGGCCGGAGCTCCCCCCGGAAAGCGATCGCCACGCAGACCCGGCACGATCACATGATGCTGTCGAGCAAGTCGTGCCGCGAGGGGAGCCATGAGCTTCCATCCCCCGGCGAGGCCCGGAATCAAAACGATCGGGTCCCCTTCACCCCACTCGACAACGTCGACCCACTCTCCGCTTACACGAGCCTGACGCTGCTTTCCCTCATGAGCATAGGGGGACAACATCCAATCGGCTCGACGCCGCGCCGCGATCCGCATGAACCTACCCCCACATTCCGGCTTGAATCCAAAGTGGCCGCTACCAGTCGCCGGTTCCACCGTCCTCAAGCTATAAGCAGGTTGCGTACCTAACGGTCAAAACGCTTTGTAAATTCGTCTAATACACCCTCTCACTCCGAAATCGTTCCTTCCAAAGCCCCCTCGCTTCCCAAAACACCGTCAACGAACTGACGAAATCTCGGCGCCACCATGGCGAAAGAGGTAAAGACGGCAAATAAAGAGGGATCGACCGAAAAGAAAAAACCCTTCTCTTTGCCTATTTTCTCTAGTGTATTGAAAAACTGACCAAATCAACGGTATGGCGCTCCAACCACCACAAGGGGTGGCGAGGCCGCCTACCGCCGACGAAATCTCGCCGATCACTTCAATCCCTCCGGCACTAACGAGTTTTCGCTAACGAGATCCTTGCATTTCGTCGCCAACACGTTAGCTTTAAGTCGCGACACCTGAGACTTTCATCATTCGTGCACGAGCGACCTGGTCTCTATGGACCCCCGTCCCTCATCCCGCTCGTTCGATCCTGAACGAGGGTTGGATTTACCCCCGCAAGCCGGCACTTCGGCCGCATGGTCGATCCTGCGCTCGGGTCGTGTGCTGTTGATGGTGGCGGCGCTCACCGTCCTCGTCTATTCCGTCGCCGTTCTCTTCCTTGTTGCCTGGATGGGAGACATCGGGGTCCGTTGCTTCTTCACCATGGAGTTGAAGGAGTCGATTCCCAAGGACTACGTTTGGCAAAACACCCGCCCCCAGCGTGGCGATGAGCTCACGGCCATCGGTCCGGTCAAGATGACCAATTACACGGACTACATCCGCGCGATCCGAGGCTTCAGCGAACAAACGGAGAAGTGGGTCGACGTTCAGTGGATCGACCATGCCGACAAGAAGATCAAGTCGGCCAGAGCGCAGGTGCGCTATCGACCGCTGGGATCGTATATCTGGTCGCTGATCTGGTTCGTTCAGGAAATCCTGATCTTCGCCATTGGTGCCAGGGTCTTCTGGAAGCGCCCGCACGACGACTCCGCACGAGTCTTCTTCCTGCTTTGCATCGTGACCGTGGGAGCCTACATGGGGGGCTACCACTGGACGGAGATCGTGGTTGAGCCTCTGCTTATCTACCCGTTTGCCGCGTTCGCCCTTTTTGTGCCGGTCGTCAATCTCCACTTTTACTTCGTCTTTCCCCGGCTCAATCCGATCTTCGCGGCGCATCGCCGTAAGATCTTGGGGCTGCTCTACGGGTTCCCGCTGGCCTACCTCGGCATTCTCTGGGTTTGGATGCTCCGCTCCCGTTGGCTCGGCCTTCACTCCGGAGGGGAGCACGTTCAGTCCGCCTTGCAAGTCGTTCGCGCATTGGCGCTCGGCTACATCGCCGTGGCAGTGCTTCTCTTCGGTCTTTGCGTCTGGTGCATGGTCGCGAGCTTCCGGTCGGCACGGACCAGAACCGAGCAGAAGCAGGTGCAGTGGATTCTCGTGGCCACGGTCGTCTCAATTTTTCTCATCGCCTATTTGCTTTGGCAGGTCTGGTCCGACACCGCCACGCTGGGACGCGACAGCGCGGCCTGGCCGATGTTCGGCGTCTCCTTGCTCTACACGTCGGCCTATGCTTGGAGCATCACGCGCTACAAGCTGATGCTCGTTGAAGAGATTATCAATCGCCGAGGCGTCTACTTCGCAATCACGTTAACGGCTGGTCTGCTCTATTCGTGCATCTTGCTGTTCGGTGGCGCGGTCATTGGCGAACAGCTCTTCTCCGCGGGGCAGACCTGGCGGGGAGCACTCTTCGCGGTGGTCGCCGTCGTCCTGTTCCTGGTCCTTTCCGAGGTCGTTCGCGAGCGCTACCAGAAGGCGATCGACCGCCGCTTCCATCGCGAGAAATACCAGTTCGACCAGGCGATGCGCAAGATGCGCGTTGCGGTAGACAGCCTGGTCGATCGCAAGACGCTGGGGCATCGGCTACTCGAAGCGGCGGCCGACGTGCTCCGGCTCGAGTGGGGCGCGATCTACATCGGCGATGCGTCAGAAGGCCCCTTTCAGCTTGTCGCCAGCCAGGGGGTCGCGCCCGACGAGACGACACTTCGGGGAGACAACCCCCTGGTGGAACGTCTGCGCAGAAGTCCGTCGATCCGGCTCCCGCATGCCATGTCGCTTACGCCGGCTTCCGACCCGGCAACCGACGCCATGATCGCACTCGGAGGGGAGGCGGCCAGCGCCCTTGAGGCTGATGGCGAACTCGCGGGGCTACTCGTACTTGGTCCCAAGCGAAGTGGCATGCCCTACGAAGACGAGGAGATCGCGTTCCTGAGCGCCCTCAGCTCGATGGCCACGCTCACGCTCCGCTCGGCGGGAATTCAGCAGACTCTGGAAGACCTCAACCGGGAGCTCCGCGATAAGGTCAACAAGATCGCCGAACAGCAGCGGCGAATCCTCATCCTCCAAGATCAACTCACCGACCAGGGAGAGACCTCGCAACGTCCCGGGCCTCCCTTACGGCCCGAGGTCTTCGAGCAGATCAAAGGGTCGGGACCCGCGGTTCGCCGCATGATCGACCTGGCGCGCAAGGTTGCGGCCAGCCCCTCGGCTGTCTTGATTCGCGGCGAGAGCGGCACGGGCAAGGAACTCCTGGCCGAAGCGATCCATGCCGCTAGCCTCCGAGCCTCGCGACCGTTCGTGAAGGTCCACTGTGCGGCGCTCTCTCAGAGCCTGTTGGAGAGCGAACTCTTCGGACACGTCAAAGGGGCCTTCACGGGAGCCGACCGAGACCGCATCGGACGCTTCGAGCAGGCCAACGGCGGAACCCTCTTCCTGGATGAGATCGGCGACATCAACCTCGAGGTGCAGACCAAGCTGCTCCGCGTCCTTCAAGAGATGGCCTTCGAGCGCGTCGGCAGTTCTCAATCGCTCACAGTCGACGTCCGAATTCTGGCGGCCACCCATCAAGATCTTGAAGGATTGATTCGCGCGGGAAGATTCCGCGAAGACTTGTACTACCGCTTGAATGGATATGAGCTGCTTCTTCCGCCCTGTCTCTTATACACATCTAGATGTGTATAAGAGACAGGATCGCCTCAACGTGATCAGCGTCCAAACTCCTCCGCTACGGGATCGAAAGGACGACATCTTCGAGCTTGCCGTGCATTTCCTTGGTCAGCACGCGCGGCGGGTGGGCAAGACGGTGACCCACCTTGATGATGAGACCGTTGAAGCCCTTGTCGCCCATGACTGGCCCGGCAACATCCGCGAGCTTGAAAATGTGATTGAGCGTGCGGTCGTCCTCGCGGAAGGACCGGCGGTGACACGGGCTGATCTTCCTCCGGAAGTCCGTCAACCCGCCCGGCGCAAACTTCGCGCGACGGTTAGATCCACGACGACAACCGCAGCGACGACATCGCGACCGAAGCCCCAGGCCGGTTCAACCTGGTCCGAGCCCACGTCGAATGCCAGCGAAGAAGGTTGGGACGCCGAATACGTTGCGTTCGAGCGTCAACGGCTGGTCGACGCCCTCGACGAAGCCCGCGGCAACAAGAGCGAAGCCGCCAGGCTCCTCGGCATGCCCAGAAGCACCCTGTGCAGCAAACTCAAGAAGCACGGCTTGCTTTGACGCGGATATCGCCCGCTCACGGGTGGCATCGATCTTCGCGCCATTAATTATTCGTGGATTCCACGTTCAGGAGAGCCGTGGCTCCCCCCTCGTCGATCACAAGGGTATTCAGCAGTCCCCCCCGAATTGCCGCCAGCGCGGCCCGGGAACGGTCGGCACCGGCCAGGACGCCAACTCTCTTGGGAATGTCTCGGAGCCGATCGAGCTCAAGGCTGATGACTCTTCGTTGGTACGGGGTTGGGCATTCTCCGCCTCGAACGTCATAGAAACGTCCCAGAATCTCACCGATGGCTCCCGCGTTTCGCAGAGCCTCAATGTCCGACGGCCCCAGGACATTCCGTTCCAGAAACACCGAGTTCTCAAGCGTCCCGACACCCACCAGGGCAAGGTCGGCATGGGTGAAGCTCTTCATAACCCGCTGGATCTGGTCGAGTCCCAAAAGCTTTCCCACGGTATCGGGGTCGGGCAAGATCGCGGGGCTATTCAAGGTGAGAAACGTTCCGTGCCAACGCTGGGCGAGCGTACGTCCTAATTCCACGGCATCATAGGGACCGGGGCTCGAGTCGATATTTCCCATCGCCTGAGCCATCGTGATTCCCTGCACTCCTTCTTCAGGCTGCATATGTTCAATCAAGGCTTGCAAGGTCCGGCCACCGGCGATGGCCACAATGCTCGACGACTTCAACCAGCTCGACACCACACGGGCGGCAAAGTAGCCCGTGGTCTGACGCAGATCCTTAATTTTCAGCCCGGGAACCGAGCGGATCACGACCGAGTCGACACCAAACCTGGTGCGTAATTGCTCTTCGAGCGCCGAGTTACGGGGGTCATACTCCGAAACCGTGATCCGTACCAGGCCCCGTTCCCGGGCAAGAGCGAGCATCCTCGAAACCTTCGCCTGCGAGACATTGACGAACTTGCCGATCTCCGCCTGCGGCAACCCATCCAGGTAGTAGAGCCGAGCCGCCAGAATGAGCTGATCGTCGCTGTAGGGCTGTCGTGTCATGATGAGCAAAGGATTTTCAAAAAGTACTCGGGCTCATCGTAGCGGCTTGAGAGTCTCTTTCTCAAGCCCGCCAGGGCCGACTAATGGGCAGAGCCGTCTCGAAGATGCGATGCCCCTCTCCAGTCTCGCGACTCTCAGTGCCTGCCGCGAACCTCTGCGTGCTCACATAACACGGGGCAACCCGTGTACGTCCTACACACGTGGATGGTCGTCAACAAAAATAACAACGCCCACGGAACGATTCGCATAAAGCAAAGCTCCATGGACGTCATTTTTCAAGGCCGATCATGTGAGCCAATGCCGATTCCACGAAGGACAGGGGCCTGGGTAATCGCCAGGCCTCTTCCGGCCATGGTCCCAATGATAGGTTGGAGAAGATTCACTTGGGCTTGGCCGTCTCAAGAGGGAGCAGCTTCATGCTGACGGTGCTGTCGGTTATCTGGGTGAATTCTTTATCCTGGATCTTACCGACTTGTTCAAGCTTTTCATTGAGACTGGAGGAGGTCAAGCGTCCGACGGCATTGTCGAAGGAAATTTCCCCTTTGGAGGCCTGGGACTGAATCTTGAACGGAACGTCGACACCGGGGACGGACTGGAGGGTGAACTTGGCGTCGATTCCAATCTTGGCCATACCATTTTCAGGAGACTCGCCTTCAAAGCGATAGGTCTTGGCGAGAACCATCGAGCCCAGGGGCGGGGCGGGGATCTTGACTTCCTGGGTCCAGCTCTTTCCCGTCGAGATCTCTTCCTTGGGAAGGATGACGCTCGACTGGGTGATCATCGTCTTCAGCCCCTCCTCCGAGAAAATCTGGTCAGCCCCACCCGCGGCGCCCCCGAGTTCCTTCAGAATGCGTGCAACGTTTTGAGGAACCTTGACGTCGCTCAGGGCCCCTTGCGGATCCATCTTGAAGCTGAAGGGCTTTCCGACCAGAACCTTGAACAGCGTTTTCAGTGGATTCCCTTCCCCCTTTTCGTCTTTCGAGTCGAAGTCAATGCTTCCCTGGGGGGACTCGATTTTGATGCGAACGCGGTCGATGGTGTGCGTGAGGTTGGCTGATCCCTGGGACTCGACGTCCTTCACGGACCAGGTCAAATCCACCGTCTGGGTGAGAGTCACCTTGCTCACCTCAGCGCCCCCGGTGAGGACCGAGGTCACCCTCTTCTCGCTCATTTCATAACGCAGAGAGTCGCCGACCTTTAACTTCCAGCGTAGGTTGGCTCCCTGCGCGGTAGAGCCGACCAGCGCCGCGATTAGAGAAAGACTCCATCCCCACCTCGACAACAGCCCACTTCGCATGGCTCTTCCCCCCCTCCAGGGCCAGGCCCTCGGCTGAACCCTTGGGGGTCCAGCTCCCCTCCGTTTCTCCATGGCGGCCCAGCATATCCGGATTCGCGAATCCTCGCAAAGCCATCCCGCCTCATCACGCGGGGAGCCTGGATCAACCTAACGTGAAGTGGGCCAACGCAGATGAGACACCGACGGAATTCGCGATTGGTCAGTCGGCCGTCCCCGAGGGCTTTCTGCGAAGCAAAAGCAGAAGGGCGATGAAGTCGTATAACGCATGCGCAACCATGACCGTGAGCAGATTGCCGGTTCCGATCCAGACCGCGCCCAGGTAAGCCCCCAGGAGGCCGGCAATTACGATGTAGGTCAGGGAGATGGGATGCAACGCGCCGAAGAAAACGGCGGTCAAGAACAGACTTAGAGGAACCCCACATTGATGCTCGAGCGCCCCCTGGATGACCCCTCGGAAAAGGAGTTCTTCGCCGATTCCCGCCGCCAGAGCCAAAAGGACCAGGTCGGACGTCGGCCGGCCGTGGAGCAGGGGGGCGATTGTCTCGTCGAAGATCTCCTTGATCCGCGCGAGGGGGCCATACGGCCACCGCAATCCTGCCAGGAGAAGCAAAACCATCGGCAGAGCGGCCAGGGCTCCGTCGCTCAAGGCCCGTGGCTCCCAGGCAAACTTCGAAAACGGGTCTTGCCCGAAGAGATTACCGAGAACCAGGGCTAATGGAGCCAACCCCGCCTCGAAGAGGAGCGTGATCACCATCATGCTCCCCTGGTCCGTAGGAAAGGGCTCCCCCGTATCCGTCTCATCGTCGAGTGCCAACGGGCATTCTCCTTCAGTCCTGGTCAGGCAGGACCCGCCTCGGTCGCGAACGTGCTCTGATAGACTCTAGCACCTCGCTCGCAACCTGAAGAGGAATGCTTTTCGCAACCGTGTGAACGGCCACGACGAAAACGGAACGCTTGCGGGATTTCCTCTCAATCCCCCTTATCCTTGGCGATTGCCGCCACACGTGCTCCGGTGACGCGAAGGTAATCCGCGGGGGCCAGAAACACCTGGAGTCCGCGCATCCCGGCCGAGATCGAAATCACGTCGAAGAGTTCGATCGTCTCATCCGCAATCACTGGGTACGGCTTCTTGCAAGCCAAGGCTGTCACCGCGCCCCGGACATAACCTGTTAACGGCTCAACCTCTTTCAAGGAGACCAGGTCCACCTTCTTGTCGGCCGTTTCTCGAGCCAGGCATTTCAAGTCGAGGGCCGCATTGCCTGGTACCACCGCCAGACAAATGCCTTGCTTCTCTCCGCGAGCGACGAGAGTCTTGAAAACCTGCTCGGCGGGAAGGCCCACCTTGAGCGCCACGGACTCCGCCGCGAGGTCGTCAGGGTCCACTTCATAAGTTCGCAACTCGTAGGGAATTCCCAAGCGATCCAGGAGCCGCACCGCATTTGTCTTTCCCATAAAGCGCTGTCTTGTCCCAAGATTTCCAGAGATCTCGCTTCTCGCCCGTTCCAAAATCGGTCGCCCCCGCCGGCCTCTGTGCCCTGGACGGGGAGACTCGAGCGGCGCGTCCCATCGTGAGCAGCCTTCAAGTTCGTAAGGCCCACAACCAGACGATGAAGCGATACATCAACGCAACGTTGAAATGCACGGCCATGATGACCGTATCAGCAACTCCCATGCCCCCCGCCCGACACCGTTTCCAAAGGATCGTGAGGTACGGCCTCAGCAACAAGCGAAGCCTCACCACGATCATGCAATAATCATTATAAATCAGGATTTTTCGGTTTATTCATTCCAAGGAATCACCTATATGATAGGCACGATTTTCTGGCAACGGCCGAAGAGTCGCGCATGGAAATGGTCCGACCATGACAAAAAGGGGGCGAGGGGAAGCCATCTCCTCCCTCGCCCCGATCGAAAGCCAACCTTCGAATCATCGAAGGTCAGGGATGTTCGGGGCCATCTTTCGGCGCCATGAACACGTCACGGTGCGGGAACTTCTCGAAGAGTTCCGCGGGTTTGCTGAAGTTGGTCGCCAAGACGTCGACGGGGTTACCGGCAATCCACTGCGAGAGGTCGATGGTCTCGTAGACGCCGGTGTTGAACCCGATCAAGACGCGGCATGACTTGTCGCCAACGTTCTCGATGGAATGGCCGTACCCTTGAGGAATGTAGGCAACATCTCCCTTGGCCAGCGTCTCGGTGCGATATCGGCCATTCGAGCCGAACATGGTGACGCGGATATCTCCCTCGATCACGTACTGCCATTCATCGGCCGTCGGATGCCAATGCAGCTCGCGAAGGGCGCCGGGGTCGAGGTCGAGGATCACTCCAGTGACGGTCTTTGAGATCGGGAACGTCTTGGAATCCACGCGCCACTCGCGCCCGCCCTTGTAAATGCGGTGTGGCGTCTGCGCAAGAAGCCGATACTTGTGAGTGAGAGGGGGAAGTTTCAACCCTTGGAGGGGAACCGCCGGCTCCTTCGGCGGGAGGGCTCCGCGAGCGAAGTAAACTTCCTCCTTGGGGAATCCATCAAAGGCAGACTCGGGCAGGCCGAAATTCTTGGCCAGGAGCGCCTTCGGCACATGCCCCAGCCAGTCGGTGATGCTGAACGTGCCGAACTCCGAGAAATAGCCATTGTCGAAAATGAGAATGAAATGGCAGGGCTTGTCCCCAAGGCATTCGAGCATATGGCCATGGCCTCGCGGGAAGTACCAAACGTCTCCGGGCTCGAAGTCGTTGGTCTCAGCGGGTCCCTCCGGCGAAATGACCGTCGTGCGGACGTTCCCTTCGATCACGAAAGCCCACTCGGCGGCCGTGGCATGCCAGTGCAGTTCGCGCATGGCGCCAGGCTCGATCTTCATGGAGACCCCCGCGATTCCCTTGGAGATCGGCAACTGAACGACCGTGGCCTCCTTGCCGTAACTATTGCCGATGACCTTCCCTTCCGACTTCTCAAGTTCAAACTTGAAGGTCGGAAGTTCCTTGCCGGAGAGCAGCGGGTCGGGCACGTTGTTCATGAAGCTGGGATCGCCGGCAACCGCTTCTCTGGTTCCGCTCATGGCCGCAGCGGCGGCCGCGAACGCCGCTGCTCCCGCCAGAAACTCTCTGCGCTGAAAGTCGGACATTAAATCACCTATTTTTGAGGACATCATCTTGATGTCGGGCGTATCGGATCTCTACCTGTCGCCGAAAGAAGCTCCACGTCGCGGCGCGGAAGCGCGAGCGATCAGAGCTTGAGCATAAAGGCAACGATGTCAGCCTTCTCCTGATCGGAGAGCTTCAACTCCAGGATCAGGTTGAAGAAGTCAACCGTGTCTTCCAGGGTAAGCAGACGCCCGTCATGGAAATAGGGGGGAGACTCCTTGATACCTCGCAGAGGGAACGTCTTGATGGGACCTTGCGTGGAAGCCACCAGGCCGTTGGTGGCCTGCGTCTTGTAGAAGCGCTCGACCTGGAGGTCGTGCATCGAGTTGTCCGTGTAGTAAGGAGCCGGGTGGCAGGTCGAGCAAAGCGCTTTGCCGAAGAAGAGATTCTGCCCCCGCATCTCGGCGGAGTCCGCGGCGAACTTCTTGGGGCTGAGCTTGCCATCGATCCCTAGATCAGGAGCCGGCGGAAAGCTGAGCAGGTTCTGGAACTCCGCCATGAAGTGAACCTGGCTACCTCGCTCGAGCGGGTTGATTCCTTTGGCCGACGCCGAGACCTGATCCCCATCGAAGTAGGCGGCCCGCTGTTCAAATTCCGTAAAGTCCTCAACGGTCTTGAGCCCTCGTTGGGAACCGAAGAGCCGCTGGATGTTGAGACCCCGCAGGCTCACCGTATCAATCCGGCGGCGATGCGATTGCGGCCGGATGTCTCCCACAAGATGGGTCGCTCCCGACGTATGACCGTTGACGTGGCAATCGAAGCAGGTCACTCCTCGCATGCCATCGGCCTTATCCGTCTTGCGATCCGCCGTCGCGTTGAACTGCTGTTGCGGGAACTGCGTAACGAGCAGCCGCAAACCTTCCAGATCCTTGGCGTTCAGGATTCCCGCGAAGATCTCCTGGAAGTTCTCCTCGGTTACCACCTTGCCCTGCGAGACATCCCCCAGGTCCAGTCGGGTCGTCAGAAAGATCGCTGGGGGAAACTCAGGAAGGAAGTGGTCGGGCAGGTCGAAGTCGAGGTCGAAACGCTCGAGCCGAGGCAAAAGCTTGATTTCTTCCTGAGGAAAGACCATGCCGCCAACCTCGTGGTGGGGGTGTGGCAAGGGCAGGAATCCTTTCGGAAAGAGATCCTTTTCGCGGATCTCTTCGGCCGTAAGCTCGGACAGCGACTCCCAACTATTCCCCTCCGGCAGCTTGACCGTCTGGCCGATAGGAATCGGCTTGCCACGGGTCATCTTGATGTGGTCGCTGACACGCTTCGAAAGATCGTAGCGTTCATGAAGCATCCGCTGCTGCCGAGCGGCGATCCCCGCCTTGGCGGCCTTATCCTTGGCCTTCATCCCCTCGAACGTCTCCTTACCGAGCAGCGTCGGGCTAACCTGGTCATAGCTGGACGGCGCTGAACCAGGCTTGGTCTGTCCCTCCGCCAGGCGATGAGTGAGGACACCCACACCCATTGCTGAGACGCATAGGAGGGCCCAAAACCATCGGCGCCGGCCCCGTTTGAGCGCGCGGTCCTTCATGGAAACGTCGTACATTTGATCTCCCCGCTGCCGAGCAGTAAGAAATGGGTTGAAGCGGCCAAGGCCTCAAGTGCTTACGACGAGCGTGTGACACAGGCCGAGGTGACTCAGTCTCCCGAGCATCTCGCACGTTGCATGCCGGGGTTCCTCCTCGGCCTGCGTCGGATCACTCTCATTAGATCGAGTGGCCATCCATTTACAACCGGCCGTCCAGCGATTTTCGAGGTCACCCCAGCGGGAAGGGTGGACCTCCAACGGCCCTCGGTTTCCGGGCCCAACCCGGACAGGTCGTCGCAGCGACTTCTCGCGACCGGGCCTGGACCTCGTCAAAATCCATCGTACTGCGGGTCGGTGGTCAGACGGTCGAGACGTGAGGATTCCACCGCTCGCTCACGAGCGTGATGATGAGCGAAAGGATCGCGCATCCGGCCATCGTGAAGGCCATTGGTCGAGGACTTCCGTCGTGAAAGAGGCCGACGAGAGCTCCGGTGCCGGCACCGATGGAGAACTGAAGCATACCCAGAAGTGCGGAGGCAACCCCGGCCCGCTCGGGGAAGGGGGCCATAACCGCGGCGGTCGCATTCGGAAGAATCAGGCCGACCGTCGCCAGGCACATGAAGATAACCAGGAAGAAGGCGGGATAACCGCCCAGGCCGGTCCACGCCAAGACCGGTAACAACAAGGCCGTCGCGGCGTTAACCAATGACGCCACGCGAAGAATCGCGTGAGTGTCATACCGGCGGGTCAGCCACCGGTTGACCTGTGCAGCGCCGATCAGTCCCACGGCATTGCTCGCGAAGATCAGGCTAAAAGCCATGGGTGAAAGCTTATAGAACTGCATGAACAGTGATGGGGCCGAAGCCACGTAAGCAAAGATAAGCCCCAGCGCCAGGCTGACCGGCCCGGCGTAGCCGATGAAACGGCGGTCGACGATGAGTGAGCCGTAGTGGCCGAAGATCGTGCCGATCGCGTCCCGGTTGCGACGCGACGGCGGATGAGTCTCCGGAAGATCGAGCGCAACGGCTACGCCGCAGAGGCTGGCAAAACCTGCAAGGGCCCAGAAAATCGATCCCCAACTGCCCATCCGCATCAGCCAGCCTCCCACGGAGGGAGAAATGATCGGAGCAATGCCGATGACCAGCATGAGCATCGAGTAGACCCGCGAGGAGTCTGCCTCCTCAAACGAGTCTCGAACCACGGCGCGAGCGATGACCATGCCGGTCGCCCCCGCCAACCCCATGATGAAACGCGCCAGGATCAACGACTCAATCGAGCGAGCAAAAGCACAAACAACAGAGGCCACCGCAAACGCGGCGCATCCGTAGAGCAACGGAATCCGCCTGCCAAGGCGGTCGGAAATCGGACCGCAAATCAACTGGCCGACCGCAAGTCCCGCCAGAAACAGGGAGAGCGTCAATTGCATCGCTCCCCCCTGAGCTTTCAGGTCTTGCTCGATCTGCGGGAACGCCGGCAGGTACATGTCGATCCCGAGCGGTCCAAAGGCATCCAAGAGACCCAGCAACAGGATGAACCGAAGACTGGTATTTCGAATGATCTTTTCATCGTGGGCAGGAGCCAAAGTCGCCATTTGATCTGAGGTCATGAAGGGAGCCTCGGGGCGAGGGGACGAACCAGAAGGTGGTAGGCCAACAAGAAGGCGGTAGGCCAACAGGCGGACTCAGGGGGAATCTTAGGATCCAGGGCAAGACATCATGAACCATAGCAGTAAGACCAAAATATCTCACACAAGCACTTCATTACAACTCAACCGAACGCAGGCAGGGACTCCCACACACCATGGCGCGTGGCGTCCCCTCCGCGACGAAGATGTATTCGGATGGAAACGAAACAAGGACCAGGCGGAATGGGGATAGGAACTTACAGAAGCGGAGGATCAAGAACCAATGACAACACAACCAAAATCATTCATGCCAACGATCGCCGATCGAATTTCTTCCGGAAAGCCATCGGCGCAATCCAGGCACGACTCGGGACAAAACCAAGATCAGACCAGTTCCCCACGCATCACCGTCACGGCCTGGCCGGATAGCGAGACGCGGGGGCCGCGGACCTGGATGCGAAGGACACCTCCTCGCGGGGAAGCTTGGTAGGCTGTGAGATCGGTTTTGCCGAGGCGGTCGGCCCAGTAGGGACCTAGACAACAATGCGCGGAGCCGCAAACGGGGTCTTCGTCCACGCCGAGACGAGGGGCGAAGAACCGAGAGACGAAGTCGAACTCCGAGGTCTTCGAGCGCCCCGTGACGATCAAACCCCGCACGGGAATCGCGGCAATCCGCCCGAAATCCGGCTTGAGAGAACGGACGACATCTTCAGACTCGACCTCGGCCAAGGCGTCAAACTCGTTGAGCGCCGCGACGTGAACCGGCGCGTTGATCGCCTCGGAAACGATCTCGCGGGCGAGAGGAGCGTCGCCAATGGGCTTGCTAGGAAAGTCGAGCGTGATCCAACCATCTTGGCGGGTTGCCGTCAGCAGGCCGCTCCGCGTCTGGAACCGGGCAGGGGCGCCGGCAGGGATATGACCGTCTTCCCAAAGCACGTGAGACGCCGCCAGGGTGGCGTGGCCGCAAAGGTCGACCTCGACGACCGGTGTGAACCAGCGCAGCCGAAAGCCATCTTCTTCCCGATAAAGAAACGAGGTCTCGGAGAGATTCATCTCCCGCGCCACATCTTGCATCCAACGTTCATCGCGAGGTTCTGGCAAAACGCAGACGGCCGCCGGATTGCCCGCAAAGGGACGGTTGGTAAACGCATCGACCTGGACGATCGTCTGTGGCACGAGTGAGTTCCTCACGAGGCAAGCTTGGCGTCCCTGGGACGAGCATCGTCGAATCGACCAGAGTCAACACCCACGAATTTCACTCGGATCCGCTGTGGGCAGCGTCTATCATCAAGGACGTCGAGCATGTTAGCGGATGGCGACGAGAGTGTCGACGACCTGAGGCTCTTGGGCGCCGCGTGATTCCCAGCTAAACTGACCCTCTATGACACCCGCCAACGAAACACCGAAGTCTCCCACCCGCCTGACACCACGCGTGAAGGTCTGGTTCGAGGTGGAAGGGGGCTTCAGCTTCGGATACGGCCTGATCGCGATCTTGGAGGCCGTGGACCGCGTCGGATCCATCAAGCAAGCGGCCGTGGAGCTTGGGCAGAGTTATCGTCACATCTGGGGACGCGTCAAGCAGGCCGAGCAGGCCCTGGGCACCCCCTTGGTCGTCACCCACGTCGGAGGGCAGGGGCCGCAGCGCAGTGAACTCACCGAGGAAGCCCGGCAACTCATCACCGAGTTCCTCAGCCTTCGAAGCCGTATGGTCGACGCCATGGAGAGCCGGCACAGCCCGCAAGCCCGACCCGGGTGACCACGGTCCTCAACGCGGAGTTCTCTTCGAAATAAGCCGGGGTAGCAAGGATCGGATTCCTCGCTACCCCGGCGTGTTTTTCAGATTGGCCGCCCTCAGAGGGCGGGCTTAGCGGCTGGTCGTGTTGCCTCCGGGTCCCTCAGCCAGACTGATGGACCGGCGCTGGAGGTCGTTGCGGCGAACGATGTAGAATTGCAAGTTCGCCGACTGTGCGACTTCAGGCTGACGCAGAATGAAGAGGATGTTGTCAGGCCGGATCGTCTCCCAATGGCGTTGTCCGACGTTCAGACCGACAAGGATGTCCCCCTTCTGGATCTGCGCCTGGGCTCCCGGCCCCCCTGGCAGCACGGCTTGAATATAAAGGCCGCCACGAAGCTTGGGGGATGCCGCCTTCACGTACTCCGGCGTGACCGGCGTCGTCTTAAGACCGAGGAGCCGCCAAACCTGCTCGTCAGCATCGGGAGTGGTGGGGGCCGCCCCCTTGTTCAACGGTCGAGGCTCGATGTTCAAAGCCTGCTCTTGTCCAGCGCGACGGATCAAGACCCGTGCCTGATGACCGGCGGGAACGTCGAGCAGGCCGCGCTCGATGTCGATCGGCGTCCTGACCCCGAACTCGCCCACCTTAACAACCTGGTCGCCCGACCGAAATCCTCCGGCCTCCGCGGGGCTGCCGGCGGGGACTTCCAGCAGAATGACCTTGCGCTCCGGGCTATTTTGCGTCTCACCGGCGACCAACCCATGCCAGGTCGCCGTGAGACGGCGAGTGCTCATCATCTCGACGGTCGCCCGCTTCACATCGTCAATGGGCAAGGCGAAACCGATTCCCTGGGCACCGGCTCGAACCGCGACATTGATTCCGATGAGCTCCCCTTCGATGTTGATCAGGGGCCCGCCCGAATTTCCGGGGTTGATGCACGCGTCCGTCTGGATGAGGTTCCGGTACACTTGCTCGTCAGACAACGTTACGTTTCGGTTCAACGCACTGACGATCCCCACGGAGACCGTGTTCTCATAACCGAACGCATTGCCGATGGTGATCACGCTCTCGCCAACCATCAGGTCGGCCGATGAACCCACCGCAATGGCGGGGAGTGGACGCCCGGCATCGACCTTCAAGACCGCGAGGTCGAGCGTCTCATCATGCTGAAGCAGACGTGCGGGATAAGCAGTACCATCCGCGAGATGGACCTCAATTCCCTGCACCTTGTCGACCACGTGGTGGTTCGTCAGGATGAATCCGCGGCCGTCGAGGATCACCCCTGTGCCCATTCCATTCACGCGAGGTCGTTGGTTCTCCTCCGGAGTGAACGGCCATCGGCTGGTTGATGCGGCTTTCTTCTCGCTAGAGATGCTGACAACGCTCGGCTGAACCTTCTGCACGGCCTCGACCACGGGGGTCTTGCGTGAGACGGCCCAAGCAGAACGGCTTGATCCTCCTGCGATCAGCGTGAAAGCTATGATCACCACGATCCCTGGTCGTTCCCATCCTCGTCGCAACACAGGCAGTGGCACGGTGGTGGTCCCCACATTTGGGAATGACGGGTCTCGGTCCTCGCCTCGATCGAATCGCCGGAAGGGCTTGCTTCGGCTCTGCAAACCCACACCCGCGAAACGACCCGTTGACCGACAGACCTGCGATGAATCGATCCCTCAGCGCCTCATCGGCGTAGTTCCGTCCTGGTTTGGATCGGTTGCCCCAATTCCCAGCTTGAGGGGAGACAACCGGTTTTAACCCATCCTTCCTATTCCTCCTAATTCTCAGTAAACCTTCTCCAAATTAACAGGAGTCGGGTTACACGGCTTACAATGATTCGTAACGTTCAAAATTGACGACTTGCTGGTAGGAGATAACGATTGCGTTCGTTGACAGCATGCGGTCGAGGCCGTTAGGCTCAGCGGCATCAACCGGCCCTGCCGGGAAGGTCAACATGGAATCCCGACCGCCGGAGAGTGATCATGGCTGAGAAATCGCGCAAGCGGGTGATGCTCGAAACGAGCCTCGCCGAGGATCCCACCGACACGTTTCTGCGTTACGGCCTGGCCCTACAATGTCTCCGCGACGGAGATACCGAGGAAGGGCGGGAGCGGCTGAGCGCCCTGATCAAGGATCATCCCGAAGACCAGGTCGCGGCTTACCAGCAGCTTGGCCAGTCGTATCTTGAGTCGGGAGACGTCGAACTCGCGAGCCAGACCTTGCGCACGGGCATTGAGAAAGCCCAAAAGCGAGGTGACTGGCATGCCGCGGGGGAGATGGAAGGTCTGCTTGCCCAAGCGGGCTGACCGGCATGACCACTAGACACAACCAGGACCTGCCTCTTTCCTTCGTCCCCCCGCGCGATCGGGAACGAACGCAGCCTCGCCCGACGGAGCCGTGATGCCCGCGATCTTCACCTTTCCCAACCGAATTCTCTTCGGAGCGGGTGCCCGTGCGTCGCTCGCTCCCGAACTCGCCGGGCTCGGTGTTGCGCGGCCGCTCGTCGTGACCGACCCAGGGCTTGAAGCCACCGGGATCGTCGCCGACGTCGTATCCACTTTGAACGATGCTTCCGTCTTCAGCGCGGTGCAGGCCAACCCCACCGAAGAAGACGTCCTTGCAGGGCTCGAACGCTATCAAACGCTGGGTTGCGATGGGATCATCGGGCTGGGGGGCGGGAGCGCCATCGACGCGGCCAAGGCCATTCGCCTTCTGGTCACACACCCCGGGCGCCTTGCCGACTACGACCTGACAACCGGCGGACAGCCCAAGATCACGGCGAACCTCCCCCCGATGGCCGCCGTGCCAACCACAGCCGGAACCGGCAGCGAGGCGGGGCGCGGAACTCTGATCCAGCTTCCCCAGACCGGACGCAAGACGATCGTTCTGAGCCCGTTTCTGCTCCCCACGGTTTCGATCTGCGATCCCGAACTCACCTACGGCCTCCCCGCCGTTCTGACCGCGGGAACCGGGATGGACGCTCTGACTCACTGCCTGGAAAGCTACCTCTCCACAACCTTCCACCCCATTTGCGATGGCATCGCCCTGGAAGGCCTACGGCAGATCTCGAAGGGTCTCGAGGCCGCTGTGCGCGACGGCGCCGACCACAAGGCTCGCGAGACGGTGATGATGGGAGCCCTTCTCGGAGGAATCAGCTTCCACAAAGGACTCGGAGTGGTCCATTCGCTTTCGCACGCGCTCGGATCCGAGGGGCGGATTCACCATGGAACTCTGAACGCGATCTTGCTGCCACACGCTCTCCGGTTCAATCGCGATGCGGCCCTTCCGCGTTTGGCCGAGCTCGCATCCCGGCTCGGCCTGGGGCGGGGGGGAGAGGGCCCCGCCCACCTGATCACCCTCACGGAACTGGTGCTCGCGCGATTGCCGCTGCCCCGCAAGCTTCGCAACGTCGAGGGCCTTCGCCACGATCGCATCAGCGAATACGCCCGCCTCGCCATGCTCGACCACTGCCACCACACCAATCCTCGCCCGTGCACTCAGCCCGACCTCGAGCAACTCCTCGAACGGGCATGGTGAATGGAACGGCTTTTCGCGGAACGAAATCCCCTTCAAAGGCACCCGCTCACCGGGAAAATCGGGGGACAATGCTCCTCTCGCGCCAACGCGATTCCCTCGAAGAACGGCATTTCACACAAATTCACCTAGATATTTTTGATGAATCAGTGCGCTTTGCTCGAAGTTTCGCGGACCACCGGCTCTCGATTCGAGCGAAGCGTGCCAATCACTTGATTGATGTCGCTGATCCCTTGCTCTTCAAGGGCGTGCACGACGTCATCAAGCATGCGATCGGCGCAGGTGGGATCGTAGAAATTGGCCGTACCCACCTGAATGGCCGAGGCGCCGGCCACCAGGAATTCGAGAGCATCGTCGGCCGTTGCAATTCCGCCGATACCGATGATCGGCAGCTTGGGGAGAGCACGAGCCACCTCCCAGACGATCCGAAGGGCAAGTGGTTTAATCGCGGGACCGCTCAAACCACCGATGTCGTTCGCAAGCACCGGCCGGCGCTTACGCCAGTTGACAACCATACCGCGGAAGGTGTTGACCAGGCTGACAGCGTCAGCCCCCCCTTCGGCAGCCGCGGCAGCAATGGAGACGACATCAGTGACATTGGGGGTTAGCTTCGCGATCACGGGAAGCGGACAGGCCGCGCGAACTCTTCGCACCAAACGCCCCACCGCCTGTGCGTCGATCCCCAGGTCAAGCCCATGGCTGACGTTGGGGCAGGAGACATTCAGTTCAACCGCATCGACCCCGGCCTCACCGCCGACCAGTTCCGCCAGCTCAACGAATTGATCCTCGTCCTCTCCGGCGACATTCACAATAACGGCCGTGCCAACCGTTCGGAGGTAGGGGAGATGGTGTTCCCGGAAGTAGGCGATACCGTCGTTATCGAGGCCGATCGCATTGAGCAGCCCCGAGTCGGTCTCCACGGTGCGAGGAGTGGGGTTGCCGGCTCGCGGGCGATAGGTCACCGTCTTGGGAATGACACCCCCCAAGCGCTCCAGCCGGACAAACGACGCCATCTCTCGGATATAGCCGAAGGTCCCTGACGCCACCAGGATTGGGTTCTTCAGCTCAAGACGCCCCAGTCGCACCCGCTGCTCGATCACAACCAAGTCTCCACCTATCGAACAATCGCTTGCTCAGCCGCCACGACTCGGACATCTTGCTTTCGCGGATCCTGTTTCGTGAAGGATCTTACGCGGAGTTCCCGCTTGCGAGATCTCGACAGTCCATGCGCGGCACCAGCCCCTTTGCCATCATCCCCCTTTCACTCCCCCTCGTCCACAGCACCTCACCTCGTCGGACCGATTCGGTCCTCGGTCATTCTTGGAGAAATCTCAGCAAATGCCAATGGCCCGTGAGAGTCCAAACAATGCCCAACTGGTCGCGATCGGTCGAGCAGAGCAGCCTCGATGACCTGCCTCGTGAAAAAAGCAGAGGGCGAGGAGGACCACGGAACCATCATAAAGAGATAAAATCCATCACTTCTTGGATTTTCGGTTCTTTTCATTTCTTTCTGCGAACTGCCTTCGATTTCGAGGCCACGCATTTTGCTGCTCATGGCCGATTCACGGATTGGTTTTCTTACCGACGTAACCGCATTTCTCCCGCCTGGGAAAGCCTCTTCACCAAAGAAAAGTGAGCGATCGCCCTTCAGCCTGTCCCTGTTCCAGGACAAAGGCAGGAAGAAGGAGCGAAAAACGAGAAATTAAGAACGGAGTTTCACAAATTCCTCCCGGTATGGACACATCGATCGAAATCGAAAATTCTTGTACTAGTCTTCTTGATGACGGACACTGGACGATGGCCAAAAATCGTCCTAAGGTCCATGAAAGGTATCTTGAACTGGCCAAACAAAGGCAGAGCAGAGGTAACGCCACACGATTGCTGACAGGGATGAGGCAATGAGAACCCACGGGTTGGACGGTCATGGAATTCCAACGTAACGTTGATTCGCTGCCCTTGTTCGTCTCCGCAGCGCTCTCGTTCGCGTTGGCCGTCCATGGTTTCCGGCGACGGGCCCGTTCCGTTTGCGCAGCCTTCGCGGCGACGATGGCCGGGGCCGGCGCATGGTCAATCGCCGGAGGCATGGAGCTTCTTTCGGTCGACGAGGCGACCAAGCGAACCTGGCTCTCGCTGGGATTGCTGGGAACGGCCATCACACAGGTGGCCTTTCTCGCGTTGGTGCTGGAGTACATTGGCAAGGGACGTTGGATCAGCACCAGGCGTCTCGCTCTCCTCGTATTCGAACCGGCGGCAACGGCCTTCGTGGCGTGGACCAACCCCTGGCATCATCTGTATTGGTCGAGTTTTCAGGTGGGCCAGGTCGGTAAGGTTTACGTTTCCGAGTTCTCTCCCGGACCCCTCTTCTGGACCGACGTCTTTTACAGCTATGCGCTGGGAGTCGTTCCTCTCTTCCTGCTCGTCCAGCAGGCCCGGCGTGCTCGGGGAATCTATCGCGGGCAGATCGGCCTGATGCTGGTTGCGGGTGTCATCCCGTGGGTGGTCCACTCGGCGGAGGTCGCGGGATTGCTGCCATTCCCCCGCTATGTGGACATCACGGCCGCCAGTTTCGTCCTCTCGGGCTTGTTCCTGCTGCCGGCCCTGACGCGATTCCAACTGCTCGACCTGAGTCCCGTGGCCAAGGACGCCGTCTTCCTGGGCATGGGAGACGCCGTGGTCGTGATCGATCCACTGGGTCGGGTTGCCGACATCAACCCGGCCGGGTTGACGCTCCTCGGCAATGACAGCCACGTCAACAGCATCGTAGGCCAGGCAGCCGTCGAGGTCTTTCGAGACTGGCCCGAGTTGCTGGGCCCCTTGCAGGAGTTAACCGACAAGATCTGGCAGTTCGAGTCGCATCATCAAGTGGGACAGACGGTCTGGTTCGACTCCCGCATGTGGTCTCTCGACGACCGAGGAGCACGGGTCGGAACCGTGCTGGTGCTTCGCGACGTGACCGATCGATGGCGGGCCAACCAGGTCTTGATCGAGGCCGCCGAAGCCTCGGAGGCCGCGAACCGCGCCAAGAGCCGGTTCCTCGCCAATATGAGTCACGAAGTGCGTACACCGATCACGGCGGTAATCGGCTACGCCGACATGCTTGTCGACCCCAAGCTGGAGGCGGTGGACCGGGGGATCGTTCTTCAGGCCCTTCGCCTCAACGGACGCCACCTCTTGCAAATCGTCGAGGACATTCTCGACCTCTCGAAGATCGAGGCGGGAAAGCTTGAGCTCGAGCTCGTGACGTGCGACCCCTGGAAACTCGTGCTGGAGGTCATCTCTCTGCTCGGCTTTCAGGCCAGTGGTAAAGGACTCCGGCTCACCGCCGAGCCTCGAGGGCTCATTCCACCGCAGATTCTCATCGACCCCACGCGGCTACGGCAGATTCTGATCAATCTCGTCGGCAACGCCATCAAGTTCACCCCGGCGACGGGACGGGTGACAATCCACCTCACCACGGAGATGGACACGGCCGACGGAGAACCTCGCCTGCGCTTCGAGGTTGAGGATGAAGGGATCGGGATCAGTGCGGAGCAAATTCGTCAGTTGTTCATTCCCTTTAGCCAGGCAGACCCCAGCACGGTCCGGAAATACGGGGGGACCGGACTGGGCCTCAGTATTTCCCAACAGCTTGCCACGGCGTTCGGAGGCACGATCGAGGTTCGCAGCCAGCCGGGCGTCGGGAGCTGCTTCATCGCCGAGTTCCCCGTGCGAGGGGCCATTGACCGTTCTCAATGGATCGAGGCCTCGGCACTCCCGAAGGTCGTGGACAAGGGAGGCCCCGCGCACGACGCCGGCACCCCGCGATTCTCCCGAACGCGGGTCCTTCTTGCCGACGACAACCCAGACGTGCGTAGAGTGCTAGTCTTCCAGCTCAAGCGCCTCGGCATCGACGTCGAGACCGCCACCGACGGTCGCGATGTCGTCACGAAGGCCCTCAAGACCTCGGTTGATCTCATCCTTATGGATATGCAAATGCCCGAGCTCAACGGCTATGGAGCCACGAGCGCCCTTCGCCAGAACGGATACACCGGGCCGATCATCGCCCTAACGGCAAGCGCCATGAGAGAGGATCGAGATCAGGCGCTTCGGGCGGGATGCAATGACTATCTTTCCAAGCCGATTGAGGTGAGCGAACTCGTCTCGGCCATCTCACGACATGTCGACCGGGCCAGAACGGCGCAGATGGCTGGTCCCGGAGTACACGCCATGCCTCATTCCACGTCATAGCTTCGAGGGAGTGGAACGACCTCGGAGAGTGTCTATCCTGGGCGTTGCGCATGGCATCAGGGCGGCAGAGGCAAGCGCCCAGGATCATCGACAGCGCAAGGCTCTCAGACCCCTCGCAACCGATCAACGTTTGCTCGCCGCCTTCGCTAACTGCTTCTTGTTGGCGGTTACAAAATCTTGCATCGCCTTGTTCTGCTGCGCGGCCACATCCTTGTCGACCGGGGAAGCCATCGTCCCTGAGGCCGGTTGGCCATCCCCGCAGCCACACAAGGGTGCGAGCGAGATCATCGGCGCAAACACCAGGAGACAGGCCCCAACAACCTGCGAGCGTCGCATCGAAAGCCTCGATTCCATTAGCAGCGAGTCAACCCAGTTCGGGGTAAATCCCAAGGTTGTACCCCGTTCGCGGAAATGCGGGACAAACTACAACTCGAATGCGATCGGCATTGTTGCCGATCTTCTCAGGTCCTACCGATGAGAATACCCCGGCGCAGAGGCCCCGGGGTATTCCTGACGTTTTCAATCATCAATACGAATCCGCGGAAACCGTCTCGCCACCGTCACGAGTTCCGAGGTTCCACCACGTCATTCGGTTGACCGAATCCTTGATGAACTTGACGCTCCCGTCAGTCATCAACACGTTGACGCCGCCGGAGTGAAAACTCGAGGCCGGCACAGCCCAAGACTGGTCCAAACCACACCCCGCACAACCAAACTCGCAGGACCCGAAAGAGTACTGCTTGTCATTCGGAGTCTGGATCGTCTGGAAGAGTGTGTATCCCCGGGCTCCGAACGCCCAAAGCTGCCCCTTATTGCTCTGGATGCTCTGCCCGGCGGCAAATGCCTGGGCACAAGCTTGCAGTCCTTGGAGAATGACGGCCGGGTTGGTCTCCGCGTCAAACAGCGTGGCGCCGGGATCGGTCACTCCCTGGGTGCTATTCCCACGGAAGTTGTTCGTCGCCGTCGGCTTGCCCGTGATCGACTCCGCGAAGGCAATCGTGTTCGTTGTGCCATCGACACAATCACGAATGCCATAGGGGACGAAATACGTGAACATCCCCGTGCTGCCCGAAGGGGCGCAAGCCGTGTTCACTCCGCCCCAGCAATTCGTCGTCATAAAATTGGTCGTGGTTCCGACCGACGCATAATAGTCGTTGATATTAGGACGACCTGCGTTGGTGTCGGAGGGGCACATAAACCCGTTGATCACCGTGTTGGCAACCGTGCTGTTGATGTAGTAGCACGGGTCGCCGTAGGGGTCGACACCCCACGAGAAGTTGGCGGAGGAATAAAGGGGCTGCTGTTCGAGATAGGGCAAGAGCTGGGCGTGGGCACTCCAACTACTCCAGATCAGGTCGCTGTCCCCAGGGCCGTTCTTCGGATTCTTGGATGCTCCCAGAGCAAAGACATTTTGAACGCTGTGATAGTTGTGCAGCGCCAGTCCGATCTGCTTGAGATTGTTGACGCACTGTGACCGCCGCGCGGCTTCTCGAGCCGCTTGCACGGCAGGCAAAAGCAACGCGATCAGCACCGCGATGATGGCAATGACCACCAGGAGTTCAATCAGCGTAAAGCCCCGACGGCTTGTGGCGGACATGAGGCTCTCCATCCTCTCCGAATGAAAAAAGTCCGAGACACTCTCATCGCTAACGCCAGTCCACGACGGATCTCCATTGATGATTCGTCGCGCGTTGAATAACGGATATGGGGGATTTCTTTATCTCAATAACAACGACAGGAAACCCCAGCCGGCTACTGCGACGGCTGACGTCGATCGCCCTTTAAAGGAGAACGATTCTTACGTGATTTCGAGACTTCGGATTTGGTTAAGGGAACTTATAAATTCTAGGCTTTGAATTTTTAGATCGTCAATGATTTCTAGCGTCGACTGATTGAGTTTCCTTCCGGACATACCCCTCCTGGCTCCTAAACATCAAGGGGTCGCCCGAAGTTCGGCCGCACTTACCCTAAATCAAATTCTACAATACACTTGCGAAACTACTAATTTCGTCTTTGAAAATTAGAAGACGCAAAAACTCAGCGAGTCCACCTTTCAAAACAACTAATCTTTACAAAGAATCTTAAGCGTTTTTTCGAAGTCGAAGCCCCTCCCAAGGCCACCGGCTGAGCCTGCCAATGGGTCAAGGCTTCGAAGCAATCAGGAAATTTCCCTGTGTCGATTTCGCGAAACTGTTTCGAAACGAACACAGGCCGACCGAGCGAAGACCCGGACGGCCTGGAGGCGAGATTTAACACCGAGGGAATGCAGAGATACTTACCGTGAGGGTAAGGCCTCTGGGGGAACGCCCGTGATCGTTCCGGCCTTGGCCTCTTCGAAATCGGCGAGCAAGCCGGGATCAAGGCTCGAGCGAGGCTCCGGACCCGGCTCGAACAGGATCGTCAGGTCGTCCACATCCCGATCGAGCCGACCTGAGATCATGTAAGGGCTGAGGGGGCTGAGGCACTTGGTCTTGGGGGAGATTCGATAGCCAGGAGGCAGCCAATGATCGATGTGGGGGAAACGGACGCACACACTCACTTCGGTCTCCGGGAGCCCTTCCAGTTGAAATCGTCCGTCCTTGTCGATCGGCGAACGAATCAGGCCTGGTGCGTTGGCTCCCGACGCCAAGACCATCGTCTTTGGCGGGATATTCCTACCGTCGGCGAAGATCACCCGGCCACGGAGTCGTCGCCCCGCCCTCACTTCAAGGTCCCCCACATCCACCGATGATCCATCCCTCTCGGTCTTGAAACGCCGAGGAATGACCACACCTCGGTCTTTCAGACTTCCCAGGGTGGCCCCGGCATCAAGCTCGCTGTCAGCGGAGACGTGCGTGAAATGGAACCGCCCCCCTGCGTCACTCCTAGAAGAGCGATCGCCGAGGAATTGCTCGACGCCGCGCTCCGTTTGCTGGAGTGCGATCGGAACATCGGCAAGCGGCTTTCCCTCGCGTAGGACGCGCCCCGTAACGGTGACTCCCTCGCCCAGTTTGAGGGGCAAGCGGACCTCGCCAGTGGCCTCGATCCTAAAGGCTCTCGGTGCCAGATTCGGAGCCTCCACACGCATCCAGAAATGATCGATCAGAATGGTCTCGGCCGTGAAGTCAAACATTCCGTCGGCGTCCGTCTTAATCTCATGCTGACGAACCACGATGTTCTGGGGCAACAACCGCGCTCCAACCACGGGCGAGCTGTCCGGCCCCACCACCTTACCGTGAACCCTTACGTTCTTTCGTGCTTTGGGAGGCTCGAGCCGACCGGTCAGCACTTCCTTATGGGGCTGTGAATGCGGTAGGCCAAACTGATCCTCAAGCACCCCTTCCAATGCGTCGAGCTCAAACTTCCCAACGAGGACGCCGTTCTTGTCGATCACGAAGGTTGACGGCCAACTCATCACCTCGTACGTTTCGCTCGAGCGTCCCGAGCCCTTCTCTCCGGGCTTATAAGGGTAAGGCCGCGTATCCTTACCCCCTTGGGGATGATCGATCAGTACGGGGAAGGGGAGGTCGCCCCCGTTCAAGTACGCTCCCTTGATCGGTTCGATGGCCTTGCGATACTCGTCAGCGGAAGCCACCGAGCCGTCGTGCAAAGCCAGAATGACCAGCGGCTTGTCGCGGAATCGCTTCTGAAGCTCCATCAGCCGAGGCATCGCGGCGACGCAGGGACCGCACCAGGTGGCCCAGAAGTCGAGCACCACGACTTTGCCGCGATGGTCGGCCAACTTGACCGGACGTCCCTCCAGGTTGTTCGCTTCGATCTCGAGCGCGGGACCTCCCACTGCGCGGACGCTTGCCAGGCTCTCGAGTCGAAAGTCGAGGTCGATTGGCTCATCCCCCTCCGGGACCTCTACGTCAACCACGCGCTGGGTCGTCGACGATCGAAATTCAAACCGGTATTTCCCCGTGGGCAATCGCACATCCAAATGCCTTTTGACATGATCGGGATCGTTCGCGTTCCCGTTCGGCAACATCCAGTTGAGCCACTCGACCCAGGGTTTTTCAGAAGCTCCTTTCGAGTAAACATACCAGTTCATGTAAGCTTTCGGGTCATCCTTGGGTGCCTCCGTCACGTAGCCTCGCACGAGCCTGGTCGGGCGCAGGGTGATGTCCAGTGGTTGGCTCAGGTCGGTGTCGGGTTTGAGAAAATGGACAGCCTGAAGCCGATAGTCGGACGACGCGAAATGGAGTTTCGTCTCACCCCCACCCGAAGATGAGAACGTGGCCACGAACTTTCCGTCAGAATCGGTACGCCCCGGTTTTTGCGAGCCAAGGGGAGCGGCCATCCACCAGCCTCCTTTGGCCACACGCACGATGTAGGCGCTATGCGTTCTTGCCACTTCTTCCTTGGACAAAGCATGGCCCTCACCGGCCCAAAGGATGGGCTCGTGGGGACGAATATCGTCAGGGCTGACGGGTTTCCACGCCCCGCCGGGGTCGCGAACCTCGAAGTACTTGAGCACCTCGCCCGGAGGTAGAATCTCCCCCTTGGCATTCCGGAAGGGTTCTTTGCATTCCCTGATATTTTCGGGACGGGGGTTATCCCAGGTATCTTGCATCGGCCTGGGATCGCTTCCAACCCAGACCTTGGCAAGGGGGCGCCCCTTGTCGTCGCGGGCGACGCCGTGGACGGTGAGGTTGGCCGGCCGCAAGGGGGGTGTTTTCTTGATCTCGGGCGCCGGCTTGACTTGAGCCTCTTCCGCCGATGGTCCCGATACCTCGCGCGTCGTCTCCAACTTGTGGACCGCGAACGCGACCGTGGCGATGCCCATGGCGACGACCGAACTCAACGCGAAAGCGTGTTTGAATTGAAGGGTTCCCATATCGCGCAAGACCTCCCGCGCCAGACCGGCACTCGCCGGCCCCGAGCCGGCCCCGACGGCCCAGCCACCTTGATTGGTGAACGCGAGCGCGGCCGAGACAGTTGCCTCAGCCCAGGCCACAGGGGCCGCTTGTGCGATGGAGGAGATTTCGGCAATGCCCAGGGCGGCAACGGCGGGAGCCAAACCGCGCCGGATCAGGCGCGACTTGAGCTTCTCGCGCCCTCGAGCTAATCGACTTTGAACGGTCCCGATCGGCCAGCCGAGTTGGACGGCCGCTTGTTCCTGCGTGAGTCCTTCGAGGTAGCAGAGAACCAAGGGAGTTCGAAACGACTCCGGGAGGCGTCCCAGCTCTTCGTCGAGTCCCGTCCACCGATCCGAGTCAACCGCGGGATTCGCGCGTTCCGCCAGGCGTTCAGCCGCGAGCGCACCGCCCCGCTGCTCGCGAACCCGGCGCCGGCCTCGGGCGACTCGTTCCTTGGCCGCGACCCGAAGCGCCACGGCGTGGAGCCAGCCGCCGATCGAGTCGACCCGACCGATCGCCCCCGCACGTCGAGCCAGGACGAGAAATGTCGCCTGGGCCGCATCTTGCGCGGCGTGCTCATCGCCGAGTACGCGTTGACAGGCCCGTAGGACCATGGCTCCATGACGGTCGACGATCGCCGCGAAAGCCGCTTCCGCCCCGTTGTCGGAACGCTCACGCGCCGCGAACCGCTCGAGCAAACGGCCGTCACTAACGCCGGCCGTCGCGCCCGCCCGAAACAGGACGTCCACCTGCTCAAGCAGGCTCCTGGTCGACTCGCCTGCCATTTCCTGGTTCCTCTTGCGTCGTCTTTACAGCAGAATGCCCACCGCCCCGCCGATTATTCCCGATTTTTCGAGCTATTTTTTTCTCGCCCGGAGACGCTCCGACAGCCCCTCGACAAACACGGTCTCTTCCGGCAAGCAGCGAGCCTTTTCCCCTACGATGACAGGGCTCGACCTCACGAAAAACACATTTGCTTCAATCGCTGATCCAAGATACTCTCACTCATCACTGATGGACCGACACGCTCACCGACTCGAGCGGTGGTTCATTCATCGAAGCTGGTCGTCGGTCACCACCTCGGGAAACCCTGCGAGTTTCCCATCCCCCCTTGGTCCGTGCGCCATGAACCTACTTCCTTGCGTCTGTCAGGGTTGCGGACACGAAAACCCGGTCGAATGGTCGCAGATTGGACGGGACATTTCCTGCGGCGGATGCGGAAGGTCTTTGAAGGTTCCTCCACCGATGGAAACCGTGGGGGAAGCAGGCCCTGCGCGTTTGAGGTTCGCGTGCCCGTCCTGCGGGCGGAAGTATGCAACGCGGCCCGACATGGCCGGCAAGAAGATTCGCTGCAACAATTGCGGAGGAGGGGTTTGGGTTCCCCAGGCCGACGGAAGCCCCTCGGCTCCTCCGTCACGCCCCGCACTCAAGACCTTCGGGAAGGTCGACGGTTCCAACGCCACTCCTCATGAGGAGCACGAGGACACGGGCGATCCCGGGGACGGCTCATCGCTACTCGATGGCCTTGCCTCGATCGAGGGTGTGAAGCGCCGCAAAAAGGCGGAGGCCATTCTTCCGTCCCGTACCGAGGCCATGGAGCAAGTGCGTCAGAAGGTTGCCGAGCAAGAAGCGGCCCAGGCACAGAAGGATGCCGACAAGGCCAAGAAGAAGAAACGGAAAAAGAAGACGGGTTACTTCGATCCCAAGGACACTATGATCCTGGTCGGTAGCACGGGGGCGCTCGTGGCCTTGCTGGCGTTGATCGCCTGGGGCTATCCCCACTTCCGATTCCCACTCGGCGGCGTTCTCTGCATCCTCGGCTTTATCGTGTACTTGCTCGGGCTTGCCGCCCTCCGACAGCTCGTCGCCGAAGAGGGACCTATGCCCGCGCTTTTGTTCCGGTTCTTCCCTCCTTATCAGTGGTGGTTCGTCGCGACACACTGGGCGGATACGAAAGACTACGTCGCCTTCTTCGGCTCCGGCCTCATTATCCTGGCCATCGGCGGCGCCGTCATCAAATCGTCTCCCGCAGGCAAGGAGGCGGAGGAGTCGGAGCGTGCTTATCAGAAGGCCCAGCGCGGTAACCAGGCCGAAATTCCCCCCGCGATGCCGATCATGCCGGGCGGAGATGAAAACTGATTTGCGAGGTGATCGTCGACACACGGCGGCTCGTGCCGCAACGCGGTGGGCGGACTCACGACAGGGTGCAAACGACTCCATGAAGACGGCTTAGCGCTCTTCCTCTTGCCCGGCCCACTATCATCCAAAGTGGGGATCGGTTGAAATCGAATCTTCGCACCACGGCCTCTCTGGGCGGACTTCGCGCGACCGACCTCGCCGGAGGCCATCGCAGCCAGGCCGGGTCGACACGCCTTCCACACCCTAGCCCACATAGGCGAGGCGGCTCGCAACTCGTGGATTTGTGAGCCGCCGAGCGTCCATCCTGCATGCCGAATGCCGGGCGGCCCCAACGCTCAGGCCGATGATCACGTTTGCTTGGAGCCGTCTCCGATGTCCCTAAACCCGCTGCCTCTCAGTTATTGCACCAACGTTCATGCCGGGCAGACGGTAGCCGAGGTCGAAAGCGGCATCGACCGCTTCACCGTGCCGATCCGCAAGCGACTGGGCTGGCCGATGGCCGCCGGGCTCTGGCTGGCTCGCCCAGTCGTGGCGGAAATTCTGGCAAGCCCCGACGGCCTCACGCGATTCGCGGAAAACCTGGCGGGACGAGAACTCTCATGCTACACGCTCAACGCTTTCCCCTACGGTGATTTCCACAGTACGCGTGTGAAGGAAAAAGTATACATTCCCGATTGGTCGCAAGCGGAACGGCAAGAATACACGGAACAATGCGCCTTGGTCCTCGCGAAACTTCTCCCCGAGCGCGGGGAGGGGAGCATTTCCACGGTTCCCCTCGGGTTCAAGCTGTCTCTTATACACATCTAGATGTGTATAAGAGACAGGGGGAGCATTTCCACGGTTCCCCTCGGGTTCAAGTACGTCGAGAAGTCTGAGAATTTCCTGGAAGCCGCAACCGATCGTCTCATCAACCTGGCCGTGCGTTTGGACCAATTGCGGCAAGAATCGGGACGGACAATCCGCCTCGCCATCGAGCCTGAACCCTGCTGCGTGCTGGAGACCACCGCCGAGGCCCTTTCTTTCTTCGAGCGTCTGCACGGCGCCGCAGACCGCCGAGGGCTCGGCAAAGTCGTGCAAGACCACCTCGGCCTTTGCTACGACGTCTGCCATCAAGCCGTGGAATTCGAAGACGTAGCCGCGTCGATCGGCCAAATCCATCGGGCCGGCGTACGCATCAACAAATTGCACATCAGTTGTGCATTGACGCTGGAAAAGCCCGGCCAAAACGCGGAAGCGAGAAATGCCCTGCGGCATTACGTCGAACCTCGCTACCTGCACCAGACGTTCGCCCAATTGGCGGATGGCCGCGTCGTGCAGGTGACCGACCTGACCGGCGAGTTCCTGAACCAACCGGGAGCGGAGTTCCTCGAGGCCAGGGAGTGGCGAATTCACTACCACGTTCCCGTCAACGCAGAGCGAATGGGACCGCTAGGAACGACTCGTTCCGCCCTTCGGGAGGCTATCGACGCAGTCGCGGCGCTCGACTACGCCCCTCACCTCGAGGTTGAGACTTATACCTGGAGCGTGCTCCCCGGCGACCACCCCCCGGACCTCGTTCGAGGATTGGCCGAGGAGCTGGATGCGACCTACCGGCTCCTGGCCGACGCAACGCTTCGAACCTCGGCCTAGCCTTACTTGTCCAGGGTCTTGTCTCCAGAAAGAGTCTTGGAAACCCGGAGGTGCCACTGCCCCTTGCCCCCCGAAGCAACTCGGCCCTCCCCCCGGGCCGGCCCGGCACCACGAAACAGCCCATGCTCTTTTTTTGAATTCTCAGATCCCCCCAATTGACAGTCGTGCGTCATGAACGGGATGAGAAGTTGAGAGGGATGCAACCCTCTTCGCGGAGCCCTGCCGAAACCCCCGAGATGTCGGCCAGGGCGAGCCTTTTCAAGGCCAAGCGTCGAGGAATGTGTCATCGTGCGGCGGTCTCCCCGCAGGGGACCTTCGGCAACCTCAAGCTGTGTCACTCAACTCCAGGGAGAAATGTCGGTGGCAACCGAAGTCAGTCAAACAACCGGCGATCGCAGTCGTAGCGCGGAAGAGAACACCCTTTTCGTGATCCTGGTAGCGCTGAGCTTTTCCCACCTTCTTAACGACCTGATTCAGTCTCTGATCCCCGCCATCTACCCGATTCTGAAATCGTCGTATCACCTTACATTTACACAAGTCGGTTTCATCACGCTAACCTTCCAATTGACCGCTTCGCTCCTGCAGCCTGTGGTGGGAATCGCCACGGACAAGCGCCCGATGCCCTTCTCGCTGGCGATCGGGATGACGTTCTCTCTGTTCGGTCTGATCTTGCTGTCGCGAGCGAACAACTTTCCCACGATTCTCGTGGCGGCGGGCCTGGTGGGAGTCGGGTCGTCGGTCTTCCATCCGGAGTCGTCACGGATGGCGCGTGCGGCTTCCGGAGGACGGCACGGGCTGGCTCAGTCTTTGTTCCAGGTCGGAGGAAACTTCGGATCGGCGCTGGGACCGTTGCTGGCCGCCTTCATCGTCGTGCCGAACGGGCAAACGAGTGTTGCCTGGTTCTCTCTGGTCGCCATGATCGCCATCGCCGTGCTCTTCAACGTCGGACGGTGGTATCAAGGGCACCTCGCCAGTCTGGCGAGCCGCGTGAGGAAAGGAATGGGGGATATTCATCCCACATTTTCTCGCCTCAAAATCACGACATCGATCGCGATCCTCTTGCTCTTGATCTTTTCCAAACATTTCTATCTGGCAAGCTTGAGCAGCTACTACACGTTCTATCTCATGGACAAGTTCGCGCTTTCGGTGCAAAGCGCTCAGATCTATCTCTTCTTGTTCCTGGGATCGGTTGCGGTGGGGACTTTCGCCGGAGGACCGATCGGCGATCGCCTCGGATTCAAGTTCGTGATCTGGGGGTCGATTCTCGGCGTGCTCCCGTTCACGTTGGCGCTCCCTTACGCCAACCTGTTCTGGACGGGGGTGCTGACCGTGCCGATCGGGTTCATCCTGTCATCCGCCTTCCCCGCGATTCTCGTCTACGCGCAGGAGTTGCTGCCGGGCCGAGTCGGCATGGTCGCCGGCCTCTTCTTCGGATTTGCCTTCGGCATGGGAGGATTGGGGGCCGCGGTCCTGGGACAGCTCGCGGACGCCACCAGCATCCGCTACGTTTACCACGTTTGCTCGTTCCTCCCCATGATCGGCCTTCTCACCGCCTTCTTGCCCAACCTTGAGGCCGCGCGTCGGTCGGCCCGAAAGCAAGCCGCCGTCCCGGAGTTATAATGATCCGAAGGGGCGGGTCGATCGACGTCGATCGACCCTCCCTGCTTTGCTGCCTCCATCCTTTCTGACCCGAAATCACATCAGCACGCCATCACTTCAGTCTGGCCTTGTCTTTTCCCGTTCCGATCAGGGCATCGCCGTCGACCTCTTTCATCAAGTCGGTCAGGAAACCCTGGCCAGCAACCCGTCCCTGGGCGTCCACAAGGACATAGTAGGGGAAGACACCCGCGGGATATCCCCCGATCTTCCTGTTCGCCCCGGTTCCCTCGTTCGTGGTTTCCAGAAGGGTCGCTTGGTCAATCGCCTGGTCGCGTGCGGCTTTTTGCACCTCGTCCAAAGGGGTGCCCGACGGGTGCATGCCCACGATCGTCACTCCTTTTTGGACGAGCGCCCGAAGCAGAGGGATGTCGTTCTTACAGGGTCCACACCAGGTCGCCCAGAAGCGTAAGAGGTAAGGCTTGCCCGCCAGGTTGCGCGGAGGGTCGCCAATCCAGCCTGTCTCAGGCAAAGGAGGAGCCGGCTTGCCAACCAGAGCCTTGACGGGTGCGACCAGTTGTTTGATAAGGTCTTGCCCCTGGAGACGCTTGCTATATTCGGTTTCCGCCAGTTTACGAATTTCGTCGTCCGTCTGGTCGGCTCGGTAGTGGAGATTAATCGGCACCTGGAACCGCTGATCCTGCACTTGATCGCCTTCTTTGGGCAAGAGAGCCTTGAACGGCTCGGCGAGGTTCAGGTCGGTCCTGACTTCTTGCACCAGAAGCTCGGAACGAATTAATTTACTCTTGTCTTTCACCGTTTGTGAGGAGTGAGCAAAGGTGCGAACCTCGCGGAACGGCAGCCACACGCCAGGCGAGACTTCCCGATAGTCATCGAAGATCACAAGCTCGCCCGGGGTGATTTTTGAGGGGTCCGGCGTAGGATCAAGAGCATTCCAGGCGACCGCGGCTTCAATCAATTGGCCTTCACTTGCTTCAGAAAAACACCAATTGCTGTATTCCCACATAGAAGCGAACGGCTTTCCCGCGATACGGTGCACCGCGTCGCTTTGATAGAATTTCAAGATGTCAGGCTGCTCGACCTCGACGCGATAGGTAAGCACACCGTGGAGACGCTTCGACTCCTGCCCGATCCAGAGCCGCTCGGTTCTTTGCCGCGAATCGAGTACGTCGCATTTTTCTCCGCCGAATTCCTCGATTCCCACATGCTTCCATGAAGCTCTCTCAGGGGGGACGAGGCTCATGCACTGGCCATTGAATTTCACCGTTTGTCCCCATCGGTAGCGATGTGGGGTAAGCCTCAGATAGCTATAGTCGAAGAAATCCAGGCTCTTCCAAAGCGTGGCGGGACCCGCCGTGTGGACGAAGTTCCGCGAGGACTTGTCCTGCGCTTCGTGGCGTTCCCACCCCTCCGTTTGCGTCCAGAACCGGAAGCCGTTGCCCAAGGGGGACTCGTCCGGGTTCAGCGACCAGAGGAACCGGTCTTGGTCCCAGGAGAAACATGTTTGGTACCAAGGGAACCAATCGCTGGCGAGAACGGGTGCCCGAAGCCCTTCTTTGAATTTGTCGAAGGTCGGATCGATGGCGCGCATCGAGTCGACGGTGCCGTAGCGGTATCGCACCCGATAGCTGAACCTCGGCAGCTTGTCAAAAGCTCCAGCCTGAGAATGCACTTCGCGAGCAAGCGATGTTGCGCGTTGCTCACCCGGCTCGTTTGTCACTTTCCGAGCCGGATTAGCGCTGGGGGGTGTGGAGTTCCTTTCAGGCCTCGCGGGGCCGGTCCTGGTTGGCGACGGCTCGCCCGAAACTCCCGCGAGTGCGTTCGGGACTTCAGATCGTTGAGGTGTTTGGAAAGCAAGGACTCCGGTTCCACAGGCGCCGGCGGCGATCGCCAACACGACCAGGGCCACCCATTTGAGCCGAGAGAGCGCCATGCTTCGCAAGACGGCACCGGCCAGTTTCGCGATCGCCGTGGTTCCCGAGGCGGCGTGTCCTGACGCCATCAGAATGGCCGTTCGCACGGTCGCGAGCTCCAGAGCCGCTGGAGCGGCGGCGGCTGTCCTCTGGGAGCCAAGAGTGATCGCCAGCGTTCCCACCGAGAGAGTGAAGCCCCGCCGTGTCAGCCCGGCCCGCAACCGTTCTCGCGCACGAGAAATCCGGCTCCCCACCGTTCCCACGGCACAGCCGAGCTGCCGGGCAGCCTCTTCGTGCGTCAACCCATCAAGATCGCAAAGCACAACCGCATCTCGATACCGTTCCGGCAACCGGCCGATCTCTTCATCCAGAACCTCCAGCCACTCCGCCCGATCAGGGTCCAAAACAGGGGCGGTCACCTCCTCCAAACCGACATATTCTCGCGAGGATCTTTGAAGCAATATCTTCCGCGCGCGGGTCGCGACCTTTCGACTCACTCCATAGAGCCAACGCCCTAGCGCATCTTCCCCGCGGACCGTCGTGGCCCGATGAGCCAGCACGAGGAAAGTCGCCTGAAAGGCGTCGGCGACATCGTTAGGATCATCCAGCAGCCGACGGCAAACACCCCAAACCATAGGCCCATGACGTTGGACAAGAGCCGAGAATGCCACCTCGGCCACATCGTCGCTACGAGCCGTGAACCGTTCCAGCAACTGGCCGTCGGTCAGGCCAACGACACTCCCCTCATGAAAGAGCGCTCCGACATCATGGAGTACGGCGGTGGGTTCTCTCCCGATCATGGCATGCGGCTCCCAAGGTCATGGTGATCCACCATTACCTTGCACCGACTGGCGAAATCTTTCCCGGATTTCCTGGGTTCCTACCCAGAAATCCAGCATAGCCTCCAGCCCCGTTCTGGACACGCGCCGCTTCCGGGGCGTCCTTCAAATTCGAGGCGAACCAAGAGACCGAACAGCGAAAGACGCGAGTTGGAATGGGACTTGCGACAATTCTCAAAGCCAGGTCAAAAGCAATCAGGGCCCAAGCGTGCGAACCCAATTTGCGGCGATGCCGAAATTCCGCCGAACCCAAGATGACGAACGATTGCGAGTGGGAAGGCGGGCGAATCGTGGTGCCAATCTAGACGCGCGGCGAGTAATTCCTATATTCCCTTCAACAAGAAACACAGGGATCCATATCGGGTGAGCGATCGCGCTCGTCAGCCCAGGGGATGAGGTAGCCATCGCATGTCGTCGCGCATCGAAGATTACGCGTTGATTGGCGACTGTCGCACGGCCGCTCTCGTGGGACTCGACGGTTCGATCGATTGGCTCTGCGCCCCTCGATTCGACTCGTCGGCCTGTTTCGCCGCGCTCCTCGGGACGCCCGAGAACGGCCGATGGCGAATCGGTCCTGGTGAGGGTGTTGAAATTCGGAAGGTTCGCCGCAAGTACCGTCCGGGAAGCCTCGTGCTTGAGACCGAGTTCGAGACGAGCGCGGGAACCTTCGCGATCATCGACGCCATGGCGATCAGCAGTGAGTCGCCCACCATCGTCCGGCTTGTCGAGGGAAGGCGAGGAGAGGTTCCGCTTCACCTGGAGCTGATTATCCGGTTCGAATATGGGTCAATCATTCCCTGGGTGAGGCGAATCGATGGTGGACTCTCCGCCATCGCGGGACCGGACAAGCTCCACTTTCGGTCCGACGTCGACGTTCACGGAGAAGACCTCTCCACAATCGCCGACTTCATCGTTCAAGAGGGCCAACGTCTTTCCTTCCAGCTCGCCTGGCATCCGTCCCATCAGGCCCCCCCGGCGGAGCTCAATGTCGCCGAGACCATTGAGGCGGCTGAAGCCTGGTGGAAAGACTGGTCTCAAGGGAGCCGTTACCGCGGGAAAGATCAGGAAGCGGTTCTACGCTCCCTGATCACCCTCAAGGCCCTGACCTATGCGCCGACCGGGGGAATCGTCGCGGCGCCGACAAGTTCGTTGCCTGAGATGATCGGCGGGGTCCGTAACTGGGACTATCGATACTGCTGGATCCGGGATGCAACCTTCACACTCTACGCGTTCGTGATTTCCGGCTTCCTGGATGAGGCCAAAGCCTGGCGCGAATGGTTGCTTCGGGCGGTGGCCGCCCAGCCGGCGAGCTTGCAGATCATGTACGGCGTGGCTGGCGAGCGGCGACTGACCGAGCTTGAGCTCCCCTGGCTTGACGGCTATGAGAACTCCAAGCCGGTGCGGATCGGCAACGGCGCGGCGGGGCAGTTTCAACTCGACGTCTACGGCGAAGTCTTCGACGTGCTCCACCAGGCCCGACGCGAAGGGCTCCCCCCCTCTCCGGACGGCTGGCGCATGGGCAAGCTCTTGCTGGAGTTCCTCGAATCCGCCTGGCAACTCCCCGACGAGGGGATCTGGGAAGTTCGCGGAGGCCGCAGACCCTTCACCCACTCCAAGGTCATGGCGTGGGTCGCCTTCGACCGCGCGGTGAAGTCGATCGAGCACTTCGGCGTGGACGGGCCGCACGCACACTGGTCGACGATTCGCGACCAGATCCACGAGCAGGTTTGCAACGAAGGCTTCAACGCCGACAAGAACACGTTCGTGCAGTCTTACGGTTCGACGCGGCTCGACGCGAGCCTCCTGATGATCCCGCTCGTCGGGTTCCTCCCCGCGGACGATCCTCGGATGCTTGGCACCGTCGCAGCCATCGAGCGCGAACTCATGGCCGACGGATTCGTCAATCGTTACGCCACCGAGTCCGCCGTGGATGGACTTCCTCCCGGTGAAGGGGCATTCCTGCCTTGCACCTTCTGGTACGTCGACAACCTCGCGCTCCAGGGAAGGCTCGCGGAGGCTCGGCGGATCTTCGACGGTCTCCTCGAGATCCGCAACGACGTGGGGCTGCTTGCTGAAGAATACGACCCCATCGCACGCCGCCAGCTCGGCAACTTTCCCCAGGCCTTCTCGCACATCTCCCTGATCAACACCGCACATAACCTGGGACGTGGCGAAAAGCCCGCCGAACACCGTCAGCAGGCGTAAGTCCAGGGTAGGGCAGGTTCTTTCGACCTAGTCTCTGTCAAATACAGCCCACGATCGTGCCCAAAAGCAACGTTAAGAAAAATAATCTCCGCAAAAGTTGTCACTACGTTATTGACGCCACGTAGACTCGTTGCGTACATTGCCATCCTTCGATTCGTCCCATTCGAGGACGAATTCTTTAGTGTTTGGAATCTTCCCTGCCTTGCCGCGGGGAGGCATCGTTCCTAATCGAACCTACAACCTGTTTTTTCCGCCAAAGGGCCGGAGATCCGCCTTCCGCGACTGTTGTCTGGCTGCGCTTCGCGCGTGCCAGGCTCTCGCTTGATTGTCTTGTAGATATTCTCGCTCAATCACATTAAGACCATTTAGCACTCGCCATCGTTTATGCGATGCCGGAGGACGGAGTGTCTCTGCGCGCCTGGAGGAAGGTGGCGTAGCAGACGATGGAACCGCCGGCGCGCAATTCTCCCCCCGTATCCGGCACACAGAGGTGCTTTCCGTGAGACTCCTGGCTGCGACAGTTCTGGCCCTAGGATTCTTGATGGGGGCCGACGGACCAGAGACTGATCTCGATCGCTTGCAAGGAACCTGGAAGACTGTGCGGATCGAATCCGAAGGGAAGGAAGTCACCACCGGCGGAGACCGGCTCGTCATCGACGGGGACCGGTTCCGAGCCTCGGGCCGGCTCGTTATTGAAGGTTTCCTCAACCACCGAGCCGATGACCCGACGAAACGGCTCGAAAAAGAGATCCTCTACATCGGCGGCAAGGCTCATCGAACACGGTACGTTGGCCTCTGTTCATTGGAGGGGGACGTGCTCAAGGAGTGTCTCGCCCTTCCCGGCGCGGCTCCCCCCACGGAGTTCGCTTCGCGCGGCGATAGCCAGCACGTCTTTGACACCTGGAGACGGACCGAGGGTAAGCCGGACGCAGGCCTTGAAGGAAGCTGGAGCCTGGCCGACCGAGTCGCCGTCGGTAGCCGTCAGGCCGCACACCGTAATCGCGGCATCACCATGACCATCAAACGAGGCCTTGCCGATGGTCAGTATCACTATGCCATCCGTAATGACTACGAGGGGCGCGGGCGCATCGAAATCGACGCGACGGCCAAGATCAAGCAAATCAATCTTATCTGCGACAATGGATATGAGGGAGATCACCTTTACGGGATCTACCAGCTTCAAGGCGATCGGTTTGTAAACTGCTTCACCGTGAAGCGGACCAACGGACGCCCCACGAGCTTCGTGACCAAGCCCGGTGATTTCCACTGGCTTACGGTTTACGCGAAAGAAAGCACCGGCAAACCCACCCCATCCGCCCGAGTCACCGTAAAACCGTAACGGTTCGGGCGATCGTGCGGAGCCATCGAGTCCCCACGCGAATGGGAATCCAAAAGGCTTCGAACCAAACGCAGGCCGGGAGCGTCTTAGAGGGCGAGCCACTTGAAGGGATTGCCGCGAAAGCGGCGGCTCGCTCGTCGACCCCCAGGTTGTCGTCGCTACCGATCTTCGGCCGTCCGGTCGTCACCGAGCCGCCGCTTTCCATCTCTGCGACTACTCCTTTGCCCTACGTCGAGACCTTCTCGGCGCGTGTTTCACTCTGTGGACCCGGTTGACGTTTGCGCGTCTCCTCAAGAAGAGGTCGGCCGTCACTTAAAGATCACGGCATCAAGAGTTTAAGCGCACCACACCAACAACGGCTAGGTACGCGTGGCAGGCCTGTTGCTCTGGGACCAGGCATGATGCGACTAGGCATCTGGCTCATCCTTGGCGCGGGGTTCCTCGGTTGCGGGGAACCTGGAACCACCAATGTCAGTCTCCCCCCTCCGGCCCCCGGCCTCGAACTCCAAGCCGAGACCCTTACCCAGGCCCGAGATCGCTTCACGACGAAACTGCTGAGGCATGGACCGTCACCGTCGAGCTCAGTCTCCCTCCCCATCCCCAAAGATGCTGAACCGGTTCGATATCGATCGGGCAACTTGCAACTCACTGCTTTGCGGAGTCGTACGTCCATGGACGGTACGAAGAGAGGAGCGGTCCTGTTTCTTCACGGGGGTTTCGGGTTCGGAGTGGGGCACTGGGAGATGACCCTGCCGCTAAGGGAGGCCGGCTTCATCGTCATGATCCCCGTTCTGCGAGGTGAGAATGGCCAGGCGGGAGATTTTTCTCTCTTCTACGACGAACTAGACGATGTCTTGGCCGCGACAGAGACCCTGGCCAGCATGCCCGACGTCGACCCAAAGAACATCTTTGTGGAAGGCCACAGCGTCGGGGGAACCTTAGCAATGCTGGCGGCTCTATCGTCGCACCGGTTCCGCGCCGCAGCCTCGCTCTCCGGTTCACCCGACTTGAGCGCTTACCTTGGCGTCAGCCGTACGTCGGCCCCGTTCGACATCTCCCCCACGGAAATTCGGCTCCGCTCGGCCGTCGCCTACGCGGACAGTTTCCGGTGCCCTGTGCGTCTCTACTGCGGAGAAGACGAGTTCTGGGTCCAGGGAAGCACGCTCCGAACGGCCATACTCGCCCGGCAAGCGGGCCTCGACGTCGAAGCGGTCGAGGTACCCGGCGACCACTTCTCCTCGATAGCGGAAGCCATGCGCAAGAGCATCGTCTTCTTTCAGCGACAAACGACCGCGAATTAAACACCCGCGGCAAAGACAATGGCGGAAAGACCTGGGAGAGGCCGGAAGGATCCGGCTCTCTCTCACAAGGTTCGTCACACGGAGCTGGCTTATCACTTCAGCGGCCCGGCGAAGCTTTGTCCCCAAAGCACGTGCGATCAAGAATTTTTCAACGACGCACGGCTTGATGACGTTAGAGGACTTCCGTCGAACGGAAGTGGCTCTTGCGGTACGCACGAACGGCGAAGCCCCCCGCAACGATCAGAAAGACGGCCAGAGACGTGGGCTCGGGAGCTGGAAGTGGCAGAGCACTGGGTGTGAACAGAAAGGCGTCCTGTTCCCCATTCCGGCTGGCCTGTGCGAGGATGACGCCATTGTCCGCAAGCCCCAAAATAGCAAACGAAGACGAAAGCACTCCAGGAGGAAGGAGTGCTTCCAAGTCGATGCTCTTCTGACTCTTCGCATCAAAAAAGTAAGCTTGAGGCGAGAGGCCTAGGTTACTTGCCATATAAGCAACCTGGTCTGAACTATTGAGAAAACCTTGCCCTGCATCTTCACTCATATCTGAGCCAAATAATCTTATTGCTGGCAAGTAGGCACCGCCTGGCAGCATCTGGGCATAAGCTAGGGTTTCTCGAGAATTAGGAATGGCTAGAGAGCTTCCGTCCGGCACCAGGCCAAGAACGGTCCCATTTGCGTTCTTCTGCTCGATGCTCATCGGATAAAATCGCTGTACCGGGTCGGTAACACCTTCGGTGACCGTAATTCCGATTTGCCCATTCGAGGGTTGGCCGGAAAAATCAGTGGTGACAGGAAATGGATAATTCACCCCAGACTGGGCATTGCTCACAAATCCGTCTTTCGCAAACATCGCCGTGTTAACATTAGTTAAAGATCCAAAATTCGTCACTTGAAAATAGGGGTCGGCATAAGACTCGGAACCGACCGCAAAGAACAAGAGAAAGCCGAGAGACATGTGGCCAAGACGGGGCAGAATGTCGACGTCCATGAGTCCTCCCGTGCATCCTTGAATCCCGTAAATCTCTGCATTGTTAAGAGACATTAACACGCCGTCAAGCAACCTTGCTTAAGCTCTAGATTAACCCTTCTTACCCTCCGACTCGTTACAACTATCGGTTCAAAAGCGGAATCATTGCATTCTTCTCATCCATATTCACGAATTTCCCTTCCGTCTCATTTTCGAGGTTTTAACCCGCTCCATCTTCGATCTCCCAGCAGAAGATCTGTTTCAAAAGGCGAGCCTGCTGATCAAAGAGTCGCGGTCACGTTAACCTGCGTGATTTGAGGACGAAGAGGCGCTATTTCCAGCGCTTTCACGAAGCGCCCATACCCCGAATTTTGAACCCCGCTCGTCGCTCGCAAGGGGCATGTCTAAAATCTTTGATTAGAAAGTAACCAGGCGGCAACCATTGACAGCCGTCACAGGCCGACTTAGCCTTCGTTGCAAGCTCTTTGCGCAAATCTGGAGGCTAACAGCGTCGTCCCTCTCAATTCGTGAAGACCGAGGCCACTCCATGCCAAAGCATGGCACGGCGAAGAACGCTCCGGGATTACGACAGGCTTTGCCGTTGCCGTTTGGGCCGGTGGCTCGGATTCGGCATGACCCCCTTGGCTTTCTGAAGGAGGGGCATGCTCGTTACGGAGATGTGTTTCGCTATCAGGTTGGGCCCATGGTCGCGCATCTGCTCGCGCATCCCGACCATGTCCGTCAAGTCCTGGTCGACCGGCAGGCGAATTACCCGCGAAGTTGGGTCTACCAACACACAAAGGTCGCCGCCGGGGAAGGGCTAGTTACCACCGAAGGGGCTGCCTGGCGTCGACTCAGACGCATGTCACAGCCTGCATTCCACCCTCAGCGCGTGGCGGCCATGGCAACGGCCATGACAGATGCCATTGATGTGATGAGATGCCGCTGGGGAGACGCCGCCAAGCGCGGAACCGTGGTCGACATGTCCGGGGAATTCGTCGCCTTGACACTCCAAATCGTGGGCAAAGCTCTCCTTCACGTTGACCTTGAGGAAGAGGTCGAGGCGATCGGATCAGTGATGGAAGTGTCCGGCGCCTACGTCCAGAGCCGGATGAACAACCCCTTTACCCTCCCCTTAATCGTTCCAACACCCAGGAACCTTCGCGTGCGCCGGGCGATTCGCTCATCCGACGATGTGCTTTACGGAATCATCGCTCGTCATCACCGGGAGCAGCCTCAAGGGGAGGGGAACCTCATCACGATGTTGATGGAAGCTCGCGACGAGGAAACCGGACAGCCGATGAGCGATCGCGAACTTCGTGACCAGCTCTTCACGTTTGTCATGGCCGGATTTGAAACCACGGCTGCGGCGCTGGCCTGGACCGTCTATCTTGTGAGCCAAAACGCCGAGGTCGAACGTCGCTTGATCGATGAAGTGAAACGTATTCTCGGCGGGCGTCCGCCCACGGCTAGCGATCTACCTCGCCTGGTCTACGTGCGGCAGGTGCTTGAAGAAAGCCTCAGGCTCTATCCTCCGGTTTTCGCCGTGGCGAGAGACGCCAGGCAGGCTGATGAGATTGGAGGCTTTCGGATTCCAGCAGGGTCGATCATGGTGATCAGCCCGTATCTCACACATCGGCACTCGGAGTTCTGGCCCGATCCCGACATCTTCGATCCTGATCGCTTCAGCCCCGAACAGGTCGCCAAACGTCATCGTTTCGCCTGGTTCCCCTTCCTGGGAGGACCGCACCAGTGCATCGGCCAGGGTTTGGCGATGATGGAGGCCACCTTCGCGATCGCCATGATCGTTCAAAGCTTCCGGCTGCGTCTCGCCCCTGGAGCCAGGGTCGAGCCAAGGGCCCAGATGAGCCTCAGACCACGGGACGGTGTGCCGATGACGATCCACACTCACTAACACATCAAGACTATCCAATTAGACAAACCCGTTCGAGTTGGCATGGCTCGTGCTCCGCGACCGGAATAAAATCCAGCCCATGAGCACGACAACACGAAGCGTGGAACGGGTGGAAGAACGGCTGAAGCAAGAGACGCGGGGCGAAGTTCGCTTCGACGGCGGAACCCGCGCGTTGTACGCAACGGACGCCAGCCTCTACCAGATCGAGCCCATCGGCGTCGTCATACCTCGTACGGCCGAGGACGTCGCCGCCACGGTGCGGATCGCCGCGGAAGAGGGGATTGCCGTACTCCCCCGCGGGTCCGCAACGAGCCTCTCGGGGCAAACGATCGGTGCGGCCATCGTCCTCGACTTCTCGAAATACCTCAATCGCATCGGGGTCGTCGACCGCGACCGGATGACCGTTCGGGTCGAGCCGGGCGTAGTTCTCGACCGGCTCAACGCCCATCTGCGACCACTCGGATTGATGTTCGGGCCGGACGTCTCGACCAGCGACCGGGCCACACTCGGGGGCATGATCGGCAACAACTCGGCGGGTGCCCGATCGCTGCGATATGGCAAGACCGTGGACCACGTCCACGCGCTCGACGTGGTTCTCGCCGACGGCACCACAACCATCTTCGGGCCTGTGGGAGAAGCGGAACTTGAGACCCTTTGCGCCCGCACAGACACGGTCGGAAGGGTTCATCGCGTCGTGCGAGAGACGGTTCGTGACCATCGCGAAGCGATCGCCGCGCGGTTTCCCAAGATCCTCCGCAGGGTCAGCGGATACAACCTCGACGAGTTCATTCCAGGCTTGCCGGTCCGCCCCATGGGCTGGCACGACAAACCCTGGCGGTTCAACCTGGCGCGTTTGATTGTCGGCTCGGAAGGAACACTGGCGATTGTCCGAGGGGCCGAGCTCAAGGTGGTGCCCGTTCCCAAGGCCACCGGCCTCGTCGTCCTCTCCTTCGCGACGATTCCGGCAGCGCTCGAGCGGCTCGAGGAGATGGTGGCAACGGGCCCCGTTGCCGTGGAAATGCTCGATCGAACGATCCTCGATCTGGCTGCAAGCCAGCCGACCTATGCCGGCAAACTCAGCTTCGTCACAGGGAAGCCCGCGGCCGTCCTCGCAGCCCAATTCTATGGAGACAGCAGCGCGGAGGTCGCGGAGAGAGCTCATGACCTGGCACGTCGCTTCGAACGACGTAAAGGGGTGCTTGGCGTTCACAAAAGCCTGGTGGGATCAGAAAAGGACGACTTCTGGAAGGTTCGCAAAGCGGGGCTCTCACTCTTGATGGGGATGGTGGGAGATGCCAAGCCGGTCGCCTTCGTGGAAGACACGGCCGTTGCACCGAACCGGCTCCCGGAGTTCTATCACCGATTCGAGGAGATCGTCGAACGCCAGGGCGTTCGCGCCGCGTGTTATGGCCACGCAGATGTCGGCTGCTTGCACATTCGTCCGATCATCAATGTGAAGACACATGAAGGAGTCGAGCAACTTCGCACCATTGCGCGTGAGGTGTCCGACCTGGTTGTCGAGTTCGGCGGTGCGATGAGCGGCGAGCACGGAGACGGTCTGGCACGAAGTCTCTGGAACGCCAAGCTGTTTGGTCCCGAGGTCTACGCAGCGTTCGAGACCATCAAACACGCGTTTGACCCACATAATCTCATGAATCCGGGAAAGGTCGTCGCCTCGTCTGACCCGGGAGACAACCTCCGCATCGGTCCGGACTACCACGCGGAGGAACCGGTCGACACCATCTTCGACTTTTCGAGACAAGGGGGATTTGCGGGAGCGGTGGAGATGTGCTCGGGGGTAGGAGCCTGTCGCAAGACGACAACCGGCACCATGTGCCCCAGCTATATGATCAGCCTCGAGGAAGAAGACACGACCCGGGGACGTGCCAACGCTCTTCGGATGGCGATGAGCGGAGCCTTGCCTGGCGGCGAAGGCTTCGACAACGAGGCTCTTCACGAGGTGCTTGATCTCTGCTTGCAATGCAAGGCATGCAAGACCGAGTGCCCCTCCAATGTGGACATGGCCAAACTCAAGGCGGAAGTCTTACATCAAACCTATAAAAGCGGGTCCGTGCCGATCGGCTCGCTCTTGATGGGTTACATCTTTCGGCTTAACCCGATCGGCTCGGCGACAGCGCCGTTAGCCAACTGGACGTTGCGGCAGCCCGCGTTCAAGTGGCTCCTCGAGAAGGTCGCGGGCATCGATCGGCGGCGTACCTTGCCGACCTTTGCGTTCGACCATTTTCGGAAGTGGTTCAGGCGGCACCAGGTCGACCCGCGCGCGGGGAGTCGAGGGACAGTGGTGCTCCTCGATGACTGTTTTACGACTTACAACAACCCGGAAGTCGGCCGCGCCGCGGTGAAGGTCCTGGAGGGGGCCGGCTATCGCGTGGAGTTGGCGGGACTGCCTTGCTGCGGCCGTCCCGCCATTTCCAAGGGACTGGCCACGGTCGGACGAGAACTGGCTCGCGAGAATGTGCATAAGCTCGCGCGATACGCTCGCCAGGGAACGCCGATTCTCGGTTGCGAGCCGAGCTGTTTGCTTACCCTGGTGGATGAATATCGCGACTTTCGGCTCGGATCCGACGCCGACCTCGTCGCGTCTTTGGCCGGACTTGTCGAGACCTTCATCGCCGACCCCGTTCGCGTGCCTGAACTGCCGCTCAAGCCCCTGAAGGAGCGCGTCTTGCTCCATGGACATTGCCAGCAAAAGGCCCTGGTGGGAACCGCCGCGACGGCCGCAGCGTTGCGCAGGGTGCCCGGGCTGGAAGTCAAGGAACTCGACTCCGGCTGTTGCGGGATGGCTGGTTCCTTCGGGTACGAGCGAGGGCATTACGAGCTGAGCCTCGCGCTGGCCAACCGGGTCTTGCTCAAGGCCGCGGCCGACGATCCGAAGGCGCGCGTCGCAGCCCCCGGGTTCTCATGCCGCAGTCAGGTTCACGGGCTGGCTAACATCCATGCGGCGCACCCGATCGAGATCCTGGCCGAGCAGCTCAAAGGCGCCGATTGATCGGACGAGACCAGCGGAGATCAACAGCCAGGGCCGGATAGAAAACACGATCCGGAACCCCATTTTGCCGAGAAGATCAGCGACCCGTTGCGGCCAGGTAAAAGTGTGGCAACATCCCAGTAGACTTCTCTGCCGATTTCCGAGGCATCGCAACGATCGTCCCTGGTCCCACGGATTTTCCACGGCCTCCCGTCCCGGCGACCATCCGGGTAGCGTGGGAGAGAACCTGGCAATATCCCGCGCGTTCGGGCGAAGACTCTCGGCACGGCAGCGAGATGGATTTGTCGGACGGACTCCTTGCAATCGTCGATCGGAGGTGTGGCTTGCGGCATCAGATCCTCTATCAGCCGGCGTTCAGTCTCGCGATCGTTTCTCTGGAACGGGGCGAACAGATCGTCGCCGAGTCGGGAGCCATGGTCAGCATGTCCCCCACGATTCGGATCGAAGCCAAGATGGCGGGGGGTGGCGTCTTTGGAGCACTCAAGAGCGCGGTGGGGGGAGAGTCTCTCTTCCGCACCACGTTCACCGCAGAAACAGGCGCCGGCGAACTGACGCTCGCCCCGTCGGCCCTCGGAGACATCCTGGCCCTCGAAATGACCGGATCGAAGTTCTTCGTGCAGCCAGGCAGCTACCTCGCCGGCGATCCACGTCTTGCCATCAACGTCCAGGGTAGCATGCGCGGAATGCTCTCTGGCGAGGGACTCTTTCTCCTGACGGTCCAGGGGAGCGGCCTTCTCTTGCTTTCGTCGTTCGGCGCCATTCACGTCAAGACATTGGCCCCCGGCGAAGAGTACATCGTAGACACCGGGCACATCGTCGCCTTTGAGGAGACGGTCGACTATCGCCTCGAGAAGGCGAGCGGCAAGACACAGGGAGTGGGAGGATTCCTCAAAGGGATGGTGCAGTCAGCCCTCTCAGGCGAGGGCTTCGTATGCCGCTATCGAGGTCCCGGCAAGATCTACGTCCAGACACGTCAGTTCCCCGGCTTCGTTCATCAGCTCCTGCCGTTCCTGCCCAAGACCGGTGCGGGAGGCTAATCCCCGATGACTCTTCCGGCTCGAGACCCGTCAGTGCCTCGAGCCGGACTCAGAGCCCGCGCTCCAACCCATGATCATCGGGGCGATTTGGTCCAGCGGGCTCACCAGCTTGGCGGCCCCTCGGCGAATCGCCTCGCGAGGCATCCCAAAGACAACGCAGGTGGCCTCATTTTGAGCGATGGTGAGCGCACCGGTTTCGCGCATCTCCAGCAAACCGCCAGCGCCATCGTCTCCCATGCCCGTCATGATCACGCCCGCGCCGAGAGGCCCCGCAGCCTGGGCCGTGGACCGGAAGAGGACTTCAACGCTTGGGCGGTGCCGGCAAACCGGGGGGCCGTCCACCAGTTCGATCCGATAGCCGGAACCGGTCCGTCGAATCAAGCCATGCTGATCGCCAGGAATCACAAGCACGCGTCCCGATCGAACCGGGTCATGGTGCTTGGCCTCGACCACTTCCATGGCAATCTTGGGGTCGTTGTCGAGCCTCGCGGCAAAGGCCGAGGTAAAGTCGGGCGGCATGTGCTGCACGACCACAACACCAGGCGCATCCGCCGCTAACCCCGCAAGAAGAACCTGGATTGCCTGAACTCCTCCGGTACTCACGCCGATCGCAACCACACGCTCAGTCCCCGCGATCCTCGGGTTGAAACGCGCGGGAGGGATGATCGCATCGGCCGAGTGCCGCGGATCGGTTGGCGCGCTTCGCTCCTCCAGCAGGGCCAGGCGCCCTGCTCGCGCGGCGGTTCCAAGACTGTCCAGGAGGTTTTGAGACCACGTGGCCATCTTGGCGGCATCACGCCAGTCGGGCTTGGCAATGACCTCGATCGCCCCCATTTCCAGGGCGGTCACAGCCCGCTCCGCCTGATCGGTGCAGAGAACGACCGGGAGCGGATGCTGACGCATCAGCTTTCGCAAGAAGGTCAAGCCATCCATCCGGGGCATCTCGACGTCGAGAAGGATGAGCCCGGGAACAGATTTACTGAGGGCGGCCACCGCTTCGTAAGGATCCGCCGCGAGAAGGACTCGAAAGCGCGCGTCCGACTCGATGATCGCCTTCAAACGCTGGCGGACCACCGCACTGTCGTCGACGACAAGGACATCAATCGGGGTTGATGAACTTCCGAGGCGGTCCGGGGCGACCATGATCGATCACGATTCCTTACGGTAGAGGGACGGCGACTGTTTGCGAAAGCAAGCGGGAACGCCGGGAAGGATCTCGCCGTTGCCCATCGCCAGCCATCCACCTGTATGAAGATGCTGGGCCAGGCGATTGAGTAGGACCATCCGTTCTTCCTCGGCGAAGTAGATCGAAACATTCCGGCAGAAGATGATGTGAAAATCCGTGGGAAGCGGCCAACTCGAAACGCGCAAGTCGATGTGCCGAAACTTGATCAGATCGCGGATCTCGGGCGCGACGCGAAACGACCCATCGCGTGGCCCGCGCCCTCGAAGAAAGAACTGGCGAAGCCGCGTGGACGACACGCCTTTTACCTCGCTCTCATTGTAGATCGCCCGCGCGGCGGCCTTGAGAACTTCCAACGATAGATCGCTTGCCCAGACCTCGATCCGCTGCGCGGGGAAGTTCGGAATCGCCTCGGCCAAGACCATCGCCATGCTGAACGGCTCTTGCCCGGTCGAGCAGCCCGCCGACCAGATCTTGACGGGATTGGCTCCCTCTTTGAGCAACGCGGCAACATGATCGGCCATGAAGGTGAAGTGCGCCGGTTCCCGAAAGAAAGCGGTGTGGTTCACCGTGCTCAGGTCGATCAGAAGCTGCATTCCCGGGCCGGTGGGGTCGGTTTTGAGCACGCGTTCGCTAAATTGCATGAAACTCGAGAATCCTTTGGCCTGAAGGCGCGACCGAAGTCTGGCCTGCAGCAGCCCCATGCGATGCGGCTCCAGGGTGATACCAATTTGCTGGCGCAGGAACACGACAATCGGCGCAAAATCCGCTTCCGACCAGGGTTCGAGTGACGAGGGAGGTGAGATGTCCAGAGCCGCCACGTCAGAACCCCCCGCCTTGCGCATTGACGTTCAGCGAACCGAGCGCCTCGAAGACGCGATCCACATCCAATACGAGTAAGAACCCATCTTGGTGACGGATCAAGCCACGGACGAACGATGTCGCTTTGCCAAGGCCAAGCTGGGGGGCAGGTTGAATTTCCTCGGGAGAGAACTCGAGAACATCCGAGACACGATCGACGAGCAGACCCGTCACATGATCGTCTGACCCAACACTCGGCTCGACCATGAGGACACTCGGAGTGTGCTGGACGCAGGCTGGTTCCAGAGGTAAGTCGAAGGGAATCCTCAGGTCGTAGACGGGAACGACGTGTCCTCGCAAGTTCAGGATGCCTCGCAAGGATTTAGGGCCTCCCGGCACCTTGGTGAGAGTGCCGACATCAAGAACCTCCTGAACACGCATTACCTCGAGCGCGTAGCCTTCCCCTCCGAGTCGAAAGATGACGTAGGATTGGGTTCGCTCGGATTCCGAAGTCGGATCGCTCAAGGCCTCGGCCATCTCGGCCTCCTCGAATCCCAAGGTTTGCTCATAACATCAGAGATCAGAACCGCTCGAAATTGTCGTCGTCGTCGAGGTTTACCACAACACCTCCGCCGTGCGCCGGGGAGCTCAGATGCCCGGAATGGCCGCCCCCAGAGTTGTTGTGAGAAGGGGAAGCGGGAGGCAGCGAATTGTTCGGAGCATGCCCGTGCGAGTCTGATCCCATCGTTCCCGCCGACTGGCGATGCGAGCTTGCCGAAAACCGGCGGTGATGCGTCTGCGAGGCAGGGGGGGGACCGTTCGCCACGGGTCCATGCGAACGGCCCAGAGGATTGTCAGACTCACCCTGGATCTGGAAGAAGTCGACGTGGTGTTGCAAGTTCGACGCTTGCCAGGCGAGGTCGCTGGAAGTCGTCGCCAGTTGGGTGCTCGCGGCGGCATTCTGTTGGACGACCTCGTTGAGCTGGCTCACCCCCACATTGATCTCACGAATCGCCGCCATTTGTTCCTGTGAGGCCGCGGCGATCTCCTGAACCAGGTTCGACGTATCCCGAATCATGGGCACGATCCTGTCGAGCAACTGCCCTGCGTTCTCGGCCACAGCAACGCTCGAGCTCGCAAGCTCGCCGATCTGCTGAGCGGCCGCCTGGCTGCGTTCCGCAAGTTTGCGAACCTCACCGGCGACCACCGCAAACCCCTTGCCTTGTTGACCGGCGCGAGCCGCCTCAATAGCCGCGTTCAAGGCGAGCAAGTTTGTCTGATAAGCAATGTCTTCCACGATCGTGATCTTCTGCGCGATCTGCCGCATCGCCGCGACGGTTTCCTGAACAGCCTCTCCCCCTTTCTCCGCTTGCCCGCTCGCCTGGTTGGCAGTCCTGGCCGTGTCCTTGGCGTGCTGGGCGTTCCGCGCAACCGACGCGTCCACGGAGTGCAGGCTGGAGGCAATCTCCTGAATCGTCCCCGCCTGCTCGGTCGCTCCTTGCGAGAGTTGCTGGGCACTCGAGTTGAGCTCGCTGCTGGCCGTGGAGACAGACGTGGAGGCCCCTCGGATATGGCTTACGACGTCGGACAAACGATCGACAAACCCATTCACCTGCTCGGCAAGAAAGCCAAGCTCATCGTGCCGCTTGACAATCGCCTTATTGTTCAAGTGTCCTTCCTGAAGCTCATGCGTGACATGCATGATATCCAGGAGAGGCTTGACGAACTTGCCCCCCAGAATGATCCCCAGCAAGAGGGTCGCAAGCAAACAGAGCGCCAGGATCACGATAGTCCAGTACTGATTGGCGCGGATCGTCCGGTAAGCATCGGACAGGGGAGAGATCACCAGGACGGCATAGCCAAAGCCTTCGCTGCTCTTGGTGATCGGAAGCGAGGCGTAGCCGACGAGGGCAGGGGTAGTCTTGTCGTCATAGGAAGATGAAGAAGCATTGGGATCAGGCACGATCTGAACTCCGTTCTGACCCCTGGAGCTTTCAAACGGTTTGGCATAAGGGTAGAGAAACTGAGCCCCTCCGGCCCCCTCGGGTTCTCCCGAAGGACGCCGCCGGGCAAGAATCGTATGCGAGGGATCGACGACCAGAACTTCGGCATCGCCGATCGAGTACGCTTGCACCACGCGGTTGATGATGTCGTCGATCCTGGCTTTCGTAGGTTCATCGGTGGGCCAGGCGGTTTCAACGGCCCCTTGCTTCCTGACCAGATCCAGCATGATTCGGTCACTGATCGTGCTGGCCGCTCGGGCCGTCAAAACCTGTTGCTTGGTCTTGAAGTCCTCGTTCGACTTGTAAGCGAACCAAGCAATAATTCCCGCAGGCACGAGGCCGAAGAGCACGAGGGCCAGCGTGATCTGTTTTCGAAGAGACAATCCCATTAGAAACCCTCCGCCTTTACGCCGGGGGGCGTGGTATGAATGTCCGCAGCTCGAGACTCGGAGACCAATGCCGCCAGGTCGAGAATCAAGGAAACCGACCCGTCGCCGAGAATGGTGGCACCGGAGAAACGATGGAGGCTGGCCAGTCCTTCGCCGAGGGCTTGAATCACCGCTTGAACGCGTCCGAGCAAACGATCGACGGCCACGCCAACGCGCTGGCCGGCATGACGCGTCAGCAGCAGTTCCTGCCGCGTGGGGGGAGGGCCTTCGACGCGAAAGAGGTTTCGCAGAGGAACCATTGGCACGAGTTCCCCACGAACCGAGACGCAAGGGCGCCCCTTGGAAAGAGCCGGTTTTGAGCCGCTCAGCGAAACACATTCCTCGACCTGAGCCAGGGGAACCACGTAGCGGCTTCCCCCAGACTCCACCAGGAGGCCGTCGATCAAGGCAAGGGTCAGGGGCAACCGGAAGATAAACGAGGTTCCTTTGCCCGGCTCACTTTCGACAGCCAGGCTCCCTCGAAGTCCGCGAACGGCGTCACGAACCACATCGAGTCCCACACCTCGACCGGAAAGCTCGCTCACTTGATCACGCGTTGAGAACCCAGGCTCGAAGATCAAGGAATCGACACGCGGATCGGCCGGCGACGTTCCGACAGGCATAAGTCCCAGAGCCATTCCCTTGCGGGCGATCCGCTCCCTGTCCAGCCCCCGGCCGTCGTCGGAAACGCGAATCGCTACCCGGTCCCCTTCGTGACCGGCCATCAAGGTGATTCGCCCCGTCTTCGTTTTTCCTCGCGCGAGACGTTCCTGCGGAGTCTCGAGCGCGTGGTCCACCGCGTTGCGAATCAGATGGATCATCGGCTCTCCCAGGCGCTCGACGATCGTCCGGTCGAGTCGCGTCTCCTGCCCGCTGATCCGCAGCTCGATCTCCTTACCGGAACGGTCGGCCAGGTCACGGACGACGCGAGGGAACCGCGAGAAGAGTTCGTCGACCGGAACCATTCGCAGGTCGAGAGTCGTGTCGCGAATCTGTCGGCTCACCCGCTCGAGGGCTTCCAGAGTATGCAGCCAGGGTTGCACACCATTCATGTCGCGGAGATTCTGGAGATTATCCGAAAGAACCGCCAGCTCCCCAGCGAGCCCCACGAGGTCGTCGAGTTGAATCGCGTCGACTCGGATCCGCGTCGCCATCCGAGGAGGCTGATGCACCATGGCCAGCGGCACAGATGGCTTGGCCGGCGGGAGCGGCGCTAACGTGGAAGTTGGAACAACAGGGTCGTCATGCGAGGGAAGAACCGCCGGCACCCCAAGGCCGTCATGCGAGCCGATCGGCAGATGAACGACGCTTCCGTCCGGCAGAATCTGGTCGACCGCCACGGTGCTATCCATGGCAACGAACAGGAAGACATCTTCAAGTCTTTGGGGATCGGCCGTGGTCTCGACATCGAGATCCCAGACCAGGTAACACCGCTCTGGGTCAATCTCATCGAGCGGCGGGATTAACGCGGGATCCGTCCTCACAACCGTCCGCCCCAGCTCTTTCAGCTCATCGAGAACGCCAAGCGGGTTGATCCCTCGCCTCAGCATGTCGGGCCCGGGCTTGAGCCTGATGCGGTAGTGCGAGATCTCCTCTGGGGAACCCACACCCTCTTGAGAGCCGTTCGAAGACTTCTGTTTCGATCCCACCACACGGGTTCCGGTGCTCTCTATCACCCCCTCAGTCTGGTGAACGGCCTCCGAAAGGGCAGGGCTTGATGATGGATGGGCACGAGGAACCTGGCTCTCGGGAAGCAGCGACTCCAATCGGTGGTTGAGCTCCGTCGAGGCGGCAATGGGAGCCTTGGCCGCCTCCGCCTCGATCATGGCGGAGAGATGGTCCTTCGCCTCCAGTAGCGTGGTGATGATCTCGGAGTCCACCGCCAGCTTGCCCGCTCGAATCCGATCGAGCACGGCTTCGATGCCGTTGGTGAATTCGGCCAGGGCGGCCAATCCCACCATGGCCGCCGCCCCCTTGATGCTGTGCGCCGCCCGGAACGTGCGATCGATGTGCGCGCGGTCGTCTTGCCGCTGTTCAAGCTCAACCAGCCCTTCTTCAAGGCTAACCAAGAGCTCGCGGCCTTCTTCGAAGAACATCTGGTGAAAGCGATCGTCATCAACGGCCAAGACCGTGACACCTCGACGCCCAGGTGCTCATTCTTAATTTGGCAAAATACGCGGTCAAAATAAAGACGATCGTCCGACGAGAAACAAATCCAGCCGGCGACCGGTTTCTTCACCTACCCGGGCAGCGAGCGCCGGATCCAGCGCTTCAGATCCTCAGCATCGGCCGGCTTGACGATCCAGCCCGTGACGCCGCGTCGGCGCTCGGGCTCGACGTCGCTGAGTTTGCGCGTCGACAGGACGAGGATCGGCAAGAACCGGTGCATGGGCATCTCGCGAACGGCGGATACCAGCGACAACCCGTCAAGCTCGGGCATCTCGAGATCGGTCAGCAGCAGGTCGCAAGGAGACTCTCGCAACACGCGCAAGGCCGCGACCCCATCGGAAACCGACACAACCTTCACATCGACCAGGTCGTTGAGCTGCTCGGCCACCAAACGGCGGACGGCCGGGCTGTCGTCGGCATGGAGGATCGTCTTTCCCATGGATGGCCGTGTCGCGCCGGCGCAACCCTCCTGATAACCTGGTGCCTCGTCAACGCTCGAGGGTTGGGGCAACGATCCTTCTGCTCGGCGCGGGTGTGGTCTGTCGAATTCCCCGCCTCGGGAATAGCTCGATCGACCAGACCCGCCCTCCTCAAAAGAGAACGCAATGCCCCGGGTTATCGACATGACGGGCCGCCCGACCGTATCGCCAACCCCTGAAGGCCCGATCTTATGGGTATTCTCTTCGGGCCAGCGGCTCCGTCATCAGCAAATGCTTCAAAGAAACGAGTCGGTCACCGAAACGAGCCAGTTGGATAAGCCTGATCGATCTGCGATTTCGACGCAAACCCTGGGAACATTCACCAGATGAACCGATTGCCCCATCTTGCGCCCCGAGGCAACGGCGGAGATGAGAAGCTGTAGCCCAGCCAAATCCCAAGGACCCGAGGTTTCCAAATCGATGTGAAGATCCTTTCCCTCGATCAGCGCCGCCAGCAGCAATTCGCGAAGCTCACCCAACTCATAAAGAGTGGCCGGCCCCGAGAGGGAAACCATCCCAAAACCCAAGTGCCCCACTGACATGATAGGTCAACCTGACCAGGAGAGCGTCAAAGCTCCGCGAAACCTCCGGAGACGGAGGCACGATCTTGTAGACCAAATCTATTTTACCACCCCATGATATTCTTGGGGAGCATTCAAATAAGCGGATATTGGAGGACAATGATGTTGATGTCGTCTGAAGCACGCCCCGGAGATGTGTGAGCAATCAGAGCGTGGTCGACTTGATTGAGGATGTCCGTCGCGTCCGCCCCGTGGTGGGTTTGCAAGAGCGTCATCAAGCGTTCCTCTCCGAACAGAACGTCGGAAGGATCCATGGCATCGGTCAATCCGTCCGTGTACATGATCAGAGACTCGCCGGGAGCGAGCCGGTCGGAGTTGCCGGCCGTGCCATCGACCATACCAATGCCGAGCATACCTGGATTTGAAGGCAAAGTCCGAGGCCCGTTGGGTCCGACGATAATCGCGGGGGGATGTCCCACGCCCGCATAACGCACAAGTCCCGTTTCTTCGTCGGCGATCAGATAAAACCCGGTGCAGAAATACCCCTCGGGAAAGAACTGTTCGCCGGCCACATCCAACCCCGCGAGCAATTCCCCGGGTTCAAGAACCGCAGCCGCCAGGGGCGCCGCCAAGGCTTTGACCATCCCCGAAAGCATTGCCGAGTTCACGCCGTGGCCGGAGACGTCCGCCACCAAGATGCCAAGCCGGCCGTTATCGAGCCGATAGAAATCGTAGACGTCCCCTCCAAGCTGGTTGGCAGGGGTGTAGCGCACGGCCGTTCGCAACACGCCACGCGGCTTGGGAGGCCTGGGCATCAACGCGAACTGAACCTTGCGGGCCAGGTCGAGCTCAAAGCTCAGCTTCTTGTGGGCGGCTTCCAGCAATCGGTTTCGCTCGGCGAGCTCGCTGCGCAGGTCGGCGATCCGCAGATGCGCTCGAATTCGGGCGAACAACTCCTGGATTTCCTCAGGATTCTTGGGCTTCTGGATGTAGTCATCCGCTCCCGAATCCAACCCCGTGATCTTATTGTGCGTCTCTCCCAGTGTCGTCAGCAGCAGCACGGGCGTGGAGCGTAGGTCGGCATCCGCCTTCAACTCGCGGCAGAGTTGGGCTCCATCCATCTCGGGCATCTCGAAGTCAGTAAGGATGAGATCGACGCGCGGTAGAATCCGCGCCTTCTCCAATCCCTCCACGCCGTCCTTGGCAACTTCGACCACATAGCCTTGATCCTGGAGCATGCTCGAAATCATGCGCCGCATCGTTGGGCTATCTTCGACCAACAAAAGGCGACGAGACGACATCAGCCCGATCTCCCCGGCCTGGCCGTAAAATGCTGCGACATACGCACGTATCGATGAAAACGCAACTCAAGAAAGACGAGAGTGCCTCCACCATACGAGCGGCCGCCCCCCACTGTCCAGGAGGTTCTCCTCAAGGGTCCAAGGCTTTGTCGGCCCGCCATGGTAGGGACGGTTTTCTCACCAGCCTGGGGGAAGGATTTTCCGCCTATCGATGGCGGATTCGATGCAAAGTGCCCTGCACGGGCCCGATCTCACTCACCGTTGAGATGGGGGAGTCCTGAGAAACAAGCCCCCGAACAGCCAGGGCTTCACTCAACCCTTCGGTCGCCACGCGATAAGGACCGGCCACCAGCGCAAACCCATCCGGTTCCAAGAGCCTTGCCAGCACATCGGCCACCAGGGGTATCAACCGTCGTTCATACAAAACATCCGCACCCAAAATGACCGGATAGCGCGTGTCGGGAAGCTCACGCCAGTCGAGACGCTCTGTCGTGTACAAGGATGGATCAAAACCGTTCTTTTCAGCGCTCTTCGTCACAAATCGGAGCGAATCCTCATCGTAGTCCGTAAAGTGGACCCGCAACCCGCGACGAAGCGCGATCAGGCCGGTGAGGCCCAGGCCGCAGCCGATCTCGAGCGCGCGCAAGCCGTCGCGCCAAGGTTCACGTGCCACGGCTTCCGCCAGGAGAAACGCGCCCGGCCAAAGGTAAGCCCAATAGGGCATGTAGTCATCCTGATGGCTCAGAGCCTGGACCACGGGATCGTCGAGAAGCTTGTCCGGATCGGCAGGACGCACCACCTGGACTTCGCAACCACCGATGGTATGAGATGACGTCGCAACAGGCCCCACATAGAACTTTCCCGAAATCACGTTTGCTTCCATCCCCACCACTCCCTAACTCCAATCTTCAATCAACGGCGTGTACAGAGATCTCTTCATCCCCAACCGCAAAAACGGGCAGGGCACGTCCGCCGCCGTCGAAACGCCCGACCCGGCGCCCCCCAGGAACGCGCAAGGGACCAGGAAAACCCGACATTGTAACGACACGGGGGATCTCGTGTCGGCCCAGCTCGGCACTGTCCCGTCCGGATCGTTGACACCCCTCGTCAACGCAGGAGGGAAACTCGAAGGTTTGGCGAATTGTGTTTGACGGTCCCTTGAACCCGCGACTATAATCCGTTGAGACTGAATCTCAATACGGCTTGAGGTCGTCCTGCCGATTGTTCGCCCCTCCTGCCTGCATCACGGATTGGTGAGAACTCGCATGCGACTGGTCGCGATTCCTTTGATTTGGACGATGTTGCTCACCATTTCGGTGAACGCCGCCGACATTTCGGGGCGAGTCGAGATGCCGGAGGTCTGTTCTCCGGAAGTGAGCCCGGCCGTCGTCACTTTAGAGGCCGCGAGCGGCAAAAAAGAGAGCGCCAAGCCCACCGAAGCCTCTGCGCCGGCCGAGGTCACCCTCGTTGACCAGCGTGGTTTGCAATTCGTACCGCGCATCCAGGCTATGAGACTTGGCCAGTCGCTGCAGTTTAGCAATTCAGACGCCGAGACCCACAGCGTGCACGTGTTGACACCCGGCTTCGACTTCAATCGGTCGATGCCTGCCGGTGAGTCGCGAACCTGGGTTCCCGAGAAGGCCGGCGTTATTCGGCTCGCCTGCGACGTCCACAGCCATATGCGAGGTTACGTGATCGTGGCTGACTCCCCCTGGGTCAGCGTTTGCTCACGCGAAGGCAAATTCCGGTTTCGCGACGTACCTGCCGGCCGCTATGTCGTGAATGTCTGGCATGAGATGGGTGAACCGCTCCGTCGCGAGATCGAAATTCGCGATGGCGTTGACTCCGCTCTCGAACCCTTGAAGGTAACGGCCAACGCCCAGACGCGAGCGCGAACCGAATCAGTACCGATTCGCCCCTGGTCGGAGGTGATCGACCGCATCAGCATCAACTTGGCTGCCAGTCTTGACTCCGCCTCGCGCCCCGGCCAATTTCAGAAGGCACGCCGGCTTGCTGAAGACTCCTACTGGGGAGAATTCGAGACGTCCGACATGGAGACGGCGGTTCGCACCCACCTCGGCTTTGCCCGAAAAGGGGAGCTCGAAGCCTCCTTCTTCAAGGTCTTCTCTGGTGTCCGCAAGGTGGCCGACGGCAAGATGAAGCCGGCCGAGTTGGCCGACCTCAATCGCACACTGCTGCTGGGACTGGTTCGGGCCAGTGACGAACTCAATCGTCAGGGTATCCCTGACGCGGACCATCTCTTCCGTACGGGAACGACACCCACGGTCGCCTCGTCGACAGCTCCCGCTCCCAGCGATCCTCGTGTTCAACTGGCCGAGCTCACCCAGAGCTTTGAACGAATCCGAGGGTTGGCGGATAAGGGAGAGATGAGCGAAGCGGCCTCGGCGATGACCTCGCTTTACTTCGTTGATTTCGAGCCTATCGAGCGTTTCCTGGATGCCCGCACGCCTCAAGCGGTCAAACCTCTCGAAGTCCGCTTCAACGCTATCCGAGGGGATGTTGAGACGGGCCTGAAGGGTGAGGATCTCTCCGCTCGCATCAACGTTCTCCTCACTGAGGTTGAAGCTGCGGTGGCCAAGAGCGAAGCCATGCATTCGGGGACCTTTGGCCCCGCCTTCGTTCAGTCGTTGATCTTGATCCTGCGCGAAGGGATCGAGGTGATCTTGCTGCTGACGATGCTGGTCACGCTCGCCACCAAGACAGGCCAGGCCGGTGCGTTGCGTTCGATCCGTTGGGGAGTAGGTTTGGCTTGCGTCGCGAGCGCCGGCACGGCTTGGGGCTTGAATCGGTTGGTTGCTTCCGCGCGAGGTCAGGCGAGAGAGACCGTCGAAGGGCTGGTCATGTTGGCGGCGGCAGGCGTCTTGTTCTACGTCAGCTACTGGTTGATCTCTCAGAGCGAATCCAAGCGCTGGATGGACTTCCTCAAGCGGCAAGCCAAGTTCGGCGGGGTCGGCACGCTTGCTTTGACGGCGTTTCTGGCCGTCTACCGTGAGGGAGCTGAGACCGCGCTGCTCTATCAAGCGATGATCGGAGCGCAGGGGCAAACGCAACCTGGGATGCTCGGCCTCATGTCGGGGCTCGGCGTGGGGCTCATCCTTCTGGCGATCATCGCCGTGGTGATTCGAGCCACGAGCGTCCGGCTCCCGTTGCGGGCCTTTTTCAAGGTCTCGGGACTGGTCCTCTTCGCCATGGCGGTTATCTTCGCGGGGAACGGGGTCTTCGAGCTTCAATCTTCGGGCATTCTCAAGACAACATCCCTCACCTGGCTTTCCTGGCTCGGCGAAGGAATTCCGACTCTTGGCCTTTATCCGACCGTGCAAACGCTCTCGGTCCAGGGCCTTTTACTCGCCGGCGCAGGTCTCGCGCTGGCGTTGTTGCTTTCCGGCGACGCTTCGACCACCCCGGCGGATGCTCCTGCGACCAAGCCACCGCTCGGCCCGGCTCCGACAGCCGGCGTGAGTGCTTGAGCTCGTTGGTGGACTTTCCGGTGGAGGAGGTATCTCCGTGTTCCAACGTTGGGCCGGCCCTTTGATTTCCGTCCTGATCCTGGGCGGCGTTGCTCTCATCTTGGTGTTCAATCTCAAGCCGGGAGCCGGTACGCCGGCCGCGCTCAAAGCGACGACGGAAAAGCCCTCCGCCCCTACGGAAAGCCCTGCCGCCCCCGCGGCCAAGCAGGCGGGTTTTCGCGAATATCCAATCGGCGACCCCGTCTCCAAGAACCACTTGGAAGTGAAAGCGGTTTGGCTCCCCCCCGTGCAAATGGAAGGGATGGCGGACTCAGGTTCGGACCTGATCCACATGGAAGCGGACATTCACGCGACGGTGGATAACCCGAACGGATTCGCCTTCGGCGAGTTCATTCCCTACCTCAAGATCCACTACAAGATCGAACCGGCCGGAGGAGGAGCGGTCGTCCAGGAGGGAGAAATGATCCCCATGGTGGCGCGCGACGGCCTGCATTACGGGGCGAGCGTGGCGATGTCCAAGCCGGGGGCCTATCGCCTGACCTACAGCATCAAACCCCCTTCGAGCGGTGGGCTCGGCCGCCACTCCGACCCCACAACCGGGGTCGCCTCCTGGTGGGAGCCGTTTGATGCGGTCTTTGAATGGGACTACGCTCCCGCCAAGTAAGCCGGCTTCATCATTGGCCAAAGGCTCGGCCATCGATTTGAAGCGTCATCAAGCGTATTTTGCGGCTCGGATTCCGCACCCTGGCGTTGAAATTCGTTTGACACGGGCCGAGCCGCAGATACCATTGAAGCTGTTAACCCTCCCCGCGTCGTCCCTGTCGAGACGCATGGGCTCGGTCGGTGCCGATCTGTCGGCCCTCCGCCGAACGAAATTCCCACCGTGATCTCTCCCCATAACAAATGGATTCGCGAGCGCTTCTTGGCGCGCTTCGCGGTAAGATGGTGGACTCCCTCGCGCGGGGGGAGGCTAGAGCGTTGCGCCTTGCATCAAGCGTTGGAGACTTGGGACCATGATCGCCCTGGGAGCGATTTGGGCGTTCCTGGGATCGATGGGCCTGAGAGAGATTATCGTCGTGGCCTTGGTCGCGCTCGTCTTGTACGGCCGATCGGGCGTCCTTTCGACGCGACAGGCCCAGTCGCTCCGACCCGGTTGGACCTCGCCGCGGCGGTGGAGGAGGAGCCTGCCCGGGTTATCGAGCCTCGGGGATCGTCTCTTCTGGTTCTTCGCGATCACGGCGGCAACAGCCGTGGCCGCATGGATCGTCACCCGCGCCCTGGTGTTTCAAGGGACCCAGTGAAATCCGGTGTTGCGGACTCAACCCGACGTGGACCAGTCCCGGCCGGCCGTTCCACTTATTGAAAACTGATGATGGCGCGTTCACGCGTCTTTTCCCGCAAAAGAAAGAGGAGTTCGACCATGCTGCCGCTTGCATTCCTTCCTAACCTGGGCGCGACCGAGTTGATGATTGTCGCCTTCGTTTCGCTCCTGATCTTCGGCAACCGCCTCCCCAGCGTGATGCGTTCGCTCGGCAAGAGCGTTACCGAGTTCAAGAAGGGGGTTTCGGGCATCGAGGACGACATCGACCAGGCTGTCACGGCTGACACCAAGAAGCCGTCCCAACCGTCATCCGAGGTCTGAGCCACGGCTCGGCTTTCTCGAAGTTGTCATTTGGATCCGCCAGGCGCATTGCACACCAGTGTCCAACGGGAGCTGTTCTGATGTTTCCCAACCTTGGCCCGATGGAAATGATCGTCGTGATGGGGGCCGCCGTCCTCCTCTTTGGCAAGCGACTGCCGGAGGTTGGCCGCTCTCTTGGCAAGGGAATCGTCGAGTTCAAGAAGGGGCTGCGAGGTATGGAAGATGAGTTCGACATCTCCTCAACCTCGAGCTCGCAGGTCCCGGCTCGCCGCACCGAAGACTACGCCCGCTCCAGCGAGCCGGCTCACGCCTCGGTGCCCAAGTTCGAGCCACCAACCTCGGCTCCGATCGCCCGAGGCGAATACGAAGCATCGACCCCGCAAGACTAATGGGTGAATACTCCCGGGTTGCCGGGTCTCGCGATCCTGACGTGGAGATTCCACCGCGATGATCGAGGATGACCTCTTCGCGGTGATTGATCCGGTAATGCGTTCCTCCGGTGCAACCCCGGAGGAAGGCGAAGAATACCGGTCTCCTCCGCTGGACGTCTTGCGCTATTACCGCCGGCCGGTGCGCCTTCACTGGATACCCGGCCTGGGCCGCGCGCTCAGCGTGGTTGCGGTCGTTCGTCAACCGGTGGATACCAGCCTCTCAACAGTCGACTATCGGCGCTTTCTCACACGCCTGGCGATGGCCGTCAATGGTCGTTTCCCCCCTTGGCGAGGCGATCGCGGCCTGGTTATCGGGCTCACGACGCTCGTGCTGACGCCGGAACCGATTGGCCCCGACGATGACAAGACCTTGGGGTCGGTGCTGGGACCGCTGGGGAGAACGCGCGTCGTTCCTCTCGGCCTACTTCGAATCAACCTGGGGCAGGAAGCCCTGTCGTTCGCTCTCACCTCGAGCCCAGACAAGCTCTTTTCCGAACCCGAGACGCTTACCGACGCCCTAACGCCGATGCTGCGCCGGTTCGTGCCACTGATCGTGGATTAGCGAGTGTCCCCGCAGAGACCTCCCTTGAGGCAGCCCCGTCACACTTCGCCACCGCTCAATGGCGGGGTCAATGATCATTTGTCGCACGCGGGACCGTGGCGACACGGGTTGAAACACCCGTGCCGCTAACAAGCTTTTCCATGAGCACCTCTGTCTTTCGCACACGAATCGGGATCTTATCGCCCGATTGGTGGGTTACGCATTCAGTAGCCAGAGAGCATGAGGCAGGGCATGCCGGAACGGGGGATCGTTTCGGGCGGACTCGAGGGCAGCGGAGACCCGGCGGGCGTGGTCGGGTTCAGGCGCCGTCACCATCCGGGGCAGGCAGCAATACCCGGGGCTATTGACGTCGATGCGAACGTCCTCGGAGGTCGCGGACACGCGCCGAAGGCGGAATGTCTCGACGCCGCCGTCGGCTTTGGCCGTGATCGTGGTCGCGTTCAGACGGCTCACTTCGAGAGTGCTATCAGCCTCGGTCACGATCTCCACCTGGATCGGGCCCGACGGGCCCTGGAAGGTGGCCGCGAGCCGCCCGGTGGATCGTTCCGGCGACCCCTGGGGCTTCCACCCAAGCTGACCGGCAAGCCAGGCCGCGAGCCAGACGTCGCGACGAGGGGGACCGTTCAGGACGGGCGTTGTTGATTCGATTCGCACGGAGTTGATCCGTGAGAGAACCTCGTGGTGGAAAGGGGGATCGAAGAACTGCGCGATGAGCTCGCGCCAACGAATGAGGCTACACCAGGAGACGTCTCGCGCGTAATCGCTGATATTAGCGTCCAGGGCCAGAACCAACGCGGCGGGGTCGGTGCCTGGGTCGGGAAGGTCAAGGATCACCCGCGAGGATTCCCCCGCCAGGTCACGGAAAAGTGCCTCGTCGTTTCTCGGGTCGTCGGTCCACCAAAGCACGAAAGGCAAGTCCGCTTCGAGCAGGGGGCGGATGGCTCCGGCAACGAGGTCGCCCGCCTCAGGACCGGCCTGAAGGAGGATTCGCTCGGAGCAAACCTGCGGCAGTCCGGGCGCGGGGAGGTGGCAAAGGGCGGAAACCTCGGCCGAGAGTGAGCGTCCCGGGGCTTCTGTACGGCAAACGACGATGGCCCGGCATGGGAACCGTGCCGTCACCGCGTCCAGCACATCACGAAGCCGCCCACAGTTCCCCCCTCGAGTCACCACGACGAGGTTCGCCAGAGCAATGCGCGTGACGTTAGGGTTCTCAAGGTCCGGGCCCCCCACGCGCTCGGCGGCGGGGCCCCAGAGTTGGGTCAACGTGGTCTCGATGTCCTGGAGATCCGTCACCGGAACTCCTTGGCCATTCAGAAACGCGTCGGAGGCTGCCTCAGACATGGGAGTGCTCGAGATTCCAGGGAAAGGAAGCGGAAGCGATCCGGACGCCGCTGATCGTTTCGAGGGGTGAGCCTGGCCCACCCCTCGAAGTACGAGACCACTATTATCACCGCACCAACGGCCCGTTCAAAGACGGCGCCAATGCACATCGTCGCCAGCCACCAATTTCTCGGCGGCGTCCGGCCCCCAGGTTCCTGCCGTGTAGGGAACCGGGGGAGGAGCGTCGGGACGGGCCCACGCGTCGAGAATCGTGGTACAGAACCGCCAGGCACTCTCCACGGCGTCGGTACGCGTGTAGAGCGTCGGGTCCCCCAGCATCACGTCAAGGAGGAGCCGCTCATAAGCTTCGGGCGGCGGCACCGCGAAGGCGGTTCCATAACGGAAATCCATCCGCACTTCCTGCAACCGCCTTCGAGACGCAGGGACCTTGGCCTGGAACGCAAGGCTGGCCCCTTCGTTCGGTTGGATCCGAAGGACAAGCAGGTTCGCGCCGCCGGCCTCATCGGCGTCGACTTCAAACATCTGGGTTGGGGGCTGGCGGAACTGAATCGCGATCTCACTGGCTCGCTTGGGGAGCCGCTTGGCGGTCCTCAAGTAGAAGGGCACCCCCGCCCAGCGCCAGTTGTTGAGCGTGACCCGGAGCGCGACATAGGTCTCGGTCTGCGAGTCGGGGCGAACCCCCTTCTCCTGCAAGTAGCCCGGAACGTCCTTCCCCTGGATCGAACCGGCCGTGTACTGACCGCGAACCACGTACTTGTCGACGTCCTCAACCGTCCAGCGGGGCAGGGCGTCGAGCACCTTGACCCGCTCATTGCGAACTGCGTCAGCCGAGAGGTCGACGGGGGGTTCCATGGCCACCAGGCAGAGGAGCTGCATCAGGTGGTTCTGAACCATGTCACGCAAGGCGCCTGAGTTGTCGTAGTAACCACCGCGCCCACCGGCCATGCCAAGCTCTTCAGCCACGGTGATCTGGACCGACGCAACATGCCGCCGATTCCAGATGGGCTCAAAGATCGCGTTACCAAACCGCAAGGCGAGAATGTTCTGAACGGTTTCTTTGCCCAGGTAGTGATCGATGCGATAGACCTGGCTCTCGTCCAGAACGGTGCTGATGTCGCGGTTCAGCTCACGGGCACTGGCGAGGTCGTGGCCGAACGGCTTCTCGATGACCACCCGGCTCCAGGGGCTGTCTTGATGGCTGGGATAAACGAGCCCCGCCTTGCCGAGATGATCGATGATCGTGGAAAAATATTCGGGGGCAACCGCGAGATAGTAGAGACGATTGCCGCGGGTTCCGTGCGTCGCATCGAGCTGATCGAGCCGCTCTTTGAGCCTCGCATAGCCGGCCGGGTCGTCAAAGGTACCCGAGACAAAGGCGATGCGACTCGCGAACTGGGCCCAGGTTTCGGCAAAGTCGGGCCCGGCCCCTTTGCTCAAACTGGCCTCGAGCTCCTTGCGGAGCTGTTCGTCGGTCCAGTCACGCCGGGCAAACCCCACGATCGCGCATTCCGCGGGGAGGTTCCCACCGAGTGCCAGGTGATAGAGGGCCGGCACTAGCTTGCGATGCGTCAGGTCGCCGGTCACGCCAAAGAGGACGACCGCACAAGGTTCAGGAACCCGAGTCCTGGGCAAGCTTTGCCGCAACGGGTTGGCTTCGGCCACACCCAACGAATCGGTCATCCGCACACTCCCGCCACGAGAAAACAAGACGCCTCCGGCCCGATCGACCCAGGCGCACCCTACGAGAGAGAGTTTACGGAGCCCGATCCTCGACAATCAAGAGAAGCCACCCAGGCCCCCGCCAATAACCTTGCACGTAAATATCCACACCTTCACAAACCATCAGGAACAGGATCCTAAAAATCTTCGGCAGCCTCAACGCAACCATAATGGCTTGCAAGCGCGACAATTTCTTCGGCGATGCGACCAATCCGTGAGACCTAACCAACTCCACGAGCCAAAAGAATCGTCTTATCGTCCGCGAACTCACGCGACCACGAAAACGAAAAATCCTCACCGATCCTTTCTTCTTTCGCCAAGCCTCGCACCGCATTTTTCGTTGTTATCAATCCCCGCAAAAGTGATGCGGGTGCCGTTCGTAAAACTTCGATGAAAGTATGGGAATGGCGCAAATTCGGACGCCCCGAAAACGCTCGATGCAACCGCGAGTGCTACATTAGAGCCAATACCGCCGGGCGCGGATGAGATTCACGCAAGCCACAAGCCAGGGACCTATTGAGCATGAGCGACGCCGAACTTCCCAAGACGAAACACGTGTTGATCACAACCGCGGTTGTCGTGCGTATGCCTGAGGGAGAAACCGAGAGTCTCGCTCATGCCGAGCCCCTGGCGGAAAAGATGCGCGTGGCGATTGAAGACGCCTTCCAGGGGGCGTCAGACGTCCACTACCCGTCCGCCATGAGCTTCCTCTGGCTCGATGAGACGGTTGAAAACGCCGGCCAGTGCGCGAAGTGCGAGTGTTGGGTGTCGGATTACACCCGGTCAGACGCCCTGATTGGCATTGGAAGCGGACGATCGCTCGGCGACCATTGGCTCTGCGATGAATGCGATTCTCTCGGTGAGTAGGCCGGTGTGGCTAAGGCCTCGTCTTAAGATCAGGGCAGAACACTCCTCTCGCGTTTCGCTGGTACATGAAGACCACGCCGCGAGAGGACCTTTGCCGACACCCATTCTGGGACACGACCCAGGCTGGCATCAAACGAGCGAATGGTGAGTTGAAGCAGCCCGTAGGCTCCCCAGAAGCTCACGATGATCCATATCAGCACTGCAAGGATACGACCCGTGAGATCGCCGTTGTGAAACCAAGTCATCCAGCCGATGGGAACGAGCATTCCGAAAAATGGGCTCACCCAGAGAATGTACTTATCCTCAGGCCCCGCTCGAAATACAAAAATACAAATGAATGGCAAGACGACTGTCATGAAGATGTAGGCCGTCACGCTCATCCCCACCGCTCGACCAAGCGTTGGCTGCCACGTCGCCATGGCGAGACAGAAGCTGGAGATAAAGGCGCCATAGGCCAGGATCAAACCAACGATCAAGGACGTAAAGACGATCACCTCGAAGCCAGTTCTCCGGCCCAGTAACTGCGTGAAAACAAGGATCGCCGGCAGAATCGCCAGCTTGGGAACGATTCGGAAGGCTCCCCACCACTTCCCAAGAACAATCGACCGGGTAGACATTGGCGTCGCCAGCAAGACGTCGAGACTCCCCAGAACTCTCTCTTCCGACAGAGCGGTTGCCGACGTGACGGTCACGAGCAAGAAACCGATCGAAACCATGAACCCGCAAACCCCAGGGCCGACGTCTCTTCTCGAGAGTAGCAAAAGAACCACCACGGCCGACGAGGCCAGGGCGTAAAGAGTCCAAACGCCTCTTCCCCAGGCCGACGGTTGGCGGAAGTACCATTCGCGCCAGAACACCGGGTTGCTATCAAGGACTCTGGCGGAACGCAAACTCCGTCGGTGAAACGAGAGAACGGGGAGACGCTTTCGGTTTCGCTGGCGCAGAGTCGCGGCTCGCAGCCGCCAGGTCGAATACAGGGTGAGGAGGGCTGAAATGAGCAGGCATGCCACGAAGAAGAGCGTCGGGTAAGCGTAGAACATCCACGTCTGCTTTGCCCCTCTCGAGGTGCCGAAAAGCAGCCAGAAGGGATTGGTGGCCCTGAGCCAGATGGGCGTAGCGCCAAGGTAGACCTCGCCCCACGTAATCAGGGCCAGAAGCCAAACCGCATACGTCCCGTACGTTGCCAAGAGGACTTCGTGCGACTTGCTCGCCCAGACCGAATACGAGAGGGCAACGCAGACCCCCAAAACGGCAACGCCCACGATCACGAGCGAGCCAAAGAAAAGATCCTTGGGATCGACCCCGCCCAGCGACATGGCAATCGCCATCAAGGGGAAGCCGCAAGCGATAATTCCCAGAACGGTCATCAGCCGCGATGCAAGCTTACCCAGCACGATTTCGCGATCGGTAAGATCTGTCACCATCATCAGGATCAGGCTGCCACGCATCTTATCGTGGCAGATGACCCCGGCCGTCACCGCGGGAACCAATATCAGCGCCAACACGAGTTCCACGGCCATAATGGCATTGACGAATATCGAGCTCACTTGGGCGAGCTGTGCGTAGGTCTGGATGTTCTGCCAGGCGATGCGATTCACCCAAACCACCAGTAGGCCCGCCAGAAGGCAGGCAACCAGGAGGGAGCGACCAGCATAGATTTGCCAGCGCCGGCAAGCGATCAAGTTCTCATAGGCGAAGACCGGCCCAAGCCGCCTGGCAATCCCCATCGAACCTCCTCCGCCGGCGCCCCGATTCATCCCCTGGCGCGCGAGCTGCGATCAGGAAGCCTTAGCGCGGTCGAGGAACTGGGTCGCCGCGTGCATGATCGTTTCTTCGGTCGCCTCTGACCGCGACAGTTCGGCCGTGAGACGCCCTTCACAAAGGACGATGATCCTGTCAGAAACGGTGAGCAGCTCAGGTAGCTCGCTCGAGGTCATGATCACCGCCATGCCCTCGGACACGAGCCGTCGAATCAAGGCGTAAATCTCCGCCTTGGCCCCCACGTCAATCCCGCGCGTCGGTTCATCGAGCAGAAGTAGCTTGGGACCGATCAACAGCCAACGCGCGAGAATGCACTTCTGCTGGTTCCCCCCTGAGAGGCTGGTGATCGCCGCACCCCCTCCGGCCGTTTTGATCGACAACCGCATGATGGAGTCGAGAACGGCCTGCGCCTCGGCCCGTCGATCAATCATTCCTCGCTTGGTCATCGCGCCGAGGTGACGAATGGTGATATTTTCAGCCACCGACATCTGGTCGAAGAGCCCCAGGTTCTTGCGGTCCTCGGTGACCAGTGCCACCCCCGCGGCGATGGCTTCTCCAGGCTCCCGAAAGCGAACCTCAGCCCCGTTGAGCAGGATTTGCCCCGTGGGGGCCTTGGAACTCGCACCAAAGAGAGCCTCAAGGAGCTCGGTCCTGCCTGCACCCAGGAGCCCGGCAACCCCCAGAACCTCCCCGGCACGCACTTCAAAGTTGAGATCCTTGAGATCGGGCCTGCCGCTCGAAGGGGGGCTTTCGAGAGAGAGCTTTTTCACCTCGAGCACCGCACTTCCGGCGACCGGTTTATGGTCGAAATGAAGCTCGGCGATCTCGCGCCCCACCATCCAGCGCACAACCTGCTCGGGGGTGGTCTCTTGCCGGAACGCACTCGCCACAAATCGTCCGTCACGAAGAACGGTCACCTGGTCCGAAAGGGTAAAGACCTCGTTCATCTTGTGGGAGATGTAGAGGATGGTTGTCCCCTGCCGACGAAGGTCATCGATCACGCGGTAGAGTCTGGCCACCTCAGAGTCGGAGAGAGCCGACGTGGGCTCATCCATAATCAAGATCGCGGCGTCGAAGGCCAGGGCCTTCGCGATTTCGACCATCTGCTGATCGCCGATCCGGAGATCCCCCACCAGCGTTTTCGGGGAGATCGGCGCCCCCAGGCGTTCAAAAAGGCGCCGGGCTTCCGCCTCCATCGCGCGATTGTCAAGAAGGCCAAGGCTGCGGGTACGCTCTCGGCCGAGAAAAATATTCGCGGCGACCGTCATCTCGGGGACGAGATTGAGTTCCTGGTAGATGATTCGCACGCCGGCGTCTTCCGCGTCGCGCGGGCCCGAAAATCGGACAGGCTTGCCCCCCAGAAGGATTTCACCCTCGAAATCCGTGATCGCACCCGCCAGAATCTTCATGAGGGTGCTTTTGCCCGCGCCATTCTCGCCGCAGAGCGCGTGCACTTCGCCCGCCCTGGCTTGCACCGTCACGTCACGGAGCGCATGCACTCCACCGAAATTCTTGCTGATGTTCCGCATCTGAAGCCGTGCGGAGTCGTCTTGAGCACTCATTGCGACGTCATCTTTCCCGAGAGTGTGGCGCGGAAGAAGAGACCGCTATCGTAGGTGAGACCTCCGTCGAGCGGAAGAGAGTGGCAGGCGCCCGAAAGCCCCTTACCGAATTCCCCTCGGGTCGATTCGCGGAGACTTGGCAAATCCACCATCGCCCCCTCCCGAGTGATTTAGGACCATCAACGCCCCCGGTCCGATGGTCGTCCAGGAAAATTCGCGCTCTTTTTCCGTGCGGTTCTTCGATCCAATGGATACGATGCTGAACAGGAGTCGACAGGGCTGCCAGCAGAAAACTCAAGGGGTCGTGAGCGTGACGCAGCCAAGCATCACCTTTATCGTGACGTACGAATGCCCTCGTTGTCAGACCTTGCTGGAGGCGCGAAGCCGGCGCCAGTCAACGTGGCAACGCTGCCCGAAGTGCGGCCGGCCGAGTTTACCTCCCGAGGACGGGCCATCGCGAGAAGAGGCCGTCGCGCAGGGAAACGCTGGCATCACTTTCTTGGAGCAAAATCTAGGTTCACAGGGGCCGGCGGCGGCACACGAAGTCGCCGCGCAGGGAAGTGCTCCGGGGGGATCCGTCAGACGGATTGTTCTGGCTGTTGGATTTCTGACGACGCTGACTCTCTTGGTCATCGCTTTCCTTGAGCAAAACGCTTTCAATGTCGTGGCATTCGGAATTGCCACGGTGATTCTCCTGGCCTTTCTGGCCATGACGGGGCGGCGGCATTGAGATCCGCCTCGAAACGGCCGAGCCCAATCGTCGACCGCGAGGTGGCACGACCTCCCTCCCGATGCGCAGCACCAGATGTGGATCAGCTCGCGGAGTCCGCGGGATTAAAGATTCATCGGGTTTGATCCGAGTACCCGAAGAAGCGTGCTCCCCACTGGGTTTGTAGCGAGGTCACGACCGTGAGACGTGTACCCCTGGCCGACGAGCTTCCTTATCGTTTCCACCCTCCCAGCCTGCACCCGCTCTTTCTCAGAGCGGCGAATTGGTTGCTCCCTTCGTTACTGCGCCGAGAGCATCAAGTCGTCGATGTCGATATCAGTGGCCTGGAACACGTGCAATCACTCCTGGATCGGGGAGACGGCGTTCTGCTTACGCCGAATCATCCCGATCACGCCGATTGCTACATGATGTTCGAGCTCGGCCGGCGAATCGGAAGACCGTTTTATTACATGGCGGCCTATCAGATCTTCGTCGGAAAGAACCTTTGGATTCTCCCCAAAATCGGCGTCTTCCCGGTCGACCGCGAAGGGGCCGACCTCACCGCGTTCAAGACGGGGGTTGATGTCCTCGCCAAGGGAAAGAATCCTCTCGTGATCTTTCCCGAGGGGGAGATCTACCATCTTTCCGATCGGCTGACCCCCATACGTGAGGGGGCCGTCGCGGTCGCGGCGGCGGCCACGAAGCGGCTCGATCCCGGCAAGACGATTTGGGTCGTTCCGATCGCTCTCAAGTACCGCTTCCTTGATCATGTCGACCCCATGCCGAAGCTGCATTCGGCCATGGAGCAATTGGAGACCCGCTTCACCTGGTGGCCCCGAACCGAGCGCCCGCTTATCGACCGTATCTACGAATACGCTGAAGGGGTTCTTGGCCTGAAAGAATACGAATATCTAGGGACATCGCAAAGCGGCTCTCTCAAGGAGCGCCTTCAGGGCCTGGCCCGTTCGATCCTCGACCGCATCGAAGACCGCCGTGTGGGAAAACGGCGCGACGATACGATCCCGGTCCGGGTTAAAGAGCTGCGTCGTTGCTGCCTCGATACGCTGGCTGACGCCCAAACCACGATCGAACAGAAGCAGCAAACTCAGCGCGATCTGCACGACCTCTTTCTCGTGGTGCAACTCTTCAGCTATCCCGGAGACTATATCCGCGAGTCCCCCACGCTTGAGCGAGTCTCTGAGACGCTGATGAAGTTCGGCCAGGATTTTCTGGGGAACGATATTCCCGCGCCGTATGGTCCCCGGCGCGGCATCATTCGCGTGGGAGAGCCCATCGACATCCGCGCCAGGCTCGCCACGGGGGGCAAGGCGCGCCAGGCCGTTGGTGCTTTGACCACTGAGCTCGAAGCCACGCTTCAGTCGATGCTCGACGCGATCGGACCAGGCCGATCGCTCACGCCGGCACAGGCCAAGGTGCTACAGCCAACCTGATCGATCCATGCCTCTTCCGCGCAAGGTTCAGGCCCTGGCAGGCCGGTGTTTTCGCAAAACACCGAGCATTCCAGGGCCTGCGACTGCCGTCTGTGCGCCAAGAGGATGTTTCCCTGGCCTCACTCCGTCATCGTCAAAGTTCCTCGGCGTACGAGTCGTCCTCAGGGGTGAAGCCGAGCAGTTCGTTTGCCTCGCTCAGATCCCATCGCATTCCGCGATTATTGGACATGCCGTTGACGACCACGAAGGTCCGGTCTTCGAGCTCCGCTTCGACGGCGCAATCGAAGAGGCGGACAAGGTCGGCGTTCGAAAGCCACATGGCCCGCGCCCATTCGTCGGGGAGGGTCTCTGGGCGGTTCTCACCGCTTTGGATCCAGCCCAGTCGAAGAGCGATGAAGGTAAGGTCGAAGGCGCTCGCGAAGCTCCGCCCGAGCCGTTCCCCCATGAGCTTGGTGCCGCCATAGGGGCTATCGGGGCGAGGAGGAAGGTCGACGGTAATCGGCATGTCCCCCAGGTCGCGGTAGTCCCCCATCGCGTGGTTCGAGCTGGCGAAGATCAAGCGCTCGACACCGGTCAACGCCGCAGCAAGGAAGACGTTGGACAAAACGTCCATGTTGGGGCGTTCGAGATCTTCCCAAGGGGAAAATTCGTTCGGGTTCGCCGCGAGGTGAATGACCGTGTCCACCCCCTGAAAGTGGGCAATCCAATCGTCATTGAAGTCGCTAAGGTCGGCCGCGATGACGTCCGGATCATCATGCTTCGGCGCGATGTCGAGCAAGACGAGGTCGTACACCCCATCCCAGGCCGCACGAAGCTTTCGGCCCAGGTTTCCCGACGCGCCGGTGATCAAAACTGTCCGCGGCCCTTCGTCGAATTCTTCTTGATCCTCTTCGTCCTCCAAATCATCAGAATCGTCCGTCACCTCATGGAGTGGGAGGATCGGCAGAACATCAGGAAGCTTGCCGCGAGTTGCGTCGTCGCGATCTCGGGGTTCGTCGAGGCTCATGGAGGGTACTCCAAGGAGGAGTCGGAGGGCTCTTTCGACCACAACCATACCCCATGAGCCGAATATTGTCACCAGTCGCCGGCTTCTCCGAAAACGCGCACTCGGAGCGAACTTTCGAACTCGACTCCCGTCTTCGTTGATGCCGCCAACCTAGTCTCGAACCCCAAGGACCTTGGCGACGGCTTCAAGAAAGAAAAAATCCCCCCACATCACCGACTCGTCCACACCCAGTTTTTTGTGAAAATGATAGACGCCATGCTTGAGCACGCCTTCCCAGCCGGAGGTGTTCCAGGCGAGATAATGGTCGGAGCAGAGGGTATCCAGAAGGGTCAACGCCGCGTTGCGGTAGCGCTGGGACCGTTCGGGATCGGCCGAAAGATGCGAGAGATTCCAAAGGCCTGACGCCGCGATGGCCCCCGCGGAGCTGTCATCGATACGGTCGGGGCCCTCCGGCACGTCGAAGTCCCAGGGGGGTACGAGACCATCCGGGCATCGAGCCAAGAAATGGTCAGCATTTCGCTCGGCCACGGCTAAGTCCACGGGGTCTTGCGTATAAGTGTAGACCGTTCCAAATCCATAGAGAGACCAGGCCAAGCCCCGCGTCCAATCCGAGTCGCCACGAAGCCCCTGGTGCGTGGTTTGCCGGAGAAATGCCCCGGTTTCCAGGTCGAAAATGCCCTCGTGGGCCGTCCCGCCGTTCGGACGCACCAGCGTTCGCTCCGACGTTCGGCAGTGAGTCACCGCAATCGTGCGCAGATCGGGGTCGTTCGCCTCCCGTGCCGCATAGAAGATAATAGGAACGTTCATCATGATATCGATGAACAGGCTCTCGGGAGCCACGAACGACCTGAGATATCCCCCCTTCGACTGGAATCGAAGTGCCAGGGTTTTCCCCGCGGTGATGAGCACCTGGTGCAGATGCTCGTCGCCGCTGAGACGATACCAGGGGAGATACGTATTCATGAAGATAAATCCGAGATCGTGAACATCTCGGTCGAACTGCTTTGGCTCCAGGAGCCGCGAATAGTGCTCAGCCTGACGGCGCCACCAGGAGTCACCGCTTCTCTCCGCGATCAGCCACATCATGCCCGCGTGAAAACCCGCGCACCAATCCGTCCAGAGCTCCCCGGTGTGTTTCCAACGTCCCTGGTCCGTGTAGATCGGGAAGTAGTTGGGAGTTCTTTCGATCGTGGCGCGGACCTGGTCGGTGGCAAAATCAAAGGCCCGCTCGAGACGCGGTCGCAGATCGGCCAAAGAGATTTCACGCGGTTCGGCCACGGCGGCGGACTCCTTGGAAAGTCACAAGATTTTGACGGGGACCTCGAATATAACCGGTCGCCACGAAACGTCGAACCCTCTGGACCGACTATGCCAACAGAGACTCGTCCCAGGTATCGCAGGTTGAGGATCGCGGCGAGGATCGTGCTTCCAACCCTGACCCTCGCCGTTGCGGGTGTTACTGCGTGGCTCGCCTTCCAGCCCGCGCTAAGGCTCCGCCCACTCCCCATTCCCAACGGGTATGACGACATCAAGCTCGCCGGCACCAAGATCGTCGGGCAGGAACCTGGTCCCAAGGGAGATGTGTGGGTCGCCGACGAGGCAGGGCTGCGTGTTTTCGTAACGGCCAATCAGGCGGCTCTCGCACTCGGCCGCGCCGGCCTGGCCAAGGAGTGCCAGGTTCCCCTTTCCGTCGAGAAGGGAACGCTGGATCGACAGATCGCGGATCACGTCACGTGGACTTCCGGCATCAGGCGGCTCGCACGGCTCATGGTGTGCGAGGCTCGGCTCGCGCGAATCGAGGAGCGCAAGGAGGATGCTCTCCGCATCGCGCTCGAAATCGTACAGCTTGGTCAACACACCGGCCGAGGCGGAATGATGCTCGACTACTACGCCGGGCAGGCGATCACCTCCCAGGGTCTGAGGCTTCTCTACCGAGATCGTGAGCGCCTGACCACAGCTGAGTTGCAACACGCCGTGCGAAGACTTGAAACCATTGATACGAATCGCGAGCCCTTGAGCGAGATGTTCTCTCGCGAGAAGTCCCTGGGAAAGGTGATGGGAGTCTGGCAAGTCAGAATGGCCGCCACGTTCACTTCAACTTTTGACTCTCAACTCAAACCCGCCCTCGATGCGGCCGAGTTCTCCGAGAAGCGGACCGCGACGAACTTCCAGCTCCTTCTCGGCGACTTCGGTCTACGCATCTACCAGCAAACGCATGGGAAACTACCAAATTCTCTCGCGGAGCTCGCTCCAAACCCGCTCGCCAGACAGCCGTACGATCCATTCCTGCCCCATAGACGTCCGCTCGTCTATCGGAAGGAGAGCCCTGGCGCCATGCTCTACTCGGTGGGTCCCGACCGGTTTGACGATGGTGGAAAACCGATCACAAAACTCCTGCCCGACGCCAAGGGAGATGTCACTCTTCAGGACTGATCTCAAGCGATGAACTTAAGCCCTCCAAAACGCTAGCAAGTATGTCCTCCAGCTCCAAGCTTCGCTTCATCATCAACCTGCACGCCTCGCTGAATCGCCAAGGCAGGTTCGGTCGGCATTAGTATGTAAAATGACATATAATATTTTCTATGTCTTACAAGCTCTGCTTGTTCTTCGGACTTTGACAGCATAAGAAATTTTTTAAGCTACGGACGCGAAAGAGCGCCAATATGAACCGTGGCGTACAAACCCCCCAGAAGACGATCTGTTTTCTGCTCGAACAGTTCACAAAGCGACATCTTCTAATGATATCGTGAGATGCTCAACATTTCCTTCATGGATCGCGCACAGAACGCTCAAATATCTAATCATAGCGCCCGTTACAATCTCCGAGGTAGGAACAGATCGATGGCCCGGCCCACGGATCGACATCTCGAGGTACCCAGAGGTCGCCATGAGAAGAAGAGCTTTCACGCTGATCGAGCTTCTCGTCGTTATTGCGATTATTGCCGTGTTAATTGCGCTTTTGCTGCCGGCGGTTCAATCGGCCCGGGAGGCGGCCCGGCGCGCCCAATGCGTCAACAACATCAAACAACTCTTACTAGGTCTGCACAACTTTGAGTCGACCAATGGGTCGTTCCCCAAGGGCGTCAACGAGCCCTACCTCACCGGACTCACCGCGTATACCGGATCCGATGCTCTGGGGAGCGATCAGACCGAGCCGTTCGGCCCCAACTGGGCCGTGATGATCTTGCCTTTCGTCGAGCAGGCGCCCTTGTACAACAGCTCGAATGTCAATGGCTATCCGGGTTGGGCGGGGCCCTACACACCAACCGGTACCCCTCCCTTTACGACCGCTCCCAATCCCAGTCTCTATAACATGGATTGGGCCAACCAGACGTTGCGATCAACTCGTTTGAGTTTTTTCGTTTGCCCGACAGACTCCCTCAACGGTCCCGACAAGTTCTTCTTTACGCCGAGCGACGCCACTAACTACCCCCAGTACGCCCCCATGGATCAGCGGACGAACACTCCGTTGACAAACTGGGCACGCGGCAACTACGGCGCAATCCAGGGGGCGACCGACCCCGACCACAGCATCAACGGAGACGAGGGGTTACCGTGGGACCCCTATCCAGGGATGCCGAAGACCGGGTTGATGGGCCTCAACTTCGGGGCGAAGCTTGCGGAAATCACCGACGGCACCTCAAATACCGCGGCTATCGGTGAGCTTCGCGTGGGCCTCAGCTCCATGGACATCCGAGGTACATGGGCCATTGGTCTAGGAATGGCCAGCCTCTGCGGACACGCCAAGCCCTACAATCCAACGCCCAACAATAAGAACGGCTTGCCAATGCCCAATTGCGCCGATGGCGGAGACGAGATGCAGGACGGCCCCGTTCTCGGCCCGCTTTTCCCCAACGCGGCCCAACAGGGGATGGGCTTCAACTGCGGCGGTGGCATGTACAACAGCGGCGGGCAAAGCCGCAGCCAGCACCCGGGCGGGGTCAATACGGGATTTGCCGATGGCTCCGTCCATTTCATTAAGAACTCGATCTCTCAGCGCATTTGGTACGCGCTTCTGTGCCGGAAGGATGGCACGGTTCTGAGCTCCGACCAATACTAAGGTCTGCACATCAACGGAAAACCCCTGTGGGGGAGCCGGCCACTTCGCCCTTGCGGCCGGCTCCCCGAAACATGCTTACTCCCGATAAACAATCAACCTAGGGACCTCACGATGCGGCGAAGCCATCTCGTCCCCGTACTCCTGATCGCGCTGCAGATCGTCTCTTCAGGGTGCGGTAATGGCAACAAGGCCTGGGTAACCGGCAAATTGCTCAAGGGCGGATCAAAATACGTGCCTCCGAAGGATCAGCTCGTCAACGTCACACTTGTCTGCCTGGAGCTGCACGATGCTTCTGGTAACAAGGTCGCCAGCAGTGAACCGTACTGGGCAGAGGTCGATCAGGCCAACGGAACGTTCGCAGTCCCAGGTAACGAAGGGCAGGGCATTCCCTTCGGCAAGTATCGTGTCGCGATCACTCAAAAAATGACTCGTGAGGCCTTCAACACAGCGAGTCAGCGGTCCAAGAAGACCCTCGATCGAGAAACGGACATGCTGTCCAATCGGTTCGGGCTCGGGAACTCGCCGATCGTCCGCGACGTGACGTCGTCATGCGAGTTGGCCATCGACCTCGACAAGCCAGCCGACTAGAGAAACGCGCAACGTCTTGTTGGTCATAGAACCGAGCGCAGCGGCCTCCGACGCTTTGAAGAGCCCAAGAGGCCGCCCTTCGGAGATTGCCCTCTCCATCTCCCTCGAAAACTCTTAGTTTCACATCACATGCAGATCCGACGACGAGAACCATTAAGAAAGAGACTTCTAGGAACCACCGAAGTATCTCCTATAATCGGGTCCGATTCCGCGCGGCCACGCAGAGGGAGTTTTCGTCGGCGTCTCCGGTTTGCGACGCAGTCCTTCCCGCCAATCATGGTTCCGCCGCGGAGCAAGGCGATGGAACCTCCTCGTGACCTCGACCAACGGCTCGATTCTCGAAGCCCACGACATGGGGCGGCGGCGCAACGGAGCAGAGGGCTGGCTGCTTCAGCATGTCCAGTGTGCGTTTTATCCGGGTGATCGCGTTGCCATCACCGGCCCCTCGGGAGCCGGTAAGACCGTGCTCTTGCGCAGTCTCGCGCTTCTGGATGCGCTCGACGAAGGGGAGATCCGCTGGCAGGGGCAAGCCGTTCGCGGTGAATTGGTCCCCTCATTCCGCAAGCACGTCGCGTACGTGCATCAGCGTCCTGCGCTCTTCGATGGCAATGTCCGCGAAAACTTACGCCTTCCTTTCGGACTCAAGTCGCGATCCGAGGCTCGCTTCGACGAAGAGCGCGTCGTCGGGCTCCTCCAGCAGCTCGGCCGCGATCGCTCGTTTCTCGAAAAATCACATCGCGACCTCTCGGGGGGAGAGGCGCAGGTGATGGCGCTGGTCCGCACGCTGCAACTTGACCCGACCATCTTGCTGCTCGACGAACCCACGTCGTCGCTCGACCAGGACTCCGCCCTGGCTGTGGAAACGCTGCTCGAGCAATGGCATCACGAGGGTTCGGGTTCACGGATCCTGATCTGGGTCACGCACGATCCAAGGCAGGCTCAGCATGTTGCCGATCGTCGCATTTTCGTGCAGGCGGGACGTGTCACCTTGGAAGGATCTCGGGTATGAAGCCCCACTATCTTCAGCTCTCCTACCTTCAAGTCGGCCTTGCCGCGCTCATGATTCTGATCAACGGCGCGATCTCGCTTGCGCTCCAACTTCGCCTGGAGCGCCGATTGCTGACGGCCGCGGTGGCCACAGTCGTCCAGCTCATCCTGATTGGACTTGTGCTTCAGTGGGTCTTTCATCAAAACCGCTGGTACGCGGTGCTCGGGATCATGCTGGTGATGACCCTGGTGGCCGGCAACGCCGCTGTTCGGCGTATCCAGTTTCGATCTCCCGGACTCTGGCTTAGCAGCATCACGTCTGTCTGGTCCAGCTCGTGGCTGATCGCAGGCATCGCCCTCTTCGGTCTTTTGAGGATCGAGCCTTGGTATTCCCCTAGCTACGCAATCCCTCTTCTGGGAATGATCCTGGGCAACGCGCTGAACGGGATTTCCCTGAGCCTTGACCGATTCGGTAGTGAGCTGTTGGCTCAACGTGGCCAGGTGGAAGCTCTACTAGCGTTGGGAGCCACGCGCTGGGAGGCAGCCCATCGACCCATTCAAGACGCCGTGCGCACGGGAATGGTTCCCACGATCAACGCGATGATGGTCGTTGGCATCGTCAGCCTGCCCGGCATGATGACCGGGCAATTGCTGGCGGGCGTCGCGCCGATCGAGGCCGTGAAGTATCAGATCGTTATTATGTTCTTGATCTCTTCAGGAACGGCGCTCGGAACCGTGATGGTGGTGTTATTGACTTATCGGCGACTGTTCAGCAGCGATCACCAATTCTTGCACCACCGGCTTACCGACAGGCGCTCATGATCGTGCATCGGGGAACCGCGAGGGTACTCACGTCGTCCGTTCCAACACCGCGAGACCATCCAAGAATCGCTTCGGGGGAGGAAGAGAGATGGATTTCATCAAGCGGACCATCGAACTCGCCCTTGCCAACGTGGAGCAGGGGGGGAGGCCTTTCGCCTGCCTGATCGCGAAAGACGGCCAGGTTCTCGCCGAGGCGACCAATCAGGTCGCGCAAAGTCATGATCCGACGGCTCACGCCGAGATCTGCGCAATTCGCGAGGCGTCGGCGAAACTGCGGTCAGAGAATTTCAGTGGTTGTGATTTCTATATTCTCGCACACCCTTGCCCCATGTGCCTCGCCGCCATGTATTACTGCAGCCCGGACCGAGTCATCTTCATCACCACGCGTGACGACTATTCGGCCTTTTACACCGACGATCGTAAGTACTTTACGCTTGCAAACTTCTACGGAGAATTCGCCAAGCCTTGGCAGGAGCGAAGTCTCCCCATGCGATATGAGCCTCACCCAGACGGCATCAAGGTCTACGAACGCTGGAAGGAAAAAAACGGGTAGAATTGGTGGGATGGCCTTTCGTGCGAGCCCAGGAGCGTAGCTTCTGGCCCATCGTTGAGCCTGGGCGCCGAATAGGCTAATTTATTATGCCCGTTTCACCGGTGTGAAGGTCTTGGTCAAAGGTCAAGCTCCATGGCGCGACGCCCCCACGTGGCCTTGATCGTTGAGACTTCGAGTCTCTATGGCCAAAAAATCCTTCGAGGAATCAATCGTTACCTTCGCTCCCATCAACCTTGGTCGATCTTTCTCGAACAGCGAGCGTTGACCACGCGTCCTCCAGGCTGGCTCAAAGGCTGGAAAGGGGACGGGATCATCTCGCGCGCCACCAACCATACCCTGGCGCGCACATTCGCCGAGTCTGGGGTTCCGGTTGTCGATCTCACTGATCGGCGTGGTGACTTCGGGTTTCCGCGTATTCGCGCGGACGACCAGACGATCGGCCGAATGGCGGCGGATCACCTCCTTCAGCGTGGATTTCGCAACCTGGCCTTCTGCGGCTTCGCCCGTGAAGCCTGGTCGCAACGAAGGCGCGATGCTTTCGCAGAGACCGCCCGGCGAGCCGAGGCTGCTTGTCACGTCTATGAATCTGCCTGGTTTGGAGCCGACCGGCATCCCTGGGAAGACGAGCAGCAGCAACTGATTGATTGGCTCAGGTCGATCTCGATACCCGCAGGCGTGATGGCCTGCAATGATATGCGAGGGCAGCACGTCCTCGACGCGTGCGGCCGAGCCGACCTGGCCGTTCCTGAGGAGGTTGCCGTCATTGGCGTCGACGACGAGGAGATTCTCTGCGAGCTTTGCAACCCGCCCCTCTCCAGCGTGATCAGCAATCCCGAACGTGTCGGCTATCGCGCGGCCGAGATTCTCGACCGTCTCATGGCGGGTGGGAGCGCTTCGGACCAGGAAGTCTTGATCGAGCCCCTGGGCATCGCCATCCGGCAATCCACCGACGTCTCGGCCATTGAAGACCCGGACGTCGCGATGGCGGTTAAGTATATCCGTGAACAGTCATGCAAAGGGGCCACGGTGGATGACATCCTCAGCCACCTGACCTTGTCCCGAAGCATCCTCGAGCGCCGATTCCGCAAATACCTCGGGCATTCCCCGCAGGAAATGATTTTGCAAACGCGCATCAAGCGGGTTAAACAGCTTCTTCTGGAAACCGAGCTACCCCTGGAACGAATCAGCACGCTTGCCGGCTTCAAACATACCGAGCACATGTGCGTGGTATTCAAACGCGAATCCGGTCTCACGCCAGGTACGTTTCGCAAAGAAGCGAAACGGTGATCGCTCGCGAAGCCAGTCGAATCGGCTCCGGAAAGCCGATTCGACCGCGCGAGTATGAGAGGGATCTCCGTGACTACCAGGGCGAAGGGCGTCAGACGAGACCAGACGCCGGCCAAGGCCCGAGGGGAATGACCTCGACCACTTCACCACCGACCCAGGGGCCACTTCTCGCCGGGAGCAGGGTCAGGGCTTCAGCCTTGGCGAAGCCGAGCAAGTCGTCTTTGCCTCGATAATTGATGGGGGTGACTCGCAATACCCCGTGCTCGTCTTCGGCGATCGTGGAGGGGACGGCCCAATGCCGGTCATCGGTGGGGCGATGAGTTCCGCCCCAGACAGCCCGCAAGACGTCCGAGGTGGGATTCGGATCTCCCTGGAGCCGCTTAATCAACGGACCGACCAGCAAGGTCACAACCGTGAGGGCTGCGATCGGGCTCGGGGGAAGGTGAAAAACATGGCTCTCAACCCGCCCCGAGGGATTCCGGACCACTCCGTAGGTCAGGCGTTTGCCGGGATGGAGCGAGATCCCTGAGATCTCGATCTCAACACCGGCGCGGGCCAGGGCGGCCGGGACGATCCCCGTCGGAGACCCAAGCACCACGACCACCGGAGCGGTAAGTGCTCGGGAAAGGGCCCCGTCGATCTCATCTTCCGACACGGTCCCCAGGTCGTGCGCGGTCGCCCCCCACCGCAGGCAAGGGGCAACCACCGCCGGTCCCGAGGCATTTCGTTCCCGGTGCATCACCGGCTCTTCCCCGGGATTCACCAGGTGATCCCCCACCGCCAGAACCGCGACGCGAACCCTGCGATGGCAGACCGGATGCACGCACGCTTGCGAAGCAAGAACACCCACCATGGGGAGCCGGAGTGTCGTGCCAGCGCCGGCGAGCTCGGTTCCCGAGCGGAGATAATAGCCGCGATGGACGACATTCTGCCCCGGCTCGACGGGTCGGAGGACTTCAACGAGCTTTGGCGGGCCTAGTCCGGGTTCGGGGCGGCTATCCTCCGTACGAAGGACGGCATCGGTGCCGATCGGCATGGGGTCTCCCGCCGTGACCCGCGCGGCTTCTTCGCGTTCGACTTCAAACTCTTCGCCTCCTCGTTCGAGTCCGACGACCCGGAGGCGCGCCCCGGGCAGGGCATCGGCCGCGCGAACGGCATAGCCGTCGAGCGCAGCCCGATCAAAGGGGGGAAGGTCCACATCTGCGATCACGGGTTCGGCCAGGACTAGTCCTAACGCCTCAGCGAGGGCTACTTCGATCGCCTCGCCCGGCTCGGCTCGCTCCAGGATACGCGCCCTTGCCTCGGCCAACGACAACATCAAGCCAAGCCTCTGTTCAACAATCTCGACCGGGTCTCATCATCGTGCCCGACCCTAATAATTTGCATTGTATCGACATGGAGGGATCGGCCAAGCCCGATTGGGAAGGGGGTGCGGGCGCAACTTTTCGTCGCTTCGCACGGAATCATTGGTTTTGACCACCCCGATCGGCCGATTCCCTAAGTGTGACCAAATCCCGAGAACCGTGCGGAACATCGCGTCGGGCTCCTCGGGGACGGATGAAAACCGACTCCCGACGGCGATCCGGAGTGATCGCCGACGACTGCCAAGGAGGGTGGAAGCAATGTGGTCCCCCCGCACGGGATCGTCACCAAGGCCGCGGAACCGCCGTTTGGCGGCATGGGCCGCGCTGGCCATTGGCTGGCTCCTACCGTCGGTAGGCTGCCAGGTCGAGTATGCAGGCATGACGCTGCCTTCGGGCAAGTACATGCACGACGACGTCCAATACTTCTCGCCGGGGCCTGACTTCCCCTGGGCTAACACGCAGGCCGCAACCCAGCGGGCGCGTATGCAGCAAATGGGGATTGAGCCTGCCGCCGGCCCGCTCGTGGCGCCGCTACCTGCCGGTGCTCAGCCGCCGTCGCAAAACCAGTTGGGTATGCCGACTAACGTCAACGGCCCCTTGAACGTCGTGCCTCAGCCCCCAGCCCCTGGTGGACAACCGGGTGCGCCGGGAGTGCCGAACGGCGTCGTTCCTGGTGTCGACCCTGGTGCCGGCGTTCCCGCCGAACCCGCTGGCCCCGGCATCTAAGACCGGACTGCGAACGCGTAAACGTCGCGGAGGTGCAACCTTGCTCCTCCGCTCGTCCCAAAAACTTGAACGAACCAACGACGCGGCTCCCATCTCTTTCCCGAGATTGGGGTCGCGTTGGTTGTTATTCTTTTGCTTGAATCAAAGACAGGTTGTGCGAACCTGCCCCGAGAGATCGCGAGCACCATGGAATCTACGAAGGAACTCTCCGTTCGAGAGGGGTATGCCCTCTGGGCCGCCAGTTACGACAACGATGGTAACCCTCTCGTTGCTCTTGAAGGTCCCGCCGTCGAAGCCCGATTTGGCAACCTCAAAGGCAAGCAAGCGCTGGACCTGGGTTGCGGAACCGGACGATACACCCTGGCCCTTGCCCGAGCCCAGGCCCACGTGACCGCCGTGGACCAGAGCCCGGAAATGGTCGCCAAGGCAAAAATCAAGCTCGACCACCATCAGGTCACCTGGGTCCTCCACGCACTTCCACACCCTTTGCCCTTCCCGGACCACACCTTCGACTTCGTGATGCTCGGCCTGGTCGCCGAACACATCGAAGATCTCGACAGCGTCTGCATCCAAATCGCGCGCGTGCTTAAACCCGGTGGACGCACGATCATTTCGTCTCTCCATCCCGACCGCACGGCGGAAGGACAGAGGGCCCGGTTCATTGACCGAGAAACCGGCCAGCGCCGGCCCATTCAAGGGTACCACCGAACGGTCGAAGACTATCTTCGTTCCGGATCTCACGCAGGCTTATTTCTCGAGGAAGAGCAAACCTTGATCGTTCCGCCGGCGCTCGGCGACCTCTACCCAAGGGCCATTCCCTACATTGGTCAGGCACTGGGTTGGGTCGGCTGCTGGAAGAAATCTCTCTGATACGGCCTGTGTCCCGGGATGCTCGCGTGAGCAAAGAGGGTACCGTCGCTTGACGGCATTCACCGGGCTTTCCAAGATGAGTGGGAATTCTCAACATCTTCGCAACCCAGACTGCTACCACGAGATCTTTGATGCTTAGCCCGTTCGTCGGACAGGTCGCTCTTGGTGTCTATGCCGCCCTCCTGGCTGCCGGCGGACTGATGGGTTTTCTCAAAGCAAAGAGCCGGCCCTCGCTCATCGCCGGATTAGTCAGCGCTTTCGCCGCGATCATCGCCCTGATTCTTACGGCCTCGGGGGTCGCTTTCGGGTTTCCCTTGGGGTTGGCTCTGGCGGTGTTTCTGTTTGTTTTCTTCGGGTATCGGTTCGCCGCCAAAGGGAGAAAATTCATGCCTAATGGCATGATGGCCGTCGTCAGCCTGATCGTCGCCGCCCTTCTTGTGGCCGTCATGCTCGACATCACACCCCCCGCCGCCTAAGCAATCCAACCGCGATCACATGTCTGGCAGCCCATCAATTCCGACGCCGTCTAGGAAGATGGCCTAAGATTTTCTTATCAGAATCGAGTCCAGACGATTCCAGGTGAACCTGGCCACCGCTTCGGTTGCGAGTGGCCAGATTTACCCGGCATCCCTGAACCCGTGCGATTTTCCGTGTTCGCGGAGCCACCCCCCCCTGCGCTTCGAGTCATCGAACAGGGTGCGGTCTCGGTTCGGCCCGTGTTCATCATCTTGCTTGGCATCCCTCGCGGAGCAACAACGATGGATCGAACAAGGCTTCTCCACGGCCGTTCAAGCCACGCCTCCAAGACGGCGCTAATGACGCGACATCGCCACAAGTCGGTCATGATGGTTGTTCAAGAACTGGAACCGCGCCTGCTTTTAAGCGTCACTATTCAGTTGAATTACTCCTTGGACACAAGTGGATTTTTTAACAATCAAGCGGCTCGAGACACGCTCACCGCCGCAGCCAATGAGATCGCGTCGCGTCTTACAGACTCTCTCCAAGCCATCCAACCTTCGGGCGGCAACACTTGGTCGGAGACGTTCTTTAACCCCAGCACCGGTCTTCAGCAGACGATCAATAACCCCACGGTCGCCGCCAACACTCTCGTGATCTACGTGGGCGCGCGTCCCCTCGGCAACACCGAGGCGGGAATCGGCGGGCCTGGCGGGAGCTCCGAATCCGGAAGCCAGGCCTGGGTCGATACGGTGGCAGCTCGAGGCCAAACCGGTGCGCTCGCCGCGGTGCCCACGGATTTCGGACCCTGGGGAGGTTCGATCTCGTTCGACAACTCGGCGCAAACCCATTGGTATTTCGGTACCGATGCGAGCGGCCTGGCCGCCAACCAACTCGACTTCTTCACGGTCGCTGAACACGAGATTGGTCACGTCCTGGGTATCGGGTTGAGCCCATCGTGGCAGACGTTCGTCTCCGGGAACAACTTCGTCGGGCCCGCGTCGGAAGCGGCGTTCGGAGGCACGCCCGTTCCACTTCAGCCCGGGGGAGGGCACTGGGCTCAGGGCACGATGTCGGACGGTCAAGTGGCGATCATGACCCCGGTGATCGCTCTCGGCCAACGCCGTCTTTTCACGACGCTTGATTTCGCGGGGCTCAGCGACATTGGATGGAATGTTCAAAGCATCTCGACATTCCAATTCCAACAGGCGACAAAGTCGACCTCCGAAAACGCGGGTACCGTCAATGTTGTCGTGACGCGAACCGGCGGAAACGGACCCGTGACGGTCGGCTACGCGACGGGAGGTGGAACGGCCAAGCCAGGTGTCGACTACACTTCGGTTTCGGGCACGCTCCAATTTGCCGCGGGTCAAACCGCTGCAACCATTGCCGTCCCGCTCCTCAATAATCCCAATGCCAGCGGCAACCTGACATTCAACGTCGTTCTCAGCAATCCCGGAACCTCGGCAACTCTGGGAAGCCCCAGCACGGCAATCGTCACGATCAACCCTGCCACCACGGCAACCCAAACGACACTCACCTCGTCCGCGAACCCGTCGGTGGTCGGCCAGCCAATCACGCTGACAGCGAAGGTTGCCACGGTCCCGTCGGGACTCCCGGATCCCGGAGGTTCCGTCACCTTCAAAGATGGGACAACCGTTCTGGGAACCTCCACTCTGAATTCGGGCATCGCCACCTTGACGGTCTCGACCTTGGGGCTGGGAACACACTCGATCACCGCCAGCTACAATGGCAACGGCAACCTTCAAGGGAGCTCGTCCACGGCGCTTTCTCTCAAGATTGGCTCTCATGTCGCTCCCACCCTCGCCGCGATTCCCAACGCCACGGTGAATGAAGGAAGCTTATTCACATTCGTCGCGCAGGGGTCGGAACCGGGTAGCGGCACCACCTTGAGTTACAGCCTCGGCGCAGGGGCGCCGGCGGGGGCGAGTATCAACTCATCGACGGGTGTCTTCTCATTCACTCCCTCAGCGGCGCCGGCCAGTTTCTCCATCACGATCAAGGTGCAAGACAACAACACCTCCCCTTTGAGCGCATCGCGGACCTTCACGATCAATGTCGCGAACGTCAGTCCGGTGGTCGTGTTGGGAGGGAACGCGATCGCTTCGCTCAAGGCGCCTTTTATCCGAGGCGGGAGTTTTATCGACCCGGGCTCGGGCGCGGAGACGTGGACGGCAACAGTGGACTATGGCGACGGAACAGGAAGCCAGCCGCTCTCACTCTCCGGGAAGACCTTCGTACTGCGGCACACCTACTCGGTTAGTGGGAGTTACACACCTCTCGTCACGGTTCGCGACTCGAATGGAGGCGTCGGCACCGCTTCCTTCCGTGTCCAGGTCGAAGCTCCCAGCGACTTCAATGGAGACGGTGTCAGCGACATCGGACTCTATCTACCGACCCAGGATCTCTTCGCACTCGATGATCTCAAGCCGGGTGGTGGATCTGTCGGTCAGAGTGTGTTCACCTACGGCTATCACACCGGGGGCGTTTACTCTGTGCCTCTCGTGGGGGACTTCGATGGCAACGGTAATGCCGACATCGGACTCTATTTTCCCTCACTCGACCTCTTCGCGCTGAATGATCTCAACGCCGCGGGGAAATCCATTGGGCAATCGATTTTCTCTTATGGTTACCATACGGGCGGCGTCTATTCCGTGCCTCTCGTGGGGGACTTCAACGATGATGGCACGACCGACGTCGGAATCTATCTCCCGACGCAGGACATTTTCGCCCTCGACTTCCTGAACCACCAGGGGCAGTCCATCGGCCAGGCGGTCTTCTCGTACGGCTATCACACAGGCGGAGTCTATTCCGTTCCTCTGGTGGGCGATTTCAACGGCGATGGCAACACCGACGTCGGAATCTATTTGCCCGCGCTGGATCAATTCGCGCTCAACGATCTCAACCCGCAGGGGCAATCGATTGGGCAAAGCATATTTACTTACGGGTTCCATACCGGGGGCGTGTACTCGGTCCCTTTGGTGGGCGATTTCAATCGGGACGGCACGACCGACGTCGGAATCTACGTCCCCACTCAGGACTTCTTCGCGCTGGATAACCTGGGAGTCAATGGACAGTCTATTGGACAGAATGTTTTCACTTACGGATTCCACGACGGCGGAACTTTCGCCGTTCCGATTGTCGGCGATTTCAATGGCGACGGCACAACCGACGTGGGAGTCTACCTGCCCAACCACGACCTGTTCGCGCTTGATTATTTGAACACACGAACGGGTTCCGTGGGCCAAAGCGTCTTCTCCTACGGAGCCCATGTAGGGGGTGTGAATTCCGTCCCTCTCCCAAGTCTAGGAGGATCTTCGGCTTCATTCGTCCAGGGGCAGAGCGTATCCGCAACCGCAGTGGCGAACACGTCACCTCTTGTCGTCTCCACGTCTCCCCCTGCCGCGGCTCCCTCCACTCCAACCACGGTTGCGTCCACCCGCTCCTCTGCCCGACGTTTCAGGCTCTATGATGAGGCTCTCTCCGCAGTCGCCGGCAAGCGAGGATTGCTCACACACTTGCACATCACAAAGAGCCGAGTCGCGTCGATCATGCCTTCGAGATTTCGAGATTTCCTCTGAGTTGGCGCACTGCATGATCGCACGAAGCGCTTCCGTAGGTACGATTTCAGCGGCTTCAGTCGCGTGCTGATTCGCGCTGTATAAGTCGATACCTTCGCCAGAATTCCGGGTTTACCCTGATAAGAAGGTTGAGCCGCTAACTCAACTCTCACCAAGCTGAAGCGGTGTCAGGGTGATTGACTCGGAAAGGATGGTTTGGGCATGGCGCCTTCCTCCCCGTTGTGTGCATGCTGGCTTCGTACACTCGCGGCCGCTTTCATGATTTCGTTGTCCTCGGGCTATTCAACGGCGAGCGCAACCGAAGACGCCATGGAGAAGCCCGCGGACAAAGAGAAAGCAACGGCGTCTTCCGACGCTTCTAAATCCGCTGATAAGTCTTCCCCCAAGAAGCCGGGCGGAAACCCTGCCAAGAAGAACGGCGGCGATAAGAAGAACAACGGCAACAAGCCCAAGGAAAAGCCCGCCGCCAAGCCTCCCCATCGTCCCGAGAAGGTGGTTTCCAAACCGACGCTGAACCACGAGGAATTGGATTCCGTGCTCGAGCGCACGCTCGCCTCGGAAAAAGTTCCCTTGGCGGCGCTGACCAATGATGTGGAGTTCGTTAGGCGAATTTATCTCGACGTGATCGGCAAGCTACCGACACCCGACGAGGCGAAAGCCTTCGTTAACACGTCGGAAAAAGACAAACGGGCCAAGCTGATCGAGCACCTGCTCGCGAGTGAAGACTTCTCACGAAACTGGGCGCGCTACTGGCGAGACGTGGTTCGTTTCCGAGCGACGACTCAAAACAATAACCGGGTGATGTACGACGAACTCGAAAATTGGCTCGCCGACCAGTTCGCCAAGAACAAGCCTTGGGACGAAGTGGCCACCGGGCTAATCACGGCCACCGGGCGCGACGACGAAAATGGGGCGGTGAACTTCGCGCTCTCGCACGAAACTCAGGCGGTCGAACTCGCCGGTGAGGTCTCGCGAATTTTTCTGGGCGTTCAGATCCAGTGCGCCCAATGCCACGACCACCCCAATGACTCCTGGAAGCGGCAGCAGTTCCACGAGTTCGCCGCCTACTTCGCGGGGATCCGTCGGAAGCAGGTGGTCAAGGGAGGGCAGGGACAGCGCCCGGTGATCGAGGTGCTCATGCCCGGCAAGCCCCGCTACACCATGCCCGACAAGCAGGACCCTCAAAAGCAGGTCTTCGTGGCTCCCAAGTTCTTCCTGGATCCCAAGGGGGAATCCTTCCCCGAGGGACACACGGCCACGACTCGCCTGGCCCAAGTCGCCTCTTACGTCACCGGCCAAGACAACCCGTGGTTTGCCAAGGCCTTCGTGAACAGGGTTTGGTACACGTTAATGGGTGAAGGATTCTACACCCCCGTGGACGACATGGGTCCCGAACGGACGGCCAAGGCCCCCGAAGTGCTTGAAGCTCTCGCCTCCGAGTTTCAAAAAGGAGGCTACGACGTCCGCTGGCTCTATCGCATCATTCTCAACAGCCGCGCCTACCAACGGGAGGTTCGCTCGACCTACACCATCACGGGACGTACGTCGTTCGCCGCCGTTTGCCCGAGCCGGCTCCGTGCCGACCAAATTCTTGATTCCCTGGCGCAGGTCTTGAACCTTCCGCTCACCAACCCGGCCAATAACCCCAACAACAAGAAGAACAACAAAGACGGCGGCAAAGAACCCGACGAAAAGAACCGGGCTCTCACCAAGGAACTGAAAGGGGCCGTCGCCAAGACCAAGGGGATGCAGCGGAACGCCGGTCCTCGAGGTGTCTTCAACAACCTCTTCGGCGTCGATCCTTCGACACCGAACGATGAGATCCTCGGCACGATTCCTCAGGCTCTCTTCCTGATGAACAGTCCGCAGATCAACAACGCGATCAGGGTCAACGGTAAGAGCGTACTCGGCCAAATCCTTGCGTCCAACCCCAACAACCTGCTGGCGCTCAAGGCCTTGTACATCCGCACGCTCTCGCGGGAGCCGACCGCGAAAGAAATCCACACCTGTGGACAGTACCTCGAAAAAATCGGCAACCGTCAGGAAGCGTTCGAGGACATCCTCTGGAGCCTGATCAACTCGACGGAGTTCATCACGCGGCGCTAATTTCCAGGCCACTCTCAAGCATGAGGTTCTGATCATCATGTTGGAAAAGACCATCGTCAAGGTGGCGATGAGCAGCCAGGGTGTGCTCGGTCGCCGCGGATTCCTTCGAAGCGTCGGACTCGGAGCGGCCGGCCTTGCCGGTGTCAGCTTCACCGATCTCATGGCCCTCAAGGCCGACGAGCTCCGGAAACACCAGATGTCCTGCATCCTCCTCTGGATGGCGGGAGGTCCCAGCCAAATGGAGACGTGGGATCCGAAGCCCGATCACGCGAACGGCGGGGGCACCAAGGTGATCGACACCTCGGTCGCCGGCATCAAGATCGCCAACGGATGGGAAAAGACCGCTCAGGTCATGAACGAGATCGCCTTGATCCGGTCGATGACGAACAAGGAAGGAAACCACGAACGAGCCACCTACCAGATGCACACGGGGTACGCCCCGTCGGGCACGGTCAAGCATCCGAGCTTTGGCTGTGTGACGGCCAATGAACTCGGCGATCCGAAGTTCGACTTGCCCCATATCGTGAGCATCGGCGGCAACTCCGTGGGCGCGGGCATGCTCGGTGTCGCACTCGAGCCTTTCGTGGTTCAAGATGCCACCAAGGCCCCCTCCAACGTCATTCCGCCCGTCGGCCAACATCGTTTTTCGCGACGGCTTGGCCTGATGCACGCCTTGGAGCAGGGAGCCTTTGAGAAGACCGGCGGAGCCGATCGCGTCAAGGATCACACCGCCCTCTACCGCCAAACGGCCGGCATGGTGCTCTCGCCCCGCATGAAAGCCTTCGACCTCGACCAAGAAGACCCGAAACTTCGGGCTGCGTACGGGTCGAGCCCATTTGGCCAGGGTTGCCTCCTGGCGCGGAGATTGGTCCAGGCCGGTGTCACCTTCATTGAGGTCCGCTCGGGGGGGTGGGATACCCACCAGCAGAACAACGAAAAAGTCGGCAAAAATGCGGAGCAGGTCGATCCCGGCTTCGCGACTCTCATCTCGGATCTCAAGCAGCGAGGGATGCTCGAGAAAACCCTCGTCATCTGGATGGGGGAATTCGGGCGGACCCCCAAAATCAACCCCAACGCCGGCCGCGATCACTTCCCGCGCGTCTTCAACGTTGCGCTCGCCGGCGGTGGAATCAAAGGGGGGCAGGTCATCGGCGAATCGAGCGCAGACGGCACGGAAGTGAAAGACCACCCCGTCGCCGTTAATGATTTGCTCACAAGCTTCTGTCACTCGCTCAAGATCAACCCCGCCAAGGAAAACATGAGTCCTCTCGGCCGGCCGATCAAGATCGTCGAAGGGGGCAAACTCGTCAAAGAATTGTTCGCCTAGGATATCCTCGGTTCCATTTCGACTCAGGTATCCCAGCAACGGAAGAAAACGTGAGCCAGGGAGAATCCGAGGTCCCGCCCATCTCGCAAGAGAAGGGTCAAAGGGATTCGCGGGTTCTTCCCTGGCTCTCTCTACTTTCCTCACCTGCCTACGACTGGGTCTGCTCCAACCTCGTATTGACTCACCGGTGGACAGTGTCTTTCCGTATCGTATTACCTTGTTTCCCTTTTCGACGAAATGACACTTAACCGGTCATTCTTACAAACGGCCGTGCAGCTTGTACAACCTGCATAGCAAGAGCCACCGTGGCGACCCGAACGTCCGTCCGTCTCGAAGCCAACTGCCACACGGCTGTCATCTCCCTAATATCTTTTAACAAAAGCACTTCGAGCTCAAACATTAACAAACGCCCAGGCAAACGCACACAATGCCTATACCGTGACACAATTGCGGCACGCGTATTGCTCACAGTAGGGACGCTTCCCAACCTCCCCACCCCTCTCACTGACTCAGGATGTGGTCAAAAGAGAGTTCAAGGATTTTTTCCTCCGGATCGGGTCGTCAAGACCACCGCACTCGGGGGATATGACGGAAGCTCGGAATTAAGGCGTGGTTGCGGTGGTGATCGCCTCGACAAGGCGACGATGACGTCTCGAACAGGAGGTTCGTGATGGGTGCCGTGAAGAACTTCAGCCTATGTCTTCTCAGCTTTGCTCTCTTCGCTCAGGTTGCCCAAGCCGACCCTATTCCCTGGACGTGGTGGTTATCTACAAACCCCAACTTCGCCCCCGCCCTCTCCAACAACACCACGCACAACGCCCTCACCGCCTTCTCCGCCTACACAGCTCAGGCCACGTCGTCGCAGCAAGCTGCGGCCGCACCGGCCCCGGTTACCGCGCCGGCTCCGGCTCCTGTCCAGGCACCGGCCACGTTCTCGGCCGCTGAAACGGTCTCGGCGCCCGCGCCGACCATCTCAGCAGCTTCCGTGGCCCCCGCCGCGGGGTCCTCAAGCACACCGGCTGACGCGTACATCAACTTCGGCAGCGGTCCTTACCCCGACGCCAACTTGATTACGACCAGCACCCCGCAGCCCTGGTACAACAGCCCGCAGATCACCAACCTCTTCGGCGGGCAGCCGACCTCTCAGCAACAGGCGGACTTTGCCAAGGCTGTCCTTCAGGACGTGCAGCAGACCTTCCAGCAGAGCGGCGTCCCGGTGAACCTGACCACCAATCCCAACGTCGCGGCGGCCCACACGTTGAGCCTGGTGTCGAACACCAACGCCAAGCTCGACGGCACCGCGATCGGGATGACCGAGGTCGGCGGAAGCGGGTTTAGCTTCATCAACAACATCGCTCCTTCCGCTCAGAACCTCACCCAGCTCCAGCTGATCACAGCCCACAACATCTCGCACGAGCTGATGCTGGCCTTCGGAGTGACGGAGAACTACGACACCACCGGGAACTACATCGACGCCAGAAATGCAAACTGGTCGATGATGACGGACCCCAACGCGGCCTTCAGCCCGGCCGCCGCCCAGGCGTTGCTCTCCAAGAACTTCCAGAGCAACATCGACTACTCCACCCAGGGCGCTCAGGTGATCGACCCCCAGCAGGTTCCCGAGCCGACCACGATCGCCTTCTGGGTCCTCGCCGGCACCGCGGCGATCATCTCCCAACGAAAGCGCTCACGACAGGCTTCAGCCGCCTGAGACGGCTAGCACCAACGACTTCTTAACACGATCTTCCGACAAGCCGCGTTGCCCTGGTTCTGGTCTCGTCTCTGACGACCGGATCTTGGCTCCGCGGCTTTCTCATTTGCGAGGATTTGCAACACCACCAAGGCAAACTTTACATTCGTTTCTTAAAAAATATTAACATGGTAACAATGATAATCCGCATTAAAAAGACCCTCCCTTGGACGTCTTGCGAGCGTGTTGCCCGGTAAGGCTCTCAAGCTGATCTTTCGCACGCGAGCGTTCTGAATGCCACTCGTAGCCCGCCCACGTCCCGAGCCTTGGTAAGTGGGCGCACACCCCAAATCCCACCCCCGAGAACATCCCATGAGGACCGGCGGACGTCATTCTCTGTTCATGGAAGGGTCGAGGTCGTGACGAAGTAGAGGGTGGCACGCCCGAGGGGTCACGTCGCCATTCTTTTCACGGCCTGTTTGGTGGCGGGAACCGCCCCGACCGAGTCCCTTGCCTCACGATCAGGCGGAATTGTGCGGGTGCTGGAACGGCCTCGTGCGAGGACAGTCCGGGGGCTTTGGGGCAATTCCGATTGATAGAGTCGTTCGTTCTGGAGCGATCCTGCCATGTTGTCCGGATCGGCGCGGTTTTTCGCAAGATAACAGTCCCGACGCGCCGATGTTGGGGATATCGGTCGAGGGGAGGAGTGCCCCTCGGCGCGGTGCCGTTGCCGCTTCTCTTCAACAAGAAGCGGAGGCGACGTCCCCAGGATCGAATCCCGGGCCTCCGCGGGCCCATCAACGTTCGGCCCGAGGTTCCCGAGGGAACTCGGTTCGCAATCGGGAAAGGAGTTCCCAATGCGTTGCCTCGCTCGAGTTGGCATGGCTCTGTGTGGCCTCGCCCTGATCACGCCGGCGTCTGTCTGGGCGCAGTTGCCCCAGAGGCCGGCTGCTACGCTTGAATACAGCAACCCCGCTGACTTGCCCCAAGCGAGCAAGCCCAAGCCCAAAAAGAAGTCCAAGGCCAAAACCAAGCCCAAGGTGGCCCAGGCCCCGGCTCATAAGCATGAGAAGGACTGGTTAGGGCGCGAGATGGTCTGCCCCGAATGCCAGTACAACAAGCTTCGCGCTCAGGGCCTCAACGTTCCGCCGCCGCCGCGTCACGCCAGCGCTGACGAAAAGGCTTTGATCGCCGAGAGTGATCGCCAGTGGAAAGGCAAGCGACCGCGTGGCGCGGAGCCGGAGATCATCCTCGCCAGCGAATGGAACAACAACGCTCCCAAGCCGGCTGCGGCTGCGGGCACGATCGTTGTCGAGGGCGCTCAAGGGCAGGTCACGCCTGAGATGAAGAGCTTCCTCAAGCAGATCCCGACCCACCCCGGTCAATTCGTTATTGTAAATGTTAAGGATATCCCGGGTTATTCCCCCAGCAGCGGTTCCTCCGCTCCGGGTATCGCCGTCGCCGGCGGAACGGAACCGGGCGCCGGACCGAGCCCCATTGGTGTTGCGACCGCCAGACGAGGCTTCCTCGCCCGACGTTCGCCGACAGCCGCGCCTGCCGACAATGCGGTGATGCCCTCGAGCATCGCACCGGCCAGCGACCCGATCGACCCGGGTGGCTCGGGCAATCCTTACGTCCTGTCTCACCTGTTTGGGCTCGCCGCCTTCCGTCGGGACATCAAGGATGGTCTCGAAGCCAAGCAGCAACGTAAGCGGGACAAGCATGCCGCCCTCTCCTATGACCCCGCGACCGAGAAGGTTCAGGAGCTGCCAGCCTCGATGGTTTACGGCCGCTAAGAGCCCAGGCGAGCAGGGGAGGGTTTCAAGCTCGCGAGAACCCTCCTCGACCGTCTGACCTTGCCACGAGAGGCCGGATATTCCGGACGACCTTTCCAAGCCGACCCTTCTTCGCCCGAAGAAGGGTCGGCTCGGCTGCGCGCCCACGGATTCGCTCCAGAAGAAGGGGGACTCGGACCGATGGACTATGGCAAGGTCGTCCCGGACCTCAAATGGACCGCAAGATCCAAGTGAGTGATCTCCGGTGAGACGAGTTTCTATCCCCCGACGCGGCATGCCAACATGAGGCGCTGGGCATAGCACTCGAAGTACGGCTTCGCGACTCCGTGAAATGCTTGGGTTGGAAAGGTCGGTGGTTGGTCGGTCTCCGTCTCCACCTGCTTGATCAGGCATCAGTCATTTCGCGGACGTCTCGGCATGTCGGCACTCTTCGCGCGTAGGAAAGCGCGGGGGCTGTCGTCTCTCGCTCGATTCCGAACACTCCAGGAGGGATACACCGAACGATGTAAAGGGAGTGACCATGCGTTTCGGAAATTGGCGAGGACTGACGTTCGCGTTCGCCCTTGCGTCGTTGATCGTGGCCGGCCAGCCTGCCTCGGTGCGAGCAGGCAACCACACGATTCCACCCGAGGTCGAGGCCATCGACCTCAATAACGGGGGTCCTTACTACGCTCCCCCCGTTCCCTACGGCCATTACGCCAAGGACAATTCTTACCTTGGTTATCTTTGCTCTCCTTTGTGGGCGCTGAAGGGCAAGCTGAGCGGCCTGCACCACGGTGACGGCCTTGGACATGGGCAGGGACACGGACACGGTAACGGCGGTTGTGCCAACGGCAACTGCGGAAACGGGGTCGGAAACGGCTCCTGCGTGGCTTGCGGCGGCTCCAACCCGGGTTGCGGCTTCTGCAACGGCAAGAAACTGCTCCACGGCGGTTTCGGATCCGGGCACGGCGGACTCCATGGTAACAACGGTGGCGGATACCTCGCGGGAGGAGGCTGCTTCGGCAGCGCCAACAACGCGGCGGGATTCGTTCTTCCCACCGAACAGGTTCCCGTGGCTTCGGCTCAGTGTCCTGAGTCCGGCTGCTTCCTGAAGGCCCGGCACTTCCATCGTCGAGGCCTGGGTTGCAATCGCTGCTCCGGAAATGGCTGCAATAGCTGCCAGGATCCCTCTCTGTCAGCCGGCAAACTCTGCGGCGGATGCAAGGGTGCTGGGTGCGGTAGCTGCGGTGGCCTCGGCCTCCACGGCGGTCACGGTGGCGGAACGGGTTGTGCCGCGTGCGGTGGCAAAGGTTGCAACCTCTGCCAGGGTGCCCACGGCCTGATGGGCAAAGCTCACTCGCTGCTCGGAATGCCTCACGCTCTTCTGGCGAAGGCACTCCACAAGGGTGAAGTCAAGTACTTCGTGGGAGCGGGCGGACCTGTTCCTCTCACTCCGGGCTATGTCCCTTACGTCGTGACGACCCGTTCTCCGCGCGATTACTTTGCATTCCCCCCCTTCACGGACAACGATATCGATCCCTGATCGATCCGCTCCGCAAAGGATAGCAACGCAAGAGGCCCGGCGATTTTGCCGGGCCTTTCGCGTTTCCCTCGTCCGCCTGGAAAATCAACACTTCGATGACCCCGCAAACCCCCAGACCGGTGAGCCCTGGCACATAAGCCTTGCGAGGTCACCGTTCTTTCCGGGTTCTTACGCACTCCCCGACCGCCGACCAAGGCCGCCGGAACCGGCCGCGTTCCTGCTATCCGTCAATGGCGGCTTCCCGCCTCGCTGCGAATCCGCCCCGGTACCAGATCCGGCAATCGGTCGATTTACCATCGCGCGGAGTGATGATCCTTGCGCGAACCGGCGGATCATCGAACCAGCAATCGATCCACTCATAGACCTCCGCCAAATACAACCCATCACGCTCGCCCCAGATGAGGAACAGCGGCCCCTCGTAGAATTCGCCGATGAGGTCGAGGGCGTTCGCCAGAGTCCTCGTTCGCGCAATGAAGGTCGCTCCCTTGAGATACCGGCTCTTGCTCAGGTGAATCTCAAACATCGTAGGGGAGGACAGAGGGTGCAAGTTACCTAAACAGGAGCGCGGCGGCATGTGCGACTGCGCAAGAAAAAATCGGCAACCGGAGTGATGGTGTTGATCCCTGGCGCCGCATCAGGGAGAGATCAGCAGTGGTTCACGTTGGGATCATTTCGAGAACCGAGGGTATGATTGCCGTTGAGACGTGAAGAAGGGAAAGTTTGGAGAGATCAGCATCGACGGAGGCGATCTGACCTTGAATACGGTTTCCTCCTCCCCACCTCGGCTCGTAACGATGTGGGGAGGAGGATTCCGGCAACTCCGAGATACCGCCTCAATTATCCGACTTACTCGGTTACTTACGGTAGCCGATTACTTTACTTATCTACCTACGTTACGCTAACTCTCGACCATCGCACGGCCCTTCGCGCCCGCTAGCAAAGCGCGAGGGATCGAGACCTCTTGGACTCAAGAAGCCTCGAGGAAGAAGAGACAACCAACGGGGGGAAAGAGCACGGAATCGGCGATCGCAGTGCGGTCTGCTCATGATGGTTACGCTCCGTCGTGGCTTGTGCGATCTATGCCCGGCAAACGCCTGAATCCCTATCCGCCGAAAATCGAAGCGGCCGCGCTACCAGGACTGGAAACAATGAGCTTCATCTCTCGCAATCGGCCTACGGTTTCGTCGATTTTTCGTTTCCATTCTGGTGATGGTGTTGCTGCTGCTGATGGTGTTGAGGTGTTTGCCCGAGGTAAGGGAGCAGGGGGGCAAGACCTGGCGCCAGGTTGGCTCCCGAGTTCATTTCATTCTGCTGCGGCCCCGAGGGAACCGGCACAGGAACTGGCACCGGGAACATGATGGGGCTCTGTAGGCCAGGCTGACTGGCGATCTGCCGAACCCACATGATGACCTTTTCCAGCGTTCCCCTCAGTTCCTTGAGATCCTGGCCGATCGCCTTGTCGCGGGTTTTTGTGTCCTGCTTGAGTCCCTCTAACTCTCGGCGAAGCTGATCGACATCCAGCTCCGCATTTTCGCGCGACGGAGGAGGAGGGCCTTCGGTCTGATTCAGGCGGTCGTCGAGTTTAGACAACCCCGCTTCGAGCCTCGCGAGCAAAAGTTCGGGAACACGATCACGCCCCTCGGGCTTTCGGGGAGCCGGCTCGACCGCTCTCGCCAGTTTGCGAAGCTGTTGAGCCGCGATTTCCGCCGCCTTTTCCTTGGCGGCGTTCTCGGCGCGAGCGGTTTCCAGCTTCTGGATAAGAGATTGCCATTCCACCTCACGACGAGCGTTCGCGGTCTCCAATTTTTGAATCTGATCTCTTTGATCGCGCCAGGCGACTCCCACGGCGACGATCACGGCCGCCGCGGCGGCGAGCGGGAAGAGATTCAAGCGTTTCCGTGCCGGCCCATGAGCGTAGACGATGGCCGGATCACGGCGTCCGCCTTTTGGGGCGAGGCGCTCCGCGGGGACCAACTCGAGCATGCCGCGCGTGCGGTCTCGTAACCCCTCGAGGAAGAGGCTGGTCTCGCTCAACGGCTCCCCGAGTTCGCGACGTATCGGCTCGGCGGCGCCATCGCTTCGATCCGCCAGATAGTCGACGATCAAATCGAGTTTCGTCCTCATCGGATCGCCCAGTCTCTCGGGACAAGATTGAGGCAAATAATCCAGGCTGCCGCCCAGTCCTGCACAAGCTTCTTGAGGTCTTCGACCCCGGAGACCAGTCGGGGGGTGAATCCGAGCGACTCTTCCGTTCGCCTTAGGATTCGGCTGGCCTCGGCCTCCAGGAGTTCTCGGTTTCGAGATCGGATCGCACGCTCCCAGAAGGGCTCGGAAAACAGGTGATAAAGGCACCAAAACCGTTCGCGGTCGAGAGAACCGAGGTCGGGCACGGGACTCAAACGGGATCGGACATGCCCAATCGCGGCGACATAGCCCTCAAGGGCCAGCTCCTGGCGAATCGGAAACGGTAGGTCGTCAAAATCGCTCCGAAATTCGATCAGCACCAGCACAAGGTGGCTGAGCGAGATACTTCCACCGGTCGTCCAGCGAGCGACCGCCGATCGGTCGACCCCGACGCGACTTGCGAGCTCTTGCTGCGACCATCCATAATCGCTCAGCTTCTGGTCGACCCAGGTTCCGATGGCCTGGCAGCAGATCCGCGCAGGCCCATCGCGAAATTTCCGGGCCACGCTGTCCGCGAAGTCATCCGGGTTGTCGAGCCTGAGCTTGCGAAGAAACTTGTCCGCGAGAAAACGATAGACCTCGTCGCAGGTGGGTTTCCCCGCGGCTGGCACGGTCGCAGGCCGCCCTCGATCGTTGGCGGAAGCTTCCGTCATCAGAGTCCTCATCTTCGCCTCGCGGTCATTCCCACTTGGCCAGAAACGGCCACCGAACACGCCGGCTTCCTCTCACGTCCATGCACTTCCTCCTGATTATAACCAGAGCCGCGATGGAAGTTGTGAGTGTTGCTCACGTTCTTTGCCCCCCAAAATCGGTCTCAAAGATGTGAATACCGCTCACGTCGTTCGCCAGCCTCAAGCCCTACGATTGGGCGATGCAGATCAACTTCATTCATGTGCGATGGGATGTTCCTATGTCTCACCGCCATTGTCTCGGGCAACGGAGCCTTGCCATGCGGCCGCTGTCGTTGTTAGTGATCCGCTTTCTCGCGAACGTCGTGATCGTATCCACAGTTGTGGCCGTAACCGTAGGTTACTGGCATATCAAGCCTGGAGAAAAACGAACGCTATGCACACCTGCCTATCACCCGATTCGAAAAATTCACCTCTACGGTGACGATCACCGGCCTTGCATGTTTGACTTCGCGAAAGACAAGGTCTGCCGCCTCGATATTTCCAAGTCGGATTATGTGGAAGTCGCATCTTGCTCCCCCTATCGAGACCACCTTGGAAGATTTCACCTTGTGGGGAGTTGGCATTCCATCGTTCCTCGTGCGGAGGGCCTTGTGAGCTTCGGCCTGGCAAGGTTCGCCGTTCCCGGGGGCGAGCTTCTCGATCGGATTGAATTCGACTCGAACTTCACCGACCCTCCATGCTGGGCACCTGATACGTCGGGCCAGATCCTCTTCGCCGGAGGCAATGGCCGGCTCTATACGCATACGTTTTCTACTCATATGCCATTCAGGCAAGTAAACGCCTCTTCTCAACCCAAGAAGCTCGTTTGGAAACCCGCGGCTCCCAAAGAAGAACACTTTGCCATCAGCCACGCCTTCTGGCCAAACGACCCAAGGCTGGCCAACATCATCGTGGTCAGCGCCGTGGACTTGACCTTGATGGTCGAGCTCGCGAATGCCGGCAGGCAAGCGGAGATTATCAACAAGCACGCCGGACTTTGGTGGCTTCAGCTCAACGCCAATCGAGACGCGATCGAGCGAGTGGGAAACCTTTGGAAGCCTGGATCCAATGCTTCGGAACCGGCCGACTTGCGATTTCCAAACGTGATCATAAACGCTGCGGGCGAGTTACGGATGGTCTTCCTTCGCCGCGAGCTAAGCGAAAATGCGCGATTGCTTTTGGCGCGGGGCCGTATCGATGACCGGCTCGGGATTCCCCAATTCGACACGACAACGGTCATGGAACTCGCTCAGGGTTGTTTGATGAGTCCCCCTGGCTTCTCTAACGATGGCCGCACGGTTTTCGCTCTGCTGGGGTCTCCGCAAGGCCCCGCTTATCTTCGTCACTACGCGATTTCCGAGGGACTCGGCGGCCAGCTCACATACGTTGCGAGGTCCGCGCTCGAGGAAGTTCACAGTGTGGGTGAATAGCTGCGGGGCAGTCCGTCCAGCCCTGGAGCGGTTCTAGGATGAAGTGCCATCGCAAAAGAGCCGAAAAAGATAGGGAAGAGGTCGGCTAGACACGCCCGGCCGTTATTCCGTGCCAAGCCTGGAAGGGGTTTGCGATGCGAGGCGGAGTCTCACCATACAACGGCCTGGGTTGTCAAAAACTCGGCATATTGATGGCCCTTTTTCTGTTCGCGGAAGCCGCGCCCACGTTCGGGCAAATACCGCAGCCGGAAGTTCCTGAAGTTCAAAAGCGGAGTGGGCTCTTTACTCGGTTCGTCCCCATCGAGCCTCACCTCCCGCCAGATCCTCGCCGCGACACGTTCTATGACACGCGATTCGGCGATCAACCTGACACCCCTCACCCCAACAGCATCAAAGGGGGGGGCCTCTACGGTAAGGTCTGGAAGTCGCGTTGCACGGCGAGCGTCTATCCTTACTTCTATGGTAGCCCCGGCCAAAGCACGATCACGGCCGACTGCTATCCCGAACACAGGTCGTTGCGGTTCTTCCAGGGACTCTTCCATCCCTTCAAGCCAGTCGGAATGTACTACGACCAGGGGTCCTACGTCCCGATTCATGACCTTCAGCCGATCGTACCCGGCCCCGGACCCTACCCGATTCCCTGGTTTTACCGTGGACCTGGCGGCGGCTGAGCCCCGCGGAGAAGTTCACACGTCCTGAATACTCGATAATGGAAACTGGGGAGACTCCTCGGCGAACCCGCCAGGAGATCTCTCCAGTTTCGCTGCGCCCTTCACGCCGCAAGGTCGGGACCTCACACCAAGGCCCTATCATTCGCTTCAAAGCACCATCGCAAGCCGCTTCCGGTCATCCTGAGTCCATTCCCCGGCGACGCGAGCAAACCTTCTCATACCGCCGGCCACGCGACGGCGCGTAAGGTGAAAAGTGCCATCGATATCGCCAGTTCCTCCAACCTTGCGAAAGCAATCCTCACGGTCGTGTCCCACCTCGACTCCGAGCATTGGCCACATCGCCACGGTCATTCATATCTCCGTGGTTCGAGCAGGCAGTACTTCAAGCGAGTGCTTGCAGCGTCGGCTTCGAGCATGACATGATTTTGACGGATCCGTAACCAGGGCAAACGATTCCTTCGTCACGGGTCTTATGGTGTGAGCCGTTTTCGCGGTGGAGGCCGCGTGAATTTCGCGACTTGCTTCGCGATGACGCTCTTCGAAAATGCGATGGGCCGCGACTTTGGTCGCGGCCCATACACTTACAAGGTTCTGATCCCGAAGACTGTTCAATTCTCAGTCTTGGGAGCAGCTTCCTTCTTCTTCGCAACGTTGTAGATCTTCGAGGCCACGGCCTTTTCGTGCTCGACCTTCACAGCGATTCCTTTTCCGCCCTTCGACTTGGCCTTCTCGATGCCCTTGGAGAGCTTCTCGAAGTCGACGGGGGCCTCTCCCTTCTTGGTGACGTACTTCGTGTCGTCGGTGATCGTCACCTCAATTTCTTTGTCGGTGTCCTTCTCGAGCACGGTCACCTTCTTCGCATCAGCATCAACCTTCGTGATGACGCCGAAGAGTTCGTCGGCGAGGGCCGACCCGACAATCAACCCCAGGGCCACGAAACTGGTGGTGAGCATCAGCAAGAAACCGCGACGGTTCTTCATCGAAAGCTCTCTCCTTCAACGATCTCCGATCGAACCGACCCCACAACCGACCCAGAGTCGATCGTGCCAAGTCGGAAAACAGCTTCACGCACGATTCAGCGAAGGCGGAGACCCCGCTCTTGTGAGGAAATCGACGCAATCGATCCGATTAGTCAACAAGAGCGATGGTCGCTGCTGTTCTGCGCCAGAGGTAGTTAGCGTCGGACGGACGGATCCGGGTGGAAAATTCCGGGTTAAGGTTTGAGAAAGCTCAGGTGGAGCCCCACAGCCGCAGCGCACAACGAGAAGTTCGAGACCCGAATTCTTTTCCCAGGAGTCTCGTGCTTCGGTTACGGCTTTTCCAGTGCCTTGATGCGTTCCGAGGCGGTCTTGGCTCCGGGGGTATTTGGGTATTGGGTGATGACTTTGCGGTAGAACTCCAACGCACCGCTACGTTTGCCGGATTTCTCAAGATTCTGGGCCAGCCTAAGCAGCGACGCGGCCTTGGCAGTGGCGTCCAGGGGTTTGGCTGGCTGGGGAGCCCCCATGGCCGACTTGGGCTGCTTGACCATCGTCTTCTTCTTGGAACCCCGACGCCCCTTCGCGGTGTCGTCCTCCATCTTGAATCGCGTGATATTGTCGATCGACGTATAGAGCAGCTTTCCCTTATGCGGCCCGTCAAGGATCCGGACGGTCACCGCCACGTCCGAGGCGGTTTGGACCCCGAACCCAACGCCGGCGTTCTCAGCTTCAACCTGCTTGGTCTGCAAAAGAACCTGGACGGGATCGATCGCCATGATGGTGGCGGGAGTCTCGTCGTCGAGAACGAGCACTTTTCCTTCCTTCTCGAGTTGCTCGCTCCGTTTCGCGTTCTCCATCGCCTCCGCCTTCAGGTACTCGAGAAAGACCTCCGGCGTGGTGGTGGCCCAAATCTCCAGTGACTCTCCTTTTTCGTCTTCGTCGTACAGGACGACCCGATCCCCGATCGCCGGGCGATAGTTCTTGTCCACCCGACGGGGCGGTTTCTCCCCGGTCTTCGCATTGTCTTCGGCGGGCTTGGGGTCTTGGCCTTTACTGGGCTCGGCTGTGGAGGGCTTGGGTGTCTCGGGGGGAGCGCCGGCTGAGACCAGGGCGACAAGAAGGAGCAAGCCAGTCCACATTTTAAAATTCTCAGAGGGGGGGAACTTGTCCATGCGCAGGCGACGCTTATTCAAATTACCGTCGTCGATTATCCATCTCTGGCGGAGCAGCCGTCTACCTTTTGCTTCTCGGTGACTCACAGGCCTGTCCGCACGCATTCAGGCTATCATTGTGAAGAATTCGGGAAGAAAACAAGGGACTCTTGGTTGATCGATATCTGGAAATCGTGTGAGATAAGCGCGATGGGCTCAGGAGGACCATCCCCATGTCATTCCTACGCAACATGCTCGCATGGCTGCTGATAGTTGGCGTCGTTCCTGGGGCGTTCTGGATTTCTGAGGTCTGGAATGAGTCTTCGGCAAACGAACGCGAAGACGGACCATGCCCCATCGAATGTCGCTACAAGAAACATTGGGGCCGCGCACTGGATCCCCGGCTGTCATTCATCGGAGCGTCGACACCTCCGTTTTGCCCGATCCACTCGAGCCGGCTTCCCCGCAGTCGCGGTTGATCGATGAGACCGACCGGCAAATTTCACGCCCGAGGAATCACACCCTTGAACTCGCACCAGGGCCCTATAAATCCAGGGACTGAGCCGTTCGTGATCAGAGAATTCCGATGATGGAAGTCCCTAGGATCTGGCCCTTCCACTATAATGTAGACGTAGTAAGGTCGAGCCTCGAGTGCCTGTCTCGTAGGTCGACCTCGTGCTTCCCCGCCAGGATGAGCGGATATCGAAGCGAGGCGGAGCCGGCTTGGGAGAGCTCTCCGCCGAGCATGGTATGGTTGCAAGGATAACCGAGACACGACTCGACAACGCTCCACCCCCCCTGGGGCCAGCCATCACCCGGTAGTCGGTACGAAAGATCACTGGTTAAGGCGGGGAGGCCCTTCCAGCTCGTTTCGGTCCGTATTGCAGGGTGATCAACCAGGACGCATTTGATGAGATCTCGACACGACCAACATCCCGACCTCAATGAGTGTAGGCTCGAAGACCGGATCTTGCTTGCCCCCGCGTCGGCCAGCCCTTCGGCCTTCCTCGCGATGAACAGCGGAGCGATTGTCGCTCCAGGCGGTGGCGGTGGTGGTAGCTCGGGAGGTCAGTCGGGAAACCCCGTCTATCCCGGCCCGATCTTCTACAACTACAATCCCGTCAATAACCTGAACTCTTTTGCGATCCTTGGCGCGATCACGGGCGGCGCGGTGACGAACGGCTCGGGGTCGAGCGTCTTTTCCATCGGTTTGAGCAACGCCGTCAACGGAACGGCCGCCGGACTCAACGCAGCGGCCCGTGGCGGGATCGCCGCTTCAAGCAGCGGGAGCGGCGGAGGTGGTGGGGGCGGCGGAGGTGGAGGCGGAGGCACCGGATCGTCGAGCACCGTGTCGGCCCCTGGTGCCAGCGGTTACGGTGGCGCGTTCAGCTCGGGGTTCAGCTTCGCCCTCAACAGCACCAACAACTTCGGCATGGCGGCAACGACCTTGGGGTCGGTTCCCGTGCATACGTTCGGTGGTGGCGGCGACGCGGCAGACTCTCCCTACACGCAGCCTGAGAACGACCAGAGCACCCAGCCGTCGCCGATCAACCTTGACGAAGGCGCTCCGAAGCTTGGCCCCGCCGGCATGAACATGCGGCGGCCTCCGAGTTCGATCGGCGGCATGAGCCCGATGGGAAGCGGGCGTTCCCCCGGCAGCGGTATGAGCCAGCCTTCGACGGGCCTCGGCCCATCGGGTCCCTGATCGAGCCTCTTGCGCCCAAGATCCACTCCATCGAGCCCAAGAGGTCTCGCTTCAACGTCTCAAGAAGCTTGCTCCTCTTGCTTTCAAGCGATCCGCAAACTCCCCTTTGCGGATCGCGGCGTTTTTGAACAAACGCAGGGAATGCGCCGGCCCGTGCATTGCGCTCGGAGTCGGAGGTATGCCTTTGACCGCGTCATGAGCGCACAGCCCAGTCTTCTGCAAATCCGTTCGCTTCTTCCGTCTTGACCCTCGCCTTAGCGCAATCGACCCCTTATTATTCCCCTCCGAACCCCACACAGCCCCGGCGCGTTGCTCCGTAAGCTTCGGACTCCGAGGATGTGGTGTCCTCGAATGCCGACGACCTCATCTCAAAGGGGCGGCGGCGCGTGCCTTGAACTCGACTCAAGAGGGATTCGACGATGCACGACGATTCGACGAACCTGCTACCCCCCAGCTCACCGACAAGGCGTGAATTTGTCGTCACCACCCTGGCCGCAGGTTTTGCACTCGCGGTGCAGCCTGTCTCCGCGGAGACGATCACGACGGATACCGAGGGACTCGATGCCGGTGAAGTAACGATCCCCGTCAAGGACGGCACGATCCCGGCGTACCAGGCGCACCCCAAGGGAACAGGGCCGTTCCCCTTCGTCCTCGTCGTGCAAGAAATTTTTGGTGTTCATGAACACATCAAAGACATTTGCCGTCGATTCGCCAAGCTTGGCTACTTCGCCGTCGCCCCCGAGCTCTACGCTCGCCAGGGAGATGTCTCGAAGATCAAAGACTTCGGCGAGATCATTTCCAAGGTCGTCTCCAAGGTCCCCGACGCTCAGGTCCTCTCGGACCTCGACGCGACGGTCGCTTGGGCCAAGGGAACCAACAAGGCGGATGTCTCGAAGCTCGCCATCACCGGCTATTGCTGGGGCGGAAGAATCGTCTGGCTGTACGCCGCACATAATCCCAACGTCAAGGCTGGCGTTGCTTGGTACGGCCGCCTGACCAGCACCGTCGACGAACTCCATCCCAAGCACCCCCTGGATATCGTGGCCCAGATCAAGGCGCCCGTTCTTGGACTCTACGGCGGCGCCGATAACGGCATTCCTATCGCCTCCGTCGAAAAGATGCGTGCCGCTCTGAAAGAGCACGGCAAGGACTCTGAGATCGTCCTGTACCCAGATACGCCGCACGGCTTCTTCGCCGACTATCGCCCGACCTACACCAAAGATAAGGCCGAAGACGGCTGGAAGCGGCTGCTCGCCTGGTTCAAGAAGCACGGCGCCGCCTAATAAAGGTTTCCAAAGATCAAGGCCGGTTCCTCATCGCGCACGATGAGGAACCGGCCTTTTCTTTTGCTTCATTTTTGGATCCGTATGCTATCATCTCGCCACTAAACAGGTTATCTTATTGCAGGTATCCCGTAGACCATTACGTTACAATCTATTATGCGTGATGACCATGAATGATTTGATTAGGGAAAATATTCCGTCATGGACGAATAAAGAAGTTCTCGTAGCATTCGGCTCGGCGGCGGCCGTCCTGGCTTCGACTCTGACACCCGCATTAATCGCACTATACCGGTTCCTCTCTTCCAGCCTTCGCCACCGATTAGCGACAGCGAACGAAGAAGTTCGCGAATTGAAACACCAGTTCGCACTCATCGAAAAGGAACCTACCGACGCACTGTCGGGCCAACTCCTCGAACAACTGGAACTCGCCCGCGTCGAAGTCCGTCAATTGGCTCAGGAAAAGACAGAGGCGGAAAGCCACTCAACCCAGCAGGCGGAACTCGCAGCGACGCATCGCTCGTCCGCCGAGAAACTTCAGGAAACTCTCCAATCGATCCAGACACAATTCGCCTCGGAGCATCGACGCATCAAGCGTGCTCTTGAGACCGACGGTTTCACCTGGACCGAGAGAGTTCGCTACAACGCGCCGGAATTCCGGCCTCTTGAAGAACGCCGAATGCCGATCATCTCGGTGTTGAATCTGAAGGGAGGGGTCGGGAAGACGACCCTCACCGCGAATCTCGGCGCCGCCTTGAGCCGTCGAGGCTGGAAAGTCTTGATGATCGACCTCGATCTCCAGGGCTCGCTCACCAGCCTTTTCCTGCCCGAACAGGATCAAACGGTCCTCGAAGAAAAGCGGCGCTTCATTGGTGATTTTCTCGCCCGCTCCTTCGACGCGGAGTACCCGAACCTGCTTTCCTACGCGGAGCCCGTGCTCGGTTCAAGCGGTTCCGCGATCGTGGGGACGGTGGACACGCTTGTGTATGCCGAGACAAACTTGACCGTACGCTGGCTCCTTCGCGAAGGGAATCGCGACCCTCGCTTTATCCTTCGCAGAGAGCTTCATCTCAAACGGATCTCGAACGCGTTCGACATCGTCCTCCTCGATTGCCCGCCTCTCATTAATGTGTGCTGTGTGAATGCTCTGGCCGCAAGCGACTCGGTGTTGATCCCCGTGATGCCGAGCAAGGCTACGACCGATCGCGTTCCGGTTCTCCTCTCGCGGATGCTCCAGTTCCGTGAGAAGATCAACGGACAACTCAAAGTCCTCGGGCTGGTGGCGAACCGGACCCACGGACCCGAGTTGACCAGCGACGAAAAGAACCGCCTGTCGGAGCTGGAAATCAAGGCAAGAAATGTGTGGGGCGAGAACGTCCCCCGTCTTGATTCCTTCATCCGCCAGAGCACCGAGGTGAGGGCCGCGGAGGATGAACACCGGCCTCTCACCGAGAGTGATAGGATGGCCGACGCATTCGAACTCCTGGCACGCGAGATCGAAAACCGCCTGCCGACCTTCTGCCAGGCCACTGGAAATCGAACCTCCGTCCAAGCTGAGCTAACTTCATGAAAGTTGCCGATCTTCAGCAATATTTCACCGACTTGGCCAAACTGCTCCACGCAACCGACGGCAAGAAGTCGGCCGTGGAGCTCTCCAAGATCGCGGAGGGGCTTCAGCCCTTCCGAGACTACGATCTGGCCAACTTCGCAAGTTTCCTGGCGCGGGCCGAGGATTACGCACGCACCGGCGTCCTTCCGGTCGTTCCCTCAAAAGCAGGTCCCCGGCCCAAGGCACCAGCCAAAGCCAAGGTCGATGTCTCGTCGCTACGGGGGGAAGTCGTCAATCTCCACAACACGGCGACTTCTCCCGGAGTTACCTTCGAGGCGATCGAAGCACTCGGGCCGAAACTGGACGCGCTGACCAAGGCCGACCTGGGGTCCATCGCCGAAGCGATTGGGCTCGTCGGCATGAAAAACAAGTCAAAACCTGATATCTTGAATACGATCGTAAACCGCATCAAATCAATTAAGCAGTCGTCAATCCGAGCGTCGATTATCGACCGCCCCGGGATGTCGAACTGATTCGGAAACGTCGACCGTGGAAAGTGCGCGGAGGCCCCAGGGCGACAAGACGGCTTTGCGCAGTACACGCCAAGCGATAAGAACGCGAAAGGTTGCAGCGATCGAGTCAGGCCGGTTTGGTGGCACAGGTGGTCTGCATCTGTGCCGCTCAAAACGCTTCTCGAAGATGGCCCCACCGTAAAAAGATGTCTCTAAGCAACACGGTTGTGAGCCGGTCGAGGCAAACAACCCGCCTCTTATTTTAGCCTCTTTTGGTCGCAAGGCCGGCCCAGGGTTTCCCAGGGAGCCCCGAGAGGCTCACCCTCACCTCCGATCTCTTCTCGAATTGGTCTTCACGTTCGTGCGATGCGATTTGCAGAAGTCGCGTCGTGCCATCGCGCGCCAGTCTTCTCACCCTTCTGGCCCCAGATGCTGACCACTTGGCTGAAAATGGCCATCGTCTGACTTGACTCTCCAAGACCAGACGGAATGGCGCTCCCCAACCCCGCTTGAAGGATATTGAGGCCGTCGAACCTCACTTTTTTGACGGAGCGTTGACAGCGCTGTATACAGACGAATATAGTGACCGCGCGATCACTGTCAGGAGGCGAGTCATGTCGGCATGGTCTACGAACTTACCCCGAAAAGAGCGAGAGTCGGTCACCGACCTTCGCAGACGGCTCGGGTTGTTCTCTTTCCAGCATGACGCACCAACAACGGAACCTGCTGCGCAAGACGGCCCATTTCCGGGTCTTCCCATTCGCCCTGGTGCCATCGTGGAGTGGCTGGCGGTGGCACCCGGCGCGGGAGCGTTCGTTTCCGCGCTTCAGATGGGCTCACAGTCCTGGTCCGCTCATCGCATCGTGGCGGTCGTTGATTCCGCGGGAGAGTGTTATGCCCCTGCATTATCGGGCTGGGGGATAAGCCCTGGCCAAACGCTTTTTGTTCGCCCCACCACGCGCCTGGAGACCTGCTGGGCGATCGAACAATGCCTGCGTTGTCCCGGCGTGTCGGCCACGTGGGCGTGGGTTGAACCACGATTGACCCCGCGAGTCCACCGCCGGTGGCAGATCGCAGCCGAGGAGGGGGGAGGCGTGGGAATGATTTTCCGGCCGGAGACGGCGCGGCGAGAACCCGTCTGGGCTGACTTGCGTTTACTGGTTACCCCGCTGGCTGGCGGTCAGGGTGAAGCAAGGCGGGTTCGGATCGACGTGCTCTATCACCGGGGCGGTTTGGGAGGGACTGCCCAGGTCTGGGAGATCGACCATGCCGAGGGTGTTGTGCGTTTGGTTCCCCAAGTGGCCCATGCAACGGTTGCGGAGCGAAAGGCCTGAGCTTAAACGCCTGGAGCTTGTTCTGTTCGCCGGGCAAAATCAGCGTCTTCTGGTGACCGGATGTGGTCCGAGGGCTGAACGCTTGGGCATTCGCGTTGGCCAACCGCTGACGGAAGCCAAGACCTTGATACGAAACGCACGCTTCCTCCCCGCCGACGCCGCCGCGGACCGCGAAGCTCTGCGCCAACTGGCGCTTGATGGCCACCGCTTTTCCCCTCTGGTCGGTCTCGAAGAAGAGAGTTCGCCTGAGTCACTACTCTTCGACGTTACCGGCTGCACACATCTTTGGGATGGCGAAGACCGATTTATTCAGGCCGTCCAAGAGTACTGGACGGGGCGAGGCTATCACACCCAACTCGCCTTGGCCGGCTCCGTCGGAGCGGCATGGGCTCTGGCTCATACGGCCAAAGTCACGGTCGTTGCCGTGGGGGATGAAACGGCGGTTCTGTCGGGTCTTCCCGCAGCGTTGCTGCGGCTCCCCAGCACCACCTTGGAACGTTTGGAAGCCCTGGGGTTGCGGACCATTCGCGACGTCCTGCAACTCCCCCGAGAAACATTGTCCAGCCGGTTTGACATGATCTTGCCGCAACGGCTGGATCAGGCGCTCGGCCGACGCCCCGAGCTGTTTATTCCCGAACGGCTGCGTGAGCCTTTAACGGCCTTTCGTGAATGGGACGTGCCGCTTGAAGATCGGCTCACCCTGGCTCTCATCTGCCGGCAAATGCTGCAGGCACTCCTCTCATCGGCCCATCATCCCGGCGCGGGCTTTCAGGAACTGGAAGGGGAACTGCAAACCGAGACAGGTGCGGTCACCCTGGTGGTCCGCCTGGTCAGACCTTCGCGAGATGAAGGGCATCTCGCTCAGCTCGTGGAGCTCCAGTTGGAACGATGCACATGGTCGGGAGGCGTGGTGGCCATTCGATGGACCGTCATTCAACTCGGATATCTGCCTGAAGTCGAACACAACTGGTTTGCCTCCGATGTGGAATCCGACGCTTCGCGGCAGGCCGTCGACCTGGTCGATAGGCTCAGCAGCCGCCTGGGAGACGACGCCGTGCTGAGAGTCGAAGCCCTTCCCGACGCTCAACCCGAGCACGCCACCCAACGGATTCCATGGACAAAGCCCCGACCGGCCAAGATTGATGTGTATTCACTCACGCCGGAACAAGCGCGCGGACGCCCCTTCCGGCTGCTGGGAGTTCCCCAGGCGATCGCCGTGGTCTCGGTCATCCCTGACGGACCGCCGATTCGCATGACGTGGCGGCAGGAAAACCACCGCGTCATTCGCTATTGGGGGCCGGAGCGGATCGCAACGGGCTGGTGGCGTGCGCAAGATGTTCAGCGCGACTATTACCGCATCGAATGGGAAGACGGTACTCACGCCTGGATTTTTCGCGATCTGCGAGGCGGTCGCTGGTTTCTGCACGGTTTCTTCGAGTGACGGGTCATGACGAAACAATCGCACGCCGAGCTTGATGATCCAGCGCCGGTCTCGGCTTCACCCTCCAGTTCTGCACTGTCGGCCCAGGTCGTCGAGCTCCATTGCAAGACGAATTTCTCATTCCTGGAAGGAGCCTCGCATCCAGATGAATTGATCCATCAAGCCGCAAAGCTAGGTTATGCGGGACTGGCCGTCACGGACCGAAACAGTGTGGCGGGCGTGGTGCGTGCCCACGTCGCCGCCAAGAAAATCGGCTTCAAGCTGATCATCGGGGCCGAGGTCACGATGGGGGATGCCAACCCCGTTTTGCTCTGGGCGATGAACCGTGAGGGTTACGGACGGCTCTGCCGCCTGTTGACCCACGGCCGCCGCCACGCCCCGAAAGGAGAGTGTCATCTCACCTTCGCGGACGTCGCCAAACACTCCAAAGGCTTGCTCGTGGGGGTGTCATTGTCTTCAACCTCCGAGCCTTCGTCCGACTTGCCGCGATGGCGCGAGGTTTTTCATGATCGAACCTATGCGGTAGCCCAGTTGCATCGTGGTCCTTTCGATGAACGGCGATTGGACCAATGGAAACGTGCGGCGAAGATGTCGCGAGTTCCTTTGATTGCCGCGGGGGATGTCCATTACCATGACGCGAGCCGGCGGTTCCTTCAAGATGTGCTCACGGCAATTCGACTCAAAACGACCGTCGCCGAACTTGGGGCGGCACGCTTTCCCAACGGCGAACGGCGGCTCCGATCGCTCGACGAAGTGGCCTCGCTTTTCGCGTCATGCCCGGATGCCATTTCTCGGACCATCGAGGTGTCTGACCGCTGCACATTCTCACTCGATGAATTACGATATGACTATCCTGAGGAATTATGCCCGGCGGGGGAAACGCCTCTTTCTTACCTCACGCAGTTGACCCAGGCCGGAGCAAGCGAGCGCTATCCCGGCGGCGTCCCAACTAAAGTTCAACAGCTCATTGAACATGAGCTGAAGATCATCGACGAACTCAACTACCCCGCCTATTTTCTGACCGTCTGGGACCTCGTGCGCTTTGCCAAGTCGAAAGACATTCTTTGCCAGGGACGCGGTTCCGCGGCAAACTCCGCCGTCTGCTACTGCCTCGGAGTGACCTCCGTCAACCCGGACAAAATCGACGTTCTGTTCGAGCGATTCATCTCGAAAGAGCGCGATGAAGCCCCCGACATCGACGTCGACTTCGAGCATCAACGTCGGGAAGAGGTCATCCAGTACGTCTACGAAAAATACGGCCGCGACCGGGCCGGCATGACGGCGGAATTGATCACCTACCGCCCCCGCTCTGCCGTGCGCGACGTCGGCAAGGCCCTTGGCCTGTCATTGGACCGCGTCGATGCATTAGCCAAGGCAGTCGGCCATGCCCATACGGACGAAAACATCGCCAGCCGCTTCCGGGAGGCCGCTTTCGATCCCTTCAGCCGCCTCGGCCGACAGTTGATCCATCTTATTGGCCAGATTCTTGGGTTTCCTCGCCACCTGTCGCAACATGTCGGTGGGATGGTTTTGTCCAATGCACCTCTATGTGAATTGGTGCCTATTGAAAACGCCAGCATGCCTAACAGGACCGTCGTGCAATGGGATAAAGACGACCTCGACGCACTCGGCATCCTCAAGGTTGACTGCCTCGCGCTCGGCATGCTCTCGGCCATTCGTCGCTCGCTGGACTTACTAAAGCAACATACCGGCCAGAAGCTGACGCTGGCCACCGTTCCCGAGGATGATCCCGCGACTTACGCCATGATTCAGCATGCGGACACGGTCGGCGTCTTTCAGATTGAATCTCGAGCCCAGATGAGCATGCTGCCTCGACTGAAACCCAAGGAATTCTACGACCTGGTCATTGAAGTCGCGATCGTCCGCCCGGGTCCTATCCAGGGAAACATGGTGCATCCCTACCTGAAGCGGCGGAACGGCGAGGAACCCATCGGATACCCCAACGATGCGGTGGCCGATGTGCTGAGGAAAACCCTCGGCGTTCCTCTCTTTCAAGAACAGGTGATGAAGCTCGTGATCGTGGCCGCAGGTTTTACCCCCGGTGAAGCCGACCACCTGCGACGTTCAATGGCCGCCTGGAAACGGAACGGCGACATTCAGCAATTCGAAGGGAAATTGATCCACGGCATGCTGGCCAACGGCTACTCGGAGGAATTCGCCCGCAACGTCTTTCGGCAAATCGAAGGCTTTGGCTCTTATGGCTTCCCGGAATCTCATGCCGTTTCCTTTGCCCTCCTGGCCTACATCTCCGCCTGGATCAAGTGCCATCATCCGGCGGTGTTCCTGGCTTCTCTCCTCAACAGCCAGCCGATGGGATTTTATGCCCCCGCGCAACTGGTGACCGACGCCCGCTCGCACGGCGTTGAGGTTCGCCCCGTTGACGTGAATCGTAGCGATTGGGACAGCACGCTCGAGCGCCGGGAAGAAGACGGAGCGCTGGCCGTTCGGCTCGGCTGGTCGCGGCTCAAAGGATTCTCCCAAGGGGCGGCGGAAACGATCGTCCGGGAGCGCCAATCGAGCCCCTTTACGTCGTTCAACGACTTTGTCGCGCGAACCGAATTCACAACAATCATTCTGTCTCGACTTGCCGCCGCCGACGCATTTCGCTCGCTCGATCTGGATCGCCGCCCCGCGCTCTGGAAATCTTTGGAGCCCACCACCTCCGAGCCTCTCTTCATCGGTCTTCCCGACGAGGCTGCGCCTCCTCTGCCACGGCTCTCGCCGGCGCAAGAAGTCTTTGAAGACTACCACGCTCAGCGGCTCTCACTCCGAGGACATCCCTTCGACTCGTTCCGGTCATTCCTAACCGCTCGCCATATCGTCACGACGGCGGAGCTTCGAACGTTGGAAGTCGACAAGCGATACCAAGTTGCCGGTCTCGTCTTATCAAGACAGCGGCCGGGGACCGCCAAAGGGGTCACGTTCATGACACTCGAAGATGAAACCGGCACCGCGAATTTGATCATATGGCGGCACGTATGGGAACAATGCCATCGTGTCGCCCGCCAAGCCCAGGCCGTCATCGCCACAGGGGTGTTACAAAGGCAAGACGGAGTCACCCACCTGATCGTCAAGGGCCTCAAGGATATGACCACGTCGGTAGCCGGTCTCGGCCAGACATCCAGGGACTTCCATTGAGCCGCACCATGCTCTTCGTACGATTGACGAAGGGGTGTTTTCCCCGGAAATCGCGCCGGCAAAGCGACTCCTGAACAACCTTTGTCACGGATCAAAACAGGGGCTTCTACCGGCTTACATCGTGGGCAAATTGCTGGTTTCTAAAGCCCTTCATCACACCTCGACCTTCCCTCTTCGCGACAACAGGCCACCGTGCGATTCCGTCGCTTTGCTCAATCCGGCGTGTGCTTCTGATTTCGCGAGAGAAGTTCACTTCACGGACTTTGGCACATGCTGATCGAAGAGAATCGAATTTCCATCTGGGTCTTGCACCAAGAAGCTTGCCGGCCCCGTCGATGACTCGTCGGCGCGGGAGAGTAGGGAAAGCCCCTGGTCTTCGAGCGACTTCTGGATGTCCCTTACGTCGTCGAAATCCGCCAGGGTGTTGCCCTCCTGGTCCCAACCCGGATTGAATGTCAGGATGTTCTTCTCGAACATTCCCTGGAAAAGGCCGATCGTACAAGACTCGTTACGAACGATCAGCCAGTTCCGGGTAACATCCCCGCCAATCGCGCGGAAGCCAAGCTTCTCATAGAATGCGCGAGAGGCATGGATGTCTTTGACAGCAAGACTGAAGGAAACGTTTCCTAAACGCATGCTCGTTTTCCTGCGGTGAAAGGCTCGTCAGTTTCCCCAACACTTGGCAGCGCGCAATCGCAAGGCCCGATCAGTTCGGCTTGATCGGATCCACTTTCGGCGTGTCTCGAACTTCGACGATGAACCCGTGCTATTGGATACTCGAAAGCATTCTACCCGGTGAGCAGAGGAGGGTTTGACAAATCTTGCGAACCTCGAAGACTCCCCAACCCGCCACGGCCGCGACCTACATTCAGCGGGTCAACCTTGCGATCGATCACATCGCCCGCCATCTCCATGAGCCGCTTCGTTTGCAAGATCTGGCGCGGGTCGCCATGCTCTCGCCGTTCCACTTTCATAGGGTGTTCCAGACCCTTGTTGGATCAACACCCGCTGACTTCGTGAAGCGTCTCCGCCTTGAAAAGGCGCTTGGGCTTATGTCGCACGCGCGCTCGATGTCGCTGACCGCGATCGCGCTTGCCTGCGGCTTTTCCTCTTCGTCCGACTTCTCGCGATGCTTCAAGCAGCGCTACGGCGTCTCTCCGAGATCCTTCGACATCAAGGCCTGGCGCGCGGCTCAGGGGGGCAAACTCGACGCGATCGTCGAGCAAACTGCGCGGCCTCCCCATCTCGACCGCCTTCCCCCTCGGCACAATCCCGACGCCTTCCGGGTCAAGATCCGCGACCTCCCTTCTCGTACGTTGGCCTACATCCGCGTGGACAACCCCTATCAAGGAACCGGCGTGATTGACGCGGTCCGGACGCTCATCGCCTGGGCCGAACGCAACAATCTCGCAGACGGACAGTGGCTGGGCTACCAGTGGGACGACCCGGAGGTGACCTCGCTGGAGGACTGCCGCTACTACGTTGCCGTTGAAGCGGAACGGTTCACTCCCAAAGGCGAAGTCGGTCGATCCCATTTACCTCCGATGACCGTGGCCCAGGTCACCCTGCGAGGGGACCTCGACCTCGAGCTTCGTGCCCTGCGCTGGCTCTATGGATCATGGCTACCGCGAAGCGGCTACGTCCCCGATGATCAGCCCTGTTTCGAGGCCTGGATCGGCCGTCCCTTCGCGCACGGCCTGGAATACTTCGAGCTTCTCATTCAACTGCCCATCCGCAGGTCATAAGGCCTCACTTTTCCACCGATTTCAACTAATCAGTTGACGTCTGTTGCCAGCAGAGGCCGAGAGGGGTGTTGGCGATCATCTCTGTAAGGTTTCAGGACTTGGACATAAATTTTATACATAAAATTACAGCTATGATTGAATTTTTCTGTTACTAAACCAATGGCGTCAACCGGCCGGCGCTCGCTCCAAGCTGAGCGGGAATGACGTGCCGGCTGAAGACGACTGGCAACGAAAGGCCCTTGACGTGCGCACTCTTCGCCGCTTCTTTTGGTAGCAAAAGCCAAGAGGAGAACCGGCGGCTCCGCACGCCCTATGTGGGCCTTGCCAGAGATGAAGAGAAGCGAGATGAGATCAATGGCTCTTTTTCACCTCGCCTCCGTTGTATTTCGTCGGAGGCAAGGATGGGTCGCGGCAGCCGGCTATGCCCGTGGGGCGGGTTCGCACGAATCTCAGCGAGGCTCGGCCTTGTTCGATGCCGCAATGCCGACGCGCACGGCCCAGGACTGCCAGAGCCTGGCGAGCTCCTCGACGCGCTTCGGCTCGCGATCGGCGACGTTTCGCGTCTCCGTGGCGTCTTGCGCAACGTGGTACAACTCCCAGGGGCTCCCGGCCTGGGCCACCAACTTCCATTCCGCATCAAGGATCGCACGCCCTCCTTCATGTTCGAAGGGGAGCACACGACATCCCACAGCCGGTTGGCCGCGGAGAATCGGCATCAGGCTCGTGCCTTCGAGCGACTTCAGGGTGTGCCCGGAATACTGCTCAGGGTAGGGCATCCCGGCCAGCTCAAGGCAGGTCGGCAGCAGATCGATCACGTGTCCGATCCCCGTCGAGGTTGAACCAGGTCCGACCGCAAGGCCGGCTGGCCAATGCACAATCAGTGGCGTGTGGCAGCCCCCCTCGAACGACGTGGCTTTCCAGTACCGATAGGGCGTATTCAAGGCACTCGCCCAGCCTGGCCCGATGTATCCCCAGGTGGTCTCCGGTCCTGGCTCGAATACCCCCGTGTACTGGATGGGCCGGCCGTCTCGGGTCTGAGAAGCACGGTCGAATCCAGCGTCGAGGTATCTTTCCGGCGAAGCGCCATTGTCTGATAGCACGAGAATGACGGTATTCTCATATCGCCCGATGTTCTTGAGCATCTGGACGAGCTCGCCGATTCCCTGGTCAACCCGATCGATCATCGCGGCATGAACCGCCATCAGCGCCGCCTCGTGTTCGCGCTGCGCGCCATCGAGCGCGTCCCAGCTTGAACCTCGCGCGGGCTGCGAGGGCAGGGGATGTGTCGCAGGGTCCAGAAGTCCCATCGCGACCTGCCGGCGGTAGCGCTCCGCGCGAAGGGCCTGCCAACCCTCGCGGTAGCGATTGCGATAGCAAGCGATATCCTCGGCCCGAGCATGCAGCGGCCAGTGGGGCGCGCAATGGGCCAGGTAAAGAAAGAATGGCCGCTCTTCTTTCGCCATCACCCGGACGTACTCGACGGCTCTGGCCGTGAGAGCGTCGGTCAGATAGTAATCCTTGGAAACATGCTCGACCGGCTCAGTCCCATCGACCAGCGAGAAGGGATCAAAATAGTTGACCACCCCCCAGATGGGACCATAGTGCCGTTCGAACCCACGGTTGACGGGATAAGTCCGGACATCCGCAAACGGTCGGCCACGCTCCGCCTGATGGTTGAGCCACGCCAGTTGCCGGGGGCCGTCAGCCTTCTCGTCGAGTGAAGCCGTTTCCGAGAGATGCCACTTACCCACCATCGCCGTCTGGTAACCAACGGTGCGGAGCAGTTCGGGAATCGTCGCCGCATCGCGGGACAGGTCGCGGCCATTCCTTGAGAGCCCAACCTGGTGAGGATAGAGCCCCGTCAGTAACGCCGCACGGGTCGGGCAGCACCGCGATGCGTTATAGAATCGTGTAAACCGGACCCCATTGGCAGCCAGCCGGTCGATGTTCGGCGTCCGGATCTCACCGCCGTAGCAGCCAAGGTCCGAGAAGCCCATGTCGTCCAGGACGACAACGACGATGTTCGGCCGCCCCGCCCCCCGTCCCGAGGCTGGCTCCTGAGCAAGGGCGGTACGCTGCCCGGGACATCCGAGAACGACAACTGCGGCCCCGAAAAAAACGATGGCGACAACGGAACGACACGGGCAGCCCGGCATGAATGACATCTCCCGGAAACCCACAGCGCTCAAGCTCTCCCAGCTCAATCACCGCTGGACTGTCAATACACATTCCCTGGCATCATCCCTGGACTTTCAATCTTCAAGCCGGAAGGTTTCCATGGCCTGCTCGAAAAGCTTGTCGAACTTCGCGCCGTCCTCGGCCAAGGTCGTACAAGTGACGATATATTTCCTGTCCGCCGTGCCGAATAAGTACATGCTTTGACGGAGGAGCCGGTCGTTTTGCTCGTTTTCGATAATCAGGCGCACGCCTCGCAACCCGGATTTCGTCTTAAGCTCACCTTCTTCCAGCAACTTAAATTTCTTGTGCACTTTCTCCAGGACCGGCTTGTTGGCCTTCACATAGTCATCAAGAGTTCCCTCGACCGGCTCGAGTACCACGTTCATATTGGCCACGAAGCCTTCCTTTACAGGGCCGATGACGACCCTGTACTCCAACCGCTGAAAACGCCGGAGTGTCCAGTCCACGGGCGGCACGAAGGAGAACCGGCCTGCCTTCTCTGTGTACCGCGCAGGTTCCTCACCCGCTCCCTTCTTGGTCCGTTGGGCGGTGAGGACCACGGCGAGCTGATCCTTGGAGTCGAAGGACTTCGGACGCGGCAGTGGCTCACCCGGCGCCCGCTGCTCGGGGATCAAGGGCATCGCCAGAACCCATTCGTCATTTTCTATTTTATAGATACAGGGCAGAGTCTCACTTCCTTCTCGCACGAGGTCCACAGTCTTAGGCTTTTGCTTCGCATCGATCTGCAATTTCAAGTCTTTGAATGTGGCGATCTCCTTCCCTTGCCAGAAAAAAGTGGCCTTACCATCCTTGATCACCGCCTTTTCAAGGGGCGCTTCCGTCAATCCCAATTTCTTGCCGCCGGCGACGATGCTGGTCACGTCCCATGCACCCTCCAACGCCTGCAAATCGGCCTTCGAATCGTCGGCCGTGGGCTCGGATGGGGCGATGAGAACAACGGCCATCAGAGCCGTAATGTGGTATACGATCGGGTTCATCGAGACGCTCCACTCTCAGAAGACCTGTGAGGCCCTCGGACAGCTAGGGGGGGGCCGCAGTCTAACGACCAAGCTCAGCGGACCAGATCGCCGAACAAAACCCCAATGCTACCATAACCCACCATAGACGGGGGCCGCTGTCGAGCGAGTTTAGATGGCCGGCTCAGTGCGCGTGCCACTTCGGGTCGTCTAGATCCCGTTCGTAGTCCTGCTGGCTACCAAAGCCCAACGAACTGGTGCGCTCGAAGTACGGGGCGAGGGCTACCGACTCCGCGAACGTGTCGACGCCCCAGATCGCCTCGATCAAGAAGGCGAGCCAGCAATGCGGTGGCGGCCACCGGCGGAAATAGGCGATCCCTTGGGCCTCGGTAAACCCCTGCTGTTCCCACCACTCCCACCAGACCATGAGGTGGGACTCACCACCCCCCATCCGCCAGCAGATACTATAGGGGTGCTCGTCGTACATGACCCACGGCGGAGGCACGGCGCCGTGCTCTCCCACGAGGCTGTCGATCTCCGATTGCATCCAGGGCTCCATAGGTCGCATGCCCTCCACGGCTTAGCGCAAGAAGCTCAATGGCTCTGGCCGCAGATTAGTCAGCCAAGCCCCAAGCTCAATCCCGATCCGTGGCCGGGAGCCGCTGTCGCGCGAGGCGACACGCAGTCTGGGTCTGCGCGGCCGCGGCCAGCACCCTCTCCGCCCAGCCGACGTCGTCTGGGGCAACGATCACAACGCGAAAACTATACCGCTCACCCTCCAGGCGGACCCCAGTCGAGTCATCCACGTGCAGGTCGATGCCGAAGGCGCCAGGGTGTTTGCTCGGCCGCCTTTCGCTCTCCGCCTGACGCAGTAGCCGGTTGTGGGCGTCCTGGTTGATGACTCTCGCGACGCGGATGCCATAGCTCCACAACCATCGACGTATCGAGGTCGGCGATCGGTAGGATGTGGTGTAGATCCACACCTCCCAGCCCCCCTCGACCAGCGTTTGAACGAGGGAGCGAGCGCCGAGGCGTAGCGGCTCCCGTGGTGCCAAAAGCCGCCGATACCAAGCCGGACGAGGTTCGTAACGGGAACCCTCGCCGTAGCAGATCAGCGTGTCATCCAAATCGAACGAGATGCGCACGCGAAACCTTCCGTCACTTAACGATCAATCTCCGCGGAACAGACCCTAGCCAATGGCATCCTCGCTATGCCGAACCGCCCTCGTCACCGGCTCCGTTCCAGCGCCAGGCAAGACGGTCGGCCCAGATCTCGGCATCGCGGAGGCCGGTCGAAGTCGTACTTTGCCGGACCTTCATAAGAGAGTGCCGTCTAGGGCCAGTAAGCTCGACTTTTGGTAATGCCTTAGCTGATGCAAAAATCACCATTACTATAATATCTCATATCTTTATACTATAATAATCTCAAATTCTCTAACGCTTGCTCGTATTGTCGACGGTCGAACTCCAAGGACCAGCCGTGAGGATATTTCCAGTGGTTGCGATGTGGTTGCTGAGGATCGTTCCAGACCACGGAATCGCTGGAGACCGTGATTCGCATCAACAGAGGCCAACATCCCTCGCAGCCGCATGTGCACTCCAGTACGGAAACTTTCTCGCCGTAGGCAAGCAGTGAGCTAGCGGCCTCTCCAAGGAAGTGGCGCGATGGGGGCAACACGTCGCTCGCGTTCAGATAGTCGTATTGACCGGCAAGAGTGGGCTGGCCATCTGCAGCCGCCATAGGGGTTTCGATCTCCCGAATAATCTCCAGAAGCGGACGGCCGTCGATCCGAATGAGGGCCATGCGAGCGCCCCACTTGTTGGCTGGTGTCAATTCTATCTCGAAGTGATGCATTCGGTGCCGCCCCATATGCAAGCTCCCCAGACCGGCCCACTGAGATCTGTGGTGATAACATAGAGGTCGTCGCGGCGAGGCGGGTTCGCCGTGGCGTCAGGTTAGGCCCCGGATGCTGCCCGCCGCGAAAGAACGTCGAGGAACGCCTCCAGCCGCGGCTCAGGACCTGGCCCTAGATTGCAATTCATCCCGTCACGAAGCACGCTCCGTAGGGAGGTGCCGCGGCCTACCGAAGTCTGCCCAAGCACATGATAGCCGACTTCACCCTCTGGAATAGCTCCGCTGATCGCCGAGAAATAGGGAGCGAGCACGAGAGGGGGATCGGCATTGATGATCTCTTCAGGAGAGAGAGTTGAGAAGTCGACCGCAGGCAGAGCTGGATATTCCAGCACATAATATTTCTGGCCTGAACATAACTTGCCGTAATGCCAGGGGAACATCTTCGCGTCATCAATGATCGGTTCGACCTTGCGCATCTGGCAGGCCATGATATAGAAAAATGGACCCGGCAGCATTCGGGGTGGTCGAGCACAGGTCCACGATCCGATCGAGATGATTGAACGCATACTGCGGGAGAATAAAATAAGCCACGTCGTAACAGAGCTGTGGAAGTGACACACTCAGCTTTGGCTTGCGGAACCTATCGAATAACCCCATGCGCTCTCTCCGAAAGTCATCACTTTATGGCGAGACTCAGCAGACCAGGCCACTGAAAACAACCTTAATGTTACCAGAAGGCACCGAAGGGGCCGTCTCTCGCGAGGTCAGGCATCCAGCTCGTGGCCGACAGCTTGCTGGATGGCCGCAAACAACCGCTTCGATATGGGCGCCTCGCCGTTGAAATGGTAGGCAAACTCCTCATCACCCACCTCGCCGAAGATGTTGTTGCACTGCCAACAGATCGAAGCTTGGAGGATAATCTCTTCGCCGGAGCGGAAGCGAAGTCCATAAGGGGGCAAATGGCAGCGGTATGTCTCGTCCGGAGGGAGCTGCCTCCAAAGGAACGCAATGATCTGAGCCGCCTCGCCGCTGACCGCAACGCCAGGAGTATTAGCAGCCTCCCGCATATACTCATTGACGCGGCTTGGGTCGAAATCGCTAAGGATCACAACCTCAACGACTGTGATCGGAGGAAGCGACGCCGGAGAGTAAACCTTCTTTTCCATAAGCGATTGCGCCTCGAACTGTATAGCGACAAGGCTCAGCGGACCGAACCGCCGAGACAAGTGATACTAACACAGAGGCCGTCGCGGCGGTCGGGTTCGCTACAGCGGGAAGTCCGACATCTCGCCGACGCTCCGCGCCTTGTCGCTATCGATGTCCAAATAGCCGACGGGCACACTCCCGGTGTCGTAGCGGAGGATAAACGGGGGCAACGTGCCCGGAGGCATGAATCCCTTGGTCCGGATGGTGTAGCCAACCGCCAGGGCCATGTTGGTGCCCGGGTAGAAGGACAACTTGATAACCGCCATCCCCTGGATGTTCTTCGACTCGACATGGTGGATGCCGGTCATGTAGATCGAGTGACCTTCATAATATGAAGTGAGCTGGCTCTGCATCTGACTCGGATCCATGCCCCGTAGGGTTGGGCGATATAGATGACCGGCAGGTCCAAAGCAGGGAAAACATCGACGGCCATACGCCCCACGGCGAGAGCACGGGCCACCGCCAGGGCCGCCACGCCCGCCATGATGCCGACTGGATGCCGCATCGCGAAGGCGATCGGGTTCAACGACGCATTTACCGCAAGCTCCTCTCCATCTAAGGCCCGTGTCATCTGTCTATCTATTACTAGATAGGTAAGCTGGGGCAAAAAAATCTCAGGCAATTAGGGTCTCAAGGATCCATTGGGTTGTGGCCTCGAACCGGTCGATATCGTGAAAGGCTCTGGCTGTCAGCAAAGCCCCTTCGAGCGACGAGAACAAAAACGGGCGGCCGCATTCGCAGACCCTTTAAACCGGAATTGCCGCTTCTTTCGCCCTTCCTCCAGTGCCTTCGCAAGCCAGTCCTCATTGGCCGCGAAGAGCCGCCGGACCGCTTCTCCCATGGCGGCGGGCAAGGTCTCCTGCTCGACAGCGAGCATGGCCCCCTGGCACATCCGGTTGTGACAGCCGATCGTCGTGGCCTGAAAGAGCCGAATGAACCCCTCCAGCCGGCGCCTTGGGTCATTTTCCGCGGCATCGAGTTGAGTGAGGTTCTCGGCGAACACGTCCTTCTCGTTCTCAATCAAGGCTTCGCCGAGGTCACCCTTGGTGGGAAAATGATAGTGGATGCTCGCCGTCTTGATCCCGATCTGCCCGGCAAGATCACGATAGCTGAAACCGTTGTAGCCGCGCGTCCGCACCAACGTCTCGGCCAGATCCATCAACTCTCTGCGTGTATCGCGATCGCTCATCGCTCGATCCCGACCAGTTAAGGAAGTGGAGTCACTCAGGACCACAGGGAGCCAATCCCGAGGTCGCGCTCATCTGTCGTTTCTCCACCCTCATTCGCTAGACCTTGCCTACTAGATGATAGACAATCAAGATGGACCAGAGTTTTTCGAGGAGTTGTGAAGCAAGCGTCTCTGCGGGCGTACCCTTACCGACATGGTTGCGAGGAATTTACCAATCCCTAATCTAGAATAATGCTTGCATGCTTTTATTTCAAGATATGTATACTAATTGAGAATCTCGAATAATATAGAAATCTTTATTCAATGGATGAGACATTCGACGATTCGGTCGACGACAAGAATAGAACTTATATGTTTCACAATTCTAAACTTCGAAATGGGATGGGTAGAATCGAGCCTTCGGCGTGATGCTAAGGTTCGCACCCTTACCACCGGCTTGGAGCCAGCGTCATGCGAACCTCCATATCCCGACGTTTCGCTCGTGAATTCGACTTGCTCCGACGACCACTCTTGCAACTCGGCGGACTGCCTTTTTCCGATGTCCTGTCGTCCCAGATGACCTCCGACGCTTCGACGACTATCGAGACCCCCTGGAACGACCGGATCTTCTCTCTTCTGGGGACTCTTTGGGTCTTCCTTGAGCAAGTCCTCAACCCCGATCATTCCTGCCGCGCCGCGGTCGCGCGATTGATCGCTTACCGCGTCGCGCACGGAATGCCGGCGTGCAGCTCGGAGACCAGAGCCGATTGTCAGGCGAGGAAACGGCTCCCACTCTCGTTTTTCGCCGGCGTGGTTCGTCGCGTTGGGCAAGCTCTCGACTCGCACGCGAAAGCAGAATGATTGTGGAAAGGTCGACGCGTTCATCTCTCCGATGGCTCGTCGGTCATGATGCCGGAAACCCCCGAGAACCGAAGAGAATTCCCGCTGGCCTACAACCAGATCCCCGGAGGAGCGTTCCCCGTCGCAAGGATCGCCGCCGTGATCTCGCTCTCATGCGGGGCGATCCTCGACCTGGGGATCTGCCGGTACGCGGGCAAAGGGCAAAGTGAGTCGGGACTTTTGCGCCGGTTGCGGGGCGCATTTCAGCCCGGCGACGTCATGGTCGCGAACCGCTTGATGTGTGCCTGGACGGAGATGGTGATGCTCAAGCAACGCGGCGTCGACACGGTCTGTCGATTGACGTCGCATCGCAAGGCCGACTTCCGACGTGGGGCGAATCACAGAAAATATGATCACATCTTCAAGTGGAAGAAGCCGCAAAAACCGCGCACCGTCGACCGCGAGCTTTACAACTTACTCCCTGAGTCCATGTTCGTCCGCGAATGCCGTGTCGTGGTCGCGCAGCCGGGCTTTCGCACGCGGAGTATGATCGTCGTCACGACGATTCTGGACACCGAGCGATACACCAAGAAAGACCTCGCCGAACTGTATCGTGCGCGGTGGAATGTGGAGCTCGATTTGAGGTCGATCAAGACGGTCATGCTGCGCTGCAAGACGCCCGAGTTGGTGCGCAAGAAGATCTGGATACACGTTCTGGCCTACAAGCTGATCCGAACAGTAACGGCGCAAGCAGCCAGTGCACATGAGGCGACGCCGCGGGAGATCAGTTTCAAGGCGACGCTTCAGGTTCTCGAAGCATTTCAGCCGGTGATGATGAGTCAAGCGTCCCTGGGAGACAGCCATCGGCTGCCGCTATACCTCGAAGTGTTGCGAGCAATTTCCAAGCAACGCGTCGGCGATAGGCCGAATCGGTTCGAACCTCGTGCAGCGAAGCGAAAGCCGTCTCATTATGATTTCCTGAAAAAGGAACGGGGCTTGTTAAAACTTGATATAATTAAGGGAATTAGGCGAATCTAAGTGCCATTCGTCGACAACACTGAAGCACGCAAGATGGGATCAGAGGCAGCTGAAAACAGTGGGCTCGAAGACGCGAAATCGAGATGGTCCAGGTCGGCCCATCTGGGCCGCTGGGGCTAGGCTGCTGGGCCTGGTGGCGAGCCACTTTTCCCCGTCAAGAAGGGCATCCGGCTACTCGGCGTGCCCCTGCCCTCAGAGGGAGAGGGAGAGCTGCGCGTTGGTCAGCAGATGCTGTTGCCGATTTGAGTCGAGATGTCTGGCGATAAGCGAGCCGAAATCTAATCCATCGGCCTGATTCCCTGTTAACAGGCGACAGATCGATTTAACTTGGCTCGCCGTCGGAGTCTGGGGACGGATCGAACTGGGCTTCAGGCGGCGAAGCTTCAGCGAGTTCCTGGAGAGTAGGCCAATCGAACGGAATGAGTTTCTTCTCATCCCCCCACTGTCTCTTCACAGCCTTCGTATATCGCTCATCGTCCGGGAAATATGCGTGCTCGAGCAGGATAATCTGCAAGGTCTTCTGATTTTCGACCTCTTGGAATAGTACGTCAACGTATTGCTTCAAATCAGTGCGATCGGACGACTCTATTCGGACTTGCCCCGGGTTTGTTTCGGGCGAATAGAACGGCCGGCTGATCTGGTCGAAGATGATCACTCCCGGAACGGGCCGGTTCCCCTCGGCGAAAAGCCTATGCAGGCCGAACAGCGCACTGATTCTCCCGCTCAGGTAGCTTTCATCGCCCCCGATGTCCCGCAGGTCATACACTCTCGAGCCACGAACAAACTGGATTCTCACTTTTCGTGCATCGAACATGATCTGCACGTCATGATAATTGTCGTCGAAGGGAAGATCTTTCAAGACTTGGGTTGCAAATCCAGAGACTTGGAGTTGCAGGGCGTTAAGTCTTTCTCCCTTCGCTTCCGGATCGACGATCCCCTCCAACTCTCGAATTTCAGCATCAATGTCCGTGCGTAGCGCGGCTCTTACTGCCTCCTGAGCCCCAGCCATCGACTCTAGGAAGTAGCTAATCCGACCGGATACCCGCATCCGCCTTTGATCGAGTTCGAGCCGCTGGGAATTGTCCTCAGATTCCTTCACTATCGCCGAGATCTGGTCCCTAACCGTCGGGAGGGCTACAGTGTTCGCCTCAATCTCGGCTTCCAATCTCGCGATGTATGAATCGATCTGCGGCCGGTCTTGCTCGACCTCGTTGAGATCGCCATCGAGCCGATCCAAGGCGTCGAGGATCGACTTCATTGGGATCGTTCGATCTGCTATCGAGGAATCGCAAATCGGGCAGGTCTCGCGCTCGTTCCCTGACCGAAAAATGGATCCGACATCCAGTTTCTGCCGCTGCCGCTGTACCGTCCGGGTGAAGCCAGTGGCCGATTCCAGCATATCGCGGGCAGCCGCGAGCCGCGATCTAGCCCGGGATATTGAGTTGAGCAACCCACGCTCTTGTGCGTAAAGATCGGCCAGCGTGTTCTGCCCGACAGCATCCACCTCCAAGCCAGGAGCCCATGCCGCCGCTAGCTGGAGTGCCTCGAGCGTTCTGTTGGCCGCGTCCGCGCCCGCGGGAAGCTCGATCATCCCCAGGGAGACGGCCTCCTGCAGAAGGACCACCCCTCGGGCGAGGACTTGCGACGCCTCAGCCTTGGCCGTCTCACGGCGTCGTTCTTCTCGCTCCCGCTGTGTCCGGAGCTTCTTGAGACGGATTTCAGCGGCGGCAGTATTTTCATCGACTGCCCCCAAGAAATACGGGATTGAATCGATGATGCCGGATCTATGATCATCGCTCATTCCCCTTAGGAGGGAGATTTTGTCGATGATGACGTCGTCACTCACCAAGATGTACGGCAAAGCGTTGCGAAAGGATATCCGCTTTCCCTCCCGCTCGGTGAACGTCTCACCGATGACCTCAGCCATTTGGAGCAACTGCTCGAAACGGCGAAGAGTCCCGTCGGTATTAGCTACCCTGTGAAGGTCAGTGGCAGATGCTGGGATCGTGACGGGCGTCCCGATCGCATAATAGGTGTCCTCCTTCGATTTGCGAGGCGGGATGGGAAGTGCTCGGCAAATGACAATTTCTGTCCTTTCCTTGGCCCAGACCACGCCCACCCAGGAGCACTTCTCGGCGATGATGCCCGGAATGTGGCATTCGCTCGCCCCCATGCAGTAATCGAGGGAGTCGATTAGGGCGGATTTCCCCGTGTTCCTTTCCCCGACGATGATGTTCACAGCCGACAGGTCGAATGGTAACTCCACCCTCTGGTTGTCGTGACTGTAGAAGAGCAGATACTTGATTTGCCAGCGGCTCATCGGTTAACCCCGAGACTGATCAAGATCGTCTCCACTGACTGCACCTGCCCGCACCAGATGCCGAGTCGTTTGGCAAAACTGGTGGCCTTGCCGACCTCCGACCTCGTGGGGAAGCTCGGTTTCTTCCTGAGCCCCTCTGAGTCCAGTATCACGCGGCCGGATGGCAGTACAGTAAGCACACGTTGCCGAATTCCGAAAAGCAGGGCCTGGCGACTCACGTTCGCTGTGTTCCTGATTCGGTCGCCAAGTTTCACCGTCACTTCAGGGTATCTCCCAAGCCAGGGGATGAGACCGGTGCTTGAACTGGTCTGGGCGAAAGTCGAGGCCGTTTCTTCCGTCAGCACCAAGGGGATTGGGAGGAGGATGAGCGGCAGCAGCGAGCCCTCCGGATCGCCTGCAACATACCCCTCGACGAACGCACGGATCACAAGCGAGCTGAATGCCGGGTTGGTCACGGCGAAGGTGTCAACGCTTATCATCGCCATCAGCCAGCCTCTTTCAGCGCACTCAACAAGGTCTCAAAGTCGGGATGCCAGCCGACTTTCTCCTGTTCGGCCAGCTGTTGGAAGCTGCCTTGCACGAGGTATGCCTGCGACCAGGTGCGTCGGAATGGGGGCAGCTCCATGGTCGCGTTGTGATGCGACCAATCCAAAATGGCCCGCCCCCTGTTACTCCGCTCAGGCTCTTCGACCCCCAGACAATCATCAACCATCGGCCCATGTCTTCCGCTCCAGGCTTCGATCAAGTTTTTGTCGAATTCGTCCAGGTCCGAAGCAATCGAAATATCATTTTCAAGCCAAGCCCCTCGCTGATTCCTAGCCCGCCATCGGGCGACCACTGCCCTCAGAAGCCTCGACCGTCCACCCTGGACCCACTCGATTTGCTTGGCCATGATCCTCCCGGTCTCCGCCTCGATGGAAGCCGGTTCACGGCCGCTGAAGTCATCCGGCAACCCCTGAGCCGAGTGCTCGACGAAAAGGTCATGGAGCTTGCTCTGGAGTTCGGACTTGTGGATCGCTCTCGAGCGTTTCTTTATGAGCGACAGGGCAACCTGACGGTCCCACCATTCGATCAGCCGTTCGACCACGTGGCCGCGAATCGAGGGCAGGAGGACCGATTGGAACCGCTTCGCGACCTCGCCGTGAGCCGTGGCCGCCGTGAAGTTGGTTGGGACGATGTTGATGAGATCGAGCAATCTCTTGCGGTCATCAGGACCCAAACCCAGGTAAGCCTCACAGCCCGCCGCGCGATCCGCATACGGAATTCTCTTCCCAGCGGCTTTTGCGTCCTTCCGTGCAGTCAATACCCGATTCGCTTCTTTCTCGAGCGCTTGCTGTAGTGCATCGCGTTCGCTATTTGCCTCGGTCAAGCAAGCCAATTCGCACCCGGCAGCTATCTCAGCGCAGGTCACGAAGACGAAACTCACTGACCCGTCGAATGGCCAGGAAGACCAAACGCCTAAGGTGTTCCAAAAGCCGTCATTCTTGACGGTCAGAGGCCTGGGCGTGCCTATACTGTGCTTTAGCTGAAAAAGAGAGTCTAGCCCGTCGTGGCGGACCACGTCGTCGGCGGTCTCGACGCTCACCGCGCCGCCATCGCTGCTATCCAAGAGCACAACTAACGCGAATAGTCCTTGGAAGTAGTAGCCGAGGGCGGAGGGCACAGCCGAGTGGGGGAGATCTTCCATGGCGTCTTACCAGCGAGGAAACGCGATAGAACTAACGTCAGCGCGAAGCTAAAAAGCCAAATTTCCAGTTTACCTAGGCCCTGGTCGTGTTGCCACTTCCTAGCCAGATCTTCCCAGAATACCGGGTTCCAGGACTGCTTCGTATCCGTTTGGTGAACGCCGTTCTTGGCGGATGACCGATTCAGGCGTGGGCCGACTTCGTCGTCAGCCCGCGGCCAGGATGGTCTTCATCTATCCTTGTCATCTACCAACCGGATCGAAAGCCTAATCTGCTTCGGTCCACCATACCTCAGTCGATCAGACTGATGTGTTCGGTCGATCTTAACAAAATGTCGTCACCAGCGAGCGGCTTTGAAATCACTGGTGGCGACGAGGAGTGGCGGAACCCGGACATCCATGGCAATTGTAGGTCATCAGGTCAGGATGTCTTTGATGACGTTCGCTTTTTCGACGCCGGTGAGGCGGGCGTCGAGGCCTTGGAATTTGACGCTGAAGGTGTCGTGGTTGATGCCGAGTTGGTGGAGCATTGTGGCGTGGAGGTCGTGGACGGTACAGACGTCTTGCACGGCGGCGTAGCCGAGTTCGTCGGAGGCGCCGTGGACGGTGCCGCCGCGGATGCCGGCGCCGGCGAGCCAGACGGACATGGCTTTGTTGTGGTGATCGCGGCCGTCGCCTCCTTGCGACATTGGAGTGCGGCCGAACTCGCCGGCCCAGACGATCAGGGTGTCGTCGAGCATGCCCCGTTGCTTCAGGTCGACGATCAGGGCCATGCAGGCGCGGTCGATTTCCTGCGCCTTCAGGGCGACCCCCTCTTTCACGCCGCCGTGATGGTCCCAATCCTTGTGGTAGAGCTGGATGAAGCGGACGCCACGCTCGGCCAAGCGACGGGCAAGCAGACAGTTCGAGGCAAATGAACCATCACCAGGCTGGCAGCCGTAGAGTTCGAGCGTCCTTCGGCTCTCGCCGTTCACGTCCATCAGCTCAGGGACGCTCGCCTGCATCTGGAACGCCATCTCGTACTGGGCGACCCGGGTGGAGATCTCGGGGTCGTGCGCCACGCCGTCGAGTTGAGCGTTCAGCGCGTTGATCGCGGCCACGTCGGCCTGCTGCTGCTCGCGCGAAACGCCGGGCGGGGTGGTCAGGTACAGGACCGGGTCCCCCTTGGCGCGGAGTTGTACCCCTTGATGGCGGCTCGGGAGGAACCCGCTACTCCATTGCCGGGCGGCGATCGGCTGGTTTTGCCCGCCACGGCCCAACGAGGTTAGCACCACGAAGCCGGGTAAATCTCGGGCTTCACTGCCCAGCCCGTACGTGACCCACGCCCCCATGCTCGGACGGCCCGCTATCTGCGAACCCGTATTCATGAACATGTGCGCCGGGTCGTGGTTGATCGCCTCTGTCGTCATCGAACGCACAAGGCAAATCTCGTCAATGACCGAGCCGATATGCGGGAAAAGTTCGCAGATCTCGATGTGTTCCTTGCCAAACGCCTTGAAGGGGTGCTGCGGACCGAAGCAGTTGAGCTTCTGCCCTTGAAGCTGGGCGAGCATCTGGCCCCTGGTAAGACTCTCCGGCATGGGTTTGCCGTGCATCTCGGCGAGCTTCGGCTTGGGATCGAACGTTTCCAGGTGCGAAGGGCCGCCGGCCATCGTCAGCCAGATCACGCGAGAGGCCTTCTGCGGCAAGGATGGCTTGCCAAGGCTCCCCAAAGACGCCTCGGCCCGCAGAGCGGACGGGCAGAGCAGCGACGCCAGACCGATCGCGCCGAGCCCCTGCGAGGTCTTGCCCAGGAACGCGCGGCGAGTGACGGGGGAGTAAGGGAGTGGCTTCATCGCGGATCGGCCCTCGTGTTCGATCAGATCAGGATATCCTTGATGACCTTGGCCCGCTCAACACCGGTGAGCCGGGCATCCAGCCCCTGGAACTTGGCGCTGAAGGCGTCATGGTCGATGCCGAGCTGGTGCAGCATCGTCGCGTGCAGGTCATGCACCGTGCAGACGTTTTCTATCGCGGCATAGCCCAGTTCGTCGGTAGCCCCGTAGACGAGCCCAGGTTTGACGCCCGCCCCGGCGAGCCACATCGACATCGCCTTGTTATGGTGGTCGCGGCCGACGGGTCCTTTGTTCGATTGCGACATGGGGGTGCGACCGAACTCTCCGGTCCAGACGATCAGCGTCTCGTCGAGCATACCTCGGCGCTTCAGATCCAGGATCAGGGCCGCGCAGGCCTGGTCGACCTCGCGAGCGCGAAGAGGCAGTTCCTCGCGGAGCAAGCTGTGATGATCCCAATCCCGGTGGTAAAGCTGGATGAAGCGAACCCCACGCTCCGCTAAACGTCGAGCAAGCAAGCAGTTCGAGGCGAATGAGCCGTCGCCAGGCCGGCAGCCGTAAAGCGCGAGCGTCTTTGGACTTTCACCCCGGACATCGGTCAGTTCGGGAACGCCAGCCTGCATGCGGAAGGCCATTTCATACTGCGCGATCCGCACGGCGATCTCGGGGTCATGCACAGCCGCGTCATGCTGAGCGTTCAGCGCATTGATTGTGGCAACGTCGGCCTCCTGCTGCTCGCGTGACACTCCAGCAGGGTTCCCCAGGTAATGCACGGCCTCTCCCTGACCGCGCACCGGCACGCCCTGGAACCGGCCGGGTAGGAATCCGCTCCCCCACTGCCGCACGGCGATCGGCTGGGGAGATCGCCCCTTGCCGGTCGAGACCATAACGACGAAGCCTGGCAAGTTCTCGGCCTCGCTGCCCAACCCATATGTAACCCACGCCCCCATGCTCGGACGGCCCGCTATCTGCGAACCCGTATTCATGAACATGTGCGCCGGGTCGTGGTTGATCGCCTCTGTCGTCATCGAACGCACAAGGCAGATCTCATCGATCACCGAACCAATGTGTGGGAAGAGTTCGCTGATCTCGGTGCCGTTCTTGCCGCACGTCCGGAACCGGAACATCGGCGCGAGGCAGAGGAGCTTTTGTCCCTGGAGCTGAGCGAGTTGCTGCCCGCGTGTGAAGGACTCGGGCATCGGCTGACCGTCGACGCGGCCGAGACAAGGCTTGGGATCGAACGTCTCAAACTGCGATGGTCCTCCCGCCATCGTCAGCCAGATCACGCGCTTCGCCTTCTGAGGGAATGCCAGGGGGGCCTTGGCTTGCGCGCGGACGAGCGACGGATCGAGCAGTGAGGCCAGCGCGACCGCGCCGACACCCTGCGCCGCTCGGCCGAGGAAGGCCCGGCGGTGAACCGAAAGAGCCGTTGGGTCGGTGCTCATGTTCATGGCTTCACGACCTTGTGACCGTTTCGTGGAGGTTGAGCAACACGCGGGCGACGTGGATCCAGGCCGCAAGTTCGGCGGCATCGAGCCCCTCGGCCGTGAGAGCGGTCCCGGACGAAATCAGGGCATGGGCGGCGGCGGGGTTCGCGCGGTACTCGCTCAATTGCCTGTCGAGCAGTTTGCGGACGGTTTCGGTCTCGGAGGGCCTGGGATCGCGCTGAAGAGCAAGCTGCCAGGCCCGGTTGAGCCGGTCTTCGGGTCGGCCGGAGCAGTCGCGGAGTACCCTCGCGGCCAGCGCGCGAGCGGCCTCAACGTAGGTTGGGTCGTTCAGAAGCACGAGTGCCTGTTGCGGAATGTTCGAGCGGTTCCGCTCGGCGCAACACTCTTCGCGGCTAGGGGCGTCAAAGGCCAGAAGACTTGGATGCAGGAACGAGCGCTGCCACCAGGTGTAGAGGCCTCGACGGTGCTGGGCTTTCCCTCGGTCGGCGGCGTACTGGCGCGGAGGGAAGTTCAGGTTCTCCCAGTACCCGTCGGGCTGGTACGGTTTCACGCTCGGCCCACCGACCTTCGCCGCGAGCAGGCCGGAGACGGACAGAGCGTTGTCGCGGACGAGCTCGGCATCAACGCGGTAGGCGCTCTGGCGGGCCAGTTCGCGGTTGAGCGGGTCGGCCGCAACGACCTCGGGACTCGCAACGGAGGTCTGCTTGTATGTCTTGCTGGTGACGATTGTGCGCACCATATGCTTCACGTCCCAGCCGCGATCCATGAACTCGCAGGCGAGCCAATCGAGCAGGGGGGGGTTCAGCGGAGGTTCACCCTGTGCGCCCAGGTCGTCAAGCTGCTTGCTGAGCCCCGCGCCAAAGAACTGCTTCCAGAGCCGGTTCACGACCGTACGGGCGGTAAGGGGGTTGTCGCGCGAGACCAGCCAGCGGGCCAAATCGAGGCGAGTGAGGTCACGGCCGCCGGCCTCTGGCCGGGGCAGATAGTGCGGCAGGGCGGGCTTGACGACCTCGCCGGTCTCGTCCATCCAGTTGCCCCGCGCCAGGATGCGCACGGTACGTGGACTGTCTCTTATACACATCTAGATGTGTATAAGAGACAGGCAGGGCGGGCTTGACGACCTCGCCGGTCTCGTCCATCCAGTTGCCCCGCGCCAGGATGCGCACGGTACGTGGAGTGCCGCTACGAACGCTTACCAGGCATTTTGGCAGGCCGTCGACGAACGCCTGTCGCTCGCGCTGGGCGATGCCAACGGCGTCACGCTCGGCCAGAAACAGCGCCGTGGCATTCGCCCGGAAATAGGCTCGGATCGTTTCGAGGTCCTTCGAGTCACGAACCTTCCGGTCTTTCTTGAGCGCCGCCTGGACGGCTCGCGCGGCGGCCTTCTCGGCCGGCGCAGCCTTCGAGTCACGGGCGAGCTCCGGCAGGGTCGCGCCGTAGCGAGCAAAGTCGGCCTCCCACTGGGTCTGCGCAAGCTCAAGCTGAGGAGCCGCGGCCTCGAGCCGCCCTTTCGCCTCCGCAAGGGCGGTGTCGAGCTTCGCGAGGGCCTTCTCTTCCTCAGACGACATCACGACCATGCCGTCCTCACGGCGGCCGATGATGGGTTCCTCGATGTCGGCGAAGAACGCACCCAGCGAGTAGAAGTCTCGCGTCGTGATCGGGTCGAACTTATGGTCGTGGCACTGCGCACAGCCGGTGGTCTGGCCCAGCCACGCCGCCCCGACGGCACGGACCCGGTCTGTCAGCATGCGGGCCTCGTAGTCCTTCGGCTGCGCGCCCCCTTCCTCGGTGCTAAGCAGAAGACGGTTGAACGCGGAGCCGACGCGGGTCTCGGTATTCGCGTCGGGCAGCAGGTCGCCGGCAACCTGCTCGAGGGTGAAACGGTCGAAAGGCTTATTGTCGGTGAAGCTCTTGATGACCCAGTCGCGATAAGGCCAGACGTTGCGAGGGTTGTCGCTGTGATAGCCGATCGTGTCGGCGAACCGGACCACGTCAAGCCAGCCGATCGCCATGCGCTCGCCGTAGTGCGGGCTAGCTAAGAGGCGGTCGACAAGCCGCTCGTAGGCGTCGGGGGAGGTGTCCTCCACAAACGCCTTGACCTCCTCCGGGGTTGGGGGGAGACCCGTGAGGTCGGAAGCCAGCCGGCGAATCAGGGTGCGGCGATCGGCCTCGGGAGAAGGCTTGAGGCCAACCTCGGCAAGCCGGCGCCCGACCAGCACGTCGATGCCGTTTTGGTCAGGGGGAGTCTGCGCCTTGACCGGCTTTTCATAGGACCAGTGTTGCTGATATTCGGCCCCCTGTTGAACCCAGCGCTTGAGGATTTCCTTCTGCCGGGCGTCGAGCTTCTTGTTCGACTTCGGCGGAGGCATCAGCTCGTCGTGATCGTCACTGAGAATGCGGGCGATCAACTCACTTTCGTCGGGCTTGCCCGGAACCACGGCCTCGGCCTTGAGCGCCTCGTCGCGAAGGTCGAGCCGCAGGTCGGCCTCGCGGTGGTTCTTATCGGGCCCATGGCAAAGAAAGCAGTTGTCGGAAAGGATCGGGCGCACATCGCGGTTGAACTCGACCCGCGCGGGCACCGCCGGACCGGCGTTCTCTCCAGGCGCCGCCCTGGCGGTCGTGCCGCAGAGGCAGACGGCGAAAGACGCGGCGAACCGAGGGGTCCATCTCGTTCGGAGAGTGTTTCGAAACGTCATGGCGGAGTCCTGCGTCGTCGGGTCGGTCAATTTCATACCGGGAAGGAGCAGGCCGGAGCAGAGCGATTCGCAAAGGGATTGGCCACAAGCATCCCTCAAGGCACGTTTGCTTCTTGTAGGGAACCGTTTGGGATCGCGCTGGCGGCTACCTCCTTGAGCTAGGCTAATGCTCAGTGCCGCCCCCAGTACTACCTCAATCACCTCTTTACGGTCATCTCAACATTTCGCGTTCTCGGTGCTTTTGTGTGCGCAGTCCGATCGATTCTCGCTCGAGTCTGGGTCGGATCAATCAGGGCGGGGACGGCCGTGCTGTGGCCGCATGGTTATGGTAGACCATCCCGGCACGGGTGGGAAGTACCGGCAAAGCGGGCACCATTTCGCCGTACTTCCCGGCCGGGACCAGGCCCGTTACTTTTGGCTGTCGCGGGCGCCCGACGATTTCCGCACCAGGAACCCGGCGTCGACCCAATCGGCGAAATCTTCACGGGAACCATCACCAGCGTCGGTGACCGCCAGACTGATTCGCCCTGCCCCCTCGGGGATCGGCACGTCGAATCGCCATGCTGGTGACTGAATTCGCATCACTGGGCTCGAGGCTGCCTCCTTGCCATCGATGAACACCTTGAAAACGACACTCGGATACCTGGCGAGATTGGAGCCGTTGGCATCGCCGATCAGGTTTTCATCGACCCCGGCCAGGCCAACGAACCGCGCGTAGTCCGGCTTGATCTCATAAGCCAACTCGCAGGGCGCGTGTATCCCCATGCCGCGACGATACGTCTTTCGGTTGATCCGTAGCTCATTTCCCAGGTTGGCACGATCCTTTTGCGGCGCCCGCGTCATCCCCGAGTAACGGACCACCCCACCATACGTGTGGCCGAAGCCCACACTTCGGATTGGCGTCAGCTCACCCAGATAGACGTCAGGGGGCGGGGGTGTCGGCTCCATCCGAGCGAAGGCTCCTTCCGACTCCCGGCACACAGGCATCCCTTCGTGAAAGGCCGCAGTGCGCAAGTGGGTCGTCTGGGTCAACGTCAGGGGCTTTGTATATAACAAGGACCCCGCGGTCGGGGTGGAACCATCCAGGGTGTAGCGGATCTCGGCCCCCGGTTGGAAGGGGGCGGTCAGGATGACGACGATGGGCTGCTCGAAGAGATGCGGCCTCAGCGGCGTCCCCCAGGGTGTAATCCGCACCGGATCCAGGATCCGGCCGGGCTTCCACCGTCCCAGCTTTACCAACTCCTCGTGGAGGTTGATGGTGGGTGCCAGGTGCTTCTCGAAGTGCTCGACCACCTGCTCGGTGTTAAGGTCCGGCGTAAAACCTCGCGCGGGGTCGTAACCAGGATGAGCGTCGGTCATGTCCCGCGCCAGAACGCAGATCAACCCCGCGGATTTCATGGCCTTCAACCCCATCGGTTTCCCCAACAGGCAGACCTGGGTGTGAAATCCGACGTAGATCAGATGGGTCAAGGCGTACTTCCGGCAGATGGCATAAACTTCCGCCTGAGTGTCCGGCATCAGGTCCCCCGGCCCGATGCGAAGATCAGGGTGCATCCCGTCCCACCCGTAGTTGACGGCACATCGTTCTCGACCGCAGGCACAGCCCCCCGCGTCGGGAACCGGCGGACACGTCACATCGACCAACGACGGTACGTCAACCTTGGGGAGCGCGAAGACCGCTTCGCGCTGGGGATATCCGACATAGTTATCCACGACATCGCTGGGGCAGAGCATGACCGTCATGCCCAACTCCCGGGCCGCATCCAGCGCCCGGTCGATGCGAGGAACCAGCGCGTCCACTCGCATCGTCGCGGTCTTACACCAGTGATAGTTCCAGACGTCGACCGCGATCACGCCGACCCGATGCGGATCCACGCGTTCCGAGGTCCTCCGACTCATTCCCGTCGTCGGATCACGCGTCTGAAACGTCAACTCGATTTCGGCCCCCTTCACCCGCCCGGGCGAACTCGTCGTGCCGGAAGACGTCAGGAACATGAAACCGACAAGCGAAACCCAACGGAACGAACATCGAAAAATAGGCATACGGTCAAACCCCGCGTCGCTTACTGAATCAACATTAATAAAAAGCCCTTATTTTTTCGTTTCCCCTTCCTGTTTCATGGCACGCCACAGTTCCTCAGCGATGGCGGCCATGCCCTTGTCGCCGGGGTGGCCGGCAACCCCTTCATGCTCGATCTGACGTTCGGAGCGGGCGGCATTCGTCGGGTCGGTTCCCAGCTTTCCGAGATCCACGAAAACCCCTCCGGCGTCGTCGCTGGCCTTCTTCAAAAGGCGGTCCTTTTCCGCGTCGGGCCAGAACTCGCTTCGAACAAAGAGCTTCGGATGCCCATGTTGCTTAAGCTGGGCGAGCAGATCTTTTAGGGCATCAGCGAATTGCTTGCGGGCTTCATTCGTCTTCGGGGAGGAGGCATTTTCGCCAATCGCGAGAATGACCACATCGGCTTCAAAGGCCAGTTCTTCTTTCAAGGTCTCGCGGATGTTGAAGTTGGTCAGATTTCGCTCAAAGTCGGCAATATTCCGGATCATCGCTTTCGGTGTTCCGCCGGCCACCTTCGAAATCCGGGCCAAGAGCTGATGGACATAGTCCTTGTCACGAGCCGTCGCGGCCATGCCCCAGTTGCCGGTCCAGCCGATTTTCGGCGCAGGCCCATGCAACGTGATGCTGTTCCCGAGGAACAGAATCTTGCCGACGCGCAAGGTTCCAACTTTGAGTTCCTCGTCTACCTTCGCCGTCGAAGACCGTTCCAACACTGCCAGGCATCCGATCGTCAGACCAAGGATCGCCACCGCCACACCGCGTTGCGTCAGAAAGAATCTCAAGCTTCGCTCCTCATTGAACGTTGAGTGTTCCTGGCCCTCATCGTAAATGACGGTTGAAGTCTCCGGGAGTACCGATCGGCCCTCAACTACCGGCTGGGCCGCGATCAGTACCTTCCGCGATCAATCCGCACGGCCAATCTCCTTGGAGCAAGAGCGCCTCTAGCTCGCGCCTGCGCTCAGAGGACGGGCATGCCTGGGCGAAGTGAAGCGGCGATCGATGCAAGATCCCTCGGGCTAACCAGTCACGAAGCTGTTCCCAAGGGCCCGGGTCGATGTAGGTATCCTGCACCGTGCGGAGCACCTGCGCCACGGGCACGCCACTGAACGACTCGACGGCCGAGTAGACCAGGGCTCGCAAGTCGTCGCCGTGACGCCAGGCCGGAGCAGCACCCGGGTCGTGGGCTGTATCAAAGTCGAACCAGCGAGCTTCACCGGTCCCCGGATCGAACATGACGTTGCGGAGCGTCGCGTCGCCGTGGCTCAAGCGCTCGCATACCCCATCCGCACGCAGCAGCTCGACCCGATGCAGATTCCACAACGCTCGGCTCGCGGCCTCGAGCCCCCGCAACCGCGCCGGCGCTGGGTCGATTGTGCTCCGGGCATAATCGGCGAGCACCGCGCCTGGCCATCGGGGAAGGATCAACCAACCCCAGGGACTGGTCTTCAGCTCGATCCCGTAAAGCACGTGGTGCAACATCCGCTCTCGGCCGCGCCACTCCGTACCGGGCAGAAGTCGCACTCTCGCCCCCAGCAAATGCAAGTAGAGATTAATGGGGCCGATCAGTAGAGGGCCGAACCAACGGCGCCGCTTCGCGATCGTCGCCGGACGACCCAGGACGTCGCGGGGCTCGATCACGTGCAGCCGGAGCTTACCAAGCCGGGGGCCGAACCACATCGTCCAGCGATCGAGACCGGGCCAGGGCTCCTTGCGGCCGGCGATAGCCCTCAGCATGGGTCGCCGCCCCACGTTATGCGATCGACGGAGGGCGAGTCCGGCAGCCCGTGCCGGATATGGTCGGGATAATTCACCCGGCCCCGGAAGCTAAGAACAGCCCAGACATATCGAGCGAAGGTCCGCGTGTAGCCAAAGGGTTGGAGCTCCATCCGGCGCCCCGAGCTAAGGGCCGTGATGATTTGATCATAAATAAATCGATGCGGCCGAACACGGTAGAGCTCGGCGAGGATCGGCCACTCCTCGCCGATGGCCACGCGCTCGTCGAACGGCCCGAACTCGTCGAAAGTCTCTCGGGTGCAAAACATGCAGGCCGGCATAGCCTTGGCGCGAGGCAGAGGCAGCCGCCGCACCGCGTTCCAGAAAGCCCACCAGCAGCGGGCCCGCAGGCCACCGTCCAAAGGGCCAAGGCGTGTGATCCCCGCCTCGTATCCTCGCGTCTCAACCAGGTCCGCGATCCGCAGGAGCGCCCCAGACGGCAGTTGCGTGTCCGCGTCGAGAAAGACGAGCACCCGGCCGTTCGCCAGCCGCGCCCCGAGATTTCGAGCCCTCGCCGCGCCACGGGGCCCGCACGTCGCCACCCACACGCCGCTTTCGGCGGCATGCCAGGCCAAGGCGTCAGCGGTCCCATCTTCGCTCGCATTGTCGACCACGATGACTTCCACGACCTCGCCGTGACAGCGCATCTCGCGGAACCGATCACGAGCACGAAGGACCGACCGCACGGTCGACCCGATCAATGCGGCTTCGTTCCTGGCGGGGATGATCACTGAGATCCTGGGCCGAGCCTGGTTCATAGGCGTTGCGCCTCCGGCCAAGGGGCGGGGGTCGTGAGGCCGACTCCCTCGGGCGAGCCTTCCAGAACGAAGAGATCACGACTGACCAGGCCCAGCAGACTGGGCTCAGGGACGACCCGCACGAGCTTCAACCCCACCTCGCTGGCAAGGTCAAGCATGCGCTCGCGCGACAGAAGGCGGCGACGGCGAAGTGGCGACGGCGTGTGGGGAATCAAGCGGAGGGTCGCGCAGAGCCGAAATGCGACCCGCCCCTGGACCCAACCCCGCAGCCCCAGCGCGGCTCGCCCGGCTCGGCCCGAGGGACTCGACTGCAAGACCAGAACACGCTGAGAGGCGACCCGCCGGGCCTCGCGGAGCAAGGCCGCAGCGTCGTCGGCATAGCTCAACACAAAGGCAAGCAGGCATGCGTCAAAAACGTGATCCGCAAAAGGCAAGCGGACGCCGTCGAATAGCACCGGACCACCCCCGACAACGTGGAAATCCATCACGTCCGCTTCGGTACACATCCGCACCCCGCGAGCCCGGAGCGCCACCGCGTTGTGACCGGTTCCCGAGCCGATGTCGAGCACCGTCCCCCCCGCAGGAAGGTACGGCGAGACCCGCTCGGCCACGCGCCTCGCCCGCCGTCGCAGGCAGCGGTGGAAAGCCGCCCGCAACGTTCTGATCATGGTAGGAACTCCGAGAGGAGGCCGGGCGTCCGGCGCATCCCCAGCAGGCGATCAATCACCTCCAACACACGCGGCAGATAACCCCGATCGACGTCGACCGGATGCACGACAACGCAAGGAAGAGTCTGCGGCCGAAGCCACCAAAGAGCATCGCCAAACCGTTGCCCAACCCGCCCGAGCAGTCCCAGGACTCCCCAGTCCCAGGACCAGGTGGATAAGGGAATTGCCGGCCCGTTCGCCCCCCGAATGGCGCCGAACGTTGCGAGGTAGCGGAACCCGCATCCTCGTAACTCCTCCACGGTCGCGCGCCCAACCTGCCAGGCTGGAGGCACGAATCCCGCGGGCGCGACATCCAGGACTTGCCGCAACAGCTCGCGACCCAGCCCGAGCCGGCGCCGGACATCCTCGCGAGGCAGACCGGCCAGCTCATCCGAACAACCCGTCAGCAGCGAAAGCAGGCCCGGCCGTTCCTGTCGGTGGGTATATCCATGTTGCAAGACCTCCCCGCACGTCTCCGCCACGAACCGTTCGAAACCGGTCTCTGCGCAATCGATCGGACACCCATGCCAGCAGGGCACCACCGCGCCCGCCACCTTGCGCCCGACCCGCGGCGCAAGGGCCTCGGCGATCTTCGCAAGCTGCGGCAGAAAAGCCGGCGCAACGTCGTGGACAACCACGGCAAAGCATCGATCAATATCCTTCACATTCGGTGCTGACATGGCCTCGGAGCCCCGCCGGTCCGACTCTTCTCTCACCTTCCCTAAGCAACTTTGCATTGCAAAGTATAGCGGCCAGGTTATCCCGATTCAAGTCGTGGTCCAACGCTTGACACGGATAGGGATGGATTGCTTGGGCGTTGGTGATGTCCCCGGGTCATGGTTTTTTCATCTACCATGACTCTGTCGGTCACATCTCGAATTGTCCCCCTGATGGGGACTGGCTCTTAACGATGCCTGCTGACTACTTGGTGGTTCGTGCCAGCCATTCGTAGAGTTCAGGGGCGTTATAGGCTTCATCCCAAGCGTTGTGAGTATCCCCTAGAGCCTCGAAAAACTCTGTATATCTTGGTTTGCCACCCACTTCTTTGAGTGCCCTAATCATGCTGCGAGAAATCTCGGGATGAGCACTGACATCAATTCTTCTGTGAAAGCACCAGCATGCAATGTCTTTAATGCGCGGGGCATCGTAAGGGTTGCAAGCGCTAGGCGACACAGGGACGATCGCCGCCCAGACATCAGGATATCGAGCAGCCAGCGCCCAGACACCAGCACCACCGCTTGAAAGACCGGTAAGGTAAACCCGTCGACGATCGACGTTGTATTCACTTTCGACACGAGCAAGGATTTCCATCGCACGGATGGCGTCGTCTCCTTCCGGCCACCAGGCTCCGGTATGGCCCTGCGGGCAGATGGCGATGAAATCGAAATCGGCTTCTCGGCGTTTTATGGCAGGGGGGAACCCGACTCGAAGATATTGCGTTCCGGTAAGCCCTCTGTCTCCATAACCATGAAGAAACAGAATCACAGGATAAGATTTACCACCATCATAATCGTGAGGAATAAAGACTGTATAATGGCTCTCGAGGCCCTGCGAATCACGATGAACACGATGAAGAAAGCCATGATCCTTGACGCGCGTTCGATCGATGGATTTGTACTCGATCGGCGGCAATCCAAGTCCAAAACGGGCCTGGCGAGCATGCTCTTCGGTGAGGTGATAAACAAGGATTGAGGCGCCGGCCTGAAAGACGGGCCGGAATTGCGAAAAATATCGATATTCAGTCGAAGCCAGACTGTAAAGATCGATGGCATAGTATCCCGGACGAGGGCCGTTTCGCGCGATGAGCCAGTGATCATCAGGCCGCGTTGGCTTTATGTAACTGGGAGGTCTTAACGTATCAAATCCATAGTCTCTTACATTCACTCCCGCCTGGCACACCAAACCAAGCGGATTGGCCTCGGAGTGCCTCCCATGCCAATCTTTCAAGGTGAGGAGATCTCTCTTATTCGCCAATCCCAGGAGGGAGCGGGAGCGATTCGCATCGTCCTCGGTGATCCGGTAGATAAAAATTGAGGCACCTACCCGGAAAGTGGGCTGAAGTTGCAAAAAGTACTGATATTGGCTTAAAACCAAATGATGGAGGTCGACCGCATAATACCCAGGTTGAGGCCCGATTCGCTCGTCGCTCCAGACGTCCTCTGAGCGCTCAGGTTTTGGGAGCCGCGGGAGCCTTGAATACTCAACTCCATAAGCCCGGGGATCAATCACGTGCCGAAAACCCAAACCCAAGAAGTTCGCCTCAGGATGATCCGCAAGCCAATCTTTCAGCGCGAAAAGATCTTGCCCGTACTCGGAAGCCGCAATGTAAGAGGCCCTCGCCGCTTCGTTGGTCAGCGTTCGGGCAACTTCGTTTACGTAGTATAGGGAGTGCCGGCACCAAACCAATCCGCTTAGGATCACGGAGCACAATAGAGTCGCAATGACTCCGCGGGATCTCCAAGACCCCACTCGCAGAAAGAAGGCGATTCTGCTGCCGCATATGATCACAAATGGGATCATCATCAGCATGCTGGACGCAGGAAAGAGGAAGCCCAACGGCGACTTGGCGAGGATCGGGATAACGACCAGGGGGATCAGGATGGAAAGCTCATCGCGTAAATGAGCACCGTCGGGATAGCGGCAAACCGCCAGGCCAATGCTCCAAGCCAAGAAGATTAAGGTTCCGACAGATACTTTTGCGAGAAATGCTTGAAGAGAAAGGGTTCCTCGGTCAATAAGGCGCCGCGTATCGCTCGAACTCGACTCGAATCTCGCGTTGGCAGCATGCCACTTTCGGTCGATACCGGCGAGGTAATCCGTCGGGAGGGGAAGTATGATCGACCCTGAGCCGATACCTCGAAATCGATTCCGCCCAGCGGTGTCATTTTCCACACCACGATCTCGAGGAACTCCATCCTTCCGCGAGGTGTTATCCGCGTAGGAGAAATCATAGCCGATATTGATGGTCCCTAGGCTCACAGCAAAAATCAGGACGATCTGTGCGGCACGAGTCATCATTCCCGTGCTTGGATTTTGCCTTTCGCCCTTGAGGCAATGGATCAAGGCTAGCAACGGCCAGATGACATAGAGAGACAACGCCGCGAAATCAATAACCTGGGCAATTCCTAGCAATAGCCCCGCCGAAGATGCTCCCATCCACGAAGGGGCACGTAACCAATGGCAAAATGCATAGGTCGCAGCCAAACAAGTTACAGCCACAGCCAGGTCAGGAGTCGCCAATTGCTCGCGAGCGAGTACGCTAGGTTCAAAAGACCAGAGAAGGAGACCGAGCCAACCGGCATGCTCTCCATGGGCCTCGCGGCTCCACCGAAAGATAACCCACGCTCCTGCCGCCCACCAGAGGATGTTAAGGAATCTTGCTGTGAATAGAATTCGCAAAGTAAATTCTATGTTTGAATACCAAAAACTTGAAGTTATCTTCAATTCCTGCTCGACATCAATTGCGGTTTTTTTCCTAAAGCTGCCATCCGTGACGACTTCGAAATCCGTGAAAAAGAGCGGAAGTGTGGCGATCATCTTGGAGAGGGGGGCGATATCGCTACCGAGCTGGAACGTTCCTGTTTGCCAACGAACCAGGCCAGCGGGCACGCACCGCGCCTCATCAATTGTAGCGTAATTGCTAATGGCGCTAAAAATCAGGAGGCAAAAATTGGCCGCGAGGCCCACCATGGCGAGACTCTTCATGGAGATCCGCATGGAACGCCGGGTGCTCCTCATTTAATATTTCAGACAACCTTGCTCTCATTAAAATTTATAATATTTACACTATTCAATAGGAATCCTGGCTCACCACCTCGCCTCGTGCTCGTGTCCCGAGAGCTCGCCAGGTATTGAGGCTCACGGAATCCTTAACAAATCGCACCGATCCGTCACACAGGGCGACATTCACCCCTCCGGGATGATAGCTTCTCGCAGCGATATGGGCCGTCACGAAGGAATTGGTGCCGCAGTCATGCCCCTTGAAATTAGGGACGATGGTGTGTGAATAGTTGCAAGTTTCAGGGATGTTGCGATAGAACTGAAGCCCCCGGAAAGCGACCAAACGCCAGGTCATTTGCGAGCAGGCCGCCGGCCAGACGTTATTATTCCAGGACGTATTGCCAGAGTGAATCAAGTACACATTGGAAATATCATAAGAGAGTGGTGGCCCATAGTTTTCGTAAGGGCCCAGGGGTGGCAGACGCGAACGCCGGGTCTCAGAGAACATGGCCGTGTTGCTCATGCCGTCACGAATACTTGCCGAGGTAACATGGCTGGTGACTATGCGGCTGTCATCGATCCGAACATTGAAGACGCCAAGCCTTTGCTCGTCGGTCTCGTTATTCGTGAGACTGCCATCCGCGCGTGTTGCAGGCCCGAGACGCTGGCTCGCCGTGTCTCCTAAGTTGGCAAAATAGTTGTTGCGGCCGATCTGCCCGCGGATCTTGACAACGGATCCATCGGAGGGGCACAAGAACACATCGATCCCTTGCATGCAGGCCGTCGTGTTTGGGTCGCTTGACGGATTATTATTGACGCCATTGAGATCAACGCTGAGATTTAACGAATTATAGATATTTGATAATTCCAAAAAAGGCAGGATAAGAACCTGCGCATTGCCCCTTCCTCCTGTCGAAGGCGTCGGAGGTGGTGCATAACCGGGAGGCAGCTCGCCACGAACCGACTCAAAAGCGAGCGAGGCTAAAGCGATCTGATTAAGCTTGCTTGCGCAACTAGCGCGACGACTGCTCTCTCTTGCCGCCTGTACGGCCGGCAGAAGCAAGGCTATTAAGACACCAATGATGGTAACGACGACCAGAACCTCAATGAGCGAAAACCCTCGCCGCTGATGACTCGCTGAAAAGCCCTTGCTCATCGAAGACGCTCCCGAAAACCAAGCCTTGATCATTTAGCCTCGGGGGATTAAGTCTAAATAATACTTGGTCGCTTTAGACTGAGCAACAGGGCATTTGAAACGTACGTGGATGGGTAAGGTCGCTTTTCCCAGCGAACCCAATTCCGTGTGCCGCTGACGGACTTACCGATGCCCACCCTCGAAGCACGCTGAGACGGCAATTCCGCCCACCTGCCGAGTCGGCATTGCCAATGTCCCTTCCTCCGTACCGGTACGTCTTTCGGCCGTCCAGTCGATGCCGGATCCAGAAGCCGTGAAATGGGTTATGGAGAGCTTCCGGCAAAGTTGTCCCCAAGCAAGGGGAGTCATGAAATGCGGTTCGGATCTCCCAGAAAAGAGTTGCGGAAGAAGTTCAGAAGAAGAGCGCCATGGCTCATTCGGGGCGATCGATCATGAATGCCCTGGAGCCACACCAATCCCCTCTTGCAGATTCTCAACCCCAGGCCCTATTACGGAACGGTCGGGCCAACTTGTTATCGAAAACTGGATTCGTTACTTTGACAGCGGCAGGAACGAAAAGGCCTACGCCCCAAGTGCATGCCATCTGAGCCAGGCTAATGAGATGAGAAAAGTAAGTATGCGAAAAACTTCTAAGCACGACGATCCTTTTGTTACGATGGCTACGAAATTTCATCAGGTTCGCACGTTGCGTTATCTTCAAGCCTTTCTGGGCTTGGTACTGATTGTGGCCGGGATTTTGAAGTTTTCCGACTTTGCTACGGCGGACCAAGACGAGGATTCAGCGGCGTTGCTCTTCATGCTCCTTGCCGAAGTGGAACTACTCGGCGGCCTCTGGTTGGTGTGGGGGGCCAACGTCGAGCAGGCTCGTCCTTGGGCGATCGCGATCTTTGCGGGGCTTTGGGCCGCCAGCTTGTACCAGATCCTCGACGGTCGATGTTCCTGTGGTTGTTTTGGCAGCCTGGTGGTCAACCCGTGGTTCACCTTGATCTTCGACCTTGCCGCTGTCATTCTCCTCTTGAAGTGGCGACCGGAAAGTGACGAGGCGGTGATACCGTTCGGTTCTTACGAGGTACTCGGACTACCGCTCCTTGCGCTTCTGTTCGCCATCGGTGGCATTTGGTATCAGGCCCTGGTAGTCGTCAAAGGCACGGCGAATCTGCATGGCAGCCCGCTCGTGGAGACCCCTCTGGTCTTCACGGGAGACTCGGTCAAGGTTCAAGTGAATACGAATCATGAGGGTTACTTCCAATCGGTTCCGCTCCGACCGGGACGATATGCAGTGTCTCTTCCGAAGGGCGTTTCTTCTTCCAATCCGAGTCCGAAACCATCGAATCGGAATCTTGAGAGCAAGAGCGCCTTGGGAAGATCTCAGCAAAAGGCCTCGCTGGTCCCTGCAAGAAAGAAGGCACGGCGTTCGCATGAAGGGCCCGGCGAACCGACCTCGGGTGCCGCAGAGAGCGAGGTCGTTCTTTTGGAAGTCGATGGATGCTCTGCGAATGACCTCGTTATCGAGTTCCCGTGAATCTCCCTTCCTACGGCCATGGTGATCCCGGCAAAGAGCGCCAAGTTCAATCTCGACGGTCATCGGATCGAGGAATTTCCGGAGCCCCATGCGCGACCAGGCACTAGGTGAGCAACGTATGACGACCAATACCGCACAACCCGATCCCCTGGAGCAACGGGGTGCCGTTGTCGACTGGCTGCTCGATTCCGATCCCGCCATCCGATGGCAGGTCAAGTCCGACCTCATGCACGAGCGCAACGAGGTCGTCGCCCGCGAGCGCTCCCGGGTTGCCACCGAAGGCTGGGGGGCGCAGCTACTCGATCTCCAGGGGTCCGACGGGCATTGGGGTGGCGGCTCCTTCGTTCCTCGGAGTTGGGCCTCCACCATGGAAACCCTGATGTTGCTGAAAAACCTGGGTTTGGATCCGGCAAGCCAGCAAGCCCAGCGGGCCACGGCATTGGTTCGCGATCAATGCACGTGGGGAGCCGAATTTGGTGACTCCCCCTTCTTCGAGGGGGAGGTCGAACCCTGTATCAACGGGAGAGTTCTGGGCCTGGGCGCTTACTTCGGCCAGGCGAGTCAACGACTGCTCGAGCGACTCCTCTCCGAGCAACTGCCAGATGGAGGATGGAATTGCGAGGCACCGCCCAGCAAGCGCTCGTCGTTCCACACCACCATCTGCGTCCTGGAAGGGCTCCTGGAGTTCGAGAAGGCCAAAGGCACCACCACTCCGCTCCGGGATGCACGCATCCGAGGCCAGGAATATCTCATGGAACGCGGCCTATTCCGGTCGCTATCCACGAGAAACGTGATTGACCCAGATTGGGCCCGCTTTTCCTTCCCTCCACACTGGCACTATGACGTCTTGCGGGGCCTGGACTATTTGCGAAAGGCTGGAGTTGAACCTGACGAACGTCTTGAGGAGGCCCTGGAACTGGTCGAGAAGAAACGAGACAACAGCGGGCGATGGGTACTTGAAAACCCTCACGCAGGCAAGGTTCATTTCGATATGGAAGAAGGAGCCGACAAGCCCAGCCGCTGGAACACGCTCCGCGCCACCTGCGTCTTGGACTGGTATTCAAAGCCAGACTGACGTGTCGATCTCAAGGCCGTATTCAAGGCGGACTTGCCAGCGTCGGTCCGACACACCCATGGGCAATCAGGCCGACGCACCATGCTCCCATCAAGCGGGCAGTGGTCACCGACGGCTAAATTGTTTATTTCAAAGTATCTATAGATTCAAATATTCACAATCATCGATTTTACTACTTTTCTCGATTACTGGTCGTGGCTTCGTTGCAGGTGGCGATCCACCTCGTGATCGCGACGAATGGCGGCTTGCGGTCACTCTGGTGCGCTGGGTCGCCTCTGGACCAAGGCACAAATGATCCGGGAGAACTCAAGCTGCGCCGGGGGCAAATGGACGCCGCGCTTCCACAGGAAGCCGGCTCGCGCCAGGCCGAACCAACGGCGGAGAGATCGGACGGCCAGTCCGCGATAGAGCCCGCCGTGAGGGATCCCCAAGGTGATGCCGACCCCCATCCCGGCGCGAACGCAGGCAATCGTGTACTCGTCGCTGCTCGTCTCGACGGCCACGTTGGCCGACCTGGCCAGGTCGTGGCGATGGAGAATCTCCTCGAGGCGTCGGCGAGAGTAGGCACCGGGCTCGCCCAGGACCAGTGGGTGATTGAGAATGTCCTTGAGGTGTAAAGCCGGCGACCTGACCAGGGTATGCCGTGGGCGGGTGATAAGGAGGTAATCGAGTTCGCAAGCATCCTCATAGATGGTACCGGCCGACGGCGGGCTGTCGGGGCCGGGTTCGAGAGTGAAGGCCAGGTCGGCGGCACCGCTCAAGACAAGCGGCTCGACCTCAGCGCCGCTGGTGTAGTGGATCGCCAACCGGATCGAAGGAAACCGCTGCTGGAAGCTCCGCATCGCGCTACTGATCTCTTCGACCAGCACGCGCAGGTTGGTCACCAATGTCAGTTGCTCGGGGAGCGCTCCCCCTTCTTGTTGCAAGACGCCCCGGGTCGAATCAAGTCCCGCCAGGATCGGACGGATCATGTCCAGTAACCGCCGCCCCTGGACCGTCGGCCGCACACCGGTTCCGTGACGCTCGAGGAGCCGCACACCGTAGTAGCGTTCCAGCCCCTGCATCTGCTCCCAGATCGCGGGGCCGGTCAGGTGAAGCTGGCGAGCGGCCGCCGCGTATCCTCCCGTCTCGCAGACCACGCAGAAGCTTCGGAACTGGACGAGACTCATCTCCTTGTAGGTGCGGCTTCTTCGCTGGGCCATCGATGGACTCGATCGAGTCGGTGAAAAAACAAGCGACGCGAATGTCCGGCAATGAGCAGAATCGGCGGGCGGATCGGGGTGGGTCAAGAGGGGCGCGTCGCGCAGGTTAAGAATTAGGCTGGGCCTAATGCGCATTTGATAAAGGCAAATTCCATTTAATGAGGATTTCGGACATGATTGGAACTCGCCTCTCCCGGCACGAAGCGGACGCGAACCCTCATCGCGGCGGACATTGACGCCCCGGCATGACGGTCGGCCCGCGCCCACGCCGATCGGACAGAATCGTTCGCATACGTACGGCAATCCTCGAGGAATACCGATGCGAATCCCTTCTTTCAGTCGCCGCGATTTCGCGATCCGGCCCGTGGCGGCATTCGGTGCGCTTCTGCCCCTTGCGGCAATGGGGGAAGAACAGCCTCCCTCCACCGGCAACCCGTTGAGCGTGGTGTGCGTCGGCGGCCATCCCGATGACCCGGAGTCCGGCTGCGGCGGAACTCTCGCCCGATACATCGACCAGGGGCATCGCGTCACAATTATCTACCTCACCCGAGGTGAGGCCGGAATCCGCAAGAAGTCGCACCAGGAAGCCGCAGCCATTCGCACGGCCGAAGCCGAAGAAGCATGTCGACTCCTGGGGGCGAAGCCGGTCTTCGCAGGCCAGATCGACGGCGCCACGGAGGTCAATCGCGAGCGGATGCAGACAATCGCGGGGCTACTCGCCGCCGAGCGTCCGGACATCATCTTCACTCACTGGCCGATCGACACGCACGCAGATCATCAGGCGGCCAGCATCCTCACGATGCAAGCTCAGCGGGCCGCCGCACGCCAGGCCTCGCTTTACTTCTTCGAGGTGGACTACGGTGCCCAGACAACCGGATTCGCACCGACCGTCTATGTCGACATTACATCGACTCGCGAGAAAAAGAAGGCCGCCCTCTTCGTACATAAGAGCCAGCACGGCGAGGAGATTTATCGGCAGGATCACGAGCCGATGGAGAACTTCCGCGGCCGCGAGATCGGCGTGCGCGCAGCGGAGGCATTCGTGACCGTGGCTCGTAACACGTCTCATGGAGGCTTGCTGGGGCTCGGGTGACTGCTAAAGCGACAGGCGGGATCCGCCCGCTCTGGATGCCCCACGAAACGTTTGAGCAGAATCCATTTTTCTGAATATCTCGATGTTCCGGTGATTGGGAGGGCCCTCAACCGGACAGAATGTCGGCCGTCCTGGGATCATGCAATGCGATAACTCATCAACGGTGGCCCATCACCATGGTGTGCTCCGCCTCTGAACACGATCGCTTCGCTGTCGCCGAGAAATCGCGGCTCCCCGAGTCTGCGATGCGGTATCGCCTCGGTGTTCTGGATGTCCTGGTGACATCCCTCTGGTGCGGGTTAGCGGCCGGATTGCTGGAGGTAACCGCGAGGGTCTTGTGCCGGTGGACGGGAATCGCCCCGCTTTACGGCATGAGCCGGCATTTCGTCTGGCTCGTTCCTCTGGCAAATCTGCTGCTGTTCTCTGGGACTGGGTTGTTGCTCGCGCTGGCGACGAGGTGCTGGCCGAGAGGAGCCGGATGGTTGAGCGCCCGGCTTCTCTGTGCGGGTGTTCTCCTTCCGACGCTCCTGGTGGTTGAACCTCGGATCTACGCCGAAAGCTGGTTGATCCTCTCCGTGGGGATTGCGTCGTTCATCGCCCCGAAGCTTGAACGGCGGGAAACAAGCTTGAAGTGGTCGCTGATGAGGACGCTTCCCTGCCTACTGGGCCTGGTCGCGATCTTGGCGGGTTTCGCAATCGCACCCTACTGGATCAAGCAACGGCGCGAGAGCGCCCGGCCGCTGCCCGCCGCCGGTTCGCCGAACGTGCTCCTGATCGTGCTCGACACGGTGCGGGCCGATCATATGAGCCTGCATGGTTATGGAAGGCCCACCACGCCCTCACTGGAACGGCTGGCGAGGCAGGGCATTCGCTTCGACGGTGCGAGGGCGACCGCACCATGGACCCTGGCGTCACACGCCAGCCTTTTCACGGGCCGGTGGCCCCATGAGTTGGAGGTGAAATGGTTGACTCCCCTCAAAGGGAACGCGCCGACGCTCTCTGAGTACCTCGGCTCTCGCGGATATGCGACCGCGGGATTTGTGGCGAACACCTTCTACTGTTCGTACGACACCGGCCTGGACCGTGGCTTTACGCACTATGAAGACTACGAACTCGAGGGCCTGGCGTCGCTTCGCCTGGCCAAGCTGGTGGATCTGACCGTGCAGGGGGCCGCAGCAATAGTCGAAGGCATGGGGAGGAAATTCGGCCCGGGTCCGGTCCGTTCCCTGGGAGAGTCGATACTCGGCGAGTTTCAGCCTTCGGACAAGAAGCATGCCTCATCGATCAATCGAGATCTGCTCAGTTGGTTGTCAGAACGTTCTGAGCCGGGGCGACCATTCTTCGCGTTCCTCAACTACTTCGATGTGCACGCTCGCTACCTCGTCCCCAAGGGAGCCAAGCATCGATTCGGGCTGAAGCCACGGACGCCAGGGGACTTCAGACTTTTTGAGCACTGGCGAGATATCGACAAGACCAAATTATCACCGCGCGAGCGAGCACTGATCACTGATGGCTACGACAGTTGCCTCGCATATCTGGACGAGCGGCTGGGAGAGTTGCTGGATGAGCTCAATCACCGTGGAGTGCTCGATCAGACGTTGGTCGTGATGACGTCCGATCACGGCGAAGGGCTAGGAGAGCATGGCCTCTTCGACCATGGCGAGAGCCTTTACAGCACCGAGCTTCGCGTGCCGCTCCTGATTGTGCCGCCGGCGGGAAGCCGGTATCGCGGTGTCGTTCGCGAAACCGTCAGCCTGCGCGATTTGCCGACGACCATTTCGGACCTCACCGGCCTGCGAGCCGGCTCCCCGTTTCCAGGAGGGTCGCTGGCACGGTTCTGGCGCCGGTCTTCCCCCGAGGCTGTTCCCAGTTCGCTGGAAGGAGCGATCTCCGAGCTCGGGAGTCCCAATCCGTCCAATCCGAATCGAGGTCGGTCGCCGGCCCATCAAGGGGCGTTGGTGTCCCTGGCCGCGGATCGCTTTGTTTACATCCGGAACGAGCGCGACGGGAAGGAAGAGTTCTTCGACGAACATGATGATCCGGGTGAATCCCAGAATCGGGCAGGATCCGACCGCACGGCGGGGTTTCGGGCGCGACTCGATCAAATCAGGGGTAGATCCACAAAAGCAGCGGACGGAGTGCTCTCACGCGACGTGGGGCCGTCGGCCCCGGAGGCGATGGGTTTGATGCCTCGACTCACTGTGGAGACCAGAAAATGAACAAAGCCTGTTGCTGGCGCGGTGTTATTACTCTCGGCCTTGCCGTCGTCATGGCGGCAACGCCGGGCTGCGGTGGAAGTGCGGATGAGCTGCCCCGTGAGCCGGTCTCAGGGACCGTGACTCTAGACGGTCAGCCTCTTGAGGCGGGAGCGATCCAGTTCTTTCCAGCGCCGAAGGCCGGAGGTGTCGCCGTCAGTGGCGGAAGCCCAGTCGAGGGGGGCGCATTCGCGATCACTCGTGAATATGGACTAGTGCCGGGCAGCTACAAGGTCGCGATCAACGCGGCTGAACCCGAAAGCCGAGACAAACGGGCGAAGGGGCACACGCGCAAAGGTGCTCCCGTGAAGGACGTCGTCCCGGCGAAATACAACTCCGAAACGATCCTCACCGCCGAAATCGAGAAGGGAGGCTCGAATCGTCTGAAGTTCGAACTTCTCTCCAAGTAGGCGCTGGTCCCATGGCGTTCCTGGACTTCTCGGCCGGCGTCGTCGTGTCCGGCGCTTCGAGCTTAGAGTGGCCCTCGCTCGTCCGGTGTCCATAAACCCTGAGGAAGCCGCTACGTTTGCGAAGTCGCTCTGGGCCGCCCAAGGCCACTTGAAGTCACTCTCACAGACAGCTTGCCAGTCGCGAATCGAAGGAGCTTTGCATTATCGGACGACGCGTATCCACATCAGCTCATACGGTCCTGTCAGCATTCATTCGGGAGTAATCGATGATGAAAAACCGGAAAAACGGGTTCACTTTGATCGAGCTCTTGGTCGTGATCGCCATCATTGCCGTCCTGATAGCCCTCTTGCTGCCGGCGGTGCAGTCGGCTCGCGAAGCGGCCCGGCGGGCCCAGTGCACCAACAGCCTGAAGCAACTCGGGCTGGCCATGCACAATTACCACAGCCAACAGAACTCCCTGCCGCCGGGGGTTCGAGGATGTTGTTGGGGAACGTGGCAAATCTCCGTGCTGCCGTTTGTCGAACAACCGGCTCTGTACAACGCATGGAACTCGTACGGCAACGACCGGTACGAGACCTCGGGAATCCAATCCGGTGGCCCCTTGCGGTACAACACCCCCGTCAACATCACTGTTGCGACCACACGCGTCCCGGCGTTTATCTGTCCGAGCGACCCCAACGGCACCGGTATCACGTATGACTCGGCAAGCGGCAACGCCCCCTGGTGCGCACCGAACAACTATGTCGTCAACTTCGGAAACACCATCACAAATCAGAGTCCCTACTATATGTGGAACGGTACGAAGCTCCCCTTCCTCGGAGCACCGTTCACAGACATCGGTGCGCCCGACGGCGACATCACTTCGGTGTCCGGTTCGCTGTCGGTGAACGGCACGGTGAACTTCGCCGCCATCACAGACGGTCTTAGCAATAGCATGATGACCTCGGAGATCCTGATCGGCTGGAGTGCGTCGGCAAATCAGTACGACGTGCGCGGCGACACAATGTGGGGCTTTGCCGCGATGTTCACTGGGCTCAATCCGCCCAACACATCATCGCCGGACGTCGTGCAACACAGCAACTATTGCGTTCAAGGTTTCGGCAATCCTCCCTGCGTCAGGATGACCGGAGGGGTGGACAGCACCGGCACCTACACGGGGCTGGGGATGGTGAACAACGTCCGCAGCAAACATCCGGGAGGCGCCAACGTCGGCATGTGCGATGGCAGCGTCCGGTTCATCAAGAACTCGGTCAATGTCTTTACTTTCCAGGCACTGGCCTCAACGCGGGGAGGTGAAGTGATTAGCTCCGATTCCTACTGAGTGCGATTGAGACCCTCGGCCCGCGATACGGAAAGGATCGAGACGGTGACCTCTCCCAGGAAAACAGTTCGTCGCATGTGGCTCGTGGTGGTCGGCTCGCTTGGCGCGGTGACGGCGATCGCGCCGCACCGCGTCAGCATCGCCGGAGATCCGGGTGCTGATCGGTTCATGGTGGCGAGAGCCTCTGAGCCCAGCGTGGATCAGCCACAGGCAGCCGCCGGGCCCTCCTTCGTCTGGCGGACCGCGAGACCCGAAAGCCAGGGCATGTCGGGTCCGAAACTGGACGCGATAAGAGATGCGCTCGCGGCCCGGAAAACGACAGGATTCCTGGTCGTGCGCAACGACCAGATCGTTTACGAGTGGTACGCAGACAGCCAGGGCCCGGCCAAACCTCACGGGACGGCTTCGCTGGCCAAGGCACTTGTGGGAGGCCTTTCGCTGGCCGTCGCCATCACGGACGGCCGTATCTCGCTGGACGATCGGGCCGCCAAATACATTCCCTCATGGAAAGACGACCCGCAGAAGTCGCGGATCACGATCCGGCAGCTCGGCTCGCACACCTCGGGGTTGTCCGACGCAGAGCAGGATCGATTACCGCATCACAAGTTGACCGGCTGGAAGGGGGATTTCTGGAAGGCTCTACCCCCGCCCAACGACCCCTTCACCATCGCCCGCGACCGCGCACCGGTCTTGTTCGAGCCTGGCGCCACGCTTCGATACAGCAACCCTGCGATCGGAATGCTTACATATGCCGTCACGACATCCTTGCGTGACGCACCTCAAAAGGACATCCGCACGCTGCTGCGCGACCGCCTGATGCGGCCGATTGGCTTGACCGACGCGGAGTGGTCCGTCGGTTATCGCAAGACATACGACGTGAACGGGCTGCCCCTGGTGGCCTCGTGGGGGGGTGGCAGCTTCACGGCCCGGGCAGTCGCGAAAATAGGCAGGCTCGTGCTGCGGGAGGGTGACTGGGACGGGGCGCGCCTCCTCAGCAAGGAGGCGGTCCGCCAGGTCACGACGAGCGCCGGATTGCCGGGGAACGCCGGCATGGGTTGGTGGACCAATGCCGACGGGCGCTACACCAAGGTGCCGAAGGATGCGGTCTGGGGGGCGGGCGCCGGAGACCAGGTACTGCTGGTCATCCCAAGCCTGAACCTGGTCTTGGTCCGCAACGGCGAGACGCTCGTGCCGCCACCGGCCTCGGCGGATCCGTCCGACGTCCTCGCCCTCTACCACGACGGACGTGCCAAGGTCATGTTCGAGCCGCTCGTCGAGGCGGTGACAGCCCCCTATCCTCCGAGCCCAGCCATCAACGGCCTCCATTGGGCGCCAAAGACGTCCATTGTCCGCATGGCAAAGGATTCAGACATCTGGGCCACGACATGGGCTGATGACGGCTGCCTTTATTCCGCTTACGGCGACGGCACGGGATTCACCCCCAAGACGCCCGAGAAGCTGAGCCTGGGCCTGAGCCGTATCGAGGGGGGACCAGAAGGCTTCACCGGTGCCAACATCCGCTCGGCCACTCTCGAACAGAAGGGCAACGGCGCGGCTGGCAAGAAGGCCAGCGGCCTGCTCATGGTCGACGGCGTTTTGTACCTCTGGGCCCGCAACGCGGGCAACTCGCAACTGGCCTGGTCCACGGACCACGGACAGACATGGACCTGGGCCGATTGGAAACTCACCACAGGCTTCGGCTGCCCGACATTCCTGAACTTCGGCCCGAACAACGCCGGAGCACGCGACAATTACGTCTATATATATTCGCACAATTCAGACAACGCCTACCAGCCTGCCGACAGCGTCAGCCTCGCCCGCGTGCCAAAGAACCGCATCCGTGATCGCAGCGCCTACGAGATCTTCACGGGCAAGGGACCCGAAGGTGGGCCGCTCTGGTCCGGGAAGATCGACGATCGCGAGGCAGTCTTCACCAATCCGGGGAAGTGCTATCGCGTGACCGTCAGTTACAACGCCGGTCTGAAACGATACCTGCTGTGCCAGGCCGGATCTGACGCCCACTCCAAGCTGGAAGCCGGGTTCGGCGTCTTTGACGCACCGGAGCCGTGGGGACCGTGGACTACGGTGACTTACGTTCCCACCTGGGATGTCAACCCCGGTGAGACATGCAGCTTCCCGACCAAGTGGATCAGTGCCGATGGCCAAACGCTCCATCTGCTCTTCTCCGGTGACGACAGTTTCTGCGTGCGGCAGGCGACACTGACAACCACGAGCCATTAATCAACCGAAGAAATCCATGACATCTTGCGATACCACGGCCGCTTCATAAGTCATCGCCAATTGCCTATCCCGTGACTCATGAAGAGGCCAGAGCGATAAGGGGATATCCGTGCAACTGGAAAACAAAGTGGCGATCATCACCGGCTCTGGTCGTGGGATCGGCCGGGAGATGGCCCGGTTATTCGCGGCGGTTGGGGCGAAGGTCGCCATCGCGGACGTCAACGAAGAGAGCGCTCGCCGGGTAGCCGCGGCCATCGGCGCGGCCAGCGGCGAAGCGTATCCTGTTGGGGTAGATATCACCAACCCGGATCGGGTCGAGTTTCTGATCCGACAGGTCGTGGGACGGTGGGGGAGGGTCGATGTCCTGGTGAATAATGCAGGCGTTGGCCTCAACAAACCGTTCCTGGAGACCACGCTTTCGGAGTGGGACCGCATGCTCCATGTCAACCTGACAGGGACATTTCTTTGCGCTCAAGCGGCGGCCCGAGAGATGGTCCGTCAGCGGACAGGGCGGATCGTGAATGTGGCCTCGATCTCCGGCCAGCGTGGCGGTCAGGGCCGCGCGGCATATGGAGCGGCCAAGGCCGGCGTGATCCTGCTCACACGGGTCATGGCCGTGGAATTGGCCCCGCTGGGAGTGAACGTCAACGCGATCGCGCCAGGTCCTGTGGACACCGAACAGAGTCGCGGCACCCACACCCCGGCCACTCGACGCGCCTATCAGAGCCGCATTCCTCAAGGACGATATGGCGAGCACCGAGAGATCGCCGCCACCGCGTTGTTTTTGTCGTCCGACGCGGCGAGCTTTGTCAACGGCGCCGTGTTGAATGTCGACGGCGGATTCGGGGCCGCCGGGTTAATGTTCGACCCTTACGATGACCAGACCCCGGCCGAAGGGCCGCCGCGCGAAGCAGATCTCGGTGCCGGCGACAACGGCGCGACGGCCAGCCCGGTCGAGTTGGGACGATGATCGAGCGGCGGACAGCCCTTGCGTTTCTGGTCGCGCTGTCGATCATCACCTACCTCGATCGAGTGTGCATCTCGGTTGCCGGCGTGCGCATGCAGAAGGAGCTCGGCATTTCTCCAGAGCACTGGGGCTGGGTGCTCGGCGTCTTCTCCATCGCGTACGGCTTGTTCGAGATCCCCACCGGCGCCTGGGGAGACCGCCATGGCCAGCGCCGGGTTTTGACACGCATCGTCATCTGGTGGTCCGCCTTTACCATCCTGACCGGCTTCGTCTCGAGTTTCGGCTTGCTTCTGCTGACCCGCTTCCTGTTCGGCCTCGGCGAGGCCGGTGCGTACCCGAACATGGCGGGCGTAATCAGCCAATGGTTCTCGTCCACCGAGCGAGCGCGAGCCCAGGGGGCCGTGTGGGCCGCCAGCCGGGTCGGCGGAGCGCTATCGCCGTTGATCGTGGTCCCGATGATGGCCGCACTGGGTTGGCGCTCCGCGTTTTACGTGTTCGGGTGCGTCGGGATCGTGTGGGCTCTACTCTGGTCTGCATGCTACCGCGATCCGCCAACGAGCAAAGCACTCCGTGCGGGACACACCGAGGTCCCATGGAGAGCGTTGCTTCGCAGCCGGCAACTCTGGCTCATCCTGGCGATGGCCTGGTGCTACGGCTGGGGCGCGATCTTCTTCCTGAGCTGGTTCCCTACCTACCTGGAAAAGGCGCGCGGCCTGACCGAAAGAGAGATGACCTACTGCGCCGCGTTACCGTTCGTGATGGGGGCCGTCGGCAATCTGATAGGTGGCGTGCTTACCGACCGGCTCTCGCGAGCATACGGCCTGAGGCGCGGCCGACGATTGGTCGGGGCAACAAGCCTGGCGTTGTCCGCCTGCTTCTTCCTGACCGCCGCCCTAACGACCGGCAAAACCATCGGCGTCATCGCGCTGACGCTGGGGTACGGCGCCATGGATTGCGTGCTCCCGGCTTCGTGGGCCAACTGTCTCGATGTCGGCGGCTCGCATGGAGGAGCGGTCACTGGGGCGATGAACTCCATGGTTCAGGTCGGTGGCTTTCTGAGCACGGTGCTGTTTGGCTACTTGATGAAGTCCTTCGGCAGTTACAACGCTCCGCTCTTCATCATTGCGCCGATGATGCTGATCAGCGCCGTTCTGTTCGCTCGCATCGACCCGACCCGGCCCCTCATCCCGGCAACCCCCGTCGAGGAGGAGGTCGTATGCGCCTAGGCATTGGCTCATATACCTATGGGTGGTCGGTAGGCGTGCCAGGGTATCCACCCCCTCCACAGCCGATGACAGCCGCCACTCTTCTCAAGAGGGCCGCGGAGCTCCGTGTACGGGTCGTGCAGATCGCCGACAACTTGCCCCTCGACCGTCTCCGGGCCGACGAGCTTGACTCGCTAGCGAGCGAAGCCGGCCGCCTGGGTATCGATGTTGAGGTAGGGACCCGAGGCATCGACCCGAACCTTCTCCGCCGCTACGCCGCGATCGCCGCGCGGCTCGGATCTCCGATCCTCCGCACCGTTATTGACACCAAGGACCACCGACCGGATCCGGACGAGGTCATCGAGACGCTCCGGTCCGTGATGCCGGACTTCGAGCAACTCGAAGTCTGCCTGGCCCTCGAGAACCACGACCGTTTCCGGGCCGCCACGCTGGCCGACATCGTGGAGCGGGTCGGGAGTCCGCGGATCGGCATCTGTCTCGATACGGCCAACTCCCTCGGATGCGTGGAGAACCTGGACACGCTCGTGTCCGTCCTCGGCGCCAAGGTCGTGAATCTCCATCTGAAAGATTATTGCATCTTCCGATTGCCACACCACAACGGATTCATCGTCGAGGGACGCCCGGCGGGTCAAGGTCAGCTCGATATTCCCTGGCTCCTGCAAGCGATCCGAGAAATCGGCCGCGATCCGAACGTCATCGTGGAATTGTGGACGCCACCCGAGGCCGCGACGGCCGAGTCCGTCGCCAAGGAAGAAGCCTGGGCACAAGAAAGCGTCCGTTATTTACAGCAGCTCATTTACGATTAGTGCGATCACTCAATTTCAATCTGGCACAAAAGAATTCCAAATACTCAACGATTCATAAAACTTAAAGATATCATTTCTTAAATTTTACCAACGAGACCTGGAAACCCTGGCCTTGCAAAAACTCAATTACACAGCACTGACAAACCTATTCACTTGCCAATGGCTTGCGTACAGGAACACTGACAAGTAAGTACAATTGTCAGCGCCACCCTTATTATTGGGATTTTCGATGGGGCAATACGGGTGGATCCTGGAACACCCTACTTCTGTGAAACTCGACGAAAATTTTCGCTAGGACTGCACTGGTGAGCCCTAGAAAGCCCTGGCTCTACGAAAACTCCATTGGGTGACACTGACAAGTGTACTCGCTTGTCAGTGGCTCGCGACAAGGCACACACGTAAGCAATCACACCTGCCAATTCCACCCTCACGTGGATTACAGGAAGAAGACACAATGTATCAAGGCTTGGCCCGTTGACCTGTCGGAAAAACCACTCTCCTTCGCTTGGATTCGTATGACAGAGCCACTTTTCCTCAGGCAAAGAACGCCGATTCGATCTGTGTTATCGACCGAAAAGACCAATGAGGCTCTTTCCTCACATTCCACGCCTCATCCAAATCACTTCAAGCATCAAGCCCAACGACTCAAAGAGGCTTGAGCCATGAGATGATCTACCGCGTCGGCCGCCGGGGGTTCTTTCGGTAGTACAACCGGCCGTCCTCGGCTCCGACCACGAGGTCGGGCACGCCGTCTTTGTTCCAATCCACGACGGTCGGGCACGTGGAGTGGCCGGCAAGGATACGGTCGGCGATGGGACCGGTATCCCGGAATGTGGTAAGGCCGTCGGCCGTCCCTTCGTTCCGCATGACGTTGGCGTTCCGGCTGTCGACGATCAGGTCGGTGCGGCCGTCGCCGTCCCAATCGCATAGGGCCAGGGTTCGCCGGCCGCTGGCACCGGCGTTGCCGTTATTCAGGCGAAGCAGACCGGCGACATCATTACGGGGCTGATGACGCGAGTCAAAGGTCGAGACAGGCTCAGCCCGGAACACGCGCCGACCTGACTTGACCCGAGGGAGGCCGTCGGGACCGGGTCCGCTTTCCTGCTCGAACAGGGCGAGGTAACCCTCGTGGTCGAGCATCACAAGATCAGCGCGGCCGTCTCCGGTCCAATCCCACACCGCAGGGGTGGTACGCCACTCGGTCGCCAGCTCTGCCGGCGCAGGTTCCCACCACGTCCAGGCTGGCTTCGGAGGAGTGCTTCCTGAAGGCCAGGACACCGCCACCGGCCGAGCCTCCTCAAGCTTGGGACGCGTGCGCGTGCCCACGTTGCGGAACCAGACGACCTTGCCCCAAATGGAGTTCACCAGTACATCGAGATCGCCGTCGCCGTCCCAGTCGGCGGCGCATGGCTGGGTATACCCCCACTTCGCTTCGCAGGGTCCTTGAATCGACCCATTCGGCCCCGCCATGATGCGGACTGGCTTACCGCCGGCGTCCAACCGCTGCGGCGGAGCCCAGCGTGGCGGTTCCTCTCCGCCGAGATTCTCGAACCACCCCAGCTCGCCCGAGGAGCAGCCGCAGACCAGGTCGGTATCGCCGTCACCATCCCAGTCGGCGGCCGTGGGCGTCACAAGTGCCCCAAACTTCAGGTCTGTGCCACGCTGCTTGAAGTAGACAGGGGAGTGGAATCGAGGCAAGCCCCCTTCGACTTTTCCCGTGTGCTCCACCAGCGCAACCCGGCCGTCCTCGTCGCCGACAATGAGATCCATGTCACCGTCGCTGTCCCAGTCGATCGCCACGGGCACGATCATCTGGAGGTGCATAGCCACCGGCGTGCCCGTCTCGTCCAGAAGTCGTCGCCCTGCCGCATAGCTCGGAGCCGTGCGATTGCCGACATTCTCGAAGTAGGTAAAGCCGTCCAGAAACTCGCCGCAGACAAGGTCGAGGTCGCCGTCTTTGTCGAAGTCGGCGAGATTCGGCGACGGCATGCCGAACGTGTCGATCAACGTACCGCCGGCCATGACCCGCGTTGGCATATCATACTCCGGCCGGTCATTCGAGCCGTGGTTGCGGATCAGGTAGATGTGGCCGTGCAACGGCCCTCGGGTCCAGCGTCCCGAGCGGTCGAACGCGTTGTCCCAGCCGTATTCGGCCCAGTCTTCCACCCCTACGATCAGGTCGAGCTTGCCATCACCGTCGAAGTCGGCAAGCTGCCACTGATTGGCGCGGAGCCGAGCCCCGGGGCCGACGAGATTCGCCGTCGGATAAATTGGGGCTGACTTCTCGAGGGCATGCGATCTGTCGTCCCCCCAATGCAACTCGGCCGCAGGAGTCAGCAGGCGGACCGATGCGCGACGGGCATCGCCACCAATGTACGAAGGCCGGATGTTCGTATAGCCGGGGCCCAGCCGCCTCGGAGGAAGAAACACCGGGAATTTGCGTTCCGGTCCCACTCCGCCGGGATTCTCGAACACGTAAGTGCCACGGAATGGGACGTCGGGGCATGAGACCACCAGGTCGAGGTCACCGTCGTGGTCGTAGTCCATCGGCAAAGGCCAGGCCCAGAGCCCGACTCCCAGGTCGACCACCGGCCCCGTTTCCCCCGCCGGCCCATATCTCAGCGGTTCCAGATCTGTGGCCATCGAGGCCGTGGCAAACCCGCACGCCAACGCTACCGAGGATAGCACGCGCAATATCTTCATGATTTCCATGTTAATGATCGTTCAATTCATGACTTGGCAACAAAAGCCTCTTGTCCGGCGTCCCTTGACCTAACCGTACCACATCCGAGGGGGAGTAGCCCACCTTGTGTCGACCGGTCTCGCGGGTCACGGGAGAGCAGGGGGGATCGCCTCCCGATTTCCGAATGACTCGACTCGATCCGGTGGCGGGCCCGTCAGGCGCAGGGTAGGCGCGGCGATCCAGGGGCCGGCGCACGAACAAGCCGCAGTCGCTCACCGCGGGCCGAAAAAATCAAAGCGGCACGCGCCCGACGCCCCGAAACCGTTTGGTCCAAGGTAACTTCCGCCGATCAGACGGGTTTGCACAGTCGTTGAACGGATCGAATCCGCGCGGGATAGTGTGACCGCGGCCAGACGGTTCGTTAGAGTGGGTGAGAGGCAATACGGATCATACTGCTACACGACGTCGAGGTTCGACGATGGGGGATCGGGATGGCTGCCGGGAGTGCGGCGAGCAACGCCCTGCGGATGCACCCGGAGGGTTGTGCCCCGCCTGTCAGCTACGGATGGGCGTGGTCGGCATAACCTCAGCGGGAGGCGATCAACACCGGGCGCCTAACACGGCCGCGGAGAACTCGCCGCTGTCCTCTCTAGCAGCAACGGCCGCGCCCGGGACGTTGACGCGACTGGCCGAGACCCTCGCAAACGTCCCGCGAGTGCACCTTCGCGATAACGAGCCGTTCACCGACCCCGAGCCAGTGGTCCGCCCTTCGTCCGCCGAGGTCCCCGACCCGTCCGACCGTCTCACCCGGCTTCAACTGCTCGGCGAGCTCGCGCGCGGCGGCATGGGCGTCATTATCAAGGGGCGCGACAGCGACCTCGGCCGCGACCTGGCCGTCAAGGTCTTGCTCGAGCAGCATCGCGACAGCCCCGACCTGATCCGCCGGTTCGTCGAAGAGGCCCAGATCTCCGGCCAGTTGCAACACCCCGGCGTCGTCCCGGTCTATGAGTTGGGCATCCTCGCCGACCGACGGCCGTACTTCGCCATGAAACTGGTCAAGGGGCGCACCCTGGCGGCCCTCCTGGAGGATCGCGCGAGCCCTACGGAGGACCAGCCCAGGCTCCTGGGCATCTTCGAGCAGGTCTGCCTGACGATGGCCTACGCCCATGTCCGCGGTGTCATCCACCGCGACCTGAAACCGTCGAACGTCATGGTCGGCAGCTTCGGCGAGGTCCAGGTGATGGACTGGGGCCTGGCCAAAGTGATCCCTCAGGGAGGGGTCGTCGATGACGAAGGGGCCGGGCGCATCCGCCTGGAGACGGTGATCCGGACGGCACGGGACGGCGTTGACAGCGGGCTCTCGCAGGCGGGTTCCGTCATGGGCACTCCCGCCTACATGCCGCCTGAGCAGGCCGACGGTGATATCGACCGGCTCAGCGAGCGGGCCGACGTGTTCGCGCTTGGCTCAATCCTCTGCGAGATCCTGACCGGCCAGCCGGCCTTCACCGGCCGAACGGTGGGGGAGATCTACCGTAAGGCCGTGCGCGGAGACCTGGCCGACGCACACAGCCGGCTCGATGCTTGTGGGGCTGATGTTGAGCTGGCCGGACTGGCCCGCGACTGCCTGGCCTGCGAGCCCGAGGACCGGCCCCGAAACGCCGACGCGGTCGCCAAACGATTGGCCGGCTACCTGGCCGGCGTACAAGAGCGGCTCCGAACCGCCGAGCTCGCACGGGTCGAGGCGCAGGCACGCGCCGAGGAAGAGGCGAAGCGACGGACCCTGGCCGACGCGCTGGCGCGAAAGGCGGAAGCGCATGCGGTCGAAGAAGGGAGAAGGCGGCGGCTCCAGTTGGGCCTCGCCGCTTCAATTTTGGCCCTGACGACCGTTGGCGGCCTGGCCGCCTCGGCGTACGTCCACCACCGCCAGGCCCGCGCGGCCCAGGCCGAACTCGCGCTCAATGAGACGACGCTGCTGCGCGACCAGGCTCTGCAAGCGCCCGATGACCTTGGCCGCTGGCAAGCGGCGCAGGAGGCCGTCAGGCGCGTGGAGGCGGCCCTTGGCGACGAGGGAGACGCTCAGGCCCAACACCGGCTCAGTGCCCTGCGCAGCGAGGTCGAGACAGGCACCAGCGCCGCACGCCGCGACCGGGAACTGCTGGATGCCCTGGCGGAGATCCGTAGCGGGCACCTCGGTGCCAAGCCCGGCGTGACAGACACCGCGTATGACGAGGCCTTCCGCCGCGCCGGGATCGACCTCGACGTCCTTACCCCGGCCGAGACCGCCGCACAGCTCCGTGCCCGCCCCGCCGCGGTGGTGCTCCAGCTTCTACCCTACCTTGATAGCTGGTCGCTCGTTCGTCGTAACGACCAGCAACCGGCGGAGCAGTGGCGGCGCCCCCTGGCCGTGGCTCGCGCCGTGGATTCCGACGCCGAACGTAACCGGCTCCGCGAACTGGTCGAACGCCCCGATGTCCCCAAGATCGGAGGAGACCTGCGGGCTCTCGCGCAGGGCCGTCAGGTCGCCGAACTACCCTCAGCCAGCATCCTCCAACTCGCCTCCGCGCTCAGAGAGGCGGGCGATCCCACGGACGCGATCTCCCTGCTCGAGTCCGCCGCGCAGCGTCATCCCGACGACGTCTGGATCAATTACACCCTGGCCGAGGTTCTGGCAGGATTACCCGCGCAGCGAGAGGAAGCCGTGCGGTATTACACCGCGGCGCGGGCGTTGCGGCCGGAGACCGCCCACAATCTGGGCCACTTGCTCGACCAACTAGGGCGAGGCGACGACGCGATCGCCACGTTCCGTGCGTTGATCAGAGTACGGCCAACCGAGGCGCGGCACCTAGGCTGCCTGGGCTCGATCCTCCTGGCTCGAAAGCAGCGCGAAGAGGGACTGAAAACGCTCGACGAGGCCATCGTGGCGGCCCGTGAAACGATCAAACGCCAGCCTGGCGAAGCTGGGGAGCATTACATGCTCGGCCACCTGCTCGAACTCAGGGGCGATCCCGATGCAGCCATCGCCGCATATCGGGAAGCCCTCCGTATCGAGCCGGATCACACGGAAGCCCTGATGGGTCTTGTGCCCCTGATGAAAGCCAGAGGATATCAGGACGGCATCATCGCCGTCGTGCGTAAGGCCATCCAGTCCAGGCCGGACCACGCCTGGTCGCATGCGGCCCTCAGCGCCGCATTCCAGGCGAAAGGAGACGCCAACATCGCCATCGCCGAGATCCGCGAAGCGATCCGCCTCAATCCCGACGAACCGGCCTACCGCGCGCAACTCTCCGACTTGCTCAAGTCGCAGAAAGACTCCGCGACGCCTCCGCAGTAATCCCCTCGCCATGGATTCGGAGTCCGGACTGACGCCGACCCCGGAAATGGTAGACCGGATCAGTCCTCAACCTCATCTTCCGAGCTCAAAAAGAAATCAAGACAGTTTAAGCAGAATCTCTTTTGATTCACGTCGCACATCCCGTATACTCCCCCGGGTCTGCGAGATCGCCGGTTCTCGTCCGGCTCAGAGAACGAATTCGGTGGGCCGCTTGCCAAGGATCGCGAAACCGCTGATCCTTTTTAGGAAGTCGGCTATCGAAATTTCTAGTACATCGATAACTGCTACACATCCATCGCTATCGCGGACGTAGAACTTCGGAATACAGTTTCGAACCGCACCGTGCAATGCCCCGCGTAGGAATGTCCGATCGCGAAAGATTCGTCGATTCCCAGGCGCGGGGCAAAGGAGCGAAGCATGCGAACCGGGGGCGTCGCGTTGCTTGGTGTCACGATCTTGGGGGCGTTGGGGGTGTTCGCCCACCCGGCGACGACCTGGGCCCAGGTCCTTGTGAAACCGCCGAAGCTCGCGCCCACGCAGGCCAAGCTGTCGGGCCGATTACCCTTGAAAGTCGATGCGCAGGCCCCAACACCCGAACTGGCTCGCCCGGCGTTCGATCGGTTCTCCTGGCAGTCGTTCATCGCCCTGAATTGGCCCGCCGATCCCGCCCATCGCGGCGAGCCCCTGGAGCCGGACAACCCCGCGATTTTCCGGAATCCTCCGGCCGGTTCCACCACGGTTTGGGGAGCCTACAAAGAGGCGTTTGAGCTGTTCGATCAGGGCAATAAAACACCGACGCCCTGGGATTCTTATGAAACCCCTATTTCGCCCTGTCCGGAAGCCGCCCGTGGGGAGAAGGTCCTTGTGATGGCCAGCAAGGGAGGAACACTTCTCGGCGGGGTCGACGAGGCATTCTCGTTCCCCTTGATCGACCAGTTTCGGCATTATGCGCGGACCGAGATCCGATTCAATCGGACCCAATACAACTTCATCCGCGATAACAAGCTCTACCTGGCCAAGAACCTCGCGGCGCAACAGCCGATATCGATGCCCATGAGCCGGCCCCCGGCCACTCAGGGGGCGATCATGCTCAAGGCGACCTGGCGCGAGCTCACCGACACGGACGATCGTGACCGCTATTACAATGTTCGGGCCCTGATCATCGACCCCGCCAAGAAACCAGGGGATCCCCCTACCTGCTTACCCCGGACAGTCGGCCTGGTCGGGCTGCACATCGTCCACAAGGTCTCTCCTCTCTCCGAGTGGGTCTGGTCGAGCTTCGAACAGGTCGACAACATCGAGCGCGGGCCGGGCGCGACGCCCAAAACGCCGATTTCCTTCAACAACGGAACCAACAACCCACCGACGGTCCGCGGCTACGCCAACCGGCCTCTCGCCAAGGTCCCTCCCCTTTTGCCTGAGAGCCAGCGCTCGCCCGTCCAGGTCACAAGACTCAACCCGATCCCAGATACCCCTCCCGGTGCGTCGACTCAAGATCTGAACCGCGACTATCAGGCGCTGCTCAAGGGAACGGTCTGGCAGTACTACCAACTGATCATCACCCAGTGGCCGACAAACCCCGGCCGGTTCACAACCGTTGAGCAGGGGGGCATTTATCCCCAGGATTGCGGCCAGCCGTTCCCTGTCGCCGGCTGCACGAACGTCTCCATGGAGACCTATCTCCAGTCTCCCGTTGATGCCGCTGGGACTGGTGGCAACTCGTGCATGAGCTGCCACTACACGGCTGGGAAGTCTGATTTCAGTTGGGTCCTCCAGCGCCGGGCTCACTAACGAGAGGGGCTCCGGTGAGCCAGTCCTCGCGATTGCACGAGGGGTCGGCCGGGCAGGCCGTCTCGACCCGTGGCCATCAAGACGGAGGTAGATTCTGATGAGTCAGGGCGGAAGTGGCTGGTGGACGTTCCACGGAGACACCGACCGATCAGGCTTCGTCTCGGACTCGCCGATCAACGCGAGCAATGTCACCAAGCTCCAGACGTTGCATACCATCCAGCTTGGAGGTCCTGTCCTTTCGACGCCCGCTGTCGTCGACGGGTTCGTTTATGTTGGCACGGCCAATGGGACGAATCGAGGCGGCCAGGTAAGTCCGGACGGCGGATCGTTCTACAAGATCGACCTGGCCTCGGGGACGATCGCCGCCACGTTCCACTGGCCCACCGACCGGCCCGAAGGGGACACGCACGGCTTCACAGGGATGGGATGCACCCCGGCGGTTCTCGAAGGGCGAGTCTACTTTAGCGCCTTCAACGGCAAGGTCTACTGCCTGGACGCCGGCTCGCTTTCCTTGATCTGGCAGACCGACCTCCGTATGGCTGACCCCGGTCAGAACCAGCCTATCACCAACGTGGGAAAGGATCCCACGTTTCCTCAGGCCGAGGGCTGGTGCTCGCCGCTCGTCGTTGACGGCCGGCTCTACGTCGGCATCGGCGAGGGGGAAAACCCAGACCTCTACGCGTTTGTCTACTGCCTCGACGCGACAACAGGCAAGGTGCTCTGGATCCTGTGCACAAGCCAATACGAGGCAGGCCAGGACAACCAGCCCAACGTCTTGCCGGCCGACGTCGTCAAGATGAACCCACTGCCGCCGATGTTCTCAACGGTCTCCACAACGCCGGTCGTGAAAGGGTGCGTCGTCTGGTCGGCCCTGTCGTATGACGCCGCACTGGGGCGAGTCTTCTGCGCCACCGGCAATCCACAGCCCGACAGCACTCTGCCGGCCCCAGGATACGCCTACAGCCTCCTGGCGCTAGACGCGGTCACGGGCAAGATCCTCGGGAAACTCCAGATCCCCAAGGAAAGTTCGTATCGGCCTTCTGATCTCGACGTCGACTTCGGGACCTCCCCCGCGCTCTTCACGAAGAACAACAGCCGCGTCCTGGGCATTGGCTGTAAGAACGGCGGATTCTTTGTGGTGGATGCAAAGACGATGACCCTGCTCGAGTGGCGGCAATTGCTCCCGTATGACAATGCCGGCAACCAGATCCCAACCGTCGACCCGCACGGTCCAGACACATCAACCGATCCGAACCCGAATGTCTCCAACGAGGAATCCAACAGTCAACAGGCCGAGAACTTTCACGGAACCTATTCGACCGCGGCAATTCACCCCACATTGGGACGCATTTTCATCGGCATCGGTGGAAATAACTATCACTTCATTGCCGCCGGGATCGATTCGGCGACAACCCCGTTCCTTCGCGTCATGTCCTCGAACGGCCTGAATGACGCCTGGGCGATGGATGACAGCGACCCAAAGAAGTACATCAAGCCGTCTCCTCCCATGTACGCCACGGTGGGAGAAGCGGGCCTCTCCTCACCGGCCGTGGTGAACGACGTGGTCTTCTGTTCGACAACCAAGGTCTCGCTCTATGCCTTCGACGCAAACGACGGGACGCCGCTCTGGTCCGACGACCTCGGGATGCAAACAGGCGGCTTCAACGGCGGTTACGGCTACTGCCTGGGGCCGGCCATTGCCGGGGGCTATGTCGTCGCCGGGGCTTTGATCATGGGCCGTGACGGCGGCCTCTTGAGGATCTATGCGCTGGGCGGGTAACCACCTTCCCTCATGCGATCGATGAAAGGGGTGTCTGCGTGGAACTGTTGATTTTCGGCTTACTCGTCGGTCTCGACAACTTCGCCGTCGCCTCCGGCCTGGGCGCTGTCGGCCTCGGGCGGGATCGCCAGGTGCGGCTCGCGGTGGGGTTCTTCGCATTCGAGGCACTCATGCCCCTGGTGGGTTTATGGATCGGACAGCAGGCCCGCGACTCCCTCACGTCCTGGGCTGAGTGGGTCGGGCCTTGTGCCCTTGTCGTGTGCGCCCTCTTGGTTTTGGCGGCCATCTGGTATCGAAGAACCGCTCGCGGCCTGATTGATCGGCCGGCGGTGGCCATTCTGTTACCGCTGGCCCTGAGCTTTGACAACCTGACAGCAGGGGTCAGCCTCGGATCGATGGGGCTCCCGGTCCTGCCGGCGGCCGTGGCGGTCGGCGGAATCTCCGGCGCCCTGGCCGTCATCGGGCTGGCTGTTGGCCAGAGTGCACGATCATGGTCCGTACGCCGGGCTGAATGGGTCGGGAGCGGCCTGCTCGTCACGTTGGCCTTTGTCTCGATCCTCCGCATGTTCGCCTAACTCGACCCGATGGAGGACGTGCCATGGCCGCTGTCAGCTTCGCGAATGACATCCAGCCGATCTTCGCTCAGTTCGTCGCGCAGATGCGATGGCGCTTCGACCTGACGCGTTACGAGGATGTGCGAGCAAACGCCGATATGATCTATTCCCTCATCAGCGCGGACGATCCCGACGGCCGAATGCCACCGCCACCGTTCGATCCCCTCTCGAGCGCGCAGGTCGCGGCATTCAAGTCCTGGAAGGATGCTGGCTTCCCGCCGTGAGTCCCACACGCGGGATTTATCGAACGAAGAGTTCATCGAAAAGGATCGTCGCGACGCCTCCGATGTACGCCGGTCTGAGCCCAGGCTGTTGCCGCGATCCTTCCACCCGAGTAATTCTCACTCGCTATTATGCTCACTTCGCGAAAATGCTCTGAGGCCTGGGGCACAAGAACAGGCGTTGGTTTCGAGCCACGAGGCGCCATGGGAGACAGGTCGTGACGTCGACGATCCAAGCGGAAAGGGTAATTGATGGCCTTCACTTCCCTACCGCCGTAGCCTTCGACGACGTTGGCACGATCTATCTCGCGGAGTCGGGGTTGCCCTTCGATGGCGCCCCCCCAGGCGGGCGCATTCTGCGGGTCGACGTCGCCGGCTCGACGATTTGCCTGCGAGACGGCCTCCGCTCGCCCGTCAATGGGCTGACGCATTACGAGGGGAGCCTCTACATTGCCGAGGGGGGAAATCCAGGCCGGATCAGCGTCCTCAGCTTGGCCAACGGGACCTGGTCAGTCATTCTTGACGACCTACCAGGGGGTGGGAATTACCACACGAACGCGGTCACCTTCGGTCCCGACGGCCGACTGTATTTCGGCCAGGGCTCCGCGACGAATAGCGGGATCGTCGGGCCGGACTCCGCGGATTTGAGCTGGCTCCGCCGGCATGACCATCCCCACGACATCCCGGGTCGCGACGTCATCCTCACCGGTTGGAACGCCGAGACGACAGACCCCACCGACGGCTCTCTACAAAGGACCGGAGCCTTCCAACAGTTCGGGGTTGCCACCACGCCCGGGCAGAAGATTCCGGGGCACGTCCCATGCACGTCGGCCATCCTCTGCTGCGACCTCGATGGTTCCCGACTCGAGGTTGTTGCCTGGGGCCTCCGGAACCCGTATGGCCTGACATTCCTTGATGACGGCCGGCTCCTCGCCGTCGATCTCGGCTTCAATGATCGCGGCAGCCGCCCCATCGGCGGAGCCCCGGGATGCATCTACCAGATCGAGCCCGGGGCCTGGTATGGCTGGCCCGATTTCGCGGCCGGGGATCCCGTCACGGATCCTGCCTTCCTGCCAAGCCGTGGCCTCGCGCCAAGGTTCCTGCTCGCCAATCACGCCGACCTCGGGAATCCACCCCGCCCCTTGGTCCGCTTCCCCCAGCATTTCGCCCCCACACGGGCCGCGAGAATCCCGGGCGGCGAGGACCTGGTCGTTTCCCTCTTCGGAGACAAGCGGCCAGTCACGGGGCCGGAGGGACCAGCGCTGGGTCGCTCTCTTGTCAGGGTCAACCTGTGGGATGGCTCGATCTACCCGATCGATGGACCTCCGCTCCTCCGGCCGATCGATGTCGCCTTTCACCCCCTCGATGGCGCCCTCTATGTCGTCGATTTCGGAAACTATGAGATGGGCCGCGGCGGGACACTTCACGCCCAGTCCTGCAGCGGGGCTCTCTGGCGAGTCCACGACATCGTTTGAGCCCGCGCCCTGTCGACTCAATGCACCTCCTGGTGAGCATCCGCCGACGCCGGACTCTCGCCCGTACGCCGACCGGCACACTGAAGCCGTTGGACCCCAAATTACTTTTGACGATTCCGTGAAAACAATAAAATCAATACAAACCTGCAAATATGGCCGTAGCCCAGGAGGATGACCACGGCGTGATACGGCGGAGTGGGATTTGGCCGGCTCCCATGGCTATAATGGAGAGATCTGAAAGCCCAAGGGGAGAGAAAGCATGCCCACGCCGACCATATCGGTCGCGGATATCGACACCGTCGGATGGCGGTTTGATCATACCTATTCGCGTTTGCCGGAAGATCTTTTCACTGTCGCCGACCCAGCCACCGTGCCGGGGGCGAAGGTTTCGATTCTGAATCATCGACTCGCGGGGGAGCTTGGCCTTGACCTCGCCCGGCTGTCGCCGGATACCGCGGCGGCGCTGTTCGCGGGCCAGGCTATCCCGGCTGGCACTCAGCCCATCGCTCAGGCGTACGCCGGTCATCAGTACGGCGGTTTCACGATGCTTGGCGACGGCCGCGCCATCCTCCTCGGTGAGCACCGGACTCCGGATGGACGGCTCGTCGACATCCAGTTCAAGGGGTCAGGGCGGACGCTGTTCTCGAGGGGCGGCGACGGGAAGGCCGCCCTCGGACCGATGCTCCGCGAGTACATCATCAGCGAGGCGATGGCGGCGTTCGGCATCCCGACCACGCGAAGCCTCGCTGTCGTCACCACCGGCGAACAAGTCTACCGAGAAGCTGCGCTCAGAGGAGCGATCCTGACTCGCGTGGCCGCAAGCCACATCAGGGTTGGGACGTTTGAATACGCGGCCCGGCGAGGTGAATCGACCCTTCGTGCACTCACCGACTACGCGATCAACCGCCACTATCCGGAACTGAACAAAGCCCCGCGGAAGTACCTGGAGTTCTACCAAGCAGTCGCCGACCGGCAGGCCTCGCTGATCGCCCGATGGCAGCATGTTGGATTCATTCATGGGGTCATGAACACTGATAACGTGGCGATTTCCGGCGAGACGATCGACTACGGCCCTTGCGCCTTCATGAACAGCTACCATCCGGACACCGTCTATAGCTCGATCGATCGCGGCGGGCGGTACGCTTACGGCAACCAGCCCAACATCACGCAATGGAACCTGGCCCGGCTCGGTGAAACCTTGCTATCCCTCCTCGCTCCGGACCTGGAAACGGCCGTGGCACTCGCCACCGAGGTGCTGGAAGATTTCCCCACCCGGTTCGAGAGCTATTGGCTCGCCGGAATGCGGAAGAAACTGGGACTCCAGAAAGACGAGGCCGGAGATAGCGAGCTGACCCAAACCCTGCTCGACTGGATGCAGAAATCACGTGCTGACTTCACCAACACATTCCGGGACCTGTCCTCGAGAGAACCCTTGGTCGCGGATCGCTACCAGGATGAGAGCTTCCGGACCTGGCATTCTCGCTGGCAAGAACGACTTGGCCGCGATGAGCAGGTTGGGGCCGAAACCCTGATGCGTTCAGTCAACCCGGCCGTGATCCCCCGGAACTATCAGGTTGAGGCGGCCCTTTCCGCCGCCGAGGAGCGTGACGACCTCTCGGTCTTGCACCGATTGCTCGAAGCAATTACAGCCCCCTATGAAGAGCGGCCAGAGCTGGCTCAGTATCGTGACCCGCCCACCGACGAGCGAGGCTACCGCACCTTCTGTGGGACGTAACAAAGCTGCATGCGGGATCGCGGACAAGGCAGCCCTGCCGAACGACTCATTTGTTAATGGAACCAATGATTCTCGGCGTGCGCGATCCTGCAAGGCCTCCCGATACTACAGCCGCCTCAGGTCAGAGAGCAGGGGAGGCTGCCATTCAACATGCATCGAGCGTCCATATAAGCGTAGGTGCTTTTGTCAGAATGATTTCGTGAAAACCGAGGATTGCGGCCCTCGAAATCCTGGCATCATTCGATACCCAGGGATAGACTGAGCGCGAAAACAGCCCAAGACCGCCGGCATCCCCCCATTTCGGCCGCGGTATCAGCCGAGCAGATCGCCGTCGGAAATGTGACGAGGCGGCAACGGAAGATCTCGACGCTCCGGCAAAATCGTCGAGCACAGACTTTGCTTGGTGGTCAGTTCGCAGCTTCGGCTCTTGCTCGAGCAGGGCCACGGGAGGGTTTCCGATGCGCGCAATTCTCAGGACGGGGTTCGGCGGTCCAGAGAAGCTGGTCATCCGGGAGATCCCCGAGCCTGAAGCGAAAGACGGCTACGCGGTGATCGAGGTCAAAGCATTTGGCCTGAATCACGCCGAGCTGCATATGCGGAAAGGCGAATGGGCAGAGATCGCCGACGTCAGCGGCATCGAGTGCGTCGGTGTCGTCAAATCCTGTCCCGGTGGTGAGTTCGCCCTGGGGACCAAGGTGGCAGCCCTGATGGGAGGGCTAGGCCGGACGATCAATGGCAGCTACGCCGAGTATACCCGCGCCTCCGTGACGAACGTGGCGGCCATCGAGTCGGGTCTCTCCTGGGCGGAGCTGGCCGCGATCCCGGAGTCTTACGCCACAGCCTGGACGTGCCTGTTCCGCAACCTGGAGATCGCGCGCGGCCAAACACTGGTGATCCGCGGTGCGACCTCCGCGCTCGGGCAAGCGGCCCTCAACATGGCGGTCAACGCCGGCACGAAGGTCATCGCCACCACCCGTGGCCGTGACCGATTCCCGATGGTCGAAGCCCTCGGCGCAGTTCGGGGAGAAGTCGAGGGACCGGACCTCTCCAAACGGATCGCCGAGACTGGAAAGATCGACGCCGTGCTCGACCTGGTGGGCAACAGCACCATCCTCGATTCCCTCGCGATGCTACGCCGGGGCGGCCGCGCCTGCCTCGCCGGGTGGCTAGGCGGCCTGGCACCGATCGCCGATTTCAACCCTCTGGCGCAGATGGCGAGCGGCGTCTACCTCACCTTCTTTGCCAGCTTCGTGTTCGGGAAACCAGAGTTTCCACTGTCAGACGTCCCCCTCCAGGCAATCGCGGCCGACGTGGAGGCGGGCCGTTACCAGGCCAAGCCGTCACGCGTGTTCCGCTTCGAGGATATCCAGGAGGCACACCGCGTCATGGAGTCCAATGAGGCCAAAGGGAAAATCGTCGTCACTCTTTGAGCATTCGTTTGTCTGTAGCCCCGGACGTAAACCGATGACAAGCGGGCACCCAAGTCATGACTTCCCACAAAGCCCGCATGTGCTGAGTTCACTTTCGCAAGCCAAGGGTGGCACTGACAAGTGTACTCACTTGTCAGTGGCCCCGTACACAAGCCTCTAGCCAGCGAGCACTCTGGTCACGACCTCCCAGTTGAGGCTCCCCAAAGCCAACGGTTTCTTACAATTCTCGAACACATTTTCATCTAAGCAATATAACAATAACCAATATTTCTCACTAAATTCGTCTAAAACCACTATGAATACCAAATTCATCACCTCCCATTCTCATCGCCTAGCGTCTACTACCTAAGTCTTAAGTGGACTGGCTCGCCTCACGTGCCATGGTCCAGCCAGATACCCCGCTCGAGCGAGGATTCCGCGAGACCTCGTAGCCGGGGAAGGATCGAGAGGGTAAAGTGGCCCAACGGCAAAAAAGGGAGATCAAGAACATGAGACACAAACATACGATCGTCGCACTAGGACTGGCGTCAATCGTTTTGAGCACGTACACCCTTGCCACCGAAACGGGCCCACCAGCCAGCCCCGAAGTCACGGCGGCCTTGCAACCCTACCTGGACCACTACAAGCTGGCAGGGGCGATCGGCATCATTGCGGATAAGACCGGGAAGGTTCACTACAAAAACCTGCTAGGCTACGCGGATGTCGAGGCGCAGAAGCCGATCAGCGAAGACAACGTCTTCTGGATCGCTTCCATGACGAAAATGTTCGCCGGCGCGTCCATCATGATGCTGGTGGACGAAGGCAAGGTTAGCCTCGACGATCCTGTGACTCGATTCATACCACAGCTCAAGAAATGGATGGTCGTCGAAGAAAATGATGAGTCACATATCCTGCTGAAGCCCCCGGTTCACCCTGTCACGATCCGGCACTTGCTCAGCCACACGAGCGGCCTGACCGGCTCGTCCGAGCTTCAGCAAACCACGGGTTCGGACAGCACTCCCCTGAAGGCCCGCGCACTGAGTTCGGTGACGGGTCCACTCCAATGGCAACCCGGCGAAAAGTACGCCTACGGCAATCAAGGGATGAACATCGCCGCCCGCATTGTCGAAATCCTGAGCGGTGTGCCCTACGAGACGTTTCTCCAAAAGCGATTCTTCGACCCCCTGGGAATGACCGAAACCACCTTCTGGCCAAGCGAAGGGCAGATTGCCCGGCTGGCCGGCGCGTACGGGCCGAACAAGGAAAAAGACGGCTACGCCCGGGGAAACATCGGCTTTCTCACCAAACCGCTCAGCGATCGGGCTCACCGCTTTCCCGAAGCGGGGGGCGGCCTGTTCTCCACCACGCACGACATCTTCCGCTATGGCCTCATGCTGGCCAACGACGGCGAACTGGATGGCAAGCGCTACCTGTCGCACGCCGCAATGGACGAGTTGCGAAAAGAACAAACGGGAAAGACGAAGGTCAACTACAGCCTCGGCTATCATCTCCGCAACGGCATGTTCGGCCACGATGGAGCCTATGGCACAGATTTATCCGTCAACCCTCAAACAGGAATGGTGGCCATTTTCATGGTGCAATGCACGAGCGGCGACCAGTGGGCTGCTCGCGATTTGTTTCTCAAGACGGCCACCCAAATCTTCCCAAAGTGAACAAAACCTGTTTGATGGAATGATATGGCCAGGGTCAGCCCCTCATCTTCGCAGCGGAGTGGCATGGGGCCGGGACGACACGACGCAAAAGATCGCATCCTCCTTATGAGGGATGCTCCGTAGCGCGATCACCGGCGTGAGAGCGGCGCTTTCCGCCAACATAGGCACGGAGCGCATCCTCAAGCACGCAGCCGTTACGTTCCATTGCGGATGGTTCCCTGGAACGGACATGGTCGTCCCGGGGGAGCTCCGCGTGGAGCTTTGGTCCAAGATGCCCATCGTTGCTTTTGTTGGGGAGACGATGCCGATGAGACGATTCCTGCGCGACTTCGTGGTCGGGAGTGTTGCTCTTTTCTTCGGTCCGTTGGCCCACGCGTGGGGGCAAGAAGCCTCGAAAATTGAACCGGCACCCAGCGGGTTCGCCGACCGGCGAGATGGTATCGAGCGCGGCAAGATTGAGACTGTGGAGTACGACTCGAAATCGGTCGGTGACACACGCAAAATGATGATCTACCTGCCCCCCGGTTACTCGAAGGAGACCAAATATCCGGTCTTCTATCTGCTGCACGGCGCCGGTGATAACGAAGGGGGCTGGACCAAGAACGGCGCGGCGAACGTCATTCTCGACAACCTCTTCGCCGAGAAAAAGATCGTCCCCATGATTGTGGTGATGCCCAACGGCTCACCTCAGGGGCCGAGGCCAGGCACAATTCTTGCTGGCATCATCATGAAGCGCGCCGATGCTGACAAGGACGGCAGCGTGTCGCGCGAAGAATTCTTCACGGCGGCCGAAGCTCTCTACAAAGAACTCGATACTGGCAAACTCGACGAAAAACAGCTCGCCGCCGGCCTCAATCGGCTCATGCCGCCCCCCAGCGCTCCGGGGGGCCGACAGCGCGGGTTCGGCGACTTCGTCAGCGGCTTCGAAAACGACCTGTTGAAGGACGTGATCCCCTACGTTGAATCGCACTATCCCGTGCAAGCGGATCGTGAGCACCGAGCGATCGCAGGGCTGTCGATGGGTGGCGGCCAGGCACTGACGATCGGCCTGAGGCACCTGGACCTCTTCGCCTACGTCGGCGGCTTCTCCTCCGCGCTCTTCGGCAATACCGGTGCGCTGGTTTCCGACCCGGCCGCCGCCAGCAAACAGCTTCGCCTCCTCTGGCTATCCTGCGGTGACGACGATCGGCTCATGGACGCCAGCAAAACCTTCCACACCAACCTGGAGCAGAAGAACGTGCCGCACCTTTGGCACATCGATTCCGGTGGGCACACCTGGCCGGTATGGAAAAACGACCTGTACCTCATCGCTCAGCGACTGTTCCAAGATGGGAGTGCCGGTTCACGGTGAACGAAAACGGCGGTGGACACCAACGGGAGGCAGGGACACCCCGCACCCACCGGCCGTCCACATCGAACGTTGGTTCCGTGAAAACAAATAACGCCTGGTCAAGTCTTTCACTTGACCAGGCGTCGCGATACTTTCGGTTCGGTGCCTCAGGCAACCAGACCAGGCCCATTACGGGGATTGTAAGAGACCGCCGAGGGATCGCGCTTCGATTGCACGACTTCGATCCCTGGCGGCTTCCGTGGGTTGATCGCGGCACCTGCCGAAAGGGAAGGTATGAGCATAAGGACGATCAACTCAAGATCGCCTGGATCGGCCCCTTGCCTTCTTCCTTTTCAACGAGGCGCATCGTCCGGCCAAGGACGGAGATCTCCATCTTGGCGTGGTCTAAGCCGAGTTGATGGAGGATCGTCGCATGGAGGTCGCTGTAGTAGTGGGGGGACTCGACGGCCTTGTAGCCGACGTCATCAGTGGCTCCGTGGATGACCCCGCCCTTGATTCCTCCGCCCGCCATCCAGGTCGTGTAACCCCTGGGGTTGTGATCGCGACCGGTCGTGTTTTGCGACCAGGGGCTGCGGCCGAACTCGCTGGACCAGACGACCAGCGTGTCTTCGAGCATCCCGCGCTGCTTGAGGTCGCGGATCAGGCCGGCGATCGGCTTATCGGTGGCCCGGCAGAGTGGTCCATGGGTCTCGATATCGCCGTGGGCATCCCAACCGCCGTTGCCCCCTCCGGCATGGCAGACCTGGATGAACCGAACTCCCTGCTCTGAGAGCCGGCGAGCCAGCAGGAGTTGCCGGCCAAAGTCGTCGGTCTCCGATTCGCCGATCCCGTAGAGTTCTCGAACGTGCTGAGGTTCCTGAGACAGATCAACAACCTCCGGCGCCGCGAGTTGCATCCGGGCCGCCAACTCGTAAGCGCGGGCCCGGGCCGCGATGTCGGATTCGATGGCGTAATGCTCCTGGAACTCTCGATTGAGCTCCTGAAGCACCTGCATCTGCCGGTCTCGCTCGGCGGTGGTCGCCCCCTTGGGGGGCTTCAGGTTCGGGATCGGAGTCTCCCCCGACTGGAACGGCGTGGCCGCCACCCCCGCACCAAGGTAGCCGCCCGTCAACTGGACCGGCGAGGAGGGTCGGCCCAGGTTCACGAAGGTCGGCAGATTCCGATTGGCCGTGCCGAGCGCGTACGAAACCCAACTGCCAAACGTCGGGTGGTCGAACGCGCGTCCCCGGTGCCCGGTGCAGGTCTCGATCACGGCCGGAAAGTGGTTCCCTTCGTGACACCACATCGACCGGACCACGGCAATGTCATCGATCACGCTCCCCACGTGGGGGAACCAGTCCGAGACCGGCGTGCCCGACTCCCCGTATCGCTTGAACGTCCGCCGGCACGCGATGACCGGCCGGCGCATCTCCGCGTTGTTATCGCCGAACCCCACCGCGTCGATCAGTTTGCCCGCCCACTTGTTGTCCTTCGGGTCGAAGGTATCAATGTGGCTGACGCCACCACACATGAACAGAAAGATCACCGACTTCGCCCGAGGCGCGAAATGCGGTCGGAGCACCGCGTCCTGGATCTCGCCTGCCTCGGCCCAGAGGGCGCCCATCGCGACCCCGAGGAAGCCACCGCCGGCCTGATGGAAAAACCCGCGCCGGGAGACCCGGCCGCAGGGGAACAGAGGCGGACTGCTCATGCGGGATTACCTCACGTAAAGGAATTCATCCAGGTTGAAGAGCAGCCAGGCAAAACCTTTCAGCCGGCCCGCGTCTCCCTGCAAATAGGCCAGGGCGGCATCTCGCTCGCGCTCGGACGGGGGACGGGCGACGGCCACCCGATAGCCCAGGTCCACCGCTGCGCCAAGGTCCGCTCCCGACTCCCGCTTCAGTCGCTCGGCGAATTTGCCGGCCGCACGGTCGATCACCTCACTGTTCATCAGGAACAGCCCCTGAGGTGCGGTCACTGTGCGGGTGCGGACGGGGCAAGGAGCACGGCCGTCATCGACGTCGAAGGCCTGGAGGAAGTTCGGCACGACGTCGCGGCTGGTTGAATAGCCGCGGATCATGAAGGCACCTCGGCGAGCGCGTCCTCGACCCCCCGCCTCGAACGACGGACCACCGACGGTGACGTCCAGATCCCCGGCCGCCAGAAAAATGGCATCCCAAATCGGCTCGGCCTCGAGACGGCGAAGGCGGAAATGCCAGAGTTGTTCGTTTTCCGGGTCGGCTGCCATCTCGGTCGCCGACCGACTGGGATCGACCTCCGAGGCCAGTTTGTAGACGTCCGACGTGACGATCAGCCGGTGGATCTCCTTCATCTGGAACCCTCGGGCGACAAACTCGCCGGCGAGCCACTCGAGGAGACGCGGATACCTTGGCCACCCGCCCAGGAACCCAAAATCACTCGGGTTCTTCTGCAACCCCTCCCCAAAATGCCACTGCCAGATCCGGTTGACGGCGACCCGCGCGAACATGGGATTCTCGGGCGCTGTGAGCCAGTCGGAGAAGGCCTCGATCCTCCCTTCGCGGAACTCGACGTCCGCCGGGGCAAATGGCCAGCCAGGAGCGACCTCGTTGTCTCGTTCGGGCCGGTCGGGATCTCCGCTCGTCAGGATGTAGCTCTTTTCGGTCGCCTTTTTCGGGTCGACCTCCACGGTCCAGAAGGCCGGGAGCGAGGGACCGCGCCGGCCGCCAACCTGGGAGAGCTTGCGCTCGAGGTCACGGTGCTGGCGTCGATCAGCCTCGGGCATGATTTCCCGGATCTTGTCGGTGTCGATCCGAAGGACCGGGAAATAGTCATCCGCGATTTTCTGCTCGGCCACGGTGCGGTTCTTTTCGGGTTTCCGGATCACGGCCTGGACATCGGCCGGGAGCATGGCGATCCGGCTCTCCAATAGCCTCGCCCGGTAGGGAGCAATGAGGGCTTCGAGCGGCTTCTCGATCGCCGCCCGCTTCCTCTCGACCTCTGAGGCCGCCCGGCCGGCTGCGGCGATATCGGCGGCACTGGCCATGGTCACTTTCCGTAGCACGAGCGGGTCGAACAGCGCCTTCATCGCGTAGAAGTCGCGCTGTTTGATCGGGTCGTACATATGGTCATGACACTTGGCACAACCGACGGTTAGACCCATGAAGGCGGTGGAGACCGTCTCGACGGCAACGATCGGAAGTTCGCGTGCGTCCTTGCCGTCGCGAATGACCGCGCCTCGAGCCAGGAACCCAAGCGCGAACTGGTCATAGGGACGGGCTTCAACGCGTGAACGAACCCCTGTATTCGACATTTGGGTCCGGGTCTGGGACCGATGCCCGGTCAACTGCGCGCGGACAAACTGGTCGTAAGGCACGTCGTCGTTGAGGGCATTGATTACCCAGTCGCGCCAATGATAGATGCCAGGCGCGGCGGTCATTCGTTCGTCCACGTCGGCGTAACGGAGGACGTCGAGCCAGTGTCGGCCGTAGCGGACCCCATGCTGCTCAGACGCGAGAAGCCGGTCGACGACTTTCTCATACGCATCCGGCGACTCATCGCGGAGGAAAGCGTCTTGCTCTTCCGGCGTGGGAGGGAGCCCAATGAGGTCCAGCGTCACCCGACGCAGAAGTGTCCGCTTATCGGCCGGGCCAACCGGCTTCAGGTGCTTGGCGGCGTACCCCTCCGCGATAAACGCGTCGATCGGGTTCGGCGAGGGCGTCTGTCTCGCGGGGACTTCCGGCCGGACAACCGGTTTCAATACCCAAAAGTCTTCGAGTTCATCGTCCGCCGCTCCAGCAAGGAGAGGCAGAAAGGCGGCCACGCAGGCCATTCGTCGGAGGGTCGGTCGCACGCTCGACGGCTCCCGGGTCGTTGGACGTCGAAGTAATCCTAGGTCGTTCATTGTAACAGGCCTCAAAGCCTCGTCACTAGCTGGCCCGAGATGGGCTCCTCCCTCCAAGAACTAGGCGTCTGTCCGCGTGAAACGGCCGCGCCGATCTGATTTCTGAAGATCCGGAGCAGACCGGGCAAGCACAACCAGACGTCCCAGGAAAGGGCAGAAGCGAGACAACTCTGGGCCACGACCGCCGCGGATCGCAGCCTGCGCAGAATTTGTTGCCGTCGGTCTTGCACGTCCTCTTACGACCTATTACAACTGTAATTGGATGGACGGAGATTGGTTTCGCCAGCGGAACGTTCCCGACGGCACCTTCATCAGGGCGTGGAAGCCGGCTCGCGAAGGAATGTCGAAAAGCACCCCGATGAGAGGCCGCAGGGATGGCGGGTGAAGAGGTGGACTGTATCTCATGACATCCAGGGGAGGTGACCCGTGGCAGAGCTCGTGGCATGTGCATGTGGCGGGGAGTACGAGGCCGAGGGCCTGGATTCGCGGTGCCCGAACTGTGGCCTGGCGAAACCCGGGAACGGGGCCGGAAAATCGCCGCGCCGGGGCCGCTCCTGGAGAAAACCAGCCCTGTGGCTATTCGGCAGTCTTGCTCTGTTCGCCTTGGCTCTGCCCGCCGTGCGCTCGGCGCGGGAGGCGGCGAGGCAGGATCTGTGCCGCGATCATCTGAAGCAGATCGGGCTGGCCCTATTTCAGTACCACGACGCCTTCGGCTGCTACCCGCCCGCGGCGATCGCGGATCGACAAGGTAAGCCGCTGCTGAGTTGGCGGGTAGCCCTCCTCCCGTATCTCGGGTCGGCGCAGCGCTATTCCAGGTTTCGCCTCAACGAGCCCTGGGACAGTCCACACAACCTCGCGCTGTTGAAGGATCGGCCCGACGTGTATGCGTGCCCGAGTCACCCTGACGCGACGCCCGGAATGACGGGCTACCAGGTGGTGGTGGGAGCTCACACGCCGTTCCCGCCGGACTTTCGCCCGGTGAGAGTCGCGGACGTGACAGACGGCACAAGCAACACGCTGGCGGTCGGCGAAAGCCGAAGAGGGGTACCCTGGACGAAGCCGGAGGATGTGCCCGATCAGAGCGCCCTGGCGCTGCGAGGGGCGGAAATCGCCGAGGGGTATCACAGGGACGGGTCCAATGCACTGTTCATGGATGGGAACATAAGACTCGTCAAGTCAACCATGGAGCCAACGACTTTTCGGGCATTGTTGACGCGGGACGGCGGCGAGGTCATATCAGCCGATTCTTACGACGACGATGCCGGCGGGCCAGCGGGCATGGCGACGGCCGTGATGCCGGGCGGCTGGAAGGGCGTGAACGCGGCCCCAACCAGCCAGACAGGCGCCGTCCCGAGCACGGAGAATTACGACTATGTCGTCGACAATCCGTTCCTTCGCGTGCGGGACGACCCTCTCTCGACGTTCTCTGTCGACGTGGACACCGGCAGCTACGCCAACGTACGCCGGTTTCTCGACCATAACACCTTGCCTCCGAAGGACGCGGTACGGATCGAGGAGCTGATGAATTACTTCACGTATGACGACCCGCCGCCGACAAACGACGCGCCGGTTGCCGTGCACGTGGAGGGGGCGGCCTGCCCCTGGAGCGCCGGGCATCGGCTGGTGCGGATCGGGCTGACGACCCGGCCCATCGGACGCGAGGGGCGTCCCCCAAGCAACCTCGTCTTCTTGATTGATGTCTCCGGGTCGATGGAAGAACCAAACAAGCTGCCCCTGCTCAAGTCGGCTCTGCAAGCGATGGTGGACCACCTCGGCGAGAACGACCGCGTGGCGATCGTGGTCTATGCGGGCACGTCTGGGCTGGTCCTGCCATCCACGCCTTGCCATGAAAAACGCAAAATCGTCGCCGCACTTGACCAGTTGGAGTCAGGCGGGTCGACGAATGGCGGCGAGGGCATCCAGCTCGCCTACAACGAAGCCGTTGCGCACTTCCTCAAGGGAGGAACGAACCGAGTGATCCTGGCCACCGACGGCGACTTCAACGTCGGCGTCACCGACCAGACCCAGCTCGAGCAGTTGATCGAGAAGAACCGTGACGACGGCATCACGCTCACCGTGCTCGGCTTCGGCCAGGGCAATCTCAACGATGCGATGATGGAGTCGATCGCCGACAAGGGGAACGGCCACTACGCCTACATCGATTCTCCCCGCGAAGCGCGGAAGGTCCTGGTCGAAGAACAGGGAGCGACCCTCGTGACGGTCGCGAAGGACGTGAAGGTGCAAGTCGAGTTCAATCCGGCGAAAGTGGGTGCCTACCGCCTGATCGGGTACGAGAACCGACTCCTCCGTAAACAGGACTTCAATGACGATGCCAAGGATGCCGGCGAGGTCGGTGCGGGGCACCATGTCACCGCCCTCTACGAGGTGATTCCCGCAGGCCAAGAGAGTGAAACCCCCTCCGTCGACCCGCTCGAATTTCAGAAAGAGGCGTGGCCGTCAGGCAAGGACCGCGAGGAGTCCCTGGTCGTCAAACTGCGGTACAAGCCTCCGGTTGGAGACGAGAGCCGGCTCATCAAAGTCAGCCTGGTGGACGCTGGGCTCACCAAAATGTCTCAGGCGAGTGACGACCTACGGTTCGCCGGGGCGGTCGCAGGTTTCGGGATGCTACTGCGTAACTCGCCCCACAAGGGAGATCTTACGTACGACACAGTCCTGGAGTTGGCTTCCTCCGCGACCGGCACGGATGAGCACGGGTACAGACGCGAATTCCTCACCTTGGTACACAAGGCACAGTTACTGAGCAAGTAACCCCCCCGCCACGAAGGGATGGGGACACTTCATCGAAACTCAGGCATATGCGTCTGAGAATCTTTCGCCCTCTGCAAAAATATCCATTCCCTGTCGATCCGCGTGGCGCATGCATTCGCATGCCGTCGCGCGGATAACGTCTGCGAGCGGCGACCGCCCTCGAAAGACTGCGTACCGACGCTTCAGGCATGAAGCCAGGACACCCCCCTTTAACGCAAGACCCCGAACCAGAGCCGTCTGAAGGAGGTCTGGTCACTCCTCGACCGGATTGCTAATCTTTTCTATCGACAAAGTCGTGTAATGATATTCCAGAGATTGGGATAAGCCATGAACTTCGGGGAGCGATCAGACGTCATGCGAAAACGGCTGGGGACGATCTTGGGGGGCTTGCTCGCCTTGGCGACGGGCGTCGCAGGGGCAGAGGGGGCCGAGACAAGGCCGCCGAACATTCTGGTAATCGTGGCCGATGATCTGGGTTATGGAGAGCTGTCGTGCCAAGGGAATCCGGAAATTCCCACGCCGAACATCGATAGCATCGCCAGCAATGGCATCCGCTTCACGAATGGTTATGTGAGCGGTCCTTATTGCAGCCCCACGCGGGCCGGCCTTTTGACGGGGCGTTATCAGCAACGCTTTGGGCATGAGTTCAACCCGGGACCGGCTGGTGAGGAGGCAGAAAACTTCGGCCTTTCCCTCAAGGAGCGCACGCTGGCTGACCGCTTGAAGAGCGCAGGGTACAAGACCGGAATGTTCGGAAAGTGGCACCTCGGTTATCGACCGCAATTCCAGCCCACCCGCCGTGGCTTCGACGAATACTACGGTTTCCTGGGGGGAGCCCACTCCTACGTGGAGGCTCTCACCGAAGGACCGAACCCGATCCTGCGCGGCACCTCCAAAGTGGAGAAGGTCGACTACATAACCGACGAGTTCGGGCGAGAAGCCGTGGCCTTCCTGGAGAAGCATCGCCAGGAGCCCTGGTTCGTCTACCTGCCATTCAACGCCGTCCACGCCCCTCTCCAGGCGCCCGAGAAATACCTGTCGCGGTTCGCGAGCATCAAGGATCCGAAGCGAAAGACCTTCGCCGCGATGCTTTCGGCGATGGACGACAACGTGGGGCTCGTTCTCAACAAACTCCGCGAGCAAAAGCTTGAGGAAGAGACCCTTATCATTTTCGTCAGCGACAACGGCGGCCCCACCCCCAGCACCACCTCCGGCAACGGCCCGCTCCACGGGTTCAAAGCCCAGGTCTGGGAGGGTGGGATCCGCGTGCCGTTCCTTACCCAGTGGAAGGGGCATTTCCCCGCAGGCAAGACCTACGATCACCCGGTCATTCAGCTTGATATCGTCCCCACCGTGCTGGCGGCTGTGGGCGTGCCCGTTTCCGATGATGCCAACCTCGATGGGGTCAACTTGATCCCCCACCTCACCGGCCAGAAGTCCGAACCGCCCCACGAAGCACTCTTCTGGCGATTCGGACCGCAACGGGCCGTGCGCAAGGGGGATTGGAAGCTCACACATTTCGACGGCGCTCCCAAACTCTTCAACCTCGCGAGCGACCTCGGAGAGAAAAACGATCTCGCCTCTCAGCATCCCGAGAAACTCGCAGAGCTCGAAGCCGACTACAAAGCCTGGGATGCGCATAACATTCCCGCCTCATGGGAACGCGGAAACCGGGCCGTTCGTGCGGCAAAACGCGCTCCTGAAGTTCCGCAGCAGTAATTTGTTTTGCGTCTCAATCACGGACTCGCCGGGCGGACTCTTGAGTCCACTCGGCGATTTTTATTGCGCACAAACCTCAGCAATCAACCAAACTTAATTTCGACTATTTTGATCGTAATTAAAGGCTTCATGTTGACTATTTCGATCTTCTATCAATAACATGCCTCTCGTTGGCATCAGCCACACAAGACCCACGGAACCGTCCGCGGTCCGAAGTTGGTTAGGAATTGCAATACGAGGTATTGAGCATGCGCGATCGAAGAAGATCGGGTTTCACGTTGATTGAATTGTTGGTGGTCATCGCAATCATCGCCGTCCTGATCGCTCTCTTGCTTCCCGCCGTGCAAGCGGCGCGTGAGGCGGCTCGTCGCATCCAGTGCACGAACAACCTCAAGCAGATCGGTTTGGGGCTGCACAATTACATCAGTGCCAACGACACGGTTCCCCCTGGTGCCTTGCTATCGTTCAATCCCAACAAAGCCACTCTGATCACGAACGGATCGTTTAGCGCGCACACTCGCCTGCTACCCTTCATGGAGCAGCAGTCGCTATTCAATGCTGCCAACTTTTCGGTCTCCTGCTTCAACTCCACGACGGGGGAATTGATCAACGGAACGGTGCTGCTAACGCGCGTGAATGGATTCCTCTGCCCGTCCGATACGCCTCCCTCCTGGCTGGGCAACGGCAATGTGCCGCTGACGACGAACACCGCTCCCGGCAACAATTACTTTGCCTCGATCGGTTCCACGCTCGAGTTTGACAATAGCCAGTCCGTTCCTCCGAACGGGATCTTCTCCTTGGTGAGGACAGGAGGACCGGTCACGCTGGCCGGCATCACGGACGGCACGAGCAACACCATCGCCTTCGGTGAGTGGCGACTCGGCTCCGGGAACATCAACGTCATCACCGTTCCCACGGACGCCGTCTTCGCGGGGGCCTATCCCCCTGGCGTGACGCGAGGCTCCGCGGGAATTTCCATGCCGGCGGGAGCCGCGTCGTTCCAGCAATGGTTGAACCAGTGCGCGTCCATTGCGGGGAACGCGGCGAATCGCCATGCCAAGACCCCAACCCTGGGGGAGAACTGGGCAATCGGCCTGAACGGCTACATCCTCGGCAGCGTGCTTCTCGCACCGAACCCGAAATACCCTAACTGCATCACGAGTACGAGCGGCTTTGACAACCCGGGCATGTGGACGCTCAGCAGCCGCCACTCCGGAGGCGCCAACATCCTGATGGCGGACGGCTCGGTGAAATTCCTCAAAGACAGCGTGAATCTCAACGCTCTCTGGAGTCTCGGCTCGCGAGCCCAGGGGGAGGTCATCTCGGCCGATTCTTATTGATCGGGGAGGAGACAACGCCGAGCCGGCGCGAATTCCCACCCTGGGAATTCGCGCCGGCTCGGTTCTTTTCCGCCAACGCGTTGAACAGCCTCGCTTGGCCTCCCTGTTTCCGTCACGCTGCGAGTCTCACTCTCACCTCGTTCCGAAACTTGGATCTTGATCGAAGCCCCTTCTTTTGAGTCTGATCGAAGGCTCCGACCCGACTGTCACCCGAGAGAGCGGCCTCATGTCTTTGCTTCGACAAATCGCCCAGCTAGGTCACCCCGTACTTCGCACCGAGGCTGCTTCGGTTGAACTGCCGGCTTCGGAGACAATCCGATCCCTCATCGACGACATGCTGACGACCATGCGCGACGCGAACGGCGTGGGGATCGCGGCGCCCCAGGTTTACATCTCTTCGGCGATCTTCATCGTGGCCTCCCGCCCCAACCCGAGGTACCCCAATGCCCCTGCGATGGAGCCAGAGGTCGTCATCAACCCGGAGATCGTGGAGCGCTCGCCGGACCTGGTCAAAGGCTGGGAAGGCTGCCTGAGCATTCCTGGGCTGCGAGGGAACGTCCCCCGGCACCAGCGGATCCGCGTGCGCTATCAAACGCTCGAAGGAGAACGAATCGAGCGGGAATTCACAGACTTCGTCGCCCGCGTTTTCCAGCACGAGGACGACCACCTTCACGGTCTCGTCTTCCTCGATCGCCTCGAAAACTCGAAGGACCTGGTCTGCGAAAAGGAATACCTGAAGCAATTCGCCTCCTGAAAAAGGGCCTCGGTAAGGAACGTTTCCGAGAGGCTTGCCCACATCGGAATGGCCGACGATTTCCAGGAGTCTCGATCACAACGAATCAGACCGCCACGGAGGGCGGCCAGACATTGCGACAAAGGATTGGCCCATCGGCCGTGCGGATCTCCCACGTCCAGCCCTTAGTATGCTGGAATCACCGCGAATCATCGGGGGAGATCTTCATGGCCAGCGTACAACGGGATGCTCTGCGGCCGATCGACCGCCTCTTCGGCGAAGGGACCCTGGCGGGCCTGCCTGACGCCCGGCTGCTTGAGCGATACGTGCGCCATCGCGATGAGCTGGCCTTCGAGGCACTCGTCCGGCGGCACGGCTCGATGGTCTTGGCCGTCTGCCGTCGCGTCCTGGAGGATCCCAACGACGCCGACGACGCCTTCCAGGCCGCCTTCCTGCTTCTGGCCCGCAAGGCTCGATCGATTTGGGTGGAAGGATCGCTCGGCGGCTGGCTGCATCGTGTGGCCTGTCGGATTGCGCTTCAGGTCCAATCGGACGCCTCGCGCAGACGTGTCCAGGAGCGCCTTGCAGCGGAGCGGACCGGAAAGGCGATCGCCCCGGACAAAGGGCACGACGACACCGCGGTGGTGATCCACCAGGAGATCGACCGCCTGCCCGAGCGATACCGTCGGCCGGTCGTCCTCTGCTACCTGGAGGACATGACCTACCAGCAGGCCGCCCTTCATCTCCACTGGAGCGAGGCGACAACGCGGGGCCGGCTGGCGCGAGGGAGAAGTTTGCTCCGCGCCCGATTGACCCAGCGCGGGGTATCACTGGCCGGTATCGCCTGGCCGGGCAGGGCTGCGACGGTTACCGCGGCGCTCAGGAACGCCACCGTGCGATCCGCTCGTCAACTCGCCCTGGGCAAAGCCGCCGCCGCCTCGACGACGACGGTCGCCCTAATGAAGCAGGCGGCCCGGAGCATGATGATCGCCCGATTCCAAGCGGTCGCCGCAGCGACGCTCCTGATCGCCGTCCTGACCGGATTGGCCACGACCCTGGCCCAGGCCGGAATCGACGACGACACTCCGATACCCGGAGTATCGGGCCAAATGATGAAGAGCGCCCCAGCGTTCTCCGCGACAACAGCCTCGACCCGGCCTGGCAAAGGCGAGACGATGCCAATCCGTGGCCGCGTGCTCACGCCCGACGGCAAGCCAGCGGCAGGCGCGGACGTCTTTGTGGTAGTCAACCTGCCTCGGCCCCTCACCATGAGCGTGGAGAATAGCCGCACGTTGGGGCCGGCGCGGACCAACGCCGAGGGCCGGTTCCTCCTCGAGGTGCCCCGCGCCCTGTTCGATAGCTACTGCATGGCCGAAATGGTCGCCCACCTTCCAGGATACGGCGCGGGGCTGCACGGCTCGATCCCCGAAGAAGGGGCGGAGGTCATGATCCGCCTCGATCAGGAGAAGCCCGTCCACATCCGACTGCTCGACTTGGAGGGAAGGCCGGCGAGTCAGGCTAGGCTCCGCGTGGCCCACCTGTGGACGAGAGATCCCAAAGGTACCTCCGTCTCCCTGACCTCGGCCCCCGACCGCCCCTTGCCAGGGTGGCTCGGTATGATGATCGCTGACGACCACGGGCAATTGACAATCCCCGGCCTGGGCCGCAACCACGAGTGCTTCCTAGAGATCCTCGACGACCGCTTCGCCGTCCAGCGGATCAGGCTCAGCGCGGAGCGGGGGGCGGCCAACGATACCGGCGCGGCTTCGTTCACGCTGACACCAGCCCACTGGCTCGAAGGTCGCGTAAAGCTCGGTGAATCGGACACGGTTGCGACGGGCACGAAATTCCTGGTGATCAGCCATTCCCAACCGGAGCAGGATCCGCGAGGCCTCCGAATCAGCGGCCGAACCGACGCGGCAGGTCGGTTCCGCGTCAATGTGCCTCGATGCGAGCGTTATGAAGTCCTGGTGTATCCGCCCGAGGGCTCCCCTTTCGCGTTCCGTCGCGTTGAGGCGGCGGCGAGCCAGGGCGTGAGCCAGGAGATCGACGTCACCCTACCGCGCGGGGTGCTGGTCAAGGGCAAGGTCGTGGAGTCCCCTTCGGGCCGTACAGTATCCGGGGCCATCCTCGAGTACCGGCCACGCCGCGCCGGCAATCCGAATTTCCAAAAGGAAGCCATTGCCGATCAAGATGGCTACGAGCCAACCACCACCAGCGGACCCGATGGATCCTTCCAGATCGGTGTCCAGCCTGGCCCGGGCCACCTCCTGATCAAGGCCCCCAGGCCCGATTACATCGCCGCGGAGGCAAGCAGCGGCCTCATTGAGAGCGGCACTCCCAACGGCGAGCGGTTGTATCCCGACGGCCTGCTGGCCGTGGACGCATCGGCCGGCGCGAAGATCGAGGCGACCATTACGCTACGACGCGGGAGAAGCCTGCACGGGCGTATCATCGACCCGGACGGACGCCCCGCAATGGACGCCGGAGTTGTTGAGCGGGACGGCCTGAACTCCCTCCCGGCCCCAAAAGGGGAGTTCGAGTTGACGGGCCTTGATCCCGCGAGACCCATAACCGTGTACTTCCTCGACACGAAGAATCAAGGGGCCAGAATCGTGACGTTCTCTCGGCCCGACCTTGACCGGCCCGTGACGGTGCAGCTCGAACGATGCGGCTCCGCCCGGGCGCGGTTCATCGATCCGCAGGGCCAACCGTTCGTCAACCTACGGTTCGAACTGAGCTCCCAGCCGATGATCAGGCTGGAGATGACCTTCGCCGACCTCTCGCCCGACACCCGCCACGCCAATCCTCGCCTCGAGATCGAGAGGACTCTCGTCGTCAACCAGGACCCCGAACACTACGAATCGATGGCCACCGACGCCAGGGGATGGGTGACATATCCAAGCCTGATTCCCGGCGCAACCTATCGTATCCTCGCCGGCGAAGGGAACTGGTTGACCAAGAAGCAATTCGTCGCCAAAGCCGGACAGGCCCTTGAGTTGGGCGAGATCACCGTCAACCCGTAGGGAATGTCAACAGTTCGCCTGCCGACGACTCTTTGCGAGGGGGATCGTCCCGTTTAGGGGATGATTCATGGTACTCGGAGCGGCCGGTCGCTAAAATCTTCCGGATCGGCGGCTTCCGGGAGCGGGAGCCCGTGCGCTTCCTCTTTTTCCTTTCTTGAAGAGTCGACACGCTGATGAAAGCCGTTGCCGTCCTCCCGGGGAAACCGAACAGCGTCCATCTGGTCGATATTCCGGCTCCCAAACTCACAGATCAGCCCCACCCGCACGTCTGCAGCATCCCCGAGGGTCGCGCGGTGCTCGTGAAGGCCCTTCAAGTTGGTGTCGACGCCACCGACCGCGAGATCAATGAGGCCCTCTACGGCAATGCGCCGCCGGGGGGCAACCACCTCGTGATCGGGCACGAGAGTTTCGGCCAGGTCATCGAAGTGGGGTCGAAGGTTACGGAGTTCGTACCGGGGGACCTTGTCTCTTGCACGGTTCGCCGCCCCGGCGGATCTCTCTTCGACGCCATTGGACGCAACGACATTACCAGTGAGGAAGTTTACTACGAGCGGGGGATCAACCTCTGCCACGGTTATCTCACCGAGTATTTCGTCGACGACGCCGAGTACATGGTGAAGGTCCCGAAGAACCTCGCACACCTCGGCGTACTCTCCGAGCCCGCGAGCGTATGTGCCAAGGCGATCGAGCAGGCGTACCTGGCGCAGCAACGGCTCCAGGTATGGAACCCCAAGCGGGCGTTCGTCCTGGGGGCCGGACAGATCGGGCTGCTGGCCACGATGATGCTCAGGCTCCGCGGTCTCGAGGTGTACACGCTGGCGACCAAACCCGGCCCGCACCGCAAGTCAGAGATCGTCGAGGCCTACGGCGCCTCGTACGTTAGCACCAAGCAGACCCCCATGCACGACCTCGCCAAGAAGGTCGGCAAGCCTGACATCATCTTCGAGGCGACCGGCAACGCCGAAGCTTGCTTCCGCTCGATGGAAGTCCTTGGCCTCAACGGAGCCCTGATCTGGACGAGCATCACGGGGGGCAAGCACGAAGTCACCATCGACGGGGCCAAGATCAACCTCGAGTGGGTCTTGGGGAACAAGCTGCTCGTCTCCAGCGTCAACGGCAACCGCCGCCACTTCGAGCTCGGCATCCAGGCTCTCTCTCTCGGCGAGCATACCTACCCGGGAGTGACCGAGCGCATTCTCACGCACCCGGTCGCCGGCCTGGATCAGTACGCGGAAATGATGCAACTGCTTGAAGACAAGGAAGCGTTGAAGGTCTTTGTGAAAATCGCCGAGCTGTGAGTCTCGAAAGGCCCTTCCTTTTGAGAACAAAACTCGCGAGGCAGGCCAACGCCTGCCTTGTGCCTCCCATCGAAGGCTTACCCCTCGAGCTGTTGACCTGCGAGGGGCGGCCGGAATGCAAAGTCTCCGGAGATGTTTCACCGGCTCCAACGGCAAAGGCAACCCGCCGGAGTCATCGACCTAACGAATCGTGCCATTTTCCCCCGGCTTTGCGATCCGTCCGTGGCGGTAGGACTGTTTCTTCTTCGCGATCGGTTCATGAGAACATTCTTGGGGAGTACCCATGAGCGGTTTGAATGTGCGTAAGGACCCGTCTGAGCTGGACTTTCTCGCCTTGGGCGCTCTCATCCACCGCCTGGATCCAGGCGTGATTCCCTTTCGCAAGGCACGCTCGGTCGATATCCACGTGTCGGGCGGGGAGTACAACGTTGCAGCGGGACTCGCGGATTGCTTCGGATTGAAGACGGGCATCGCCACGGCGATGGTCAAGTACCCCATCGGGGAGCTGGTGCAGGGGAGAGTACGCGAGACCGGCGTCACCCCGTTCTACAAGTGGTTCGATCACGACGGCGTGCGCGGGCCGAATATCGCGACGGTCTACAGCGACCGCGGCCAGGGAGTTCGCCCGCCGGTCGTCTTCTACAATCGCTCCAACGAGGCCGGCGCGCTCCTGAAGCCCGGCGACTTCGACTGGGCGAAGATCTTCGCCGGAGGCGTGCGCTGGTTCCACTCGGGCGGGATCTTCTCGGCCCTGTCCGAGACGACCTCCGAGCTGATCATCGAGGGGATGCAGGCCGCCAAGGCGGCGGGAGCTATCAATTCGTTCGACCTGAACTACCGGGCCAAGCTCTGGGCCTCCGTCGGCGGAGCCGAGCGCGGTCAGCAGGTCATCAAGCGAATCGTCGCCAACGTCGACGCCCTGGTCGGCAACGAAGAAGACCTCCAGAAGGGGCTCGGAATTGCGGGCCCGGACGTCGTGGACAGCAAGTCGAAGCTCGACCCCGACACTTTCTTCGCACTCATCGACCGCGTTATCGAGCAGCACCCGAACGTCAAGCTCGTCGCGACGACGCTTCGCGAAGTGCACTCGACCAACCGCCACGACTGGGCGGCCGTCTTGTGGCTCGACGGCAAGCGCTACGTCACGCCGACGATCCAACTCGACGTGATCGACCGCATCGGCGGCGGCGACGGCTTCGCCGCAGGCCTCTTCTACGGCCTCCTCTCCGGCCGCTCCCCCGAGGAAGCTTTGCGTCTTGGCTGGGCTCACGGAGCCCTGCTGACGACCTTCCCCGGTGACGTCTCCATGGCCAAGCTCGACGAAGTCGAAGCTCTCGCCAAGGGGGGATCCGCCCGCGTCCAGCGTTGAGATTTTCGCCCCATTCCGGCCCCTCGCCAACTCCAGGCAAGGGGCCGGACTCCCCCCATCCCATCGAAGTTCGCCTGCGTTCTCACATCCTGTCGGTGTTCGTCTCTATTTCGAGAGAGGACCCTTCCATGCGCAGCGCTTCTCTACGACTCGCGGTGGCCTTCACGGCCATTCTGCTCAGCGCCGTCTATCTTCAAGCAGCCGACGACAAAGAGGTAATCGAGGGGGACTTGAAAACCCTTCAAGGCAAGTGGACCACGCCGTCAGGTAACGGCGGCAAGGTCACTTACACCTTTAAGGGGCGAAAGCTAACGGTTGAGGCTCCCAGCCGGACCTATGAAATGACGGTCACCCTCGACCCTGCGGCAAAGCCCGAAAAGACCATCGACTTCGCCATCGATGAGGCACCCGCGGACGCCAAAGGAAAGACGTCCAAAGGCATCTACAAATTTGATGGCAACGACAAACTCATCTGGTCGTTCCGCCCCGAAGGAGAACGTCCCTCGAAGTACGAGCAGGTCGGCTTCGAGCAGATTCTCTCGGAGCTCAAACGCGAAAAAGACTAAGCCGCTCATCAAAAGCCGGAAGTGACATGAGCTCATGCCACTTCCGGTGAATGCGATTGATCAACGGGCTTCGTCCTGAGAAGTCATCCTCAGGCCCGGAATCGCGCGGATCTACTCGATTTCGAGGATTTCCCCGGTTGTCGACACTTCAACCTCACGGACCTTGCCGCGGCTGTCTTTTCCGCGAATTTCGAAGGCGTCCTTGCCGTCGACCTTCATCTTGTAAACCGTGTCGAACTTGATGCCGGGGAGCTCCTTGCGAGCCGCCTCCATGGCCACCGGAGGGACCGTCTCGATGGGAACGAGCTGGTCACTCTGGGGACGGCCGCCGCAACCCAGGGCAATGAGAGAAAGCAGAACAGCGGATCCCACACTTCGCATCGTCAATAAGCTCCCGAAATTACTTCGCCACCGGCTCGGGTCGCCAGAGCACGGTAGGTTTTGTTGTCCAAGGTGGTCTTCAGAAAAGCGACGTGTCCATCGGCGAAGAGAAAGTTCACGCCAGGGCCGGCATGAAGGCTGTAGTATTGATTGACTTCCCCGGAGGGATCCCCGGGCCCCCCTCGACCAGCCGCGTGCCCCAGGGTCATGCCCGGAGCCCCTTCCGTTCTGGCATATCCCACACCGTCATCTTCGTCAGGAAAGAGAATGGCATTGGTTACGGAGCCGACCCAGGTGGCCTCACCAAGCCGCCGCGACCGTTCACCGACCGCGATCGTCAGCGATGTGCCATCGGTGATGGCGGGAATTCCCACCTGACCGTTGCGGAAGAAGATTCCGTCCCCGTCGATTCCCGGGTCGCTGGTCCCAAACATCGCCACGTAGTTCGTCGGAGCCACCTGGCAAATGTTCTGCGTGGGAATTCCCGAGGCATCTCGTTTCATCGCCCACCAGGCGGGCTTCACGGAATCGGACGGGCAAAGGAAAACCGTGATCATCGGAAGCCGGCTCGTAAGATTGTCCGGCGCCTCGATCGCCAAACGGAAATTGATCGCATTGTAGAGCGGCCACTGCTCAAGCTGCGGGAGCAGAAAAGACGCCCAGCCCCAGCCGGGCCCCAGGTCAGACCCCGAGGGATCCGCGAGCGAAACATAGCCCGGGGGAAACACCCGCTGAGACGACTCGTAGTTATGCAGCCCCAAACCGATTTGCTTCAATTGAGAGACACACTGGGCCCGGCGAGCCGCCTCGCGAGCCGACTGAACTGCCGGGAGTAGCAGCGCTACCAACAACCCCACGATGCTGATCACCACCAGCAACTCAATCAGCGTGAATCCTCCCGATCGCGAATTTTTTTGACATATCTTCATGGTTTGTCTCTAAGCAATTTCGAAATCAGACCAGGTGAAGAGCGAAGTTTAGCGACAGGTTATTGCGGGCGCATGGCGCGAAGATAACAGCGATGTAATCTTCGGGGCTCGAGACCCTGGCACCGTTTACAATCAGAGCGGCCTGAGACGCCCCGATTCCTCGGGTTGAGAACCGATCGCGATGCGCGTGCTTGTGGTGGAGGATAACGCCGAGCTCGGAGCCAACCTCCGAAAGGGGCTGCGCGAACATGGCTTCGCGGTGGATTGGGTCGACGACGGAAATCTTGGCCTCGACTACGCCACGACCGGCGTCTACGACTTGCTCATCGTCGACCGTATGTTGCCGGGGAGAAACGGGCTCGACCTGCTGAGGACGCTTCGCTCTCGAGGTGTTACCAGCCCCGCCATCTTTCTGACAGCCCTCTCCTCGGTTTCCGATCGGATCGAAGGACTCGACGGAGGAGCGGATGATTATCTGGTGAAACCTTTCTCGTTCGCCGAGCTTCTCGCACGGATCCGCGTGGTTTTGCGTCGCGGCAGTGACACCTCCGCCACGATTTTGCAGGTCGCTGACCTGAGGCTGAATCTCACGTCGCGCGTAGTCGAGCGTAGCGGTCAACGCATCGACCTTTCGGCCAAACAGTTCGCGCTGCTGGAATACCTGATGCGGCACGCGGGAGAGGTGGTGAGCCGAGCCATGATCTTGGAGCACGTCTGGGACTTCGAGTTCGACGGGTTGACCAACGTCGTCGACGTTCACATCAACCGCTTGCGGAACAAGGTGGACCGCGACTTCGACCGGCCTCTGATCCAAACGCTCCGAGGGCTAGGCTATGTCCTCCGTGAAGAGTGACGCCCCCCGCCGATGGGGCCTGCGAGAACGGCTCTCGCTCTGGACCGCCCTCGTCTTGTCGGTATCGCTTCTCGCTGCGTTTAGCTGGGTCCACTATGGCCTGCGCTCGGTTCTTGAGGCGAAGAACGACCTGTTTCTCGCAAGAAAAGGCGCAGAGCTCACGGCCGCCGTGCGAGATGCCCACGACGGCGGGCAGGACGCTCTGGAGGCCGAAATCCGACGGGAAGTCGAGACCTATGAAGAAGAGGGGCTTGTGGTGGTCGTTCGCCGGCCGGGCAAGATCGAGGTAACCCCTCCGACGGAACAAGCGCGCCGGATCGCCGAGCACCTCGCCTCCTTGCCGATCGGGGCTGCGCCCCAAACCGTCGATTTCTCACAGGGCGCGGGCCGCCACCGGATCCTGCGCGTCATGATGGAGCCCTCGGGCCAGCCGGCGTATCCCCTGGACCTGGCCTTTTCGCTCGCCGAAACGGAAACGATTCTCAGCCAGTTTGATCGCCGCACCGCGACCGGGGGATTAGGATTCTTGCTTCTCGCTCTGGCCGGCGGATTCCTTTTCTCCCGTCAGGCGCTCCAGCCGGTGGCCGCGAGCATTCGGACCGCGCGAGAACTCAACCCCGCCGATCTCTCCGCCAGGCTCTCCCTCGCAGGCACCGGAGATGAGCTCGACCAGCTCGCGATGACGATCAACGGGCTCCTGGATCGCTTGAGCGCCTACCACGCTCAAGTGATCCGCTTTACGGCGGACGCTTCCCACGAACTACGAAGTCCCCTGGGCGCCATGCGAGCCACGGTGGAAGTGACGCTCCAACGTCCCCGGACCGAAACGGAGTATCGCGAAATCCTCGTCTCGCTCGGAGAACAATGCGATCGGCTCACGGTGCTCGTCGATGGGCTTCTCCTGCTGGCACGCGCGGATGCGGGGCAGGTCGAACTCCGGCGTGAAGCCGTCGACCTCGCCCCTCTCGTGAATGAAATCGCCGAGCTGTATCACCCCCTGGCGGAAGAGAAGGACCTCGAGCTTTCCTGCGAGCCGGTTCCATCGGCCCCGCTCCTCGGCGATCCCCAACGGCTCCGGCAATTGGTCATCAACCTCGTTGATAACGCCATCAAGTTCACCAACCGGGGAGGACGGCTCACACTTCGCCTCGATCGGCGCGGAAACCAGGTGAAATTGATCGTCGCAGACACCGGGGTGGGCATACCCAGCGAGCATCTGGCCCATGTTTTCGACCGCTTCTATCAGGCCGATCCCGCACGCTCATCGGGAGGCGCAGGCCTGGGTCTCAGCATTTGCCGCTGGATCGCCCATGCTCACGGCGGCTCGATTGACGTCGAGAGCGAACCTGAACGCGGCGCCGTCTTTACCGTGACTTTGCCCACATCAGACGAGCATGTACAATGATTGATTTTTCAGTTTTTTACATTTCGCCACGGTAGGCAGGATGCGAAGAAGAGCGGTCCTCGTGAATATTTCTTGAGATGAGATCAAAGTAACCCATTGAGGACGCCCGGATACGGGGGAGAGGACCGAACCCGGGCGCACGAGGCCTGCCTCAGTCTTAGTAGGTATCGCTGCTCAGGACTTCACCGCCGTTGCGGGTGCTCAGCGCTTGATAAACGCCGGGCGCGGAGGCTCCCGTGCCGGGAACCGGAAGGCAGTTGGCATCGCGAGTGACCAGTTGCCAGTTCCAGGTCGAGATCGAGTTCTTGAGGAACTTCACCGAGCCGTCCGCGAACGCGAAGTTACAGCCCCCCGAGTGAAAACTCGACGCAGCCGTCGGAAACGGATTCGAGCCGGCGCCGTTCTGGTCGCAGTTGCCTCCCGGGAAGTCGGTCGCGAACGTGGGGTTGATCGGATAGAACGAGCAGACGTTGGCGTCACCAAAGTCGGAGTCGGCCCACCACCCCTTGCCCTCGAAGTTACAGCCGCCACCGGGGCCGCACTGATCTCGCTCGTATTTGCTCTGGGCCTTCTCACCGAAGAGGATCGTGTTGCTCAGTCCATCGGTCACACCGGCAACACGCACCGGCGCCTGGGTGACGTTCCCCGCGCCTGCAACGGCGGGCACCCCCATGTCGGGGAACATGCCATTCTCGCCGCTGAGCTGCGCCTGGCTACCGTTGTAGCCGGGGTTGCTCGTGCCGAACATTCCGCCGTAGCTCGTGTAGGTGATGCCGATGGTCGTTCCATCCCACCCCGCGCTCGTCTCGAAGAACCGCAATCCCTGAATGCCGCCGTCGCTCGGGCACCAAAACATGGTCAAGCCCACACCGCAGAACGTATTGTTGCGGGCCTGGTAGGGGCCAAGACCAATGTTGATCGCGTTATAGAGAGCAGTTTGCTCCGCGAATTGCAGCAGGGCGGCGTGCTGCCCCCAGCCGATGAAGTACCCCTGAAGAGTTCCACTCAGCTTGATGTAGGCCTGAACGTTTCGGCCCATCGGGAAGGTGCCGTTGGCACTCTCATAGTTGTGGCAGGCGAGCGCCAGTTGCTTGAGGTTGTTCACACACTGAGCACGGCGGGCCGCCTCGCGCGCCGATTGGACGGCCGGAAGCAACAGGGCAATCAAGACGGCGATAATCGCGATCACCACCAGAAGCTCGATCAAGGTGAATCCGCGAGAGAATGCGCTTCGAACAGACTTTCGATGGCTCATCATTGGACTCTTCGGGGACATGGATACGTACCAGAATCGGAGTGGCAAGGCCACTCGTTGAACCGCGTCCGTGCGCGGTTCTAAGGATCAAGGGCAACGAATCGGGCTGTTCCCAATTCGGGGGGGATTTTGACGACCCGAGCCGCGGAAAGCGTGGCCGCGCGAGGGTCATCCTTCGGGGGGTGGTGTTTGTCTCTCAGGTCGTTGCCTTCGCTTGCTCCGCAGGCGAGAGGTTACTTACGTCGCGTGAGGACCGTTCAGTCGACCTTGCCACCGTTCTTGGAACGGACTCGCTCGTATTCCGCACGCGTGCGGATGGGCATCCCGGCCCGGGGATTCGGCTTCGAGGTTCGTGCCCTGGAAGGGGCCGCTTGCGCCAGCTCAGGAGCCGGCTTGGGCATATCCTGTCCGCCCGCCTGGCTGTCGTTGCAACCGGCCATCAGAAAGACCGACACGATCCATCCAAAACCGAGCGCGGCAACGTTCGTCGCGCGGGCGGCGTACCGCCCGCCTTCCACATGGAACTGCGCCAATGGTCTTTCCCCAATCTTGGCGTGGGAAGCGGGGGGCAACTTCGCCACAAACATTAGCAAACCTGCATTCAACGCAGGTTGGAACGAAGTTTAACCAGCCACCAAGAAGGGCGTGTTAACGAAAGATTTCACTTGAGTGAAGATGTCAATCGAGTAAAATTTGATGTCCTAATTTTCATGATTTTTGGATGTTTTCAATTTCTCTTTTTTTAGCGTGCTTTCGAAAGGCGAGAGCTCGAAAGACACACCCTTGCAGGCGGCCAAAACACTTGTCGCATCCAGAAGCCAGAACAATTAAAAATACAATATTTGATGACAAGAACCCCGGAAATCAGAAACCCCAAAGAAGCGGGGTGGGCCCAGCCCACCCCGAAAGAGGCCTCACGTACCCGGCATTTGAGAGTTGCCCGAGCCGTAACGGAACGGCCCAGGCTGACTTGAGACGGGACTTGACGTCAGTTGCGGACTTCCGTCTCGAGCCAGGCCTTTAAGGCCTTCTGGAGGTCACGGGCGAGCTCCGCATGTTCGGCCATTGCGTTGCGGCGTTCGGCCGGGTCGGCCTCGACGTCGAAAAATTCAGGACGGCCGCCGTTGGTGATGACCAGCTTGTAGTTGCCTCGCATCGCCGCAATTTGATTCGAACCTTCGCTTCGCCACTCCCAGAAGAGAGTTCGCTCGGGCGCCTTCGTCTGACCTGTCCAGTAGGGAAGCTGATTGACTCCGTCGAGATGGAGCGACGGATCAGGCGTTCCTCCCGAGGCTGCCAGGAGAGTGGGAAAGACGTCTGTCATGTGCGTGATCTCGTGAGAGACCTTGCCCGCGGGGATGTGGCCGGGCCAGCAGGCGATCGCCGGCACACGAATGCCCCCTTCCCAAAGGGTCCGCTTCTGCCCCCGGAAAGGGCGGTTGCTGTCGTGGAAACTGCTCGTTCCCATGTTTCCCGCCTCGAACGTCGCGCCATGGTCGCTCGCGAAGACGATCAGGGTATTCTCGGAAAGCCCCAACGCGTCGAGCGCAGCCAGGATCCGACCGATGTTCTTGTCCAACCGCGTGACCATCGCGGCGTAAGTGGCACGGAGCGGGCGAGCGGAGTCAACTTCCGGGAACTTCCCCTGGTGTAGCGCCAACTCATCGGCGGGAGCTTCGATGTTGAAGTGACTGTTGATGAACGGGACATAGGCGAAGAACGGCTCCGCCTTGTGCCGCTTGAAGAAGTCAATGGCGTGATCGGCAAAGAGGTCGTCGGAGTGCCCGCTCACCGGCTTGAGTTCACGGCCATGCCAAAGGCTCTCCGGAAATTTCTCCCAGGCGTGCTTGGCGTCCGTAAAGCCGAAGAACTCGTCAAATCCTTGATCCATCGGATGCACATAATTCGACTCACCGGTGCGGGGCTGGCCGTGGTGCCACTTTCCAAAAAGGCCGGTGATGTATCCTCGAGCCTTGAGCGCCTCGGCGATGGTCGTCTCGTTGGCGGGGAGGTCGTCATCGTTCCGAGAGACGCCATTGTGGATGGAGTATTTGCCGGTCATGAGTGCGGCCCGGCTCGGGGCGCAGATCACGGCCGCCGTGTAGAACCGCTTGAAAATGGTCCCCTTTGTTCCCAGCCGGTCAAGGTTGGGGGTGGCCCATTCGGTACGACCGTTGAATCCCACATCTCCCCAACCTAGATCGTCGGCATAAAGAAAAACGATGTTCGGTCGCTTCTCCTCCGCCACGGCGGTAAAGGGAGTGGCGAGTCCGACCAGAACCAAGCTGAGGAGTAGACGGTGCATCATGGCAGGCCTGCGGCTCCTTCGGGACGAGACAATCCTAAAACGCCTGTCCAGCGGGGTGGGCCCACTCTACAAAAGTGCTCGGGGGCGGGCTATAGTGACCCTTTTGCGACGGCCTGGGTCCATGGCACGGCACAACACACGGGCCGGACAAAGCCTCTGCGGCACGATTCAAAATAAGGGGGGAACGAGACGATGAGCCAGCGGAAGTTGCGGGTGGGGATGGTCGGCGGGGGAGGACCATCCAACTTCTTTGGAGCACCACACCGCCGCGCGATCCTGTTGGACAACTCGGCCGAGCTCACCGCGGGTGCGCTGCGAAGCAAGCCCGAAGAGTCGCTCGAGTCGGCCAAGGAGTTGTACTTCACTCGTGGATACACGGATTGGCAATCCCTGGTCAAGGGGGAGGTCGCGCTCGGAGAGTCGGAGCGGATCGACTACCTCACGATCGTCACCCCCAATGATGCCCACTTCGGCCCGGCTGATGCCGCCGCCGCCGCGGGGATCGGCGTCCTGTGTGAGAAGCCCCTCACGACCACGCTCGACGAAGCCCGCCGCTTGCACGCCACGGTTGCGGCCAACAAAACCCCCTTTGTCGTAGCCTACACCTACACCGGCTTTCCCATGGTCATGCTGGCGCGCGAGTTGATCCGCGACGGTGCCATCGGTGAAGTTCGCAAGGTCGAAGCGTGGTATCCGCAAGGGTGGCTCGCCAGCAAACTCGAGGCCGACGGTCAGAAGCAGGCCGCCTGGCGCGTCGATCCGAGCAAGGCAGGGGCCTCCGGCTGCGGCGGCGACATTGGAACCCACGCCTACGAGTTCGTCCGGTTCGTCGCCGGCAGGCAGGCCACCCGAATCCGGGGTCGTCTCAAGACCTTCGTCCCCGGCCGCGCGCTTGACGACGACTTCACCGTCCTGGCCGAGCTCGATAACGGGGGCATCGCCACGGTCGCCGCGTCGCAGATCACGATCGGAGCCCAGAACGACAACGGCTTCCGCGTGAGCGGCACGACGGGCACCCTGGAGTGGTCGATCACCGACCACACGATCCTCAAGCACTATGCCGGCGGCCAACCGCTTCAGCTCTACCGTCAAGGGGCGGAATACGGCTATTTCCCCGGATCGATCAAACCCTACCTCCGGCTTCCCTCCGGACACCCCGAAGGCTTCCACGAAGCGCTCGGCAACCTGCACCGCACCCTGGAATGGACGATCCGGCAGCGGCGAGGTGAGAAGGTTCCCACCCCGTTCGAGCACCCCGGAATCGCCGACGGCGTGGCGGGCATGGCTTTCGTCGAGGCCGCGGTGGCCAGCTCACAGCAAGACGGCGCCTGGGTCGAAGTACCCAAGATCAGCTAAGGTTGATCCCGCGCGAGGTTGATACGGGACGGGTTTCCCTCTCTTCCAGGGAACCCGTCCCGCTTGTTTCCGGCCTCCGCCCGCTTCGAAAAACCGAGACAAGTTCGTACGATGTCAGCACGGGTTGCAGAAAAGAAGCCCTTGGCGTTGTGGCCTCTCCACTTTCATGGCGGCCGCAAAGTCAAGCCTTTCTCGGCTGCCTTCACTTTCTCGGTGCGTGTCCTGCCGAGGAACTGAGAGTAAGCGCGGGCTTCGATCGGGTTGCTGGGGAGGGACGCGGGGTTCCGGGAACGGCCTGGCCCCGAAGATGGCCCCTGATGTTCGAAGCCTCACGAAATCATGTTCTCAGGCAATCGCTCCGTTGTCAATTCAGCCGCCAACCCCGCACACGATGGTGGGCTTCAGGGGTCACCTGAAGCGATGGCCGCCTTCAACGCAAGGGAGGGATCGTGAAGGATCCACTGGTCCGATTCAGCGTCGCGATTGGCGGCGAGTTGCTTCAGAAGTTCGACCAGTATCGCGAACAGCACCAATACCCCAACCGTAGCGAAGCGGTTCGCGGGTTGATGCGCGCAGCCTTGATTGAAGAGGTGGTCACGCAGGACGACAGCGAAGCGATGGGGGTGGTCACCCTCATCTACGACCATCACACCGGACGGATCGCCGAGCAGCTTACCGAGCTACAGCACCTGCATCTGGATCACGTCGTGACCACCACGCACGTGCACCTCGATGCTCGACGATGCCTCGAGGTGATCCTGCTCCGCGGCAAGGCCAAGCGGATTCGGTCGCTAGCCGACAGCCTGATCGGCACGAAAGGGGTTGAGACCGGACGTCTCGTCCTGGCGTCCGCCGAGCCCATCTCCGAACGGCACGATCATTCAGAGAATGCCAAGCCTCACAAGCACGGCAAGCTTGGCCATCACCACCATCACCATTGAGCCCTTGGTGGCTCCCGTCTGCTCCTGGGAGGCAAAACTCGACCCATGCCGATGACGCCGCTCTCTCCGGTGAGTTACGCCACCCTCTCCGCCATGATCACCCCCGCGATCTTCTTGACGGCGAACGGATCGCTCATCATTTCCACCTCGAACCGGATGTCCCGCGTCGTCGATCGGATGCGGGTCCTCAATGAGTTGGCAGACAAGCTCGATCGCAACGGCGGCGATTTCGACTACCCGTTGGAACGTCTCAACCAGGTGAACGATCAGCTCGACCGGTTGCTCTGGCGCGGCGACCGTATTCGCCGCGCCCTGGCGACTCTTTACCTGGCCTTTGGCGCCTTCGCGGGGACAAGCCTGACGATCGCGGTCGACGTCTGGACAAGCAACCAGCTTGTCGCCGTTCCCACGATCCTGGCGATCCTCGGTGTTGGCCTGATGCTCTACGCCTGCGTCAACCTCGTGCGTGAGGCGTTCGAGGCGCTCTCGAGCAACCAGCTTGAGATCGGATTTTATCGCCAACTCCAATTCCGTCGGAAGTCTGACCGTGGTCCAGACTCCCCCTCTCATTGAGATGGGGGGCTGAGAAGGGGAGGCTCCACTGCACGATTCGGTCTGAAGCCGAGCGCCATTCCAGCGCCCTGTATCGCCTTGGTCCTCCTCGATGATCCGAGAAGCCCTTTCGGCCACTTGACGCATGGAAAATCGCTGTTTTCGCCGTTCATTCCTTATGTTCCGAATAGACGGAACAGGGTCTTGTAAAGAATTCTGAAAACACTTCCGTGCGAATGGCATTTAGCGACTAGGGCAGTTATAGTTAACCAAACATGACGAAACCGGAAGACGACGTGACTTAGTCGTAAGGCCGGACCGCCTCCTTTCCCCTGGGCGGATGCGTTCTGGCCTCCAGAATCCGCCAAGCACCCCTGGTATTGCACCGTTGACGAGACACCCATGGAAAAGGCCCGACGATCGCGGTATGCGCCTCGTTTCGAGGCGTTAGAGACCCGCGCCCTGCTGAGCGGGACCACGACCGACCAGCTCTTCGTCCAGTTCAACGCCAATGCTCCGGCGGACGCCGCCGCGACGGCCCTCTCGACCCTCAAGGCGAGTGTCGTCCAGACTTACCCGGATGGTTCCAACCTGATCTCCCTGGGGTCAGGGGTTGATTCCACCACGGCCCTCCAATGGCTCAAGAGCGACCCCTACGTCTCTTATGCCGAGGCCGACACGTCGCTTCAAAAAGCGTCGGTCTCCGTCACGCCGAATGACCCGAGCTACAACCTCCAGTACGGCCTCGCCAACTCGAGCGCGGGAATTGACGCGCCCGACGCCTGGGGCATCACGGAGGGGAACTCCAACATCGTGGTCGCGGTGCTCGACACCGGACTCGATCTGAACAACGCGGAGTTCGGAGGCCGGCTCTGGTCGAACCCGACGGCCAACACAGACGGCTACGTCGGAGACTACAACGGCTGGAATTTCGTCAACAACAACGGCAACCTCCAGGACTATGACGGGCACGGCACCCACGTCACCGGCATTCTCGCCGCCACGGGAAACAATGGCGTCGGTGTGGCCGGGGTGAACTGGTACGCCCGCATCATGGTCGTCAAAGTGCTAGACAACAGCGGGAACGGCACGACCGACGCCGCTGTCAGCGGGATCTACTTCGCCGTGCAACACGGCGCGAAGGTGATCAACGCGAGCTGGGGGGGAGGGTCGTACTCCCAGGCGATGTATAACGCCATCTCCTATGCGAATGCCCACGGCGTCGTCTTCGTCACCGCCGCCGGCAACGATGGAGTGAATGACGACACGTCTCCTGCTTACCCGGGGAGCTACCGGCTTCCCAACGAGATCGTGGTTGCAGCCACCGATTCGTCGGGCAATCTCGCCAGCTTCTCCGACTACGGAGCCAACTCGGTCGATCTTGGCGCGCCTGGCGTCAACATCTACAGCACCGTCCCCGGCGGCTACCAATATCTCTCCGGCACGTCGATGGCCACCCCATACGTCTCGGCCGTCGTCGCCATGGTGGCCGGCCTGGAGCCGAACGCCACGGCCCAGCAGCTTGTACAGCGGATCTTGACGACGACCACCCCCGACCCGAGCCTGTCTGGAAAGACCACCACGGGGGGGATTTTGAACGCCTACAAAGCCGTGAACTTCTCAACCACGGCCACGGTGACCCCCGTTGATCCCAACGCGTTTGTGCTCAACGGCTCACGTCCGGCGACCGTTCTCGCCAAGATGCTGGCGACGAATGACTTCTACAACAACAACGGCGGAACCAACGCGGGATTCGTCACGGCTCTCTATCAGGATCTCCTGGGACGGAACCCTGAATCCTCGGGGTTGGCCGCCTGGGTTGGCGAGCTGAATTCGGGTACCTCTCGCTTCAACCTCATCGCGCAGTTCCAGCAGGCTCCCGAGGTGCTCGCCTACAAGGTCGCGCACTGGTATCAGGATGACCTCGGTTGGACCGAGTCGCTGACTCAGCTCAAGACCGATCCGGGGGTCCTTTACTGGGCCAGCAAGCTGGCCGCCGGTCAAAGTGATAACTCCGTACTCGCCCAGATGCTGGGATCGGGGTCCTACTACGCCTCGCAAGGGGGGACTGACGCCGGCTTCATCAACGGGGTCTTCCAGTCCGTGCTCGGCCGCGCTGCGGATTCGACCAGCCTTAGCTACTTTGAAAACGCTTTCAACAACGGCCTCAGTCATACAAGCTTCGTGAGTCTGCTCGAGACCTCACCCGAAGCCAAGAACACGATGGTCGCCCGATGGTATATCGAAGATTTGGGCTGGGCCGCCACGGTCGCTCAACTCAAGGCCAACTCGGGCGTGCAATATTGGGCCAGCTTCCTCCAAAGCACCTGAGCGAGCCTGCCTCCCCGTCGAAAAGAGAATGTGAAAGTCTCTTCTCAGAGTCTTAAGTCCGCCTCTATCCTGGGCAAGCGTCTTCACCCGCTTGCTCAGGACGAGGAACGGCGAGATTCTCTCCTACCTGCCGCTCTTCCCTAATTTCCATGCACATTATCTCATGTCTCGGCCTCTCCAAGCTCCAGCCTGGCCGTCTTCCCCTCGTCGTTGAGATTCGTTAAGATTCAGGCAGGATATGGTGGGAAAGGGGATTGCTCACGGAGGTGGCATGCCCGCGACGATGCGCCCCTCATCATCGAATTTGCGTGAAGGCACGGCGGTCGCCGAGCTCTTCGTGGGAGTCTTCCGTAGAGATCTGCTCGCCTTTTATCCTCAGTCTCGCTTCGAGCCCATCGGACACGACGGACTGCCAAATACCCTTCACCCCGGTCCGGACTTTCAGATTGGTGAGTCAGAGAACGGCGAGTCTCTGGAAGTCACCCTGTTTGGGTTGCGGTATTCCTTGACAGCTCGCCCCGGCGGACGGTTCTCGCCTCACGACGTCCGTATGCTTCAAGCCATCGGCGCGGTCTTGAACCTGCGATACCACCAGCTCTTCCAAACAACGCACCTCTCGCGGCTCGAGCTGTTCCGTGGAGGTTCGGAAGATCACTACGTCGCGGCCTTTATCGAACCGCCGGCCTACGCCCCGGCGACCAGTTATTCCAGCCGCATCGCCTCAACGATTCTCACGCTTCGCACCGCGGCTCTGTCAACCTACGAGAATCGCCGCGTCTCCACGGGCGCGCTGTTGTTGGGAACAAACGACGTTCGCGATCGCCCCGCACAGACGACTCCTCCCGATGCGTTGTATTACGGTGCCGAGCTTACCGGCCTGAAAAGCATCCACCGACTCTGCGACGGCGCACGAACCCTCTTTCTCGTCGACGGTGAGGGGCGACTCGCCGACATCATTGATGTCGAGCGGTGGGCAACGGAAACAAAGGCTCCCGAGGATCCTGAGATCCCTTGTGCGCGCGTCTATTCCGCACATGCGCGAGCAACCCGGACCGGCGGACACGTCTGCCTGGTCCTGAGCCCGAATCAGGAGATCAAGCTCTTCGCGGGAGGACTCCAGGCGTTCGCCTTCGCCCACGGCCGCTGGCGAATCCTCGACCCGGCGGCCAAGTTCGCCGTCTGGGAGGAGGCCGTCGCATACCCCAAGCTGGCCCGCGTCCTCTTCCAGACCGCACTCGACCTGGCGGAGAGCCGCCATGGCGGCCTCTTCGTCGTCGTGAACGAGCCCGAAAAGGCCGTCGACCGATTGATCGCCGCGCACGACATGCTCTCGTCAAGCGTGCATTCGGGGCCTCCGCACGAGCTGACCCCCGGCGATCCCTTGGCGAACCGGGCGCTGCATTATCTCGCGCGGAATCGCGACATCACCGAGCTCGCCCCTTCGGTCCTCGAAGCGTTCGCCGGCCTCGACGGCGCCCTGGCCACCGACCGCTCCGGCAAGTTGCTCGCCTTCGGCGCCATCCTGCGTCACGATGCGTCGAGCCTCCCCAACCCGATCACCGCCGAAGGCGCCCGCACCACCGCGGCCATTGTCGCCAGCCGCTTCGGGCCGGTCCTCAAGGTGAGTGAGGATGGGATCATTTCCTGCTTCCTTAAAGGCTCTCGCATTTGGGATCTTTAATTTTCCCCGTGTCTCCCAAAATCTCCATTTAGCCATCCCGCGACCTGTGACCTGTCTCATTCTAATCTCTGGATGGTTCGAATTCGCTTGCCTAGGCCCACAACCTGCTTTTATGTTTGGCGAACCTGAGTCATGTTGGAACTTGGGTTCGACCTGAACGGACATCGCTGTTCGCCTCTCCGTTGAACGCGCCGGCCTGGTTCGTTGAGGTCGCTCGATCTCCCCTTTTTCAAGTTGAGGAGACATCGTGATGGACCGACGTAACCTGTTGGGCGTGCTGGGAGCCGGGGCCTTGGGATTCACCGCGATCTCAGCTCAAGCCAACGACTCGAGCGACGACCAATGTTGCACCCTCGACAAAGACCATGAGGCCTGCCTGAAAGCCTGCAGCGACTGCGCCAAGTGCTGCGACATGACGTTCCACCATTGCCTCAAGGCTCTCACGGAAGGAAAAAAGGAGCATGCCAAAGCGCTCCAACTGGCTTCCGATTGCGCAGCGTTCTGCGGAATCTCTGCCTGCATGATCGCCAAGCAGAGTCCCTTGATGGCCTACTCGTGCCATTCTTGCGCGGAGGCTTGCAAAGTCACGGCCGCTGAGGTCGAGAAGTTTGATTCAGCGGAGATGAAGGCCGCGGCCAAGACGCTCCGCGAATGCGAGCGATCCTGCCGTACCATGGCCGCGCACATGCACGCCGCTCATCGCGACATCAAAGCCAACTGAACAACACGTCCGACTCCGCCTCGCCCAAAGATCCTGGGTTGCGCCGCGTTGGAGACACAGCGGCCGACCCAGGATCGTTTGCAGTGCGCAACACCCGATCGCATCGACGCCCTGCGCGAGTCCTCCCGCCTCTTCCCTTTCTCGAAGAGCAAGTCCCCGATGGTACCCCCCTCGCCGTCGCGGATCGTCCCTTCTTTCTTGGAATAGAATCCTCGGCTCATGACACTACAGGAGGAAACGTCACCGAGGAGCCGACGCGATGTCACGCGGATCATCCGATTCTCTTCCCCTGAGGCATCTCCACACGCTCTACGGCGCGGGGACGTTGGGCAACCAGTCTGATGGCGAGTTGCTGAATCGGTTTCTCAGCGCGAACAGCGAAACGGCCGAAGCCAGCTTTGCAGCCCTGGTCGAACGCCATGGCCCCATGGTGCTTCGTGTCTGCCAGCAAGTTCTCGGCAATGCGCATGATGCCCAAGACGCGTTCCAGGCGACCTTCTTCGTCCTGGTACGCCACGCGGCTTCCCTCCGCAAACAAGAATCCCTGGCCAGTTGGCTCTACGGAGTCGCCCAGCGCATCGCCTGGCGGGCTCGCGCCAATCGGATCCGGAGACATACCCACGAGCAGCGAATGGCCGCCAGGATGGCCAATGATCCTCCCTTGGCGATCCGCGAGGAAGAGAGCTGGCCCGAGCTTCACGAAGAAGTCGCCCGTCTGCCCCGCAAGTACCGTGATTCGATCGTGCTCTGCTACCTCGAAGGACTCACGACCGACGCGGCGGCCAGACAACTCGGTTGCCCGCAAGGGACAATACTCTCCCGCCTGGCGCGAGCCCGCGCTCAACTCAAAACAAGGCTCTCTCGACGAGGTCTCGTCATCCCGGCCGGATTCGGCGGGAGCCTGCTTCCCCCCGGGACGACGGAAGCCGCGGCGTTTACCTCGATATCGCGTCAGTTGACGCAAATCGCGATGCAAATCCATGCGGGAAATGCCGCGATCACGTCCAGTTCCACGGCCGTGAAATCCCTCACCGAAGGAATGCTCAAGATCATGCTTCGAGCCAAGCTGACGAGGACCGCGGGCGCCCTGTTCGGCGTCGGGGCTCTTGTCGTGGGAATCGAGGCCTTCGTGTATGGGACTCGTGCGGAAAGACCCGACCCAGTCGCACCAAAGTTCGTGCCGCCGTCCGGAAGCAAGACGGCGTCCCAGAACTTGAAATCCAACGAGGGACCTGGCGAGATCATCGTTCGCGCGGCGAATCTCGCGCGTGATGGCAACGACGATCCGTTCATGGGCATCGTGGCCGTTAACCCCGAGACGGGCAAATGGCGCACGCTCTACAAGGGTGTCGCGTTCGGTCCTCTCTCTCCCGACGGCCGATTCATCGTCGCTTCTCCCAGGCCTGCCGGACGGAGAGCCATAGGATCGGAAGAGGGGGTCTGGATTCATGAATTCCTGGGTAAGAGAGCGCCGCGACGCATCTTCCACCGATCAGGAGAGCTCTATTGGTCGCACGGCGGCCGCAAAATTGTGATTGCGGTGCCCGTTTCCGAAAAGAAATTCGAGACATGGATCGTCGACATCGACGGCTCCCACGCGACCAGGTTGCCGATTCCTGAAACCGACCTTGTCCTCGACTGCTCTCGCGATGGAACCTGGCTCGCGACCCGCACATTAAGCGGAGATGCACCGCACCAAGGACGACACACTCTAGTCCATCCCGATGGATCGAATCCGCGGCAACTCATGGAGGGTTCGCCAAGTAATGAACGTTTCCTCATTTCACGGTTCTCTCCGGACAGCCAAAGCCTTGCCTACGTCGAGATCAAGACGGAAGGCAAGGTCCAAAAATCGAGACTCTACGTCGACAACATCGACGGCAAAAATCGTCGGCTCCTCCCCGTGGAATTCGGACCGGGAACGATGGTAACTCTCGACTGGTCCCCAGACGGTTCGAAGCTCGTGCTCAACCTGATGGAGAATCAAACCAAAGAGGCCTCGATCGCGATTGTCAACATCGACGGCACTGGCTATCGGAAGCTCCCACTGTCTCCCGGCCGGTGGAACCTGCTCCTGACTACTTGGGCAAAGGCCACGCCAGAGCAACCGCTTCGGGACGAAATCCTGGACGCACCTTCATACCTGGAAAACAGAAATACGTTTGCAGATCGTTGCCGAGTACTCTTCAAAGAGAATAAGCAAGCTTTGAAGGCTCTCCGGGAAAAGTTCCGCGAGGACATGACTAACGAAGAAAGAGCCAACTTCTCCAAGGAAAACGAGGAGAGGCTCCGGTCTTACAGCTCCCGTTTTCTGGCGCTGGCTGAGTCTGCCCCCGAAGATCCGGCGGCCATGGATTGCTTGATCTGGATCCTTGAGAATCACCGACTTGGCCCCGACCTTTCGAGGGCCATGGAACTCCTCGCCGAAAAGCACGCGAATCGCATCCCGGTTGCGCACGCCGCCTTGGGTCTCTCTCGGTCATTCTCGCCCGACGCCGGAAAACTGTTTCGTGCGATCCTCGCCAAGAATCCCAGGCCAAACATCCAGGGCCAAGTTTGCCTCGCTCTCGGCCGCTACTTCAAGCAACAAGCAGAGATGATCGTCACGGCCAAGGAATCCCCTTGGTGGGCCAAAAGCATGGAAACCCCGCTCAGGGAGTCGGGCGCAGCCCAAAACGACGTTGATCGCTACTTTCAAGCGGATCCCAGCATGTTGACGAAGCAGGCCGAGGCCCAATTCGAGCGGATTGTTCATGATTTCAACAACTTACCAGGGGGCGAAGGCCCACTGGGCGAAGCCGCGAGATCGGAGCTCCACGAGATCCGCGACCTGGCGGTCGGCAAACCTGCCCCCGAGATCAGCGGCACCGACCTCGACGATCTCCCTCTGAAACTCAGCGACACCAAGGGCAAGGTCGTCGCTCTCGTCTTCTGGGCCAGTTGGTGCGGAACCTATCGCGGCCTGTTCGCTGACGAGCGATCTCTGACGACCATGATGCACGACCGCCCGTTCGTTGTGCTCGGAATCAACAACGACGAAGACCGAAACAAGGCTCGAGATCATGTCAAGAAAGATCAGGTTACCTGGCGGTCATGGTTCGACGGCGGTGGTAACTTCAGCAACCTTGGTCCCATCTCCCGCGAGTTCAACATTGGCATGTTCCCGACGATCTACCTGCTCGACCATCAAGGAGTGATTCGCCACAAATTCCGGGGTTCCCCTGGCGGGCCAACGCTAGGGCATTGCATTCAACGGCTGGTAAAAGACGCGGAAAACGCCGATCAGACCAAGAATAAGATTCCCGGCTAGCGCAGTCCGTCGGGCACCTCGGGGACATTCTGCCCCGTCATATCGACCGTTTTTTTCTGGCATCCGGCGCGGGGATTCATCATCCTGTGAGGGGTCGTGACCGGGAGGCAGGCTCCGGTTGGTCCCCGGCTGTTTCCCGAAAAACGGATGTTCGGATCCTCATTCAGGCTGGGAGCCGGTCGTGCCCCGAAAATTCCTTCTGCCCCTGCTCCTGTTCGCGCTTCAGGCTCCCTGCCGCGCGGCGGAATTCCCGAGCTTTCGCACCCAGGAGATCGATCCTCACATCGGGAATGTCTGCTACGCGGTCACCACGACAGACGTTGACGGCAATGGCAAACCTGACGTCGTGGCCGTCGCCGAAGACGCAGTGGTCTGGTACGCGAATCCAGGTTGGCAGAAGCATACGCTGATCAAAGACGCAACGGAACGAGACAACGTTTGCATTCAGCCGCATGATATCGATGGCGACGGCAAGGTTGATTTCGCCCTCGGCGCAAGCTGGCAACCGACCAATACGAAGACCGGGGGCACATTGCAGTGGCTCCGTCGTTCCGGCGAGGGGGATCAACCCTGGCGCGTCATTCCGATCGGCTCAGAGCCGACAATCCACCGCATTCGCTGGGGAGACATCCTCGGTACGGGAAAAAAGCAGCTTGTGGTGGCTCCTCTCCAGGGACGAAATACAAAGGGTCCCAACTGGGGTGAGGGACAAGGCGTGCGCCTGCTCGTCTACTCAGTCCCGAATGATCCCGCCAAGGACCCTTGGCCCGTTGAAGTCGCTGACGAAAACCTGCACACGATTCACAACCTCCAGATCGTGGACTTTGACGACGACGGCCGTGAAGACGTGGTGCTGGCTGCCTGGGAAGGGGTGTTCGTACTCAAGCGAGACTCTTCGGGGAGCTGGTCGAAGACGCAGATCGGCACCGGTAACCAGGAAGCGAAGCCCTTCAAGGGCGCGAGCGAAGTCAAGGTCGGCCGCCTTGGCGACGGTCGACGCTACGTCGCGACGATCGAGCCCTGGCACGGCTTTCAAGTCGTGGTCTACACCCCTCCCAAGTCGGGCCGAGGGCTCTGGGATCGCCAGGTCATCGACGAGCCCGTCCAGTGGGGACACGCCGTTTGGTGTGCGGATGTCGATGGCGATAAGGATCAAGAGCTGATCATCGGTCAGCGAGACAAGACCCAGAGCGCCACGCGCGATCCCAAGGGGCCAGGTGTCTTCATCTACGATCCGCAAGCCGGCTCCACGCCGCTTCGATTCACCAGGCACACGATCGAAGATGGCGGCGTTGGCACCGAAGACCTGATCGCCACCGACCTCGACGGCGACGGCGACAACGACATCGTCGCCGGCGGCCGATCGACACACAACGTGCGGATCTACTGGAATCAGGCTGTCTCCAAATAATCACGAAACCGCCGATACGGCGCGAATTTCGCTTTGCTGAACAGATCCACCCGTCCCACCCTCTTCCACGGAAGAGGGTTGTTTGTTCATACCCAACGATTCTCATCGATAATGAAAGCCATCATTATCACCAAGCCCGGAGGACCTGAGGTCCTCGACATTCGCGAGGTCACCAAGCCCAARCCTCAAGGCGAGCAGGTACTCATCCGTGTACGAGCCGCCGGCTTGAATCGCGCGGACTTGATGCAAGCCCGTGGACATTACCCGGCTCCTCCCGGAGTTCCTACCGATATTCCTGGACTCGAATATGCCGGGCAAATCGAGGCTCTAGGACCCAACACCACAGGCCCGCTCAACGTCGATGACAGGGTCTTCGGGATCGTCTCGGGAGGGGGACAGGCTGAGTTCCTCGTGAGCCACGAGCGAATGGTGGCCAGGATCCTCAACAACCTCGACTTCATCGAGGCCGAGCGGTCCATCAGCTCATCGTCCCGGCGACCCCAGGCCCACGCTCGCCCAGAGGTGCCGCACCTGCTGCTGCTCCGCCCCGACGACCTGTTTGCACTCGCGGAAGGCGATCTCCAGGCTGAAGCGATCGGCGATCGTACACAGGATGTCGGCGACCGAAGCCGTGGGGTCGGTGCAAAAGTAGGCCCGCCATCCGGACGGATCCTCCACGAGCACCACACGGATGGCGCCACCCACCGGTCGCCAGGTCGCCAGGAACGTCTTGTATCTCTTGACCACCTCCTGCCCGTACAAGTCGAACGTGCCGGAGGACCATCGCGTCACTGGCCGGCCCTCTTGGCCAGGTCGATGGCGTGCTCGCCATAGGCCCGCGGGCGGCCCCGCTTGCCCGTCGGCCTGGGGCCCGGCAGTGTGCGGAGGGCCGCGTCCGGCTGACGATCGTCATGCCCACGCTGGCCGCCGGCTTCAGGAAGTCCTTCTTGGCATACGCCCCGTCGGCGACCACCTAGATCGGCTTGCCCAACAGCCCCAGCCAGGGCTTGGCCCAACGCAACAGCTCGACGGCCAGTTCCAGTTTCGTGCGGAAGGCGGGCCGGTGCTTCGGGGCGATCGACGGCAGGTCCTTCTTGCGGACGTACAGCCGGGCCAGCAGCGGCAAGGTGATCACGCCCCACGCCGGATGGGGGGCGAGGAGACCCAGCACGACGAAGACCTGGCCGTAGACATAAGGCGAGCCGGACGGGTTGGGGGCCGGGTTGTGATGGATTCCGGCTTCCTGGACGTGCGGCCCGTAGCGCCGCGTCGGGGTATCGTCCAGCGCGAGGGTCAGCCGCTCGGCCCCCTTGACCAGGGGCCCCACCACCTCGACCAGGAGCCGCCGGGCGATGCGATCGGCCCGCTTCCCGGCGGCGGCGACGTAGCAGGACTGGAACCGCTCGCTGAGCTTGGCAGCCCTGATCCAACTCGTGACGGTGCGCCGGCCCCGGGCCAGGATGGCCCCGAGGAACAACAGGGCGAGCCTCGGAGCTGAGCGGCGGTCGAGATCAATGGCGAGCCACGAGAACCACTGGCATGGTGCGAGCGTCGGATGCGAGGATGTCATCGAGGGCCGGCTCCGCTCGGGGTCTCTGGCAGGCTTGCTAACCGCCATCGTCCCCGTCGGGCCGGCCGCCGTCTACTCAACGCGACCTGGACACCCGGAGGTCCCCGCCTTTGCTCCGTCCCCCGGCCCTCATGGAAGAACTGCTCGCCTCAGGGCGATGGCCCCGAACCGTTGAGGAGCAACTGCGTCAGAACCTCTCGCAGCCGCTAGTGTTGGCTGAGCGTGTCAGGAAGCTCGCGCCCGAAGAGTCGGAGATTTTCCTGCTCGCGCCGCCCTTCCGCACCGTCCGCGACTATGCCTCTTCGGATTCGAGAAGATACCGGGCGGGGTGGTGGTCAGACCCGACAGCTGCTCCGGCGGAGATCGACTTCGATCTCGCCATGGACATCGGCGACTTTGGGCCGGGTACCGATGCCCCCATCCTATTGGATTACCGCGCGAGTCCCGAGGCGCCACGCGTGATTCGGCTGCGATGGTCACCCGGCGAGGGTGGGAACCATTGGGTCACGATGGCCCCAGACTTCGAGACCTTCGTTCGCGAGCTTGGCCTCTGATGCCGGCGCTCGTGTGCGGAAGGTGAAGGGCTTGGGACGAACCCGACTATGCCCGGTCGGTGGCGTTGCAGAATGGATGAGGTCTCGGAAAGTACAGTTTCCGACCGAAGCTTCGTTTCCACTCCCCGCTCTGTCGAATCGGGAAAGATGCTCTTCCCGCATTTGCTCAGCTTCGACAGCAATCCGCTGATGTGTTGCTGTCGCTGCTGGGGTTCGGTCAAACATGCAACGAACGGTTCGGCCGCCGGATGAAGCGGAATGGATGCCCTTCCGCCGGACCAGGTCATCTGCGTCGCCGACGGTGGACTGCAAATATGCCGACAAGCGTAACGATGACCACGATGTTTATGACGGGTAACAAGCGTAACCAACCTCGCGGACGTCTCGGGCTCAGTTGACGGTCGTCCCCCTCACGATAGCTCTTGATAATGCGATCATTCCGAACTTCGTAAACCGCGGCGTTGCGCGGGATGGCGATTTCGGAGAACAAGCGGCGGTCGTAGTGCGGATCAAGATCCACGCGCGTGACCGTGTAATGCTCCGTACTCGAACGGACCAACTCCGTATGAGGCACCAGACCTTTCCAATTGTATTTCTCCAGTGTCGTCCGAAACGGAAACCAGACTCCAGGCGCGATTTCGCGTAGCTCATCGACGCGCCCGACTTCTACCGGGCGGTTAACCTTCATGGCCGTATGGTAGAACTCGGTCCGCACCGGCAGGTAATTCCGTTCAATCGCCAGCCAGATGAAGCGAACATCGGCGGGGGTAGTCTGGCTCGGTTTGGCGGCCTTACCTGCCTTCGCCGAGGCGGCTCTGGATTGGGTCTCGCAACGGACCTTGAAGCAATTCAAGCCCTCGACCACCTCCTCACCTTCGTAGCTGACTGTGAGCTGGATCCGCTTGGCATACGGCCTCGCAAGCGGTTGGGATTTCAGAGCCTCTCCGGCTTCGAGATAGATTGAGAGCGGGAAGTAAACCCGCGCCCCACCCAGGAGCAAGGTATGTGGACGAATCAGGTTGGCATCTTCCAGCGGGCCGTCCACGACATTGGCAACCAGCTCTTGGTCGACGACACGCGTTTTCTCTCCGTCGTAGCCGAGATGGAAATCGAGTGAAACGGACCGATCATTCGACGAGCGCTGAGCACCGCCGGTGCGCAGATAGCACATCCCGTTTTGATAGACGTTGCGAATGCTTCGCTCGGCCTCGACGACCAGCCCCGAGGGCGCGAGTCCTTTGTTGAACTGTTCATCGATGTGAAATGACCAGGTCGCCACAACCTCAAGATTCGCGTAGAGCTGCTCGCTGGTCCGCGCATTCTGGATGATGTCCGGCATGCGGTCCGGCTCTGAAGCACGGACCGCGCTCAGCAACGAGGGCAGGGCGAGAATGGCCAGGATCCAAAGAACCGGACCTGGGATCGAGGTGATGGCGAAACGGCCTGTCGTCAGGTCGACCTTCTGCGCAACGATGCGACCGTTCATGTTGAAGTCTCTCCGGGTCCGAACACCCGCGCTGAATCACCGACGGCCGTATCCACGTCGTCCCCGCAGCAGCTATCTGCACACGAGACGGAGGCAGCCCACCAATATTTGACCCACCGGGAGCGGTACGGAATCCTGGACCGTCGCGTTGCGTGTACCCGCGCGCCGCTCAGCGTCATCAGGGTGGAGGCCCCACATCGCAAGGCGTGCAGGCAAGCGTACCATTGACATTATAGTTGGCGCCACCGCCCAGCGGACAATCAGGCGAATTGGCGCAGTTGCCGCTCTTAGCGGCACAGTTGTCGGAGAACCATATCACACAACTTGAACACTGGTTATAGTTGCTCGCAGTCGTTTGATTGCAAGTCTCTTCGGAGTCGGAGGCACATTGGCAGAACTTCATCTGTTTTTGGGCGCACTGGACACCAACGCAGGCATTGACTCCCTTGCAAACAGCCGGGGTCCGCGGGTCGGGAATGGACCCTGTCGCACAGTCGTCGCAATCCGAGTTGCCAGGCCCCTTGACCTGTTGACAACTCGAGCCGGAGATCGTGATGTTCTGCGGCACGCTGGCGCAGAAGAGCGTCACCGTATCCAGCAGCAGGATGGCCCCGCCGCAGATGGCAACCCACAAGAGTTGACGCCCTCGCATCGGTAAACCTCCCTCTCGGATTAAGGAACAAGTACTTGAGGGGCACTCGGAGGACTACTACGCAGAAACCAAAGCCACGGGTCGTCTGAGCCGCCAGACCGACAATCTTGCTTTATATCCAGAAACAGCTAACTGTTTTATTTAGCATAAATTAGCAGAAAAATTACTACCAACAAACAACCATTTAGCAGGCTGTGGGCCGCTTAGCTGCTTCGTGTATGGAATGCGGCTCAAGATTTGCCGCCGCCCTGCGGTCCGTGCATCCGGCGGTGAACGTGGAGGTTCCGTTGGTCGCGCGGCCGGGTACACGCGTAGCTCAACCGACTCCGGCACACCCTGAAACTTGAGCCCGAGCGTTGCCGGCGACGTCAAAGGCAGCGCCTCACGGACGGTGAAGCGGCGCCGGGGACCGCTACGTGGATCGGTCTCCTCAACCCGTAGCGAGCGAGGCCCAAGGACCTCGACGAGCGGGCCAAGTGGTTGGCCATCCGAGCGCGAGACGATCACCGTGGCCTCACCAGCCGTGCCGCTGGCGCCGCGTCGGAGAAAAAGCGAGGACGGCGCCGCGACGACGGACCGCTGGAGCCGTGCGGTGACGGGAACGTCCACGCCTCGATTCCCCTCAGGGAAACGCAGGAGGATCGCACCTACGAAGTAGTCCGACGGAATTTCACCCGTGAGCCGGACCGCGAACGTCAAGGCGTCAGGGCTCGCGGACGTGCGCTGGACCACAACGTACGGGCTGTTGGAGCTCGCAGTGACGGAAGTCAGCGACGCGAGTGCCGCTCCACGCGATGGCCTCACCTCGAGGACCGCATTGGCGGAGTCCCCCCGTTTCAGAGCGCCGAAATGGATGGATTCAGGGGAGACCGCCAGAGGGGCGGGACAGGATGCAAAGACCTGATAATGTGCGGTGGGCTGAAGCGGGTCGTTCGAGATGATCGTGATCTGGATCCCCTTCTCAACGCCTTCATACTTGCAATGAACGCCCAACGCGATGGTAGCCTCACGGCCGCGGTCGATTTTCCCCTGGCGTGGGGTCAACTCGCTACAGCCGCACGATGGCTCCAGGCGAAATGCCAGCGGTTCATCGCCTTCATTCCGAATGCGCAAAGTTCCCTTGACGACTTCTCCCGGTCTCCCCGGAGGTAATCTCAGGGCCTGACTCGGGAGCAGCAAGCGCGGCCCGCGCGGTCCATGATTCGTTCGGAGGAGGACCAGAGCACCGATTGCGCAGATCGCTAGACCCACGCCCAGAGCGATGAGAAGCGCCTGGGATCGAGTGATCAATGGCCCGATCATAAATTTCAAACTCCATCCTTAGCCGATCTCACAGAAAGGCTCGCGGGATCCATATGGGTGCCGGCCCCGCATTCGTCGAGAAAGCGGACACATCTAACCATCTATTATCTTGCCTGATGTTTGACCATATACCGAGCCAAAGCTCACGTCAAGAGACGGCCCGACTTATTTCGGACAGTGCATACCGAGCAGAATCGATCGATGGGCAAGGCTCGCCGGTCACGGGTCCAGACAACCGAGTTGAAGATCTCGACGTACCCGGTTGGCCTCCTCGAGCGTGACATGGTAAACATAAATCGAATAACCGATTCTATCGACGGGGCGAAGTCGCCCAAAGTACGACAGGCTAAGGCTGTCGCGAGATGGCATACCCCACGGCATGCGCTGGTCGGCGGTGGCGCCCCGCGTGTTGTGAAGATGGTACACATCGACTGCGAACCAACCGGGCAAAGGGCCAAGGTTCGCTTGATCCGCGTTCCCTGCAAACCCCGGTTGGTTCGGACCTTCCGGCGGCGGCGCAAACTTCATTGCCAGGCTCGCCAGGTGCCGGTCGATAGATCCGTAAGAGGCAAAGTGGAAGGGACGAGCTTCCGGGTGAATGTCGTACCAGTCCTTCAGGTATAGCAAATCCTGTCCCCAATCCAGGTTGCTACCCAGCAGGTGCTCATGCGCATTCTCTGGGCCGCCTACCAGCTCGTTGAAGTACGAGAGGCTATGCGGGTAGTACCAGAGACTACTGCCGATCGACCATGCCAAAGACAGTGCCGTTATCATCAATAACATTCGATTTGATCGTTGACGGGATTGGCCTTGCCCTTTCCCGTCGGGATAGGGGAGCTCGCCGCCGGTAACTCCGCTTCCCGCCGTCCGAGCAGCGGACAGCTCTACGTTCTCCTGGCACCGTGGATCGCGTCTCGATACCGCCCCGCTCGCCCAGACGAAAAGGAAGGGAAGGCTTGGGAGAGCGTAGCGGAGATGAAGACTGAAGCCGGTCTGCAGGCTGATGAAGAGGAGGATGACGACCAGCGGTGCAAGCACCGGCAGTTCATCTCGCCAAGAAATCACGTGGCGGCCCGGAGTGAACTTTAGCCAGGTCGCCAGGATGACGAGGAACCAGGTCCCGAGAGGCAACTTGATCGCGAGCCCATACAGGTAGAAATACCACCAGCCGCGCTCGCTCCACTGCCCGCGCAGGTACGATCGCATCCCCCGTTCAAAGTCCAGCTTCTGAGAGTCGATTCCCTGGACATAATTCTTTGGCAACGGGACCGGCAGAGAGGCCAACCAGGTGCCAGCGAACCGATTCCCTGGCTCAGAACCACGGTTCAGAGACGGGAGTCCGGTCAGCGTGTGGCTCTGGAAACGGTAATCACCGAGTCGCTGGAAAGATCCCTCGAATAAGTAACCGAGATTGATGACGTAGAGGCCCAGTAGCATCTGCGCCCCCAACATGCCGACTTCGCGCAGCCAGGAATGCTTGGGTGCCGGCCCCCCTCGGAGCCTACGGTCGATGAGCCAGGAGATCGGCCATGATACAAAGAAGATGACGAGTGTCATCTTCGTGAGTTGAGCCACACCTAGAGCCGCCCCAGCCACGAGGGTCCGTAGCCACGTAGGCTTCCTCAACCAGCGCCAGAACGTGTAGCATGCAGTCGCGCCCAGCGCCGCGGCGGGTACGTCGGGCATGATCAGTGAGCCATTGCCAAGGATATTCGGGCAGGTGCACCAAAGAGTGAGAGCCACTAGTCCCGCGGCAATTCCATGGAGCTCCCGCGCCCATCGATAGCAGGTCCACGCACCGATTAGGCTCAAGGGAATGCACGCCCAACGACCGAGCGCATAGAGCCAGAACGTGCGGAAGCCGTTCGCATGCATGAAATCAATCGACACATAGGTTTCGGATCGCACGAGTGGGTTCAGGCTGTAGTTCTTCCAGGCGGTCGCCGGACCTGCCAGCAGGACTGGAATCGCCGCGACCGCTCGTACCAGCGGGGGATTGACTCGATAGAGGTCGAACCGGCCGAACTTCCAATGGCTGATTCCGGCAGGGAGGTGACCGACTTCGTTCAAAACGGGGCTGTGCCGCCACCCACTCCATGCCAGAAGGCCCGCGTGGACCAACAGCAACAGGATTACACAGGCGCGAAGCCAAGTGTTCGTCCGATGAGCTTTGCGCGCGTCTGCACTCATGATCTCGCGTCGTCTCGTCTTTCTGGTGGCCCGATCCGCGCCGGGTCTTCGGATAAACGATGAGCCGCTGCGATGAAGGGTTTCGTGTCGGCCGGGCCCTCTGATTCCGGAGCCTTCCGAGAATCAGGATCGGGATTTCGCGAATCTGGGCGACGAGCATCCCGTGAAGGTGCATCTTTGATCCGGTGGGAGGGATCGTCAAGAGGGGCGACTGCCTGCCCAGCGGGGAAGGTCGGCGTCATTGCGCCAGAAAAGCTCGGGAGAGGAAGAGGCTCGAACTTGGAGACCCTTTCGTCGATGGGCCGATTCCCATTGCGTAGGTTCTCCCAGACCGGTGTGGAGTTGGTTCAAAGCCAACTCAGGGCAAACGCCCCGTAACAGCACCATGCCACTTGCGCTTGCTGGCCTCCTCCTGATATCTTTGACATCACACTGCTATGTTCCCGTCACTCTCGACGGCCGCGAATGGGCTGGAAGGTTATTCTTCGGCGGGGAATGCCCACCCTCCAAGAGAAAATGCCCAACCCGGTGACTAGGGTCGACAAAGCCTTTGTGATTCTCATCAATGATGAAAGCCATAATTATCACCAAGCCCGGAGGACCTGAGGTCCTCGAGATTCGCGAGGTCCCCAAGCCCGAGCCTCAAGGCGAGCAGGTACTCATCCGTGTACGAGCCGCCGGCTTGAATCGCGCGGACTTGATGCAAGCCCGTGGACATTACCCGGCTCCTCCCGGAGTTCCTACCGATATTCCTGGACTCGAATATGCCGGGCAAATCGAGGCTCTAGGACCCAACACCACAGGCCCGCTCAACGTCGGTGACAGGGTCTTCGGGATCGTCTCGGGAGGGGGACAGGCTGAGTTCCTCGTGAGCCACGAGCGGATGGTGGCCAGGATCCCAGACAACCTCGACTTCATCGAGGCCGCTGCCGTTCCCGAGGTCTTTCTCACCGCGCACGATGCCCTGGAAACACAAGCCGGCATTCGGGCCGGCGAGCGCGTTTTGATCCACGCGGCGGGAAGCGGCGTGGGGACAGCGGCCGTTCAGATCGCCCACGCGATGGGCTGTGTCGTCTTCGGCACCTCACGAACCGCCGACAAGCTCGAGCAAGCCAAGGCGCTCGGCCTCGATCACGCGATTCACGGCACGGACGAAGACTTCGCCAAGGTCATCCTCAAAGAAACGGCGGGAAGAGGGGTCGACGTCGTCATCGACTTTCTCGGAGGCCCTGCGCTCACGGGCAACCTCGCCAGCCTGGCCACTCGGGGCCGGCTTGTGATCGTGGGCCTGCTCGGGGGCGGAAAGACGGACATCGATCTGGCGACCGTCCTGCGAAAGCGTCTGAGCATCGTCGGTACAACGCTTCGCGCACGCCCCTTGGAGGAGAAGATCGCGGTCACGCAGAGGTTCGCCGACCGCGTCGTTCCCTGGTTAGAACGCGGGCTGGTTCGTCCGATCGTCGACCGGGTCTTTGCCTTCGACGACGTCCGAGCGGCTCAGGCCAGGCTCGAAGCCAACCTCGGATTCGGCAAGATCATCCTGCGACTCTGACATCCCGTCGATCTTGAGCTGGCCGTCCTGGATCTCCAGAACAAGGTCTCCCGGCGTGATGAACCGACGGTCGTGGGTCACGACGACCAAGGTGGTCTGCCGCTGCCGTTGGAGGCGGCGAAGGATGCGGTAAATCTCATCTCCCGTCTTGGAGTCGAGCTCTCCCGTCGGTTCATCCCCCAGTACGAGGATCGGGTCTTTGATGAGGGCCCGCGCGATGGCCACGCGCTGCTGCTCTCCCCCCGACATCTGGTAGGGACGATGGTCCAAACGGTCCCCGAGGCCCACTTCGGTGAGCAATTCGGCCGCGCGCTTCCGTTGTTCGGGGGTGATCCCGCGCGGCAGGAACGGGATGAGAACGTTCTCGACGGCGGTCAGGTTGCTGATCAGGTTGAACGACTGAAAAATGAACCCGATGCGATCGCGGCGATAGGCGTTCTGTTCAGCCTCGCTCATCGCGGTGAGGTCGTCCCCCTCAACGCGAATCGAGCCCGAGGTCGGACGATCGAGGGCGCCCATCAGGTAGAGCAGGGTGCTCTTGCCCGAGCCCGATGGCCCTACAATGAATGCGAATCGCCCTTTGGGCACGCGACAACTGATCCCCCGGAGCGCATCGACCCAGCGATCACCGCTCCGGTAAGACTTGTGTACGTCGACCACGTCAATCATCACGCACCCTGTGATCCATCTCTTCGATGACTTGAGAAAGGGGTCTTGAGACCGTACGGGTTGGCGAATGTCACTCGCTATTCCCAGACGGGCCGCGGGTCCGGCTCTCCAAGAGCCTGGGTCCACTTGACACCCTTTCGTTGACCGACTGCTCTGCCTTCCGCACCCAATTCGCGCCGTCTGCCACGGCGAAATCGTCGGGTGGATCGTCTTTCGCGAGGCGGGCAGCGCCCACCCCGCGACTTCTCGCGCGTCTAGTGTGACCCGACGCGGATGGCATCCATGGGCACCAATCTCGCCGCTCGCCAGGCGGGATAGAGTCCGCCAAGCGTTCCCGTCACCACGGAAAGCAGAATCCCGAGCCCAAGCAGCCAGGCATGCCACTCCAGGCGAATGCCTCCGGACATGAACTGGTTCGCAATGGTGATACCCAGGAGAAGCAGCGCACAGCCGACGACTCCGGCCAGTAACCCGAGGTAAGCGCTCTCGAGCGTCACCAGAGCCAGGATGTTCCCTTGTGACCAGCCGTTCGTCCGCAAGACGCCGAACTCGATGAACCGCTCGGTGGTGCTCATCAACATCGTGTTGATGATCCCGACGATGCCCACCATGAGGGCCAGGCTGACCGTCATCATCAAGAATTTGTCGACCTGCCCCATCAGCATGCCGAAGTTAGACATGAACTCGTTCATGCTCCGAGCATCGACCCCTGGGTTCGCCTTTTCAATCGCGAGAGAAACACGATCGTTATAGGACGGGTCAGTGGTTTCGGTGTAGAAGCTCGAGACCGTCTCTTTCGATACTCCGAGCAGCTTCCGTGCCACGTCGATATCCATCACGATAACGACGTCAAGCAGCATCGAGCCGGTTTCATAGATCCCGATGATGTTGAAGTTCTTGCCGCCGATTAAGAGTTGATCGCCAACCTTCCGGGGCTTGCCCTGGGCGTTGGGATAATTCTTGGCGATCTTCCGACTGATGACGATGTTGGGCTGTCCTCGGTCGCGCGACTCGAGAAACCGTCCTTCGCCATTTTCCTTGATCGCCTTGGGATAGACGGCGCTCTTGAGGTTCTTGTGCGCCTCGATATCCTGCCCCTGAATCACCGGCTGATCCAGAATCGTCTGTCCCCCACCGATGAAGGCCTTGGCCACCTTGCCGATCAGGCCGACCCCCTGGATGTTGGGCGAGACCTGCCAGATTTCGGGCGCCACGATCGTGACAGACGGAATCGCGCGGAGCTTCGGCTCAAGATCCGCCGGGAGCAGGCTAAAAACCGGACTCATGGCGTTCTCGCGAACCACCATGACCCCTTCTACTTTACTCAGCGTGTCTCCGACCATGTTTCGCAGACCACGCGAGAGGCTGAACAGCCCCATGACCCCGAGGATCGGCACCGAGAGGCCGATCAGCGCCAGGATTGTGCGCAAGGGGCGGGTCATCAAGTTCCGCCAGGCGAAGACTCCCATGGATCCTTCCATCCCAATCCAAAGCGTGGAAACCAAACTCCGGCACAGGTTTTCGACGAGGATCGCGACCGGATAACTCTTGAGGATTATAGCTATCCTAACGGTCCGGCCAATAGGCCAGTCTCCTTGCCCACCCATCGCACCCCAGGTCATCCCTCTTCGCGAACCTCGGAATCACGGGTCCCACCCGTCCCCCAGACATCGATCTGACGGGCAAAGTGACGATTGTCGCACCGCTCGGATACAATCAGCTTCCGTGGGTGCATGGCTGCGGTCGAAACCTCTTCGCGCGGATGAGGCCACCTGATGTTGGAACGCGTCTCCTGGAGATCTCAGGTCCTCTTTTGGATCGCCCTCGTGGGAAAGGCCGCGAGCGCGCTGGCTCAACCGACCTTCGCGGAACCCGCGCGTTACGCACCGACGCCTGAGGAACGGGAAGCGATCGACTCCAAGCTGGCGGAGCTCGGGAAGACCATCGCCCTGCTACCCCGGGCGGAGACGCCGGAACGAAACGATCATCTGGCCGATGTCGTCGTTCATCAGAAAGCGGCCGCCTGGGCTCTGCAACTGGGGGAGTTCTACGCCAAAAAGGATGTCGCGGCGACTCTCGCGGTGCTGTCGCGCGGCCTCGACCGCGCTCGTCAGCTTGCCGAAGAGCGCAAGCCCTGGCTCGACGGTCCCGGGCCCAAGTTGCTCGGCTACTTCTCGCGCGTCGATCAGTCCGTCCAGCCTTACGCCCTGATCATACCTGAAGGGCTGCTCAGTGATCCCAACCAGGCGGGCCGCCATCGCCTCGACGTCGTGCTCCATGGCCGAGGCGCCACTTTGAGCGAGGTCAACTTCCTTCAGTCGCATGCCGGCAAGGTCGGCAAGGGGGACGGACAGGAGGGCTTCACCCTTCATGTCTTCGGAAGAGGCAACAACGCCTATCGCTGGGCTGGGGAGACCGACGTCTTCGAGGCGATCGAGGCTGTCAAACGCCGTTACTCCATTGATGATCGCAAGATCGTCCTCCGCGGCTTCTCCATGGGAGGGGCAGGGGCCTGGCACATCGGCCTGCATCACCCCAGCCTTTGGACGTCTGTCGAGGCCGGGGCGGGCTTCTCAGAAACGAAAACGTACGCCAAGCTCAAGGCGATTTCCGCCAGCCAAGAAAAGGGCCTCCACATCTATGACGCCGTCGACTATGCCGGCAACGCCTTCAACGTTCCCATGGTCGGCTACGGCGGTGACAAAGATCCGCAACGACAGGCCTCGATCAACATCCAGGAGGCCTTGCAAACGCTCGGCTATTCCTTCACGACCGAGGGGTTAATCACTCGCGGCTCGGGGCTCGACTTCCTTCGCCTCGTGGGAGCCAACATGGGGCACGCGGTCGATCCCGCCAGCGCCAAGATCATGGCGGCCTTCCACGACGAGCATGTCGCCAAGGGGACGATCGTCAAACCGCAGCACCTTCGCTTTACCACATACACCACCAAGTACAACCAGGCAGCCTGGCTCACCATCGAGCAGTTGGGAGAGCACTATCGCCGCGCCTCGATCGACGCGGAAATCGTCGGCAAACTGGTCGTGGTTCACGCGATCGAAAACGTGAGCGTGCTCAGCGTCCAGCGGCACGTCGCCGAATCCATTCGGCTCGGCAACCAGGAATTCCCCCTGGAAGGCGCCGTGAAGGGGTTGCTCCCCAACGTTTACTTCCGGTATTCGGGCAGCGAGTGGCGACAGCTCGACCATGACGCCTCGCGACGTTTCGAGCTCAACGTCGATCACCTCAAGCAACACAACCTCCAGGGCCCCATCGACGACGCCTTCATGGGTTCCTTCCTGTGCGTTCGAGGCACGGGAAGGCCCTGGAATCCGCTCGTTCAGAGTTGGGCCGACGATCGGCTTCAGCGCTTCGCCGAGGAATGGAAGCGCTGGATGCGCGGGGAAATTCGGATCAAGAACGACACCGAGGTCACCGACCACGACATCGAAAGCCACCACCTGATCCTCTTCGGAGATCCTGGCTCCAATCGCGTGCTTGCGCAGGTTCTTGAAGATCTCCCTTTGCACTGGACCAGGACCGACCTTGATCTGGCGGGAACCTTTCGCGCAGGGGACCACGCGCCGGCGTTGATCGCCCCCAATCCTCGAAACCTGAGGCGCTACGTGGTGGTCAACAGCGGACACACCTTCGGTTCCCGCGAGTTCGCCGGCACCAACGCGTTGCTCTACCCCCGGCTCGGCGACTACGCCGTTTTTCAGGTCAACCGCGAGGGGGGAACCGTCAAGGCCACGGGCTTCTTCAACGAAAAGTGGACGCTTGGGGCCAAAACCCTCGCGCCCCAGGCCTCGGCGGGGCGTCTTTTTCGTTAATCCGGGTTCGAACAGAACGAGGCTGGCGAACCGGGCGTTCACCAGCCTCGGAAGTTCTCGCGTCTCATTTCGAGCGGCGAACGTCCTTGATGTCGAAGAGGATCCCTTTCTCCCCCGCCTGAGATACGTCCAAGGATAAAGGGGTCTTTTTCGGGTCGCTGTAGTCCGGGGAGGACTCTTCGGTAAGCAGCCCCGCGCGCTTGGCCATGTAGGGCAGGTCTTTGAATGCCTCGGGAATCTTTTTGTTCGAGACGTGGCTCGTCTTGGAAACGACCACCTTGTACTTGCCGGGAGCAAGGCCAGGCCGGTTGCGATACATGGCCTTGAAACTTCCCCCCTGGCCGGTACGGTCCACCCCGGTGGTGAGGTCCTGGTTGCCGTTCTCCGGCAGGAATGTGATGATCGCCTCCTCGAAGGGTTTGCCGTTCTGAGTGACGCTTCCTTCGACGGGAACCAGCGAGACGCGGGAATCCGCATCGCCGCAGCCGGCGGCGGAGAGGATCGCGGACAACACGGCACATCGAATCGCAGCTCGCGACTTCACGTGAGTACGCCTTTGGTTGAATCCATGCCCGGACGGTCACGCGGGGACATCTCCAAAGGGAGAAGCCCCGCCCGGAGAATGCGGATCTTTTCGACCCATCAGTACTGGTCGCTGCTGATCACCTCACCCGCCTTGATCGTATGCAAGGCCGGCCATACGTTGAGGCTGATTGAGTTCTTGATGAACTTCACGCTGCCGTCGCCGAACACCATGTTGATTCCGCCGGAATGGAGGCTCGAGAACTGCCAGGCGAACGGGAGTTTTTGAGGATTCGGCGGCGTGCCGGGAAAGTCGACGTTCACCAGGGTTCCGGCAGGATAGTTCGGTAGCCACTGCGCGGCCGCCGCATCATCCTGAGGCCGAGGAGCACGGCCGTGAGAAGACGTGTGATAACCCGAACCCCACGAAGGTCCCGGCGATCCGATCATGTTCTGGCGAGCCTCACCGACCAGGCACGAGTTCGATGTTCCATCTTGAAAGTCAGCCAGACGGGTCGACAAATCGCTGTAGAAAGCCGCCTGAGCCTGCGGTTCGGGCATGAGCACGGCAGGGCAGAAATACTCCTCATAGTAGCCGACGCAGAAGAGATAATTCGAAAGCCGAGCCTGCTGCCGGTTGAACGGATCGCCAGGATTCACGCCGCCACTGTCCGATAGCGGCGGAACCTGGTCCGAAGGGCAGGCGTAAACCGACACGAGCGACGACACAACCGTGGTATTCACCAGCGGCGAACCCAGGAGCGTGGTGTTTCCGCCGTTCCACGCCTCTCCCGCCGAGGCCTGGCTGAAGTTGTAGGCGTTGGCCATCGTCACCTGTTCGATGTACGGCAAAATCAGCGTGAATCCGGTCGTGTTCAACGACCAGCCTTTGCCGCCGTTGGATGACAAGCAACTGCCGCTGTAAATCTTGGGGGGAGGAAACGCCCCGTTGACGTCGTGGTAATTGTGCAAAGCCAGACCAATCTGCTTGAGATTGTTAACGCACTGAGAGCGGCGAGCCGCCTCACGGGCTGCCTGCACGGCCGGCAAGAGCAAGGCGATCAACACCGCGATGATCGCGATAACCACGAGAAGCTCGATCAGGGTGAACGCACGGTTTCTCGCGACACCCACACGACGTGAGCAACACATGAACTTGACCTCGGTAAAAGGGGGGCTGTGAACGATGAAGCTTGACGGGAAGAGTTCGATGTCCTTCGACGGAGCCTTGCCGAGAGCGCAAGGGATCCCACGGTCCTTCGCCACGCGCGAAGGCCGAGAACCGAGCCCGCGCGAATCCGCGCAGCCTCAAAAATCCGCATCGTCAGATAACATCAAATGAGAACATGCACGAAACCCAGAGAGCTTCGCGCGACCTTTGCAAAGCGCAAAGAGGGGGAGATCCTCCGCGCTCGCCTCAAGGGCTCGGTCATCGAACCCGAGACTTGAACATACCCGCTTCAGACCGCCGACCACGCAGACACCTCCGCCAGGCAAGATCGCCTGCGAAGGGACTTCGCCACCCCAGCGCCAGTGGACCCAAGTTTCCGGAGAAAGAGAAACTCTTGGCGGTTTGCGATGACGATCCGCTTGATCGACGTCGGAAAGAAAATGACCGGAGCTTCCCTAACCGCTCGCCGGGAGAGATCCCAGCCTAGCGGTCACGGATCACAAATCGGCAGACTTCGGCAAGACGGTCAACGGCCGCAAGAAAAAGGCCCGGAACATCGTGAATGAATCCTCTCTGGTGACGCACCAACGGATTCCCAGGAACGACCGAAATGCGGATGCCTTCGGGTGGAGAGAACGTCCCTTTACTTAACATTGACCAGAATGTGTCCGAACATCGTTCGGACGACGTTGAGTCTTTATAGCCACGCGTTGTTGTCTCGGTCAAGCGTCGATTGAGAAAAAAAGAAAAAGCCGCGTCGAATGTGTGACGTAGCGACTCCTACCCATCGAAAATCAACGATCTACCTTGATGTTGACTCTACTCCCATGAACGTACGGCCCCAGGGGACGGCGTTGGCGGTCGAGCTTGGGAAAGGGATGGTGTGACGAAATTCACGCTTCCACGGTCGTTTCTTGGAAAAAATATCGCGATGGGTCATCGCTCTCGAAAACGAAACATCTTCGAGCCCCTGCTTGGAATCCGTCGCGAGCCCCCTCGGTGGTTCCTCTCTTTATCCCCGCACATTCTCCCCCCTCACGAATCGCCGGCTTGACGGCACATCGTCGGGGTCGTAGGATGGTGTTCGAACATTGTGCGATCAGGATTCGAAAACCGGGTGTTGTATGCGGATATCGCGTGTTGAAGCCCTGAGAATTAGACAGCCAAAGTTCGAGCAGTTCGATTGGTGGCTCACCGGCCCCTTGGATTTGCTGTATGACGAGGGAAAGCGGCGCCGCGATCAGGGTGCGGCTCTCTTCAACATGCCGATCGACCTCCGCAGCGATCCGGTCTTTCACGTCCTGGTGCGGGTGACGACTGACGAAGGATTGAGGGGCCTTGGCGCGATCGGGCTGGGTTCTCGGGCGATGGCTGATGCCGTTGAACGACTGTTGGCGCCGCTGATCCTGGGAAAAAATCCGTTCGACGTCGAGCTGCTCTGGGAGTTGATGTACCGCTCCACGGTGAACGTCGGCCGCCGGGGCCTGATCCTGGAAGCGATGAGCGGTATCGACATCGCGATTTGGGACATCTTGGGGAAAGCGACCGGGCAGCCGGTCTACAACCTGCTCGGCGGCCGAACGCGAGACAAGATTCGGGCGTACGCCAGCTACCTCTACGCCGACAAGGATCTCGATCGGCTCGCGAACATGGCGCGAGGCTACGTCGAACAGGGTTTCTCCGCGGTCAAAATGCGGTTTGGCTATGGCCCTCAGGACGGCCGCCCCGGAATGCGCAAGAACGCCGAGCTCGTCCGCACCGTACGCGACGCCATCGGCGAAGATGTGGAGCTCATGGCCGACGCCTACATGGGCTGGACCACTCAGTATGCCATCGAGATGATCCGGCAGCTCGAAGAGTATCAACTGGCCTGGGTTGAAGAGCCCGTCTTGCCTGATGACCTCGACGGCTACGCGCGGATCCGTGCCTCAACCCGCACCGCGATCGCCGGGGGCGAGCATGAATTCACACGTTACGGTTTCAAAGAGTTGATCACACGAGGCTGTGTGGACTACGTGCAGCTTGACGTCAACCGCGTGGGGGGCGTCACGGAGGCTCGCAAGATCTGGGCATTGGCCGCCGCCTATTCACTGCCCGTTGTGCCTCACTCGCAGAACTATCATAATCAGCATCTGATTATGTCTCACATTAACTCGCCGCTGTCGGAATACCTTCCTCCCGACTATCGAGATGGCGACACCTTCCTCTCGGAGTTGTTCATCGGCGACGCCGTGGCGCGTGATGGCTACATCACGCTCTCGAACAAACCAGGGATGGGGGTCGAACTCAATGAGGCCGTCGTCTCCGAGCACTTGCTCCCCCGCGATTGACACACGGCATCGAACGCACGCCGAGGCATCCGAGGCTTCTCAAACCATGCTGAGACATGACGGTCCGCCACACGTTGCGGAAAAACCGTGGATACCGCTGTCGATGATTCTCGCCGCCACGCTGTTCTCCTCGCTGGCTTCGGCGGGAGAGATCACGTTTCGAGAGGGGATCGTCTACGCCCAGCCGACCGGTGAAACTCTGAAGTTGAACCTGGCGCGGCCAGCTACGGGGAACGGCCCTTTTCCCACCGTACTCTGCATTCATGGCGGAGGATTCGCGGGCGGGCAGCGAGAAGACTATGATGAACTCTGTCGGAAATTCGCTCGCCGCGGCTATGTCGCCGCCACCATCGATTATCGGCTCTCCCCCAAGCACCGATGGCCGGCGCACATTCAAGACTGCAAAACGGCGGTTCGCTGGCTGCGAGAGCATGCGGCGGAGTACGGAATCGACGGCAATCGCATCGGTGCGATGGGAAGTTCGGCGGGAGGGCACCTCGCCCAGTTCATGGGGGTGACCAATGACGTCCGTGAGTTCGACGGCGATAGCCCTCCCACAAAACCTTCTTCCAAAGTCAACTGCGTGGCCGCATGGTCTCAGGCCAGTGATTTCACGCGTGAATACGGCGTTTGGAAAGAGGCCCCTGAAGCCTTCCGCGGGTTCCTCGGCGCGGAACTTACCGCCGAGAGCCGCAAGACACACGTTCGAGCGAGCCCCTTGTTCTGGGTTACGCCAAACGCAGCACCGACGCTCCTCATTCATGGCACGGCCGACCGCGACGTGTTATTTCTTCAATCAGTCTGGATCTACGAGCGGCTGCGATCTTCGGAGGTTGAAGCATATCTCCAGCCCATTGAAGGGGGAGGGCACGGGTTGACCGGAGCCCACCTTGAACGGGCGGAGGAGGCCATGTTTCAGTTCTTCGACCGTCAGTTTGGTTTGCAGAAATAGAGAGGTATTCTCGTGAGTGACTTGTTGACCGGGACGGGAATGTCCAAGGCGCGGCAAGCCTTCTTGGAGCTGCGTGAACGGATTCTAGACGGCCGCTTGCCGGCGGGAACACACTTGACGCTCCGCCCCATCGCCAAGTCGCTGGGAATGAGCGTGGGGGCCGTATCCGAAGCGGTCCGCGAATTGGTTCACGAGCAACTCGTTGACTTTGAGCCAAACTACGGAGCACGCGTGAAGCGCTTTGACGCCGAAACAGTGCGGAGCCAACACGTCCTGCGTATCGCCATCGAATGCGAGGCGATCCGCCGCTGCACCGAGCGAGTCACCGATCGCAAGATCGACGAGCTGGAAGCGCTCGCCGAGGAAGTCGATCGCCTGAACGACATCGAAGAGAAGCTCTCCGAGGCTCGTCGACGCGACCTCGATTTTCACCTTCACGTGGCCGAGCTTTCGGGCGTTCCTTCGCTCTCCACCGTCCTCGGCTCGTGCCACCTCGTACGGTTGATTGCCGTCGAGTCGACTCTCACCACCCATGCTGTGCTCCCCATACCGAACCGGACGCACGTAGAGCTCGTGCAGGCCATCCGCACGCGAGACGCCGACAAGGCCGAACGCGCCATGCGTGAACATTGCGAATACTCGCTGCAATTGCAGTTGCAGATTGCGTTCGGTTCCGTTGGTCGCTGAGTGCAATCCGTCCCCGGAGGTCATCCTGTGGTTCCCACTCGGCTATTCGTCGGCAACATGCTGACCGCCTTCCTCCTGACAGGCCTTGCGATCGTCTCACCGTCTGCCGCAACCGCGGCGGGCCCCGCAGACGACGCAGGTGTCACGTTCTTCGAGAAGAAGGTACGACCGATCCTGGCTGACCAGTGTTATGACTGCCACGGTCCAGAATCGGGCAAAGGGAAAGCGAAGCTCCGGGTCGACTCCCTCGAAGCCCTCTTGCGCGGAGGGGACTCGGGACCGGCGATCATCCAGGGTGAACCGGACCGCAGCTTGTTGATCCTCGCCGTCCGTCACGACGGCGCGGTGGCCATGCCCCCCAAGAACAAGCTCGCCGCCGATGAGATCGCGGCGCTGACCGCCTGGGTCAAAATGGGGGCGCCCTGGCCGGCCTCATCGAAGGGCACAACTCCCCCCCCTTCGGCACCATCGGGCGACGGCCCTCAAGAGTGGGGCAAGGGCGCTCGCGAATTCTGGGCATTCCAGCCCCTGAAGCCCGCCAACCCACCGCGAGTTGCTGACACCCAGTGGCCAAGAACGCCGATCGACGAGTTCCTGCTCGCCCGACTCGAAGCGGCCGGTTTGCACCCCGCGGCTCCGGCGGACAAGCGAACATTGATCCGACGAGCCTCGCTCGACCTCATCGGGCTGCCGCCGACCTCTGAAGAAGTCGATGCCTTTTTGCGCGATGATTCCTCATCGGCTTTCGAGCGGGTTGTGGATCGCCTGCTCGCTTCTCCTCGCTACGGAGAGCGCTGGGGGCGCCACTGGCTGGACGTGGCTCGCTACGCCGACAGCAATGGAATGGACGACAACCTCGCCTATACCGACGCCTGGCGCTACCGCGATTACGTGATCGCCGCCTTCAACGCCGACAAACCGTTCGCACGCTTTCTGGAAGAACAGCTTGCCGGCGACATCCTCGCTGAGAACGATCCTCCCCACCGCGACAGCCTGGTCATCGCAACCGGTTTTCTCGCGCTCGGCCCCAAGATGCTGGCCGAGGACGACGCGGTGAAGCAGCAGATGGATATCGTCGACGAGCAGCTCGACACGACCGGGCGAGTGTTCCTGGGACTGACGGTGGGTTGCGCCCGCTGCCACGACCACAAGTTCGACCCTCTGGCCATGACCGACTACTACGGCCTGGCCGGGATCTTCAAAAGCACGAAGACAATGATCACCCACCGCGTCGATTCCAAATGGAACACGACGGGGTTGGGCGGGTCGCAGGCCAGCCTTCGCCTCGAAGACCTCAAACAGATCATTGATCGTCACGACAACGCACTCGTCAACGGCAACACGAACAAGATGTCCCCCGAGGAGCGCGCGGCGCACACCGATCTGTTGGAGAAGGCCAAAGCCGAATATGCAACGATTCCCAAGGCGATGTCCGTCGTAGAAGGGAACGTGGGAGATGTCGAAGTCTTCCTCCGCGGCAACCATCTGACGCGTGGTCCGGTGGCCCCTCGACGATTCCCCACGATTCTTGCCGGAACCAAGCAGGCTCCGCTTGGTACGTCGCAAAGCGGCCGGCTCGACCTCGCCCGATGGTTGGCCAGTCCAAACAATCCTCTCACCGCGCGTGTACTCGTCAATCGCGTGTGGCGCTGGCATTTCGGCCAGGGTTTGGTCCGCAGCGTCGACAACTTCGGTAAGCTCGGGCAACTTCCCTCTCACCCCGAACTTCTCGACTGGCTCGCTAAGCAGTTCCTCAACGACGGGGGATCGGTAAAGTCGCTCCAAAAGCGAATCATGCTCTCAAGCGTCTACCAGATGAGCACGCAGTGGAACGATCAAGCCGCGAAGACGGATCCGGAGAACCAATGGCTCTGGCGTATGCCCCGGCGGCGTATGGATGCCGAGGTCATTCGAGACTCCCTGCTCTCAGTGAGCGGCCAGCTCGACTTGACGATGGGGGGAACACTCCTCACCTCGACCCCTTTCGAGAACTTGACCCTGACCGGCCTGGGGCGCCTCAGCGAGGCCTACCAATCGCGGCGACGTAGCGTCTATTTGCCGATCCTCCGAAGCGCACTTTACGACCAGTTCCAGGCCTTCGACTACCCGGACCCGGCCGTCTCGAACGGCGACCGCATGACGACCACCGTCGCCTCTCAGGCTCTCTTCATGATGAACGGCTGGGCCATGAAGCTCGCATCCGAGCACCTTGCCCAGACGCTCCTGGCCGACGGCAAGGCCTCAGACCAGGAGCGCATGCAGTCCGCGAGTCTTCGCCTTTTCGGACGCCCCGCCGAGCCTGCGGAATTGAAGGAGTGGCAAACGTTCCTCGAACGCTATCAGTCCGCAAGCTCGTTGGCGGACCAAACTCCGGAGAAACGTCGGAGCCTGGCCTGGCAAGGATTCTGCCGTGCTTTAATGTCCTCCAACGAATTCGTCTATATCAACTGATGAAGCCTTGACGAGAAGAGCGGTACGGCGGCGCGGCCGGCCGCTCCGTTCCAAGGCATGACTACCCAGCTTGGCATTACGCGGGAGGTGCCCTATGAACTCGCAGTTCCGTGGCCTGTTCGGCCAACGTCCCTTATCGCGGCGCGAAGTGCTTTCGCGAATGGGAGCCGGGTTCGGCGGTCTTGCTCTGTCGGCTCTGCTGGCCGACGAAGCAGCCGCCGCCACCGCGGTGAATCCTCTCGCCCCTCGGCAACCCCACTACACCCCCAAGGTCAAACGGGTCATCATGCTCTTCATGTTCGGAGGGCCGTCGCACCTCGACACCTTCGACCCCAAGCCGCTGCTGAAACGCGACAGCGGCAAGGCGCTCCCCCAAGATCAACGCCCTCGCGTCGTCTCGTTCCCCAACCGCATGGGGAATCTGGTGGCCTCTCCCTTCGAGTTCAAGCAGCACGGCGAGAGCGGCACCTGGGTCAGCTCCCTCTTTCCTCACGTGGCGAAGCGAATCGATGACATCTGCATGATCAACTCGATGCACTGCTCCAACTCGCGCCACGGGGGAGCCGTGCTGGAGTGGCATACGGGAACCGATACATTCGTTCGCCCCAGCATGGGATCATGGATCACATACGGCCTCGGAAGTGAAAATCAGAACTTTCCCGGATATGTGACGATCTGCCAGGATCTGGCGCAAGGGGGAGCGAACAACTTCGGCTCCGGATTCCTCCCGGCCGCCTATCAGGGGACGATGCTCGGGCACTCCGGCCTCAAGCCGCAAGAGGCCAAGATTCCCTTTATTGGCGATGGCACCGAGCGTCGCGATCTCCAGCGGCTCGAGCTCGACCTGATTGCCCAGATGGACCACAACCAGGCTCCCCGCCGCGGTCCCGACTCCGAGCTCGATGCGCGCATCGCGTCATTTGAACTCGCGTTTCGGCTCCAGTCGGAAGCGCCGGAAGCCCAGAACATCTCGCAAGAGTCGAAGGCCACCAAGGCGCTCTATGGTCTCGACGACCCCGCCACCGCGGACTTCGGAACCCAGTGCCTCCTCGCCAGGCGGTTCTCGGAGCGAGGGGTTCGGTTCGTCCAGTGCAACGTCGGAGGCTGGGATGCTCATAACAATCTGAAAGCCGACCACAGCCGGCTCGCCCACTCCATTGACAAGCCGATCGCCGGGCTTCTTACCGACCTCAAGCAACGCGGGCTCTGGAACGACACCCTGGTGATCTGGGGAGGCGAGTTCGGCCGAACCCCCACCTGCGAAGGGACCGACGGCCGCGATCACAACCCCCACGGCTACACCATGTGGCTCGCCGGCGGCGGCATCAAGACGGGTCTGACCTGGGGCAAGACCGACGACTACGGCTACTTCGCCACCGAGGAGAAGGTCCACGTTCACGACCTCCACGCCACGATCTTGCACCTGCTTGGGTTGGATCACAAACGCCTCACGTACCGCTATGCCGGACGAGACTTCCGCTTGACCGACGTCCATGGTGAGCTGATCGACGGAATTCTCGCATAAGCCTGATCAACGTTTCCTTTATCATTCTGGACGTCGTCATTCCACGAACTCCCAGATCGCGAACAATCCTCCGGCCCGACGCCCTCGCGATTCGAGATTCAGGCCCAAGCCGGAGGGTTGATCGCTTCCCGCCAGGGCGGGCGATGCCTACCCTGCAAGACCAAGAGTTTCTGAGAGAGACGGTTGTCGATTGCCCAAGGCATCCGGCCCAGCGTCAGTCGGCGAACGATGATCATTCTCCTATACTTATAAATTCGTGAACCTCCGATCGCCATCTTACGATCGACTCACGGCTTACCCTCTTCCCTCGATCGAACGGAGCCCAACGGATGACCGAGCAGACACGACGTGAGTTCTTGGCGGCCGCCGGAACGGCCTTGGCTTCGACGTCGATCGTTGCCTCCGAGCTAAGAGGGGCGGAACCAGCCCAGGTCACCAAACGTGAGACGGCTCCTGCCGCGATTCCTCCGCACCAGGCGCTCACGGTCGAAGGCGTCCACGCTTATACCGACCGTGTGAGTGTGGCCGCGGGTGATGTCATTCGCTTTCATGTGAGCAGCTCCTATCCCTACGAGCTTCAAGTCTGCCGTCTGGGCCCCAACGCTGACGGCCCCTCGAAGGACGAGGTTCTGCACTCGTTCGGCCAATCTCCTGCGGCCGTCCAGCCGATCCATCCCGGATCCTACGCGCTGGCCGACCAACCACCCGACCCCCAGGTCCCTCTTTCAGGCCTGACTCTCGAGATCTGGATCAGGCGCTGGCGCACAATCGGCCAACAGGCAATCATTAGCCAGTTCGACAAGGCCCAAGGTTGCGGCTTCGCGTTGTTCGTCAACGAAGATGGGTCGCTTGGTTTCTACGTCGGAGACGGTGGCGCTTTCGCACCTCAGAACCTCCATACCACGGCCCCCGACCAGCTCAAAATGCAGGTGAATCCCGAGGGACTGAAGCATTTCCCTGACAACACCCCCAGCTCGGTGCTCTCGAACCAGTGGCACCATGTCGTCGCAACGTTCGATGGCACCGCCAAGCAGATTTGGGTTGATGGCCAGAAAGTCGCAAGCTGGGACTACTCCGGCGTTCTGAAATCCGGCCCGGCCTCGCTTCGTATCGGAGCGGCCGGAAGCAATGGAATCGCGTCGGCGTTCCTCGACGCGGACCTGGCCATGCCGGCGATCTATGCCAAGGCACTCTCTCCCGAAGAAGTTGCAACCCGCTTCAAGTCACAAGCCTTGACTCCTCCGGCAGACGCCAAGCTCCTGGCCTGCTGGCCCCTCGGCGAGGAGAAGGGAACCGTTCTCGCGGACTCAAGCCCGCATGGTCGAAACGCGCGATTGATCAACCAGGGCTTGTGGATGATTGGCGGCCCCAGCCACGATCCGAACGTCCCCCGGTTCGGCGACTACTCACCGGCCAACGACCCCAAGCGCGGTCACGGACTGCGGCTGGCGTCGGATGATCTGTTTGATTGCCGATGGAAAGCGACCCACGAGTATCGCCTTCCGGAAAAGGCGCGTTCGGGCATCTACGTGGCCCGGCTCCGATTCCAGCTCGACGGGCAAGAACGTCTCTATCACACGGTCTTCATCGTAAAGAAGGGGGCCAATCAACCCAAGGCTCCCGTCGCGTTCGTCTGCTCGACCAATAGTTGGAAAGCCTACTCGGCGACGTCGTTCAGCCCGACCTGGCCTGGCATCAAGAAATCGATCGGAAACAATGGGTTCGACAACAGCCCGGGGAATCCTCCCGCGTACTGTTTCTACCGCCCCCACCGCGCAGGGCAGGGGACCTATCAACTTGGCTTCCGCATGCCCTGGCCGATCGTCGGCCCCTACACCACGGTCGGGCCCGAGGAATGGGACTATAGCCACCTCTGCCGCCAGGATCGCTTCACGCAGGTCTGGCTCGAGAATCAAGGCTATGACTATGACGTTTTGAGCGACACCGACATCCACCTGGATCCGAATGCGCTCGACGGCTACAAGGCCATGTACGTTGTCGGGCATAGTGAGTACTGGTCATTCGAGGCGATGAACCACGTCCGCCGCTTCCTCGACCGAGGGGGCAATGCAATTGTGCTCTCGGGAAACACCGCGTTCTGGCGTGTTTCCTTCAATGAGGATGCGAGCATTATCGAATGCCGCAAGGGAGACGCTCCGGGCACGCAGGTTCGCGCCGATCGGCGCGGGGAGTTGTGGCACAGCCACGATGGCAAGCGCGGGGGGATGTCTCGCGAGTGCGGCTTCCCGGCCTGGCAGCTCTTCGGGTTGGAGTATTGTTCGTTGATGGGAGTGGGAACACCGGGGGCCGGCCCGTACAAGGTGAGCGACCCTGACCATTTCCTCTTCCGGGAACCGAATGACCTGAAGTTGGCCAAGGGGGAACCGTTCTGCAACACCCCCGGCAAAGCCCTACCACAGCCGATCGGCCATGAAGGGGATGTGCGGGTATCGACACTGGCGAAATTCCTGGTCGAGCCTCCCCCCGAAGGAGCCACACACCCCACCGAAGACCCTGCCGGCATCACGCTTCTGGCCGAAGGCTACGCGGACATTCAAAAGATCGCCTTCGCGTGGGATTACTTCCAGCGATGGCTGCCCCCCGGCAAGGCACCCCTGGTCCCCGTGGCCGCCGAGATGATCTTCTGGAAACGGCCGGCAGGAGGCCATGTCTTTCACGCCGGATCGATCAACGCTGGCTCAACTCTCTCCGCCGATCCTCGATGGACCGGTCTCATGCACAATGTTTTGAATCATTTCGGAGTCAAACACGCGTAGACCAACCCCATCCTCCTACCCCTCGAGCACTCCCTGTGCCAACCCCATCTTTGGCCTCGATGGAACCACGCCGAGTGGTTCCATTGCTCATGCTGGTTGTCGCCTGCGGGCACTTCAATCGTATCGGTATCTCGGTCGCCGGTAACGAGCGCATCATCCCGGAATATGGGATCCCCCCTGATAAAATGGGGCTCGTTTATTCGGCCTTCTTGCTCTTCTACACCCTGGCGATGATTCCGGGCGGTTGGTTCATCGACCGCTTCGGAGCCAGGGTTGCGATCTTGCTTCTCGGCCTGGGTTCGACCGTTTTCGTCGCCCTCACCGGCACCGTCGGATTCGTCGGCACCAATGCGTCGACCATGCTGCTCGGGCTCTTGGTCGTCCGTTCGTTGCTGGGGGTAGTAAACGCTCCCTTGCATCCCGCTTCGGCACGCATGGTCTTCGGGAACGTTCCCCCGCGCTCGAGAGCGTTCGCAAACGGGCTGGTCACGTTCGCCGCGTGCGTGGGCATGGCAACGGCCTATTACTTGTTCGGGATGCTGATCGACCTCTTCGAGTGGCCGACCGCGTTCCTGATCGCCAGCGGGCTGACGTTGCTTGTCACCGTGGTCTGGACCCTCAGTAGCCGTCCGTCGCCTTCCGCGGAGAGTGTGATCACCTCAACGGACGGACCGAAGCTTGACTACTCGTCGATGAAATCGGTCCTCTGGAGCCGGAGTGTCATCTGCATCACGTTGAGTTACGCCACGTACGGATATTTTCAATATTTGTTCTTCTACTGGATTGGCTACTACTTCGAGACGATTCAGCAGCAAGACAGATCCGTCGCGCGAGGTTACTCGGCCCTGATCACACTGGCCATGGGGGTGGGTATGGTGAATGGAGGTTGGCTGGCCGACCGAGTGCCCGCACGCCTTTCCCCCCGGCTTCGGCTGGTGATCGTCCCTTGCCTTGGCTTGATCGCCAGTGGTCTCGTTTTCGAGCTCGGACTGATTGCGCCGAGCGCCAAGGCAACCCTCATCGCTTTCGGGATCGCCGCGGCGCTCCTCGGAGCCTGCGAAGGACCTTTCTGGACCACCGTGGTCGCGCTCGGCGGGCGCTTCGGCGGCACAACCGCCGGCATCATGAACACCGGTGGGAATGCAGGCGGAACCCTTTCCCCTTACATCACACCTCTGCTCGGCACCCTCTTCGCCGAACGCTACGGTGCGGACCTGGGCTGGCGTTTAAGCCTGGCCATTGCCGGGGGGATCGCCGTGGCCGGGGCTGCTCTCTGGTGGGGGATCACTCCCCCCGAAGAGACACCGGTTCCCTATCCCACCATCGGGGAAGATTCCGGAAAAGCCGACCTCGTGATGGCCGGATCTCAAGGATCTTTGCTGTGATCCTATTCTCAATAAAACAGCCGGCGCAATTCTTCAGATTTTGACTTACCTGAAAAAGCCCCGCGCAAAGTAACGCCCTCGAGACTTCGAGGGCGTTACTTGATCTCGTATTGGGCGAGCAAACGCGCTCCCGACCATCCCTGCGATTAAACCCTGGCGGATCAAGACATGGGATTGGCGACACGAGAGGAATCTCCCGTGTCGCCAATCACCCTTCTTAATTAGCCGGCCGATTCTTCGCTCGGCGGGGCCTCGGGTGAGGCAGCCGGCGGGGTCGGCGTGGGCTCGGAGGCTGGCGGCGCAGCTTCCGTAGCAGGATTTTCCGCTTCGGCCGGAGTGTCTTCCACGCGAGCCTGCCACAACTGCTTGAGCTGCCCGAAGGATCGCAACGGCACACTGCCCGAGAGCGCATCCTTGGAGAGCGGAGGCGGAGGGGGCGTCGGCTTGGAGGGACGAGGCTGGGGCCTGGGCGCCTGGGCACGCTCGACGCGCCCCGGGCCTCCCCCGGCTTGATGCCGCGGGCCTCCTCGCGAGGGGGGACCACCGGAATCGCGACCACCACCAGGGCGTCCGCCGCCGGGACCATCGGGACCTCGGCCTGGGGGACGATCCGGGCGACGTGCCTGCGGCGCTCCCGCCGAAGCACCCGCTCCAGCCGGTTGCGAAGCCGGCGGGGCCGAGCCTTCGCGGCGAGGAGGACGCGGGGGACCTCCAGGACCTCGTTCCCCTCGAGGCTCAGGGGCACCACCCCCACGACGTCCGCCACCTCCCGCTTGCTGAGAGCCTCGAGGACGTTCGGTACCAGGCTTCACCATCGTCAGCGAGACGCGCTTGCGCTCGTGGTCGACCCCCATCACCCAGGCGGTCACCACGTCGCCGACGCTTACCACGTCGTGCGGACTCTTGATGTAACGATTGGCGAGCTGGCTGATGTGCACCAGACCCGAGTCTTTCAATCCGATGTCGACGAAGGCGCCGAAGTCGACGACGTTGAGCACCGTCCCCTTCAGTTCCATGCCGGCGGAGAGATCCTCGAGCTTGAGGACCCCCTTCTTGAAGATGGGCTTGGGCAAGTCATCGCGAGGGTCGCGCTCAGGGCGGGCGAGAGCCTCGAAGATGTCGTGCAACGTCGGCTCCCCAACCTCGAGCTCGCGAGCGAGCGCGGGGAGGTCGGCCTCGTTGAGTTTCTCATGGAGAGCCGGCATCGCGGCCCGGTCGGTCACCACCTCGGGGCCGAAACCAAGCTTCTCCAGCGCCCGAATGGCCACCGGATAACTTTCCGGGTGAATCCAGGTACGGTCGAGCGGGTGCTCACCGTCCCTGATCTTCAAGAATCCAGCCGCCTGCGTGTACGTCGCCGGGCCCACCCCCTCAACCTGGAGCAGGTGCTCGCGGCTGGTGAAGGGGCCCTTCTCCTTACGATAGTCGACCACGCGCCGGGCGGTGAGCTGGTTGAGACCTGACACGTGCCGCAAGAGCGGGACGCTGGCCGTATTCAGGTCAACCCCCACAAAGTTCACGCAACTGGCAATGACCGACTCCAGCGACTCCTTGAGCTGCTTGGAGTTGATGTCATGTTGATAGAGTCCCACGCCAATGCTTTGGGGCTCAATCTTGACCAGCTCGGAAAGCGGATCTTGCAGGCGGCGCCCGATCGACACGGTGCCACGGAGGGTCGCGTCAAAGTCGGGGAACTCGTCCCGTCCGACGGGGCTCGCCGAGTAGACGCTCGCTCCGGCCTCGTTGACGATTACATATGTCAACTGCGAGAGCTGTTCGTCGGCAGCGTGAGGCCGGGGAGGCGTAGGAACCGGCTTCGGGCGGGGAGGCCGCGGTTGCTGAGCAGGCTTCGAGCCTCCAGCGGGCTTCGTCGGAGCGGCGGCGGCCGGAGCCTCTTCCGTGGCGGCAACCGGCTCCGTTACGGGTTCAGCGGCCGGAGCCTCTTCCGTGGCGGCAACCGGCTCCGTCACAGGTTCAGCGGCCGGTGCGTCGGCGAGACCTTCAACCTGGGCGGAAGCGGCCGGCAACGGAGCCGCCTCTTCAGGCGTGCCGGCCGGCTCCGCGGATTCCGCGGCCAGAGCCTCGGCGACGGGCTCGACCTTGTGATGATCGACCGCTACGGATTCGGCAGCCGGCGCGGGTTGCTCACCTTCGGCCTCGGCAGCCGGAGCCACCTCCTGAGAGGGTTCAACCTCCGATGGAGCTGACTCGGGAGCCCCCCCCGAAATCGGAGGCAACTGGTCCACAGGCAAGTGGGCAGGAGGAACGGAGCTCACTTCGTCGCCGGCGCTAACCTCGTGATCGGAGGCTTCCACATCCGGCACCTCCTCTTCGTGAGCCTCGTCATGCTCATCCAGAAGCTCCGTCTCCGCTTCGTGCTGCGAGTGATGAGACCCATCACCGGCCTCCGAGGCGGGACTCTTGGGCTCGCCCGGCATCTCGGTGACTCCGGGATTCTGATGGAAATGTGTTCCCTCAGCGATGATTTCCGCGACCAGCTCCTCGGTTTCGCGGCAGGCGCTTTGGTTGCCGATGGCGATCACCCCGACTTTGTGCCGTCCCACCAGGTCTTTCAGGAACAGCTTCGCTTCCGAGCGGCGGTTCTGGGGGGGATGGGGGTGGATCACACCGTGCTCAAGCAAGGTCCCGTACTGGTCAAGCACGGCAACCTTGCATCCGGTGCGATAACCCGGGTCGATCGCGAGCACCACTTGCTTGGGAATGGGGGGCTGGAGCAAGAGGCTTCGAAGGTTTCTGGCGAAGACGTCAACGGCATGCCGCTCGGCAAGGTCGGTAAGATCGCGACGAACTTCACGCTCCATGCTGGGAAGGAGCAGGCGGTCGAGCGCATCGACGGCCGCAGCCTGGAAGGCCTCGGCATGGGGATGCCCTTCCAGCGGGAGATTCCCAAAGACGGCCGCTTCGAGCTCCGGCCTGGGCACCTCGATCTTGACCTTGAGGGGGCCTTCCTTGTCACCGCGATTGATCGCCAAGACGCGGTGCGGAGGAATATGGGAAATCGGTTCGGAGTAGGCGAAATAATCGCGGTACTCCAATCCCTGGCCTTCGGGAATGTCGGCCTTGGTGGTCACCATCTTGCCTGTCTTCCAGACAACACGGCGCACCGAATCGCGGACGGCCGCAATTTCGCTGATCGCCTCGGCAAGGATGTGCCCCACCCCCTCGAGAACCTTCTCGACGGCGTCGAGCTCTTTCTCGGGGTTGATGAGTTCCTGGGCCGCGCCGTTGAGATCCGTCAGGGTCTCGTCGCGATTCCAGATGCGGAGGGCCAAGGGTTCGAGCCCCTTGTCGCGAGCCTCCGAAGCCTTAGTCTTCTTCTTGGGCTTGAACGGAAGATAGAGATCTTCGAGTCGCTTGGGGTTGTCCGCCTGACGAATCGCAAGAGCAAGCTCATCATTGAGTTTGCCTTGAGCCTCGATCGTCTTGAGGATGGTCTCTTTGCGCTCGGCAAGTTCACGGAGACGGCCGACCCGAAGCTGGATCTCCCGGATCGCCACCTCGTTCAGATTTCCGGTCCGCTCCTTGCGGTAACGGGTGATGAACGGCACCGTGTTGCCCTCATCGAGCAACTGGACGACGCTCTCCACCTGCACGCGCCGGATTTGCAAGTCCTGCGCGATCCGGCCCAGGTCGACCTGAATCGGGGTGTCCATGGAGGCTATTCACCTAGATGAGAAGGGACGGCGACGACAAGGCGGAATCAGAGTCCGCCACCGCGTCCAAGTCGCGGTACGAGCGCGCGGGGCTACACTCGAGAAACAGACCGCTTAATCTAGATCATGAACCGCTGCCCTGTCAAGGCGCGCGAACCATTCCGAACCCTATCACCCGCCAAGAGTTCGGATGACCGCTCTATTTTGGGAAAATAGGCAAACAATACAGCCTCGGTTCGCGATCCTTTTCCAATCAACGCGTCTTCACTCGACAATCGAACAAAATCGCGAAGATTCGATGAGGATCCGCATCCCCTTTTGAGCCAACCCACACACAGAAACGAAACACGAGCGGCGCGGGGGAACAGCCGGTTCGCGAGCCAACAGCAAGTGTGCATTCAATCGCGGGGGAACATGAAACTTGCCCCGCCCAAAAAAGGTATGACACCTGCCGTACCCCGCGTGGCATGATACCGCACCAAGAACTTCGATCCCTCCACCTTCGGGAACGCTACCGATGACGACGCGACGAGTCGCCTTGCTCTTCCTCGCCTTCTCGGCTGCCTCGATCACAGTGGCCGATGACAAGCCGCTCCAGGGAGATCTCCTTAAGTTCCAGGGGACCTGGACCTCCCAATCCGGGGCCGACAAGGGAACCAAGATCCAGGTCATCGTCAAAGGCTCGGAGGTCAAGCTGTCGATCAGCAAGTCGGACGGCAACGACTTTGAGTTCGAGGGCGAAATCACGCTCGACGAAAACACCAAGCCGCACAAATCAATCGCCTGGCGCAAGCTCACCAATCCCGATGGAGGGCTTCTCGGAGACATCCAGAGCATCTACGTCTTCGAGGATGACGACACGTTCAAGGTTTGCAGTGGCGGGCCGGGAGAAGATCGACCGACCGAGTTCAAGGACGGCGAAGGGAGTTCTCCCCATATGACTGTCCTGAAGCGACAAAAAACCAGCGAGAAACCCGAGAAGGCCGCCGCAACCACCCCGTCTGACGCTCCCAAGGGGGACCTCGCCAAGTTTCAGGGCAAGTGGACCACGAAATTCGGTCGCGATCGCGAGATTTCACTCGCCATCGAGATCAAGAACGAAAAGGTCACGCTCAGCGGCACCGCCCCGAACGGCCAGGAGTTCGAGATGAAGGGAGAAGTGAAGGTCAACGACCAGGCCAAACCTCACAAGACTCTCGATTGGGTCAAGTTCACCGGCCCTGAAGGTAACGACGTGCCGGACAACCTGGCCATCTACGAGCTTCAGGACGCTGACACGATCAAGGTTTGCGGCGGTGGTCCGGGCAATGAACGCCCCACCGAATTCAAAGACGGTGAAGGCGGCACCCCCCATGTCCTCACCCTGAAACGCAGCAAAGACTAAGTCGCGCCGAACGTGAACATCAGGGCATTCCCAAACGGGGATGCCCTTTTCACATGAGAGGACTCGCGCAATATCCCCTTACAGACGGTCCTGGGGGATTTTCTCGGCGGCGCCGCATTCGCAGGCTCAAGCATGTGATCAATCGAGCTCTCTCAAGAGAGCGCCACTCAAACGCGGGTGGCTTTCAACGTCCCAGCCCCGCTTCCGACTCCTCCCTGATCAGGCGAACGTCCGCTCCCTTCACGCCGAACACAACACTCGACCACCAGCCTGTCGCAAAGCATCGGGCAACTCGAGTCCATAGTCGGCCAAAGCCCCCTCGCCGCGAACTCTGTAGCGAGCACGGGTCAGGCCAGCCTGCGATAACCACCGGCAATCAAGCAAAATTAACATATCTCATTAAAACAATAGGCACCCCAAAAGAGATCGCAGGCTTGCCTCGCCTAAGCGATGGTGACCAAAAGAGCCGTAATGGTTACAGTCAGGATGTTGGTCGTTGCGAGCGTTCCCCCCTTGCTACAATGGATCGTGAGGGTCGGGAACCGGCCGTGCTTCCGTGGTTCGCAGGTCGCGTCGAGGCAAGAAACTTCAGAGATCTTGACTCCGCGAATCTGTTCGACAGGTTCCCGCGAGAGATCGACCAGTGGCGCTTGCTCGTCGATGCGAGCTTGCGGGCGGAACGGTGCCGTGTCGGATGATAGCGTGCGGGCGAAAGGCCCCGCACAGGCTGGTCATCGTCGGGTCCGGGGAGAAGTCCCCTTTTCGTGAGCGAGAGAGGCATGGGATGGTCCTGACGAGGCGGGAATGGATGCGGGCTGCCGCGTCGGCAGGGGGAGCCCTGCTGCCGATCGGATGTGGGAGCAGGCCGAGCCCAGTGTCGCCTGGCTCGGGTGGAGAGGATGTTCTCGCCCGGTTTCCCGGCAAGGTCGCGATGCGGGTCGTGAGCGATCGCCCCCCTTGTCTCGAGACGCCTTGGAGGTATTTTCAGCACGATTTGACGCCCAACGAGGCGTTTTACGTCCGTACCCATCTCCAGACGATGCCGTCGGCGGTCGACCTCAAAACCTGGCGGCTTCGCATCGACGGCGCCGTGGACCGGCCCCTGGAATTATCCATGGATGACCTCCAGAAGCTCGGAGGCGACGAGGTCGTGGCCGTGAACCAGTGCTCGGGCAACTCCCGCAGCCTGTTCGGTCCTAGGGTCCCCGGAGCCCAGTGGCGAAATGGAGCGATGGGCAATGCGCGCTGGGGGGGAGTCGGACTCGCGAAAGTGCTGCGCATGGCTGGGGTGCGCAAGGACGCCGTGCAGGTTACCTTCGACGGGCTCGACGAGGGGCCGCTTGCGTCTGTGCCCGATTTTATCAAGGCTCTGAACATCGACCACGCCCTTCAACCTGAGGTGACGTTGGCCTATTCGATGAACGGCGCACCACTTCCGGCTCTCAACGGATTTCCAGCCCGGCTGGTGGTTCCCGGCTGGTACGCAACCTACTGGGTCAAGGCACTCCACAAAATCACGGTTCTGCCGCACGTCTTCGATGGCTACTGGATGGCCAAGGCCTACAAGATCCCGGCCACCCCCAACGGACTGGAAGACCCCAAGCTCAAGCTGACGGACCGCCTGATCCCGATTAATCGCATGCTCGTTCGCTCATTCGTCACCGCACCGCTTCCCGGCGAAACGCTGCCGGCAGGCCGGGATGTGGAGATCGAGGGGATCGCCTTCGACGGAGGCAGCGGCATCCGCAGTGTCGAGGTCTCGGTCGACGGTGGATCCACATGGGCGCAAGCCGCTCTGGGAAACGATCTGGGGCGTTACTCCTTCCGCCGCTGGCGTTATCGCTGGCCCCAGGCCCCTCGAGGAGAGCACCGGCTCCTCTCACGAGCAACGGCCGGCGACGGACAGGTGCAACCCAACGAAGTGGGCTGGAATCGCGGCGGTTTCATGCGGAACGTCGTCGAGGAGATGACCGTCCATGTCGCTTGAACCGACCGGCCCGCAGACCGCGCCGGACCATCACGCCGACGCGACTCGTCGCCAGAGATTCGGGCTGCTGCTGGCGAGCGGCCTGGGATTGATCGCCGCGGGGTTTTCCTACGTGGGTACCAGGGATACATGGGTGACGGCCGACCGTCGACCGGACTCGGAGCCTGTGACCACGGCGGGTGAGGCTCCGGACCCCGCCTGGGACGTGCCGTTGCCGGTCGGGCCGCATCGAGACGAGTTCGAGACTTCATGCCTCATCTGCCACTCGGCTCGCTTGCCGTTGGGACAGCCGAAGTTCCCGCGACAGAAATGGGTCGAGATCGTCCACAAAATGGTGGCCGTGTACGGAGCTCCTTTGACCCCCGAGGATGAGTCCGAGGTTGTGGATTACCTGTTGGCCGTCAAGCCACCCGCCTCATGACCGGACTCCTCTTTTTCTCAAGAAGTCATGGCGCCCCAAAACTGAGACACGAGGACCCCTTGGCCGCTTCACAAGAAGAATACCCGTCGGACACTCGAACCTTCCCCGCCTTGATCCGTTGGCACGGGTACGCGGCTTTGGCGTGCGTTCTCTACGTCGTGCTTCTCGGGCTGGTGATGTCGATCAAGTTCCACGCACCGGAGTGGCTCGGCGACGTCCCTTGGCTTTCCTGGGGGCGGCTCCGTTACGCGCACACGCAAGGGGTGTTCTTTGGTTGGCTGGGCAACGCCTTCCTCGCCTTTCTGTACTATGTGGTTCCTCGGCTGGCGGGGCGTCCGGTCACGAGCCTCCGGCTTGGCTGGATGTTATTCGTCGTGTGGAACGGGCTGCTCGTCCTTCCCGGCTGGGCCCTGGTGCAGGCTGGGATAAGTCAGCCGCTCGAATGGGCCGAGTTTCCTCTCCCGATCGATGGCGCGGCGAGCCTGGGCATGATCCTGGCGTTTGCCCAGTTCGTCGTGCCGTTACTTCGGGCCCGCGTACCGAGCCTATATGTCTCCGCCTGGTACATCCTGGGGGGGCTGACGTTCACTCTCCTGGCCTACCCCGTGGGCAACGTGGCGCCGGATTATCTGCCCGGCGCCCAGGGAGCCACTTTCAGCGGTCTTTGGATCCATGATGCGGTGGGCCTGTTCGTCACCCCGATGGCTCTCGCAATTGCCTACGCCGTCATCCCTTCAGTCACGCGCCGACCGATCTTCAGCCACTTTCTCTCGATGATCGGCTTCTGGGTTCTATTCCTGCTCTATCCACTCACCGGAACCCACCACTTTGTCTTCTCGTCGATCCCGATGGACGCACAGAAGGGGGCGGTTGTCGCCTCGGTCTACCTTGGCGCCGACGTCATCCTCGTCGTCACGAATCTGCTTCTCTCCTTACGGGGTAGGTCGGGCATAGCGGCAAGCGACACGCCTCTCCGTTTCGTCTGGGTTGGCGTGGTCGCCTATCTCGTCGTAAGCATGCAGGGCTCAGCCCAAGCAATTATGCCTCTCAACCGATTTGTTCATTTCTCCGACTGGGTGATCGGCCACTCCCATCTCGCGATGATTGGCTTCGGTTCTTTCCTGGCCCTGGGGGGCTTGCTACATGCCTGGAGGTTCACACCGGGGTGTCGCTACAACGGAACAGCGGCCGGCTGGGCCTTCTGGCTCCTCTCCCTGGGACTGGCGATCATGGTGCTGGACCTCACCGCCGCGGGACTCGTCCAGGGGCAGATGTGGCACGGTGAGCTTCCCTGGATGGATTCGGTTCGAGCCTCGACCGCGTACTGGTGGGCCCGTTCCGTGTCCGGCTTCGTGCTTCTCTCAGGCTTCCTCGCCGTCGTGGCGGGAATGACGACGGGCAAGGCCGTCGCTCTCACCCCAGCACACGTAACGGCAGAGGATACGGACCAGCCGGACGATGCTGAAGTGGAGGTCTCAGGCTTCCCCTGGTTAAAGAACGCTTATGTCTTGACGGCAGGTGCCGGGCTCGGGCTCTTCGCCTTCTCCTTCGTTGCGCTGGGCCTCTGGCCCAACCGTCTCTTGGATGCGGAGATTGCTCGTACGCAACCGATGGGTCGCGTGGCTCGCTCGGCGAGCGAGAACCGAGGACGCCAGATCTACACCCGCGAAGGCTGCATGAACTGCCACTCGCAACTCGTCCGCTTTACGGAAGATGACGTGCGGCGGTTCGGGGCAGCGAGCCAGGCGTGGGAGAGCGGCGATGACGCCCCTCAGATGTGGGGCACTCGAAGGGTGGGACCGGACCTGGCTCGCGAAGGAGGCCGGAGGTCTCGCGACTGGCAATTGGCTCATCTCTGGAATCCTCGCCACGTCGTTCCCGATTCAGTCATGCCGGGTTATCCCTGGCTATTCGACGCAACGCCGACGCGTCCCCGTCCTGAGGCGATCGACCTGGTGAACTACCTCGAATCACTCGGACGAGATTCACGCTTGGCAGGTCTCACCAGCCCAAGCGCCCTTCCCGCAGGGAACCCCGACGACGAACGTCGCATGGGAAAGTTCTGCGACTGCGCCATCCCTCGCACCACAGGCTCGGCACCGATCTGGAGTACGACCCTGGCCGTAGGAGAAGCCGAACGCTTCGCGCGCCGAGGAGCCGAAGTGTTCATCCACAACTGCGCCGGCTGTCACGGTCCGAAAGGAGAAGGGGACGGACCGGCGAAGTCCGCTCTCACTCCCACCCCCCGCAACCTCACCACGGCCCGGTTCTCCGACCGTTCTCTCAGCGAATCGGTCTGGAACGGCATACGGGGTTCTTCCATGCCACCGTGGAACGACCTCCCCAGCGGAGACCAGCGAGCGCTGGTGGCGTACCTGAAGACACTTGCCCCGGCCGAAGCGCGGGCTGACGTTACCGGGCAAGAGTCAGCTACAGCAAAATCTCTTTACATCAAACAGTGTGCTGTCTGCCATGGCCAAACGGGAGCCGGCGACGGCCCTGCCGCAGCGACGCTGTCCCCCTCGCCGACGAACTTCCATGAGATTCAGCCCACCCGCGATTACGCCCTCGGGGCACTCGCCAACGGCGTACGTGGTACGGCGATGCCGAAATGGGGCCCAAAGCTCACACCGGCCGAGCGGTCCTTGCTGGCACGTTACATCCGCTCCTTTTACGAAGCGGGCAGAGGGGATTAGCCCAAGATGGCCGTCAACATCATCGTCATTGCCGTCACACTCCTGATGACCGGCTTCATCGCCGTCTGGCTCCTGTATCCCCGTTGCCGCTCGTGGATCGAAGCCCCCAAGTGGCAACCACTCGACTGGGATCCCGCACCCAGCACCCCGGATGACGGAACACCCCTTCCAAACCCCAGTCGCAACTCAACAGCCGTTTTTCCCAGCCCGAGTGAGCTGAGTCGTGAGTGATCTCGTCCCGCCTGTCAAATCGGTGGGAGTGTATCTTCGAATTCCGCACGACAAGAAAAGTCGTACGGCTCACTTTCGATTCCCCGCGAGAAATGAAGGGAGTCGTACCGATGCCACACGGGGAACAGGCGAGCGTGTGAGTGTAAAATTAAAGCCGGCCTGAAGATGCGAGAGGAGGGACTTGAACCCTCACGCCTTTTGGGCACAGGAACCTAAATCCTGCGCGTCTCTCCGTGAACTCACGCTTCGACCGCATCAATTTGACGTTGAAATCCCTTCCGGACGACCCGGTTACGTCGCCGGCCTCCCTGCGTGGCATTGTAGTCGCGTCGGCCTGCTATTCCCAATGTCCTTGCCAAATTCTTACTAACCCGATTGCTCGACAAGGGACCACGCAAGCCGCTCGATGAGGTCGAGCCGGTCGAGGCACTCGGGTTAATTGGTGGAGTTTTGTATCCACCACTTTTTCAAGGTATGATAGTCAGGGGTTCACTTATCCGGGTGGAGGGAGTGGGGATGGTCTTCGACGTCGAGCGACACGAGGAGAGCAAGTGGAAGTTCTTGCAATGCCTATATGAGATCGCCAGCGAGCACATCGCCGCTAGCGAAGGGAATGGCGACCCAACGTTGGTCATGGAATCCGAGCAGGAGGTCGGCAGGCGAGCGGGCCTCTCCCCAAAAGAAACCGATCGAATCGGATCGGAGTTAAGCCGTTACGGTTATCTGGATGGGTGCGGAGGGGGAGACGGTCCGGACGTCAGCCTCACCCAGAAAGGCCTGGAAGCCATCGAGCAGCACCTGTATGAAAACTCCGCTCTTGGGAAACGTCGCAGGCTGAAGAAATGGTTCATCACCAAGGCGAAGGAGCTCGCGGAGATCGGGGCGGGGAAGCTGCTGACCGGGCTCGGGGGATTCCTGCTGGCCGCCCTCGCGATCTACAGGGCCGATGCCGTCGCCTGGGCCCTTAAGCATGTCTTCGCCAAATGAGGCGGCGGCCAGCCTTTTCGGTGAGGGAGCATGGCGATAGAATCCTGCGAGACCAGCCTTTCACGGCGGGACTATGCGTAATCGAACGCCGACCTGACCTTACTCCAATGCCACCTACGAACTGAGGGTGGAGGTCAGCGAGCCCCTACAACCCTGAGCCTTCCTCAAATGCGCCTCGACCTAGCTGGCCGTGTTAGGATATCAAGTGCGACGGCCGGATGCTGTAGGAGATCCCGTCCTTCAGAAGGACGCGTCGGATCGGCCTCCCCTGCTTGACCAGCGTTCATTCGTCCCTCAGTCAATAGACCCGGGCGAAACCCGGCGGGAACCACGCGGGGGCCAGGCGAAAGCCCTTGTCGAGCAGCCTTCGGACGGCTGCTAGGTCGCGATGTCCCGCGCCTAGGCCGCTCCCGAAATAGGAAAACAGACGGTACCGCGCCCTCGGGAGGACCGCCACGTCACGTCGGCCATGGTCCTCCTCTTTCGGAGCACCATGGAACATGGCCGTTTCGCTGAATCACGTCAGCAAGCCTGCTCCACCCTAAAATCCGTGACGGTCGGCAGAGTTCAACCTGTCAGTTAGAGTAAAGTTAGAGCAAATGGTGGCACGGAGATGGCAATAGGAGATTTCTCTTTCGATGAACGAATCACAGCGACGCACCTTAGAAATGCTCATCCCCAGCTACGCGGCCGATCCCGGCCTTCTCGTACAGAGGGGCAAGCTCTCCGAGCAATTGCACCTAGACATCGAGGCAACGGAAAAGATCAAGCTGCTCGTTGCCGGCCAAAGGGGAATGGGAAAGACGACGGAACTGAGAAGACTCGTCCAACTCCTGGAAAATGCGAACATCAACGTCTTCTTCATCCAGTTCGGCTCGCTCGAAGCCATCTCGCATCCTCTGCTTATCCAAGAGATGGTCACGAAGGTTCTCGAAACAACGAAAATGAAGATCAATACAAAGCTCAGAAAAAAGCTCTCCGATTGGTATTCAGAAGAAGAAATCGAGGAAAGTACTTCAGAGGGATCAGAAGGCTCAGCTTCAATCGGTGGCAATCTGGTGATCCTCAAGGGATCGAAAGGGGTAAAGCACGCAAGGAGCACCTCCTCGATTCAGAAAAAGAAAGTGAAGCGGGATCTTCATACATTGTTCGAACTTTTTAATGATCTCTTAAATGAGGCGAGAAAGCATTCTTCTAAGCGAATTGTATTTATTGTTGATGATATTGATAAAATTCAGGATGCAACCTCGATCGAAAAGACGTTCGTCCAGAATTCGCACCTCATCGATTTGATCGACGCACCGTGCGTCTTCACGGTTCCGATCAGCTATACCACGTCTGCCACTGTTCGCATTGCGGCATTGCCGTATAGCGAAATCTATCGAGTTCCGGCCGTCGCGCTTTCTGATCGGAATGGTAAGAGAGTCGAGCCGGCCTACGACTTTATGAGGGAAGTAATGAAGCGCAGGATGCCGTTCAACCCAGTTCCCATAGAAATGATCGATTTGATTCTGGAGTTGAGCGGAGGGGTGTTGATTGATGCTATGAGATTGGTACGCGGCGTTTGCAGGAGCTGCGTTCTCGATCCAAAGAAGACGGTAGATGCAGCAATGATAGACCGTGAATTTACGAGGCTTGTCGATGATTATAAATTCGTCTTTAATTCTGTGGATCAGTGGACCTGGCTTTCCAAGGTTTGCAACGCGTCAGATCGGAGCGTTATCCTCACAACTCCGAATCTACCAGAGCTTCTCTATAAAATGATCGTGATCGAATATCGCGATGAAAATCTATGGTTCGACCTGCATCCCGCTGCTCGCAGATTATACAGAGATAATTGTCCAACAATTGAAGCTGCTGTTGCCGAGAAGGCCGACGCGAAATTGTAGGGCGCCACACATGGACAAACAAGCAACTGAAATTGATTCTCGGTCAAGCGAACTGAGCGAGCTCATATTCGAGCTGAGCCAAGGCGGCTTTCCCAAGATTTGCCTTGCCGTCTGCGATCGAGAAGACTTGAAGGCGACTTTGAATAAGGAGATCTTACACTACCTAAGCTTTTTATCGGTGAAAACAACGTGCTTAACAATAATAGACAGATGGAAAACTTTCACCGAATCACTCTTTGATGTCTTAGACCAGACCCACGCTGAGGTAGTAGTGATCGATGGAATTGACAAGTTAAATCATGATCAATTCGATATTTTATTTAGTAACATTAATTTCAAACGCGACCGCCTGTTTTCGCAGAGTTTCAACAGCCTCTATTGGCTAACCAGTTCCGTGCTCAGTCGCGTTGTCGAGAGAGCACCCGATTTCTGGAGTCGCCGTACGTCCACACATTTCTTCACTCAGACCTCAATCACCGATCAACTTGCCTCTTTGCAAAGACAGTTGCCTGATGCGACGGACCAAATCGCAGCAGGTCGTCTCACTTTTGTCAACACCAGGAAGGACTATGGGGGTATCTTGCGTTCGCTCATGGAACGTGAGGAACGACTCGAAATCCAAAAATCAAGAAAACATCTATTGGACTATAAAATCGATACTCTCGTTGAATCGATGCGAAGAACCGCGAGCGAATTAATTGAGGATTGCCATCGCGGAGAGCAGTTCAATATCGCGTTCGAACTATGGACTATGACAAGGCTCGAAGACCAAATATCGCTTTTCTTAAAGAACCAAAAATTCAAATTATATTTCTTCTCCTTCGACCCTACCGAGATTTTGATCGGACTGGCAACCAGGTTACTTCAAATATTGACACAATACAAATTTGATTTAAAGATGAGCTTTTCGAGCATTGGTAAAGTCAGTCTCACCGACCGCTTCCAACACGAGGCTCTCGAATCCGCCCTTGGATGGGTCAAGTTGCTTTCGGTCGAACAAAAAATGAAGACGGGTGAATTAGAACTCGAGTCGGAGCCAAATTGGAAACGCATTGTTGCGTATCTTGATCAAGATAAATCCCGGTATAATACCATGCTTCAATGGCTTGAAGATGAAACCATCGAAGTCCCGGCTGGCTTCACGCCATCCGAGGGGATGATGTTGCGCGTGTTGTACAACGACCCAGCCAAGGGTCGTGCAAAAAGGACAATCGCCATCAAAGAGGATATCAGCCTTCGTGAAGCCGCAGACAAGATCGATCTACTTAGGAATAAACTCGTCGACTTTTTGGAGACCGATGAAAAGTGACTGCGCAACAGTGACTGTCCCAAGGTAAGCTCGAGCAGTTTTCCTTACCCGATCGACGACGCAACGCGAAAGTCCGGCGTCCAAGTTTCGCAGTTTTTTTGCCACTGTTATGGATAAATCTTACAGCTTACCAATCGTGAATCACATCGTCGATTTTCGATTCAAAATGGATATTAAATTTCTAATGCATATTAGACCTATTACATTTACATATCATTGCTTATTTTGTAAATCCCTTCGCGAATTGTGACTGTCTCAACGAACGCCGTCTCCAGATCAGTTTGCCTGGCGCGGATCCCGAAGTCTTGGCCCATCTCTGACTCGACGACCCCGAAGAGCCGGATGCGACGTTGGACCTTGTCGGCCGTCAGGACGGTAATCGTGTCGCCGTCGACCTCTTCCTCGGAACAGAGGCCGACGGGGTTGACGCGGGCGGGGTGCCGTCGTGCTTGAAGAAGGCTAGCGAGTCGCCGGACGGCGGCTCGATCAGGCCCTGCTCGAGCCGCATCAGCAGGTAGTCGACCTGGGCGGCCTCAGTGACGCGGCCGATCGTGAAGCCAAGCCGCTTGCCCCAATAGTTGAACTGGACAGGGTAGCTGCCGTTGCGCGCCTGGATCCCGGCCATGGGCTTGTCTCCGTTGCCAACCTACAGCGAAGCGAGTCGGTAAGCCTTGCTAAGGCTCTGGCAAACGAAGGCGAGGCCGAAGACTCCAAGCCGTAAGTTCAAGACAAGACTAAAGATGCGAGAGGAGGGACTTGAACCCTCACGCCTTTTGGGCACAGGAACCTAAATCCTGCGCGTCTGCCAATTCCGCCACTCTCGCAATGGATTCCCGGCGAAAAGCTTCGCAAAGGGATCGTTTCAGACCTTTCACCGCTCCCAACTTGGAGCGAACCACCACTCGATTTTAATCGACGACCGCGGTTCGGTCCACAATCCTCAGGAAGAGATGTTGGCGAGCCGATTTTTTCGCTCACCTTGACGACGGCTAGGAAACGTCAAGCTGGAAGGTTTGTCAAGGACCCTCAAAGAGTTAGGTCTCGTTTCGGTTATTCACCGAGATGCTTTTGAGCAGCCTTCAGTTCTCTCTTCTTGGCATTGAGTTTGACGGTCCTCTCGAGGATCTCAATCTCCATGGCTGCAAGCTTGGTACGAGTGTTCTGGATCTCGGTCTCCGCCTGGGCTTCGGCATCGTCGTTGAGGTGCCGAACCTTGAGCGCCATTTCCGTGTTACGAAGCTTCATCAAAGCGGCTTGAAAGACGGCCTTCTCCGTGTCGTGGGCGAGTTGCATGATCTCGACTTGCGCTTCGAGGCGGTCAACCCACTCCTCAGCTTGAGCCCGGTACTTGGTCTCGTCGTCTTTGGACTGGGGTTTGTCTTCGGTGGCGGAGGCCCGAAGGACGGTGGCATCCGTCTTGCCCCGGGCGGCGAAACCGAGGCTTCGGCGAATTTGGGCCAATTCCTTCTCAGCTTCCCGGAGCTTCGATCGCAGATCTTCCACCTTGATCTCGGCCATAAAGATCGTATTAGCCACGTCCTCCCTCAGTTTCCGACGATCCGATCTGCGGTGCATGAACGTCTTAGGGGCCTCGCTACCGACTTCACCTCGTTCGTCCGCCGAGACGACGCCTGCCACGATCAAGATGACGGTGCTTAGCCCTAAGAGAGTTCGCTTGAGCATGATCGAGCTCCTCCTGATGCAGTCGAGGCCTGATGAATGTGGTGGTCCTGGATCCTCGCATCAATGTAGCAGAATATACCATTCTTGTCTCCTCGAAAAAGATCTTCGGTGCCTTCTAACCATTCGCAATTCGCTTGAAAGCGCGGAGAACAGACCACACCTTGTCGGCGGGCAGGCCTCAATTCAACTTCAAGAATTCTTCCCCGTCGATTTACACGGACCACATGCTTCTGCCGTTACATCGTTATCCCGGCTGTAAGAGTGTCGGCCGGCTGTGCCTCGCGAGTGTCGCAGAGGTAGGCCTCCCCCCCGGTTACGACTTTTGAGTAGGCACCATGAAACGGTCGTTTCTGCCGCGTCGACGTGCGGCGTTTACGCTGATCGAATTGCTGGTGGTCATCGCCATCATTGCCGTCCTGATTGCCCTGTTACTCCCCGCGGTGCAGGCCGCACGAGAAGCCGCCCGGCGCATTCAGTGCACGAACAACCTCAAGCAGCTTGGGCTGGCGCTCAACAATTATGAGAGCACCAACGGAGCACTCCCGCCCCAACAGACCATGAAGCAGGTGGGAAATGCACAGCCGACCTCTTATACGTCATGGGGGATCAGCGCTCGCCTGGCCCCCTTCATCGAGTCGGGTCCTCTTTACAACGCGATGAACTTCACCTTGAAGTACAGCGACCCGACCAATACGACCGTGAGCTCGGTCACCCTCAAATACCTGATCTGCCCCAGCGAAGTGAACACGGCCCCCAGCGGCACGGCCCCCGCCAAGTTGTTCGGGGTGTCGAACTATGGCTGGTGCGTGGGAGACTGGTATGTCTTCGGCGGCGTTTCCGCCGTGCCCAATCGAAGCGCTTTTTGCGTGAACCTCAGCCGCCCTCTCTCCGCCTTTACGGACGGCCTGAGCAACACGGTGGTGAACGCCGAGGTCAAGGCCTATCAACCTCTGCTCAAGTCCTGCTTTGCCGATGGTAGCGGAAGCACACTTCCCGGACTCAACAACCCCAACGTGATCCCGAACCCCACCGATTCGCTGGCGATCGTCACGGGGGCGTCTTCACTTGGCTGCAAGGTCGACACGGGGCACGTGAAGTGGTCCATCGGCTCGGCCTGTTACGACGGCTTCACCACGGCCCTGCCGCCGAACACGCGGGCACTCACGGGAACCCCTCAACAAGATTACGACCTCGACTCGATCGATGAGAACAACGGCGGCCCCACCTACGCCGCCATCACGTCCCGCAGCTACCACCCGGGGGGCGTGAACGCTCTCTTCGGTGACGGCAGCGTCCACTACATCAAGAGCAGCATCAACGGCATGACCTGGCGCGCCCTCGGCAGCATCGCCGGAGGCGAAGTGGTCTCGGGCGATTCTTATTGACGGCGGTTTGTTTCCCCTCGCCGGCATACCCGAATGCCGGCGAGGGATTTCCCGGACAACACCTCAGAGCAAGGCTTAACAAAAACTCATGTCAATTCATCACATCACGACTTTCGTAGCGGCCCTTGCACTCCTGAGCGCTCAGTCCCCCCCCGCGCAGGGGGGAGAAGACCGGGAGAGTGCGCCAAGCACCGTCGTGCGAGCCACCCCCTCGGCCAAGGCAGAAACCACCCCCGTCCCCACGCAGGGGGATGCCGCCGATGACCCAGCCATCTGGATTCACCCTCTGGATCCCGCCAAGAGCCGGGTGCTGGGAACCAACAAGAAAGGGGGTCTGCATGTCTATTCTCTCGATGGCCGGGAGCTCCAGTGTGTCTCCCCGAACGCAAAGCCGAACAACGTCGACCTGATTTACAACTTCACCTGGGGCGCCAAGGTTGTCGACCTCGCCGTGGCCTCGTCGCGCGCTGGCGGAAAAGGAAAGAGTGGCTCGGGACTCAAGGTCTGGACCATCGATCCAGGCACAGGACACGTCGCTGAACTCGCTCCAGGACTCACCGCCCCCACGTTCGACGGCAGCGATGCCTATGGGCTTTGCACTTACCGAAGCCCCAAAAACGGAGCAGCCTACGTCTTCGTGACAAACCATGACGGCCGAGTTGAGCAGTATCGACTGGACGGGAACGCCGAAGGGGCTCTCGCCGCGACCAAGGTCCGCTCCTTCGCCGTTGGTTCACAGGCCGAAGGGTGTGTTGCCGACCGCGAGCTTGGCCGTCTTTACGTCGGCGAAGAGGATCAAGGGATCTGGGAATATGGCGCGGAGCCGGATGCCGGAGAAAAGCGAACACTCGTGGCCAAGGTCGGTGAGAACGGCCTGACCGCCGATGTCGAAGGGCTCACGATCTACTACGCTCCCGAGGAGAAAGGGTATTTGATCGCCTCTAGCCAAGGGAGTAACCATTTTCATATCTACGAGCGATCCGGGAAACATGCCCACGTCTTGACTGTCGACCCCCAGGCTGGGACCTTCGGCGACATCGACGAGACGGACGGTGTCGACGTGACGAACGAAGCCACTTCGGAGCGCTTCCCGGCAGGCTTACTTGTCGTGCAAGACGGCAAGAACGAGGGGGGGCAGAACTTCAAGTTCTTCGACTGGAGAGACGTCGCGGGGAGCCGGCTCGTCATCGACAAGACCAGCTCGGCACGAAAGCCAGGATCGGCGGCCAAAACGGAACGGCCTTGATCTCAACAACTCTCTCTCTTTGCGAAGCCACGGTTTCGACCCTCTTGCTCGCGACGGTCAGGAAGCCTACATTCGATCCCAGCCCCGGCAACCGGTGGGGCTGGGGCGAATGATCGTTAGTGAACATCACTGAAGGATTGAATCGGATGCGACGACGCCGGTTCCTTGAAGGGTGCGGGGCCGGACTGGCGGCCTTGCTGGCAGCTCGCGAAGGCTTTCCGATCGCGGCAGCGGCGTCGAGACGCGAGGTCACGGCAGACCTGGTTATTGTGGGTGGAGGCCTTGGGGGCTGCGCCGCGGCCCTAGCGGCACTCCGGCATGGGCAAACGGTGATTCTCACCGAACCGACCGACTGGATCGGCGGTCAACTTACCCAGCAGGCGGTGCCTCCTGACGAGCATCCCTGGATCGAGAAGTTCGGCGGCAATGCTTCTTACTTCGAGCTCCGCCGAGGTATCCGAGATTACTATCGCCGGCATTATCCCCTCACGGCCGAGGCCCTCGCCAAGCGCGACCTGAACCCTGGTAATGGGAGTGTCTCCAAGCTCTGCCATGAGCCGAGAGTGGCTCTCGCGGTTCTCACCGAATTGCTCGCTCCCTACGCATCGGCGGGCAAGCTGCTCATCTTCCTGGAGCATGTCCCCGTTCGCGCCGAGGTGAAGGGGGATCATGTCCTGAACGTCACGGTTCGCGACCTCAACACGCGGGACGAGCGAATCCTGATCGCCCCTTACATTCTCGATGCGACCGAGATGGGAGACCTGCTCCCGCTCGCGGGGGTCGAGTTCGTCACCGGCTTCGAGTCCAAGGCCGAGACCGGCGACGCGCATGCCCCCGAAGAAGCTCAGCCCGCCAATCAGCAGTCGTTCACATGCTGCTTTGCGATGGACTATCTCGAGGGGGAAGATCACATCATCGACCGCCCCTCCGAGTACGACTTCTGGCGCGATTACGTCCCCAAGCTCACGCCCCCCTGGCCAGGAAAGCTGCTAGGGCCCGAAGCCTCGAACCCGGTCACGCTCAAGGGGAGACCACTCGAGTTCGACCCGCGCGGGGCAGGGAAAGGTTTTTGGGTTTATCGCCGGATCATGGATCCGCGCAACTTCACCCCCGGAAGTTTCACCGGGGGAACCACCCTGGTGAACTGGCCACAGAACGACTACTGGCTCGGCAACCTCATCGGCGTCACCCACGAAGAGGCCGACCGCCATATCGCTCGCGCTAAACAGCTTAGCCTCTCCCTCCTTTACTGGATGCAAACGGAGATCCCTCGACCTGATGGTGGAACCGGCTGGAAGGGACTGCGACTTCGCCCCGACCTGGTCGGCACCGCCGACGGCATGGCCAAACATCCTTATATTCGTGAATCCCGCCGGATTCGCGCGGAATTCACTGTGCTCGAGAAGCACGTCGGGACCGAGGCCCGGCGCAAAGCTCTCGGGCGCGAGGACGTGTCGGCCGAACACTTCGCCGACTCTGTCGGAATAGGCAGCTATCGCATCGACCTCCATCCGAGCACCGGAGGAGACAACTACATCGACGTCAGCTCTCTCCCGTTTCAAATCCCGCTCGGCTCCTTGATCCCACGCCGGGTGGAAAACCTGTTGCCTGCTTGCAAAAACCTCGGGGTGACTCACGTCACTAACGGCTGTTACCGCTTGCATCCCGTCGAGTGGGCCATCGGTGAAGCCGCTGGGCTTCTCGCATCCTTCTGTATCGGACGCAAGCTGACTCCCCGCGCCGTCCGCAACACCCCAGCTCAACTCAAAGAATTCCAGAACTTCCTAACGGCTCGCGGCGTGGAAATTAGCTGGCCTCACGTCACGCCCCGTTGATCGACGAAAGACGCTCGTCGGACGGCCCTGTGAGCCAGACGCATCGTAAAGAAGTGTCTTGGGTGGCACGGGCGGTCTCACCAGTGTCGAGAGCCTGTGCCCACCGGTGGTGACCACTCGCGCCACCCCATCAGCCTCTTTACAAGAGCCTTGGCTTCTCCCCTTCTCATCGCTCTGGGCACAACCCGATCAACGGCCGCTCGACGTCATTATGTGGGGTCTCTTAAGGGGCCATAAGTGCGAGGAGAGTCCACGCAAGTACGCTGGCGACGGCAAAGCCGTAGAGGCGCCAGGTGAGTCTTGCCGGGCGAGGTTGCGGCACGGACCAAACGGGGTTCCAGATGTATACCGCGGCAGAACTGAGAATGAGCCAGACCGGAAACGTGAACAAGCTTAGCATCAAGACAGCTACTGCTTTACCAGATATTAACTTGGCTCTAGGATTCTCAACCCCGGCCATTACATTGATGAGTGGCACCGGCGAGAACATGATTGCCAGGAAGGCGATCGCCGTGACGATGAGCATCACGACCGGAAAGACCGCCAACGCGCGAACCGCGATGAGAACCGAGGTCGCTCGGATCACCAACGCCACGCGCCAGAGCGATACGATTGCGAGAGTCCAAAGGTTGGCCTCCAGCGCGTCCAGTGGGTCGAGCAGACACTCGTAAGGAATCCCATAGAGCCAGGCGAGGGGAGCGGTTGCCCAATAAATGGTGAGGAACGTGAAATAGGCCCGCACCAACCCCGGACGCTCCATGCGGCGCAGCCAGGCCAGGCCAAATAACGTCACAAACAAGAGTGCATTGGTCGCCAGGGAAGCGCCAAACGGACCGAGAAGGCGCCAGGGTTGCCGCCAGAGCGCCGGCTTATCGTAGTTGCGGGCCAAACCGGCGGAAAGTACGAGTAACGCGCAGGCTCCCAGTGCGGCGGGGGTCGCGGCGATCTTAAGAATGGCTTCACGCCGACCGATCAGGAATTGGAAGAGTGTTCCAACGCCGATCGATCCACCGCCGCCAAGAGGCTCCGTCGGCGAGACAGAAGGCTCGTTCGGTTTAGTGGGCGGCCCCTCGGAAGACAAGAAAGATGAATCCATGCCAATACTCTAAGGAGAACTTGTCGGCGTGAAGGACGCCATCTTCTATTCGCACGTTTCTCTGCTTCCAAGACCCTGAAAACGCCGGCTGGGATGGCGAGCCCAGATCCGGCGCCGGATTGAATCACGCCGGCGCGAGGCGTCCGCACAGAAAACTCGCTGCACAAGGCCCTTGAAGCGGCTTTCCAATTCTTCGACTGACAGAATATCAGGGCGATAGGTAACATCGAACAGTGTGTAGTTCGACCAGCCGCGATCAGAGAGCAGGCGTCCTGATCGTTCCAGCCGTCTGTGCAGAGCCGTGCCAGGAAACGGGGTTTGAAGCGTCAACTGCACATCGGCCAAAGGGGCCTGCTCAAGGAAGGCACCCAGGCGGTCCATCGATTCGGCCGTTTCTCCTTCGCCACCAACGACGAAGCAGGCAATGACGGCAACACCCGTCGCCTGAACGGCTTCAACGGCATCGATCACGCGCGAGAGTTCCGCTCTCTTGGAACCCATGCCTCGAAACCGATGCTCGAGAGCCTCGATCCCGATCAATACCTGAACACAACCCGAATCAGCAAGCCCTTCCAAGATTTCCGGCCGTTCACCGATCCGCCAATCAGCCTCGGTGAAGTAACGGACACCGGCGTTCGCGAAGGTCTCAAAAAAGGCACCGGCCGAACGCGAGCCGGCGAACGTGTTGTCATCGGCCAGCTCAATCACCGGGTGTGGAGACCGAGCCTGGATGGCCTGAAGCTCGGAGGTGATTCTCTCCAGAGGTTTCTCCCGGAACGATCCGAGCAATCGACTGGCTGCGCAGAAGTCGCAGGCCAGAGGGCAGCCTCGCTGGGTTTGCAGGGTGTAGCGCGGCCGCACGGAATCTCCCAGGAGATCGAAGCGCGGCAACGGTGAATCGGCCAGGTTGAATGGGGACTCACCGCGATAGAGGGGAGCCAGTTCTCCACCCTCGGCGTCCGAGAGAATTGCTGGCCACACGGGTTCGCCATCCCCCACAACCACCGAGTCGCAGAAGAGCGCCGCTTCATGGGAGCAGGCTGTGGCGTGGAGACCACCGATCACCACGGGGATCCCCGCCTCACGCACAAAGCGGCTGAATGTGTACGCTTCCTCAACAGACGCGGTGAGGGCCGAAACGGCGACGAGTGTCGGCCGCAGGTCGATGATTCGCTGGGCCAGAGGTTCCGCGTCGTCAACACTGGTGGCCTCGTGGTAGCTGACCTCCCAGGAGGGAGGGGTGAGCCCAGCGAGAGTCAAAAGACCGAGTGCTGGCAACGTCGCGATCGCCCTGGCTCTGGCTTTGAGCCCGGGGAGGCTCATCCCCAACTCCCGCATCGCGTCTTCGCGTATGCGGAACCCGGTGAAGGCGACAAAGGCAACGTGAGACATGACCGTCCCTAGCTTTCGGCGATCACTTGAGTGGACCACATTCCACAATACGTGGACCCTGTGACCAATGCCACCCAAGTGATTTCGCCGAGCAGGGAAGCTCCTTTACCAAGCTCACCAATCGCCGACGCTTCCGTCCCGATAGAAGGTGCGTTGAAGCACTTCTTGCTGGAACGGATATTTCTTGATGAGTTCCTCGTCGAGCTCGACCCCCAGACCAGGACGCTGGTTCGGGCGGACGATCTGCCCCTGAGGATCGACCGTGAAACCTTCGCGAACGATGTCCTTCCGCCAGGGAACATCACTATGAACAGACTCACAGATGATGTAGGACGGCGTGGCGAAGCCGAATTCCAACGAGGCCGCGGTGCTCACGGGTCCTTGGGGATTGTGGGGAGCCAGGGACACGCGATAGCTCTCGGCCATGGCGGCAATGCGCCTGGCTTCGGTCAGGCCGCCGCAGTGGGTGATATCCGGCTGGAGGACACTACAGGCACGCTGTTCCAGAAGGTCGCGAAAAGCGTGCTGAGAGACAAGCCGCTCCCCCGTGGCAATGGGGGTCGAGACAGCTCGCTGGATCAGGGCGATGTCCTGGATCGTCTCGGGCCAGCAGGGCTCCTCGAAGAAGTAGAGGCCGTAGGGTTCGAGAGCCTTCGCGAAACGGAGTCCCATGCGCGGCGAGGGGCGAGCGTGACAGTCGACCATGATGTCGATGTCGTCCCCCACGGCGTCGCGCATCGCCTTGACGCAGGCTTCCGCGTACTTCAAGGGGCGCAGGCCTTCGAGCGGCATGGTCTCGGGAACGGCCATGGACTTGAATGCGGTGTACCCTTGCGCGACCACCTGCTGAGCGAGTTCGGCGAAGCGGCGGGCGTCTGACGGATCGGTCTCATAGAAGTCTTCCATCCGGCCGCCGCCCAGGTGGCAGTAGAGCCGAATGTAATCGCGAACCGGTCCCCCCCAGAGCTTGTGGCAAGGAACGCCGTGGATCTTGCCGGCAATGTCCCAGAGCGCCAGGTCGATCCCGCTGATCGCCGTGCCTCGCACGATCCCGTTGCCGTGCCAGAAGTGCTGGCGATACATCATCTGCCAGAGGTGTTCGATCCGGGTCGGATCTTCTCCCACCACGAGCTGGGCGATATCTTCAATCGCGCCGACGACGGCCCGGGTGTGCCACTCGAGAGTGGCCTCACCCCAGCCGTACAGACCGGGCTGGTCGGTCAATACCTTGACGAATATCCAGTTTCGCATCCTTGCATGGCATACGAATGTCTCGATCTTCGTGATCTTCATGGCGACTTTCTCGTTCCGGTCTTACTGAGGATCGCGGGGAGGGCAGCTCGATCGGTTGGATTCAGATGCCGGCCCGCAAGACTTCATCAGTGACTTCAAGAGTCATGTCGATATCAGCCTCGGTGTGCGCCGAGGAAATGCTCCCTTGCTTGGTCGGAAGCGGGAAGTGGTAGATTCCCCGCTCCACCAGGGCCCGGCGATAGCGAGTGTCTCGGGCCATCGCGTGGTGCTGGGCCAGGTCATACCAGTTCTGGGGAGCGTGGTCCATGAAGTAGACGCAGAAGGCGGAACCCTGGCGGGCGACATGGGCGACGATACCGTGACGCTGGAAGGCCTGTTCGAGGCCCGCCTGCATCCGGGCTCCGAGTGCCTCAAGGCGGGGGTAGATCGTGTCTCGGTCGCGGAGCAGGATCTCCATTGTGGCGATGGCCGCCGCAATCGGAATGGGATGACCATTGAAGGTTCCCGCGATCAAGACTCGCTTGGCGAGATCGGGATGGTCGAAGAAGTCCATGATCTCGGCCTTGCCGCCAATCGCCCCGAGCGGATGGCCATTCGCGATAGCCTTGCCGAAGGTCGCGAGATCAGGACGCACACCCACGAGCGACTGATAGCCGGCCAGAGCGTGGCGGAAGCCTGTCTTGACCTCATCGAAAATGAGCACAACTCCATGCTCATCGCAGAGCGAGCGCAAACCTTCCAAGTAACCCGGACGCGGCTTGACGACGCCGATGTTCTGGAGGATCGGTTCCGTGATCAGGCAGGCGACCGGATAGTTGCGAAAGGCCCAGGCCACCGACTCCAGGTCATTGTACTCGACGACGTGAACCCGCGAGGCCACCTGCGAAGGGATTCCCGCCGAGAGAGGCTGATAGGGGTACTCTCCCCCAGTCACACGGGGTCCCAGCTTCTCAAGCGGCGTCATGACGTTGCAGGCGACTTCATCATGCCAGCCGTTATATCCCCCTTGCATCACAACGATGTGATCCCGCCCCGTGTAAGCTCGCGAAAGCCGAAGCGCGTGGTACGTGGCCTCAGAGCCCGTCGTCGTGAGCTGCACCTTGTCAAGCGTGGGAACGCACTCGCAAAGCAGCTCGGCGGCCCGCCCTTCCCAGGGAGTCGTCCCCGAACCCATCAGGGTCCAACCTTCGTCCATCGCCCGACGGACGGCGTCTTCAACCTCGGGAACGTTGTGGCCCAGCAAATAGGGAGCGAAACCAGCGTGGTAGTCGAGGTAGCGATTGCCGTCAGCGTCCCAAACGTATGCCCCCGAACCTCGGACGAACGCAATCTCGGGCTCGACCCGGCGGTTGAGGGAGACCATCCCCCCGGGGATCACGCGGCGGTTCTTGACAAACAGGTCTTTGGAGCGAGAGTGATTCATACGATTCCTCAAAGCAACGCCGCGGAATTCCGAGATGAGCCAAAAAACAAAAACCGATCATTTGCTGGCATGATCGTCCCTTGTAGGGTGGGCACTGCCCACCAATCTTCGGGAAAAAGCTTAATGTGTGCCGGGCGCCAGTCACTCCAAGAGTTGCTCTTGTGACATGGGCCTGATGACCGATCTCTTGCAAAAACCATGGTGGGCAGTGCCCACCCTACAAAATTTTATATTCTAGATCCACTCTTGGATGGTGTTGGCAAGAGTCTTGGTGAGGGTCTCCAGGCTGCCGGCCGCCAAAACGGCGATCTGCTCCTGGTAGATTCCCAAGCCGTAGGTGGAGGCAGTCGGCAAATAGCCCGGGCGCCAGTCGTCGATCAGACTCATGACCACGATTGGCGTCTTGGGGAACTGCTCGCGCAACTCAACTTGCATATATTGATAGTGTTCACCTCCCACGGCCACCCAGAAGGCGTCTCCCATTTTCCAGAGCTGGACGATGAATGGGTATTCGGATCCGGGGGGAAGGTGGGCCACGCGATTGAGCTGACGGTCCATGCGCTCGACGAACGCCCGGCACTCCGCGGCGCGCTGAGTATCCCCCTGGTCGAGGGCTCGCAGCAGTTCGTCATCCCAATGCGCCCGCTCCTTACGTGTGGCATCCGCGGAGGGAAGATCCGGGCGGTAGGGGAGGGGAACCGCCCATCGTTGCCGTCGCCAGACGGCCGCTTCTTGCTCGCGCGCATCGTCAAGCTCGATGCGCTTCCAGGTTCCGATGGCTGTCCCTGACTCAACGGCTCCCGCATAAGCAAAGCGGGTTCGAGGAGGATCGAGCCCTTCCAGAGCAGAGAGGACCGCATAGCCAAGCTGCCTGCCATTGCGGTCGGCAACGGTGGGATCTCCCACGAATCCTTCACGAGGCCCAAGATCCCCGGACGCCCCCTGGAGGAAGACGCAAGGGGCTCCGGTCTCTCGCTCTACCAGCTCGCGCATCGCGCCGGGAAAATCTGGGCTCACATGAGTATTATCCCATGCGAGCGTTGTCGGATGACAGGCATAGTTCACAACCGAGGCCAGCACGCGGCCGTCGTCGCCGGTGATCCGTATGACCAGCACCGTGTCGTCCGCGAACCCGTCTGGGTTGTAGCCGCAAACGAAACGCCCCCCGGCTTCATCGAAGTAGTCGCGATGAGCCGCAAGGTTGCAGCGCCCGGTTCCATATGTGAAAGTCGCTGGCGCGGCCTGCGATCGAGCCTCGGCGATCAACGCGACGAACTTATCCGCCAGCTCGTCGAGGTAGGGGCCGATCTGATCACCGCCGGGGCGATCGGCCCGGCCCGGATCCAGCAGCCCCGCGCCATGGGTGTGAGAGAAAGCGACCAGCACGCGTCCTCGCTCGAGATTCGCCCTGGCCGCGACTCCGTCAAGGAGCCGGGCATTGGCCTCGCCCCAGAAGACACAGTGATCGAGCGCGATCAGAACGACCCCCGCCGCGGAATCGTCGCGAGGGGCGATCCAGAGCGCCGAGGCGCTCAACGGGCGGTGCACCCCCGTGGAACGATCATGCGCCGCGGCTCCCCACATGCGGTGATACATACCTACCGGCGGCGTCACGTCAACGCGGGCCAGGCCGAAGTTACAGAAGCTTTGAGGGGTCTCAACAACGTTCGGCATGATCAACCTGTCGATTCACAAAGAGGACGATCGGCGTCGAAGGCCATCCAGCAAACGGCTGCCGCGACGTGTGTCGCCGCGAAGACGACGAGCACGGCGTTCCAGGAACCCGTGGCCGCCACCAGCCACGGGGCGATCGCCGGAAAGACGATCGAACCCACAGCTCCTGACGTGTTCATTACACTAAAAACCTGCGGCGTGTCGCGGCCCCCCAGGTCGATCGTCAAGGCGTACGCGCAAGGCCCAGCGAGAGCCGCGACGAAAGAGCCGAGACTGAAGACCAGGACCGCGAGCCAGGCATTGGACACAAAGGCCGCCACGGCGATGCAGAGTGTACAGCCCAGCATACTGGCCACGGCAACCCCCTGACGAGCCGGCCGCAATCGACCGGTTTTCGCCAAAACGAGGTCGGAAAGATAGCCCCCCGTGAGGCTACCGGCCATTGTGGCCCAGTGAGGCATGCTGGTGAGCAACCCCGCTTCCCAAACGCCAACCCCTCGCGTCTCTCGCAGAAAGGTTGGGAACCAACTGATGTAGAACATCGCGCCGAGGGCCCGGAAAAACTGCTGTGAGGCGAGTCCGGCAACCGCCCTGGTTTTGAGCACTCGCCAGGAGAAGGGGGGACTTGCCGACCGCTCGGAACCGGCCCCCGGGTTTCCTGTGATCAGGTCCCGCTCGGCCTGGTTAGTGCCCGGGTGCTCCGTGGGCGTTTCGCGAAACCAAAGGAAAAACCCAATCGCCCAGAGCAGCCCCGGCACCGCGTAGATCACGAACATCCAGCGCCAGGAGACAACCGTGAGGAGCAGGCCGGACAGGGCGGCTCCCAGCGCTCCGCCAACCCCCATGAAGCTGGCGAAGATGCCGCTGACCGCCGCGCGCCGGGACGCTGGAAACCACCGGCCGATCACCCCCGTCGACGAAGGAAAGATCCCCGCCTCGGCTCCCCCCATCGCGAGCCGCGCCGGTAACAAGATCAGCATTCCGCCAGCCGCGGCGCAGGCGGCCGTAGCCAAGGACCAGGCCGTCGAAAAGAAGGGCAAAGCCCAGCGCGAGCCCCACTTTCGATCCAGTGTGGCGGCCGGTAACTGGAAGAAGGCGTAGGTGAGGAAGAAGGCACTCATCACCAGGCCCATCTGCGATTCGCTGATCCTGAGATCCTCCCGGATCAACTTCTCCGCCACGCTGATACAACCGCGATCAATGTAGGCGATCATCGTCGCTACCGAGAGCCAGGCCAGGACGATGCAGCGAGCTCGCGTGGCCTTCTCCTGAGACAGAGCCTCAGACACAACCCCAGAGGCTGGTGCCAAGACTGGGGAGCCGCCCGCCTGCGGAGATTGCTCAATGGCCCCAACGTTCAGGTTCATCGCGAATCCTCTCGTGGGGCCGAACGTGCGAAAACACTGAAGAGAAGGGAGAGGAACCCATCGATCTAGCCGCAAACCGATTCAGCACATGCTCAATCCTGGGTTCACGCCATGATTTCTCGGATTGGCTGACCGTGGTCGATATCGAGTCGCTTGCGGCCCGGGATCTCGAGCTTGCGGCTGTCGAGTCCCATGAGGTGCAGGACGGTGGCGTGGAGGTCGGTCACGTAGTGGCGATGCTCCTCGGCATGGAATCCGATCTCGTCGGTCGCGCCATGAACAGTTCCCCCCTTGATGCCGCCGCCGGCCATCATGATGGAGAAGCCGTAGATGTGATGGTCGCGGCCGTCGCTCCCTTGCGAACCGGGAGTTCGGCCGAACTCGGTGCCGAAGATGACGAGCGTCTCGTCGAGGAGCCCGCGCCGCTTGAGGTCGCGGAGCAATCCCGCGATCGGCTTATCCACGCGCAGGCAGTTCTGTGAATGATTGGCCCGTAGAGCACCGTGAGCGTCCCAGACGCCGGCTCCGACCCCTCCGTCCTGGACCTGGACGAATCGCACACCTCGCTCCACCAGTCTTCGGGCCGCGAGCATCTGCATACCGAAGGGCTGCGTTACCGGGTTGTCGAGACCATAGAGTTGCTTCGTCTCTTCGGTCTCACTGCGGAAATCAAGGACCTCGGGAAGTGACTTCTGCATCCGGAAAGCCAATTCGTACGCCTTGATTCGCGCCGCCAGCGCGGGATCGTCGGGATACTCGACCGCCCGAATCTTGTCGAGGCGATTGACGAGGTCGAAGCCCAGGCGTTGCTCGGCCTCGGCCATGTCGAGTTCGGGGCGTCCGTAGTCGAGAGGATTCACCGGATCGACGCGGAGCGGCACGGCGTCGTGCGCGGGGCCAAGGTAGTGGCCATCCTTTTTGTTCCAGTATTCACGGGAACCCATCGAAAGATACTGGGGCAAATTGTCGTTGAGGGAACCAAGACCGTAATGAACCCACGCTCCCAGGTTGGGGAACTCTCCGTCCAGCATGTGCCGCCCGGAATGGAACTGGGTCTGCGCGCCGTGGTTGTCGTCGGTTGTGTACATCGAGCGAACGATCGCGACGTCGTCGACGCAGCCCCCCAGGTTGGGGAGCCAATCGCTGACCTCGATCCCGCTCTGACCATATTTCTTGAAGCCCACCTGAAGCGGGTAGAGCTTGTTGCGCTGTTGGCCGTTGGCGTCGTTGACCACGACGACGCGGGCGAGCGACAACTTCTTGGGATCTTGCGTCCCTTTGTACGGCGTCTCGGTGATCGATTTGCCGGCGTACTTGTTGAGCTCGGGCTTATGGTCAAAGGTCTCGAGGTGGCTCACGCCCCCGTTCATGAACAGCCAGATGACCGACTTGGCCTTGGCCGGGAAGTGGGGCAAACCGTCGGGAGGGGCCCAGCCCGCCTCGGACGCTCGGACAATGCCGTCGCGCTGGAGCATGGCTCCGAGCGCCAGCCCGGTGAAACCCATGCCGAGGTCGGAAAGGAAGGCGCGGCGGTGAACACCTCGACCGGCCTGGGGATGGTTGCGATCCGCCATCATTTCCCTTCTCCTTTTCGCCTCAGGACACTCTCAGGGGTTGTCTGAGAAAGAGATTTCATCGACCTCGGGTGGCCGGGGACGAGTCTTCGAGACCCCGGAGCGAAAGAGCAGGCGAGTTCCCCGGGGTGTCGCTGCAATCCTCCCCGGCCACCCGCCAGACCGATCCATCTCTCGCTTGCTTTCCAAGACACGCTCTCAGAGTAAAACAGAAGCTCTTGCTAGCGAACCGTAATGAAGTCGTTGTGATTCAGGAGTGCTTGAACGAGATCATCGCGAGCGCGCCGGCCGGGATCGGCTGCTCCGTTGGTCTTCAGCAGCCGGCTCAGCTCGGTCAACGCCTGCTCGCAGGCGGCTTGCTCGGCAGGGCTGGGAGAGACGGCGAGGATCATCAGGAATGCCTCGCGAGCGAAGTCGGCGTCCGAAACCTTGCCGAGCCGCTCGTGCAGGCGTGCGCTGATCTTCGCGGCCATAGTCAGCGAAAAACGGCTGTTCGAGAGCGCGAGGGCCTGAGCGGGCACGATGCTCTCGGAGCGGCGATAGCACTCGAGCACGCTGGCATCGTCGAAGATCGTCAGGAACTTCTGGTGATCGTTGTGGGAGTGCGTGAAGTAGAGGCTGCGACGAGGCGAGGCCTCATCAGTCGCGGGCAGGGGGGCTCCCCCCATTTTGGTATCAAGAGCGCCGGCCAGTTGGAGCATGCTGTCGCGAACGACCTGCGACTCCATCCGCACCGGGTTCATGCGCCAGTACCAGCGATTTTCCGGATCGGCCGCGAGAGTCGCGGTATCAGCGCCCGCACTGGTGGAGGCCCGCCCATAAGCGGCTGAAAGAACCATCATCCGATGCAGATGCTTCATACTCCACTGATTTTCGATCAGTTCGACGGCCAGCCAGTCAAGAAGCGCGGCATGTGTCGGCGGCGTTCCCTTGCGACCCAGGTCAAAGATCGTCGGCACCAGAGGTTTGCCAAAGTGGCGAGCCCAGATGTGATTGACCGCGACGCGAGCCGTGAGCGGATGTCTCCGATCCGTCAGCCACGTTGCCAGCGCGGTTCTCCGGCCGCTGCTCGTCGCCGGGAAGGGCTTGCCCCGCGACGCCTCGGTTTCGACGTTCGACTCGACGGTCTTGAGGGTACCTCGAAGCGGGGTGTACTCTTCCGAAGGGGTCTCAAGTGCCTTGCGAGCCGTCGCGACGGCCGTGTTGGCGGCATCTCGCTTGCCACGTTCGGCTTCTTTCTGCGGGGCCTCCGCCGCTAGCAGAGCGAGTTCCGCCCGAGCCAGAGCTTCTTCCGACCTCGCGAGCGCCAGGAGCCGCTCCTGACGCCCGGCGGTCTTCGCGAGTTCGCTGGCATTGCCGACCGGAGGCCGCTGGCTACGAGCCCGGTCCGCGGTGGCGGTGGCTCGCAGAGAGTCTGGTTCGAGGCTCGAGGCCGCGAGCGTCTTCTCGGCCACGGCCAGCTCTGCCTTTGCCCGTTCGAGCGCACTGGCGGCCGGCGCGGCGGCTGGGGCGGCGTCCGCGAGCAGGACGTTAGCCGGCAGCTTCGTGAGGTCAAACCCGGAGAATGCCGCACTGGCCGCGTAGGTGATCACGGTCATCCCCCCCGGCTTGCGAGCGAAGGGGAGGCGATAAGCCAAGGCATGCTCACCATTGACAGACACATTGATGAGCGTTCCGCGAACGCGTACAGTTAGCTCGTACTCTTCACCAACCCGCACAATCCGGGCCTGGGCTCCGTTGGGAGGGTAGACGTAGCCTCCCCCCTGCTGATAGGCCACCTGAAGCTTGGGGCCTCCCGCGTGAGCACTCAGATAGACGAGCACTTCGTGCTCACCGGCCACATCGAAGCAGAGGCCCACCGACCGCCAGGGTTCTCCTCCCGTCAGGGTGAACCGGAGCTTTGCCTGGAAGTCTTCGGGAGGCACGCGTTTGGATCGGAGCACCGACCGGCTCTCTTCGCCGCGCTCCTGAATGAGCTTGCCGCCGCGATATTGCCACTGGCCGGCCACAATGTCCCAGGCCTCCGGCCGAGGTGAGGCGAAGTCGTCGTGCCAGACCGCTTCGGCGACTTCGGAACCGCTCGCGGACGGCGCCGTTTCTGGACTCGACTTTTCTGTCTCCAACAGCTTGGCCTTCGCCTTCTCTAGAGCAGTCCTGGCCTGTGCGATTTTCGCGTCCGCGACTCGCAGATGGTTCTCGAGGACGAACGGCCGCAGTCCGGGCAGAATGGCTTCGGCGGGCAAAGATACCGGCTCGATCTTGAGTTCGCCAAACGACAGGAGCGCGGGCAAACCGGGCTTCAGGGGACGATCCTTGACGGGCTTACTGTCATTGCCCCGCTCGAAGCGATAGGTGGGAGTGTCGAGGTTGCAGTCGAAGATGCGCGGCAGGCCGTCTTTCTCGAAGTCCACCTCGCCGGGCAACTCGTCGGTGCGGACCTGGTAGGGCTCGAAGAAAGCTCGGAATCGGTAGTAGTCTTGCTGGCTGATCGGGTCATACTTGTGGTCGTGGCACTTGGCACAGTTCAAGGTGAGTCCCAAGAACGCCTTGCCCGTATGTTCGACTGTATCTTCCAACCACGTGTTTCGATTGAACTTAAAATAATGGCGTGCCAGAAATCCAGTGGCGCGGAGCTTCTCGAGATCCGTCGGGTAAAGTTCATCCCCGGCGAGCATCTCGCGGACCATCTGGTCGTAGCCTTTGTCGTCGTTCAGCGAGTCGATGATCCAATCGCGCCAGTGCCAGATATGTTTCTGACTATTGCGCAAGTCGGGACCGAGACCCCACCAGTCGCTATAGCGCCAAACGTCCATCCAGTGCCGCCCCCACCGCTCACCATACTGCTTGCTGGCGAGCAGGCGATCGACCATCTTCTCGAGCGCATCGGGAGCCGTGTCGGCCAGGAAGGCCTCACGCTCTTCATGGGTCGGCGGCAGGCCGACCAGGTCGAGATAGACCCGACGGAGCAGCAGGCCCTTATCAGCCGCCGACTGCGGCTTCACACCGTGCTTCGGCCACTCGACCGCGAGAAAGGCGTCGATCGGATTGGTGGTCGCGGACCTTAGTGTCTCGGGAACGGCCGGGACGTCGGGACGAATCGGCGCCCGGAACGCCCAGTGCTCGCGGGGATCCGCTTCCGGCTTCTCGTCCGCGGGGGTTTCCGCTCCCTGGTCAACCCAGCGCTTGATGAGAGCGATCTCCGCTTCTTTGAGCGCTTCGCCATCGCTGGGAGGGGGCATTCGCTCACTGCCCGATACCGAGACCCGCGTGAGGAGCTCGCTCTCGTCGACATGCCCCGAAACCACCGCGGGACCGCTCTCTCCCCCTTCGCGAAGGAATGCCCCCGTGTCGACACGGAGGCCTCCCTTTTTCTGCAAGGCTCCATGACAAGCCAGGCAGCGGGCCGTCAGGATCGGTTTGACCTGCTTGAGGTAGTCAACACGTTCGTCGGCAACCGCCCCCCTGGTGGCGAATACACATCCCAGAAGAATCGCCACCTTGAGCTTTAACCGCATCGTGGACTACCTCCGTTCTTTCGCTCCAGCGTATCAGACCGAACCACGCTAGAGGAAACCGGTACTCCCGATCTTCGACGATCCCGCTGCCCGGAATCGACCAGCGATCTTTCGATCACTTTAACGTTAAAGAAAGTCTAAACGGCGAATTTCATGCTGTCAAGCCTCGGTTAAACAATCGCAGGACGTCCTCGGCCTGGTTGCAGAGTTGGTCGACGTCTTGTTCGGTGTGGGTGGCGCTGATGTGGACTCGTTTCAGGGCCATCGGCAGGACGAGAGAACCCCGATTGAGAAGCCCTCGGCGGAAAGCGACGTCCGCGGCCATGTCGCAGGCGAGGAGGTCGGAGTAGTTACGCGCACCCGGCTCCTTGAAGTAGAGGAGCACGACACTGCCAAAGCCGGTGGCCCAGGCCTTGATACCAAGCCGGTCGACGATTTCCTGGAGGCTCTTCCGGACCTTGTCGCCGAGTGTGAAGGTGTGCTTGTAGACCTCGCCCGACTCGAGTTCTTCAATAGTGGCCAGCGCCGCGGCCATGGCAAGCGGATGCGCGTTGTAGGTCCCCGCGAAGAAGACGTCTCCCCCCGCGGTGGCAAAGCGATGCATGTACTCCGACTTGCCGCAAAGTGCCGCACAGGGGTATCCGTTGGCCATGCTCTTGGCGAACGTGGAGAGGTCAGGAGTCACGCCGCAAATCGACTGATAGCCCCCCAGCGCGTGGCGAAAACCGGTGATGACCTCATCGAAGATCAGCAGAGAGCCGTGCCGCGTCGTCAGGTCTCGCAGGGCCTGCAAGAACGCGGGTTCGGGCATCACGCAGCCAATGTTATGGGGAATCGGTTCGAGAATGACCGCGGCGATCTCGGAGCCGTGCTTCCGGAAGGTGTCTTCCAGCTCTTCCACCGAGTTGAACGTGAGAACCAAGGTGTTCTCAATGGCCTCCGGCAGCATACCGGCCGAACCGGGGTCGGACTTACCGATCTTGTCCGCCGGGGTGATGATGTTCATGCACAGATAGTCGTGCCAGCCGTGATAGCAACCCTGGAACTTGACCAGCTTCTTGCGGCCGGTCACCGCCCGAGATAGCCGCACCGCGTTATAGGTCGCCTCCGAGCCCGAGTTGCAGAAGTGAACGGCCTCCGCCGAGGGAATGTGTTCCCGGAGCTTTTGCGCCAGGGTGATCTCGAGCTCGGTGGCTCCCAGACCGACGATATCGAGCTTTCCAAGCGTTTCGACCACGCGGGCGTCGATTTTGGGGTGGCAATGGCCCAGGACGATCGGGCCGAACGCCGCGTGGTAGTCGACGAACTCACGCCCATCCGCATCCCAGACCCGAGCGCCCGACGCCCGCTCAAACACCATCGGTGGGTCGATTTTTCGAGTGCTCGAGTTGACTCCGCCCGGAATCGATTTCCGAGCTTCCGCATCCCACAACCGCGAGCGCCCTTCGGCAACGGCATCAATGACCGACATGCTAAGTTCCTTTTGAGGTTGGAAACTTCGAGAGGAAGGTTGATCGGCGTCGTCTCGTCAGGTCGGCCTGACGAGTGTCCGCCTCCGGGGTCACGGTCTCATCGGATTTCGTTTTCGAGAATCAGCCCACTGATAATGCGTGCGATTTTCGATTACGATAGCGGTGAGACGCGTAGCTCTTCCGGTCTTGTAGATGGGCGCCGCCCACCATGGATTGTCCTCAAGATCGGTATGAGGAAAGGAGAAAATCGTGGTAGGCGGTGCCCGCCCTACCAGAAGACGATAGCCACCCATCGAGGCCGAGATTATCTTCTATTTGATGATCCATCCCCTAATTGATACACGCTCACCCTACTTGAGACGGCGGGGACGTGTCAACGAAAATCCCCCAGGGACCGCGCGACCATGAAAGAGAAGACCGCCAAGGGACACGAGGTCCCTGCCGTGAAACGGGCCTTCACGATCCTGGATAGCCTGAACGAGAGTTCGACGGGGCTGAGCGTCCAGGAGATCAGCCGGATCCACGGATTGCCGTACAGCACCGCGTTCTACTTGCTCGAAACCATGGAGAGTTGCGGCTATGTTCAGCGGGATGATGCATCCAAGAAATACAGCGTCGGGGCCAAGCTACTCGCCTTCCGCGAGGGGAGTGCGGCCAGGCAGGGCTTGAACCTTCGAGCGCTGGCCCATCCTTTGATGGAAGAGCTGACGCAGGTGAGCGGGTTGACGTGCCACCTCGCCACGCTCGAGAAAGATGAGGCGGTTTACATCGAGAAGACCGAGCCCTCGGGCTTCATCCGGCTCAACACGTGGGTGGGCAAGCGAAACCTCTTGCATTGCACGGCAGTTGGCAAAGCCCTCCTGCTCAAGCACAGCGAGGCCGAACTCTCGCCTCTCTTTGAAACGATCGGCTTTCCCCGTCGCACCGAGCGGACCATCACCGACCTCGACCTCCTGGCCCAGGACCTGCAAAGTTCACGGGAGCGCGGTTACACCCTCGATGACGCCGAAGACGAACTCGACGGCCGCTGCGTCGCGGCGCCCATCCACGGCGACTCCGGCAAGATCGTCGCCGCGATTGGACTCTCCGGCACCGCCAGCCAGATCGACCTCAAACGCCGCGAAGCCCTCGGCAAACTCGTTCGCAACTACGCCCGGCAGATCTCGTCGCAACTTGGGTACGTCGAACCGGGAGGAACTGCGGCACCGCCGGCAACGTGATCGTATTGTTCAAGGGAGAGAAACGGAGGGGAAAGAAATCGCTGCGGCAACTCCTACAATGCAAGCCAGACACCAAAAGTCCCAGAGCGTGAGCTCGAAGAACACGCCAGCCAAGAGAGGGACCAAGACGACGGCCGCGTCGAGCATGCAGATTCGAGCACGAGAGGGACCAAATACAGGTCCCGACATCGCCCACGAAACCGCGACAAAATCCAGGGCAAGAACGGCAATGACCAGAGACAGAATCCAGAGGTTGGGGCGGAGCTTCGGAAATCGGCGTGGCGACGTCTTTTCTCCACCCGGCGTCGGCAATAGAGACAACCCAGCCAAAATCATCAAATAGGAAGAATAAGCTGCGAGAAGACTCAGCATGGTCACTCTCCTTGGCCGACTCCCTGCGCGAAGCTAGGCGCTGCCTCGCTTGACCAGGGTCGTGGGGAAAACCACTTCGGAGGAGACGAACTGATTCTCTTTGAAATAGCCGAGCAACAAATCGGCGGCACGGCTACCCATCTCGTAGCCGGGGACCGCCACGGTGGTGAGAGGAGGGTCGACGTAGGAGGCGAACTCGACATCATCGAAGCCGACAACGGCGAACTCGGAGGGGACTCTCTTGCCGAGGCTCTTCGCGGCCTGGACGGCGCCCAGCGCGAGGACGTCGGTGGCACAGAGCAGGGCGGTCATCTCCGGCTCACCGCGAAGGATCTGCTCGACGGCGAGACGGGCGCTCTCAATGCTTTCGCGCTCGACCTTCCAAACTTGGCTCCAGTCATGTCCGGCCGCGCGCACGGCTTCTTGGTAGCCTTTCTCGCGCTCTTCGACGGCCGGCCAAAGCCGGTCGGTGGCCAGGAAACCAATGCGTTGATGGCCTCGCTGCTGGAGAAAAGCCACAGCCTCGCCAGCCCCGGCGCGGTTGTCCGCGCGGATGCAGGCGGCCTTGTCGGAGGATGCTCGCTCCTCGATCAAGACGAACGGGCAGCCACTCTCCTCCAGTTGGCGGATATGCTCTTCGCGACGCTCGGGCGGACCTGAAAGGTGGACCACAGCGCCGTCGAATCGGCGGCGATGGACGAGGTGCTGGAACGACTCACCGGCCTGGGTCGGTTGGATCCCTTGAACGAAGAGGCTGTAGTCATGCCCGCGGAGGGTATCGACCATGCCACTCAGGATCGCCACATGAAAAGGGTCGGCAAGAAAGCGGGCCGCGGGGTCGATGGTAAGGAACGCGACTGTGTTCGTGAATTGCAGGCGGAGGCCGCGGGCCTGCGCGTTGGGCTGATAGTTCAGAGCGCGGATCGATTCGAGGATGCGCTGGCGGGTCTCTTCACGCATCTGCGAGGTCCGGCCGTTGAGGACGTTGGAGACGCTTTGAAGCGACACTCCCGCCCGCTTGGCCACCTCGCGCATCGTCATGGTAGGCATCCTCTGTTGTGCACTCGCTGATAGGCCGAGGGTCAAAGGCGGCCCGGAAGGACTTCCCGCGATTCACAACGGGGTTACCCACGGACTTCTCTTAGGCCGGACTTCTCGTCAAGAGGTGACCTGGGTGGCACTCGTGGGCAAGCCGCCTGTGCCACCCTAGCAGCCGATTTACGAGGATGCGGGCCCTTGATGTCGTGGGTGCGCGACTTGGTTGTGAACTGCTGTAGAGACAAAGCCGGGTTGAGCACCAACCTTGGTTCGGTTGATGCCCCCCGGCTTTGAAGTCTCACCGCTTGGCCTGCGTCCGTTTCACGAGAGCCACAGGTATTGGGCGATCAACGTCGGTCCTGAAGCTTGCGGAGCAGGTTCAGGATTTCGAGGTAGAGCCAAACCAGGGTCACGATCAGGCCGAAGGCACCATACCACTCCATGTACCTGGGGGCCTGCGAACGGGCTCCGTACTCGATGAAATCGAAGTCGAGGAGCAGGTTGAACGCAGCCAGACCGACGACGAAGATGCTGAAGCCAATGCTCAGGGCCGACGTCCCACGCAGGAACGGCACCTGGATGCCGAAGAAGCTGAGGATGATCGAGACGAAGTAGATGAGGCAGATTGCCCCCGTCGCCGCGATGATTCCCCCCTTGAGCTTATCGGTCACCCGGATCAAGCCCGAGGCGTAAGCGAACAGCATGCAGAACAAGGTTCCGCAGGTCATCGAGACCGCCTGGATGGCGATCCCCGTGGGAACACCCCTACCGAGCCGGTGCTCAATGTAATTGGAAAGGATGCCGAGGAAGACCCCTTCAAAGGCCGCGTAGATCGGGGCGGTCCAGGGGGCCAGGTCTGTCTCTTATACACATCTAGATGTGTATAAGAGACAGGGCCAGGTTCGGCTTGGCGATGGTCAAGAACGCGAGGATCATGCCGCCGATCATCGAGCCGGGGAGCAAGATCGGTTGGATCGTCCCTGCACTCGCAGCGCCCCACGACCAGATGGCCGTCGCCGACAGGATACCCAGCAAGGCGAAGGTCTTGCCGATGGTCCCCTGCACGGTCATGACCGCGGTTCGTTGATCTCCGTACGCATGGTCGAAGTTCGAGAACGCTTCTTTGGAAAATGCGGGGTTGCTATTAGCCAACGGTATTCTCCCAAAACGGAGTGGCGTCGCCTCAAAGTGTCCTCAACTCGCCGCAAACGACGACGAGGGGCGGCCTGAAGGGGCGAAATCCTCCGCCGTTATCAACAAATATTGTGGCTTACCTGCCGGCTTTTTACAAGAACAGCCCGCCCGGCGAGGGGGCCAGCCATCGAGAGGACAAACGGTGTCCCTGTCTTATAATTCGACGTCCGAACGCTTTCGGTTCGTCACCGTGGCGACTCGGCCGCGTGAGTGGTGGTGATGGGCTCTCGTCTCGAGATCCCCGCGGACTGAACGATACTCTCATTCAGCTCGTGGTCGCGAAGCAGGCGACGGACACTCGCCCCCGAAGCAAAGACGCCGAGCACCTTACCCTTGACGATCGCATCGGACCGGCCGATGCAAACACCGACCAGCTCACCGTTTTCAAGAAAGAGCCCCCCTCCGGAGCGACCATGTTCGGGGGCCTTCCCCGTGATCAGGAAGAGCCGGTCGGAGCCTCCTCCTTCAATCTCAAATCGCTCCACGTCCGTGACGTGGGTGGACCAACTGCTGAGCCTGGTTCCCAGGTCGATGCCGATCGAGGTGACCGCTGTGCCGGGATCGGGCTCTCGATCTCGAAGAGCGAACTTTGCGACATAAGGGAGCGCCCCGAGCTTGCGGATCCGCAGAACGGCCACGTCGGCCGCACGGTCTCGGGCGACAACCTCGGCGGCGATCCGGCGAGGCCAGGTTCCCTTCGTGGCCGCCTTCTCTAGCCCCAGATTGAAGCGATGGAACTCAACGTGGAGCGGGCCCGAGCCCTGAACGACGTGGGCGGCCGTGAGAACCAACGTCTCGTTGTCGACCGATGCGATGATCGTACCGCTGCCTTGCGCCCGCCCCTTGCGGATCAGCACGGTCGGCCGAAAAGTCTGCTCATCCCCCGGTTCGGGTCGATCGGCTCCAACGGCCGCAACCAGCAGCGCAACAAGGGCAAACGCGAGCCCTACGCGCCTAGGGCGGTTCGCTCCATGCATGATCTCCATCTCCCGCCCACAGTCCTCGATCCGTGTCGAGATCCCTCTATCACGGAGAGCGTCTCATATTTCCGAGTCGAAGGCTATCGTTCTCCGGCGACGAAAAAAAGAGCCTACCAGAAACGATCTTTCCCCTGAAATTCTCCAGGCGCTCCTGGAAAACCTGCGTCTCCCGCGAGAAACGGCCGGCTCAAGGATGCACCTATCTCGATTATGGCCGGAGCGTCAAGAACGTCTTTGCGACGATCTCCGGCCATGATGGGACCATCACTGCGGCTCCATGAATGAGGGGCACTCACGGCGGCCGAAGCGCCCTCAGAGCCGCTTCCGCAAACGCGCCAGGGTCGTGGGGGAACAATCCCAAAGGCAGAGGGTGCGATCGGCTCCTCCGGTGGCGAGTGTCTTGCCATCCGGGGAGAAGGCCGCCGACCAGAGCCATCCCTCATGCCCGTGAAGCGTGACGAGCTCTTCCCAAGAATGCGTCTCCCAGAGCTTGATCAGGCCGTCTCCCCCCACGGTCGCCAGCAGGGTTCCATCGGGGGAAAAAGTCAGAGCGGGTACACCGTAAGAATGCCCACGAAGCGTCGCCACAACCTCTCTTTTCTGAGTATCCCAGATTCGCACGCAAGAGTCGGCGCTTCCGGAACAGGCGAGGGTGCGGCCGCCAGGCCCAAATCGGAGCGACGTGATCTGAGACTGCTGAACTCGAAAGGAGGTTTGGCGCCACAGGTCGGTTGTCCTCCAGAGTGAAACGGTCCCATCAACGCCGCCCGTCGCCACCACGTCGCCATCGGGATTGAACGCCAGGGCTCCCACGAGCCCGTGATGAGCCTGAATCGATCGTTTTACCTTTTGCTGGTCCACGTCCCAGAGAACCAGCTTTCCGTCCAATCCCCCCAGGGCCATGGTGCGGCCGTCGGGAGAGAGCGCGAGCAAGCGAAATCGGTTTCCGGGAATCTCCAGGGACTCAGCGGGCCTTCCTGTTGTCGAATCCCAGAGTCCAACATGCGAGAACGTGTTTGTGGCGGCGATCTTCGATCCTTCCGCCGTGAACACAACGTCGCGGGCCCAGTCCCAGACCATCGCGAGGCACCGCTTGTTACTCGAGAGTTCCCATTTCGTCACGGACCCGTCTCGGCCGGCAACCGCCAAGGTTTTTCCATCAGGTGCAAATGCTATGGATTCGATAAAGGAGGAAAGATAGATACGGCGGCAATATCTCAGATGTTGTTGATTCAAGGCGGCTTTTGATTCATCAACCTTTTCAAGCGAGAGGATGAAAAAGCCTGCGAGCACGAATAATCCCAACGTTATCCCTTTGGTTAATACCCGGACGGGAACGACGGGCTTGCTCGCGGGGCTTTCTCCCTCTTGATTCTTACGCCGGAATAGAAAATGCCGGGGACGTTCGGAATCGCGAGACACGACCCACCTCCTCGATGGGGACCTTCCTCGACGAAGAAATGAACGGCCTGCCTAGACGCATCGGCGCATTCCGGCGGTGACCGCCGACCGCCCCAGCTTCGGGGACGAGAGATGACGCGGCGTCTTTTCTCGACACTTGCGTATTGCGAAAATACTTTGCGGTCGAGACCAGGCTCGCGCCTCGACCCCCTTCACTGCCATAAGGAACACGCAGAGCTTCAGAAATCCTTAGACGACCCGTGCGGCGACACGGAGAGCACCGTGCGCGGCATCCGCGATGACAGGTCAGAATCAGAGCCAGCGCACATCCCGATCCCGATGAGCGCCTTGAGTCACATCCGAATGGTCACAACATCGCCAATCCGGACATACTCTCCATTCAACGAAAAACTTAAGGATTAAGTTTGTCTAAGTGATACCCGCAGTGCAGACAAGAAACAAGGCTCGACTTTCGCAAACTTGAGGATGGATCGGAAGGATCAGCGGTGCCTGAAGATACGAAGTTTGCCTTGCGAAGGCTCCGCGCGGAACCAGCGTTCGTTGATCGCGTCGAAAGCGGGAGCGTCTCCCCAAACGACGAGGGTATCGATCGAAGCGTGGTGCTCCTGGAGAAGGTGCGTCCAGGCGTCGATGCGTTTCTGGGCATCCTGAGGTTGGTCGAGCGTGGCGATTCGCTCCATCTCGTCGGCGGAGGGGCGGTCGTTTCCAGGTTTGAACTGCACAGGGAAGTAATAATGACGTGTTTCGTAGTTATTCCAAAGGATGTTACCGGTGTTGATGCCAAGCAGGTTGTCGGCATGCCAGAGGGGGTTCGCCCGAAACTTTCCCCGGGTCTGGAGCAGCAGAGTGGCCACCCTCTGACCGCGCCCGAACTCGGGAACCGCCTTGAGGAACACGCCGGCCGTACGATTCGCGGAAAAAGCGTAGTCCCAGACGAAGGCGGATTGAACGGCAAAGGCGAAGACTAGCGCCAAGGCCCCGGCAAGGCTGAGACGCTCCTGGACTTGAAAAGCAAAGCAGGGGACCAGAGCGACCAACCCCACCAGAATGATGCGCTGCTGCAAGTAGTTTCCATGATTGGCTCCCAATGTATCGGGGCACACAAGTCCTCCCACCAGCAGCGACGCGGCCAAGATGAACCAGCATCGTCGTTCCGGAGACCAGTGCGCGCGATAGGTGGCAACGCCGGCCAAAGTCAAACCGATCGCCAGCCAGACCACCGGGCAAAAGACGAAATAGCCGGGAGATGTCGCCGGCACAAAGGGAAGAGCAAGACGGCTGGCGAGTGAGATCGGGTCGACCCAGCCAAGCTGGACAGCCCAGGAACGCAACGAGGTGAGTGAGGAAAGATGCTTCCAGACCGGCTGCATTCCCCCCCCTTGGCGCGAGAGCCCAAGATAGACGACCGCGAGCGGAACCAGGGGAAGCAGGGCGATCAGCGTGGCGAGAAGACGGTTGCGCCAGCGTTCACCGGGAGCGAAGAGCGCGAGAATGCCAAGTCCAAACACCGTCAACGCGAGACTCACCAGGTGGCAAAAGTATCCGACCACAAGCAGCAGGCCGAGGGTGACAACGCGCCTTGCCCCGAGCTGCTCTCGGCCGGCCCACCAGTATCCCAGCGTGATCGGAAAGAGACAGGCACCCAGTAAGAAGCTGGTGAACCCGAGAAGCCAGGCCACGTTCAGTGAGAGAAGCACCGCGAGAACCGAGGCCAACGGCATCCCTTGCCAACCCGCCACACGCCAGCGCAGCCAGACGATGCAAGCGGCCACACTGACGAGCGTCAGGCTCGTCATGATCTGGTCGGCCCAGCGCGGCGAGAGGCAAAAGGCCGCGGCGGTGGATACATGCCCCGCCCAGTTCGGCAACGGCTGCCAGCGGACCTGGTAATAGTCGCGAAAGGGGGATGTTGGATTGAACGATTCGACAAGAATGTGCGCATTGTAAAGATGCGCGGGCCCATCTTGGGTCACGAATCCGGGCACGAGCCAGATCGCCGCCAAGCTAGGAAGAAGGGCGAGGAAAAACGCTCCCACACCCCAGGGCCAGGATCGCGCCGAGCGGGACTCGGCGGCTTTATGAACATCCGTTGTCAGCAGTTCTGGCATCTCAACAAAAGCCAACCCGACCCCCCTCCTCCCCGCAAGGGCTGAGGGGGACCGGGCTCGGGTGCGTAACAACCGGACTGACGACCGTCCATCGTCCTCCGATTGCATCTCCTGGAGAAGCACAGGGAGGTCGGGTCGCAGCCGCTGTTGTGCGGCAAGGTCCTAAATCACGCGGCGCTCACCGACATCGGGCAACGCAGGCCCGACCTGGCGATAACGAGACTATAACGCATGAAACGTGCTTCGAGCAAAAAATCTTGGGGCGCTCTTGTCGCCTCGAAAGCCTCGCTACGAATCCCCGCATTGCTCGGATCACAACGTTCACAATGAGCAACACAATGATCCGGAAGCCTCCTCGAAGTGCTCGTGAAGGCACTCAATCCTTCGCGCAGGGCCAAAGAAAACTCAAGTGATGCGCGGCGTGAATACAGTGTAGGCGCGTCCACTCTTCGCGAGTGAATGGACCGAAGAAAGGATGCTCAGCGCAAGGGTCGGTATTAGCGGCAAAGAGATAGAGGCAGGCCCGAAACGCCTCGGCTTCCGCGCGATCATCAAGGTTTGGCTTGGGGAGAAACCGCTCGGGAAGCTTAATGCCGGCCTTCATCTTTCCCGTCTTGAAAATCTTCCGCTTGAACACCAGTCCCAGCGTTTTACGAAACAGCCAGGGAGCCCGACCGTCGAACCCCTCGACCGACCCCCGAAGCGAGATGCCGAGGTGGTTGCAAATCTGGCCGAGCGACCACTGCCCTACTTTCCGGTAGCCGTTCAGCAAGTTGTCGACATCAGGCATCACCTGATCCAAACTTGCGAACTGAAGTGCGCGACGCTCGGCGGCCTGGGGCTCCGCCAGGACTCCCGCGGCTTCCCTCGAACTCATGATTGCGACACCTTTTTCAAAAGGGCGATCTCCCGATCGCGTCTCAATTTTCGCAGCGTGGCTTCGTCCCACTCGATCGCTTCCTGTTCGAGCCATTCGAGGGCTCGCAACCGGTGTTCATCAGGAACGGGAACGCTGAACTCGGCATGGCGCACGACCACCCCGCAGTAGGCAAGCCGTTCTTCGTCATCCCAGCTTTCGAGCGGTTGATCGACGTCCTCAATAAGGGCCTCCAGGGCGCGAGCGAGGGTCCCGGCGGAAGCGAACTTGGCCTGGACCTGATCGAAGCCCATCGGGTTGCGATCATCCATCAGCTCGTCATAGGCCTCGCCGTGCACATGCTCGAACCCCGCGTCAATGGCGTCGGACGCCAGGTCGTTCTCGAAGCTCTTGACCCCCCAATGCCCCATCGTCGCTAGCCCTCTTAACGTTCTGCGCGGGCCTGCTGACCCGGGAAACACGATCATGGTCAAAGGCCACGGGCTCGCCCAAGGCGTCCGCGGCTGGTGGTGGCCGTCCCAATGGGTTCACCCAGTACTCCGAAAGCGGAGAGCCCCGCGGGAGCACATTCTAATGAGAGGCATTCCACATTGGCACGAGGGACGAGATACGTCTCGTGATAAATACCAAAGTCCCGGCGGCTTCGGATCCGGGCGAGCACGTCGCGCCACCACTCGGAGTGCGGCGGGCGATGCGACCATTTCTCAAGGTCTTCAAAACTCCGCCAGTACTGCAAGACCCCGAAATGGCCTCGCCCCAGCGTGAACCGCTCCGAGTGGAGCAGGCCGACGTTGGCGACGATCGCCTCGGCGGCTCCTCTGTCGATCGCTCGCTTCATCTTGGCAGCGAACCACCGAGCGCGGAGCCCCCGAGCCTGAAAACCGAGCCGGACCAAGCAAAGTTCAGAGACCGACTCGGGGAGCGTGGAAATCGTGCGTCGCATAAGCAGGTTGTCTTGGAATCACTCGCGTTGTCCGCGAGTCTCGCGGTCGTTAATCGCTTTAGCCGGCCTGGTCCGGAACCCGGGGAGCAAGCAAGCGAGCCTTGGACATCAGGGCTTTCAGACGTAACGGCGGAGCCACGAAGGTCGGCCGGGCCACCGGCGTCTTCGCCACCATTTCGGCCGGCGTGAGAACCTGACCATCGATCGTGCCAAAGTGGCAACCCGCCTCGGTGGCAATCACGGTCCCCGCGGCGACGTCGTGGGTGGCCTCTCCTAGAAACGTGCAAGCCTGGAGGCGATTGGCGGCGACGAAGGTCATCTCGCAGCAGGCACTGCCGAGGTCACGCAGCCGCCCGGGCACCGTCCGTGTGTCGATGGCGCGAAGGGCATTCGTGCCGATGCAAATGTTGTCCTGGTTATGAATGACGTCGGCGTCGCGAACGGCCAGCCGTTCTCCATCGCGCCACGCTCCCTCCCCCTTGACGGCCCAGAACAGTTCCCCCAGGGGAGGGATGGCGATCACTCCGAGGACCGGCTCTCCGCCATCGACCAATCCGATGCTGATCGCCCAGAGTGGCAAGCGATGAACCAGGTTGCCCGTGCCGTCGATGGGGTCGATCGACCACCACCGCGAGCCGGTTCCTCCGCTTGCTTCATATTCTTCACCGGTCAAGCGATCGTCAGGGAAACGGGCTCCTAGACGCTGGCGGATCAACTGTTCGAGGTCATGGTCGAGGTCGGTGACAAAGCTTTGATTTGCCTTCTCCTGGGGCCGGACCCGCATCGAACGCTCGAGAGCCAGCGCCGCGGTTTCTTTCGCCAGCTCCTTCACAAACTCCAGTTCAGCATTCAGTTTCGGCAGGTCGTTCATGCGGGACACTTCCGTCGAGTAAGGCTTCCAAACGTCGTGGAACCGCCACAAAGGGTATGACAATCACCCGAACCCCTGCAAGGTGGTTCCCGTGCGAGGCTGGAGAACCTCTGGAGGAAACAGGGTGCGCCGTGGCATAATGAGGGACCGGCCGAACAGGGGTCGCGAGCAATCTCTCAACAACACGCGACTCCGCCAGGACCGGTCCTCCCTGCACCACACACGGATGGAATGGGCGGCTCCGCCGTAAACATAACGATTCGAACGTGCGATCAATCTTTTCATCAAACACTATGCGTTGTGGATAGGCATGCCGACCCGTCTTGACAAATTGGTTTCCGAGAAATTTGGTCTCTCTCGCCGCGCCGCGCAAGATGCGGTCCGCAACGGCCGTATTGACGTGGCCGGAGAACGATGCGATGAGCCGGGGCGTGAAGTGGAGCTCGATGTCACCCTCGAGTTTTTTCCCAACCGGCCGAAAGCACGAACGGTGGCGGGAAGGCTCCAGGTCTTGTATGAAGACCGGCACGTTCTCATCGTGAACAAGCCGGCCGGAGTTCTCACGCTCCCCACGCCCGAGCACGAGTCGGGAACCCTGGTGGAGCGGGCAGGGCGATATCTCACGATTCGCCACGGGCGGCGCAATCCTTATGTCGGCGTCGTGCACCGCCTGGACAAGGATACCTCGGGAGCGTTGGCCCTGGCCCGCTCGCATGAATCGGTCCGGGCGTTTCAGGCGCTCTTCCGCCGGCACGACATCGAGCGGCAGTACATCACCGTGGTGGAGGGGATCCCCGAGCGGCTCGAAGGAACCATCGACATCCCCTTGATGATCGGCCGCGTCGATATGAGGCGAGGCGTCGAGCGCAGGCCGGGCCTCGGCCAGGCCGCCGTCACGCATTACCGAGTGATCGAGCGCTTCGGCTCCGTCGGGAGCCTGGTTGTCTGCTGGCTCGAGACAGGGCGAACCCACCAGATTCGCATCCATCTCTCAGAGATTGGCCATCCCGTCGTGGGCGATCGTGTCTACCGCCCGAGAAACCGGCCTCGCTCCAAGGCCCAATTCCTTCGCCAGGCGCTGCATGCACAGACGCTCGGCTTCGTTCATCCCTTGACGGGTGAGTCGGTCCACGTCGAAGCGCCTCTGCCCGCCGATCTGGACGCGCTGATCGTCGACCTTCGCAACCGCTACGGCATCGTGGGGGCAGGGGGCTGAACGCCCCTTTCTTCGCGCACGTTTCAGGTTGTTCCCTCATGTTCTCGATCGATCCCGTGCGCGCCGAGCGACGAACGGGTGAAGCTTTTCTTTGGGAATTTCCCTCCGAGATTGGTCCCGCATTTGCTTCTTCACATCCAGCGTGGCCAAACACTGATGCTTACTCGTCAGCCAGGAGAATTTCTCATGTCGGACACCAAAGAAAAGATCAAGGACGGAATCGACGACGCAGCCCACGCCGCCAAGAAAGCGACGGAAAAGACCGCGGAAGCCGTGAAAGACGCTGCCTACAACGCCGGCCAGAAGATCAAAGAAGTCGGTCAAAATATCAAGGATGCCGGGAAGTAATTCCCGCCCCGATGTTCCTCCGGCGCGCTGACGCAGGTTGGCTCGCGCCGGAAGCCGTCCCCTTTGCTAAAGGGATGTCAGCCTTTTCGCAACTCTTGAATGAGGACTGATCTCCATGGTGCGCTGGGCTATTCTCTTTGCGATCCTTGCTTTGATCGCGGGAGTACTGGGATTTGCCGGCCTCTCAGGCGACTTCGCCTATCTCGCAAAAATTCTCTTGTTTGTTTTCCTGATTCTCTTCGTCGTGTCGATGATCACCGGACGTGGGGGCGTCAGTCCACCGGCCGTATAGCGGCCTTCTCCGGTTCCGCCACCTCTGTGTGTGGCTGACATCAATCTCGAAATTCTTGTCAGTTCCACCCAAAAGACGCCCCGCACCTCGATTGACGTGATCTCACGTCAATCGAGATGCGGGGTGCTTCTTTTTACTTGTTCAAGCCCTTATCGAGCTCACGTCCCACTTTCTCCGCGGGTCCTGGCGGATTAATCGCATCCTTGGCCTTTTCCACGCTTTCATCAACGGCCTTCCCCGCCTTTTCCGCGGGTCCCGGTGAATCGCAGCCGGTAACGAAGATCGCAGCGCCTACGAAAAGCAATGCAAGGCGGTGGATCATGGGAGAGAGGTTCTTCATGTGAGCTCCTTCTGAATGGGGGGGACAAAGAATGTTCGGCCGCAGAGAGTTCAACGGCCCTCCCTGGGAGATTCGTCCTCGGCTCCGGTTTATTCCCCGGCAAACTTCGGCGTCTCTCTTGCCATAGGCAATCGTTGCAAGTGCAGCGCCAATGCGCGAGCAAAAGCGATCTCAGAGACCGGGCAACAGCGCGACACGACCCCAAGAAAGGGAATGCGCAGAGGCTTGTTGTCTGCGTGCGCGATCAGGCCCGGAAGAGCAGAGGGAGGTCGGATTTCAGGTCGACCGACTCTTCGCGATTCGCCGAGATGAGGGCGAGCAAAGAATGGATTTCGACCGGCTTCACCAGGTGGTGATCGAACCCGGCTTCTTGCGAACGCCGGCGATCTTCGTCCTGTCCGTAGCCTGTGAGTGCCACGAGAACGAGTGAGCTCCCCTTGGGATGCTTGCGAATGGCCTGGGCCACTTCATATCCGTCCATACCGGGGAGTCCGATATCGAGCAGGACGGTCTCGGGGTGGAAGTTGGGAATCTCGGCCAGGGCGGCGTGGCCGTCTTCCGCCGTTCGTACCTCGTGGTTCCTCATCCTGAGCAAACGCGCGAGGCTATTGGCCACGTCCGGATTGTCATCCACGATCAGAATGCGCCGGGGGTTACCTTGCCGCGATTCTTCCGGCGCAATTTCATGGGGGGCGGCCGACGGCGCGACTTCGGGAAGGGCAGGCAGACGAATGCAGAATTCGCTCCCCTTGTCTTCCCCTTCGCTCGAGGCCTGAACGGTCCCACCGTGCATCTCCACCAGTTGCCGGACCAGGGTTAGACCGATGCCCAGCCCTCCTTGCGAGCGATCGAGCGAGCGGTCGAGTTGCGTGAACAGATCAAAGATACTTGAGAGCATTTCGGCGGAGATGCCGATCCCATTGTCGCGGATCGAGAAGACAGCCTCTTCGCCTTCCCGAGACACCTGCAGAGAGATCTTGCCCCCTTCTTTCGTGTACTTGGCCGCGTTATTGAGGAGATTGCCGAGGACCTGGGAGAGCCGCACCACATCGCCGATCACACGAAGCGAATGATCGGGGAGGATGACGCTCAGCTCGTGCCTGCGGGCATCAATCAGAGGACGGCTGGTCTCGACGGCGCGGATCACCGCCGAAGCCACATCGATGGGTTCCTTGCGGAGTTGGATCTTTCCTCCGGTGATCCGGGAGATGTCCAGCAGGTCATCGACCAGCCGGACCATTTGCTCCACTTGCCGCGAAATGATGTCGTTGGCCCAGAGGAGCTCGGCATCCTTCAAGTCGAGCATGCGAAGGATCTGAACCGCGTTGCGGATCGGCGCGAGCGGGTTGCGAAGCTCATGGGCCAGCATCGCCAGAAACTCATTCTTGCGCCGATCGTTTTCCTGGATGTCACGATACAGACGAGCGTTGTCGATCGCGAAAGCCGAGCGGTCCGCGAGGTCTTCCACCAGCGTCAGGTCCGCGGGAACGAAGCGGCGGCCGAGGTCGAACCGGGCGACGGCAATGGTGCCTAGAATGCGTCCCCGCGCACGGAGAGGAACGACGATGGTCGTTTGAGGCTCAAGCCCCGCCGTTCCGGGCACGGAGGTCCCGCTCGGCCGGCCATGGCGGGGCATCTCGGTGCAATCTGGGTGGAATTCCGATTCACCGGTCTCGAGAACGCGCTCAATGAGGTCGAAGAGTGGCGCGGGAAGAGCCTCGCCCGAAGTGAGCGACAGGGCGTGCGACAGGCCGCCTCCCGACGGAGCAACCCAGGCCAGCTCACTCTTGCGGTTCTCGTGTTTTTCTTCCCCCACCAAGGTGACGGCGCAGAGGTCTCCCACGAAGGGGACTGCTTGAGCCGCGAGGCTACGCGCAATCGAGTTATAATCCAGCGAACGCACCAGGGCCGTGCTCGCTTCCGCGAGAAACGCGGAACGCCGGGTGGCCTCTTCGGCCGCCGCGCGTGCGGCCTGTTCATGGGCCAGGGCGATGCGCTCTTCCGCTTGCTGCTTTACCTGCTGGGTCTTGCGATAGAGATCGACGAAGACGCCGACCTTGGTGCGAAGAATTTCCGGGACGACCGGCGAGAGAATGTAGTCGACGGCTCCCAGCGAGTACCCCTGCGCGGTGTGCATCTCATCGCTGAAGGCGGTGATGAAGATGATCGGCGTATGCACGGTCTGGCGTCGGCTCCGAATCATCGCGGCCGTTTCGAAGCCATCGATGTCCGGCATGTTCACATCGAGAAGAATCACCGCGTATTCGCGCTCGAGCAAGCGACGCAAAGCTTCCCGCCCCGAGAGCGCGGTGATCAGGTTCTGCCCAAGTCCCTCCAAAATGGACTCGAGGACCAGAATCTTCTCGGGGAGGTCATCCACGATCAGGATGTTGACTTTCTCTTCCTTAGCCATCACTTACTCGCCAGGGTCATCGACAGACCGCACTGGAGGCTGTCGCGAATCAAAAGCACCCGCGGGTCTCTCTTAAAAAGTTATCTGAGAACGCTCTCTCTCACACGAACAAACCCGGTTCGATCCGTTGGAAATGAACTGGGGAGGCTCCGGCTTTTTTTTCGACCGTCGCGGTGCGGGTGAGTTTCCTAGCGATGAAGCCATGCGCGAAGGACCGCCAGCAACTGCTCGGTATCCACCGGCTTGGAGAGATAGTCCCAAGCCCCCGCCTCGATGCACTTCTCGCGGTCCCCCTTCATGGCCTTCGCCGTCACGGCGATGATTGGCAACGCATTGAACTGCGAGAGTTTGCGGATGGCTCGCATGGTGTCGATCCCGTCCATCTCGGGCATCATGATGTCCATCAAAACGATATCGACGTCGGGCTCCGCCTGGAGCAGGCTAATGGCGTCTCGCCCCGTCTCGGCCGAGCGAATCGTCATGTTCCGCCATTCCAGGATACTCGTCAGGGCGAAGATGTTGCGAATGTCGTCGTCAACGATCAGGACTTTCTTCCCAGCCAGCACCTGGTCGGTCTGATACAAATCCTCAAGCATACGCCGCTTGGGCTCAGGCAGCTTGGCGATCGGCGAGTGCAGGAAAAACGCCGTCTGGTCGAGCAGACGGTCGGGGGAGTTCACCTGCCGGAAGGTGACCTGAGAACTCAACCCCTTCGGGACCGAGACCTCGGCTTGTTGCTCCGAAGAACGTCCGTTCGCGTACAGGATCACCGACATCGTCGTGACCTGATCGGGCTCGATCCGTTTCAGGAACGTCTCGGTGGTCATGTCGACGGGGGGAGAGCTGAAGACGACGCAGTCGATACGCTTGCGGCCGAGCATCTCCAAGGCCTCTTCACCGCTGGTCGCCCTGGTGATTCGCAATTCCTCGGCGCCGAGATACGAAAACATCTCTTGAGCCTGGGCGCCATCGGCATCAACCAGCAAGAGATCCTTGATTCGACGGCCGACGAATTCCCGGATCGTTTCGAGCAAATGCTCCAGCCCTTCACGATTCTTGAACGGCTTGCTCACCACGGCCAACGCGCCGTACCTGATTGCCCGCTCGTACGTCTCTTCGGTCGAGACCACACATACGGGAATATGGCGGGTATTGATATCGTTCTTAATGCGATCGAGCACGCGCCAGCCATCGATATCCGGCAGGCAGATGTCGAGTGTGATGGCATCGGGCTTGTAGTCGCGCGTCAGCGCCAGGGCGGCGGCTCCGAGCGAGGTCACCAGCCCCTTGAAGCCTTTCTCACGCGCGGCCTCCAGAAGCAGCTTGGCGAAGGAGAGGTCGTTCTCAACGATCAGAAGTAGAGGATCCCCCGGCTGGATCGAGTCGCGATCATCCCCGACCTCGTTGACCAGAATCGGCGTCTCGAGAACCATCGGTGGGATATCGAGGGCGGGAGCCACCTTGACGGCCCCGTTCTCTGGGGGCGCGGTCGCGACTTTGCGGGGTGTCTTGGGAGACGAGTAATTCTGCGGAATGTAAAGCGTGAATGTACTTCCCTTGCCGGGCAAGCTGGTGAGCCGGATCTCACCGCCGAGCAGGCGGGAGATCTCGCGGCTGATAGCCAGACCGAGCCCCGTTCCCCCGTACTTGCGGCTGGTGCTACCGTCGGCCTGCTGGAACGCCTCGAAGATGATTTGCTGCTTGTCGGGAGAGATGCCGATCCCTGTATCCGAAACCGAGATGGCCAGGACCCCCGACGCGCGGCTGAGGTCGTCGTTCTCGGGGTTCCAGCCGCTGTACGCCGTTTCGACGGAGAGCGATACCTGCCCCTGGTGGGTAAACTTGAACGCGTTCGAGAGCAGGTTCTTGATCACCTGCTGGAGCCGCTTGGCGTCGGTGTAAACCGCCTTGGGCAGAGCTTCGTCCATCTCGATGACGAAGTCGACTCCCTTCGACTCGGCCACGTGCCGGAAGGTGCGTTCGACATAGCTCTGAAGCTCCGAGAGCCGCAGCTCGCCGATGTCCACAACCACGGTGCCCGACTCGATCTTGGAAAGATCCAAGATGTCGTTGATCAACATCAAAAGGTCGTTGCCCGACGAATGGATCGTCTTGGCGAACTCGGTCTGCTTCGGCTTCAGGTTTCCGTCCGGGTTCTTCGAGAGCTGGTCGGATAGGATCAAGAGGCTGTTGAGCGGCGTTCGGAGCTCGTGCGACATGTTCGCAAGGAATTCCGACTTATATTTAGACGTGAGCGCCAACTGCTTCGCTTTCTCTTCGAGCGCTTGCCGGGCCTGCTCGACCTCCTGGTTCTTGCGTTCCACTTCCTGGTTCTGGTGAGCCAGGAGCTTGGCCTTTTCCTGAAGCTCCTGGTTCGTCTGCTGCAACTCTTCTTGCCGGCTCTGAAGTTCCTGGGCGAGTGACTGCGACTGCTTGAGCAGGTCTTCCGTCCGCATGTTGGCGACGATCGTGTTGAGCACGATCCCGATACTCTCGGTCAACTGATCCAGGAAGGCCTGGTGGGTGGGGTTGAACCGCTCGAACGAGGCCAGCTCGAGCACCCCCTTGACCTGTCCTTCGAAGATGACCGGGAGCACGATGATGTTCTGAGGCGCGGCGTCTCCCAGGCCGGACGAGATGCGGATGTAGTTGGGAGGAACATTGCTGAGGAGGATCTTCTGCTTCTCGAGAGCACACTGCCCGACCAGCCCCTCACCCAGGCTGAGCTGGCTTCCCACCGCGCTCTGCCCTTTGTAGGCGTAGCTGGCCAGGAGAGAGAGCTGGGCCGGTTCCTTGCTCACATCGAGGATGTAGAAGACCGCGTGCTGGGCGGACACCACGGGGGCCAGCTCAGAGAGAATCAGGCGGCCGACGGTGAGCAGATCCTTCTGCCCCTGGAGCATGCGGCTGAACTTCGCGAGGTTGGTCTTGAGCCAGTCCTGTTCGCTGTTCTTGAGGGTGGTGTCCTTGAGGTTGCGGATCATCTCATTGATGTTGTCCTTGAGCACCGCGACCTCGCCGAGGGCCTCGACCTTGATGGAACGAGTCAGGTCCCCCTTGGTCACGGCCGTGGCGACTTCAGCGATCGCACGCACCTGGGTTGTCAGGTTGGCGGCAAGCTGGTTGACGTTGTCGGTCAAGTCCTTCCAGGTACCGGCCGCTCCCGGCACGCTCGCCTGGCCGCCGAGCTTGCCTTCGACTCCCACCTCACGGGCCACCGAGGTCACCTGGTCGGCGAAGGTCGCCAGAGTGTCGATCATGCTGTTGATCGTGTCGGCGAGGGCCGCGATTTCCCCCTTCGCTTCCACGGTGAGCTTTTGCTTGAGGTCGCCGTTGGCGACGGCCGTCACAACCTTCGCGATACCGCGCACCTGGCTAGTCAGGTTACCGGCCATGAAGTTCACGTTATCAGTGAGGTCTTTCCAGGTACCCGAAACCCCCTTCACCTGGGCCTGACCGCCAAGCTTCCCTTCCGTGCCCACCTCACGAGCCACGCGGGTCACTTCCGCGGCAAATGAGCTCAATTGATCCACCATCGTGTTGACGGTGTTCTTCAGCTCGAGGATTTCCCCCTTCACGTCCACCGTGATCTTCTTCGACAAGTCGCCATTCGCCACGGCCTTGGTCACGTCGGCGATGTTGCGCACCTGGCCGGTGAGATTACCGGCCATGAAGTTCACGCTGTCTGTCAGGTCCTTCCACGTACCGGCAACGTCGCGCACGTCCGCCTGACCGCCGAGCTTTCCTTCCGTACCCACTTCGCGGGCCACGCGCGTCACTTCCGCAGCGAACGACCGAAGCTGGTCCACCATCGTATTGATGGTGTTCTTCAGCTCGAGGATTTCCCCCTTCACGTCCACCGTGATCTTCTTCGACAAGTCACCATTGGCAACCGCCGTCGTCACTTCGGCGATGTTACG